>PVML01017740.1_pt1 | contig 771838 bp, 587 predicted proteins | sample 1853371 | NCBI WGS metagenome assembly PVML01 (sample SAMN08533508, study PRJNA380276) | Human gut metagenome, whole genome shotgun sequencing project. | isolation source: participant 1, chromium library | host: Homo sapiens | collected 2017 | reverse complement strand
TTAGGTGAAAGGAGTCAGTCGAAAGATTGGCTCCTTTTTTTGGTATATACACTAGCCGTTTAATTTTCAATGATGTCTGCCTCTTATTGCTAGCTTCCATTTACAACAGTCATTTAGATGTAACATGACATGTCTGGTAGGAGGCATTAATAAAATACCAGCTATATCTTTTTTAGCCCAGAAATCAAGCAACCAAATCGAATCTTCATGATTTGTGATACCACCTTCTTCTAATATCCGGCTTATCCTTTGAGTTGGGATTTTGCGACGTATATCATCGGGAGATAAGGTTCGGATGATTTCTCTGCTTTTTCGTCCTACTTCATTCCTGTATTCTAAGAGTTCTTGAATACGTAGACTTTTGCTTAGCTGAATAATCTGGTTATCAGATAAGGCATTTCCTGTGTCTCTGATAGGGGAATTCATTCGGGTTTGCCAGTCTTCATTGAAGATCTGCTTTTCCCCGTTAACTAATATATTCATGGTCAGATCCTCAATTCTGCTGATATGCCATAATACCCAAGCGATGGTTTCATCTTTCGCTGTAGGCATAATGGCATATTCATCCTCTCTTAAATCTCCGACTAGCTCATCGACCTCGTTTCTCTCATTACCAGACACCACAGAGAGGTGTAATTTTCCATGAATCTCAAGAAAGAGCTCCTTGGTTTGCTCTATTAATTCCGGTTTACGGATAATGCGGTTTAGTTCTTTATGTGATTCGCTTAATCCGGCTCCAAAGTATTTCATTTTGGGGATTATTGGTAGCGTACGGCTGTCCCGGCGGCGGTAACCATCAGCATGCTTCCGCTTCCTCCTACGGTCTCATAATCTAGATCTACGGCGATTACAGCGTTTGCGCCCATTCGTGCCGCATGATCGCTCATTTCTTTCAAGGCCGTTTCTTTCGCTTCGCGTAAGACACTCTCGTAAGAACCTGCACGTCCTCCGACAATATCCCGGATGCCTGCGAAGAAATCTTTGAATACATTCGCTCCGATGATCGTTTCACCGGATACGATTCCGAAGTACTGGGTAATTTCTTTTCCTTCGATCGTGTTAGTTGTTGTGAGTAACATAGCTTTTCAATTTAATCGTTTGAGGGCAAATATAAGATAAAGGGCGAACCAGTGTACTGATTCGCCCTTTGTTTTTATGTTTCTTTATATGAATTTATTTTACCGGTTGATCGGTCATGATAAACTCAAGCTTACCTCCATTTATGATATCGGAGTGGCTGATGAAAGGAGTCTCTAGGACTTTACCGTTTAGCTTGACTTCTTTAACGTATTTATTGGCGGGATTATTGTTGGTCGCCACGATCTCGAAAATACCGCCTTTTACGTGCATAGAAGCCTTATTTACCATCGGACGGCCCAATGTGTAAACCGGAATACCCGGACTTACCTGATAGAAACCTAGGGCGCTCATGACATACCAAGCAGACATCTGTCCGCAATCCTCATTACCGATGATACCATCCGGTTCGTTCGTGTAGAAATTCTGCATGATATAATCTAAATACCCTTGCCCTTTCCATGGAGAATCTGTCCAGTTATAAAGATAGGCCATATGGTGGCTCGGCTCGTTTCCATGAGCGTATTGGCCGATCAAGCCGGTAATATCTCCGGAGGCTTCCGCCCCGTCAATCTGGGAAGAGGTGGTGAATAAGGTGTCTAAACGTGTTTCCAGCTCTTTCTTGCCACCGATAGCGGCGATGAAGTTATCCATATCATGTGGTGCGAAGAAACTCCATTGGAAGGCATTCCCTTCGGTATAGTCGCTTTTCATATGCGAAGAATAGCGAGGGTTGAATGGAGTACGGAAAGAACCGTCGCCCATTACCGGACGCATCATCTTCGTCTCGGGATCTAAATAGCGTTTGTAGTATTCGGCTTTCTTGGCATACTCATTCGCCAACTCCATGTTGCCTGCCTTCTTGGCGATTTGGGAGATACACCAATCCTCGTATGCCATCTCCAATCCCCACGATACGGATTCGGGAACAGAGTCGGCGGGGACGAAACCATATTTCTCCTTATAGTAAGGGTGCATCGTGATCAGATCCAACTCACGGGTTCCTTTGAACTTCTCGGCAAGATCCTCACGGTAAACGGAAGAACGTGCGCCGGCTTCCGCCCACGTGCTCATATCACCTTCCGCTAAATCTTTCGCTACAAGATCGGCGAGGACCGAGACGGCCGGATATCCTACCATACAACCTGTATAACTAGAGGCTAAAGGCCATTTGGGTAATATTCCACCTTCTTTATAACCTTGCACGAGTACCTTACCCCAATCTGTCGCTAAGTCCGGATTAATGATTGTCATTAACGGATGAAGCGCACGGAACGTATCCCACAAGGAGAATACGGAATAATTTACGTAACCCGGTTCGGCGGTATGCACTTTCTTGTCCATGCCCAGATAACGCCCGTCCACGTCTTGATAAGCGAAGGGGGCGATCATGGTATGGTAGAGCGCCGTATAGAAATTGACCATGACTTTCGGATCTGCCTCGATCTGGATCAAGTTTAACGCCTCGTTCCAAATATGCGTTGATTCCTCACGGGTCTTATCGAAATCCCATCCGGGCAATTCTGCCTCGAGATTCTTCTCGGCGCCTTCCGGATCGACTACGGATAAGGCTACTTTTACATAAAGCGGTTGTGCCTTTTCAGAGAATTTGTAATGGAACTTCAAATCTTCCGCCGTATTCAGGCGCAAAAACAAGGAGTCCTTACGTAATTTCCCGTCCATGTATTGGTATACGGTCTCGATCGGTTCCGAGAAAGTAATCCGATAGGACATGGAGTGGAAATGTGCCCAACCTTGTGTCTTCACGGTACCTTCCACCGTGGAGTCGTTTACAAGTAAATATTGGTTACCGATCAGCTTATGTCCCCAGTTCGGTTGAAGGATATGCCCTAAGTCAAGCAGGACACGACGTTCTTTGGGATTGTCGTATGTATATTTATGGAAACCTACACGATCCGTAGAAGTCAATTCCACGTTGATGCCAAAGTTATCCAAGCGTACGGCATAATACCCCGGTGTCGCTTTCTCAGTGTCTTTCTTGAAGGTAGCTACCGGTTTGATGGAATCTCCACCGGAGAAAGGTAATAAAGCTACGTCACCCAGATCGCCGATACCCGTACCGGAAAGGTGCGTGTGGCTGAATCCATAGATATGGTTGTCGTCATAATGGTAACCGCTGCTCGCGTCCCATCCTAAGATATGGGTATCCGGGCTTAGTTGTACCATCGCGTACGGACGGGTAGCTCCGGGGAATGTGTGTCCATGGAACCCGGTTCCGATGAATGGGTTTACATACCTCACCTCGTCTTGTAGTCGCGGCGACTCCGGCGCTTGCTTGCATCCTACCAGCAGGCAGGCAAGAGCGGCCTGAAAAAATAAGATCGTTCTTTTCACTGTTATTATTGATTTAGTTTGTAATAAGCGAATTATCAATCATCTGTCACAAAGATAATGGCTTTGGGGGAATATTGGAAATTTCCTTTTAAAATCTGCAACCTTTTTCGGGCTTGGCTCGTCTTATAGATAAAAAAGTATGGGAACAAACGAATTTACGACAAAGATATTGCCGCTGAAGAATAACCTTTTCCGGGTTGTTTTCCGGATTACCGGAGACGTGGAGCAGTCTGAGCAGATCGTTCAGGAAGCCCTGCTTAAGGTTTGGGAAGACCGGGATAGCTGGATTGTCATTGAGAACTTACCTTCCTATTGCATGATGGTAGCGCGTAATCTGGCATTGAGGGAAACCTATTCCGGAGATAAGGAAAGGATGGAGCGGTATGCGGTAAGGTAATCTGCTTATGGATCGTGTATGGACTATCAACGAATAAATAAGTTGCTGGATAAATATTGGGAATGCGCCACATCCGTGGAGGAAGAACGGGAATTACGCCGGTTTTTCTCCTCAGCGGTGATACCTCCCGACTTATTGCCCTATAAGGCTTGGTTCGTATCTCATGAGGCCGAGGCATTGCCTCCCTTGGGGAAAGATTTTGATGCTCGTATATTGGAACAGATCTCGGAAGATCGAAAATTAATCACTACATTTGGAACGTTATTTAAATCTATTACTCATTTAATTCATAAGATTATGGGAACGAACATGAAGAAAGTCTTTACCACCCTTTTATGCCTTTTGTTTTGTATCGCGATCTCGGCGCAGGATAAAGCCGCTGATCTCAGTAAGCTCGTAGGCGATTGGTCCTTCTCTGCCCCCGACGCTCCGTATGGATATCAAGATGGCAGTTTGCAGATAAAGCAAGAGAACGGCAAGTTGACCGCTAAAGTGAATATACAAGGTAGTACCTTGGAGATAAACGATATCAAGGCGAAAGGAGATACCTATACCAGTTCTTTTTATGTGGATGGAACGCCTGTAGATTTAACTATGACCCAGAAAGGAAATAAGTTAGAGGGAATGGCCGACGCCGGAGGTATGCAGATTCCCGTGAAATTCAAGAAAACGAAGAAGTAGCCGCTTTGTGGTACTGTGAGTTTCTGTTAACTTCGCGGCAAAAACTACAAAGGGATGTTTACAGTAATCGGAATCATGTTCTGCGGCATTGCCGTCGGGTATTTCTTTCGTAAAGTAGAATTGCTGCAAAAGATCGGTAAGCCTATTTCTTATACGATTCTTCTTCTTTTGTTCCTGCTGGGAATTTCGGTAGGGGCTAATGAGTCTATCGTGAATAATCTTACGACGTTGGGCGGGCAAGCCTTGTTGATTGCTTCGGCCGGTACGTTGGGGAGCGTCTTGGCGGCGTGGGGAGTTTATCATTTCTTTTTTAAGGAAAGGAGCCGGGGATGAAAGGGAGTTTGATCGTCGTGGGCTTCTTTGCCTTGGGGTGCTTGCTGGGATGGAGCGGTTATCTGCCCGGGGTCATTATCGAGAATGATATAACGGTTTATGTACTTTACCTCTTGATGTTTCAAGTAGGGATTAGCATAGGAAGCGATAAGAAACTGAAAGAGATTTTGTCGAGCATACGGCCGAAACTCTTATTGGTGCCTCTGGCTACTATTATCGGGACGTTGAGCTTCTCGGCCTTGATCAGCCTTGCTCTTACCAAATGGAGCGTGTTCGATTGTTTGGCGGTCGGAAGCGGTTTCGCCTATTATTCATTATCCTCCATCTTGATAACAGAGCTAAAAGAACCGACGCTGGGGGCTCAATTGGCGGCGGAGTTAGGAACGATCGCCTTGATCGCTAATATTATCCGTGAGATATTCGCCTTGCTGGGCGCTCCGTTGTTCGTTAGATATTTCGGAAGGCTATCTCCGATCTGCGCGGGAGGAGCTACTACGATGGATACGACATTGCCGATCATCACCCGTTATTGCGGAAAGGATTTGGTCTTTGTCTCTATCTTTCACGGGATCTTGGTGGACTTCACGGTTCCGTTTTTCGTTTCTTTCTTCTGTTCGATGTGAGTGAAAGAGGCTTCCGAGATCTCGGAAACCACCTTGCAAGGTTGAAAAGTCATTTCCGAGGCCTCGGAAGGCATTTTGCAAGGTTGAAAAGTCGTTTCCGAGGTCTCGGAAGGCATTTTACAAGGTTGAAAAGTCGTTTCTGAGGCCTCGGAAGGCATTTTACAAGGTTGAAAAGTCATTTCTGAGGCCTCGGAAGGCATTTTACAAGGTTGAAAAGTCATTTCCGAGGCCTAGAAAAGCTATTTTACAGTTTGCAGCATCACTTCTACCGCTCTTTTTAATTGCGTGTCCTCGCCGGAGAGCTGCGCCTCGGGAGTATTGTACACCTCGACATCCGGTTGCAATTGTTGGTTTTCCAGATAATTGCCTTGCATATCTTTCACGCCTACTTGCGGGATACCGAACACCAAGGTCGGATCGATTTGCGTTTCCCACCATACGGCTGTCATGGTTCCCGGAACCGGGGCGCCGATCAGCTTGCCGATACCTAAGGTCTTATAAACCCAAGGGAAACCATGAGCGTTCGAATAATTATCCTCGCACATCAAGACACAGGACGGTTTGGTCCACTTATTGTAAGGATCGCTACCGATGTATTGTCCGCGCGGCTCGAAGCGCTGATACTCCTTGCCGCTCAATAAGGTAGCCAGATCATCATGCAACCAGCCACCTCCGTTATGGCGGGTATCCACGATCACGGCTTTCTTATTCCGGCAACGGCCTAATAAGGCGGAATAGACCTCGCGGAAACTCTCGCTGTTCATACCTCTCACATGTACATATCCGATTTGCCCGTTCGATAATTTATCTACGGTTTCTTGGCAATTCTCGATCCATCTTTTATAAAGGAGGTTCGATAGCTCTCCGTTACTGATCGCTTTTACCTGTTCCTCGAAACGCTGTTTGCTGGTAGGATCATAGACAGAAAGCATTACTTTCTTACCGACTTTACCGCTTAGCAGTGGATAATAATCGGCGTCTTTCTTTATCGGTGTTCCGTCTATCTTCTCGATGATACAGCCTTTCTTTATCTGGCTGCCGGCCAATGTCAGCGGGCCCTTGGCGATGATTTCCTCGATCTTCAATCCGTCGCCCGTGTATGCGTTATCGAAGAAAGCGCCTAGGCTGGCGGTTTCCGGCCCGGTTAGTCCCGGATTGTAACGGGCGCCCGTATGGGAGCCGTTCAGCTCGCCCAATAGCTCGGAAAGCATCTCTTGGAAATCAAAATTATTGTTGATATGCGGAAGGAAACGGGCGTAAGCGGTCTCATACCCTTTCCAATCCATGCCCCGGAGTGTCGGATCATAGAACTTATCCAAGACTTGACGCCAAGCGTGGTGGAAGATATAAGCACGCTCCTCTGCCGGACGATAAGCGAACTCGGCCTTGAAAGCGATCGGTTTTTCCTTGCTATCCTTCAACTCTATCTTTTTCAGTTTACCGCCGGCGGTAAGATAGAGGTTCTCTACTTTCTTATCGGCGAATAGAGTGCCTCGACCGACATTCTTGAGCAGTAATTTAGTGGACTTTTCCTTCAAGTCGTGTTCCCATAAATCAAAGCCTTTCTCGAAAGCGGCGCAATAATATAGTTTATCTCCTTTCGGGGCGAGTACGGCGTCTCCCAATGAGGATGAATTAGCGGTCAGGCGAATAATCCGGTCCTTGCGGTTCTCCAAATCAAACTTCAAGGGGGCTACAGGCTTATCCTTATCCTCTTTTTTCTTATCGGAATCTTTATCGGATGTCTTATCCTCGTCCTTATCTTTGTTTTCATCCGCTTCTACCAAGGCCAGTTCTTCTTTACTGAGGCGGAATTTATCGTAAGCCTCACCGTCGAAGAACATGATGTACACATCCCGCTCGGCACCCCAGCTACCGTGGCTGCGGAAACCGGCACGGTCGGAGGACCAGATCATGGCCTTACCGTCTAATACCCATTTCGCGTCGCCATCCGAATAACCGCTTTCCGTCAGGTTCGTTACCTCGCCGCTACCGTCCGCTTTCACGAGGGCGATATCCGTATTGTTCCATCCTCCGACGGAGATGTAATCTACCAAGAACCACTTGCTGTCTGGCGACCATTGGAAATGCTGGTCTCCATCGCTATACGAATAGAGGTATTTCCCGTCCAATACGGTGCGGACCTGCTTGGTCTTTCGGTTGATAACACGTAAGGTGGTGCGGTTCTCAAGGAAAGCCACCTCGTTACCATCCGGAGAGTATAAGGGTTGGAACGAGGTTTGTCCGGAGACGACAAGAGGCTCCTCTTTCAATTCCGGGGCGTACGTGAATTGCTTATCTTCGTCACGTGTAAGTTTACTTTCGTAGATTCCCCATGTTCCTTCCCGTTCGGCGGAATATACCAATGAACGTCCGTCGGGGCTGAAATCTATATTGCGCTCTTGTTGCGGCGTGTTCGTGATTTGACGAGTCGTCTCGTATTCAATAGAAGTTACGTAAACATCGCCACGAGTGATAAACGCTACCTCTTTTCCATTCGGGGAGACGGCGATATCCGTAGCTCCATCGGTCAGAAGACGATGGATTACGTCGTTCTCGATCTTATCCGCGACGATCTGGATATTCACCTTGGCAGGTTTCTGGCCTTCCTTAACGGTATAGATCTCGCCGTCGTAACTATAGCATAGAGTCCCGGTATTATCGGAGGTAAGGAAACGCACGGGGTGGGTGGTATGCGTCGTGATTTGTTTCTCGCTGTTGCCTGCCAAATCTTTCTTGAAGATGTTAAAGCTTCCTTTCTCCTCGCTTAGGTAATAGAAAGACGCCCCATCCGCGGCCCATACAGGATTACGATCCTCACCGCCAAAAGTGGTTACTTTCTGGAAAGAGCGATCTTTTCCAAGCGTACATAACCAGATATCACGGGTGATAGAAGATTGATGATGCTTGCGCCAAGGGTCCTCGTAACCTTTGTAGTCATTGTATAATAATTTACTGCCATCTTTGCTGAGGGCTATATTTTCCATGTATAACGAAGAATATAAATCCGGCCTTCCTCCGTCCGTGCTTATCTCATAGACTTGCATAAAGCGGGTGCCGGGGAATTGGATATCCTTGGCGTCTTGCAATACGTTGGCTAGATACAAGATGTGTCCGTTGTCCTTAAAGGTAGTGGGATATTCGTTTGTGGAGTGGGTGGTGAGCCGCTTAGGTTCCCCTCCCTCCTTGTTCATGAGAAATATATCGAAGTTGCCGCTACGGTTGGAGGCGAAGGCTATTCTCTGTCCGTCGGGCGACCAGACCGGACGGGTATCATGCGCCGGATGTGTTGTCAACTGCCGGGCTTTTCCTCCGGAAGAAGGGACCGTGTAGATATCCCCTTGGTAAGAAAATGCGATCGTCTGCCCGTCCGGGGAGATCGCGCAGTAACGCATCCATAACGGACTGTCGTCTGCTTGCGCCGCCGCCGATAAAAATAACGCCAGCGCAGGAATCATCAAGTTTTTCATGTGTACTCTATTTTAGATTTACAAATGTAATCGATTTTCGATATTTATTAGGAGAAATAATTGCGTAGATTAAATTTTTAAATATTTTTGCATATGAACTTTAAAACCGCCAAGATGATGACTAAATATAGGGTGTGTATGACTTTTATGTCCATTTTATTATTGCTATTTCATTTTGTGTTTCTGTTTTCTTGTGGAAAGCTACCGGAAAAAACATTTGCTTTTTCTGATAACCTGCGGATTGACTCTTTGGAACATATGGCTATGGATTCGATTTACCGGAATCCTCGATATGCTCATTCCGCATTGGATGAAGCTTTAAGTCTAACTAAAGATAGCGATAAATATTATAAATTACTTGCGGTTAAAAGCCAGATTTATTTTGCAAATAGTGTATATGATTCCGGGTTTGTTTTACATCGGTCAATTATAGATTATTGCGACCGTGTACCGATGTCTCCCAAGATACATGGACTCTTAGGGACGCTGAAAAATACGGTTGGCAATTATTATTCATTTTTGGATAAAACGGATTCGGCCCTCCTTTGCTATTCCGAGGCGTATCAAGAGATCCGGCAGAGTGAGATGGAGCATAAAATCCCGGATATTTATATCAATATAGCGGATATATATGCCCGGAAAGGAGCTTACGATCAGCGAGCCCGCTACTTTCGCCAAGCTCTTTTCGTGAGTGATTCATTGGGTATTATGGATCGGATGTCCTTTCCTATTTATTTTGGTTTGGGCGAGACGTATATGGAATTGAGGGACTTTGACTTATCCGATCACTTTTACCGTTTGGCGGAGAAAGAACTGGATTCTCGTAACTTGAGCGAGAAATTCACCTTTTGCAATAGCCGGGGAAATTACTATTATTACAAGGAAGAATACGCGGAGGCGCTTCCTTGGTTCTTGAAAGCCCGTGAGGTGGTACGTCCTACTCATATGGATTTCTATACCAACGTATGCGAGATCAATTTAGGGGAGATCTATCTATGTATGGATCAGTTGGATTCCGCTCGTTTTTATCTGGAAAAAGGGTTTAGGTACTTCCATACCTATAATAATAAGACGGCCTTGTACCATTTGACAACCCTGAAGGCTTCGCTAGCCTTAAAAGAGGGGAACTCCGGGCTGGCTTATCAATTGTTGAGGAGTTACACGGATACGGTAGGCATAGATCCCAAGATGGTAGTGATCCGTAATAAGAACTTGCAGAATTACTTCGCTACCACGGGCGATTTTAGGCGTGCTTATGAGTATCAAACGAAGAATAGCGTCATTGAGAACAATATTCGTAGCGAACGAACCCAGATGCGTGTCGCCGAGATCGATATGCGTTATAGGCAAGATACGACTTTGCTCAAGCGGGAGGCTATTATTAAACAACAGGCCGGCCGGATGGAATACTTGGAAATGAGCCGTTGGGTTTGGATCTTGCTTTTTGCGATCTTGTCGATCGTCAGCGGCATGGCTTATTACTTTATGAAACGTAAACGGCATGCCCAGTGGTTAAGCCATATCGATCAGGTGACGAAGCTGAAGATGGAGAGTATCCGCAACCGTGTATCCCCTCATTTTATATTCAACGTTTTGAACCGGGAAATCAGCACGGAAGAGGAGGGAAGCCTCCGCCGCACGCAACTTTCCGGGCTGGTGGAGTTGTTGCGGAGTAGCTTGGAGATCTTGGAAAAGCTCAGTATTACGCTGCGGGAGGAGCTGAGGTTCGTGCGTACGTATCTGAACCTGCAAACGCAAGCGCTGGGGCCGGACTTCCATTTGGCATGGAATATCGATCCTTCCCTTGACACGGACGCGATCTATCTCCCGGCCATGCTGATCCAGATTCCCGTAGAGAATGCCGTGAAACATGGCTTGTGTGCGATTGAGGGCGAGAAGCGATTATCCGTTTTCGTGGAGCGCGACGGGAAAGGCATCCATATCCGTATAGAGGATAATGGACCCGGGTATCGTCCGTTTACGAATGCGGGACATACGAACGGTACGGGGATGGGAACGAAAGTCCTTTACCGTACGATCCTATTGTTGAATAGGAGAAATAAAGAGAAGATCACCTATTCGGTCCAAAGCAAGGAGAAGGGGATGGGGAGCGGAACAATCGTCAGTTTCTTTATTCCGTTGGATTTTAATTACGCTTTCTAGGTATCGTGAATGTACGAAAGTAATCCGGGCCGTTTCCTCCGGATAGTGGATGGAAGCGGCCCGGATCGAATTGAATCGAATCGGTTGATTCGGGTTATAGTCGCTCAATGTCTTCAACAGAAAGTCCGGAGCATTGGGCGATAAGTTCGGAGTCAAGTCCTTGCTCCTTCATCTTTCGGGCTATCTGGAGTTTTTCCTCTTGACGGCCTTTCTCGATCCCTTTCTGCATTCCTTTTTCAATCCCTTCCGTTTGTGCGTAATCGATGGTCGCATACCAATCCCGATAATTCTTTAGGTTTTCCTCGTAGATCGCACGTTCTTTTTCGCTGAGTGAGTTGACGTTCGCCACGTCCAGCAAGCGAAGGAAGGTCTCCTGTTCCTCCTTGAAGGGAGATTGTTCAAATAGGTTCATATTCTTCAATGTATAAATCCAACGTTCGAAGGAGCTCTTGCACTCCTCCTTGCTTAAACTGAATAACGGGAACGATATGTAGATCTGCTTCATCTTGATCTCATTGAACACCTTTCCCGTCCTCTCGTTAGCGAGGACAACATCTGTACGGAAGTCTGTGAACTCCGGCAACTTGAAATTCAAGAAATAGACTCCGTAGATGGGTAGCAACCGATATTGCCATTGCTTGCCGATTTGTCCTTGCCGGGCCACCATGCGACAAAGATAATAAAAACCTCTGTTAAAGAAATAGTGCTGGGGACAATTCTGCATCTCTAGGATGAACTTGGCCCCGGACACGTCCTCGCAGAGCAGGTCGAATATGATGGTACGGTTCTCGACGGTCTCGGGCTTGATCTCCTTGTCGAGGTAGGTGATGTCCTTGATCTGTCGTTCGCCGGCTAGGGCGGCGTTAAGGAACTTGATGGTAACTTGCTTGTCTTGGAAGACAGCCTTAAATCCAGCATCAGTCATGATGTCTACGTATTGTGCCATAGTTAAATGGTTTTAGGTGATTACTGCTCCAAAGGTAAGGTTTATTTTCGTATCGCACATCCTGTTTATTGTATATTTCTTAAAAAGCAGATTCATGGTAGTCAGCTTTACTATTTATAGAAAGTACGATTAGTATTAATAGTAGTGCAAAATACTATGGATAGTAATCGGCTCCCATTTTGATCAATTCTTATTATACGCTGATTATCAGAAATATAAATAACAATCTTTAAATATTAGGCTTATTGTACTTTTTAAGAGATCAAATTTGGTATGGTTGACTTATTCTTTTCACGTATAAAGATAACATTAAATAATAGACTAAGCCGCTAGCATAAAGTTCTCCAAGTGAATAACTAATCACTTCTCAACTCGTAAGCTTATGGCTTGACAAGCCTTGGATTATACGTTTGTAGTATTTGCAATGATTGCATGTGAATGTTTGTATTTTGTATTTATTATGCGGTTATGGATGGATACCATATATTAATGTACATGCGTACATTATATAATAGATAGAAACGGCTAGTCTAAACGATCGATTCTTTTAGTCATTTGCAAAGGTACGCGTTTCTTCGATACTTGCAACCCTTCCAGACGATTTTTTTATCGCTTATTCTCTTTCTTATCAATAGGATAGGTTATCCTTCACGAAACAAGCGATTCCTTCAACGAACCTCCCGTTTCGACGCTCAAAAAACGCAAGATTTAGACGATCGTTTAGACTAGTCGTTTTCGAGAAAAACAAGGGTGCTAAACGGCGGGATGGACTTTAATTAACACTATTATTAATATTAAATTTTGAATTTATGAACAAGAAGTTTTCTACTCTTTTGGCAGGTATGGCACTGTTAAGTGTTATGTCTGTTAATGCACAGACTACACCAAGTCGAGTAGACCCGGAAACTGTATTGGGTCAAGAATGGCGTTTAGGCGGTTTGAAGGAGGGAGCTAATTCTGGTCTTTATCAGTTGAAGGTCATGGATGGCACTACTCCTGCTTATCTTGCGATGGAGCTAAATCGTGGAACAGGTGATTATGAACTACGTGTTTATAGTGCAAGCGAAGCTAAAAATAATTTAGAGGCTACATTGTGGTGTGTTTCTGTCTCTAATTATAATCAAGGTCAAGCTCCTATTTATGACTTCCAGAATAAATTGTCTGGAACTATGTTGGATTTGACAATGGCTGGCCATGAGAAGACTGAGAATGGTACGAATGGTGCTTGGAAACCTGTTTTAGGTGGTGAGATCGCAGGTTGGGCATTCTCTCGCTCATACAAGGATTTGGAAGAAAAGAGACCTTTGTATTCTTATTTCTCAACGGACTCAATTGTTGGTTTGAAAGCGGATCCTACTACCGGAGCTGTTAAGGTTGCCAAGTGGGGTGCTAATCAAATAGATGCCACTTCAAACGCCGCTGATGTGACTAACTTTGCTTTGGTTGGCGCAGCACAAATCGCATTGAGCGAAGATCAAGTAAATACGAAGTTGGGTCTTCTTCAAGATAACAAGGCTGGAGTACAATTGACTTTCACTCCGGACGTGAAAGGTACTAGCTTAAAGAATCCGTTCAATGAGCAGAAGTTTATCGCAGAGGATAAAGATAATAACAAATGGCTTTTCATCAAGCAAAAGGATAAAGAAGCTTATTTGAAAGTTGATACGGCTTATACGAATGAGACAGGTACAAAGTTCTTAGCTTACGGTTGGACAGAGAAAGCAAAGGATAAAGCTGATGCTTACAGTTCTATTAGCTCTGAATTACGTGCTCAACATCAGTTCAAATTCATCTATTCTCCGAGTGGCGATAGCTTATACATCTATGTAAAAAAAGTTACTTGGAATAATGATGGCAAGTATTGGAATACGCACGTTACGGCTACTCCAGTTAACGAGCATGAGTTCTGGCGTGTCTCTTTGCAAGACTTGATTAAAGATGAAACTTGTATTTTGACAGTTGATCCGGAGGACCAGAACACTCATATTTCTTTGGGTCTTAGCGGATGTGAGGAAAAGGGTTCTTCCAAGACTTCCGTTGATGATGGTGTTTATTTCATCAAGAATAAACAAGGACAGTATTTAGCTTCTCCTATCTATGAGAATGGTACTATCCGTTGGACAACCGTGAATGAGGATGAGCAGAGTGTTGCTCATATGCCAGCTTATCAATGGGTTGTATTGAAGAAAAATACAAGTAATGATAAAGTGAAGGCTGTGTCTCCGGTTACTATCTCTAACCGTGAATTCGCAGATAAAGTTATAAATGCGGATTTTGATGGTGATGGCCAGATGGAGTCATATAAGACTGCTGTTTATTCTACTGTTCAGTTAAGAAAGGCAGAGGGTGGTTCTTATATGTTTGTATATGGAGATAAACTTACAGCGGAGTATGGCTCTGTCGGTATAGATTCTTTGTTCTTCGAGAAAGTTCCGGCAGCTTCTATTTCTGATCCGTATTTAGGTTACAGAAAGTTGGAGAAAGATTCTTTGTTGGTTAACAAATATACGTTTAACTATTGGCATCCTTATGCTACGGATAAATACATCGCTAAATCTACAGACTCTACGTTGACTGTGTTGGATGGAAAAGATGCTTTCGTAATTGATACATTGACTGAGCGTTGGAAAAATAACTCAAAGATATTTGCGACTGTAGATATCCCTTACGGTTATAAGGTTAGCGATGATGTGGCTAAGAATCGTATTAAAGGCTTGAAGACTCTAGTGAGAACTGCTTATGAGGTTTCTTATAAAGATGGTAAAGGTGAACTTAATGAATGGAAAGTTAATAAGGAAGATAAGTTTAATGTAGGTTCTAGTGCTACTGGTCATCAGCAATCTTATACGACTTATTATGCATTCTTCAAAGAAAACAACTATATCAGTGGAAAGCACTATTATGCGATTGTTAATGCTGCATATGATAATTATTCTAATGCTACAAAATATGTATTAGGTTATCAGAAAGCTGGAGTATCCGATTATGACGGTGCCGCTACATTGAAGAATCAAGTATTAGGCGAGACTCGTACTTCTGCTTTCGCTATCGAACCGGACAACACTCCGCTTTACCGTCGTTTCAGTTCTCTTGAACTTGAAGGTAATGAAGGTGACAAGGCCGATACTTTACGTTTTATCGAGAAATACCGTAAAGAATACTTGCAGGTTGAGAATAATAAGAACTTCATGAAAGAAGGTATTGACTTCTTAGGTATTTATACTCCGGATAAGACTGAGGATGGTTTGTCATTCATCGTTGATACCGCATGGGTAAACCGTGGTTCTGGTAATATCAAGCCTCAATATTTGATCTCTATTGATCGTAACGATTTCGAAGGAGTTGAAGGCGTACCTTGTACGGAAGATGACCATCACTTTACCGCAGAAGGTAAACCGACAGATAAATGGCATTGCGTTCACGCAAAACCGGCTGTTCCGGGCTTTGAAAGAGGTAAATATTTGATCAATTTCCATGATTTCGCTAATAAATATGGTTGGTCAACATTATCAAATGGGGAGCAAGATGCTGACTACATGTGGAAGAAATATGATCGTGCAGGTTTCGTGGAAGCTATCCGTGTAGCTGATACTTTGTATATCTTGAGAGATGAGTTCAAGAACTTACCGAACGAGAAGATCAACTTCGCTGATTTGAACAAGGCTGAGGAGGATGCTTGGACTGCGGCTAAGAAGGCTGGAGTATCTGAAGATGAATTTGTTTCACACAAATATATCTTATCTGGTGATAACCATAAGTATGTGACTTGGTCTATGCGTTTCGTAAACAAGGAAGTTGCCGCTAATGAGGTAGAAGCTGATAGAGCATTCTTGTTCGAGTCTATGAAGAGTAAACATGTTTCTGATTACAATAATTCTGCTATGGGTGACATCGCTCCTACATATGCGGCTTGGTTGAGAATGCAGAATGGTTGTTTAGTTCTGTCTGATGATCGTTCTTCTAATTTCGATGAGATGAATACAGGTGGTGACGATGCTTTGATCTTTAATGTGGAGCAAGGTGATGATATCGCAACAGATAACGAAACAATCGATGCTGTAGAAGGTATCTCTGTAGTAGCCGGTAACGGTACCGTAACCGTTCAAGGCGCAGCTGGTAAGTCTGTAGTTATCACGAATATCTTGGGTAAGGTAATCGCTGAGACCGTTCTTACTTCCGATAACGCTACAATCTCTGTTCCTGCCGGTATCGTAGCAGTGGCTGTTGATGGTGAGGAAGCTGTTAAGGCTATCGTTAAATAAGAATTTAACAAAATAAGATAATCATACAATTCCCGTGCGGGTATCGATCCAAGTAATCCGTGACGGATGAACAGGCGGGAGTTGGATTAATATTAATACTAAAGTAATAAATTAAGAGGTCCGTAAGTACCTCCGTGAGGAGGAAGTACGGATAAAGGAACAAGAGGATGCGTCGATATAATGTACGCATCCTCTTTTGTGTTTATAGCGGGTGTTGAGGATAAATCCTGCTTCTACTTGCAAAAGAGCGAGATAAGCAACGGCACGCTGATCTCGAGGATAATCCCGTGAATAATAGCCACAGGTACGATATTCTTTCCGGAATACCGGCTGATAACGGGAAGACAAACATCCATAGAATTGATTCCCGCCACGGATACCGGAGCGAATTTACCAAAGAAAGAGGCATACAACGGTGCCCCGAATAAAGCTAACATTTCCCGGATGATATTAGCCAATAACGCGATAGCCCCGAGTTGCGAAGCGATTTCTATCCCTGCCGACGCCTCTTTCAGTTGTACGATAAGCAAGGAGGATAAGGAATAATAAGCGAATCCGCTTCCTACAGCCATACAATCATATATATTCCACGAGGTCAATAACAAACTCGCCGCCGCAGAGAATACTAACGTGCCGATGATCGTAAAGAACGGCAGTAACAAACTGGAAAACCGGATATCCTTTACCATCTTTCCTAATTCGGCGTTTGCTCCCAGATTCAATCCTACTTGGATAACGAGGGCGTATAGCAAGAATTGCGGTAGTTTTTCGCAATACGTGGAGATAGTCGTGTTGGCGAAGGTTCCGCAAAAGATTCCCGCTGTGAAACATAAGATAACGATTAGGTTATTTTTCATTGAGACCTCCTTTCTTGATAAATAATTTATAAGCGATAAAAGATGCTACCAGACTTCCCAATACTCCGCAAATAGCTAGTATGGCAGCTTGTATTCCAAACTCACCAATATTATTCAGCAAAGATTGGTTGGCTCCTATGGTAATACCAAATATGAACAACATCGCGAAAATCGTATAAGAGATGGAATGTTCCAATCCCTTGAAAGCGGGGACGTGTCGGCATAAATAACCGACGCTTATCCCCAGACCTAATAGACCTAGAATGATAAACATAAGCATATTGTATTTTGAGATGCGCAAGACATCCTTTCCCCGGAAACGAAGCATACGAATACTCCCTCTTTTCCGCAGAAGTTAAACTTGAGTGCAATTAATACCTAGATGTAGGTGTAGAAGAGAACTATAAAAAGAAGTCCTCTCAAGAAGAGTATGAATGGATTTAGACAAAACCGCTGAACCAATGAACATGCACGATCGTGTTACCCGAGAAAGCTCGGGTATACCATCTTTTTGAGTTGTTCAGAAGCTTCTTGTTCATCTTATTTGTATCATTGTTTGATTTCTGGCGCAAAGGTAGTAATAAATTAGAGATTCTAAAACTTTTTCTAGGATCGGATATATAAGGGACTTGACTTGGATTTTGGATCTTTTTATGTACATTTGAGGTCCTACCCGCTATTGGGCCAACTAAAAACGGATAGAACAGATATGATTAAAAGATAAGATTGGTTATGAGGAAAAGAATGATTTTAACAGCATTGGCGGCTGTCGCTATCCCTACGTTGTTGATGGCGGCGGATGAGGCGAGATTAATGCGCTTTCCGGCTACAAATGGTTCAGAGATTGTATTCTCGTATGCTGGCGATTTATATAAGGTCCAGGCTACAGGTGGTGAGGCACAGCGATTGACATCGTATGTGGGGTATGAGATGTTTCCCCGTTTCTCCCCGGATGGTAAGACGATCGCTTTTACGGGACAGTACGACGGTAACACGGAAGTGTACACGATGCCCTCTTCTGGCGGTGAGCCATTGCGTATCACTTACACGGCTACGAATAGCCGTGATGATCTGGGCGATCGCATGGGCCCGAATAATATTGTGATGACTTGGACACCGGACGGCAATGGTATTGTTTACCGCAACCGCATCAGCGATGGGTTCTCCGGTAAGTTATATACGGTAAATAAAGAAGGTGGCCTTTCCGAGGTGGTTCCCTTGCCCGAGGGCGGCTTTTGTAGCTATTCGCCCGACGGAAAACAATTGGCTTACAACCGGGTAATGCGTGAGTTCCGTACATGGAAATACTATAAGGGCGGTATGGCCGATGATATCTGGGTTTATAATCCGGAGAAGAAAAGTGTAGAGAATATCACGAACAATGAGGCGCAAGATATCTTTCCGATGTGGATTGGTGATGAGATCTATTTCCTTTCAGATCGGGATTACACGATGAACTTGTTCGTTTACAATACGAAGACTAAACAAACAAGTAAGGTGACGAACTTCACTGAGTACGACGTGAAATTCCCTAGTAGTTTCGGGAATACGATCGTTTTCGAGAATGGAGGCTATATCTATAAGATGGATGCGGCGTCGAAGAAACCGGAGAAAGTGAACGTTACCCTTGCCTCCGATAATGTCTACGCACGTAGCGAGATCAAGGATGGTTCCAAATATATCACGAGTGCCAGCCTCTCCCCCAAAGGTGAGCGTATGGTGGTGACAGCTCGTGGCGAGGTATTCAATATCCCGGTAGATAAAGGGGTTACGAAAAATATCACCCGTACTCCGGGAGCGCACGAACGTGACGCTCAATGGTCGCCGGACGGAAAACATATAGCATATATCTCCGACGCTACCGGCGAGACCGAGCTGTATCTCCAAGATTCCGAGGGGGGCGAGCCTACCCAGTTGACCAAGAATAACGATACGTATATTCGTACTTTCCAGTGGAGTCCGGATTCCAAGAAGATTGTCTATACGGATCGTAAAAATCGGATCAATCTTTTGGACGTATCTAACAAACAGCTAACAAATATCTCACAAAGTCTGTTAGGTGAAGCCCGCAACGTAAGTTTCTCTCCAGATAATAATTGGTTGACTTATTCCCGTGTGTCCGATAATAATTTCTCAATCGTCTATGTCTACGATATCGCGGGTAAGAAAGAATATCCCGTGACCGATAAATGGTACGAGTCTTATTCTCCGGTATTCAGTACGGATGGCAAATATCTGGTATTCACTTCCGCCCGTGATTTCAATCCTACGTATAGCCAAACGGAATGGAATCATGTGTATAATAATATGGGTGGCGTATATCTGGCGTTATTGTCTAAGGATACCGCTTCCCCGTTTATGGAAACGGATGCGGAGGTAGCCATTGAATCTACCCCGGCGAAAGCGGATGCCTCTAAAAAGGACGAGACAAAGAATGAGGCTTCTACTCCGGTCGTAAAGATTGATATAGAGTGTATTACGGATCGAATCGTTAAGCTCCCCTTGCCGGGATCGAATTACTACGATCTTTATTCCGATGGAACGAACGTGTATTATTTCACGAAAGGCGGCATGAAGATGTTTGACTTGAAGAAACAGAAAGAGGAAACCGTTAGCGATGCCGCTATGATGGTTGATCCGGCTGGCAAGAAAGCTGTTTTCTTTAAGGACGATCAACTATTCGTAACCGATATACCGAAGGGTAAAGCGGATTTAAGTAAGCCGGTTAATCTGGCGAATATGAAGATCACGGTAGACTATACGAAGGAATGGGCGCAAATCTTCGATGAGGCTTGGCGTGCTTTCCGGGATGGTTTCTATCTGGAGAATATGCATGGCAAGGATTGGAAGGCGATCAAGGAGAAATACGCCGCCCTTCTTCCTTACGTGAAAACACGTTTGGACTTGAATTATATTATTGGCGAGATGATCGGCGAGCTGGGAGTAGGGCATGCTTATGTGAACCCCGGTGAGGTGGAAAGTCCTAAACGGGTATCGATGGGTCTGCTAGGTGCTGAGGTTTCTCGGGATAAGAGTGGTTTCTTCCGCTTGGAAAAGATCCTGCCGGGGGCTTCTTGGAGTAAGGAATTACGTTCTCCATTGACAGAGCCGGGTGTTGAGGCGAAGGCCGGAGAGTATATCGTCGCTATAGACGGAGTACCTACGAATAGCGTGAACGATATGTATAAGTTGTTGATCGGGAAGGCGAACGTTCCGACCGAGTTGTCCTTGAATAGCAAGCCTCAGTTGGTGGGCGCTCGTAAGATCGTGGTCAGTCCGTTGGCGGAAGAATATTCTTTGTATCACTATAATTGGATCCAAGATAATATCAAGAAGGTAGATAAGGCGACGAACGGTAAGGTCGGTTATATCTATATCCCGGATATGGGGCCGGAAGGCTTGAATGAGTTCTCCCGCTATTTCTATCCGCAATTGGATAAAGAAGGTTTGATTATCGATGATCGTGCGAATGGCGGTGGAAATGTCTCCCCGATGATTCTGGAACGTCTGTCTCGTGAGCCGTATCGTTTGACAATGCGCCGGGGTTCTTCTTTGATCGGGACCGTACCGGATGCCGTACAGGTTGGCCCGAAAGTTTGCTTGATCAATAAGTATTCCGCTTCCGATGGCGATTTATTCCCGTGGGGCTTCCGTGCGCTTGGCTTAGGTAAATTGATTGGAACCCGTACTTGGGGCGGTATCATCGGTATTAGCGGCCCGCTTCCTTATATGGACGGTACGGATATCCGTGTGCCTTTCTTCACGAGCTATGATCCGAAGACGGGTAACTGGATTATCGAGAACCACGGTGTGGATCCGGATATCTTGATCGATAACGACCCCATCAAGGAATGGAACGGTGAGGATCAACAATTAGACCGTGCTATCGAGGAAGTCATGAAACAATTAAAAGAACGCAAACCGCTAGCCCCTGTCCCCGCACCAAGGGACTGGAGCCATAAATAATGAGAGGTTATTTGTAGAGATGGGGCACGCCTCGTCTCTACAAATAAATAGTAAACGGATTAAAAACTAGTAATCTATCTATGGAACGATTCGCAGCCATTGACTTTGAGACCGCTAATGGAAAGCGGAGCAGTATTTGCAGTATAGGTATCGCCATATTGGAGGATGACTGGGTAGTAGATAGCATTTATACCTTGGTACGTCCTACCCCTAATTTCTATACCCGTTGGACTACGGCTATACATGGGTTGAGCGCTGAGGATACGAATGATGCGTTATGTTTCGAGGAGGCTTGGGAAAGCATCGCCCCGAAACTAAAGGATCTCCCCCTTGTTGCCCATAACAGTCCGTTTGATGAGGGATGCCTGAAAGCCGCCCACGAGGTATATGACTTAGCCTATCCGAAATATCCCTTCTATTGCACTTGCCGTCTATCCCGGAAGATGTACCCATTTCTGGTAAATCATCAGTTGCAGACTGTAGCCGCCCACTGCGGTTACGACCTTACCCAACATCATAACGCCATGGCCGACGCTTACGCCTGTGCCCATATCGCCCTTACGATGATGCGGGAAAAAGAGGTCGATACCTTGGAGGCGCTTATGGCTTCCTGCTACTCTAGGTAACTATGGGGTGTTTTTCCCGGCTATTTTATCCACCACGACAGCGATAGCGCCATCTCCCGTCACGTTGCAAGCGGTGCCAAAACTATCCATGGCAATATAAAGGGCGATCATTAACGCTTGCAGTGTCTCATTGAATCCTAGCATACTTTGCAAGATACCCAAAGCGGCCATAATAGCCCCTCCCGGAACCCCCGGAGCCGCTACCATCGTAATTCCCAGCATCATGATAAATCCGCTGAAATTGGAGAAGGTAACCGGTTCTCCCGCCATGATCATGATAGCCATAGCGCAAGCTACGATTTTCATGGTGCTACCTGCCAGATGGATCGTGGCGCAAAGCGGAACGGTAAAGATCGCTATATTCTCCCGTACGCCATTCTTGACAGCCTGCGCCAGTGTCACGGGAATCGTGGCGGCGGAGGATTGGGTCCCTAGAGCCGTAGCGTAGGCCGGTAACATATTCTTCAAGAGGCGGAGCGGATTCTTCCCGGCTATGGCTCCGGCTATCGTGAATTGAATCAATAACAATAATACATGTAAGGCAAAGATGACTATGATAACCTTAAGGAACATCGTGATAATACTCATGACTTGTCCACTCACGGTCATGTTCAGGAAGATACCGAAAATATGGAGCGGTAATAACGGGATGATAACCACCTCGATCAGCTTAATGATAATTTCCTTGAAATCCGTGAAAGAGTCACGCAGGGTGGTTCCCGCTATATTAGAAAGCCCTAGGCCAATCGTAAAGGATAGCAGCAAGGCTGTCATGACATCCATTAAAGGCGGCATATTTACCACGAAGTAAGGTGTCAGCATGAAATCTTCCGGATTCTCCATCGCCGTCAATTCCGTGTTGGTCGGTAGTATGTGCGGGAATATAGCCGATCCGCTCAGGAACGTGAAGAAACCCGAGAAGACTGTTGAACCGTAGGCGATCAAGGCGGTTATCAATAATAGCTTTCCGGCTCCTTTGCCCAGATCTCCGATAGCGGGAGTCACCAGCCCCAATATGATTAGAGGGATGGAGAACGATAGGAAGTTGCCGAACAATGAATTGAAGGTTACAAAGATACGTGCGATTCCTCCCGGTAAAAACTGGCCGAACAATACGCCGGCGGCGATAGCGATAACGACTTTAGTTAACAATGATACTCTGATCTTCTTCATGGTGTTGCTTTATTTTGAAGCCAATGGCGGCCATCGTAATACTCATCAACGGACTGATCAGGTTAAAGAAGCAATAAGGAAGATACGTCAGGGTCGCTACGCCTAATATCGTGGCTTGCGTCATGCCGCAGGTGTTCCACGGTACCAGCACGGACGTTACGGTTACGGAATCTTCCGTCGTACGGCTTAACAGGCGACTCTCATATCCTTTTTTCTTGTAGATATCCTTGAACATATTTCCGGTAAGGATAATAGATATGTATTGATCGGCCGTAACGATATTCAAGAATAAACCGGAGAATACGGTAGACGCCACCATGCCGACCCTCCGTTTCATAAAGCGCAGGAATACGGACGTAAGGCTTTCTAGCATACCGCTGGCCGTCATGGAACCACCGAAGCACATGGCGCAGATGATCAGCCAGATCGTATTCATCATACCCGCCATACCCCGGGTGGCGACCAAGCTGTTCAAGGCCTCGTTGCCCGTATCGATTTGGGTACTCCCGTAGAATGTCATGAATAATCCCTTAAACAGGGAGGAGGCATCCGCTACCGACGCTCCCGCTACCTCTTGCAATAAATGAGGCTGGAAAAAGATCGCGAGCACCCCCGCCATCGCTGTCGAGATAAACAAGGTGATCAAAGACGGTACTTTCTTGGCGATTAATATACCCGTTACCACCGGTACGATCAGTAGCCAGAGCGAGATATTAAAACTTTCGTTCAACGAGGCGGCGAACTCGGCTATTTGCCCGGATGCGTTCGAGGTATGCGTAAAACCCGCTATGGTAAAGATAATCAACGTGATCACCATAGACGGTATTGTCGTAAGCATCATATACCGGATATGGGAGAACAAAGGGGTATGCGTTACGGAAGAGGCTAATACCGTCGTGTCCGAAAGCGGTGAGATCTTATCCCCGAAATAAGCGCCCGAGATGATCGCCCCGGCTACCCACCCCGTAGCGAAGCCCTGTGCCTCACCGATACCCATCAAGGCGATACCGATCGTGGCGATGGTAGTCCACGAGCTACCGGTCATAACGGATACGACAGCGCAGATCACGCAACAAGAGGCCAGAAAGAAACTCGGATGGATAATTTGCATCCCGTAATAAATCAAGGTCGGGACGATACCGCTGATCATCCAGCTACCGGATAGAGCGCCAATCAACAATAGGATAATTATAGCTGTGGCCACTCCCAATATGTTTTTACATATCGCCTCTTCTATATCACGCCATTTGACTTTGCAGAAGATCATGGCCAAAAGGGAGGCGACCGCCGTGGTGGTAAGTAATACGACTTGGCTTCCGCCGCTCAACGCGTCGCTGCCAAAAGTGCGTATGGTTACAAACAAAAGAGCTACCAGCACGAGGATAGGCACTAGTGAAAGTAGAGGGGAGGGCATCTTCTTAAGATGATTTTCCATTGTTCATTCAGTCGCTTAAATAATGATGGTGCGAAAATACTAAAAATACCTTGAATAGCGCTATGAATTATAGATTGATTTCCTTATTTCACAGTCTTTTGGACGATCTTATAACCGGTTGCCGCTATAAGAATGCTCATAAACGGGCTGACGATATTAAAGATGCAATAAGGGAAATAAGTCCAAGTAGATACGCCAAGGATTGTAGATTGTGTCATGCCGCAAGTCGTCCACGGGATCAGCACGGAGGTGACGGTGACGGAGTCTTCCGTTGTCCGGCTAAGCAGGCGGCTCTCGAATCCACGTTGCTTATATACTTCTTTAAACATTTCGCTGTTCAGGATGATGGCGATAAACTGGTCCGCCGTGCAGATGTTCAAGGATAATCCGGACACGACGGTAGAGGCGACCATGCTGGTACGGCCTCGCATGAAATGCAAGAAGATACGTGTGATGCTTTCCAGCATGCCGCTAGCGGACATGGCCCCGCCGAAACACATGGCGCAAATGATCAGCCAAATCGTGTTCATCATCCCGGCCATTCCCCGGGTAGAGACTAGAGAGTTCAGGGCCTCGTTGCCGGTCTGTATCTGCGTGCTGTCATAGAAAGTCATCAGCAGGCCTTTGATATAGGCGATAATCCCGCTATCCGTGATCCCGGAAATCTCCAATAAGGCGTTTGGCTGGAAGATCAAGGCGAATATTCCGGCGAGTATGGAGGAGGCGAAAAGCACCACGATCGAAGGTGTCTTCTTGGCGATCATGATTCCGGTAACGATCGGTACGATCATAAGCCAAGGCGTGATATGGAACGAGCCTTTCAAGGCTTCGGAGAAAGTGGCTATCTGGGATGCGTCCGCTGCCTCCCTCGAGAATCCGGCGATGCTGAATACGATCAGTGTGACGATCATAGAGGGAACGGTCGTATAAAGCATATACCGGATATGCGTGAAAAGGGGCGTGTCCGTTACGGAGGCCGCCAATACCGTAGTGTCTGATAACGGCGACATCTTATCCCCGAAATAAGCGCCCGATATAATCGCTCCGGCTACCCACCCCGTACTGAAGCCTTGCGCCTCGCCAATCCCGATCAAGGCGATCCCGATGGTGGCGATGGTAGTCCACGAGCTACCCGTCATAACCGATACGATACTGCATAGCAGGCAACAGGCCACGAGGAAGAAATCCGTTTGCATGACTTGCAACCCATAATAGATCAAGGACGGCACGATCCCGCTTACCATCCAACTGCCCGATAGGGTTCCGATCAATAAAAGGATGATGACAGACGGTGCGATCCCATAGATGTTACGGGCGATTTGCCCCTCGATATCTTCCCACTTGATCTTGCAATGAAAGACGGCGATCAAAGAGCAGATCGAGGTGGCTATCAATAAGACGATTTGGCTGGCTCCTCCAAGGGAATCGCCCCGGAAAATATAGATGGCTACGGCCAGCATGATGACTAATGTCACTACGGGTAGTAAAGAGATCGCGATGGAGGGTGTCCGGGGCTTTTCTGCCATGGGTTTATTCACGTCGTTTGTTATTTATCATGGATAATCCGAATAAATTCTTTATACGGACCTTCCTTGTGTTATCAATTCTAATTAATTTCGCTGCAAAAATAAAAAAGGATTTGGATAGGGGGGTAACTTATGGTAGTAAATAATCGGTTAGGCTATTTATTTGTCTTTTTGGGGATGAGTATGGCGCTATATGCCCAGCGAAAGACGGAAGTGATCCGTTATGGCGATCTGGATCAGTGGGTGGTACGTAAGATCACGGAATCGGCTATTATCGGGAAGGAGACAAAGACTCTTTACTGCGTTGGCCCTATGGATACGATTATCGGAAATAAACCTTTTGAGCCGAAAGCTTCGCCTTGGGGCAGTTCTAACGTGATGGCAAGGGTGAGCGGGATTACGAAAGCTAGCGTCAGTGTCTACCCCGAAAGACGGGATGAGGGGTATTGCGCACGGCTGGAGACGGGTATAGAATCGATCTCGGCGATGGGTATCATGAACGTGAAGGTGCTGGTCGGTGGATGCCTCTATCTCGGCCGTTTTCTGGAACCGGCGAAGAATTCTTCGGAGACGTGGGGGCAGATCGTTTGCGGTATCCCGTTTCACCAAAAACCTACGTCCTTGTTATTCGATTATAAGGTGAAACTCTCCGGTGATCCCAATCGTATTAAATTGAGTGGTTTTAGCAAGAGATCGGAGGTAAATGGCATTGATATGCCTTTGGTGAATCTCTTTCTTCAGAAGCGTTGGGAAGATAAGGACGGGAACATATATGCTAAGCGTATCGGTACGCTGGTAATCCGGATGGATGAAAATACGGATTGGGTAAACGATGCCAGTTTTACGATCTTATACGGCGATATCACGAAACGTAGCGATTATGAAGAATATATGGGGTTTCAACTCGGTGAGTCCGCCCGTTATAGCTTGAACAGCAAAGGCAAGAATGTGCCCATCCAAGAAATCGGCTGGGGAACGGAGGACGATGAGGTAACCCATATGATCTTAGAGTTCTGTTCCAGTCACGGAGGCTCATACATAGGGTCTCCGGGAAATACCTTTTGGGTAGATAATATCCGGTTGGGATATTGATCCTATTATCGTTGAAACCCTATGGTATTTGTCTCCGGTCTTGATACAGAAGCCAACAAATGAAGCGTAGCTTGTTTTATTCTATGGTTTCGTGATCAGAATATAATAGTCTGATATTAGCCTCTAATATTCTGAATCCACTCCCATGGTCGTGCGGCATACCATATTTGGGGCCAGATTTATAGCTCCCGATTCTTATATCATACATTATCTTCCCATCGGTTAAGAGTGATATAAAACGTTCAAATGATGGCTCTGTATATATATCGGCTTTATTGAAGTAGAAGAGTTCCTTACCTCCTTCTTTTTTCGTTTGGGCAGTTACATATAATAAGTTCTTTAGCTTCTTTGTTAGTGCTTTTTGAATGTCTTGATAGGTGTAACCTACGCTACAATCTAACAGCTCTTTTGTATTTAAGTCAAATACTCCTATTAATATTGTCTTGGCGACAGGGTTGTTTAGGAGTTTAAAAGAATATTTCTTCATATATGTGTTATAGCTATTTGCAAACATAGACGTATGCAAGCTATTTATAGATGGTGCATCTTCATAAGGTGTGCCAAATTTATCTTTTAAATAAGCATTCGCGCGTTTGGGAAATGAGGGGCTTTTAGTGAATAGGGTAACGTAAGAGCATGAAGCGCCGCGATGAGATTTTATTTCGAATCCAGCTAAATCGGGCTCGTCTAAATTGTTCTCGACAACTCCGATGTAATCTTCAAATGTTTTTCCAATCCCAGTATTGTTGGCTCTATTGCTTGGAACATATTCCAAGGATTTAACCTCTTTGAACTTTGAAATAATAAAATCCTTATTCTCCATAACGTATTATATTAAATATGAGTAAGTCAATAATATCTCTATCTTTGGAAAAATCTTCCTCTGATATGAATAGCTGTTCTATGGTAATGTTGAAATAGTGGCATATTTTATAGATCTGACTAAGGGTGTACTTATGTGGAAATTTAGGGCTTTCTATACTCCCTATTAAGCCCGGAGCCACTTCGAGGAGATTCGACAACTCTTTTTGGCTAACATTGTTGGCCTCTCTTAGCTCCTTTATCTTAAGGATGATTTCAAGTTGATACTCGGTCTTTCTAATCATTATTGTTATTTTTGCCCAAAAATATAGTTTTATATATGCTTATGTACTCACAATATGTGAGCAATTGAGTATATTTGCACTCACATAATATAAGTAAGGAAGGTATGTACAAAAGAACGATTGATAATAGGTGGAGCTTTAAGGATGCCGATACCAAAGAATTTACTCATTGCTATCATGCGTATCCTGCGATGATGATTCCCCAAGTAGCAAGAGCTCTAATAGAGGAATATAAGCCAGAGGATGGAGTTGAGCTACTTTTTGATCCATATATGGGAAGCGGTACATCGTTAGTTGAGGCTTCTATAAAAGGTATAAACGCGATAGGAACAGACCTTAATCCATTGGCTAGATTGATGAGCCATGTAAAAACAACCCATTATGATTTATCTTGTATCAGAGATACTTTTTCAATGATGCAAGCCTTGTTCTTTGAGTATTCTGAAGATAAGGTCAAGAATAAGAATTTCGATAATATTTCTAATTATACTTATTGGTATTCCAGAGATAGCCTTTTGCGCCTTTCTTATATTTATCAAGTAATTAATGAATGTGTGGCTTTGGATTTCGCTGATTTCTTTAAAGTTCCTCTTTCTGAGACTGTTAGAGAGGTGTCGTTTACGAGGAATGGAGAATTTAAGCGGTTTAGGATGAAGGAAGAGAAAATTAAAGACTTCAAACCGGATGTCTTTCGATTGTTTGAAGAAAAGGTTATAAGAAATATAAATGGACTTGAGGAGTTTAATAGTATAAAATATCCATGTAATATAGGTATCTATGACTTTAATAGTACTATAGAAATCCCTTCCGATATAATACAGCCGAATAGTGTTGATATGGTTGTAACCTCTCCGCCTTATGGCGATAGTAGAACAACCGTTGCTTATGGACAATTTTCAAGGTGGGCAAATGAATGGTTCAATTTTGAAAATGCTAAAACACTAGATAATCTCCTAATGGGGGGACGAGTTCAGAAAGAGGAACTTTTTGAGACTAAAAGCATTAAATCTGAACTGGACGAAATAAAGAGCATTGACCCAAAGAGAAATTTGGAAGTGGTCTCGTTTCTTAATGATTATAGCTGTTCTATAAAGAATGTCGCGTCTGTAATAAAGAGTGGTGGAGTCGTTTGTTATGTCGTAGGGAACAGAACGGTTAAGGGGGTTCAAATTCCATTAGATTACTTTACTGCTGAAATGTTTGAGAAGAATGGTTTTACACATATCGATACTATTGTTAGAGAAATACCTAACAAAAGGATGCCTTCCAAAACAAGTCCTACTAATGTGGCAGGGAAGAAGGTTAGTACGATGTGCAATGAATATATAGTCATATTGGAGAAGAAATAAGGAAAGAGGCTGTTTTATTTGACTGAATTGATAGCCAATGGCTCCTAGTGTCGAGTTCTTTCTTTTTGACAGTTTGTAATCTTAACGCCCGTAGAATCGATTATTGCGGGGGAATGTACAGTCTACTCTTAAATTTGAGTTAAAATATATTTAATCGCTTGTTGGATAGTTGGATATCAAAAGATGCTCTTTTGTTCTAGCGAAACTAGCTCATCCTAATTCCTATTTTATGGGATGAAAAACCTATCTCAATGGGTTACGATAGGGAAGTGACAGGGTTATGATGGCTATTCTTGATAGTTCACGACCCTATTCTTGACTATTCACGATGCCCAACGGCACTATTGGCGTTGCCAAACACGACCGATAGCGTAGGCTTTTGTCGATACTCGTGTGTAAAAAGTAGTACTTTGCCGCATAAAACGCCGCTTACAACCTCCTTTTTCCCATTATCTTGCCTCTTTTACGAATAGGCTATGTCACGATATGCGCTTTATTTCGGTCAAAAGGATTGTATGAATGCTGTTTTACTGACAGGGAGATTCGCGGGAAATAGTCTGTATTGGAAGTAAAATATAAATAGATAATTGAAAGTAGAAATGAATTGTTCTTTTAATGTACGCTCGTACATTAATGTATAGTTAAATACGTTGATATTTGAGAATTTTTTATGGGATAGAAACGACTAGTTTAAACGATCGATTCTTTTAGTCATTTGCAAAGGTACGCGTTTCTTCGATACTTGCAACCCTTCCGAGCTATTTTTTTATCACTTATTCTCTTTCTTATCAATAGGATAGGTTATCCTCTACGAAACAACCGATTCTTTCAACAAACCTCCCGTTTCGACACTAAAAAAACGCAAGATTTAGACGATCGTTTAGACTAGTCGTTTTCGAGTAGTGGTCGATGATTTAAAGTGTTGAACGGTATTTAATTAACACTATTATTAATATTAAATTTTCGATTTATGAACAAAAAGTTTACAACGTTTCTGGCTAGTGCCATGCTTGCGACTGCATTTTCCGCAGGTGCGCAGGTTGATGCGAAGAAAGGCGACGTAATCTTGTTGGGAACAGAAAGTAGTAAATACTTGACTGTTGAGACAGGAGAACAATTCGGCAAATTGAACAATTCGGTGAATGTTTCAACGAATCTTTCTTCCTTGAACAAGGCTACTTGGACTGTTTCCGCTAAGAAAACCTCTTTAGGCAAAGACCTTTATTCATTCGTGAATAAGGCTACAAGCTTGACTTTGGCTGTCGATCCTGCTACGGCTTACAGCTTGGAGGATACGAAGAATTCAAAGAAGATCGCTCTTACGTTAGGTGGTGGCTCCGCTACAGAATGGGTGAGTGAAACGGTAAATAATGTAAATACTATCGTTTCTTACAACGGAGATTATATCTTGGCTATTGCTAATGATCCTGCGATTGGTTATTATCTGGTCAAGGCTAAGACTTTGGATAAATTGGGTACGGTAGTTGCGTTAAAGAGCGAGAAACCTAGTGAGACTCCAATGCCTTTAGGTGCTGATGACTTGAATACATTATTGCAATCAGTAGAGACGGACAAACCTGCTGAGTTGTTCTTTGGATTGAACATGGATCCGGAAGTTACGAAAGGGCAAAGCAATTTAATGACAGCTACGGCTTTGAACGCTCAGAATGCTGGTAGTGGTTATGTTTATTTACAGGCTAAAGATCAAAAATTTGATGGGAAAGATGCTTATGTAGTTGTTGATACGGCTTACTATGGCGGTACGGAATCCGACAAGCTTTTGAAATATACTTATGACCATATGGAGTATGCAGATAAGGCTAAACGTCTGGACGGCTCATACAAGTTTAAGTTTTCTTATAATGCTGCGAAGGAAGAATTGTATGTTCAAGTAGCGGAGGTAGCTCATGAATATAAGAAAGGTGATAAGAATGACGATCAATGGAAAGCATTCTTGAAAGAGAACAACAACTCTACGTGGACTCAGAGTGGTACGTCAGAGCCACTGGAAATAGTTAAAGACGAGTACATCTACATGTCTCAATTGAACGGTATGAATGTATTGACTGTCAATGTTGCGAAAGATGAGGACGGTGTTGGTACTCGTAAGGGCACTGATGGTAGTGGCAATAAATTATATCCTGTTCTGGGCGATCAGAACGTAAAGGTTACGATCGGAACGAAGTTCACAGGCTTGACATTGACAACCATTCCTAATGGTGTCTATACGATCCAGTATAAATCTACAGGTGGAAACCAACCGGAGAAAAATGGCACTTACGCTTTGGCGAACTTAGCCGGAAGTTTCGGTTGGACATATCAAGCTAAGAGACAAGATTTCAATCATATACCTGCCGCTCAATGGGTAGTTGAGAAGAACGGTACTTCCAATACGGCTACAGTAAATATCACGAACCGTGAGTTCAATGATAGATTAAAGACTACTTCTCCTCTTCAGTTCTTTAAGGTGGAAGGTAGTGATGATGTATTCTGTTTCTACGGACATGGAACTGATACCTTGTCTTTCAAGAAAGTTGCGGATGAATTGGTTGCCGACAAGAAGTTAGGTTACAAATATGTATCCGCTGATGAGGCTAAAGTTCAGACTTATACCTTTAATTACTTGCATGGTTTGGCATTAGATAAATATCTGTATACTCCTGCAGGTAAGGACTCTATCGTACGTGTAGACGAGAACGACGGTAAGTCAAACTTCCGTTTGGAATTGGTTGTAGAGAATGATACGTACGGTGTTGGTGATACTTTAGTGAGAAATGTTTATTATGTATATAATGCTGTTAATGGCGAGAAGCGTTACTTATCTTATGACGGTACCGCAAAGAAATACATGATGAAGAAAAATCCGACCCCATTCTTCTTAAAAGAGAATAACTGCATCGATGGTAAGCATTATTATGCGTTGGTAGAGGCAAGCTTTAAGACTTATACGACAGATACTAAACTGACTTCGGATCTGTATTATAAAGGAGGAGATGGCTACTATTATTCTGTAAAATGGAACTATTTATCTTATGAAGATGATAAAGGAACTACATATTATTCATATATAGTAAATGATAAAGATGGTAATCTTGTTGTTGCGGATAATAGTAAGGAGGATGTATATCTCTTCACTAAGGAAAACGGTAAGTTTGTTCTGAATGAGGATCCTACAGCGGAAGATTATACAAATGAGTCTAATGGATATGCTAAAATTAAAGTCTCTGTTGATGATAACACCTTGGATCTAACACAAGGTAATTTGAATGACAAGTTCAATGGTTATCAAGAAATCCGTACTTCTGCATTCGCTGTAGAGATCGATGACTCTCCATTATACCGCCGTTTTAACAACACTGTGTTAGGTGAGAACGAAACCGCTGATAGCTTGTACTTTGTAGAGAAGACTCGTGGTGAGTACTTGATGGATGAATGGAACAAGAACTTACTGGATAAGGATGTTGATTACGCCGGTATCTGGAACAAGGAAAAGGCTAATGGCAAATTGGCATTCATCATCGACTCTGTTTGGGTAAATCGTGGCTTGGGTAACATCAAACCTCAATATTTGGTTTCTGTGGCTCGTAACGACCAAGCCGGTACTCCGGGTGTTCCTTGTACATACGAACACAATCACTTTGATAATGCGGGTCATCAAGTTAGTGCCGCTGAGTGTTCTCACGCTACTAAGGCCCATGCTGGTTTCCATTATGGTAAGTATTTGGTAAGCTTTGGCGATTCCGCTATGATCAAGGATCACGAATTGGAGACTCCGTATATGGATATTGATGGCGGTTACACTCGCGTAGGTTTCGTGAAGGCTATTCACGCAGGCGACAGCTTGTTTATCTTGGTAAATGAGTTCAAGGATATGGATCCGGCTAAGTTGGACGTAGCTGATATCATCGATGCATACACGAAAGCTAAGATCAACACGAAGTATATCGTGAACTTGCAAGGTGACAACCATAAGAACGTAACATGGTCATTCCGTTATGTAACTCCGTCTAATGTGGCTGGCGTAACGGCTGAGGAAGGTGAGGCTAATGAGTTCTTGTTCGAATCTAACATCTACAATGAGGGTGCTACTTCAACTCTTGATGATGTGTTGGTAGACAGCAAGGATAAGAGCAAGGGTTATATCTCTTTGGGTGGTAAAGCTACTAAGGGTTACAATGAGGCTGTAGCCGGCTCCATCGCTCCTTCTTACGCCGCATGGTTGAAGATGCAGAATGGTTGCTTGGTATTGACTCGTGGTGATTCTAAGTTTGATGCAGCTAAGACTGGTTCTGACGGTGCCTTGATCTTCAACGCATACCAGAAGACTGACGCTGAGGATATGGTAACATCTATCGAAGGCGCTAACGCTGAAGGCGTATCTATCGTAGCCGGCAACGGTACTGTAACCGTTCAAGGCGCAGCCGGTAAGTCTATCGTTATCACGAATATCTTAGGTAAGGTTGTCGCTGAGACTGTTCTTACCTCCGATAACGCTACAATCGCTGTACCTGCCGGTATCGTAGCGGTAGCTGTTGACGGCGAGGAAGCTGTAAAGGCAATCGTGAAATAAGAAATAAACGAAATAAGATAATCATACAATTCCCGTGCGGGTATCGATCCAAGTAATCCGTGACGGATGAACAGGCGGGAATTGGATTAATATTAATACTAAAGTAATAAATTAAAGTTCATCCGTAAGTACTTCCGTGAGGATGGAAGCGGATAAAAAAACAAGTCCTTGGCAATGTGTTCGCATGCCAAGGACTTCGTGTTTATACTTGCCTTCGTCAGACCTAATGAGTGTATGAATTGTTTAATTCTGCGTAAGCAACTTCGTCAGCCTCTTGACCCCTTCCGAGGCTCCGGCCTGTATATGCTCGATGTCGTCGCGATAAGTACGTACATCTTTCGGGTCGATCAAATAGATCGGCTGGCCCCGACGCACGTAGTTCAGCAAACCGGCGGCGGGATAGACGTTTAAGGAGGTGCCGATAATCACGAAGATATCACAATCTTCCACCAGCTTGATGGAAGGCTCTATCATGGGTACCGCCTCTCCAAACCATACGACGAAAGGACGTAGCTGATTTCCGTGAGGGTCCTTGTCACCCAGATGAATATCCGGGTTCTCCGGCGATAGATCGTAGGTCGTGTCCAGATCCCTTACGGAGCATGCCTTCATCAACTCTCCATGCAGATGGATCACGTGGCTGCTACCCGCGCGTTCATGTAAGTTATCGATATTCTGGGTAATGATCCGTACGTCGAAATCTTTCTCCAAGGCGGCTAGCCCGAGGTGACCGGCGTTAGGTTTCGTATTCAATAACTCTCTTCTGCGCTGGTTGTAGAAGTCGAGAACCAATTTAGGGTTGGCGGCGAAGCCTTCCGGCGTGGCGACATCTTCCACCCGGTATTTCTCCCATAACCCGTCCGAGTCACGGAAAGTGGAGATACCGCTCTCTGCGCTCATTCCCGCTCCGGTAAGTATGACTAACTTTTTCATCTGTTACTTGTTTAATGTATAGATGTATATATTAATAGTTACGAAGTTACGACTTTATTTCGTAAAAAGCTTTGAATGAAATAAAAAGTTCTTACAAAATGCTGTTATACGATTAAAAGCATTACTTTTGTGGCTTATAATTAGTTGAACAAGAAAAAAGAATGGATAAAGTAAGTTATGCGCTTGGCTTAAGTATCGGAAATAATTTCCAGAACTCAGGCATCAAGGATCTTCAAGTGGAAGATTTTGTACAGGGATTGAATGACGTCTTAACAGAGGCAAAACCTGCTCTTAGTTATGATGAGGCAAAACAAGTGATCAATGATTACTTCATGAAGCTTCAACAAGAGAAACTGGAGATCAATAAGAAAGCCGGTGAGGAGTTCCTTTCTATCAATAAGCATAAGGCTGGTGTGGTAGAGTTGCCTAGCGGTTTGCAATACGAGGTGCTGAAGAATGGTACAGGCGCTAAACCTACGGCGAACGATAAGGTAAAATGCCACTATCACGGTACGTTAATCAACGGTCAGGTGTTTGATAGCTCCGTACAGAGAGGCGAGCCCGCCGTATTCGGTGTTTCACAGGTAATCCCGGGATGGGTAGAGGCTTTGCAGTTGATGCCGGTCGGTTCTAAATGGAGATTGTTTATCCCGTCTAACCTTGCTTATGGCGAGCGTGGGGCAGGTGAGGCTATCGAGCCGAATAGTACGTTGATCTTCGACGTTGAGTTATTAGATATCGAAAAATAATATATAAGAGTTAAAGAAAAATGAAAAAGTTAAGTGTATTAGTCGCTACAGTGATTGTAGCAATGGGCGCATCTTTCACCTCTTGCGGTGATTCTCACAAAAGCGCGAGCTTGAAGACTTCTATCGATAGCGCAAGCTACGCTATTGGTATCAGCACAGGTGCCGGTTATAAGGAAAACTTAAAGACTTTGCCGGGTGGTGAGGCTAACGTAGATGATTTGATCGCTGGTTTTATCCAAGCTATCAAAGGGGATTCTTCTGCGATGAAGATGAATCCGCAACAGGCTCAACAATATTTGCAGACTTACTTCGTAGAGGCTCAGGCTCGCGAGGCTAAGAAGACAAAAGAAGAGGGCGATAAGTTCTTGGCGGAGAATAAGACAAAAGAAGGCGTTATCACGACTGAGAGCGGCTTGCAATATAAGGTAGAGAAAGAAGGTACAGGCGCGAAGCCGACCGCTACCGATAAGGTAAAAGTTCATTATACCGGAACTCTATTGGACGGTACTAAGTTTGATAGCTCCGTGGATCGTGGCGAGCCGGCTGAGTTCGGTGTTGGCCAAGTAATCAAGGGCTGGACTGAGGGCTTGCAGATCATGCCGGTCGGTTCTAAATATATCTTCTGGATCCCGGCTGAGTTGGCTTATGGCGAACGTGGCGCAGGACAAGATATCAAACCGAACAGCGTATTGAAGTTCGAGGTTGAGTTGCTTGACATCGTAAAAGAATAAGTAGCGAAGAAATAGAAACGGAACGTTTGTAAGATAATAGGCGGGCAAATTATGCTAAAAAGCATTTTTTGCCCGCTTTTATTATTTATTGATTACTTTTTTCTTTCAGAATGATATATGATTCAAATTTATTATATACTTTTGATACATTAAATCTGAATGCATATAATAAAGCGAATTTAAAATGGAGAAGATAGACAAACTGGACCGGCAGATATTGAACATTATTTCAAAGAATGCTAGGATTCCTTTTAAAGATGTTGCCGAGGAGTGCGGTGTATCTCGTGCAGCTATTCATCAACGGGTTCAACGCATGATTGATATGAATGTGATCGTTGGCTCAGGGTATCACATCAATCCTAAAATATTGGGGTATAATACATGTACCTATATCGGCGTGAAATTGGAGCGTGGATCTATGTACAAGGATGTTGTCCCGGAATTCGAGAAAATACCCGAAGTGGTAGAATGCCATTTCACTACGGGTCCGTATACGATGCTGATCAAGCTGTATGCCCGTGATAACGAGCACTTGATGGAGCTTTTGAACTCCAAGATTCAAGAGATACCGGGTGTTACGGCTACAGAGACCTTGATTTCTTTACGCCAAAGTGTTAAACGTGAGATCCCTATCTGTAATATCAATGAATAAGACGAAGAATTATACATGAGCCCGGCCTATTCCAGTGCCGGGCTTTTTTGTTTATTCGGCGGTATCATCTATCTTTGTAATTCGTAATTGTGTGAGGTTCTATGAGTAAATATATAGGAATATTCGTTTTCGTATTCAGTTTGTTTTCTTTGGGAGTACATGCGGGGGAAAGTTTTCGTTTTCGGGTGTATTTGAAAGATAAAGGGGATTCCGGTTATACGCTGGATAACCCGGAGGAATATCTTTCCAAGGAGTCTGTTGAGCGACGGAACCGGCAAGGTATATCGGTGTCGGAATCGGATTTGCCGATCGCTCAAGCTTATCTGGATACCTTGTCCGCCAATGGAGGAAAACCGGTGCTGGAGAGCAAATGGTTCTCTACGGTCGTGGTGTCCAGTCCGGATAGCTTGGTCGCTGAGCGTCTCTTGCGCCTCCCGATCGTGGATTCCGTGAAATGGGTCTGGAAAGGTGACGAGGAAATCGATATTCCTAGGGAGGAGAATGATACGACACGGTTTATGCCAATAGATAAACCGGAGAAATCGCCTTACGGTTATGCCGAGGAGCAGATCAAGATGCTGAACGGTATCAAATTGCATGAGGCGGGCTTTAAGGGTAAGGGTATGCGTGTGGCCGTGGTCGATGCCGGTTTCATGAACGTGGATCGGATCAGCGTATTTGATTCCTTGCGGTTATTAGGAACGCATAACGTGGTTTTCCCCGGCCGAAGCGTTTTCATCGGGGATGATCATGGGACGAAGGTCTTATCTTGCTTGGCCGCTGATGCGCCGGGCTTGATGGTCGGTACGGCTCCCCAAGCCGAATATTGGCTGATAAAGAGCGAGGATAGCCGTTCGGAGTTTCCCATCGAGGAGGATTATTGGACGGCAGCTATGGAATTTGCCGATAGCGTGGGAGTGGATGTGGTCTCTTCTTCGTTGGGGTATTTCTCTTTTGATGTAGAGGCCCTGAACTATCATCAAGATCAATTGGACGGGAGGACTTCCTTGATCAGTCGTGCCGCTAAGATGGCTTCATCAAAAGGGATCTTGTTGTTTAGTAGCGCCGGCAACGAGGGGGGCGGTAGCTGGGGAAAGATAACCTTTCCAGCGGATGCCCCGGATATATTGACAGTGGGCGCTATCACGGATCGTAAGAAGAAAAGTAATTTCAGTTCTGTCGGCTTTACGGCGGATTACCGGGTGAAGCCGGATGTGGTTGCCTTGGGTACGGGCTGTTGCGTGATAGATCCTACGGGGAATATCCGTTATGCGAACGGTACCTCTTTCGCTACGCCGATCTTAGCGGGGTTGGGTGTTTGTCTATGGCAAGCGTTTCCCTGTCTGACGAATAAGGATATAATCTCTCTTTTGCAGCGTTTCGGCAGTAAGTTTGAGCAACCGGACGCTGAGTTGGGATATGGCATCCCGGATGTGTACAAAGCTTATAAACAGGAGCGTAAATATGCGGCCGAATCTAAATAACTTATCGGGTGAGAAAGAGGCTCTATCTTTGTTAGAGCTGAATACCCGCATACGGGGTGCGTTGTCGAGGGCTTTCCCGGAGACTTGCTGGGTGCGTGCGGAGATGAGCGATGTGCGGGTGAATACTTCTTCCGGACATTGTTATCTGGAGTTTGTGGAGAAGAATGCGCAGACCGGGCAATTGGTGGCCAAGGTACGAGGGTCTATCTGGGCGAAGACGTTTCGTATGTTGAAACCTTATTTCGAGATGGAGACCGGTCAGATGTTCGCTTCCGGCTTGAAAGTGTTGGTGAAGGTGTCTGTTGAGTTCCACGAGTTGTATGGATTGAGTCTTACGGTGCTTGATATAGATCCGGCTTATACGTTAGGTGATATGGTGCGTAAGCGTATGGAGATTATCCGCCAATTGCAGGAGGAAGGGGTCTTTACACTGAATAAGGAATTGCCTTTTCCGCTACTTCCTAGGAGAATCGCTATCATTACTTCTCCGACGGCTGCCGGCTACGAGGATTTTATGAATCAGTTGACACGGAATAAAGGAGGTTATCCGTTCTATACCAAATTATTCCCCGCCTTGATGCAGGGAGAACGGACGGAGGCTTCTGTAATAGCGGCTTTAGACCGGATTTATCAACATCAAGATCTTTTTGATGTGGTCGTGATTATCCGTGGGGGTGGGGCTACCTCGGACTTGAATAGCTTCGATTCTTATCTGTTGGCGGCGAATTGCGCTCAATTCCCTTTACCGATTATCACGGGTATCGGGCACGAACGGGATGATACGGTTGTAGATTTGGTAGCGCATACCCGGATGAAGACACCGACCGCTGTCGCCGAGTTCCTTATTTCCCGAATGGATAGCGTTGGTGAGGAGTTGGAGAGTTTGCGTCAAGACGTGAGTTTATTGGCTATGGATATTCTATCCCGACAGAAAAACTATTTACAATTGGTAGCGACCCGTTTCCCTTCTATCGTGACAAGCCGGATCGAGCGGAATCGTTCGGGACTGCAAACGATAGCGAGCCGTTTACCTGCGATGGTATCGGGTTTGTTATCACGCCGCCAGTCGGTGCTTGAGAATACGGAACTTCGCTTGCGGAACGGTATTACCTCTAAACTTTCCGAGAGTGGGCGTTTTATCCAGCTTACGGAGCAGTTTATCAAGATGGCTTCTCCTGATTATATATTGAAGAGGGGATATAGCTTAGCCTTGAAAGATGGCAAGATTATCAAACATGCCTCTGATTTGCGAGCCGGCGAAGAACTGACGACTCGCTTCATCGATGGTGAAATAAAAAGTATTATCAAACCATAGAGGGTGGTTTTATAACCGTCCGATAAATACATAATTAATATGGCGAAGAAAGAAGAAACATATAACGAGGCGATCGAGAAACTTCGTAAGATCGTGGCTGAGATCGAGAATGGAGACTTGGATGTCGATATCCTGTCCGAGAAGGTAAAAGAAGCTACCCGTCTGATCAAGCTCTGCAAGGAGAAGCTGTATAAAGTGGATGAGGAAGTTAAAAAAGTTTTGGAGGAATTGGATTGATGGATAAGTACGTCTTGATCGTTGCCGGGGGTAAAGGGCTTCGTATGGGTGGAGATCTGCCGAAGCAGTTTATTCCTATGCGGGGGAAACCTCTTTTGATGCATACCTTAGAGGCTTTTCATCGTTGGGATGCTTCCGCACGTATAATCCTTGTGCTTCCGGAGGATCATCAGCCGTATTGGAATATGCTTTGCAAGGAAATCGGCTGCAAGGTCCCGCATGCGATCGTGAAAGGGGGAGATACTCGCTTCTTCTCGGTTAAGAATGGGTTGGATTGGCTTTTGGCGGAGAGGCGTCGGAAGGGGGAGGAGGATAGCGGTCTGAGTTTGGTCGCTGTGCACGATGGCGTTCGTCCTTTCGTCTCTCCGGAGGTTGTTGAGGCCTGCTTTGATAAAGCGGCTGTCACGGGAGCCGTTATCCCGGTTGTTCCGATGATTGATTCCCTGCGTGAGACAGATGAAAAAGGGAGCCATCCGGTGGACCGTTCCCGCTATATGGCTGTACAAACCCCGCAAGTCTTCCATTTGGAATTATTGACAAAAGCCTATGAGCAACCTTATTCGTCTTTATTTACGGACGACGCTTCCGTGGTGGAGGCGATGGGGCATGCGATTGATACGGTTCCCGGTGATCGTGAGAATATCAAGATTACCACGCCCTTTGATTTGTTAATAGCGGAAGCGATGTTTGCCCGGTAAACCCTAAAAACTCATAGATGTTATGCTGGACCTTGATAAACGATCGATTACGTATTTGCCGGGAGTAGGACCCAAGAAGGCGGATATCCTGCAAAAGGAAGCGGGGATATCGTCGTATGAGGACTTGCTCTTTTATTTTCCTTATAAATATATAGATCGCAGCCGGTTTTATAAAGTAGCTGAGATCAGTGGGAATATGCCTTATATCCAGTTGAAAGGCCAGATTCTCTATTTCGATACGCTAGGCGAGGGGCGGAGTAAACGGCTGGTCGGTAAGTTCTCGGATGGTACGGGCACGATCGATTTGGTCTGGTTCAAGGGCTTGAATTATGTGACAGATAAGTATCGTCCCAATACCGAGTATATAGTTTTCGGAAAGCCTACGGAGTTCGGGCATACCTATAACATACCGCATCCGGATATCGACTCAATGGAGCAAGCTGATCAAGTGGCGAATGGCTTGACTCCTTTCTATAATACCTCGGAGAAAATGAAGAAATCTTTCTTGAATTCCCGGGCGATCCAGAACCTGCAATATACGTTGTTAAGCTGGCTGAACTGGGAACTTCCAGAGACGCTTTCCCCCGACGTATTGAAACGGATCCATATGATGTCTATGACAGAGGCAATGCGGAATATCCATTTCCCGGAATCTGCCGCTAAGTTGCGTGACGCCCAGTTACGTTTGAAGTTTGACGAGCTTTTCTTCATACAATTAAATATATTACGTACCGCTAGCGTTCGGAAACTGAAGCTAAAAGGGATCGTTTTCCCTACGGTCGGCCATTATTTCAATACGTTCTATAAAGAGTATCTTCCTTTTGAGTTGACGAACGCCCAGAAACGGGTAGTCCGTGAGATCCGGATCGATATGGGTAGCGGGCGGCAGATGAATCGCCTGCTGCAAGGTGATGTGGGGAGTGGCAAGACTTTGGTAGGCTTATTGTCTATGCTATTGGCGATAGATAATCATTGCCAAGCTTGTATGATGGCTCCTACCGAGATATTGGCAACCCAGCATTATGCGACGATCATGGGATTCCTGAAAGATATGGACGTTAAGGTCGCTCTTTTGACCGGATCTACCAAGAAGAAAGAGCGGGATAAGATATTACCGGCTATTGCCAGCGGTGAGATCCAGATCGTGATCGGGACGCATGCGTTGATTGAGGAGACAGTGGTTTTCTCTTCGTTGGGATTAGCGATTATCGATGAGCAGCACCGTTTTGGTGTGGAGCAACGCTCACGCCTTTGGACGAAGAATGCGATCGTGCCGCATGTGTTGGTGATGACGGCTACCCCGATTCCCCGTACTTTGGCGATGACTTTGTATGGGGATCTGGATGTATCGGTGATCGATGAGTTACCTCCGGGACGTAAACCGATACAAACGCTTCATCGCTATGATAATAAAAAGGCGCAATTGTATGAGTTCCTTCGGAAAGAGATACAAAAGGGGCGTCAGGTTTATGTGGTATATCCGTTGATTGAAGGAAATGAGAAACTGGATTATAAAGACTTGGAGGCCGGTTTTGAGACGTTCAAGGAGGTTTTCCCTGAATATAAGGTATGTATGGTACATGGCCGTATGAAAGCGGCGGATAAGGATACCGAGATGCAGAAGTTTATCTCCGGCGAGGCGCAAATCTTGATGGCTACTACGGTTATAGAGGTTGGCGTGAACGTGCCGAACGCATCCGTCATGGTGATCGAGAGTGCTGAACGTTTCGGCCTCTCTCAACTTCATCAGCTTCGTGGCCGGGTAGGACGTGGTGCTGAACAATCCTATTGTATCTTGGTCTCATCCTATAAACTAAGTAATGATACTCGTAAGCGATTGGAGATTATGGTGAACAGTACGAATGGCTTTGAGATCGCTGAGGCGGATCTCCGTCTCCGGGGACATGGAGATTTGGAAGGTACCCGACAAAGTGGCGAGGGGATAGACCTTAAAATAGCGGACTTGGCGGCCGATGGACAAATACTTCAGTATGCGCGGGATATCGCTCAAGGAGTTCTTGACGAAGACCCCGAATTATTGTCCGAACAGCACCGGATATTGAGCGAAAGGCTCAAAACTCTGTTCACAAGGAAGATAAATTGGGGAATGATTAGCTAATATGTTGTGAAACATATTGTTCTGTAAGTCTTTGATATTTAGCTTGTTTATTCGCTTGTTTTGCTTTTATTCAAAGTCATTGCAGAAATTTTTCGTTAATCAATTTTGTCGGCTTATTCAAATTTCCGAACTTTGACAAGTTGACAATCAGGCAGAGATGTCGGGTATTGCCGTTTTATCCTGAATTATAAGAATGAAAGTTATCAAAAAATGAGTATAAGGACATTTCTATTCATTTGTTGTGCCGCTGTGATGGTATCGACTGCTAATGCGGAGAACCCGGTGAAACCGGAAACTCCGGAGACTCCCAATCATCCAACCCACAAACTTATGGACAAGCGTGTATCTGAGTTAATGGCTGACCGTGTTGGCTTTAAGAAAGATATGGCTTTGAAGGAGCTTGCGGAGATTAATGAGAAAGCGGAGTTGGAGGCGAGAGAGAACTTGATGTTCCCTGCCGATGAATTATATGGCGAATGGACAAATGAATGGGTGAATCCTTTCCGGGGTAAAAAGGTAGATATGCCGGATTCTTGCGTAATCGATTGTTCTACTTTTGTCTTGCCTATGGACTCTATGACAAGGGTCACTTCAAAGTATGGTCCTCGCCGTAGACGGATGCATAAGGGGATAGACTTGAAAGTGCAAATTGGAGATACGATCCGTGCGGCGTTTGACGGCAAGGTGCGTATCAAGAATTTCGAGCGTAGGGGATATGGCTATTATCTTGTGATTCGCCATCCGAATGGTTTAGAGACTGTATATGGTCATTTATCTAAATTCTTAGTAGGTGTGAACGATATCGTACGGGCTGGAGATCCGATCGCTTTAGGGGGAAATACAGGACGCTCTACGGGATCTCATTTGCATTTTGAGACTCGTTTTCTTGGACAGGCTATTAACCCGGCTGATATTATTGACTTCGAGAACTCAATACCTCATCAGGATCAATATGTGTTTCGTAACGTCAAGATTAACGGACGTAAGAGCAATATCTATACATCTTCCAATAGTCAGATGGTGTACCATCGTGTAAAATCCGGTGATACCTTAGGTAAAATCGCACGTATATATGGTACGACAGTGAATGAGCTTTGTCGTTTAAATGGATTGAAATCTACTTCTATGTTACGTATCGGCCAGTCCATTCGTTGTAGTGCCGGTGTGGAAACCGCGGCTAAAGCGACTCCAAAAGCTCAAACTCAAAAGAAATCGACTGCTTCCGCATCTTCTAAGAAAATCACGGTACAGGCAAGTTCTTCCGCTACCGCTTCTTTAGGAGAAGACACGAATACAATGAATGATGTGGAGGCTACTTCGGTTTATCATCGTATTAAATCCGGTGATACGCTTGGCGCTATCGCTAAAAGATACGGTACTTCTGTTAGTAAACTCTGCGAATTGAACGGTATCACAAAGACTACCGTGTTGCGTTTAGGACGCTCATTACGCTGTTCATAACGATATATAAGATGTAAGGAAACGAAAAGGAGCCGCTTATAAAGTGGCTCCTTTTTGTTGTAACCTCTTTTCATTTATCTTATTAGCTTTTGTTGTCTTGAATTTTCGAGAACATCTACGTCTTTTTTCCTATATTCGCGGGTATAATCTAGGATAGTATGCCAAATACAAAGGAACAATTCGAGCAAGTGATCTCCCTGTGCCGGGAGTTGTTCGAGAAGAAGTTGAAAGATTACGGGCCGTCGTGGAGGATCATGCGCCCCCAGTCGGTTACCGATCAGATATTTATCAAGGCGAACCGTATCCGTAGCTTGGAGATCAAGGGGACGAGCATGGTGGACGAGGGAATCCGTCCGGAGTTTATCGCTATCGTTAATTATGGTGTGATCGGCTTGATCCAATTGGCGTTGGGATTTGCGGATACGACCGATATCACGATAGAGAAAGCCTTGGAATTATACGATAAATACATTGCGGAGACGAAGGAACTGATGTACGCCAAGAATCATGATTATGATGAGGCGTGGCGCAGCATGCGTATCAGCTCGTATACGGATCTTATTTTGATGAAGATTTATCGGACTAAGCAAATCGAGAGTCATGGAGGCAAGACGCTCGTTTCTGAGGGAGTGGACGCCAACTACATGGATATGATTAATTATGCCCTCTTCGGTTTGATCAAGCTGGAGTTTGGTGAGGAGTGAGCTACATGGAATATAAGGAAACCGTAAAGAAAGTGATCGCAGAGGTCTGCCGCCTGTTACTGGGAGTAGTCTTTATCTTCTCCGGGACGGTGAAGGCTGTCGATCCCATGGGAGGAGCCATTAAGATTGGCGACTATCTGACTTCCTTTGGGCTGGATAAGCTGCAACCTTTTACGGTATTGATCTCCTTCAACTTGTCCGCTCTGGAATTCATGCTGGGTGTCTGTATGCTATTAGGGGTGTACCGGCGGTATACGACCTTCTTGACCTTGCTGATGATGTCTTTCATGACGCCGCTGACGCTGTATCTGGCGATCTTCAATCCCGTATCGGATTGCGGTTGCTTCGGGGATGCCTTGGTGATCAGTAATTGGCAGACCTTCTATAAGAATGTCGTACTTTTGGCCGCCGCTATTTACGTGTTCATCCATAATCAGCGGCTTTTACAAGGCTATACCTACCATGCCTACTGGTTCGTGGCTTTGTGGTCATATGTCTTCGCTATCGGTTTCGCTTACCGGAATTATAATCATTTGCCGATCTTGGATTTCCGTCCCTATAAGTTGGGTGCGAATATCCCTGCCTTGATGTCGATACCGGAAGGTGCGCCCGAGGATGAATATGCGTATTCTTTTATTTACGAGAGGGATGGCGTACAGAAAGAATTTTTTTTGGAGAACGCCCCGGCCGATGATAGCACGTGGACTTTCGTGGATTCAAAGACCAAGCTGATCAAACAAGGATACGTTCCCCCCGTTACCACATTTCATATTTATAATGAGAATGACGCAGACGTGACTGATGAGTTGCTGAACGACCCGAAAGGTCTCTTTCTTTTGATCGCCCCCCGTCTGGAGAATGCGGATGATGAGCGTATTGACGAGATCAACAATGTATACGATTACGCCTTGGAGAACGGTTTGGGCTTTTATTGCGTGACGGGTTCTTCCGCCGAGGCTATCGCTACATGGAGTGATAATACCGGTGCCGAGTATCCGTTTCTTATGGCCGATGATGTCCTTTTGAAAACGATCATCCGCTCCAACCCGGGATTGGTCTTGCTGAAGAAAGGTACGATCTTGATGAAGTGGCATTACAACGATATTCCACAGGAAGAAGACCTGAAAACGATCGTAAACGGCTATCTGGAAGGAAATACCGACTGGAAAGCGAAAGAAGATGCCCGGCTAATAACCAACCTATTAAGTTTTACCGTACCTTTGTTGCTGGTTTGGGGATACGATGCCTTGCGCAATCGCCGTCGCCGGAAAGGAAAAGAATCTGAATAGAGATTTATTTGTATTACATATTTAAATTATTAAGTTATGAGAAAGAATATTGTTGCAGGAAACTGGAAAATGAACACTACTCTTGCTGAAGGTCTTGCTTTGGCTAAAGGTTTGGACGAGGCTTTGAAGGGTAAGACTCCGAATTGCGATGTGATCATCGGTACTCCGTTCACTCACTTGGCAAGCGTTGCTGCCGCTATCGATACAAACAAGATCGGTGTTGCCGCTGAGAACTGCGCTGACAAGGAAAAAGGTGCTTATACAGGTGAGGTTTCTGCCGCTATGGTAGCTTCTACTGGTGCGAAATATGTGATCTTAGGCCACTCTGAGAGACGTGCTTATTATCATGAGACTCCGGAAATCTTGAAGACGAAGGTTGAGTTGGCTTTGGCTAACGGTTTGACTCCGATCTTCTGCATCGGTGAGGTTTTGGAAGAGAGAGAAGCCGGTAAGCACTTCGAGGTAGTAGACGCTCAGATCGCTGGTTCTTTGTTCGACCTTTCCGCTGAGGATTTCGGTAAGATCATCTTGGCTTACGAGCCGGTATGGGCTATCGGCACGGGTAAGACTGCTTCCGCTGAGCAAGCTGAGGAGATCCACGCTCACATCCGCACTACTTTGGCCGCTAAATATGGCAATGAGGTAGCTGATAACTGCACGATCCTTTACGGTGGTAGCTGTAACGCCGGTAACGCTAAGGAATTATTCGCTAAACCGAACGTAGACGGTGGTTTGATCGGTGGCGCTTCTTTGGCCGTTGACAAATTCATGCCGATTATCGAGGCTTTTTAATTAATTCATAATAAGAAGGTATCTTTCCCCTCAATGAATGGGGAAAGATACTCTTTTTAATATTCTATCTATGAAAAGAATTCCTTGTATCTTATTGCTATTTGCCTTTATGATGGCCGGTACTTCATCTTTATTCGCTCAGACGGCGTTGGAAGGTGAGCGTTCGACCATATTCGATGCGTTGCAGAGATCCGGTTTGGGAAAAGGCGAGGTCGTTATCAATCAATCCGCCGCTATCCGCGAGATGGTGGGTGAGCGTATGCGTGGAGCGAACGTGGAGACGACAGATAGCCTTACCTTCTTGAAGGTACAAGGGTATCGTACGCAGGTATTTTCCGGTAATAACCAACGGGTCTCGAAAGACGAGGCTTTTCGTAAGGAGAAGGAAATCAAGGAGCTTTTTCCAGAGATCCCGACGTATGTCACTTACAACGCCCCGTTTTGGAAGTTGCGTGTGGGAGATTTCCGCTCGCATGAGGAGGCCTATCATATGATGCGCCTGTTGATGGGTGCTTTCCCGAAATACGGGAAGGAAATGTATATCGTACGAGAAGAGATAAAAATTCCCCTAAATTAAAGAGAATGTCAGAAGTAAACGAAGAGACGCTACGTGCCCGGGAAGCTTTGGCCGGCCATTATAAGGAAGTATTGGGTTTGCTGGGTGAGGACGTGGAGCGTGAGGGTCTGCTTAAAACGCCGGAACGTGTGGCGAAAGCGATGCAGTTTTTAACCAAGGGATATCATGAGGACCCGGAGGCGGTGCTCCGTTCCGCCATGTTTCAGGAAGAGGATTACAAACAGATGGTTATCGTGAAAGATATCGATTTCTTCTCCCTTTGTGAGCATCATATGTTGCCTTTCTTCGGCAAGGCCCACGTGGCTTATATCCCCAAGAAATATATTACGGGCTTAAGCAAGATCCCTAGGGTAGTGGATATCTTCGCCCGCCGTCTCCAGATACAGGAGCGTATGACGATGCAGATCAAGGATTGTATCCAGAGGACCTTGGACCCGTTGGGCGTGATGGTCGTGATCGAGGCGCAGCATATGTGCATGCAGATGCGTGGCGTGGAGAAACAAAATTCCTTGACGACTACCTCTGATTTCACCGGCTTTTTCCAACAAGCTAAGACGCGCGAGGAGTTTATGAATCTGATCAAGCATAACCGCTGATGACTTAATACAAGTCGGCATGCGTACCAGTATCGGTCATGATCAAGACCAGTTCGGTATCGTTTTGTTGCCATATTAAGAGCCAGTCGCTTTTAATATGGCATTCCCATAGGCCCTCAAATTTACCGCTTAGTTTATGGGGGCGATATTGGTTGGGGAGCGTACCGGTTTCTTGAAGAATATCGATAACCCTTTGAAGTAGATGAAGTTCTAATCCCCTTTTCTTACACGTTTTAAGATCTTTCTTAAAATTCGTGGTGTATTCCAATCGGTACATGGGTCAACCAAGGATTTGTTGAAACATATCTTCTGCGTTTTTCGCTTTGTGTGTTCTTCCGGCCTTGATATCCTCCAGTCCCTTCTCTATACCGGACTTCTTCCTGCCGATATTCCAACCGAATTTCTTGGCCAGTTCTTTGAGCAAGGCCATGTCTACCTCCGGTAAGGTAATTTCTACTTTCTTGACTGTCACTTCCATATCTTGGGTTGTTTATAGATTGTATGTGACAAAAATACGTTTTTTTATTGAATTGATAATCATCTTTGAGAGATTTCGAGAAAGACGATCGAAGGATATGACAATTTGTTAGGATTGACAATTTGTAATCGGAAGTCCCGGAGAATCGATTTTTCCGGGCTAAGGTACGTCTTGTGCTTGAATTTGAAAAAATAAATCAGCAATCGGTTCATTGATAGAGCAATGCTGAAAAATGGCCTTTTGTTCTAGCGAAAATAATTCATCGTAATTCATATCCGATGGAGCAAAAGGAGGGAAAAACGGTGTTACGATAGGGCTATAAGGAGGTAAGAATGCCCATTCACGACTACTTACAACCCTATTTGCGACTGCTTATAATGCCCAATGGCACTACTGGCGTTGCTTAACGCGACCGTATGTGTAGGCTTTTGTCGCCTAATGTGTATCGAAAACGGTCTTTTTCATTGGAAAAGCACTGTTTATTGTTATCTCCCCTCCTTTATCTTGTGATTCCTGTGGAAATGAGATGTTATGGAAAAGCTCTAATACTACTCAAAAAGACAGAAAAGCCTCTTCGTGGATGACTTTATGGAAATGAGAATTTTGCTTGATCAACAGCTGGAAAAAGCGTTTAGAAGTGAATAACTAATCACTTCTAAAGCCGTTAGTTATTCACTGGGTATACTCGTTAGTTATTCACTCGACAAGCCGCAAGTTATTCACTTCAGAAGGCAAAAGTAGGAGATTTTACCTTTCATCCCCCGGATACTTCCGTTGGTCACAATAATTTGATTGGATACTCCTGCTGATGTAATTTTGATATAAAAACGACATGAGCAGGAATCTTTTTATAATAGTTCTATTGATAATTACCCCTTTTTGTGGTTGGGGACAGGTCGATACGATAGCGGACCAGAAGTTACAGGAAGTGGTGATCATGGCTAAGCTCCCTACGGTAGAAATGAAACCGGGGAAGATGACTTATAGGCTGGATGCCTCTATCACCCAAAGCCAAGGGAATGTCTACGACGTGTTGACCAGTTTGCCGGGAGTCGTGATACAAAATGATGGCACTATTTTCTTGAATGGTCAAAACGGTGCGAATATCTTGATGGATGGTAAGCCTACCTATTTATCGGGGCAAGATCTTGTCAATCTCTTAAAATCGACTCCTGCCTCCATTACGGATAAAATCGATTTGATTACGCATCCCTCGGCACGTTACGACGCTAGCGGAAACTCCGGTATTATCGATATACGTACGAAGAAGATATTGCGAAGAGGAATGAACCTTTCGGTAAACGGTAGTTATGACCAAGGTAAATATGGAGAGGGTTTCGCTTCTACTACCCTGAATCTGCGAACGAATAAGTTCAACTTCTATCTCTCTTATTCCTATTCCCGGAAGAATGATTACGATGATCTGTATGTGGAGAGAAACTATCTGGAAGGTTGGCGGCCGGAAGGGGAGACCGGGCAGATGACGCAATCTTCCTATCGAACTTGGAAGAATAAGTCAAACTATTATCGTTTCGGGATCGATTATCAAATGTCGGATAAGACTACGATCGGGTTTTCGACGGATGGTAATCTGGCGGGTAACAAGGTTGAGGGAGATATGAACTCATCCATTCCTAAGCGATCTCCGCAAACCGGAGGTTCGCTTCGCACCTTGAACGATCAGAATCGTTCGCAGGATAATTTTACGGCTGTTTTAAGTTTAACACATACCTTTAACTCTGATGGTGGGGTCTTGGATGCCTCTATGGATTACTTGCGTTATCGATACGAGGAAGACCAATATTTGAATAGCCAAGATACCTTGTTTGGGGATATGGATGGAGGAATCCATTTATACTCCGGACAAGCGAATCTGGTGTGGCCTTTCTCGAAATCCTTCACGTTCCATGCAGGCACCAAGACCTCTTTTGTCTCTATTGATAATAACGCTGATTATAATCGGTTACAAGGTGATTCTTGGCAACCGGACCATGACTTGAGTTGTGATTTTCAGTATGACGAGAATATAAACGCGGGCTATGTACAGCTTGACGCCAAATTCTCTTCTGTAAGTCTGGAGGCAGGTCTTCGTCTGGAAAATACCCGCATAGAGGGCGAACAATCGGGTAACGCTTATCAAAGAGACTCCTCGTTTACCAATCATTATACGCACTTGTTCCCAACGCTTTCTGTTCAATATGCCTTGAGGAATGGGAATAGTCTGTCGCTAACTTATGGCAAACGGATTGTCCGTCCGAATTACCGGGACCTGAATCCGTTTGTATATATCCACGATGAGTATACGTATGATAAAGGTAACACCTTATTACGCCCGGAATTATCCGATAATCTGGAACTGGCCTATATACATGGCGATTTATTCCGGGTGGGGCTTGCTTTCAATTATACGAAGGATGTAATTATCAAGAGCTATTTGGATCAAGGGAACTATGTCGTTTATGTCTCACCGGAAAATCTCTCTTCCCGCGTCAGCGTAGGTCCCCGGCTCAGTACCTCCCAATTACCGCTAACCTCATTTTGGAACGTGAACGTCAGCGCATCCTTGATCTATAACCGGTATCGTTTACCGGAGAATTATCAAGTAAAGGTGAATAAGAGATGGACACCGAATATCGGGATCTCGAATCAGTTTAGCTTTGCCCGGACTTGGAGCGCTGAGCTTATCGGTTTCTATAATGGGAAAATGGCGGTGGGACAAGCTACGATCTATCCGTTATGGCAAATAAATGCTGGTATCCAGAAGAAGATATGGAAAGGCCGGGGAACGATCCAGTTATTCGCACGGGATATTTTCCATTCGAATGTATCGAGAATGAGTGTGATGACTCCTACCCAACATGCCTTTATAAAAGAACGGATGAACCGGACGGTAGTCGGTATCTCTTTGACCTATCGTATAAATCGTGGTTTGGAGGTGAAAGAATCTCACCGGAAGCATAGCATAGATGAAAGTAAAAGAATAAATTTGTGAAACCTCTAGACAAATGGTTTATGAAAAAGATATATAAGTGGGTATATGCCATGATTTTTGCGGTCTCTTTGTATTCTTGTATCCGCTGGGTAACGGATTATACGAAAGAAGGACACTACTGGACACAGTCCTTGGGGAATAGTATCCTAGAGATCGTGATCCTTGCATTTGTCTCTTATTTGTTTTTTATTTATTTCAGATGGCAGATCGAGAAGAGCCGAAGAGCGAAAGAACCGAATAGGTGGAAATTTGTTTGGAGATCGTATGGAATGCCTTTCTTATTGATTATATTGGGAGTGAATGCTACGTTGGCAATTACCCGTATATTTACCGGTGATACTTTCCATATGGACGCTATAATAATTGCGAACGTGATAGGGAGCTTGTTTGCGTTTATGGTCTATAATGTTCAGCGAGCTCAAGTATTGGATAAAGATTACGCCGAGCAGCGTATCCAACTGGAAAAGATCAAGAATGATCAATTACAGACGGAATTGAAGTTCTTGAAATCCCAATATCATCCTCACTTCTTGTTTAATGCGCTCAATACCGTTTATTTCCAGATTGATGAAAGTAACAAGGCGCCTCGTCGCACGTTAGAGATGATATCCGAACTCTTGCGTTACCAACTGTATGGCGGTAATCAGAAGGTCAGTATCCTACAAGAAATTGATTATTTGAAAACTTATATAGCTTTGCGTAAGCTTCGTATGAGTGAACGCCTGCGGTTGCGTGTAGAGTTTCCGCCCGAATTGAATGAACTGAATATTTATCCGTTACTCTTCCTCCCGTTGGTAGAGAACGCTTTTAAATACGTAGGTGGCGATTATCAATTGGATATTATCATGAAATGGGAAAATAACCGGATCAGTTTGTTTATACGAAACTCCATCCCCGAGCTTTCAGCGGAGGACGAAGCGTTGCGTAAATCGGTGGATGAACGGCAACGTAAAGGCATCGGTCTGGTAAATTTACGCCGCCGATTATCTTTGTTGTATCCCAATAAGCACCGTTTGGAAACCCGGAAAGAAGAGACTGAGTTCGTAGCGGAATTAATGATTGAAATAGAAGATATATGACAATAACCTGCGTGATAACAGATGATGAGCCGATGGCCCGTAAAGGATTGCAATCGTATGTGGAGCGAGTGGATTTTCTCTCTTTGACCGGTGTATGTGAGGACGCTATCCAATTAAATACCCTGTTGAAAACTCAGCAGCCGGATTTACTTTTGTTAGATATCGAGATGCCTTATCTTTCCGGTTTGGATTTATTGGCGACCTTAAACCAGCCTCCCAAAGTGATCGTTACTTCCGCTTATGAGCAATATGCCTTGAAAGGGTATGAGCTGGATGTCGTGGATTATTTGCTGAAGCCTATTTCCTTTGAGCGTTTCTTAAAAGGCGTGAATAAGGTGCACGACCTGTTGGCTCGGGAGAATACGCCGGATGCGGATGCCTCGTTTTTCGTGAAAAGCGAGAAGCAAATGCGTAAGATTTACCTAAGAGATATCTTATTTGTAGAGGCGTTGGAAAATTATGTTAGTATCTATACTACTTCCGGTAGAGTATTGACCCATTCAACCTTGAAGCGGATCGGGGAATCCCTACCCGATGATCAATTTCTCCAAACGCATAAATCGTATATAATTAATGCGGATCGTGTCGATCTGGTAGAAGGGAATAGATTACGTATCGAATCCTATCAAATCCCGATCGCCCGTAATCTCAGAGATGTTGTATTTAAGCGTATCCTTAAGAATACGTTGTAATTATATGACTGTAGCTAGGTCATAGAGATGCGGCACATGCCGCGTCTCTACAACTGGGTATTTTGTTATTTGAATAACATTGGGGCGAATTTTGTGAGGTAGATGCGCCAGTTTTTCCAGATATGGCCGCCGTCGCTCTCGTAGTATTCGTATTTGTAGCCGTTATCGTCTAGTTTCTTGCGATAGTCTACGTTGTTCTTGTATAAGAAGTCGGTCTTGCCGATGGCGATCCAGTATAATTTCGGGTGCTTGCCGAATTGTACTTTCAGCTTCTCATCCATATTCTGGTAGATGGGAGATTCGGAGCCTTCACGGGGGAGGATAGCGGCAGAGAATAATCCCACGTAATCGAACATATCAGGATATTGCTTAGATATATGCAAAGAATGGAAACCGCCCATGGAAAGTCCGGCTATCGCACGGCTGGATTTCTTTTTTTCCACACGGTAATTGCTCTCGATAAACTTAATGACATCCGGGAAGCTGCTTTCCATGCTACCCTCCATGGTTTTAGGTAGTTGCATATTCGGCTTAACTAAACCTAGGCTGGATTCTCCCGGAGCGGCCTCTTGATCCGCATTTCCGTTTGTCATAACCACGATCATCGGTTTAGCCTTGCCTTGGGCGATTAGGTTATCCATGATCTGGGCCGTACGTCCTAAGGCGATCCAAGCTTCCTCGTCGCCACCCATGCCATGTAAGAGGTAGAATACCGGATATTTTTTGCCACTTGTCTCATAGCCAGCCGGCGTATAAACGGTAATACGGCGAGTCTTTCCCAATGTCGGGCTCTCATACCAACGGCGGGCGACCGTTCCGTGAGGAACATCATTAACGCTGTATAAATCACCCTGTCCACCCTTAATGATAAAGATATTCGTAACGGATGCCACGTCACGGTTCAGATAGACATTGTTCGGATCTGTAGTCTTTAATCCGTCGACAATAAAGGAGTAGCTATATAATTCGGAGGGAAGAGGTTCCGGTGTGGTATATTCCCAAACGCCTTCTTTACCTTCCTTTAAATCAACGGTACCGGGTACATCCACTAAACCGAACTGAGTCTCCATCTTCTGTGTGGGAAGGAAATCTCCTGTTACCTGCACCTTGATCGCTTTGGGCGCCATGAACCGGAAGGTTACGGTGTTATCCGGATGAATCTCCGGAGAGATGATGTTCTGACTACCCCAAAGGGCTTGTTGGGCGAACGTGATCACGCTGATCAGCATGAATACGGCCAAGAATGATAATCTTTTCATAATGATAAATTTATTAATGGTATTACTAGGGTCTAAAGATTTTTACAAATGTAATGAATAATCTGTTACATGAGCAATAAATAGGCTCGATAATGTGTGTCTTTCGTGACGGGGCATAATGAGAGGTAGCCTTCTTGAATTCTTCCATTCGCAAGGCGAAGTGGATAAGTCTCAGACATGAGGCGGTGTTTCTCGAGAGCTTCTCCGGCTTCCTTCTCGTAAGAAACCCGGTAATCGCCAACAGCCCTAGGCGCTACATAATGCTGGAATAGACGTAAAGCGACCATTCCCATCGTGTATCGCATATTGATCTCAATGCAGGGATGAATAGCGAAAGATCCGTCCTTTTGTCTATAGACCAGCATGTCCACACCTATACAGCCTGCGTAAGTAGATCCGTACACTTCTTGTAATACAGTGCGTACCGCCTCTTGGATGCGGGAATAGGTCTCTTCGCCCGTGAATCGGGTGATGCGGGAGAGCATGGTGGATTGTTCCTCTAGGATGTTGCCTGTATAGGAGCCTCGCTCCTCGGTATTGAAAACGGATAATCCCTCGTAACGGACAGTACCTTGCCCGTCGGAATAAAATTCCATGGCGAAATCCTGTACTTTGTCTAATCCGCTTTCGATGCTGATCATTCCTTGTTTGTTGAATGCGCCCTCTATCCAGTTTTTCGTCTTCGTATCCGGTTTTCGTTTCTCTACCCATAACAATCCCCGTCCGGAAGAGGAATAGGGTGTTTTTAATACGAAGGGAGCGTTGCATAAGATCATGTATCTCTCCACCTCCCGGATTTTCGTGCAGAAACGAGGCGCTACCGGAATAGGGAGATCGGGTAGGAGGGCCTGTATCTTTTCCAGACATTCCGCCGCCGTTTGCCTACCGGTAAGGCGAAAATAATCCTCTTTCCAAGTCGGGACGGATAGCCGGACTTTTGCCTTGTTCCTCAACTGCTCGAATAAATGAAGACTATGCGGGGAAAGTCCCCACGGGGCCGCGTCCATAGGAGAGAGGTAGGGAGCATTTTTCGCCAGCATCGCTTTTGTTACAGGTATAGGAGCCGGGTGTAGGTCTTTGGGTAAATGGGAGAAAAACGGAGGGGCTGCCTTACTATCTTCCAGATAGACAAAATCATCCTCTTCCGCATACCAAACCGGCAGCAGCGCCAAGTCTTTTTGCATTTTACGGACATTTGTCGGTGCCGTGTAGTTCTGTGTCCCTAAAAGTACGGCCGTCTCGTGGCCGGGATTGAAATAATGTATCCGTGACATAAAAGCGTAAAAACAACAAAGCCGTCTTTTTAAAGGACGGCTTTGCTCGGGTTTATGAGATTGTTATTCCAGATTCTCGTCGATGGCATCGATCTTCTTGACTGTTAAAGCCATATCCTCTTTCAGTTTTTCGATCTTGCGTTCCATTTCTTTCAGTAAACCGCCGCCGCCCTTGGAGGAAATGCTTAGGAAGCCGATGTTGTTCTCGTAAGTCTGAAGCTCGTTCTTCATGCGCTCGTACATACGCATCAACTTATCACGCTCGCTGAACAAACGGCCTTTACCTCTTTCGCCGCTGGTCATCTCGTTTAGGTTGTTGCGGAACGACTGCATCTTGCGATCGTTCTGGTCTACCTTCAAGCGATCGAATTGTTGGTCAACCGCCTCGTGATATTCCTTGTAGATCTTATCTTTCTCCTTGAACGGTACGAAACCGATCGTGTTCCATTCCGCCATATAAGACTTCAAGGTCGTGATAGCCTCATCATGTCCAAGGCTCTCGTCCATGCCCTTAATCTTAGCGATCAACTCTTTCTTAGCGGCCAAGTTGGTCTGCTCTATGCTCTTTTGGGAAACAACGTTCTTATTCTTTTGCTCGAAGAAATAATCACAAGCCGAGATAAAACGTTTCCAGACAGCGTCGGAATGCTTACGGGCTACCGGTCCGATCGTCTTCCATTCTTTCTGCAAAGCGATCATCTTATCCGTCGTATCCTTCCAGTCCGTACTATCCTTCAAAGCCTCGGCTTTCTCACATAACGCACGTTTAGCGTCGAGGTTTTTCTCCATATCGCTCTTGATCGCCTTGTAGAACTCGCTTTTCTTCTCGAAGTAGACATCGCAAGCGGCACGGAAACGTTCGAATATCTTTACATTATATTTTTTCGGAGCGAAACCAATCGTCTTCCATTTCTCTTGCAAGCCGATTACCTCCTTATTCTTTTCTTCCCAATCCTTAAACGATTTCAACGCACTGAAATCAATCGCCTCGATTTGTTCGCAAATCACGGTCTTCGCATCCAGATTCTCCTGCTCTTTCGCTTTCAGTTTCTCGAAGTGCTCTTGGTGACGCTTATTGATCACGGTTGAGGCAGCTTTGAAGCGAGCCCATAAATCCTCACGCAACTCTTTCGCCACCGGCCCGATCTCACGCCATTGCTGGTGCAGCTTCTGAAGCTGGTGGAAAGCGGAGATAACATCCGACTCATTACCTAGTTTCTCTACGGTTTCGCACAAGGCGGTCTTCAATTCCAGATTCTTCTTGAAGTCGTAATCACGGAACTGATTGTTTATCTTGATAATATCATAGAATTTCTCGGTGTAGATCTGATAGTTCTTCCAAAGCTCGTTCACGTGCTCTTGGGGAACGGCCTTCACCTCTTTCCATCTTTGTTGGATGTCCTTGAAAGAGTTGTATAATTTATTGAAATCATCTTGGCTTTCACAAAGCTCTTTCAACTGGTCGATTAACTGCAATTTCAAAGCGTAGTTAGCGGCCTTTACACGCTCTTCCTCGGCGAGGATAGCGGCTCTTTTCTCTTTATAAGAAGTGAGCAAATCCTTGATCTTGTTCTCGGTTTCGTCAGCGGGAGCTGTAAAATCCTTTTCTTCGCCACCATCAGCGATGAATTCCTTCTTGAGCTCTTCCACCTCGTTACGACGGATCTTGTAGTAAGCCTGTTTCAAAGCCTCTACTTCTCCACGGGAAGTCTCTACGGAAGTCTCAACAAGTTCGGTTAACTTAGCGAGAATTTCTTCTTTGGTTAATTTACCTGCGGCAATAGCAGCGTCTGCCTCCGCTGTATCGTTGGCTTCAACGTCTGCGGTAGCATCGATTTCCGGCGTCTCAACCGGTTTTTTAGTTTCTTCCAATTTCCCGGCTTCTTCCGGCAAATTAGTCTCAAGAGTGTCCTTCATATACAATCGCTTTTAAGAAAAGGATAAATACATTCCTATATCAAGTCACAAATTAAACTAAATATTTTTGGATTACAGCATTTCGGGGAAATTATTTATCTAAAAAGTCATTTTGGATACTAATAGATGTTAAGGTTGGCCTATTTCTCTTGATTCCGGTTGTAGAGACGGGGCATGCCCCGTCTCCCACCGTCTACTTATACTATTTAATCTTATTTATCCCAAGAAGGAAATCAATACGCCGGCAGCTACCGCCGAGCCGATCACTCCCGAGATATTACTAGCCATGCAATATTGCAAGACATGGTTCTTCGGATCATATTGCAACGCGATCTCATTCGCCACACGAGAGGCCATTGGCACGGCGCTTAAACCCGTGGCTCCGATAAGCGGATTGATTTTCTTCTTAGTGAACAAATTGAAAATCTTAACGAAGAAGATACCTCCGGCGATAGACAAGGCGAATGCCAAGAAACCGCCGATTACGATACCGATTGTTGTTAGGTTCAAGAACGCTTCCGTGGTCATGGTTGCCCCGACGGATAATCCGAGGAAGATCGTGGCTGCGTTCATGATACTGTTGGAAGCGGCATCGAACAGACGGAACGTATTGGTTCCGATCTCTTTTACAAGATTACCGAACATCAACATACCGATCAAAGGAACGGAGCTGGGAACAAACAGGGCGACTACGGTAGTTACCACGATCGGGAAGATAATCTTCAATACACGCAAATTCTTGATCTCCATGTTAGAAGGGTATTTCTTCTCTTGTTCCTTCATGTTGATCTGTAATTCTTTCTTAGAACACAGTAGCTTAACGACCAACGGGATGATAACCGGTACCAAAGCCATGTAAGAATAAGCGGCGATAGCGATCGGGCCTAGCAAATGCGGAGCCAATTTAATGGTAGTGAAGATAGCCGTCGGGCCATCGGCGCCACCGATAATACCTAAAGACGCTGCCTCTTTTGGTGTGAATCCCATCAAGATCGCTACCAAAAGCACCGTGAAGATTCCCAATTGAGCCGCGGCGCCGAAAATGGATAGGCGAAGGTTACGGAGCATCGGACCGAAGTCGGTCAACGCACCGACACCCATGAAGATAATCGGCGGCAAGAAGCCCGTCTTGATCAACATATAATAGATGAAGTTCATCAAGCCAAGCTCGTGTGCGATATCATGCAGCGGCATTTCCCAGATGTTTCTCATCACGCCGTGTACATTAACCAACCCATTCTCATCCGCTTGAATCACTCCCATATCGCCTCCGGGGAAATTGGCGAGCAATACGCCGAATGCGATAGGCACGAGCAATAGCGGCTCGTATTGTTTCTTGATACCGAGGTAGAGCAATACGAACGCTATGGCATACATGATCAAGAACTGCGGTTCAGCAATGATATTGCTGAACGCAGTCATCTCATATAAGTTTTGAAATATCTCGTTCATTATTGAATCGTCATTAATACATCATCCTCAGATACGGCATCACCGGAAGACAGGCAGATCGCCGTGATCGTTCCCCCGAACTCGGCACGTACGGCATTGTATGTTTTCATGGCTTCCACGTAGCAAAGGACATCCCCTTCTTTCACTACGTCGCCCACCTTCACCGGGGTATCGGAAGCGTTCTTTACTAGGAAGAATTTACCTTCCAGCGGAGAAAGCACCTCTTTCCCAGCGCCTGCGGGAACGTTTGTTACCTCTGGGGCTGTCGGGGCGGGAGCCACTGTCGGTTTAACTTCCGGAGTTGAGCTGTTGGTATCACCAAAAGCGACGGTCACATGGTAAGCCTGTCCGTTTACATCTACGGTCATGACTTGCGGAGTCGTCGGCATCGTTAATGCAGCGGCAGGTGCCGGAGCCGGTGCAGCAGGAGTGGCGGGTACCGTCGGTTTACCGGCGTTCGCTTTCTCTGCCTTACGTTTTGCCACGTCTGCCTTAAACTCGACCTTGGCCTTTCCAGAGCGATATGCCTCGTATTGAGCGGGGTGCATGGCGTATTCGAAGAGTTCTTCCTCGTCCTCGCCAACTTCCCATTGTTTCTCGTTCATCAACTTGCGGTACTTATCCAACGCGTCCGGGTAATTGTCTTGAGGATTACCTTCGAAGAACTTACGTCCCTCGGCTTGCGCCTTCTCGATAATCTCGGGAGCCAACGGACCTGGGAGTCGTCCGGCTTTTCCAAGGATCATATCCCAGATATCATCGGCGATCATGCTCCAGCGGGCTTTCCCCTTCTCCATCTGCATGACGTTCATCAAGGCTAGGTTCTTCACGTATTGGCTGAATGGAGTTACCAATGGAGGATAACCGACACGCGGCCATACGTAAGCTACCTCGTCGAACAACTTGATCAATAACTGGTCTTGAGACATCAGGGGTTTGTTGTTCTTTATATTGCTCTTGTTGATCGTCTCTAGGTTCTTCTCAAGGTCTGCCATCAAGCTACCCATCATACCGCCCGGAAGTCCCGGTCCGATCAGCAAGGAATTCATCAACCGGTTCTTCGGGCTGATATACAATCCCAAGAAATCATCCATGAATTCTTGAACCAAGGCACGAACCTTCATATAAGCCTCCATATTGATCTCGGGCACCTTATAACCGGCATCCTTCAACATAGCCTGTACGGTCAGCAAGTCCGCGTGCCCTGTACCCCAAGAAAGCGGCTCCATACCTACGTCGATATAGTCGCAACCCGCGTTACAAACCTCCATGATGGAAGCTACGTTAAAGCCGGGACCGGCATGGCTATGATATTGGATAGGGATCTCTGGATATTTTTCCTTGATATTGGCTACGATACGGCCTAATGTGTACGGACGTCCGATACCGGCCATATCCTTGATACAAATCTCATCCGCTCCGAGTTCGATCAACTCGAATGCCATCTTGGTATAATACTCAACCGTATGTACCGGAGAATGCGTGATACACAAGGAGCATTGTGAGATCATACCGGCCTCTTTTGCGTATTTAATAGATGGGGCGATATTCCGTACGTCGTTCAGGCCGCAGAACGTGCGGGCGATATCCGTTCCTTGCGCTTTCTTTACCTTATAAAATAGCTGACGTACATCGTCGGGTACCGGGCTCATGCGAAGGCCGTTTAACGCACGGTCCAACATATGCGTCTGAATGCCTGCCGCATGGAAAGGTTTTGTCCATTCACGGACCGCTTTATTAGGATTCTCGCCGAATAATAAGTTGACTTGTTCAAATCCTCCGCCATTCGTTTCCACCCGGGCGAAACAGCCCATCTCGATAATTGCCGGAGCGACTCTGGTTAGTTGGTCTACGGTCGGGACATACTTTCCGGCGGATTGCCACATGTCTCTGAAGACCAAACTGAATTTGATTTCTCTTTTCATGATATTAATATGTATTATTTATACTTTCTCAATTTTGATAACTTTCCCCTGTCCACGGGTCACGGCACTGATTGCCGATACGATGGCGGCTGTCTCCTGTCCGGAAAGGCTACCGATCGCGGTGGTTTGCGTTGGAGTGGCCGTTTGTACCCGAACGGCTGCCGCTACTGGTTTCTTCGCTATGATCTCTTCCGGCGCGTATTTATTCACCAAGACGATAAGTCCTTTCCCCAGATAGATAACGATCAAAAGGATAGCAAATACGGTGGTCATTCCAACTACCATTAACAAAAGTCCTGTCTCTATATTCTCCATATTCTATATTTGTGGCTAGCTTAAAAGGTTTCTACAAAGGATTGAGCAACTTTCAGCCAAATTAAAAACAATCGCAAAATTATAAAATACTGGAAAACGATCTGTTACATTTTAATTAAAAAAATGAAAATAAATAAGCGAAACGGCCTTTTCGGTGAATGATTGTCAGCTTGAAAAAACACGTACGTGTTTTTTCCGATGCTTGTACGGCTGAAAATTCAAATATATTACCGTAACTTTGCGGTGGAACTCTAATAATGTAGAACTATAATAATTAAGGAATAAGACCATGGGAAATTTCTTTACATCTTTATTCTCTTCTTCCAAACCGGCCGAAGCGACGGAGGATAAGGCGAAGAACGAGCAGAAGAACTTTGATATCTTGAAATACGACGGCGTACGTGCCCAGAAGATGGGAAAACTTGCTTATGCGATCAAATGCTTTACGGAGGCACTGAATATACAGGAGGATTTTGAGACGATGAGCTATCTCGTTTCCGCTTATACGATGGCGAACGATCTAGGGAAAGCCGAGGACGTGTTGAACCGGATGGTTGAGATGGAGCCGGATCATATCGCTACCCGCTTGACTCGCGTTAACTTGTTGTTTATGTTGGATAAGGATGCGGAGGTCATAACCGATTGTTTGCACGTGATCGAGCTAGAGCCTTCTAATCATGTCGCTTATTTCATGATGGCAAAAGCGAAGAAAGCGACGAATGACGTATTTGGCGCTATCGCCGACCTGACGAGGTCGATCGCCTTGAAGGAGGATTTCGCCGATGCTTATTTATCGCGTGCGGAGATTCTTTTAGGACTGGGACAAGCTAAAGAGGCGCTGCCCGATGTGGAGAAAGCGATCGGGATCGTGCCGGAGGAGGAAAGTTCTTATTTATTGAGAGGACGTATTCATATGGCTTTAGGGGATATCGAGGCTGCGAATTCTGATTTCCAGCAGGCCCTAGATCTAAATCCGTTTAATGAGGACGCTTGTATCTTATCTGGTCAGTTACTGATCGAGCAAAAGAAATATGACGAGGCGATCGCTTTTTTTGACGAGGCGATCGAGACGAATCCGTCTTTTGCCAAGGCTTATAGTGAGCGTGGGCGAGCCAAGAATCTGAAAGGTGATAAGACCGGTGCGTTCGAGGACTTGAAGAAATCTTTGGAACTGAATCCAGAAGGCGAAGAGGCCCAGAAGATGAACGGACAGCATTCGAATTTCGATAATATGTATAAAGGGGGAATCTTTTGATCAAGGTAACCACTTTTTCAATCCCATTGGATACCTCTAGTTGTAGAGACGTAGCGTACTACGTCTCATCCCTTCAAAATGGTAACTTAAAGTAAGGACATACTACATTCCAAGACAAATTCCATACAATAAGTATATGAATGATATGGCTCTGTAAGTTATTGGACATTAGTGTCTTAAAAATACGATTGTGTTTTTCGCAAAAGACGTACGTGTTTTTTTGAAAAGTCGTAAATGTTTTTCGAGAAACACGTACGACTTTTTACCGAATCATTCGATAGAGAACAAGAGCATACATAGAAATATACGATAAGCCTCCCTTATCACTGGATCTTCTCGTATGAAACAGTACATCAAAAAATCTCTGGAAACAAGTTTATATTTTTTCTCAGCGTAGGTATCTCTATCGAAATGATAGGATTCTCTATCGTTTATTTCAGTAAGCCTCAAATTGCTAGTTTTACCCCTTAAAGTTGAAAGTTCCGCCTATTCCCTACATTAATGTATCCATCTAATTTTGTCCGTGTAAAAAGTTCACAAGCTTGATTTTGGAAACTTAGTCCCGATAGGACTAAATACTTTAAACAGGCTTAAGTAAAGAGGATATACAAGAAAGTATCAACTCTTTACCCTACAAGAAAACAGGTAAGGATGATTTTCATAAGTTCTTCTCTAAAGGGGATGGATTTATATAAGAGATTATAATATAAGGATTTAATAATAGGGCTAGATTAAATAGTCCTATCGGAACTAAAACGATCCTTATATTCTAAACAACGAGGAATAAGTTAAACGAATAAAATATAGGGACATGAAAATAAAGACAATAATCTCAAGTATTTGCTTGATGCTATTAGCAGTCGCTTGCTCGATGGAGGATGACGTGCTGAGGGACATGGAGATAGGAGATTCGGGAAATGTTGAGATAGAGATGGGGGAGGCCGCTTTTGTTCTTAAGACTTCTCTTTCTTCTTTGGAGACAAAATCCTTATCTGATGCTGGAACATTACCTGCTTCTATGGATGAGGCAGAGATTAATAATTGTACGTTGATATTTTTTGAGGGCACACAAGTCAGTTCCATAATGGAAGGGTTGTTTGTGAATAAGGAGAATTATATCGTTAAAACGAAAGACGGAACGAAAGATGATTGGGCTAAAGTGATTTTAAAAGTGAAAAAGCCTAGTCCTTATTCCGTGATGGTAATCGCTAATAGCTCGAAGTCGTTTGCGGGTTGCCAATCGGAAAATAATATAAAGGATATAATACAGGATGATAAGGATGCTTTGGTAAAAGTTGGGAAAATGGATATCAGTTTTGATACTGACTTTGCTGGCTATCCAACAATTGCGGAGGCATTGGGAAAGCCTTTAGAAATAGGCACAATACCTCTTTCTCAACTAACAGCTCGAATAGAACTTGCGGAATTTAATGTTTCAGGTTTTCAAGGAGCATCTGTTAAAGAGAAGGTTACTGTTACAGGAGTGGATCTGTTAAATTTGAATCCTGAGAGTTATACGATAAATGAGCAAACTCATAAAAATGCGACTTATTTGTCTGAGAGTAAAACGTGTAATGTGGAGGTCTATAATGGGGTATCGGATCTTCCGTCAACTTATTCTTTTGTAGATAATAAGAATCTATTGTCTTTTTATTCTTTCCGGAATCTGGCGAAGGCAGAGAGTGATCAAGTAAAAATGCAGGTTCGGTTCAAAATAGGAAATAGCAATGAGGAAAGAACTACGAGGCCGTTTGTGATCAATAAGGAAGGAAATATCTTACATGGCGTTAAATCCGGATATGTTTATCGCTTGGTTGTCAATATGACTATTATTGGAGATAAGGTCGAGACAGAACTGCTTTGCTATACAAGAGATTGGTTGAATAATACCATATCCATTCCTATGGAAGATAATTGTAAACGGGTAAAATAAAAATACAAGATTATGAAAATAAGGAATATATTATCAGTGCTGTTTGTTGGACTGCTTTTCACGAGCTGTAACTCGGAAGAAGAAGTTCAGCGAGGAAATGAGGACGGGCGGGATATCTCATTCTCTATGACTCTTACTTTGGGAGAAGTGACAGCGATGACGAAAGCTGGAGGGGATATCGCTGAAGGGTATACATATTCGACAGAGGATGAGGTAAAAGTGAATAATGTTGTGGTCGCTATATTTAATGAGGCGAATGGAACTGTGGGTGAGTGCTTGGAGTACAAGTCTGTAGCGTTTGACGGGGGAATTCCCAATTCTACCGTAACGATTGATGGAAAAACATTGATTGCTTATAAAATTGATAATATACAAGCAAAGACAGGTAAGGTTCGTATCGTAGCGATTGCGAATTCAACGCATTATGAGGACTTGGCTAGATTGGGAACGACTACTTATGAGAACCTGAAAGGTTTGTCGGAAACCGTTTCAGGTGGAACTTTTGATGCTTCAAATTTGGTAAAGGTCGGGGAGTTGGCTGCGTATGACCTAAATACGGCTGTGACAAGTATACCTGTTCCGATGACACAATTAGCGGCACGCATCGATATGAAGTTTACGGTAGATGAAGAGCCGGAGACTGTGTCTACAACAGATGATACAAAAGTAACCAACCAGTGGTTCTATACTGTAACTAAACTTACGGTCAAGAATATCAATCAGAAATCAGATTTAATATTGCTTGGTCGAGATAATCAATATGATGATACTTACTCTACGGCAAAGGATATTACATTGCAAAATGGCGTTGCGTTACCTTTTTATACCTATGAGAAGTTGAACACGACGTTAACCCCATTGTCTATATATGTAACGGGTGATTTACAAAAGATACAGGTCACGACTACCTTTAATGAGGATATGACTATTCAAAATGTAACGAAGGGAAGTATTATAGAGGAAGAGAAAGATCATTCTTATAAATATGAGGATTTTAATCCTACGACAGCGCTTGAAGGATGTACGACAAATGGTATCATACATGGTAATAGATATGAGCTTACAGGTAAAATATCCATGAAGACACAACGAATCAACTTTACGGTATCTACAACTCCGTGGGAAGGTGTGGAAAAGTTTGTCGTGGATGTGGTTATTGCGGATTTGAAGTATTTGTTCGTGAGGGAGACTAAGGTGGTGATGGCGAATATCACTGAGTATAAGATAGAGTTTGCTTCTAGCTCGAATATTACGATTGATCAACCATCTTATGCGACTTATGAGGAGTATTATTTGGTAAATGGAAAAATAACAAAGAGAGATGGTACGTATTACCCTAATAGTTATTATTACAGTTGGACTAATGATAATAAGCACAAACAAGATCAATATCCTAAGATAAGCGCAGAAGCAGGAAAACAAGGCTCCATTATTATTACGAGTAAATTACCTGTAAATTATTTTCCAAAGCAATTTGTTTTTGGTGTTCATAATGCAGAGGACTTGAAAGTATCAGGAATTATCGTAGATCAATATCCACCTCAATATCTGGAAGGAAAAGTTTCGAAAGATGCTGGTCCAGCAGATTCTCCTGATGGGGATACAAACCCTAATATCTTTACGATAACAGTCAAAGCTGCAGGGAATCTGATAATTGGAGATCCTAGTACTATAAAAAATGGAGTCCGGGTGACTAAAGACGACGCTTTCTCTGCGGAATTAGTATCTCCAAAATTTGTAGTAGCCTCAAGATTTGGTGCTGTAAGTACAGGTACTTATACATATTCCAAAGCGGTAGAACGTTGTAAAAAATATTGGGAGAGGTTAGAGGATGGTACCTATTATGAGGCTGGCACATGGAGGGTTCCTACTTTAGCTGAGTTAGAGTTTATGAATACAGTACAAGACGCTTCTCCTGCGGTAAACTATTTGTTTAATACAAACGGTACTTATTGGTGTGCAATGCCGTATTGGTATTATGACTTTGGGGCAAATAAACGTAATCAGTTTACTAATAATGCCTCTAGTCAAAAAGCTGACGGTATTCGTTGTGTAAGAGATTTATATTAAAGATGTTTATTAATGATTTAAATAGAGATTTTTATGATAAAGAAATTATATAGCCTATTTTCCATATTACTGTTGCTCGCTTCATGTGCGACAGAGGAAATAGAACAAATAGAAATTCAACCGACAGATGGATCAATGGTTTCTCTTTCATTCTCTGTAGATGCTCCGAATGCTCTTGAGATTACGAAAGCGACCGGGGATGTGGAGAAAGGTGTTGAGTCCTTATATCTATATACATTTAATGAGGATGGAGAGTTTATCTCTCCAGTTGTAGAGGCTGTTGTTTCTGGCAATGGATATACGGCTTCTATCTCAAAAGAGACCCGTACCATCCATTTTGTCGCCAATGATGGAACGTTAACCCCTTCCCTAGAAAGCGGAATGGCCTCGTTAGGAACAGATAAGCAAATCTTTTGGGGAAAGAGAACTTTTAGTGAAATTCCTGCGAAAAATATAAGCAATAATCTAGAAGATGCTGGTAACAACAATGTTGAACTACTACGAAACTGGGCCAAAATAACGCTGAATCTCTCATCGGAGGCAGCTGTGAAATTGAAAAATGTTTCTTATCTCATTTATAATGAATCACAGTTGGCATCTATCGGTTATAAAGATGCGGGAAAGTTGAATATTCCAAATCAAGATTTTTATGCGCCCCAGAATGAGCCAGATGCTAGTAAATATGCGAAGCCGGGTGAATCTGTGTATACTTTTGAACATTATAATCAAGATAAGAAAGCGACTTTTGTTATTATTAAGGCGCAATTTGATGGTAGCGAGACCTATACATATTATAAGATTGATCTTGCCGTAAAGGATGAGAATGATAAGGTAACTCGTGTTTATGATGTCGTTCGTAATTATGCCTTTAATATAACGGTCAAGAGCGTTTCCAGAAAAGGAGCTACGTGGGCTGAGGTTATAGATGAAAATGTGATAGCGGATAATAATATCACGGCCTCGGCTATTATGGAAAAGTATCCGAATATAACTTATGATGGCGAGGCCTTGAATGTTACAAAGACGACATTCGTTTTTACGGGCTCTTCTAACACATTGTCGATGACTGCGACATATGCGGGAACAGGGCAGTTGAGTGTGGTTCCGGGTGAGGGAATGTCGGATGTCGTAGATGGTAACTTAAGTTATCCTTCTTGGATACCTTCTGGCAATCAGACGATAACGATTACAGCCAATATAAAGCCGGCTCCTGACTCCGGTGAGAAGATAGCGTATTTCTACGTGGTAGGAGGTAATTTGCAGCGTAAGATTAAATTGGTCTTACGTCCCCCTTATGACTTTATTAATCCGAGATTTGAAGACGTGAAGGAGGGGACGGGTACAAATGAAATTGCCGCAGGTCAGAAGCAAGATGCTTATCTGAAATTCTCGATACCGGAAGATATTGATGAATCCTTATTCCCCATTGAATATAAGATATATACTAAAAAACTGTATGCAGTAGAACCCGGTGTTCGTTTGGAAACGACCGGAGCGAGCGATTGGTACTACGTCTATACGGATCAGATATTTAGTCCTGAAGAGAAGGTTATTCATTTTAAAACAAATACAGCAAATGATGATGAAGATGATGTTATTTTAAAGGCTGATTTATTCAATCCTGTTTCTGATTTGAGTTATACTAGACCTGAAAAAGTTAAAGAGACGAAAACTTTCTATTTGCAATGTCGAAGAAATGGAAGCAATGTGGGAAGTAATGTAACGATCACTTATTCCATATCAAGTGGTGGAGGAGCAGCAATTAGAACTAATAATAGCTCTAAAATAATATTGGATAAAGTATCCGTGTATGCAGATGATGAAATAACGTTTACACACACATCTTGGGGAGGTACGTATACTGCGAAAATGTCTGTATCTGATTTGGCGAAAAGTAGTACCAGTAATTATGTATTTGTGGATATGAGATAATAATAACGGGTTCCCATCCATCATGTGAATAATGGATGCGGGGAGCGTGCAGCACACAATGGATTGAATTTGTTTTACACGTAGGCTGCACCTCCTCCCCGGCCCTTTACCTCATATAGCATTCGTGCTTCATCGATGCCATTCATTCCGTAAGGAGATGGGCGGCATCGCTTTCTTCATTTGCTGATGAAGTTAACTTGCTTTGGTCTGAGATCAAAGGTTCTTGCGTAAAAAATTGCGCAACCCTTTGTTTATTAAAAAAAAGGCTCTATCTTTGCAGCCCGAATAAGTATGCGAATAATAATAAATAATATAGAAAGATGAAAAGAACATTCCAACCTTCCAACAGAAAAAGAAAGAACAAGCATGGCTTCCGTTCTAGAATGGCTACCGCTAATGGCCGTAGAGTATTAGCTTCTCGTCGTGCTAAAGGCAGAGCTAAATTAACGGTATCTGACGAATACAACGGATAATTAGTCACGTTCTAAAGATTTATAAAGAAAGTAGAGGTTTTTTCCTAAAAAGCCTTTACTTTCTTTGTTTTTGTAGTATTGTTCTGGTGGGTATTGGTCTATATGCCGTTTTTTTTCTACTTTTGAACCGCCTACAAATACATACGTGAAATGAGTAACTTTTTTGTAAAACTGATAAAGAATCCGTTTGTCATCAATCTCTTGTTGGTGATAGTCGTGTCGTGCGGCGTTGTTTATGGCGTACTGGCGTGGCTGGATTCTTATACCCGCCATAATCAAGCGGTGGTCGTTCCGGACGTGAAAGGAATGAAGCTAGAGGACGCCGCCGAGTTTTTCGGGAATAATAAGCTACGCTATAACGTGATCGATTCCGTATTCTCGAAAGATGTGGCTCCGGGCTCCATCGTGGAGTTGGTTCCCGGTGTCGGATCGAAGGTGAAAGAGGGGCGGATCGTCTTTGTTACGATTAACGCATTGACCTCCCAGATGGCCGTGATACCGGAGGTGGAAGACTTATCTTTCCGTCAGGCGTATGCCTTGCTGCGGGCCCGTGGCTTCTCGTCGGTCGAGATAGAGTATGTGCCGGGCGATTATAAAGATTTGGCGATGGGGGTGGAGTTAAACGGGCGTACCTTGCTCAAAGGGGAACATGTACCGTTGACCGCTCATCTGGTATTGAAAGTAAGCAGTGGCGATCCGAATATGCTTCCCGACTCATTGGCTTTGGATAGTATTCCGGTAGAACCATTGGATAGTGATATAGAAAACTGGTTTTAAGGGAATGGACGAGTTTTTGGACGATATGGATGATGAACAGGTAGACGACCTGTTGATGCCGGAAGAAGACGAAACATCGTCGAGCCAGATGTATGAGCATTTCCGCTTCGTAGCGGACAAGGGGCAATCCCTGCTCCGGGTGGATAAGTTCTTGGTAGACCGTATGATGGGCGCTACCCGTAACCGCATCCAATTGGCGGCTGAGGCGGGTTGCATCTTGGTGAACGATAAGCCGGTGAAAAGTAATTACCGGGTGAAACCTTTGGATGTGGTTTCTATCGTGATGGATCGCCCACGCCGGGAACTGGAGATTATCCCCGAAGATATCCCTTTGAATATAGTATATGAGGACGATGATTTGCTGGTGGTGAATAAGCCGGCAGGCTTGGTCGTACATCCCGGCCACGGTAATTATACTGGTACATTGGTGAATGCCTTGGCTTATTATTTGAAGGATGATCCCTATTATGATCCTTCCGATCCTCGTTTAGGCTTGGTACACCGTATCGATAAGGATACGTCGGGCTTATTGGTGGTGGCTAAACGCCCGGAGGCCAAGAGTAACCTGAGCCTGCAGTTCTTCAACAAGACAACCAAACGTAAATACCGTGCCTTGGTATGGGGCATCGTTCAAGAGGATGAGGGGCGTATCGAGGGAAATATCGGTCGTGACCCTCGTGACCGTATGCAAATGACCGTCTTCCCGGAAGGCGATCAAGGCAAGACCGCCGTCACCCATTACACCGTGTTGGAACGCTTGGGCTACGTGAGCTTGGTGGAGTGCCGTCTGGAGACGGGGCGCACGCACCAGATCCGTGTACATATGAAATATATCGGTCATACGCTTTTCAACGATGAGCGGTATGGCGGACATGATATCTTGAAAGGAACAACTTTTACTAAATATAAACAGTTCGTGCAAAACTGTTTCGCTATTTGTCCACGTCAGGCCTTGCATGCTAAGACGTTGGGGTTCGTTCATCCTACTACGGGAGAGGAGATGTTTTTCGATTCTGAGATTCCTTCCGATATGCAGCAGCTGATCGACAGATGGCGTGTATATGCGAACACTAAAGAATTGTAAAAATGAAAAAGAACATCGCTATCGTAGCAGGGGGAGATTCCTCCGAGATCGTTATTTCATTAAAAAGTGCGGACGGAATCTACTCTTTTATTGATAAAGACAAATATAATTTATATATTGCCATCGTTAAGAGGGATGAGTGGGCGGTTATACTTCCTAGCGGGGAACATACACCAATTGATAAGAATGATTTTAGCTTCAAGGAGAATGGCGTGACGAGGCATTTTGACTTCGCTTATATAACGATACATGGTACTCCGGGCGAGGACGGACGTTTGCAAGGATATTTCGATATGATCGGTATGCCTTACTCGTCTTGCGGGATGCTGGTGAGCGCTTTGACATTCAATAAATACGTATGTAATCATTACTTGAAAGACTTTGGTGTAAAAATTGCCGCGTCCATTCATTTATTCAAGGGAGAGACTATTACGGACGAAGAAGTCGTGACTCGTTTGGGTTTGCCTATTTTCGTGAAACCAAACGATGGGGGTAGTAGTTTTGGCGTGACGAAGGTGAAAGAGGTCTCCGCTATCCAGCCCGCTATCGCTAAGGCGTTTGGGGAAGGACGTGAGGTGATTCTCGAGCGCTTTATCGATGGAACGGAAGTGACATGCGGTTGCTATAAGGTGGAGGGTAAAGAGGTTGTCTTCCCTTTGACCGAGGTGGTTACGAATAACGAATTCTTCGATTTCGACGCGAAGTATAACGGACAGGTGGACGAGATCACTCCGGCCCGTATCTCCACCGAGTTGACGGAGTTGATACAGCGCGAGACATCAAGGATCTACGATATATTGGGCGCCAAAGGACTGATTCGTGTGGATTATATTATTCCGGCAGACGGGGAGCCTGTCTTACTGGAAATAAACACGACACCGGGAATGACGGCTACCAGCTTTATCCCACAGCAAGTACGTGCGGCGGGATTGGATATAAAGGATGTCATGACAGACATTATTGAAGACGAACTCAAAAACAGAAAAACAAAATGAATAGATATGGATACAGAAACAGTTTCCCCTAATTTCGACGACATCCGTCCGCTGAACAACAGTGAGGTGAAGGACGCGATTGAAAAATTGGTCGCCAATGAGGATTTCGAGCGGGCTTTACGTTACATAAAGCCGAATTTGAATTGGGAGGAATTCTCAGTTGCCATGCGTGCTTGCAAGACGAAGGAGGAGTTTAAATCTACTCTGGCCTATGACGCTGTAATGACGGTGGCGAAAAATACTACTTTCTCGCTTACTATCTCAGGGCGTAGCCGTCTGCCGAAAGATAAGGCGGCCTGTACGTTTATCTCGAACCATAGGGATATCGTATTGGATGCCTCCTTCTTGAACGTCATGTTATATGATGTGGGGTATGGTATGACGCAGGTCGCTATCGGCGACAATCTTTTAATCCGTCCGTGGATCGAGACGTTGGTGCGCTTGAATAACAGCTTTATCGTGAAGCGTGGCGTTTCTGTTCGTCAGATGTTGGAGGTCAGCAAGACGCTTTCCGCCTATATCCATCATGCGATCAAGAATGTGAACGAGTCTGTATGGATCGCCCAGCGTGAGGGACGTGCTAAGGATTCGGACGATCGTACGCAGGGCAGCGTATTAAAAATGTTGAGTATCGGCGGTGATAAGGATAATCTGTTGTTGAATTTGATGGACTTGAATATCGTACCGGTCGCTATCTCCTACGAGTTTGATCCTTGCGATTTCTTGAAGGCGAAAGAATTCCAGATGAAGCGGGATGATCCGGATTACGTGAAATGTCAGCGGGATGATTTGTTGAGCATGGAAACGGGTATCCTGAATAATAAGGGTCGTGTCCACTTCACGATCACTTCCCCGATCAATGATTCCTTGGCTAAACTAGACAAGGATATGGAGAAGAATGAGCTGGTAAGCGCTATCGCGTCCGTTATCGACCGGGAGATCTATAAGAACTATCGTTTCTATCCTTGTAATTACGTAGCTTATGATTGGCTGAACGGTACTCGCCGTTTCCACGAGCATTACGGACCGAAGGATAAGAAGCAGTTCGAGGAGTATATACAAGGACAGTTGGACAAGATCGTCCTTCCGAATAAGGATGAGGCGTTCTTACGTAAGAAACTATTGGAGATGTACTCCAATCCGTTGAAGAACTATTTGACAACTTTATAAGTTCCAATTGATTTTGATAGAGAGGTGTTGTAAAAGAGCGGAAGAAGCCTTTTACAACACCTTTTTGGTTAACCGACGTATCTACGTTCATAAATACCTGCATGAATGTATGTTTCTTAACATACGCTTTCGGTGACATATTGTAATCCCCTATTTCGTATCTTTGGCATATACGGTAAGAAACGCTTACAGTATGCTAATCATTTAAATCAGTAGCAGTATGAAACCGGAAGATTACATCACCCGTGAGGAGAAGTATGGTGCCCACAACTATCATCCCCTGCCGGTCGTTCTCAGAAGAGGCGAAGGCGTGTTCGTGTGGGACGTGGAAGGAAAACGTTATTTTGATTTCTTGTCCGGATATTCGGCGTTAAGCCAAGGACATTGCCATCCTAAGATCGTAAAGGCCCTGATGGAGCAAGCGGAGAGGCTTACGCTCGTGTCTCGTGCCTTTCATGCTGATATACTTGGTGAATACATGGAATTTACTTGCAAATTCTTCGGCTATGACAAACTTCTGCCGATGAATACGGGAGCCGAGGCGGTAGAGACGGCCTTGAAGCTTTGCCGTCGGTGGGGATATCGTCGGAAAGGGGTTGCCCCGGAACGTGCGAAGATCGTGGTTTGTAGCGAGAATTTCCATGGACGTACGATTACGATTATTTCCATGAGTACGGACCCTAGCTCATACGCCGATTTCGGTCCTTATACACCCGGGTTTATAAAGATACCCTATAATAATGTGGATGCGTTGGCCGAGGCCCTGAAAGATCCTGATGCAGTAGGCTTCTTGGTGGAACCGATCCAAGGTGAGGCTGGGGTAGTGGTGCCCGACGATGGTTATCTGCGGGCTTGCTATGATCTTTGTCATCAAAAGAATGTGTTGTTTATCGCGGACGAGATACAGACGGGTATCGGCCGTACCGGTAAGTTATTGGCTTGCGATTACGAGGGGATTCGTCCGGACATCTTGATCTTGGGAAAGGCGTTGTCCGGTGGGGTCAGTCCGGTCTCGGCGGTATTGGCGGACGATGAGATCATGCTTACGATCGCTCCGGGAGAGCACGGTTCTACGTATGGTGGAAATCCGTTGGCGGCGAAAGTCGCTATCGCAGCCTTGGAGGTGGTACGTGACGAGCATTTGTCGGAGAATGCGTTTAAGATGGGTGAGCTGTTCCGTGGTGAGATGGAGCGGATTAATAATCCTATGATAAAGAAAGTACGGGGTAAGGGCTTGCTGAACGCTGTCGTGACGGAACCTAAAGATGGGAAGACGGCATGGGACATCTGTTTGGCGTTGAAGGAAAACGGTTTGATAGCCAAGCCTACCCACGATCATATCATCCGCTTCACGCCTCCTTTGGTGATTACGGAGGAGCAAATGATGGAAGCGATTGGCATTATACGAGATACGTTCGCTAAATTCTAGTGTATGAAGATAAATGTAATAGGTGTTCCCTTGAATCTGGGATGTGACCGGGCTGGCGTAGAGCGTGCCCCGAACCACCTTCGGGAACGGGGATTGATGGGGGTGATCCGGAAGAACGGGCATAAAGCCTTTGACTTGGGTAATTTGTATGTACCCCCTGTTAGCGAGGCGGATAAGTTCGTACGGGGTAACAGCATGAAATATCTGGATGCGATCGTGGAGGTAAATACGAATCTGGCGGAGTTGGTTTATGATACATTGCGTGGAGGAGCGTTCCCCTTGGTGATTGGCGGGGATCATTCGCTGGGTTTAGGTAGCGCCTCGGGCGTGGGTAAATGTTATGATGATTTCGGCATTATCTGGCTGGACGCTCATGGGGATATCAATACCAGCGAGACGTCACCCAGTGGTAATATCCACGGGATGCCTCTTAGCGCATTGATGGGGATGGGAAGCGAGGAGCTGGTGAATGTTTACGCACCCGGGAACAAGGTGAACCCGCAGAACGTATTCTTGGTCGGGACCCGCAGTCTGGATGAAGGCGAGTGGGATTTGATCGAGCGGGAGAAGCTGAGTGTCTATACGATGGAGACGATCCATCTGAAAGGTATCGGCTTCGTTGCGGAGGACATCAAGCGGAAATTGAAGGAACGGAAGATCCGCAACGTGCATTTCAGCATAGACGTGGATAGCATAGACCCCCGTTTCGCCCCGGGCACGGGAACCCGTGTGTGTGAGGGACTGATGCCGGATGAGTTTAATAACTTCGTGGATCATATGCTATCGACAAACTTGATTAAATCGATGGATCTGGTAGAGCTGAATCCGGAATTGGATGTGAACGAGCAGACTACGAGCCTTTGTCTGCAGATCATTGATTATATTACCGCCCGTCTATAAGGAATCTAAATTCCATGGTTTATGATAAGAGTGTGAAAATGAAGTCCCCTTGTCCCGGTTCAGACCGGATACGAGGGGACTTGAAAATACGATATGTCTATCGGTTTATTTCATTTTTCGGATATTGGCGTAATTGAAGCTATCGCTCAAGAAATCATCTTCGCTGAATTTATAGCCTTGAGGGCCCCAGTTGCCCATAGCGAGCATGGCGATCATCTTCATCGGATTGAAACCGCTCATATCGCCGCCGGCGGCCGCTAGAGGAACGGACTCCATCAGCTTGCGCATGGAATGTGGATAATTCTCGTTGATCACCATGTTGCGGTATAAGGCAAGGATTCCATCTCCTTGCTCCTTACGGTTCCAAGTCAGGATATATGTACCGTCGTTGGCTTCTGCTTTCGCTTGGAGATCGGGTAGTTTGGCGGAGTTGGCGTCTGCTATGATAAAGGTTACGAAACCTTCCTTGTCCACTTTAGGCATTTCTTTGTCGTAAATAGAGGCATACGAGTAGGTCTCGGCTGACCCAAGGCATATGGACCAGTATCGTACATCGGCGGTGGCGTATTCGCTTACGCTTTTAGGAGCCGTAGGAGGGATGAAACGGAAAGTAGCTACCTCCCCTTCGTTCAGTTTGATGCGGGCGAATAGGTATTCTGCCGGGCTGTTCGGGTACATTAGGCTCAGCGGGGCACGCATGAACGGGAGTTGCGGCAGGTCGGTGGAGAAATCCATCGGCGGCAAGTTCAACGATTCGTGGATGTTGCAGACCTCACGCTTCGGGAAATCCACTTCCTCACCTGTAGTCACATTGAAAGCTTGGATAGCAGGCATGTCCACGCCGCCATACTCATCGCCGCTATATTGTTTCGCCAAGTAAAGACGCATGAAAATGGAGACCATATTGACATCTTCCGGAAACTCGCATATGTTCTTCATCGAAGCACGTGCGCTAGCCGGTGTGTTAGCTGGAATGATATAGATCGTATAGCCATTTGATGCGTAATCGTCTGTCTCCTTTACGTAGGGGTTGATAGAGCTGTCGTCGGGTTGGATATTTACGTCCTCGATGCTGGATACGTCTATCTGGGTCTCGTCGTTATAAACCGTGAAGTTAAAGAAGCGTGACTTCGGGTACTTTCCGGTCAGACGGAGGCCGATGTTTGGATTATCTTTGTAAGAATAGGTGTATTCCCAATAATCGGCATAGATATCAGGAAAGGCCAGTAGGGTTTGATTGTCGCCCCGGAGCGTCTTGCCCCATTGTTCCTTGGGTTCCGGGTTGTTGATTTGAGGGGTATTCTCATCATTGTCATCGCAAGCGGTGAACATACCCATAGTAAGGGCTACCAACATTAAGTAAAAAATCTTCTTCATGATTCTGTTCGTTAATTAATCTGTTTGTTATTAAAATGAGAGCGCAAAAGTATCTCATTTCCAATTAGGGTTGACCTATTGAAAATGAAATACCTTGGATAAGACCACAGAATCCTAGGAATGGAACAGCTAGAAGGGGTATCCGATAGCGAAATGGTAACCCATGCCGTCCTTGAATTTCGGGATATTGTAATAGCCTTTCTTTCCGGTATCGTAAGGGAGGTGCAGGCCGATACCCACGTCGAAACGGATGACGATAAAGGTGAGGTCGTAACGCAGGCCGAAGCCGGTTCCCAAGGCTAGATCCTTGAGGAAGCTACCCCATTTCAGTTGTCCGCCGGGACGATCCGGATCGTTTCGGATCAACCAGATGTTGCCGCTGTCGAGGAAGGTAGCCCCGTGGAGGTCGCCAAGGATCGGGAAGCGGTATTCGAGATTGGCCTCGAATTTAAGATCACCCGTACGGTCGATGTAAGCGTATTTATTGTTGTCGCTGTTCTGGTAGTAGCGTCCGGGACCGATGCTGCGGATCGTAAAGGCACGGATGCTATTCGCTCCGCCGATGTAGAATTGCTCGTTATAAGGGGAGGTACGGGCGTTGCCGTAACTATAAATAGCGCCGGCCATTAATCGGCCTACGAGATATTGCTTATGCCCGAGGGCGTAATTATAACGTATCTCGGCGGTTCCCTTGATGAATTGGGCGAAGGGGTTGCCGAGCAGTTCCTTATCCTCTTGATTGAACTTCTTCCCGGCTAACGCATAAATCCCATCCAAGACAAGGCCCGCTTGGGTAACGGATGCCTGCCACCAAAGATGGTTCCGGCGACTGGTAATCGGGGAATCATCATAGGTATAGGTATAGTTCATGGCCGGGATGAATTGATTTTGCAAACTCTTCTTTAGGGCCTTGTTCACGTTGGTAATGCTGTCGAACTCATGCGTGGTATGCTGGAGCAAGTTGAACGTCAGCTTGAAAGGGGTGATGGAATGATGAGACGTGGCGGTAGGCTGGAACTCATACGAGGCGTCACCACCGAATGCCAGCAACTTGAAGAAACGGGCCCGGTTCATCTGGTCCGCATAGAGGCGGAAGGTGGTGCTGGCCGGGAAATTCATGTCCCGTTTGCTGAATGTAGGGAACAATACCCGTGGGAAAGTCAGCGTGGTAGTCAAGCCTAACTCATAACTGTTGATCTTGGAGTTGCTGCCATCCAGCTTGTTGCCGGTCTGCCATTCGTAAGAGCCGCGGAGTTTCACGCCGAAGGTCTCGCCCCCTCCGAAGACATTCCGTTTGGTCACGCTGAAAATGGCGCCCGGACCCACTTGGTCGTTGCTCTTGGCGGTAACGTTCAACTCGAGCTCGCCGTCCAATGGAAGATCGTAGACCGTATTGATCCGCAGATCCAGCGTATCTTGACGGCGCATGGTATCACGGGGGGAATATTGCAACTCGGCATAACGGAAGATACCCAAGCGGGACAGGGCGGTTTGCGTCCGTTCCTGCGCCCGCTGGTTGTAAAGTTCCCCCGGCTTGAAATATAAACGGTTGTAAATGACCGAGGGGCGAACCCTTAGCTTGCCCTCATAATGGATCGTAAGGTCCTTATAGCGGATCGAGTCCGTGGGAGTCTCATTCTGGTAACCGTTTAGCCAGACGGATATATCCCCGAGCTTCCAAGGGCGGAGGGCCGAGGGGGGCAGGCTTTCCTTCGGGGCCACCCGTAAGGCCACTTTCCCGGGGTTCAACAAGGTATCCGCTTGATAGGTGATGAAATCGGGACGGAAATAGTAATAGCCGTTGTTACGGAGCAAGGACGAGATGCGTTCCCGCTCGGCTTGCAACTGGACGACATTGAAATTCTCTCCTTTGTGGAGGATACGATCGCCGATCGTGGCATCGATCAATGAGTCGGCACGGTGACGGATATGGACGTATTGGATGCTGTCTAGCGTATACGGATCGTTCATGGTGACGCTATATTCCAGCTTCGCCTTCCGGGGATTCTTGGGATCGGGTACGACCTCGAAAGAGGTCTCTCCATTGAAATAACCGTATTCGTTCAATAGGTTCCGGGCTACCTTGACACGGACTTCCGGGTTCACGGTGGTGATCAGCACCGGTTTCGACGCCAGCTTGTTGAAGATCCACTTGCCGACCTTCCCTTTCTTGTTCACGAAAGCGTTGTAGACCCACAGGCCGAAGGGGAAGGGCACCCGGATCGAGGAGCTTCCCAGCAAGGCGTTGTTGGGGGGATAGGCTAGGGCGGCCTCGACCTCTTCCAAGGCGGCTTCGCCGGGTTTGGTCTTATCCTCGTTCTTCACCTCTATTTTCTTGATACCGGTATATAGGACCGCTCCCTCGGGAAGGTTCTTCGTGGTGGAGCAAGAGGTGAGTAAGAAGGCCAGCAGCCCGAGTAGCGCCAGCGACGATAGGATCGCTCTTTGGGTAGACACCCCCCCTCGCCCTGGGGAAGTATCCTTCCCTGCTTTGGGAAGGCATGTTTCCCTGCTCTGGGAAGGCATGTTTCCCTGCTCTAGGAGGGCATCCTTCCTAAAATATATTAAAACATTTTTCATATTCATTCCTTTTCTGTTTCCTCTTTCACTGGTTTCACTTTCGTTTTCTTGAAGTTGAATAGCTCCCTGAGATGCATCATTTTCTTGCGGAGCACGATACCGGCTCCGGTCTCCGTGATCTCGCCTTCCAGCAGGCTCTCGTAGTTCTTGTCGTGGAAAAGTTTGACGTAACGGGAGCCACTGCTGTCTAACCGATATTCTACGGATACGTTATCGATGAACGGCTGCGCCTGTCCATTGTTAATGTTCTCGCCGGTAGAGATACGGCCGCCTAGAACCACACGGATACGGTCATTATAGAATCGCTTGGCGAAGCGGAAGGAGTAGTCGGTACGGGTACCACCTCCGGCGTCGCCATTATCGTCGTACGTCTCCATGCCGAAGCTGATATCCACGGATTTCAAGGCACTTCCGGCGATGTTGTTGATCTCGCTTTGCAAGAAGCTGGTCAAGGCGTCTCCCATATTTACGTTCACCTTGCCGCCACCACCGCCTCCGCCGAGGTACATACCGGTCACGAGCATGCTGACAGCCAGCTTCGCCCGTTCCTCCGGGCCTTTTGAGGTCAGTTCCTCCTGCATCGCCATGTCTTCCGGGGCGGTGAGGGTAAATTGCAACCCTAGGTTCTCCAGTTGTTGGGTCAGTTCGATGCCTACGTCGAAATTCACCAAGCGGGGCGATGATTGCCCGGTTAGGGTGACGGACGTACGGACTCGCTCGGTAGCCGTAAGGTTCAAGGTCGGGTCCATGGGGTTGCCCGTCCATTGCACGTAGCTACCCTCTTGTACGTTGAACTCCTTCAATGGGATCACCGGGATGGAGTACTTGATGGTTCCCCCGGATAGCGTGTAGCGTCCGTTCAAGAACATATCGCCTTGCGGGGTATACTGGAAGGAAAGATCGCCGCCACCCTCCAGATTGATATGGTTGGACTGGTCGGGACTTAAATCCACGTTCGCTTGTACGGCGGGATCGATGTGGATCGTCATCAGCATGTCCATGCCTCCCATCGGCAACGGGGGTTTACGAGGCATGCGCCGGCGTAAGGTATCCGTGAAAGAGGTGAAGGTTACCATGTCCGACATACGGTCTTGCACGGTCAGCGGGGAGTCTTTCAGCACGTAGGTGATATTCGTCCCGCCCAATAATTGCAAGTCGCCTCGCATGGTCAAGGCATCCAACGGCCCGCGTACGGTAGAATTCAGGTTGACGAACAGCTTTCCGTAGACAAGGCTTTCTTCGTTTTTCTTAACGTTCAGCAGTTGCAAGTTATTCGCCGTTAGTTTAAGATTGGCGGTCATGCGGGATAAATTGTTGAAATCCACTTCTCCGTTGATGATAAACGGATTCTTGTTGTATGCGTAAATACCATATTGGTTGAACAAGATCCGGTTGTTCTTTATTTCTATCTTTTTATCGTCGAAACGGAAGGTAGAACCTGCGGCGCCTACATAAACGGAGGCGGTATCGAGAATCAGATATCCCTCGGCCATGGGTTTATCGCTTTGTCCGCTGATAGCGAGCGTACCATCGAGGTCTCCGCCCATTTTCGCCATATCATCCGGAATGAACGGGTTGGCGATATCCAAGGGGAAGTGCATGAACTCGACAGTACCGCTGATATGGTCGGTCTCGCCCATCTGGTATAAGGCGGTAATGGCACTCACCTCTTTCCGGTCCCGGAAAAGGTGCATATCCACTTGATGGTTCCCCTGCTCTAAAGGTAGATAGACTGCGTTGAACATGAGTTCGCCGACCCGCTCGTTCTCATAATACAGATCATCAATGTTCATATCCGCCACGACCATGAAGGCCGAGTCGGAAGGAGCGTACTGGAAATCGGCGTTCAATATACCTTTCATCGGCGGGATATAGCTGAATGCGTTGGAGATAATCCCAAGGTCGATCTGGTTCAACTCGGCGTGGACTTCCTCCATCTCGTCACTTTCCGCTTGGGAGTGTATCCACAAGGCGGCGTTATTATCTCCGCTGAGTCGCAGGTTCGCCTCGATATCCTTCATGCTGCGTACCACGACGTAATTATCCGGGTTCAGCTTGAAAGGGCGGAACGCTATGATCGGGTCATCGGGGAAGAGATGGAACTTGACCCCGTTCTGTATCTTATCGGCCCGGATTCCGAGCAACAAGCCGGTCTCGCCTTTCCCGTCCTTGAAATAAAGGCGGGCGTCGCCGAAGTCATAACGTATTTGCCCGTCCAGCCCGGCGCTGAAAGGTTGTTGCTGCCTGTATTTATTCTTGATCACTTGGGCGCTATAGAGTAATCCGAGCGAATCTTGGTGCATCTCTGCCCGGATGGTATCGATCTGCATCGTATCCCGTGCCAGATCGTAAATGGAGGCATCCATGCGTATACCCGTTTCCGGTGAGGTATAGGCGTTCATGGCGATGCTCTTGAAATCTACGTAATAGGTTTGGAGATAGTTGTAGATCGGATTGTCCTGTCCTGCCCGTACCTCAAGGTACATATCGGGGAGGAGCGGGCGAAGGATCTCCAGATTGACAGTCGAGTCCCGTTCCAATTGGAGGGTGATATCGTTCGATACCTTAGTCAACTTATCCGTGATGTGGTGTATGCAATCATTACCCGTGAGGATGATCCCTAAATCCCCGGCGTGGAAAGACACACGGGTGGTATCGATATCCGTCCGGGCATGCAAGGTCAGCGTTTTCGGCTTGAAACTTTGTTTTGGGGTGACGACCTCCCAGTTTCCTAACGTAACGTCGATCGTGTTATCTTCATCCAGATTACTTTCTACCTCTGCGAAGAGCTGGAAAGAGGTGGCGAAGGGATTTGCCATTAAGTGCATACCCTGTAAATCCATGTTCTCTACATCCGCTATCAACATCGCTTTCACCTCGTGCTTGTGGAGGGTCGCGTTTAAGGAGACATCCATTTTCGCCAACGGGTATTTGCTAAGCAAGTCCACTTTCAGTAAGTTCTTTTCCAGAGAGCCATCGATGGATACGTCTGATACCGATGAGGCGCCATAGCGTATATCCGATATCTTACCGTCCAGTTTGGCCCATGTACGTTCAGAGAAAGGGTCTGTGCCCCGGCCTTCTGCTTTAACAGAGGCGGTCAGCCAAAATAGAGAGTCTTTAGGCATGAAATGAGTAGGTTCCAGACTGTCTATCCGTAAATTAGCCTCATAAGCCAGTTTTACCGGATTATAGCGGGCGGTCAGACCTACTTTGCCTTTATCTTGGGTAAGAACAAGCTCGGTGCGGTATTCTTGATTTGCGACTGTAGCTTCCCCCTTCAACTGAATTCCTGCCGGAATGGCAAATTGATCCCGTTGGGAGGCGGGAAGCATCGCCAGCAAAAAGTCCAGATTACCGGATCGAGCGTTTAACTGAATCTCACCGGTTCGCCGGATGCTATCCGTCACGGACTCCATGCTACCCGTGACGTTCATCTGAAACGCTCCCGGCAGCATGATATCGCCTTGTGTGATACGTATACTGGAGAGGTTGCCTTCTACGCCAGCCGTAATAGCGAGAGGCTTGTCCGGGTAGGCTTTCTTGAAATCCTCCGGAAGAGAACCTGCCGCTATCAATAAATCCTCTTTCCCCAACGAGGCGTTTAACAGGGCTTTCATGCTACCTTGCGGATGATCCTCGAGGGAGCTCCAAGGGATAGTCGCTGTCAATCTCACTTCGGAATTTGGTGTCTGGAGAAGTAGCTCCGGTACGTCTATCTGTTCATGGTCACTCCGGACATTTCCTGCTAATGCCGAAACCTTGAGGCCGGAACGTTCTTCCACGAAGAATTCCTTGATGTGGGCGTTTATTTCTTTTCCTTGATATAAGATGGAATCGATAGAAGTGTTCAGGTTCGTTAAACTGATATGGGAGAAATCGAGTCCTTGCTCGGGTGCCGCGTAATTCCCGTCATAAGCGAATGTAGAATTCGTTATGTCAAAGTTTCTCGCCTTATATTGTTCCGCTCCAAGATCTACGAGGCCGTTATTTAGCCCGGCTTTATTAACGAAAGCCGTAAGGCGTAAGGAATCCGAGGGCATTTGTAGGGCGAAGGCTACCCGGTCCAAACTAATTTTATCCAGCTTGAGTACCCAGTTCAGAGGTGTGGAAGTCGTGTCTTCTTTCGAGGTTGAATCATTTAATAGAAGGGTAATGGCGGTATCGGATAAATCTACGGTATTAAATGTAGCTTTCTCCTCGGACAGGTCTATACGATCGGCGTGCAGGTAAAGCTTTCCCAAGAATCCTTTGATTTCCATACCTTCAATCATAGTCCCGGTGTTAACCTTTACGTTCCGGAGGTCGATCGCCTCTACCAATACTTGCTTCCGCAAAAGAGGAAGGGCACGAACCCGTACCGTCAAGCTCTGTAAACTCAACAAGGTATCGGCGGGAGGATTTACGACCTCGACACCCTTAACCGTAAGGTCTAACGGGAAAGATAGCCTAATCTGCTCGATCCCGATTTGCATACCAGTCACTTTTCCTGCGTATTCGGTCGCTTTCCGTACCGCGAAGTTTTGGAAAGGAGGTATATATAGTAATATAGAGAGTAACAATACCAATGCGATCGGTATTAGGCATATCACTCCTATCCGTTTAATCCATACTCTCATGTTGATACGTTTCTCTTTTTCTTATTTGTTTATTTGCCTGTTTTTATGACGATCGCTCCGTTCGCGCCTCTCACCCCGTATTCACCTGCGTCTTTCAATACTTTTAATTCCGAGACATCTTCAACGGGAATCGTGTTTAGAACAGATAGGTCCATCGGTATACCGTCTACCACTACTAGCGGGTCACTAGGACTGTTTAGGGAAACGCTCGCACGGATGCGTACGGAACCATCGGCGAATGTTATGCCACTCATCCTTCGTAGCAGGCAATAGAGATCCCGGCATCCGGTTTTCTGTATCTCTTCTTTATTCATAACGCTTGAGCTTACTATTTTGTTTCGTTCCCTTTCCATAATTTCTTTCAGGGCCTCATCCGGTTCAAAACTACGCTCTGCGTTGAATGTGCTATTCTCTAAAGTAATGGTTATATAATTGTATCCGTTGACTGGGACTTTGACTACATTTCTTGTTTTCTTAATAGTGACGAACAAGGTATCATTCAGGTTAGCCCCCGGGATGGTGAATACGCCATGTTTGTTCGTTTTCACGGTGATCGGATTCTGACTGCCTAGCGTGACCGGATAGCGTTTGATTATTTTATCGCTGATGTCACGCAATACACCGACTAAAGTATCATTCTGTGCCAAAAGTATTTGACTGCTGAATGATAAGATGATGATTGAAAGATAATGTATTGTTTTCATAGCTCAATCTTTTTAGCTGAACATAACACAAAGATAATATAATATTTCTTAAAGGCAGAGTTTTAGGGCAAATTCGTAATAGGTATTATTTTTACGTTTCTATGTGGTCTCATTTGTCGCTAAAATGAGATTACTATAAATGGAAATCATTACATTTGCCAAAATAAAATGAACGGTATGGAATTAGATTTAGCCTATTTGTGTAAGGAGGTTCGAGAAATAGCTCGTGCTTCTGCGACATTCTTAAAAGAAGAACGCCGAAAGTTTGACCGGAACTTAGTGGAGGAAAAAAGTGCTCATAACTATGTATCTTATGTGGATAAAGAATCAGAACGACAGATCATAGAGGCTTTGTCTACTTTGCTACCCGAGGCCGGTTTTATTGCGGAGGAAGGCTCTGGAAGTTTGACCGATGAGGAATATTGTTGGGTAATTGATCCATTGGACGGTACTTCAAACTATATTCATGATATCGCGCCTTATTGCGTGAGTATCGCTTTAAGAAATCGGAAGGAGTTATTGTTAGGAGTAGTCTATGAGGTGTGTAGGGACGAGTGTTTCTATGCAGTGAAAGGTGGTAAGGCTTACTTGGATGGGAATGAGATACATGTATCGGATGTCTCAGTACTGGATAACGCTTTCATTGCGTTGGGTTTCCCTTATAACTCTGATGCTTATCGTCCGGTAGCCGCTCATTTGGTTGATAGGTTGTATGGTTTTGCGGGAGGTACCCGTTTGATGGGATCTGCCGCCGCTGAACTGTGTTATGTGGCAGCAGGACGTTTTGATGCCCGTATAGAAGCCTATTTAGGCCCTTGGGACGTAGCCGCTGGTGCCTTGATTCTATTGCAGGCCGGAGGAAAAATATCAGATTTCAATGGAGGAGAGAACTGGGCTTCGGGTGAACAGGTAGTTGCCAGCAATGGCAAGGTTCACTCTCTTGTGTTGTCTTTGTTGCCCTAATACTAGAGTAATCCTGCGTATTCTAGTGCTTCTGTGTGTATTTAAAAGGTAAAAGAGTTTAAACTTACTTCTTATTTGCGGGGTGTTTGATCCGTTTTGATTTTCAAAACAGATGGAGGAATACAAATACCCGTAAATCCTTGTATGTGTCTAATTCAGTAAAAATCAAGACTTTTAGGATTAGAGATTTTACTTACATTTGTGGAAAATAAAAATGTTACAGAGTATGAAAAACAATCTATACGTCTTTTTTCTGTTCTTTATTACTGGACTAATGTCATGTAGCCATCACTCAGGTCTATATGAACATGCGGAAAAGATAATGTCCCAACATCCCGATAGCGTTTTAACATTGCTATCAACAATACAAGATGTAAATGATCTTTCAGAAAAGGATCGTGCTATGTACTACCTACTTTTGACAGAAGCGGAAGATAAAACTTATAAGAAGCACGAGTCAGACTCATTAATTGCAATAGCTACAGAATATTTTGATAAGACAGATGATGTGAAAAGAAAAGCAAAAGCTTGGTATTATAGAGGACGTGTTGTTGATGATTTGAAAGATGCTCCACGGGCGCAGGATTATTATTTAAAAGCTTTACAAAATGAGATGGAGATTACTGATTATGCTTTTCTTGGACGTTTATATAATAGTATAGGGATGCTTTATACCTATCAAGAAGTATATGAAAAAGCGGTTCTTTACCAAAAAAAAGCTTTATATTGTTTCGAAGCCCTTTATGATTCGATTGGGCAATCTTATGTACTGAGAGATATTGGACGGAACATGACAGCTTTAAATAAAATGGATAGTGCTATTTTTTATTATGAAAAGGCGTTATACTTTTGTGATCAGAAGAGTAAATCCTCTGTATATAGAGAATTGGCTAATCTGTATTTAGATATTGATAATTATTCAAAAGGGCTAGAGTATATTGAGAAGGTCTTAAGTTCTCCTTTAAAAAAGTCAATGTTAGATTCTTTTTATTTTGTGTTAGGGAAATATTATCAAAAAACTAACCAAGTTGATTCAGCGTATTATTATTTAGGATATAGTAGCAACAGCTCTAGGTTACAAACACAAGCTGCAGCTTATTATCATTTAGCTCAGTTGGAGAGATTCCGGGAAAATTGGAAAGGTTATGCGAATAATCAGATTAGATATGAAGTTTTAAGAGATTCTGTAAACCAAACAAAGAAAACGGAATCAATAAGACGAATAGAGAAAATATATGATTATCATAAAACAGAAGCTAAACTATTACAATCTGAAGTCTTGTTGAATAAGTTGAAAGTAAAGAATTTAACTGTGACTTTAATTTTAATTATAAGTATTGTCGTGATTGTCGTGATATCAGTTTTAGGATATGTGCAGATGAAAAAGAAAAAGTTGCGTTTACAAGAGCATAGGGAGCTATTACAGGCTCTAGAAAAAAAACACCAAGCAGATCTGACTCGCATTGAGGAAAATGAAAAACTTATTAGGGAATTAGAAGAAATGTTGCAAAAATCATCTAGAGCTTACAATGAAAAAGAGAAAGAGTTGATGGCTCTTCAAAAAATGAAGTTGGAAACTGAAAATCAGAATTTAAGATATGTTAAAACTGAAAATCGGTTTTTAATAGAGAGTTTTCAGATGTCTGATATTTATTATAAATTCCATATGAAAGAAGAATGGAGACCTAAAGAAGAAGATTGGAATGAATTATTTAAGGCTTTGGATGAAACCTTTGATAAGTTTACACGACGTTTGATGACTATATTCTCAAGGTTGACAACAACTGAGTTGCGTGTTTGTTGTTTAATTAAAGCTAATGTTCCTCCAGTAACAATTGCGATGTTGATCGTAACTACTCCAACAAATGTATCAATGATAAGAAAGCGTCTTTATGAGAAAATATATCCTCAAGAAAAAGGATCTTCAGAAAAGTTTGATAGATTTATCCGAGAGTATTTGTAGTAAATGTGCATATTTTGTGCAATAGTAGTAGTTGAATCACTAGCAAAGTCATTGTATGTTTGTTGCACAATTAATACACAAGATATTATGAAAAATGTGAACAGATTTATTTTTTGTGCAATTTTTTTTGCGTTATTTTTAGTTCAATCTGTATTTGGAGATATTATTCCAACAGAAGGAGCTTGGGATGATGAACGTTATCGTTCCGTTAACACAAACCGTCCTCCAGTTGCATCAATCGAAGGAGACATCCTTTCCTTGAGCTTTGAAGATGCTTTATCAAACTTGACCGTATGTGTCATGAATGATGAAGGAGTGAAAGTCTATGAAGATGTTGTTTCTTCAGAGGCAGGTGGAACTTATTCTTTCTCTTTAGCGGGAGAAGCAAATGGCCAGTATCAGGTTGTGTTGTTACATCGGTTGGGACACTTGACCGGTAGCTTTACCTTGGAATAAAAAATTAAGAGGTTTTGTAAGAAGAAAGAGCTGTTGCTTCTCGGTAAAATGGGAAGCACAGCTCTTTTTTATTTGGACAACTGTACCATATACGAACCTTTACTTGAAAACGTATCTATGTACATGTTTTACCGCTAAACGTATCATTAATCAGCCGGGAGTCATTCTGTTTATTGTATATTTCTTGAAAATAGGCTTCATTGTAGCCTGCTTTACTATCCATAGAAATAGTGATTAGTATTAATAGAAATTCAAAATACTATGGATACTAATCGGAGCTTGGATAGATACGATTTTATTGTATGTTGATTATTAGGTGTATAGGTAATAGTTTGGAAATATTAGACTTATTGTGCTTTTTAAGAGATCAAATTTGGTGTGGTTGGGCTATTTTTATTTCCAAGTGGTGTTATTTCATGACTATATTATAACTTGAAAAATTCATAGTTATGAAATTCACAACTCATAACTATGTTTTAAAAAAAACATAACTATGAAATTTTATAGGATTTAGCTGTTAAAATCAATATGGATTTCCCCCTTGTCTAAGAAATGACAGGACAATACTATTATATATGCCGTTTATTCTGTATTTTTGCCAGAAAAATTAGCAGACATGGCTGAAAGCAAAGTTGAACACCTATTGGATAGCATTCATTTTCCGGAAGACTTGAGACATTTGTCACAGGATAAGTTGGAGCAGGTATGTGCCGATTTGCGTCAATATATTATCGATGTTTTGTCTGAGAATCCTGGTCACCTAGGTGCAAGCCTTGGTACGGTAGAGCTGACAGTCGCCCTTCATTATGTATTCAATACCCCCTATGACCGTATTGTCTGGGATGTCGGGCATCAAGCTTATGGACATAAAATACTTACAGGAAGGAAAGATATTTTCCATACGCTCCGTAAGTTTAAAGGAATTAGCGGCTTCCCTAATCCGGCGGAAAGCGAGTATGACGCTTTTATCGCCGGACACGCTTCAAATTCAATCTCTGCGGCGATGGGTATGTCGGTAGCCTCGGCCTTGAAGAAGGAACTGGATCGCCATGTGATCGCCGTGATTGGGGATGGCGCTATGACCGGAGGACTCGCCTTCGAGGGGTTGAATAATGCGTCTGCCAACCCTAATAATTTGTTAATTATCCTGAATGATAACGATATGGCGATAGATCATAGCGTAGGTGGTCTTAGCCAGTATTTAGTGGATATAACGACGAGTCAAGCCTATAATAAAATGAGATACGATGTGTATCGAGGCTTAAAGAAGATCAAGCTCATCAATAACGATCGCCGGGAAAACATCTTACGTTTTAACAATAGCCTTAAAGCATTGCTTACCCAGCAACATAATTTATTTGAAGGCTTCAGCATCCGTTACTTTGGTCCGGTGGATGGGCATGATGTAAATTATCTGGTGAAGGTATTGAATGATATAAAAGATATGCAAGGCCCTAAGCTGTTGCACATCAAAACGAAAAAAGGAAAAGGCTTTAAACCTGCGGAAGAGTCCGCTACGGAATGGCATGCTCCCGGAAAGTTCAATAAGGAAACCGGCCAGCGTATTATCGTTCGTAAATTAGATGAGCCTCAATTATATCAAGACGTATTCGGTCATACATTGGTAGAGCTTGCGGAGAATGATGAACGTATTGTAGGCGTAACTCCGGCTATGCCTTCCGGTTGCTCGATGACTTATATGATGAAAGCCTTCCCGGATCGTGCGTTTGACGTGGGAATTGCGGAAGGACATTCCGTAACTTTCTCTGCTGGATTAGCTAAGGAGGGAATGATACCTTTCTGCAACGTGTATTCCTCGTTTATGCAGCGTGCGTATGATATGGTTATCCATGATGTAGCTTTGCAAAAACTACATATGGTGATCTGTCTGGATCGTGCGGGATTAGTGGGAGAGGATGGAGCTACACATCATGGCGTGTTTGATTTAGCATATCTTCGTCCGATACCGAATTTGGTAATCGCTTCCCCATTGAATGAGTTGGATTTACGGAATTTGATGTATACAGGCTATGCCGCTTTTGATGGCCCGTTCGTAATTCGTTACCCTAGAGGTAAGGGGGAGATGAAAGATTGGCGTAACGAGATGCAAGTATTGCCTATAGGAAAAGGGAAAAAGTTGTGTGACGGGGATGATATCGCCGTACTTTCTATCGGACCGATCGGAAACGAGGTGATCAAAGCCATCGAGATGGTGAAAGAAGAGGGGGTATCGATAGCCCATTACGATATGATCTACTTGAAACCGTTGGATGAGGAGCTGTTGCATGAGATCGGGCAGAAATATAACCGTATTATTACGGTAGAGAATGGAGTGATAAAAGGAGGTTTTGGTAGCGCTGTCCTTGAGTTTATGGCAGACAATGGCTATACGCCTCATGTAAAGCGTATCGGAGTGCCGGATGCGTTTATCGAGCATGGTTCTATACCGGAACTGTATCAATTATGTGGTATGGATGCCGAGAGCATCGCGAAACAGTTGAAAAAGGAGAATTGATTATTGTCAATTAATAAAATATGAAAATTGTCATAGCCGGTGCGGGAGAAGTAGGTACACATTTAGCGAAAATGTTATCTCAAGAGAATCAGGACATCATTTTGATGGATCCGAATGAGGAACGGCTGAATTTCTCAAAATCTAGCATGGAGATTCTCCCTATGGTCGGGAATCCGACCTCGCTTAGAGATTTGGAGGAGGCGGGGATCAAGAAAGCGGACTTGTTCGTAAGTGTTACTCCCGAGGAGACTACCAATGTGACGGCTTGTATGTTGGCTCATAATCTAGGAGCGCATCGTACGTTGGCCCGAATCAATAACTACGAATATTTATTACCCAAAAATAAAGAGCTGTTCGAGAAACTGGGAATCAACTCGATGATTTACCCTGAGATGTTGGCGGCTAAGGAGATCGTGACAGCTGTACGCCGTCCGTGGACACGCCAATATTGGGAGCTGTTTGGGGGAGCTTTAATTCTGATAGGTGTTAAAGTTCGGGATAATTCCCGTTTGGTGAACCGGGTATTGGCCGAATTGCTAAATGAGCAGAAGCTATATCATATTGTCGCTATTAAGCGAAAGAACGAGACGATAATCCCCCGTGGTACGGACCGGATAGAGTCTGGTGACATCGTGTTCTTTACGACGACCCGATCTCATATAGAGGATGTACGCTTACTGGCCGGAAAGAAAGATCCGGAAGTAAAGAAGGTTATTATTATGGGAGGAAGCCGTATCGCTATCCGTGCTTGCCAATATTTACCTAATAACATCCGGGTAAAAGTAATTGAGGCTAATAAAGAGAAAAGTCATCGAATCGCTGAGGTTGTTCCTAGTAATGTCTTGATTATAAACGGAGACGGCCGTGATACTGATTTGTTGATGCAAGAAGGCATCAAGGATGCGCAGACTTTTATAGCTTTGACGGAAAATTCCAGCACGAATATATTGGCATGTCTGGCCGCTAAGCGTTTAGGTGTGTTTAAGACAATCGCTAAGATTGAGAATATTGATTATATCCAATTGGCGGAAAGTATGGACATCGGTTCGGTTATCAACAAAAAGCTGATAGCGGCCAGCCATATCTATCAATTTCTTCTGGATGCGGATGTCTCTAACGTGAAATGTTTGACCTTTGCGAATGCGGATGTAGCGGAGTTGGTGGCTCGACCGGATTCAAAGATTACCAAGAAACAAGTCAAGGATCTCCGTCTGCCGAAAGATATGACTCTCGGTGGGTTGATTCGTGACGGTGAACCTATGATGATCAAGGGTGATACTCAGATACAGGCATACGATCATGTTGTCGTATTCTGCTTGGATACGGCTATGCGTAAGCTGGAGGACTACTTTAACTAGTTGATAGTTATGTTGAACGTACGTTTTATAGTGAAGATGCTAGGGGTGATGTTCATCCTTGAGACTTTTTTTATGCTGGCTGCTACTGTCGTAGCCTTCCTTTATCGGGGGAGTGATGTATATCCGCTTCTTATTTCAAGCGGAATCTTATTCGGGACCGGTTTTTTGTTCTACTCTATGGGCTTTAAGGCGAATGAACACTCGGCCGGCCGGCGGGAAGGAATGTTGATCGTGACATTGACATGGATTTTATTCTCTTTATTTGGAATGTTACCATTCTATATAGGAGGATATATAGATAATGTGACCGATGCCTTTTTCGAGACCATGTCCGGATTTACGACTACAGGCTCTACTATTTTAACGAATATAGAAGCGTTGCCTAAAGGTATCTTATTCTGGCGGAGTCTTACACAGTGGCAGGGAGGTATCGGTATGGTCGTATTCACCGTGGCTTTGATGCCTATTTTCGGGGGTGGTGCCTCGCAGATGTTTGATGCCGAAACGCCCGGTATAACCCATGAACGTTTTCGTCCTCGTATTACGCAAGTCGCTAAACGCCTGTGGGGGGTGTATGTTTTTCTGACACTTTTTTTAGTCGGCCTTTTATGGGCTGGTCCGATGAATTTGTATGATGCGGTAAATCATGCGTTCACGGCTATATCTACTGGTGGATATTCAACCAAAAACGCAAGTATCGCTTATTGGAATTCCTCTTATATAGAGTATGTAATAACTATTTTCATGTTTATCGGAGCTACCAATATGACATTGGTTTATTTCTGTTTTAATGGAAATGTGAAGAAATTGATTAAAGATGAGGAGTTTCGCTGGTTTTTCTTTTTTGTTTTAGGCGCTATTATCGTTGTCATGGTGTGGATCTTGTACCTTGGATTCGCCTCGGATGTAGAGAATGCGTTCCGTAAGGCGGCTTTCCAAGTGGTGACCTTGGTTTCTACGTGTGGATTCGCTACGGATGACTATATTCCTTGGGGACCGTTTTTCTGGTTTATCGCATTGATCTTGATGTTTATTTGTGGATGCGCCGGATCTACTTGCGGTGGCTTGAAGATGGGACGCTTCGTTATTTTAACGAAGAATCTCTCCAATGAATTTAAGAAACAGACACATCCCCATGCGGTGATTCCAGTACGAATGAACGGGCATGTCGTATCTGGTGATATCGTACATCGTGTGTTAGCTTTTGTGTTCGCTTATATTACGTTAATCGTGGTGAGCTGTTTGGCTTTATCTTTGGATGGGATGGGATTTTCGGAGGCGATTGGTGCCGCTGTTTCTGCTATAAGTAACGTAGGGCCCGGCTTGGGAACGCTTGGTCCGGTAAGTAATTTTGCGGATGTTCCCACGGTGTCGAAATGGTTTCTGTCTTTTTTGATGTTAACAGGGCGTCTGGAGATATTTACGGTATTAACGATATTAGTCCCCGGTTTTTGGAAACAGTAAAATTATTGAAAATGAAAAGTATACAGGTCATTGCTAGTCTGCTGTGTGGTATTCTGTATTGTGGGATTTCTTTAAATGCCCAGAATGTATTGAAAGCAACAGGTTGGATGCCAGAGCACACATTTACTTCCGGAATAGAAGGTCCGGCTGTAGATAGCGAAGGAAATTTATATGCCGTAAATTATAAGAAAGAAGGGACGATCGGTATTGTACGCCCAGATGGTAGCCATGGCTGTTTTCTCGTTTTGCCGGAAGGATCTACCGGGAATAGTATCCGCTTCGGGAAAGACGGAAATATGTACGTGGCGGATTATACAGGGCATAATATCTTAAAAGTGGATATGAAATCTAAGAAGATCAGCGTATTCGCTCATGAGCCAAAGATGAATCAACCAAACGATATTGTATTTGCCTCCAATGGAAATATCTATGCGAGTGACCCGGATTGGCCGAATCAAAAAGGCCAACTTTGGTTGATTACCCCGGATGCGAAAGTCTCCTTATTGGAGACGAATATGGGAACGACTAATGGCATCGCTGTGAGTGAGGATGGTAAACGCTTGTACATTAATGAATCTGCTCAATTAAAAGTCTGGGTATATGATATATGCCCGGATGGTACTTTAAGGAATAAACGTCTATTTCATACTTTTGAGGGGTACGGTATGGATGGTATGAAGTGTGACGAGAAAGGAAATCTTTATATTTGCCGTTATGATAAGGGTACTATAGCTTTGTTAAATCCGCAAGGAGATTTAGTTGAAGAGATTCAATTGACAGGAAAGCAGCCGTCTAACTTAACATTTGGAGGACCTGATCATCGTCAATGTTATGTGACATTGCAGGATCGGGGTTGTTTTGAAACCTTTAAGGTTCCTTATCCGGGAAAAGAATGGTAACCCGATATACGTTTTTGATTAATTTTGCGTTATAATAGGTACGGAATATTAAAAAGATATATAGATGATAGAATATATAAAGGGTGAAATCGTGGAACTTACACCTACACGTATGATTTTGGAGTGTGGTGGTATAGGCTACGAGCTGAATATATCCTTGAATACATATAGTGCGTTTGGGAGTAAGACTACCGGAAAAATATATATATATGAGGTAATCCGGGAAGATGCTCATTTACTATTTGGCTTTGCCGAGAAAATCGAAAGGGAGTTGTTCCTTTTGCTTACTTCCGTTTCCGGCGTGGGACCGAATACCGCACGCATGATCCTTTCTTCTCTACCGCCATCCGAATTGGTTCAAGTGATCGGTTCGAAGAATGAGGCCGCATTGACTGCCGTGAAAGGGATTGGTTTGAAGACGGCCCAGCGTATCTTGGTAGATTTGAAAAATAAGGTGAAACCTATGGAGAGTATGGCCGGAAACTTGCCGGAGGCATCAGTCTCTAATGGAGCGGTAACCGAGGAGGCCGTAGCCGCATTGGTTATGTTGGGTTTCCAGAAAGCGGCTTCGCAAAAAGCGGTATCCGCTATTTTGAAAGGCTCGCCCACTTTAGCTGTGGAACAAGTAATTAAAACTGCGCTTAGAATGCTTTGATAATTGACAATTGAGGATTAACGATTAACAATTGACAATTAAATGAGAAAATGAGAAAACGAATACTGAAATATTCCATATGGATCGTTGTATTATTGTTTGGTGTCGGCTTGTATTCGCTGAATGCTGATTACCTTGCGTATACATCATCTTTGCCGGAATTGGAGTTGCTGGAAGCTCCGGAGGATACGATCCCTCCCCGTTATCCGGTAGCTAAAACTACACCGGAGGAATATCAAGATATCGTGAAACAATCACCTGCCGATTTGCGTGATCCGGAGAATGTCAAGACTACGATTGAGTATGATTTAAAGACGAATACGTATATTGTTCGTACGAAATTAGGCGATATGGAGATTGGTACGCCGATGAGTTTAACCCCAGCGGAATACCAAGATTATTCTATGCAACAATCACTTCGTTCCTATTTCCGCCAAAAGAACGAGGAAGAATTCCAAAAAGCTACGAATAAACAGTTTAACTTAACCGATATGCAGTTTAATATCGGTGCGGCGGAACGTATCTTCGGCCCCGGTGGAGTACGTGTAAGAACACAAGGTTCGGCCGAGATCACGATGGGATTGAAGACGAATAAGAATAATGATCCTTCTCTTCCGGAGCGTTCCCGTAAACGTACTTTCTTCAATTTTGACGAGAGTGTGCAGTTGAATGTACAAGCCTCGGTGGGTAGCAAGGTGAATTTCGGAATGAATTACAATACCGAGACCTCTTTTGATTTCGATTCCAAGAAATTGAAGTTGGCGTATACGGGCGAGGAGGATGAGATTATCAAATCGTTGGAAGCCGGTAACGTGAGCATGAATACCAGCAGCAACTCCTTGATTAATGGAGGTGCGGCTTTATTCGGTATGAAAGCGGATTTACAATTTGGTAAGTTGCGAGTGAACGCCTTGTTTGCCCAGCAGGAATCTGAATCCAAGACGGTTAGCTCAAAAGGGGGCGTGCAGACGAAGCCCTTCGAGATCAAGGTGGATGAATACGACGAGAACCGTCACTTCTTCTTGGGCCATTATTTCTATGATAACTACGATAAGTTTATGGAGTCTTTGCCTACCGTCACCTCCGGTATCGAGATCTCTAAGATAGAAGTGTGGGTGACCAATAAACGAGGTAATTATGACCAGTCCCGCAATATCGTAGCTTTCACTGATTTGGGAGAAAATGAATCTCGTAATATCGGTAATACAGCCTTGGTAATGCCTTCCGGAACGGATAGGCGTCCGAATAATTCCGCAAACAATTTATATACGACTTTAACCACTCAATTTACGGGTGCCCGTAAGATTAATATGGTGAATGATGCTTTGAAAGGTGCCATGGAGGGAGGACGGGATTTTGAGAAAATCGAGAGTGCCCGTTTGCTAGAGTCGTCTGAGTATACATTAAACAAGAAATTGGGTTATATTTCTTTGAGGACTCAGTTACAGGCTGATGAGGTATTGGGTGTCGCTTTTAGTTTTATCTATAATGGCAAGACCTATCAAGTCGGTGAGTTCTCTACGGATAATAAAGAGAATACGAGTGACTGTATTTATGTGAAGTTGCTAAAGGGCATCACGATGTCGCCTGATATGATGTTCTGGGACTTGATGATGAAGAACGTATACTCATTGGGTGCTTATTCGGTGCAGAAAGAAAAGTTTAAATTGAACGTAACCTATCAGAGCGATTCTACCGGTACGTATGTAAACTATCTTCCAGAAGGTAATTGTGCGAATCAAATCTTGATTCGGGTATTAGGGCTGGATCGCTTGGATACTTATGACAATCCGAATCCGGATGGCTTCTTCGATTTTATTGACGGTTATACGATACAGGCGGAGACCGGTAAGATTATATTCCCTTGTGTACAACCTTTCGGCTCGAAATTACGGGAAAAGGTAGGTAATGCCTATGCCAGTAAATATGTATTCCAAGAGTTGTATGACTCGACATTAACTGTTGCTCGCCAGATCGCCGAGAAAAATAAATTCCTTTTAAGTGGTGAGTATAAAGCCTCGTCGGGTTCGGAGATCGACTTGGGAGCTACTAACGTGGCCCGTGGGTCTGTACGTGTCACGGCAGGAGGAGCTACACTGACAGAGAATGTGGATTATACGGTAGATTACAGTTTAGGACGTGTGACGATCTTGAATGAGAGCATCATATCTAGTGGAACACCCGTTAGCGTATCTCTGGAGAACCAGTCTACTTTTAATATGCAGCGAAAGACGATGATCGGGTTAGACTTGAATTACCAGTTCAATAAGGACTTCATGGTCGGTGCCACGGTTATGCATATGTCGGAAATGCCTCTTACGGTAAAAACCACTTTGGGAGATGAGTCTATAAAGAATACTTTATGGGGCTTGAATACCTCTTATAAAGCAGAGAGCCAGTGGTTGACAAACGTATTTGATAAGTTACCCTTGTTGACATTGACCAAACCTAGCCAAATCTCATTCAATGCGGAATTCGCTCATTTAATAGCGGGACATTATGAGAATCAATATACGGGTGGTTACTCTTATTTGGATGACTTCGAGTCTACACAAAGTGGTATGGATCTTTTGAACCCGTATGCTTGGAACTTGGCGAGTACCCCCTATGAAGATTCGAATCCTAAATTTCCGGAAGCGGAGAAGGTGAACGATATCGCTTATGGTAAAAACAGAGCTTTGTTGGCTTGGTATACGGTAGACGGAATCTTCACACGTAAGAGTTCCTCTTCCCGCCCTCGACATCTTACGAATGATGATTTATCGAATCATTATACGCGTGGAGTCAGTTATAAAGAGATCTTTCCGAATAAAGAGTTGGGAACCAATGATAATACGACTTTGCCAGTATTAAACCTCGCTTTTTACCCGAATGAGCGTGGTCCGTATAACCTGGATGCGGAAAATGTAAACTCGGACGGTACGTTGGGTAATCCGGAAAAACGTTGGGGTGGTGTAATGCGCAAGATCGAGCCTAGCGATTTGGAATCTGCCAATTATGAATATATCGAATTCTGGCTTTTAGACCCGTATCTTGAGGACGAGACAGCCGAAGGTGGTGACCTATACTTTAACTTGGGTGAGATTTCCGAGGATATTTTGAAAGATGAGCGGAAATTCTTTGAGAATGGCATGCCTGTGGACGGTGATATGTCGAAAGTTGATACGACTGTTTGGGGTAAGGTTCCTCGCACGCAAAGTACGGGATATGCGTTTGATGCCCAAAATCGTGAGTTGCAAGATGTCGGTTTGAACGGTCTTTCTACGGAGGAAGAGCAGACTTTCCCTACGTATGCGGATTATTTGAATAAATTGAGGGCGAAACTATCCGGTGAGACCATCTCTAAGATGATGGATGATCCATTTTCTCCTTTTAACGATCCTGCCGGGGATAATTATCACTATTTCCGTGGGGATGATTACGATGCTAAGGAGTTGGATATTTTATCTCGCTATAAACGATATAACGGTACAGAGGGAAACTCACAAGAATCCGATCAAAGATATGCTACAGCCGGAAAGAGTACACCGGATGTGGAAGATATCAATGGCGATAATACGTTGAATGAGACAGAGAAATATTTTGAGTACAAGATCTCTCTCCGTCCAAAAGATTTGCAGGTCGGTGTAAATAACATCGTCGATGAGCGTACTCCGGAAGTAACCTTGATGAATGGTGATAAGGAGAAAGTAAAATGGTATCTATTTAAGATTCCTATTAAAGATTATGAGAAGAGGGTTGGAGCGATCCGGGATTTCAAGACTGTCCGTTTCATGCGTATGTATATGACAGGATTCCGTAAGTCTACGGTTCTGCGTTTTGGTACCTTGGAACTGGTCCGTGGTGATTGGCGTACTTATACGCAGGATTTGTCAAATCCTCTTGTTCCGCCAAAGTCTGATGGACAGATAGTCGTATCTTCTGTGAATATAGAGGAGAACGGGCAGCGTCAGCCGGTCAACTATGTGTTGCCTCCGGGTATTAGCCGTATGTTCGATTCCAGCCAGCCTCAGTTGCTTCAACAGAACGAGCAGGCATTGTCTATGAAGATAACGGATTTATCTCCTGCGGATGCACGTGCGGTTTATAAATCTACCGCTTATGACCTTCGCCGGTATAAACGATTACAAATGTTCGCTCATGCGGAAGCGCCGATTGATGAGAGCAAGACTTTGTCGAATGGTGATTTCTCTGTATTTATTCGTTTAGGTTCTGACTATAAGAATAATTATTATGAGTATGAGGTACCTTTGGATCTGACTCCCCATAGTACTATTCTTTATAATACGAACAATAGCGCGGATCAAGAAAAAGTATGGCCTTTAAATAATACCTTGAATTTTAAATTGGAGACGCTGACCGACTTGAAGTTGGAGCGAAATAAATTGAAACGTCAGGGACAGGGAAATATAAGCTACCAAAAGGTTTATTCGAAAAATGATCCGGATAATACGCGTAATAAAATCAGTATCATCGGTAACCCTAGCTTAGCGGAGGTGAAAGTGATCATGATCGGCGTACGTAATAATACGGGTGATATCAAGAGCGGTGAGGTCTGGGTAAACGAACTTCGTATGACTGATTTCGATGAGAAAGGTGGTTGGGCCGCTAATGCGAATCTGAACGTCGCTTTATCCGATTTGGGTACGGTCAATGTAAGTGGACGAATGGAAACCGCCGGTTTTGGTGCGTTGGATCAGTCGCTGGCCGAACGTCGGATGGATGATTATTCGCAATATAGTGTGGCGACCTCGATTGAGTTGGGTAAGTTGTTCCCTGAGAAAGCAAAGGTTAGCATACCTTTTTACTATGCTTATTCGAAAGAGACTACAACTCCTGAGTATGATCCGTTGAATGAGGATATTAAGCTTTCGGACGCTTTGGATGCGGTAGAGACCCAAGCCGAGAAAGACTCTATCAAGAGTTATTCTTTGGACCAGACCACGATTAAGAGCGTCTCTTTCAATAACGTAAAGGTGGATATCCGTAGTAAGAATCCGATGCCGTATGATCCGGCTAACTTCTCGTTAGGTTACTCTTATAGCCAGAACAGTAAGAAGAATCCGGAGACCGAATATGAGACAACCAAGGATTACCGAGGTAATTTCGCTTATAATTATACGCCTTACGTGAAACCGTTCCGACCCTTCGAGAAGCTGAAGAAGAATAATGGATATACAAAATATATCAAGCAATTCGGACTGAATTACGTCCCGTCGAATATTAGTTTCCAGACGGCGATGATGCGGAATTACTATGAGATTAAGCTAAGGGATTTGACAAGTTCTACGGATGGAGGTAACCAGTTGCTCTCATTCAGTCACAATTTCTTGTGGGACCGTGCCTTCAGTTTGCGTTGGGACTTTACGAATAATCTGAGCATGACGTTTACTTCCGGTACGAATGCCCGCATCGAGGAACCGAATGTTCAAGTGAATAAGAAATTGAATCCGGATGATTATCAGGTATGGAAGGATTCCGTGAAGCAAAGTATCCGTGATTTGGGTACTCCTTTGAAATATGACCAAACGTTTAATGTCACTTGGAATATGCCATTGCAATTCATACCGGCATTGGACTGGGTAAATAGTTCATTGACTTATAATGCCACGTACAACTGGGATCGTGGAGCCAATGTCGCTAGTATTGAGTTGGAACAGGGTAATATAATAAAGAACCAACGTCAATTTGACTGGCAGGGTAGTTTCAATTTGCAGTCATTGTACAATAAGAATAAATATCTGAAGAAGATCAACCAGAAATTTATGGCCTCTTCCCGGGTAAGCGCTCGTCAACCGGAGAAAAAGAAGAAAGAGGTGAAACTAGAGAAAGAGATCCAATTGAGCCCGGATAGTGGAACGATCGTGCAGCATGGAATGTTTACGAAGAAGGTTCGTATCACGGCACGTGGAGCGGACGGGAAGGTCTATTCAATTAAATACAAGCCGATCAATTACGCCCAAGTCATGATCTTGAATAAGGATACGGCCCGTTTGAAGCTGACAATCGTGCCCGGTCCTCAGCCTTTGGAAGGAACCTTGACGAAAGTCGCTGAATATAGTAGCCGTTTCTTGATGATGGTACGTCGGGTAAACATACAATATTCGTTGATAGACGGTATGATGTTGAGTGGTTACGCACCGGAGGTTGGTGATATGTTCGGACAACGGCGTACAGGAACTTTGGCTCCGGGACTCGGTTTTGCTTTTGGAGCGGTAAGAAGGAGCTTTATCGACGAGGCGGACGAGCGGGGCTGGCTGGTAAAGAATGAGAATATGACGACTCCCGCCATGATCAATAGCGCGAAGAATCTTACGATTCGTGCGAATCTAGAACCTATAGCCGGCTTGAAGATTGATTTGAACGCAAACCGGGTAGATACCCGTAGTACCGATATCTATTATATGCAAGACGGTATGCCCGAGCAGATGGGAGGTAGCTTCACGATGACTACGATTGCCTTGGGGAGCGCTTTCGGCGGCAGCGGAAACGCTAATAACGGTTATTCCTCGAAAGCGTTCGATAAATTTATCGCTCATCGTAGCGTGATCGCCCAGCGTTTGATGGATACCTATTCTGGTACGGTTTATCCGAGCTCCGGTTTTATGGCGGGGCATGCTTTAGCGGGAAAACCTTATGATCCAGCCGTAGGGGGAGGCGTAAGCCTGAATTCCATGGAGGTATTGGTACCTGCTTTCTTGGCGGCTTATACGGGTAAGGACCCGAATAAGGTAGGCTTGTCAGCCTTCCCGTCTGTTAAGAGCCTGCTACCGAACTGGCGTGTTACGTATGATGGCTTGATCCGTATACCGGTTATCCGCAAATACTTTAAGAGTATGATGTTAAGTCATCAATATCGTTGTTCCTATAGCGTAGGTGCGTTTTCCTCCTTCTTGGATTGGGTAGATGCCGGGCAGGATGGTTTGGGATATATCCGCGATATCCAGACAGGTAATCCTACGCCGTCGTCTCCTTATGATATAGCGGCCGTGAGTATCACGGAAGGATTCAGCCCGTTGTTTGGTGTGGACGCTACTTTATTGAATAATATAACAGGTAAATTTGAGTTGCGCAAGACTCGTAACTTAAGCTTGAATATTTCCTCTTACCAATTGGTGGAAGCGCTTTCCAACGAATTCGTGATAGGAGTAGGATATAAGTTGACTGAGTTTAACAAGGTGTTGAAAATGAAAAAGACACGCGACTTCAGTAATGATCTTACGATCCGCTTAGATTTCTCTTACCGTAAAATGCAATCGTTGATCCGTAAGATTGAGGATCAGTTTACGCAGGCTACCAGCGGGAATATCGCCAAGACCATCCAGTTCTCTGCGGATTACGGGTTAAGTCGTGCCTTGACATTGAGAGCGTTCTATGATTTACAGATCAATGAGCCGATCGTGTCCACATCTTCTTACCCGACATCGAACTCGAACTATGGTATTAGTTTACGGTTCTCCTTAGCGCAATAAAAAGAGTATAGTCTATTTACAGGACTTCTTGGTCTGTTTTTAAATACCTGTCTAGCGGTATGGAATAAACCTTTATATTTGTGCGAAATATAATTTGGATATGAAGAATACTTACAAATTGATATTATTTCTTCTCTTGATAACCCATGCCTCTTTCGGCCAAGACGTGAAAGGGTATATTAAGGATGCGGAGAGCAAGGAAGCTTTAGCCGGGGTAAACGTTTTTTATAAGGACAAAGGGGGTACGAGAGGAACTGTGTCTGATATAAACGGTTATTATGAGCTGAAAGTGACGGATGGCGACGCTGTATTGACTTTTAGCTATCTGGGATATGAAACGTTGAGCGTTCCCGTGAAAGTAGATCCGGGAGAGTTCTTGACGCATGACGTATCCTTGCGAACAAACTCAAACATGATGGACGAGGTCGTCGTGAGCGTCGGGCGTTATGAGCAAAAGCTAAGCGATATTACCGTCTCTATGGAATTACTGAAAGCGAAAGATATCACTCGTCAGTCTCCGAAAGATTTAACGGACGTATTGAAGAATATCTCCGGTGTGGACGTGACGGACCGGCAACCTTCCGTACGCGGTGGTACGGGATGGACCTATGGCGTGGGTAGCCGTTGCTTGATTCTGGTGGACGGAATGTCGGTGCTAACTCCGGGTTCCGGCGAGATAAACTGGAATATGATCCCGATGGAGAACGTCGATCAAGTAGAGGTACTGAAAGGGGCCTCTTCCGTATTATATGGCTCTTCTGCCTTGAATGGTTTGATTCACGTGAAAACGAAACGCCCCGGATTGGATCCGGTAACACAGGTGAACGTACAAGGAGGATTGTATGGAAAGCCGCGCCAAGACGGGACGCCTTTATATGGAGGCTTGGATCTCTCTCATTCCCGTAGGATCAAGAATTTTGATTTGACAGTGGGGGCTAATACATTCTTGGACGACGGGTATCGGCAGGATAATTACAATCGCCGTGTCCGGGTCGGTGGGAATCTTACGTATCACGATCCCCGGGTACAAGGGTTGAACTATGGCGTGAACGTGAATTATTTGTATAACGATTATACCGGTTTCTTTATCTGGCGTTCTCCGGAGGAGCCCTATATTCAATCTCCGCTGGCGAATATGGGACGCCGTGAGAATACATTTTATATAGATCCCTTCTTGAATTATACGAATTCGGAAAAAGGGACGACTCATCGTTTCAAGGGGCGTTTCTTCCATCGGGGAAGCCGTATCATCACGCATACTACGGATAAGTCTCTTTTTGACATAACGAATAATATGGGTTTTGATATCTCATCCGTCCCGGAGATTATCAATATGGCGCAAAACTGGCAAACCGAGTTATTGCCGACCTTCTTACCGTATTTGCCGGAGGTGATGAACGGGAAGGTGAGCGGATTGATGGCTGAATTGGGCAAGCTGGGAAATCATTTTTTCCCGACAGCTACCTCGGCGGATTATATGGACTTGATTTCTTGGGTGATGGGACGTACTCCGCTACCCGATAAGAATAACGTAGGGGCTTGGTTGGTAGATGCCATGAAACCGATGGAGAAAAAAGCGCCGGAGGCTACGGATCATACCTATTCCTATAATCTGGATTACCAATTCAGCAAGAAGTTCGAACATTCACAACTCACGGTTGGAGGTACTTATGAGCGTATTCATGCGGATTCGAAAGTGACCGGGCAGCATAGTAGCGATAATGTGGCTACCTTCCTGCAATATGATCATAAGTTTATCGATCGTTTGAACGTCTCGGTCGGTGTTCGTCTGGAGTATTACCGGGTCGATGATTTCTACCGGGAAGCGGAGACGAAGATTTTCGGGGCGAAGGTTCCGGTAAAACCTGTTTTCCGTGGAGGCTTGAATTATGAATTGGGTGAGTATAGTTTTATCCGGGCATCTTTCGGACAGGGATACCGTTATCCATCCGTTACGGAGAAGTTTATCCTGAAGGATATCGGAGGTGTGGGAGCTTTCCCGAACGCTGAATTGAAAGCGGAGCAAGGTTATAATGCCGAACTTGGTTTCAAGCAAGGCTATAAGTTCGGCAATTTGAAGGGCTTTATCGATGTGGCCGGCTTTTATACCCGTTACAAGGATATGATCGAGTTCCGTTTCGGCCTGTTTAATAATAAGACCTTCGATTATATCGATGGGCTTTCCAAGTTGTTCAATGCGTTCTCTAGCGGCGACGGCTTAGGAATCGGCGCTCAGTTCACGAACGTAGGCCGGGCGGAGATTTATGGGGTAGACTTGTCTACCTCGGGTGTGTATGAGTTTAACCGTGATACTCGTCTGGCATATACTTTGGGGTATGTTTATACGAATCCGATCGATATGGACGTGGATTCACGGAACGCGGAGGAGGAAGCGAATGATGACTTAATGGCGATGCGTTCGAAATCGAATGACAGCAAGTATTTAAAATATCGCCAGAAACATTCCGTAAAGGGGGTATTTGATCTGGAATGGAAACAGTTTAATATCGGAACGAATATGTCATGGAAAAGCAAGACATTGGCGGTCGATTATTTTATGGTCGATGAGCGTACGAAAGCGGAGCCTAACCTGATGGATTATATGCGCTCGATGCTATTCGGAAACTTACATGATTATTGGGCAGAGAACAATAAAGGATATTTCGTCATGGATATGCGTGTCGGGATGAAAGTGACGAAGAATGTCCATGTACAAGGACTGGTGAACAACCTCTTAAACAAGCGCTATAGCGCCCGCCCGATGGATGTCGGCGCACCCCGGACTTTCATTCTGCAAGTAGGAGCCAATTTCTAACAAATTACCTAGTTGTAGAGACGGAGCGTGCTCTGTCTCTACAACATGTGATAGTTTTTCAATTCGCTTCGTAAACGAATCGCTTGATTGTCCGTCACCTTATCCATCAGTTTCCAGAATCTTTCGCTATGGTTCATCTCGATCGTATGGCAAAGCTCATGCAATAATACATAATCCACCAAATGCCAAGGAAGAAGCATTAATGATTGCGAGAGGTTAATGCTCTTCTTCATTGTACAACTTCCCCAATGCGTTTTGCTATTATTGATTTTCACCCCGGTCAACATAAATCCATGTTGTCTAGCCAATAGCGTGATACGTTCCGGCAACAACCGTTTCGCCTCGTGGCGGAGCGCCTTCTCCAGCATGGATTTCAATAAGGATTGCACCTCTTCCTCCTCGAAACGAGTCTCATTCGGACAAGCGATATGCAGTACTCCATCCTCCAATCTCATGTAGAAATTACTTCGCTCGGTGCGGAAGATATGCAAGCGGAATGTCGTAGCCTGTAACTCCGATCTTTCGTCGAGCAGGGGCCGGGCCGGATGCTTCTGGAGCGCTTTTACCAGCCGGGCCTTGTTCTCCATGATAAAAGCGATCATACGTTTCTCGTCTCCCCCGGGTGGCATCGTGGCGGTTATCTTTCCTTTTGATATCTTGAGCGTGTATCGAGTGGCCCGGGGAGTGGTACGGAGCGTTATGACTCCCAAATCCTTGTCTTGTATATTCTTTTCCATTCCTGCCACAAAAGTAATACATTGAGAAAAACAATAATACGATGGAATTGATTATCTTCGCGATCGTAAAGGTTAAAAACATAATCAATATAATAAATTAGCAATCATGAGCAAAAAAGCACTTTTAATTATCTGTGATGGTTGGGGAATTGGTGACAAAGGTAAAGACGACGTGATCTTTAACACGCCGACTCCATATTGGGACGAGTTATTGAAAACTTATCCAGCCTCACAGTTACAGGCTTCTGGCGAGAACGTTGGTTTGCCTGACGGACAAATGGGTAACTCTGAGGTGGGCCACTTGAACATCGGTGCTGGCCGTATCGTTTACCAAGATTTGGTGAAGATCAACATCGCTTGCCGCGAGAATACGATCATGGAGAACCCGGAGATCAAACGTGCTTATAGCTACGCGAAAGAGAATAATAAGCAGATCCACTTCATGGGCTTGGTTTCCGATGGTGGTGTACATAGCTCTTTGGAGCATCTTTTGAAGTTGACGGATATCGCCAAGGAATACGGAATCAGCAAGGCTTATGTACATTGCTTCATGGATGGCCGTGATACGGACCCGAAGAGTGGTAAAGGTTTTATCGAGACGTTGGAGAATCATCTGAAGACTACCGGCGGTAAGATCGCTTCTATCATCGGACGTTATTACGCTATGGACCGCGACAAACGTTGGGAACGTGTGAAAGAGGCTTACGACTTATTGGTCGAAGGTAAGGGTAAGCAAGCCGAGTGCATGGTAAAAGCGATGGAAGAGTCGTACGCCGAGGGTGTAACGGACGAGTTCATCAAGCCGATCGTTCACGTTGAGAACGGAAAGCCGGTTGCTGTTATCGAGGAAGGCGATGTCGTGATCTTCTTCAACTATCGTAACGACCGTGCGAAAGAGCTTACGGTTGTATTGACTCAGCAAGATATGCCGGAGGCCGGTATGCATACGATCCCTGGCTTGCAATATTTCTGTATGACTCCGTATGACGCTAGCTTCAAGGGTGTTCATATCTTGTTCGACAAAGAGAACGTAAATAATACGCTGGGTGAGTTCTTGGCAAACGTAGGTAAGACTCAGTTGCATATCGCCGAGACAGAGAAATACGCTCACGTGACTTTCTTCTTCAACGGTGGCCGTGAGACTCCGTTCGATAGCGAGGAGCGTATCTTGGTCCCTTCTCCTAAAGTGGCTACTTACGACTTGAAACCGGAAATGAGCGCTTTCGAGGTGAAAGATAAATTGGTGGACGCTATCAATACGAAGAAATTCGATTTCATCGTAGTGAACTATGCCAACGGTGATATGGTAGGCCATACGGGTATCTACAAAGCGATCGAGAAAGCGGTCGTAACGATCGACGCTTGCTTGCACGATACGGTTGAGGCCGCTAAAGCCAACGACTATGAGGTAATCATCATCGCTGACCATGGTAACGCGGATCACGCCTTGAACGAGGATGGCACTCCGAATACGGCTCACTCCTTGAACCCTGTTCCATTCGTTTATGTGACAGCCAACAAGGACGCTAAAGTAGAGGATGGTATCTTGGCCGATGTGGCTCCTTCAATCCTTCACATCTTGGGCTTGAAACAGCCGAAGGAGATGACTGGCAAGTCATTGATTAAATAAGAGCTAGGCGCATCTTATGATCCAGATAGATGACACTTTAGTAAGTCTTGACGTTATCGAGCGTTATTTTTTATGTGATCTTTCCAAATGTAAGGGGGAGTGCTGCGTGGAAGGAGATTCCGGCGCTCCATTAGAGGATTCGGAGTTGGCGAAGCTCCAGAAAGTATTGCCCATTATCTGGGATGATTTATCCCCGAAAGCTCAAGAGGTCATTAATAAGCAAGGCGTAGCTTATATCGATGAGGAAGGCGATACGGTTACCTCTATCGTGAACGGCAAAGATTGTGTCTTTACCTGTTACGACGCCGATGGTACTTGTAAATGCGCTATTGAGAAAGCATACCGGGAAGGTAAGACGGATTTCTATAAGCCTGTTTCTTGCCATCTTTACCCGATACGTGTCACTCAGTATCGGGATTTCAAGGCCGTGAACTATCATCGCTGGAGCGTTTGTAAGGCAGCGGAGATCTTAGGAAAGAAAGAGCAATTGCCGGTTTATAAGTTCCTCAAGGAGCCCTTGATCCGTAAGTTCGGCCAGGCTTGGTATAAGGCCTTGGAAGAGTGTGCGGAGGAATGGAAGAAGCAGCGTGAGGAGTAGCTTTTAGATCGTTTATAAATATAAAAAATCCCTTCAGTCTCTCCCTTTGATAACTATACGTTAAAAACGGATGGAGGCTGAAGGGATTTTGTTTTATAGTCGCTCTATTTCCTCAAGGGAAAGGCCGGTGCATTTTTGGATGATAAGAGGGGTTATTCCCTCGGCTTTCATATTACGTGCCGTAGATTCTTTCCCTTTTTGCAGTCCTTCTTGCAATCCTTCTTGTAATCCTTTTTGCAATCCTTTTTCCATGCCTTCTTCCATCCCTTTTTTCATGCCTTTCTCGACGGCGAAGTCCAAGGTGTTATAATAATCATTATACATCTTCCACTCCGCCTCGTACTGCGCCCGTTGTTTGGGGGTGAGGTTTGCCATCGATCCGATGCGCTCCAGTCGCTCGAATATGGCCTTGCGTGCCTTGAATGGCATTCTGTCTAATGTGTCCATATGCTTTAGTACATAAATCCAACGTTCAAAATCAGTCTCGCATTCTTCCTCCTCTTTGTTGAATCGAGGAAGCTCAATATAGATCTGGCGGAACTTGGGGTTGAATACCTGTCCGTTCTCCCGATCCGCCAGCACGATGTCCCTTCGGAACTTTCCTTCGTTCCTGTTATTGTTTGGCCTGTTCTTCTCATCCAGCGTGAAGTTCAAGAAGAAGACACCGTACACGGCCGCCAGCTCATAGTCCCATGTTCCCTTTATCCCCTGTTCCACCACCGAGTGCGAGAGGTAGTATAAGGCCCTGTCCTTGAAGTGGGGCTGTTCCCTGTTCTGCATCTCGATTATGATCCGTTCGCCCTTGTCGGTCTCGCAATGGATATCGAAGATGACCTTCCTTCCTTGCTCTGTCTCGGGCAATCGCTCATTGTTCATGATCCTCAGGTCCATGATAGTATACTCCCCTTCGAGGAGGTCATTCAGGAACTCGATTAAAATGTCCTTGTCCATTTCCCTGCCGAATATGTGCTTGAAGCCGAAATCGGTGAAGGGGTTGATAAATTTTCCCATAGTGTTTATAGGTTTTAGTGATTAATAGGATATAGATGGCTCTTTTCCATCTTTGGCGATAAAGATACGATTTTTATTATATGGGGCATTCATTTAGGCTTTAAAAAAACACGTACGTCTTTTTTTCGGAAATATCTTGTGTAGTTTGAGTGAAGACGAGATATAGTGAACGCATAAAGGATACAGCCTTAAAGCTAAAGGTGGGTTAATGAGGCTTTCCGCGTCAAATGTAAGCCATAGCTTATTTGAAAATACGGGAAACATGTGCCTGTACAGGCCCTGATAACCAAGAAACGGGCCCTCTCATTGGCTGTTGAAGTGAATAACTAATCACTTGGAAAGCCTTTTTATATCGGAACCAACAAGGTCTTCTCAGTGGCTTTGGGATGCGGTTCAGTTATCCTGCGGGGCTTTTCCATGTCGATTATTCTGTTATAGCCCTCGCAGATGGATGGTAAGCGAAGCGGCGATAATCATGACAGTTTGCGCGAAACAAGGCTGTTTGTTTGACATACCTCTTCTTTGGTGAAGTCTAACTAGAGAGAAGAAATAGGTGAAAAGGGCCTTTTTGTCTCTTATTTATAGGTAAAAGGTCGCTTTTCCGGTGAGAAAGGTGGTGTTTGCCTACGCAAATATATGCGTTAGCCAACGCAACTGTATGTTTTAGCCGACGTAACCGTATGTATTAGGTGATACATACGGTAGTAATTCCCATCGCATACGATAGAAATGGCCTTCACATACGGATGAATTACAGGTTTTAGCCTTAAGAATATGAATTAGGATGAATAATTTTCGCCAGAACGAAAGGGCATATTCCGTTATCTTGTTATGGAATAACTACTTGCGAATATTTTTTCTCGTTTTACGGAACTATATGTATAATCTCCCGGAAAATTCGATTCTCAAGGGCTTTAATTTACAAAGTGTCACAATGACAATCCGTAAATTCCGGATGACTCGTTTAATATAATATTAATGTACGCCTGTACATTAATTAATGCTATACTATAAAAGTTGATGAATAATAGATTGAAATGATATCTGGAGTATGGAAACGACTAGTTTAAACGAACGATTCTTTTAGTCATTTGCAAAGGTACGCGTTTCTTCGATACTTGCAACCCTTCCGGGCTATTTTTTTACAGCTTATTCTCTTTCTTATCAATAGGATAGGTTATCCTTTACGAAACAAGCGATTCCTTCAACAAACCTTTCTATTTACCCCTTATAAAACGCAAGATTAAAACCTTCGTTTAAACTAGTCGTTTTTGAATGACAAAGCAATCGATACGATAACGTAATGAGCTGATTATCTTAATAAACACTAGTATTAATATTAATTTTAGAATTATGAACAAAAAGTTTTCTACTCTTTTGGCTGGTGCTGCGCTTCTGGGTGCGGTGACGGCTAATGGTGCTGTTAAGCTGAATCAAGGAGCGAATAACGGTCTTTATCAGCTTAAGGCAGGTTCTGCTTTCTTGAGTATTACCGAAAATTCCACGACTCACGAAGATGAAATCAAAATGGTTTCTCACTCTTCCGCAAATTTAGGAGGTACAATGTGGTGTGTAACGGTTGATGCCGAGAATCAAGGACAGAATCCTAAGTATGATTTCACGAACAAGATCGGAAAGTTTTTAGGTCTTGAGATCAGCACGATCAAAGGTAAGGCGGCGGCTCCGTTAGCTGCTGTACCTGCTGTTGTCGGTGGTGATCTTTCCGGTTGGAAATTCTCTCCTGTATTTAAGAATGGTGTGGAGAAATCCGTTCTCTATTCTTATTTCACGAATGACTCTGTAATCGGTTTGAAGGTGAATACTAGTGGCGATGTAGAAATGGTTAAAACTATAGCTACTACAGCTGGTATTACTGCCGCTGGTTTCACTGAATTTGAGTTGGTAGAGGCCGCTTCGATCGTTGTCTCAGGTGCTGATGAATTGAATACGATCTTTGGTACCCAAGATAAGAAAGCTGGTATCACATTGAAGTTTACTCCGGATGTATTAGGAGATGGAGCGGTAAACTACTTTACCGAGAAGAAGTTCACGGTTGAAGCTTCTGGAACTGCTAATTATTTCCATGTATTGAGAGCCGACTCTTCTTACTTGTACGTAGATACTGCTTATACGAATGCTGTGGGTGGAGCTAGGTTCTTGGCTTATAACTGGAGCAACTTAAAGGATACTTATAAGACTGGTACTAAGAATCATGCTACTCCGAAAGATTCTATCAATGCTACAGATTTATCAGACCAATATAAATTTATGTTTACATATTGGCCTTCAAATGACAGCTTGGAGATTCAGGTTAAACAATCTTTGTTAAAAACAAGTGAGACGTATTGGAAAGATGTTACTGCTACTACAGCTATGCAAAATCAGCATATCTCTTTGCAAGAGTTGCTGAAAGACAAGGTTCGTATCTTGACGGTAGATGCGGCTCAAAATACTAAGATTGAGTTAGGTTTCGCAGGTTGCAAAGTTTTGCCTACTACAAAGACAACTGTTGATGATGGTGTTTATGTAATCAGAAATGCTAAGACTGGTAAGTACTATGCTGCTCCGCTTTATAATGAATCTGCATCTAGTAAATACGAGTGGGTGACTTTGGATATTCAAGATGCTGCTCATATGCCTGCTTATCAATGGGTTGTGTTGAAGAAGAACGTAACAGATAAGAATAAGGTTTCTGCTGTAGATTTGTATAACCGTGAGTATAATGACGGTACGGCTGCTGATGCGACTCTCCAATTGAATAAAAATGCGGGGGCTACTTATATGTATGCTGCTAGTTTTGGTGACTCTTTGGAATTTATCCCAGTCGCTAAAGAAATCTATACTGATAAGTATGTGGGTTATAAGCATCTGACTAATGATGAGTTGATCACGAACAAATATACTTTCAACTACTGGCATCCGTACGCATCTGATAAATTTATCGGTGTTAAGGATTCTACGATGAATGTGTTAGAGGGTAAGAAAGCGTTCACTCTTAAGTCTTCTTACAAAGAACATGCTTATGGCTATAATCCTTCTGAGGAGGTTTCCGGTAATGCGGACAAGAAGATCACGGGTCGTATCCCTGGCTTGGTGAGACCGGTAAGAACGATGTATATCATTACTAATGGTGAGACTACTTTCCGTAATCATAACGTAGCGGTAGAGTCTAAGTATAAATTGAGTAAGTATTATCCTAATACTACGAATGACTCTGTTTACTTCAAGGAGAACAACCATATTGAGGGTAACCATTACTATGCTATCCTTGAGGCTACTTCCACAGGTGCTATCAGCACTCATAAAGCAGGTGTTTCCGATTATGATGCTTCCGCTACTTTGAAAGCTCAGGTAATGGGTGAGACTCGTACTTCCGCATTCGCTATCGCTCCGGACGAGACTCCGTTGTATCGTCAATTCAATAATGAACTTCTTGGTGAGAACGTTGATAATTCAGCTGATAGCTTGATGTTCAAGGAAACTATCCGTGGTGAATATTTGATGGATGAGCATAATGGTGCCTTGTTGAACAAGGATGTTGATTACGCTGGTATCTGGAGTGAGGGTAAGGCTGATGGTAAGTTGGCTTTCCGTATTGACACAGCATGGTTAACTCGTGGCGCAGGTAAGGTTAAACCTCAATACTTGGTATCCGCTTATCGTGAGTTGATCGAGGGTGAGAAGATCATTCCTTGTACTGAGACAGGCAAGCATATCACTGCTGATGGTCAAGTTACAGAAGATCCATATCAATGTGTACATGCTGTTCATGTGAAGACTCCAGCATTCATCTATGGTAAGTATTTGGTTAACTACTCAGACTCTGCTGCCGCTGTTGCTGCTCGCAAGGAAGCTCTTAACCCGTACTTGTTCAATACGAAAGCAGTTTCAAACAGTAGCTATACTCGTGTAGGTTTCGTTCCTGCCGTTCAATATGGTGATACCTTGATCGTTTTGACAGGTAAGTACAAAGCTATGACTGCTGATCAATTGAAGAATGAGGGAATCGAGTCTATTATGGCTGTTTATAAGAAAGATTATCCGAAATTCATCAACGTATTGTCTGGAGACAAGCATAAGAACGTAACTTGGTCATTCCGTTATGTAAATCCGGATAAGGCTGCTTTAGCTTATGTAGATGGTAAAGAGGGTGAGAACAACTCATTCTTGATCGAGTCTAACGTATATGCAACAGGAACAGATGGTGATAATCAATATCAGACTATCAAGGGTGATTTGGCAAAAGCTATCGCTCCTAATGAAGCTGCCGCATGGTTGAAGATGCACAATGGCTGCTTGGTATTGACAGATGCTAGCTCTACATTTGGTGCCGCTAAGACTGGTGGTGATGGAGCATTGGTATTCAACGCATATTCTAAGACTGAAGATGATGATATGGTAACATCTAACGATAACATCAACAATGTTGAAGGAGTATCTGTAATCGCTGGTAACGGTACAGTAACTGTTCAAGGTGCTGCTGGCAAGTCTGTAGTTATCACTAACATCTTAGGTAAGGTTGTCGCTGAGACAGTTCTTACTTCTGACAACGCTACAATCGCTGTACCGGCTGGTATCGTAGCCGTAGCTGTTGATGGTGAAGAGGCTGTTAAGGTAGTCGTAAAATAAGACTAACCGATGGACTAAACGAATAGAGGCGGGGAGACCCGCCTTTATGTAATATATAATTAAATAACTATGCCGCAATAAAGAAGTATCCCGTGACGGGTGAACACGTGGCATATTAATACTAAAGTAATTAAAAGTTCTTCCGCAGGTATCCTCGTGAGAAGAGAGAGCGGATCAAAAAACAAGCCCCGTGGGATTTATCCTATGGGGCTTTTATTTATCGTATCGCCACCTTGCGTACCGTATCGCCAATGCGGATGATATAATATCCCTTTGCGATATCTACGACATATTCGGCGGTGGACTGCTTGACTTCGATTTCTTTCACCTTGATGCCTACGACACTGTAGATTTCCAAGATACTCCCGACAGGAGCGTTCTCTACCTTGATGCGATTCTCGTAGGCCGTGATTTCGATAGGAGAGGGATCTTCTTGCCTAGAAGCAAATGTCTTGACTCCCGATTTATTAGCTTGCGCATAAACCGGATAACTTGCGGAGAATGCAAGTGCCAAAGCGATGATATGTATAAGCTTCATTTACTTGTCCCTAAATTCGTACAAATGTAGAAAGTTTTCCGCATATTAGAAAGTAATTAGCTTTATTTCGTAAAACGGATGTATGATTATACGCTAAGCCTCATACCTTCCTCTCCTAAGATCGTGCCGGGAAATATCTTGTCTGCTTCTTTCTTTAACGGTGCCATATCCTCGTAACGAGCCGAGTAATGACCGATAACCAATCGCTTCACTTGGGCTTTATAAGCAATCTCGGCCGCTTGGCGGGCGGTAGAGTGGAAGGTCTCTTTCGCACGTGCGGCGTCACATTCAGCGAAAGTCGCCTCGTGGTATAATAAATCCACCCCTTCAATGATGGGGATTATAGATGGGTGAAAAGCTGTATCCGAGCAATAAGCATACCGTTTGGGAGCGACGGCAGGGCGGGTTAAGCGGGCATTCGGGATTACTTCTCCTTCCGGGGTGACGAAATCAGCGCCCCTTTTGATCTCTTGCATCATACGGACGGGAACTTGATAGAAATCTGTCATCTCCCGGATGATATGCGCTTCTTTGGCTTTCTCGGCGAATAAATAGCCACAACAGGGTATACGGTGCTTTAACGGAATGGAATAAACGCTTAAGGAGCGATCTTCCATAACCAACGAATGAGTTGTCGGGTCGATTAAGTTAAAACGGATCTCATAAGGCAACCCTTTACAAAAGATATCAAGTATCGGACGCATATAGCTCTCGATCTCTTTCGGCCCATGAATAACAAGTTCTCCATTACGTCCCAACATACCTAATGTAGAGATCAATCCCGGTAGCCCGAAGCAATGATCTCCGTGTAGGTGGGAGATGAAGATATGATTTAAACGACTGAATTTTATACGCATACGACGCATTTGCACTTGCGTGCCTTCTCCGCAGTCGATCATGTATAGTTTATCTCGTAAATCTACTATTTGAGAGGTCGCCAGATGGCGTGTCGTGGGCAATGCGGAACCGCATCCCAATATGTTTATATCAAAATCAGCCATTTGTTGTCTATGGGAATAATTGAGTGCAAAGATAATACAAAAGCATTTCTGTTCTGTGAAAAATAACAAAAAAACAAAGTGTAATGTATGCAGGATGAGGTGGATTCCATATATTTGTTTGCTGTCCTTCGGGAAAGCGAATATACAGTCGGTAAATAGACTTAAGATATTTTTTTCTAAGCCTTAACTAACTTTTTCTTTTTGTTTAAAACGGTTAAATGTAGAAACGGCCAAGCGTGAGCTTCGCCGTTTCCTTTTTTTATTGTTATTTTGAAATCTAAATACCTATATCTAATAAATTATGTCATTTAACAATCTACGATTATGAACAAGAATTTTATCTCTGTTTTCTTCCTGATGCTCGCTATGGGCGTATCTGTTATGGCCCAGAGTTATGAGGAAGATTTGGCTTTTTTTAAGGAACGAGTAAAGACTTTAGGCTCGGATGAGTTCGGAGGGCGTAAGCCTTTGACCGAGTATGAGACGAAAACAATCCATTACATCGCTGATGAATTTAAGAAACTAGGTCTTCAACCTGCTAATGGCGATAGTTATTTCCAGCCGGTGAAGGAAATATCTACTTTTACCCGTCCGGTAAAGGATAAGATCACGGTGAAATGCGCGAAAGGGTCTATGGATTTGAAGTTCTCGGATGATATTGTCGTTTGGACGAACCGGGGAACTGAGCAGGTAGTTATCCCTACTACGGACTATGTGTTCTGTGGGTTTGGCATTAATGCGCCGGAATATGGATGGAACGATTATGCGAATGTAGACGTGAAGGGGAAAATCGTTATCGCTATGGTGAATGATCCCGGTTTTTATGATACGTCTTTGTTCCGTGGAAAGAACATGACTTATTATGGCCGTTGGACTTATAAGTTCGAGGAGGCGCAACGCCAAGGTGCCGCAGGTTTATTGGTTCTTCATAACGAGGCGGCCGCTTCGTATGGTTGGAAGGTCTGTCAGGCTTCTCACGTGCAGACAAATATCGCTCTTTGCTCGGAGACAATGAATGCGGAAGCTTTGGGCATGAAGGGATGGCTCTCGGAGGAGGCTTGCAAGAAAATGTTCGCCCTTAGCGGATTGAATTTTGATGAGACGATTGCCGCGGCGAAGAAACCGGGTTTCAAGAGTTTTACGATGAAGGCGAAAAGTAAGGTTATATTAAATGTAAAGATGACTGTAGGCGAGTCTCATAACGTGGCGGCTGTTTTACCGGGCACGGACCTGAAAGACGAATACTTGGTTTTTACCGCTCACTGGGATCATTTTGGGATCGGCACGCCGATAGATGGGGACAGTATCTATAATGGCGCTAGCGATAATGCTTCGGGCGTGGCAACCTTAATGTTATTAGCTAAGAAATATCAATCATTGCCTGTTCATTCCCGTCGTTCCATCGTATTCGTGGCGGTGACTTCCGAGGAATGTGGCTTATTAGGTTCTCAGTACTATTGTGAGCATCCTTTGTTCCCTTTATCTAAAACGGCTATTAACTTGAACTTTGACGGCACGGCTCCGCGTGAGCGTACCCATGATATTTCTCTCCGGGCTGCGGGTAAGACGGATACGGATGCCTTGGTGATCGCTATGGCCTCGGCACAAGGACGGACCGTGAAGGTTATTACCGAAGATCCTGCGGGTGGTTATTTCCGTTCCGATCATTTTAATTTCGTGAAAAAAGGCGTACCTACGATTTTAGTTGGTGGCGGTAAGGATTACGTGGATAAAGCACGCCATGAGGCTAAACCGAAAGTTTACCGGTATCACCAACCGAATGATGAGTATGATGAATCTTGGTGGGATTTTGATGGGGCTATGGAAGATATGAACTTAATGTTTAGTATCGGTTTAGTTATCGCCAACAATGATGAGATGCCTAAGTGGACAAAAGAGGCGGACTTCCAAAGGCAATAGATTAATGTGCCAATGTAGCAATATGCCAATATGCTAATGTGTCAATTAAGATACTATCACTTGTATTCTCACTTGACATTGACATATTGGCACATTGGCATATTATTTAATTTGCACATTATTTAATAGGTATGACCTCCTTCTTGCATTTCCTTACTATTGATCTTATGTAGATCAAGCGCTCTCCAAGCATAGAAAATGTAGGCTAATACGAATGGAACGAGAATAGATACATAGCTCATTACTTTCAACGTGAATGGGCTTGAGCAACTATTCTGGATCGTCAATGAACTTTGTAGATCCGCCAAAGATGGGTAGTAAGCCGTATTATTCCATCCTGCGCAAAGTAATAAAGCTAATACGGTCAAGACAGTCCCTGCTCCCGCAAACCAGATGCCTTTTCTCCAAGTCTTCGAGAATATCGTTTTCCCTATGCCGAATAGCACGCCAACCACGCCAATCAATAATACGGCTAACACGATTGGCATCTCGATCAGGTTCATAAAATACTTATACGGTTGCATAAATACTTCTCCGGTATCCGGATTTACGGCAAAACCGTCCACCAACAATAAACGGATCAAGAATGTCAAGAAAAAGACGAGGAACAAGATTGTCTCCGGTATCAATTGTTTCCGGCTTTTAGCGACAATCTCCGGATCATCGATATTGTTGATAAAATAGAGTAGGGCCAGAGCTCGTGCCAAGAAGAAAACTGCCAGTCCTAGGCACAAATTCCAAAATACCAAAGCCGCCTCTAATCCATGCCAAGGATTGGCCCACGTGGAAATGACGGGCATGGCTACATCAGTCAACTGTTCTTTGTTAACAATAAATTCAGCGCCGTTAAAGAAGGTCGCTACAGCGGTTCCGAGTAAGATCGGACCTGCTATACCATTGATCATAAGAAATACTTGATACGTCTTTTTCCCGAGTAGGTTGCCTTTTTTCGCTTGATACTCGTAAGATACAGCTTGTATCACGAAGCAAAGCAAGATCAGCATCCATACCCAATAGGCTCCGCCGAAGCTTGTGGAATAAAATAAAGGGAAAGAGGCGAAGAAAGCACCTCCGAAAGTGACCAACGTAGTGAAAGTAAACTCCCACTTACGCCCGGTCGAGTTCAATAACATTTTTTGCTGTATCTCCGTCTTGCCGATAGTGAAGAGTAGAGATTGGCCTCCTTGTACAAAAAGAAGGAATACTAATAGCGCTCCGAGTAGAGATACCAGAAACCACCAGTAATGTTGTAACAATATATATGTACTATCCATAGGACTTTCTATTTAAGAATTGATATTTGAAAATTGAAAATTAGTGGGCGGCAGCTTCCGGCCCTTTCTTGATGGCCTTAACCATGATTCCAATCTCTGCGATCAGCAGGATCGTAAATAAGATAAGGAACAGGTAGAAAGTGGTCTGTACCGAGGATGGGTTTAACTTGGATATCGAAGCGCTGGTCGGCAAGATATCCTGTATAGCCCAAGGTTGACGTCCTACCTCCGCTACGATCCAACCGGCTTGTCCCGCTATATATCCTAAAGGTATAGACCATAGGCCCACGTATTGCAACCAACGTGTATTAGCGATTTTCCCTTTTTTATCCCATATCAACGTAATAATGAATAGTAAGATGAAGAAACAACCAAGGATCACCATCACACGGAAAGAATAGAATGTCAATCCTACATGCGGGATTAACTCTGCCGGATCCTTAATATAACCATATCCGAAATAGGGGAAATTCTCTTCCAAGGTTACCCTGTATTGTGCGGCTGCTGCGGTATCTTTATCTTTAACCGCTTTGCGATAATCAGCTAACGCTTTGATGGCGGTTTTACCTTTCTCTATTTTTTCTTTGGCGGAGAGCGCTACCGTTCCTTTATTGGTCGTATAACCTCCCTCTATTAAGTTTACGATTCCCGGAACGTATGCGTTCATGTCACGTTCTGCTAAGAAGGAGAGGAGTTTGGGGAACTTAATGTCAAAAATAAATGCGTTCTGGTTATCCAGATAACTCGTCTTTGCCGGATTTAAGATGCCGATACCTACGAGTCCTACTCCGTTGCCACCCTCATAAAGACCTTCCATGGCGGCTAGTTTCATCGGCTGCTTTTGAGCGACTTGGTAAGCGGAGCCATCACCCGTCCAGATAATAAGGATGGAGGCTACCAACCCGAATATAGCGCTGACCTTGATACTTGACAAAGCGAATTCGGTATTCCGTTTCTTTAATAAATACCAGCAGCTGATTCCTAGTACGAACAAGGCGCCTACGATCCAACCGGACAATACCGTATGGAAAAACTTATTAATGGCGACAGGCGATAAGGCTACGGCCCAGAAATCGAACATCTCGTTACGGACCGTATCCGGATTGAAATGCATACCGACCGGATATTGCATCCATGCGTTAGCGATCAAGATCCAGAGAGCGGAAAGAGTAGCGCCGATAATCGTCAGCCAAGTGGAGGCGAGATGAAAGCGTTTGCTAACCTTGTCCCAACCAAAAAACATAACAGCGATAAAGGTAGCTTCCATAAAGAAGGCGAGAATTCCCTCGATAGCCAAAGGTGCCCCGAAGATATCCCCGACAAACCAACTATAGTTAGACCAGTTGGTTCCGAACTCGAACTCGAGGATCAATCCCGTAGCGACACCGATAGCGAAATTGATACCGAATAATTTCATCCAAAATTGGGCGGTCTTTTTCCATGCCTCATTACCTGTCCGATAATAAATCGTCTCCATAATAGCTTGGATAACGCCAAGTCCTAGTGTTAGTGGCACGAAGAGCCAATGATACATGGCAGTAAGGGCAAATTGAGCCCTCGACCAATCGATCAATGAAGTGTCAATGTTTTCAATCATATTTATTAATGTTTTAAGGATTTATTGCCCGTTGTATGAGTTCGTTCGATACGTGGTTCTCCTTCTCACTATCGCTATCGAATTGCCCGAGATAATTAGGAAAGAAGAATAATCTCAGGATAAAAAACATGATAAACAATTTGACTAGAATGATTAGCCAAAGAGTCTTGCCCAGCTTCATCTCCCGGAATCCTTCCAGATAAAAGCGATATATTCGTATGAATGCAGATTCTTTTTTCATATAGTTGTTCTCATTTAAGATAACAGTTGTTAATATGAATATGTTTTCATGTTTTTACAAATATATCCAAACTGCGTTAATAAAATACCCCCAATCCTATAGATAATATTTATGAAATTATAAATAAGATCTATCCTGTCTGTTAAAAAAAACTATTTTAAATAAGAAAGCGGTCTTTTGATCTTGTCAATAATACAGCATTGGCTATATTTGCGACAATTTGTTGCCTGTAAAGGTGTAAAGACACATGAAATATCATTGTTAAGTGCTAATCTATAAAAAATTATTACTATGTCTAACATTTCTAGAAGATCTTTTCTTCAAAAAGGTACGGCTGCCGCAGCAGCTTTGACTATTGTTCCGAGTGCGGTCCTAGGTAAAACCCATGGTCATATCGCTCCAACTGATAAATTGAATATTGCCGGTGTTGGTATCGGAGGTATGGGTAACGCTAACTTAAAGAACATGGAGACTACCGAGAATATCGTAGCTCTTTGTGACATCGACTGGAAGTACTCAAAACCTGTATTCGACCGTCATCCTCAAGCTAAAAAATACTGGGACTATCGTAAGATGTATGATGAGATGGGTAAATCTATTGACGCTGTGTTGGTAGCTACCGCTGACCATACTCATGCGATGATCACAGCTGACGCTATGACGCTTGGCAAACACGTATACACTCAGAAACCGTTGACTCACTCTGTTTATGAGTCCCGTTTGCTTACGAACTTGGCTAAGAAGTATGACGTAGCTACTCAGATGGGTAACCAAGGTTCTTCATTGGCTGAAGGTGTAGATTTGATCTGTGAATGGATTTGGAATGGTGAGATCGGTGAGGTTACTAAAGTAGAATGCGCTACCAACCGTCCTATCTGGCCGCAAGGTTTGAACGCTCCTGAGAAAGTTGATAAGATTCCTTCTACATTGAATTGGGATTTGTTTACGGGTCCTGCTAAATTGAGACCGTTTAATAAGACATATCATCCTTGGAACTGGCGCGGATGGTGGGATTATGGTACAGGTGCGTTGGGTGATATGGCTTGCCACATCTTACATCCGGTATTCAAAGGCTTGAATTTAGGCTATCCGACAAGAGTTCAAGGTTCTTCTACATTGTTATTACAAGACTGTGCTCCTAACGCTCAGCATGTTAAGTTGGTATTCCCGGCTCGTGATAATATGCCAAAGGTAGCTATGCCGGAGGTTGAAGTTCACTGGTATGATGGTGGTATGATGCCGGATCGTCCAGAAGGATTCCCTCAAGGTAAGGAATTGATGGGTGAAGGTGGTGGATTGTGTATCTTCCATGGTACGAAAGATACATTGATCTGCGGTTGCTACGGTGTTAACCCATGGTTGTTATCTGGTCGTAAACCGAACGTTCCTCAAACATTGCGCCGCGTGAAAGACGCTATGAAGGGTGGTCACGAACAAGACTGGATTCGTGCTTGTAAGGAAAGCGCAGGCAGCCGTGTTCAGACGAAGTCTAACTTCTTGGAGGCTGGTCCGTTCAATGAAATGGTTGTAATGGGTGTATTGGCTGTTCGTTTGCAAAGATTGAATAAAGAATTGTTGTGGGATGGCCCTAACATGAGATTTACGAATATCGATCCGAATGAGACAATCAAGATCATCAAGAAAGATACATTCGAGGTTATCGATGGTGACCCGAAATTCAAGACAGAGTGGACGGATCCAATTAATGCTCAAGAATTTGCCGCAGGCTTGATCAAGCACAACTACCGTGAAGGCTGGAAGTTGGTAGATATGCCGAGATAATAGTTTTAACTCAATAAATAAAATGAAAAAGTCAGTATTATTAGCAAGTGCCGCTATCATGATGTGTTATTTCACTTCTTGTGGTGGTGGAAAGAAAACAGAAGAAGCTCCTGCAGCTGCTGAGACTACAACAGAAGCCGCAGCTCCTGAGTACAAGCTCATGACAGATCTTCCTACTGTAGATATCACGACTTTCCCGAAAGATAAAGAGGGTAGATATGTGATCTTCGATGGTAAGACATTCAATGGCTGGAGAGGTTATGACCGTGCTGACGTTCCGGGTGCTTGGACAATCGAGGACGGAGCGATCAAAATCAATGGCTCTGGTGCTGGTGAGGCTGGTGCTTCCAACGGTGGGGACTTGATCTTCGCTCATAAGTTGGGTAACTTCGAGCTTGAGTTCGAATGGAAAGTAGGTAAAGGCTCTAACTCTGGTGTATTCATCATGATTCAAGAGGTAGAGGGACAACCTTCTTACATCTCTGCTCCTGAGTACCAAGTATTGGATAACGAGAACCACCCCGACGCTAAGTTAGGTAAGGATGGCAACCGTAAATCTTCTTCTTTGTATGACATGATTCCTGCTAAACCGCAGAACGCAAAACCGTTCGGTGAGTGGAACAAGGGTAAGATCATGTGCTATAAGGGTACAGTTGTTCACTATTTGAATAGCGATGAACCTGTTGTTGAGTATCACTTGTGGACTCCGCAATGGAAAGAAATGTTGGATAATAGCAAATTTAGCAAAGACAAATGGCCGTTGGCTTATGAGTTGTTGTTGAATTGCGGTGGCGCTAACAAAGAAGGTTTCATCGGATTTCAAGACCACGGGGATGATGTTTGGTTCCGTAACATTACTGTTAAAGTTTTGGATTAATCGTATCAAGCACATTTTAGCATAAATAACGCCCGAGGCCTAAATCTATGATTTTAGCTTCGGGTGTTGTGTTTTTAATAATCGACTTTTTCTAAACCAATTTTTTAGGACCAAGAAATGAAAATAGAACAAGGTTACACGAAAGCGCAGATGACTTGGCTGATGATGCTGCGTCTTTTTATAGGTTGGCACTTTATGTATGAAGGCCTAGTAAAAATCATGAACCCAAAATGGACATCTCTACCCTATCTACTCGATTCAAAGGGTCCCGCTGCTTCATTTTTTATCAAATTGACTCAAGACGACAGTTTGATGACAACCATCAACTTCTTGAATGAGTGGGCTCTGTTATTGATCGGCCTAGGCTTGACTTTAGGCTGTTTGTATCGTTTATCTTCTGTTGGAGGTATGATTCTTCTCGCTATGTACACGTTATCCCACCCCTCTTTCGTGGGAGCGAGCTATATGATGCCGTTTGAAGGCTCTTATTTATGGATTGACAAGAACCTTGTGGAGTTCGCCGCTTTAGGCTTGATGTGCGTATTCCCTACATCACAAATCATAGGATTCGATCGTGTGTTAGGACGTGTGTGTCCGATATTGCATAAACTTAAATTTATTTGATACCCATGGCAACAGAAGATGCAAAGAATACTCCTTCTCAGGAGCAAATGCCCGATAAAGGACGTCGGGACACATTGAAGACATTGGCTACAGTGCCTATCTTAGGTGCTTTGGCATATGGCGTTTACCAAAAAAGGAAAGACGCTTTAAGAGGCCGTAACATATCAGATGTATTTCAGGTAAGTAACAGGCAGGCCTCCTATTTAGAGCCGCAAGGCGATGGTAAGAAGATCCGTATCGGTTTGGTAGGCTTCGGTATTCGTGGAAAGCAATTGATGCGTGCCGCAGGTTTCGCTGAGCCTTCTTGGATCGATAAGATGAAAGAGGCTAATAAGTTGAATAAGAAAGACACGCGTTATCAGCAATATATGGAGCAAGATGATCTGAATATTGAGATAACCGCGGTTTGTGATATATTTGATGTATATGGTGAGGCCGCTGTATTGACCGGTTCCAATATCCATCGTGAGGGTAGCGGCGGTAAGTTCGGGCCTGCTCCGAAACGTTACCGGACTTATCAAGAGCTGGTAACGGCTCCGGATGTGGATGCCGTTATTATCGCTGGTCCGGACCACTGGCATAGCACGATCGCTATGGCTGCGGCACGTGCCGGAAAGCATGTATATTGCGAGAAACCGTTATCATGGACGGTTCCTGAGACGTATATGGTTCGCCAAGTGATCAAAGAGACTGGCGTTGTATTTCAGTTAGGTCACCAAGGACGTCAGACCGATTGCTATCAGAAGGCCGAGGAGATTATCGGTAACGGATTATTAGGCCCTGTTAACTTGATCGAGGTTTGTACGAACCGTAACTCTCCAAATGGTGCTTGGGTATATGATATTATCGAAGGCTCTAATCCGAATACGATCGATTGGAAACAGTTTGAAGGTGATCCTGAGCGTATTAAGGAGTATATGGATTATATGACATCCAATAAGCTTGAAAGATATATCGGTCCGGACGAGCGTAGCAAGTTTAGTCTGGAACGTTTCTTCCGCTGGCGTTGCTGGTGGGATTATAGTACAGGTCTTTCCGGTGACTTGTTGACACATGAGTACGACGCTGTCAACCAGATCATGCATGTAGGTATACCTCATTCCGCTACTTCATCCGGTGGTGTTTATTTCTTCAAGGACGGACGTACGGTACCTGATGTATTGCAGACTACTTTCGAGTGGCCGGATCGTGACTTGACGATGTTGTATAGCGCTACATTGGCAAGTAGCCGTAACCGTGGCAAGGTGTTCATGGGGCATGATGCTTCTATGGAGGTTTCCAATATCTTGGCTATTACGGTTGACCAAGATTCCACTCGTTATGCGGATAAGATCAAGGAAGGTATTATTCCTACAGATACCCCGTTCTATACCTATGTACCGGGACAAAATAGCTCGGATTCCGTTACATCTCCTACGGAGTTGTATTTCGCTAAACGTGGTTTGCTGTATACGTATGTAAATGGTAAACGTTATGATACGACTCACTTGCATATCCGTGAGTGGCTGGAATGTATCCGTCAAGGCAAGACTCCTAGCTGTAATATCGACGCTGCTTTCCAAGAAGCTATGACTGCCCACATGGGTACTCGCGCTTATCTGGAAGGACGTACGATGTACTGGGATAAGGACAAAGAAGAGATCGTAAGAGGTGAACTTGCGTAAGTATCTAAAAAGACGATAAATAACTTTCCCAAGAAGCGAACTTCATAAATGGATGGAGTTCGCTTCTTTTATTTGTGCATGTATAAAATTTCTTCTCTTTTTTGTAACCGATTTGTGATTACTCATGTCTTATTGATAAAAGCGAATAATTTATTAAACCTTTAAAGAATAAAAGATATGAACGAGTTGTGGATTCCTATTTTAGGTGTTATTTGTGCGGTAGGTATGCCGGTATTGTTAGGTATTATCGCTAGTTACATGACCATTAAAAGTAAGCATGAGGAAAAGATGGCGATGATCGAGAAAGGAATTGTGTTGGAAGAGGCTATGCGCCCCGAGAGAAGGCCTAATCGTTATAATACCCTGCGTAACGGTATTTTTATGATCGGTTTGTCATTGGGTGTGATTGTCGGTATGATGCTCGACTCTGCTTTCACTTACGATAGCGATTGGTTCTTTTTGTTAGTTCCGGCTATTACGATTATGTTCGGTGGAGTAGCTTTTATAATTTATTTCTTTCTTTCCCGTTCTTTAATGGAGAAGGAGAGATTGGAGGACGAGAAGAAAATGCGTCTGGAAGAATAAACGATACCGGATGGATGAGCGAAAGTGGATAGAACGTATTTTGGCAGGGGACACGCAAAGTTTCTCCTGCCTTGTCGCGAAGTATGAGAAGATGGCTTATACCATCGCTTTTCGTATCTTGGAAAATCGCGAGGAGGCAGAAGAGGCCGTACAGGATGCGTTCGTGAAGATGTATCGTGCTCTTTCCGATTTTCATTTCGATAGTAAGTTCTCAACATGGTTTTATAGGATCGTGTATCGTACGGCGTTGACGGCCTTGAGACAACAGCGTATGTTCGTGAGTTATGAGGAGGCAGGCCCTGTAGACCTTTCGAATGACGAAGTTGAATCGGCTACGGCTTTATTAGAGCGTGAGGACCGGAAAGAGATGATCGCACGTACGCTGAAAAAGCTTCCGGCTGATGAGGCCTTGTTGCTTACTCTTTATTATTTGGAGGAATGCTCGGTGGAAGAGATCTGTCAGATCACTGAATTGAGCGCTTCTAATGTGAAAGTAAAACTATTCCGTGGGCGGAAACGGTTTTATGAAGTGTTGCAAGATAAAATGAAATTAGAGACAGCTGATTTGTTATGAATATGAATGAGAAAGATATTGATCATTTGACACGTAAGTTGATGCGAGGGACGGCGGAACAACCTTCGGCCTCATTAAACTCCCGTATTATGGCATTGATTATACAAGAGAAGAAGCGGGTATATAAGTACTATATCAAGAAACGATTTACACCTGTAGGCATTTTTAGCATATTTGTCGCTTATATGCTTGTGTTAGTAGGCATCTTGTATTTGGTTAAGCTTTCTCCGGGCGGGGCGGAAACGGTTTTAGGCTCTTTGCGAGCCTATTTCCCGATTGTTTTAACGATTGCTTCCGGGATCTCTTGTTTCTTCCTGTTTACACAACTCGATAACTGGTTGAAGAGAGAAGAGATACGCCGGCAAAACACCTCAAAATAAAAATATCCGGTTGTAGAGACGGGGCACGCCCCGTCTCTACAACTGATTAATTGGCCTTGACTTTTAGATTTCCGTAACGATTTCCTTCGAAGTGAATCGTCGGTTGCTTTCCACCATTAATCTCATAGGTGTAATTCTTGTCACGATCCTCATCGTCAAAATGCTTGCGGGTGATATTGAAACCGTTCACGTCGCAGCTTGAATACTTCATGTTCTCCGCTACTATCCGGAAAGAAGTTTTTGCGGGAAGCGCTACCTCTAAATTCCCATAATGGGATTCTACGTTCACCTTCGAGAAAGAGGGAGACAAGTTCCGTATCTTTAAGTTACTATAGCTAAGGCTACTTACATTCAATGCATCCTTAAGGGTCCCGATTTTAGCGTCGCTGTACTTAATCTCCATGTCTAGTCTGCTTACGCTTTCAATGGTGAGATTACCATATTTAATCTCCATGCGTAAAGATTGTATATCCTGTATATCCAGATTGGAATATTTGCTGTCTATCGTTAAATCTTTAGCGTTGCGAATCTTGGCGGTTCCTACGTAGCCCAGATCCAGTTGGGCGTCCTGCAGATTTCCTACCTCGATGTTACCATATTTGGCCTCTATCATTGCGTTGGCTGTGAAATTACCCGCATTCAGGTTGCCGTATTTTACATGGATATCCATGTTGCCGTTATTATCGCTTGGCAAGTTGATGTTTCCGTATTTCTGGTTCAAGTCTGCGGCGAGCTTAGGAGGCATCTGGATATAATAATTGATCGTCATGGACTCATTATTCGAATTGCTATTCATCTCCTTCTTTATCGTAGTGACCGCTGAGACAATACCACCTATCTTCTTGGTCTCGATTTGGATACGGTCCAAGTTCTCTTGAGCACGTTCCTCGCTGCGAGCCTTACATTCTACCTCAACCCGTATAGCTACCGTATTCTGATTCCAGTGGGTAACGGTGATGTTTCCATAACGGTTTTCTACTTGGAGACGATCACCGGCGCTTACGCTGTAGGATTGGGATATCTCTTTTTTCTTGATCTTCTCTTGTGGCCTAGCTATTGCCGATAGATTGCATAGCAGCAATACGAAAGTCAGCAATACGGCGGGACTCAATTTTACGTGTGTCGTGTTCATGATTGATATGTATTAATTGTTATTACTATTTCTGGTTATCCGTGACTTGTTCCATTTGCTTAAGCATCAGCGTGAGGCCCTCCAAGCTATTGCTGTAATGTTGGGTCATGGCGAAGAGACCGTCGTTGGAACAAGGCAAGGTAGGGAGTATCGTTTCCTCGAACATATAATTATCCGTGAGGATCCGTTTGCTCTCTTGCAATAACTCCTCCGCTCCCGGTGTCCGGTCCTGTTTATACAACTTCTTCATTTGCGCCAATACGTCGTTCATTTGCATATTGTAATATAGGCGTAGTTCCTCGATCTCCTCTTGGGTCTCGCAGGTCTGGGCCGTGGTCTTTTGCGCGGGTTCCGGCAGACCGGTCCCTTCCGGCAAGCGGAATAAGAGCAACAAAGCGATAGAGGCAGCTATGGCAAAGGCCGATAGGCTGTATAGGGCCGCACGGTTTTTCCGTGGCTTCGGCAGCTTTTGCTCGAAACGTTCGAAATGACCTTCGGGAAGCATCTCATCTTCCTTGAATGCGTCACGGTTCGCGTCTATGAAATTCTTTAGTTTATCCATGTTTAATTGGCTGCTATAATGTCTAACAATTTCCGCTTGGCGCGTAGGTACTGGCTACGGACGCTTGGCGGTTGAATTTTCAGGATAGAGGCGATCTCTTCCATATCATATCCCTCAAAGAGGTAAAGCGAGAGGATTATGCGGTAGCCTGCCGGCAACTTCTTGGTAGCTTCCTTTATCTGTGCCACGGAATATTGGATTTCTTCCTCGTCCGGTCCGTCCGTTTCCGGTTCGGCCAGATTGTCGGAAAGCTCCTCTTGGTCCGGTGCTTGGCGGCGTACATAATCGATGGCCGTATGGATGGCGATGCGATGCATCCATGCCTCAAAGCATTGCCCGTCATGATATTGGTCCAAGCGTGTGAAGATCTTGAGGAACGAGTCCTGCATGGCTTCTTCCGCCTCGGATGAGTTGCCTACGATACGCAAGCAGGCTATATACAATCGCTGTGCGTATTGTTTGTACAACTTCAGTTGCGAGCTCCGGTCTCCCCGGCGGCAACCCTCGATCAGATGTTCGGTTACTTTGTCCATTTGTTTATATAAACGAGAGTGATGCCTTGACCGTTGCATCTTGTAGCGTAAAAATACAAAAAAAGAAAGGCATCATCTCGACGCCTCTCCTCCTGAACTAAATGATAAAAATAAAAGTTATGTGGGAAGGTTTATTTCATGTCCGTTATATTGGAGATACTATCGTTCGTATAGCCTTGCGAAGTATCCTCCATTTTGGTCTTATCCGAATTATATTTTAATTTATAAGCCTGTTTCCCTTCGGAAGTCCAATAGTTTACGACAAGATCGACCGTCTCTCCTTTGGTATCCGGCAAGGAAGACAAATTGAACGCCACACGTCCGGCCCCGATCGTATATTGGGGATCATCGTAAGCGTTATGCCTAAACTCCAGCGTATAAGGATCATTCTCGGCATCCGGTTGGATCAGGTTGATAAAGTGGGCGGTCTTGCCTCCCCAGAGTGTCTCGAAATAGATATTCAAATATCCGTCTCCGATCCACATATTATTGTTATAAATACTTACCGGGTCCGTACCATAGATAGAATCATTAGCCGCTCCCTCGTTCTTAGCGATGGATTTCGTAAGGATGTTATGGATCGCGTTCACCTTGATATAGTGGGAGAAACCTCCTAGGTTACTTTGGGTGGAATCCGCCAATATCGTGAAGTTAACCAAGGCACGTTGGTTAGGCTTCGGCTGATAGTTCGGATAGTTCGTGGCGGCGGGCCATAGCTTATCCCCGTCATCCAGCCGTAAGTAATATACGTTATTGCCTTCCGGTACTACGGTAGCGACCGCTATCCAGATATCACCTAAAGAATACGAGTTATCGTCATCTAAGCAAGAGGGTAGGGTGAGGGATACTAAAGCGATCCCGATAACCAATAAAAAAGCTCTCAACGTCTTCATTCCTTTTGTTTCTTAAAAAGTTCACATTTCATCGTTCTATGAGGAAAGATGTAAGTTCGGGGTGAAATGCTGCAAAAGACGTTAATAAAAGATGTTAAGAACCAAGGGATTCAACGATTAGCCGTGCCGTACGCTTTGAAGCCCCGGGCATTCCTAGCGTATGGATAATCTTGTCGTATCCGTCTAGCATTCGTTTTCGATAGGCTGGATCTTGTAGGATGCGTCCTAGCTCGTCTTGTATTTGCGATTCGGAGAAGCGGGCTCCGAATAGTTCTTGTACGATCTCCCGTCCCCCGATCAGGTTCACGAGGGATATGTATTTCGTATGGAAGAAATGCTTGAAAATAAAGCTGGCCAACTGTCCGGCTACAACGTAGTAGCAAACGACTTGCGGAACCCGGAACAGGGCGGTTTCCAAGGTTGCCGTGCCGGAGGTTACCAAGGCGGCGGCACTATGTTGTAGCAAGGGATAGGTTTTACCGAACACGATCTTGGCAGGATAAGAGCCTATGTATTCTTGATAGTAGGCAGGATCGATGCCTGGTGCTCCGGCTATTACCGGCTGGTAGTCGGGATATGCGGAGGCTACTTTCAGCATGGTCGGTAAATTATCCTTGATCTCTTGTTTGCGGCTACCGGATAGCAAGGCGAGGATAGGCTTGTTGGCCAATCCTTCCTCTTTGATAAATGTATCTTTGGGGATCGCTTGATGCTCCTTGTAATAGGCTACGGAGTCTACAGAAGGATTTCCTACGTAATCTACCGAATAATTAAGCTTCCGGAAAAACTCGGTCTCGAACGGCAGGATGCAGAACATACGATCTACATAACGCCGGAAGTCCCTGATGCGGTATTGTTTCCAGGCCCATATCTTGGGGGATATATAGTAATATACCGGGAGACCCAATTGGGTTTTCACATATTTGGCGATCTTCAGGTTGAATCCCGGATAGTCAATTAAAATGACGACATCTGGCTGATAGCGGCGGATATCCTCTTGGCACGTCTTCATGTTATTTAAGATGGTGCGCAAGTTCAGCAATACCGGGATAAAGCCCATGAACGCCATTTCCCGGTAATGTTTGACAAGGGTTCCTCCGACGGCTCTCATCAGATCGCCGCCCAGAAAGCGGAACTCGGCCTTCGGGTCATTCTCTTTCAGGGCTGCCATCAAATTCGAGGCGTGCAGGTCTCCGGAGGCTTCTCCGGCTATCAGGTAATACTTCATGAATTGAAAATTGAGAATTGAAAATTAAAGGATCCAGTTGTTTAAGGTGGCCATGAAGTCGTAGTCCGTAACGTCGATCTTGCAGGGGACTAGGGAGGCGTATCCGCTGTCCAGCGCAAGCATATCATTGTCCGGGTGGATGGGTTTGGCGCTTTCGAAAGCTCCTGTCAACCAGAATACGGGCTCTCCGCTGGCGTTCTCGGAACGCTTGAATTCACGTACCCAACGACCATCCGCTTGGCGACAAACTTTCAACCCTTTCACTTGCGGTAGCTTCGGCACGTTGAGGTTTAAGTAGGTTCCGTGCGGTAAGCCTTCTTTTAATACCCGGCGTGCCAGCATACGTCCAAGACGGCAGCATTCGGAGAAGTCGGCATCGGCCGCATGGTCCAGTAAGGATACACCCATGGAAGGGACGTTGAAAATACAGCCCTCGGCGGTGGCACCCATCGTTCCGGAATAATTTACGCAGATAGCCATATTCCCCCCGTGGTTGATACCGGAGACTAACAGATCGGGCTTGCGCTCCATAACCTCATTAATCGCTAATTTAACGCAATCAACCGGTGTCCCGGTGCAACTATAGATGGTAAGTCCTTCCTCCTTTTTCAACAAGGTATACTTGATAGGAACTAAGGATGTAATGGCACTACCCATCCCGGAACGAGGTCCATCAGGAGCGAATACCACCAAATCGCCTAGATCTTTCAGGCACTCAATCAATTCGTTAATACCTTTGGCCCATACGCCATCATCATTCGTGATCAGAATCAACGGTCTCTCGTTTGTCATATCGTTTTATCCTTATAGTTGTCGTACAAAGGTAACAATAATTTGCGAACAATGGTTGGGGTGTGAGGGGTGGGAGTTGTCCTTTCGCCTAATCAGTTGTTGATCAGGCGAAAGGTCTCAGATTATTATAGTTTCTCTATTTCTTCTATGGAGAGGCCGGTGGCAAAGGCGATTTGCTCTATACTAACTCCTAATTTCTTAAGATTAAGTGCTATGGAGTGTTTCTCTTCCTGTCGTCCTTCAGCTTTTCCTTCGGCTTTTCCTTTTTGCAATCCTTTTTCCATGCCTTCTTCCATCCCTTTTTTCATGCCTTTCTCGACGGCGAAGTCCAAGGTGTTATAATAATCATTATACATCTTCCACTCCGCCTCGTACTGCGCCCGTTGTTTGGGGGTGAGGTTTGCCATCGATCCGATGCGCTCCAGTCGCTCGAATATGGCCTTGCGTGCCTTGAATGGCATTCTGTCTAATGTGTCCATATGCTTTAGTACATAAATCCAACGTTCAAAATCAGTCTCGCATTCTTCCTCCTCTTTGTTGAATCGAGGAAGCTCAATATAGATCTGGCGGAACTTGGGGTTGAATACCTGTCCGTTCTCCCGATCCGCCAGCACGATGTCCCTTCGGAACTTTCCTTCGTTCCTGTTATTGTTTGGCCTGTTCTTCTCATCCAGCGTGAAGTTCAAGAAGAAGACACCGTACACGGCCGCCAGCTCATAGTCCCATGTTCCCTTTATCCCCTGTTCCACCACCGAGTGCGAGAGGTAATACAAGGCCCTGTCTTTGAAGTGGGGCTGTTCCCTGTTCTGCATCTCGATTATGATCCGCTCGCCTTTGTCGGTCTCGCAATGGATGTCAAAGATGACTTTCCTACCTTGCTCTGTCTCGGGCAATCGCTCATTGTTCATGATTCTCAAGTCCTTGATCGTATGCTCCCCTTCGAGGAGGTCGTTCAGGAACTCAATTAAAATGTCCTTGTCCATTTCCCTACCGAATATATGCTTGAAGCCGAAATCGGTGAAGGGATTGATAAATTTTCCCATAGTGTTTATAGGTTTTAGTGATTAATAATGAATAATAGTATAATAAGACGGGGCACCCTGTCTTCCGGTTGTAAAGATACTACTTTTTTAATAGGATAGGCTTCGTTTTAGCTTTTAAGAAAACACGTACGAGTTTTTTCGGAAACACGTACATGTTTTTCGAAAAACTCGTACGTGTTTTTTGAGAGGCATAATGTAACTACTTTAAATACCGGATCAGCCGATAAATCGTGGGGATAATTTTCTTGAATGTATATTCCACCAAGGGATAGTATGGCTAGGCACTACACGATCTGATCATTTCATATTCGTGAAGAGATCTTTTCACCTACGTGATACAATCGTTTCGCATAGGTGAAAAGATTGTATCACAACCGTGAAACGATTTCATGGGCAGATAGAGCAAGCTACTGCCGATAATGTTTGTATTAAATAGAAAGGCTCAACGGTAACAACTCTTCGTAGGCATCTCTGCGCTCCCTTTCACATCCTTCACAACATATCACTGACATAAAGCAAGTTGGCCGACGTGAAACGTGTGATAAACAAATTGAAGTGTAGATAAAAGTACATTGCGAGATTATCCTCACTATTTATCGGGTGAGCCTGAAAAAGTCGATTCTCCGGGAGTTAAGAATACAAAATGTCAAAGTGTTACTTTGATATAGATATACAATGTACGCATGTACATTAGTATATGATAGTAAAGTTTGTATGATTAATAAATGCTTTTCTAGTATAGAAACGACTAGTTTAAACGATCGATTCTTTTAGTCATTTGCAAAGGTACGCGTTTCTTCGATACTTGCAACCCTTCCAGACGATTTTTTTATCGCTTATTCTCTTTCTTATCAATAGGATAGGTTATCCTTCACGAAACAAGCGATTCCTTCAACGAACCTCCCGTTTCGACGCTCAAAAAACGCAAGATTTAGACGATCGTTTAGACTAGTCGTTTTTAATGGCAAACGACGATTTTCAATTAGTCTAACAAGTTGATTATCTTAATAAACACTAGTATTAATATTAATTTATTTATTATGAACAAAAAGATTTCTACGCTTCTTGCCGGTGTAATGCTGGCATCTGCGTTCTCTGTCAATGCTGCGATGGAGAATGGCAAATCTTATTTGCTGAAGAGCGGAAGTAGTTATTTGTCCGCTGAGACAGATAAGACTTCTGCTGATTATGGCAAACTTGTGTACGGCTCACTTAACACTAGCGATTTGAATGAAGTTGTTGCCGGTACTTGGAAAGTTTCAACAAAGACTACTTCTGGAGCTGTTGTCTACACCTTCGTAAATAAGGTGACAGGAATGACATTGGCTGTTGATCCTACTTTGGCGAAAACCGCGACCAACGGTCTTTCTGGTGATGTGACATTAGGCAGTGGTACGGTTTCTGAATGGGCATTCGATGCTAGTAACCACATGTATTCTTACTTCAAATCGGACTCAATCGTTTTCTTTGATAATACGGGTGCCCTGAACAAAGGTAAGATTGCGGACTTGTCTGCTGCTTTGGCTGTTACAGAAGATGTAATAAGCACTCCTATTCCAATAAGTGCAGATGATTTAAATACATTGATGTGGTCTGTTGATTCTAAAGACAATTATTTTGCGTTGAATATGGACCCTGAAGTGTCAAAAGGCAAGGCGAATCATTTGACAGCGACAGGACTTCAAGCGGTTAGTGCTGGTAGTGGTTATGTTCAATTGAAAGCTAAGGACAAAAAGGCGGATGACAAACAATTGTATGTAGTTGTCGATACGGCTTATTATGAAGGAACTGAGACTAGCGGTCAGTTGTTGAAATATACCTATGACGTATTAAACGCAGACAATCGCTTGACTGGTTCTTATAAGTTCAAGTTCACTTATAATGTGAAAGAAGACAAACTCTATGTTCAAGTAGCGGAAGTTGCGGATAAATTAGTGAAAGCATCGGGTCAAACTGACGAGCAGTTTGCGAAGGATATCAAAGACAATAATAATAATTCTTATTGGTCTAATCAAGGAAAAACTGTAACGACAAGATCTGACAAGTACATCTACATGGCTAAATTGGACGGTACGAATGTGTTGACACTGAATACGAATGAGACGGATGGTGGTACTCCTACCTTTGCTTCACAGAATATTACGGTTAAGACTTCTGCTGACTATAGTAGCCTTACATTAACTACGATTCCTTCTGGTGTATACTTGATCCAGTATAAGGCTGGTGGTTCTTACAATACAGAAAAGGTAGGTTCTTATGTATTCGCTAATTTGGCTGGTTATTTCGGTTGGGCTGCTCAAGCTCGTAACCAAGAGTTCAAGCATATGCCGGCTGCTCAATGGGTAGTAGAGAAGAAAGGTACATCTTCTATTGCGCCGATCTCAATTACGAACCGTGAGTTCTCTGATGATAGCTATAAGACTTCTTATCAAATTCCTTCTGATATGCAATTATTCGCAGTAGAGGGTAGTGCTAATGAGGTATTCTATTTTAATGGAAACCAAAAGGATACGGTTAGCTTTATTAAAGTTGACGAGGATCTTGTAAAGGATGCTAAACTGGGATATAAGTATGTATCAGAAAATGAAGCTAAGGTTCAAACTTATCTGTTTAACTATTTGCATGGATTGGCATTAGATAAATATCTTAATGTTCCGTCAGGGAAGGATTCTATTGTACGTGTAGATGAGACTGGAGCTAAAGCAAGTTTCCGCTTACAAGTGGTTGTTAAAGACGATAAGTATGGTTATGGCGATGGTTTGGTAAGAAATGTTTACCGTATCACGGACGGAAAAGGCCGTTATTTGACTTATGACGGGACAACGAAGAAGTATATGATGAAGACTTATCCTACTGATTATTTCTTGAAAGAGAATAATGATATCGAAGGAAAAGAATATTATACTTTGGTTGAGGCTAATTTGCTTAATACATCTATGACACAGGCGCAAGCACAGGCATGGTATCCAGAATGGTGTAAGGGTATGGCTGTCGCAGATGCAATGACTATCGAGGAGCAATATACTCCGGAGGGAGGATCTGCTACTTATGTGACTGTTGGCGGAACCTCTTATTTGGCTTATCCGGGTTCTTCTGATATTGTTGCTGTAGCGATGTATGATAAAGACGGCCAACGATTGGTAGATGATAATAGTAAGGTAGACTACTATACTTATCAGAATGTTAATGGTAAGATTGCGTTGAAGAAAGTAGGAGCTGCTCAATATGCCTCTAGAAATTACGCTTCAGTGAAGGTCTCTGTTGACGACAATACGTTGGATTTGACTCGTGGCTCTTTGGATGATAAATTCTATAGCAATCAAGAGATTCGTACATCTGCTTTTGCCGTAGCAATGGATGATTCTCCTTTGTATCGTCGCTTCAACAACGCCGCTCTAGGTGAGAATGTAAATGACGGTCCTGATAGCTTGACATTCGTTGAGAGCGTTCGTAATGAGTACTTAATGGATGAGTGGAACCCGAACTTGACTACGGAAACTGTTGATTACGCTGGTATCTGGAATAAGGATAAGGCTGAGGGTAAATTAGCGTTCCGTATTGATACGGCTTGGTTGAATCGTGGTCTTGGAAATATCAAACCTCAATATTTGATCTCCGTGGCTCGTGACGACCAAGAGGGTGTTGAGACAGTTCCTTGTACAGAGGCTGGTCCTCACGTTGACGCTAACGGTAACATTACAACAGATCCTTCTAAGTGTGTTCATGCTCAACATGGTCGTGCTGGCTTCGCTTATGGCAAATACTTGGTTAACTTCTCAGACTCTGCCCAAGCGTTCATCGATAGAGAGGCTAAGGTTAATCCTTATATGTTCACAACGAATTCTAGTGCTAATAGCAGCTATACCCGTGTAGGTTTTGTTAAGGCTATCCATGCTGGTGACAGCTTGTTCGTATTGACAAATGGTTTCGAGAATGTAGAACCGGCTAAGTTAGATACGGCGACAATCATCGCTAACTATAAGAAAGCTAAGCTGGAAAACTTCATCGTAGACTTGGTTGGTGACAAACATAAGAATGTAACTTGGTCATTCCGTTATATTAACCCGGATAAGGCTGGTGCCGTAACAGAAGAAGGTGCAGAGAACGCATTCTTGTTCGAGTCTAATGTTTATGGCGAGAAAGATCAAAATTATAGAACCGTAAATGGTGACGCTGATCGTGCTATCGCTCCGACATATGCTGCCGCATGGTTGAAAATGCATAATGGTTGTTTGGTACTGACAGATATCAATTCACAGTTCTCTTCCGCAAAGACCAATGGTGATGGCGCATTAATCTTTAATGTCGCTCAGAAGGATGAAGAAGATATGGTTACATCTAATGATAACATCAACAATGTTGAAGGTGTATCTGTAGTAGCTGGTAATGGTACTGTAACTATCCAAGGCGCCGCTGGTAAATCAGTAGTTATCTCTAACATCTTAGGTAAGGTAGTCGCTGAGACGGTTCTTACATCTGATAACGCAACAATTACCGTACCTGCCGGTATCGTAGCTGTAGCTGTTGATGGTGAGGAAGCTGTTAAAGTGGTTGTTAAATAATTAAACAAATAGATAGGTCAAGAGATGGGGATTCCCCCATCTCTTCCTTTAAGAAGATATTTATAATTCTGAAATTCCCGTGTGGAGATAGATTCTTCAAGTACACCGCGATGGTAGAACATGCGGGAGTATTAATACTAAAGTAATAAATTAAAAGCTCAGGTCACGAGAACTTCTGTGAAGAAATGTCGTGACCTTTTTTTGTACTCTTAAATCTCGTGCTATGCTTATATCTACTCAAGAAACATTGATCTATAAATCAATTAGTCCGGAAGACATTTATTGTTATACTCCCGGAATCACCGTGACTTCGACGGGACGCTTGGTCGTGACTTTCGACTTGGGCGGCAAGGGGGTAAAAGAAATCTATGCTTCTTCGCAGCTGTATACGGAAAGGACAAGACGGTTAGGTATCGGTAAGATTTTTGTATCGGACGACCAAGGCGCTAGTTGGTGTTTTATCTCGGATTTTAATTTTTGGCATGCCCGCCCTTTTTGTATAGGGGAAAAGATATATATCATAGGAAACGCAGGCGATTTATGTATTATATGCTCGGAAGATGATGGGAATACGTGGAGCGTTCCCTCGTTTCTCTCCCAAGGTGAGAAATGGCATTCTTCTGCCTGTAATGTTCTTTTCGCTAACGAGCGGGTTTACTTGGCGATGGAACAGCGTTTTTATAACTCGGAGATAGAAGGCTGGAATGTGGCGGGTTTGAGCCCTACCTTGCTATCTTGCTATATTCACGATGATTTACTGGATGCGTCTTCTTGGCGACGTTCCGATCCTTTTGTTTTCAGGGATAAAGTACATTTCCCGGAAGGGGTTGGCATTCCTTTTTACGAGTCATTGACCAATAAGCCGCTAGAATTGGCTCCCGGTCGTTTTAATGCGCCCACTGGATGGCTGGAGGCTCAAGTGGTTCAAATAAAGGATAAACATCATATTTGGTATGATCCGGAAGGGAAAACGTTCCATATGTTTCTTCGTGCGCATACCGGAGGGATTGGATACGCTTGTTTATTAAAAGTGAGGGAAGATAAGAACGGCCAGATGGTAACCGGCTTTCAAGAGACTCCTTCCGGACAGACCTTGCTTTTCTTGCCCTTTCCCGGTGGCCATTTGAAATTCTTTATAGTGTATGATGAGATATCCCGGTTGTATTGGATGGCATCCAATCAATCTTTCGATTCTATGCGGACGATAAGCTCATTACCTGAGACTTCCCGGTATGGACTCCCGAATAATGAGAGGCATCGTTTACAATTATTATTCTCGAAGAATTGTGTGGACTGGTGTATGGCTGGGATGATCGCTTGCCAAGGGAATGAATTATATTCAAGAAATTATCCTTCGTTATGTATCGTAGGTGAGGATATGCACGTGGTTTGCCGTGCGGCGGATGATCATACAAAGGACCCTCAATACTCTGATTGTATTACATATTATAAAATTAAACGGTTTAGAATGTTAATCTATTAAATGAAGTGATTATGGAAAAAGTACTGATTGTAATACCGGCTCGATATGGTTCAAGCCGGTTGCCGGGTAAGCCTTTGGTTAAGATTAAAGGTATAGAGATGATAAAACGGGTCTCGGATATAGCGGATTTTGTATGTCGCAAAAATGAGTCTTGTTCTTATTTGGTAGCTACGGATGATGAGCGCATCGTCTTGTTTTGCGAATCCCGGGAGATTCCGGTGATGATGACTTCCACGAATTGTAAAAGTGGTACGGAACGTTGCTATGAGGCGGTAAGGAAACAGGACACCAATCCCGGACTGATAATAAATCTGCAAGGCGATAATCCCACGTGTCCTCCTTGGATATTGCAAGATCTGATCGATACATGGAGAAAGGAGAAGGCGGATGTCCTTACCGCCTCGGTCTTGTTGGGATGGAGCGAATACGATCAATTACTGGCGATGAAAAAGGAAACCCCTTATTCCGGCACGACGGTATTGGTGGATCGGCTGGGATATGCCTTAGCTTTCTCGAAACAAACCATACCCGCTATCCGTAAGGAGGATCAGGCTAGGGATCTTTTGCCTAAAAGCCCTGTCAGGCGGCATGTGGGTTTATATGCGTATAGCGGTCGAGCCTTCGAGTCTTATTTCTCATTACCTCCGTCTGTGTATGAACGCTCTTATATAGAAGGATTGGAACAGATGCGTTTCTTAGAGAATGGCATCAAAATGAGGGTCGTAGACGTTGATTATCGGGGACGTGAGACAACAAGCGGGGTTGATTCCCCGGAAGATGTCAAACGGGTTGAGGAAATACTTGAGAAATATGGAGAGTTCGATCTTTCGTGACTTAGATGGAATCGTAGATTCTATTTTATTTCCTTACCATACTTTGGAGGAAGTTCTACCTCCTGGCTGTGAGGCTGGTCCGGTATGGATGGAATTTGCCTGTTGGGTAGACAGCCAAAAGGTGGATATACGGGCATCGGAATCACCCTTATTCTTGAATATATGTGGTATACCCGCATCCGGTAAATCGTATTGGGCGGAGAAATGGCTATCAGAGAATGGACCTTGTTTGCATATCGCTTTCGACGCTATCATGGAGGCATTATCCGGGTATCAAGCGGATTACTCGCTAGATAGGGAGAATGCGTTCTTACGTTGGGAACTTCCTGCTCGTTTTTTAGGTTACCGTCTTCTTTTGTTGGGATTGAGGAATGGGTGGCCTATTTTATTTGAACATAGTAATGCATTGAGAGAACATGTGGATTTGTATAAGAAGATAAAGAGTCTTGGATATCGGATTCATATGGTGTGCATCGATGCGACACCAGAAATGGTTATCAAAAGATTGGCTCGGAGGAATCGTTTTTTCCCGGAGGAGCAAGTAAAAAAACGTTGGGATTGCTTGATAGATTTGTTACCTGAATATCAAAAAATAGTAGATGACTTTAAATTAATACAACCATGGAAAAATGTAGAAAACTTGTGATCGTACGGCATGGTAATACGTTTCGTGCGGGAGAGACTCCGACTCGGGTTGGAGCTAGAACTGATTTGCCTCTGGTAGAGGAGGAACGAGCTAGATCTGCGGGACGTTATTTACGTGAAAAGGGGATTGTGATTGACAAGGTGATTTCGGCCCCCTTAAAACGTACATTGGAGACCGCTAACTATATCTTGGAGGAAATGAATGTGGATTTGCCTATCATTCAAGACTTACGTCTTAAAGAGATTGATTATGGGCCGGATGAGAATATGGTAGAAGATCATGTAATAAAACGTTTGGGATCTCTCTATTTAGAAAAGGAGGGAATGGAGCGGAAAGACCTAACAGAAGATCGGATCGTGGAGAGGGGACTTTCCGTGATCGCCCAATGGAATGAGAAGGCCGTGGTACCGTTAGGATGGAACGTAGATGTAGAGAAACTGATAAGCGGTTGGCTGGATTTGGCGGCTAGTATACCTGATGGTGAGACTTGGCTGCTAGTATCTTCCAATGGAGTGATGCGTTTCTCCCCCTATATTCTGGGGAATTATGAGGATTTCTGTGCGACTCATGATATTAAGGTTCCGACAGGTGGGGTTTGTATATTCGATTGTGTGGGTGATCATTGGAGGTGTACGGATTGGGGAATAAAGGCTTATAAACTTTTTAAATGATAAATCATGGAAGATATATGGAATATAACAGCTTTGGTAGTTAGTGTATTAAGTGTGCTTTTGTCTCTTTATGCTTTAAGACAGGCTACCACTAAAAATACCTCGGATATGTATCTGTTCTTTATCTCGCAATATGCGAAGGAGGACATGAAATTGGCTTTACGAAAATTGAAAGATATAAAGCGGGGGGTATATCGGTTGGAACAATGGGAGAGTGATATGAAAAATAATTTGCCGAAAGCCTTTGAGTATGACGAGGCGAGACGTTTGGTGAAATATTTTTATGATACTTTAGCCTATATGAAGTTGGAGAAACTAATAGAGGCTCGTTTTGTAAGATTGATTTGCTTGAAGAAAGGGGCATGGCTTTATCTGGACACAGTCGAAGCCATGGAAAAATTTTTTGACAGTGGCTATGATAAAAAGCCATATGCGGTTATTCGGGATGTATGCGAAAATTTACGAAAGGAAGGGTGTTGTCCTCCTTAGTTCATTATTTTCGGCTTTTGGTGATTTAATAAAGCCTTGATCGAAGAAACGATCGGGGCTTTTATATTTATTTCTTAATTTGCCATGACAATATTCCGCAAGTCGAAACCGAATTGAATATACTCATCCTCAGTGATTTGCCTCTCTGTTGTCAGGATGATTAACGCATGCCCTCGATAGTTGTTTCTGTAAGGGGGATGGAAATGGTTGTAACGGTTTTCGAAGAAGCCGCATTTTTTATAGAACTTTAATCGCTTGGAGGAAATTTCATCCGTAATAGGATCGATCTCTAATAAGATGATCTTATTCAGGCGTTTATTAAAATCCTCCAGCAATAAACCGCCGTATCCTTGTCCCCTAAAGTTCTCATGAATGGCGAAATGTTCGATATATACATAGGTGCTAAAATCCCAGTATGAGATAAAGCCGATAAAGAGGTTATCTTTCAGATAAACCACTAGATGATAGTTGGGAGATTGGAAGGCCTGTTCTTGTTGTTCTTCTGTTCGTTGCTCAAATAGAGGGAAACTTGCCGTATATATTTGCTCAAAGGTAGGATAGAGAGGATCTTGCTTTCGCGTTATTTCTAGTATGTCCATATGACTTCGCTTTATTTTTGATGCGAAGATAATAATCTAAAAACATTGTCATGTCATATTAAAGCTTTATTTTTGGATGATCTTATAATTAAGATATTGTATACGATGATAGCGTGGTTTCGTTATATATGTTTAATTGTTAGCCTTATAATCACTATGCCGGAATTACTTTCGGCACAACGTCTGGTTTCTCAACGTCAAGAGGATGTGGAGGCCGGTCTTTTATATAACGAGAGCGTCTACATCCTATCTAATTATTCTTGTCTATCCTCCAATTCCCCGGAAAAACTTTCTTTGGACGAGTTGTTGCGGAAGCAGATCGAAGGCTTTTATTTCTATTTGAAGCGGGATACGGAGACAAATGTATTGTTACTAAGGAAACCTGATGGTACGTTTACCCCTTTTAGTGAGTCATTGGAAGCCATTAAGACGGCCTTGGATGCGGACTCCACTAAGGTTATGACGCTTTTCCTTGATTTCTATGTAGAGACGGAGCTGGAATCCTCTTTTAAGGAAATAGGCTTGATGGAGTATGTACTTGAGTATGATACGAAAAACGGATGGCCATCCCTGAAGGATATGTTGAGTTCCGGAAAGCGACTGGTCGTTTTCGAGGTTCAGAAACATTTGAACAGTCCTTCATGGTTGCATAATATGAGGGATTTCGTGGAGCATACGGACGCTGATTGGGGCAACCAACCGGAAGGGGTTGAGAGTTTTGATGAGCGGCTGAAAAAGAATTTGTCTTTATTTACCGGATATAAGTTCTTGGAGACTTCCCGGGGGAATAGCAATGATATCTCGGCTTTAGCCCGGCAGACGCCCTATTTAATTGAATCGTTTAAAAGAGCGTGGATCCGGGATGGAAGGGTTCCCAATTTTATCTTGGTAGATAAGTATTACGCGTGGTTGGATGTCTCGTTGGTTACTTTTCGGAATTTCGATATCATCTACGGTGCGGTTACGAATAACAATGAGCTGCTTAACTACGTGAATTGGGATGGGATGTCTAATTATACGACGGGTAAATATTGCTTTCCGCTAGAGCCCGGGGCCGAGTTGATGCTTTCCCCGATCTCTCCGGGCTATAGGATAGAGCCGGCTACGGTTTATGTCTCCGGTACCCAAAGGAAGGCTTTCGCCGGCGATTTTAAGGCCAGGCCTTTGCGGATTGACGAGGATATAGAGATTTATTTACCGTTTGAGGGCGATGAGAAAGATGGTTCGTCCAATCATAATCTCACGGTATCTAGGAATGTCGAGTTTATTCAGGACCCTATACGGGGACAGGTTGCTTCCTTGGAGAATCAGGCCCGTGTGGATTTACCGACCGCTTCGGAACTTCATATGCGGGATCATGATTTCACTGTCGGCGTTTGGTTGAAAATACCTAAGTACCTGCCGGAGAAGGAGGATTATTGTATTCTGGGAGCTAAGAACAGTACTTATCAACAAGCGTTGCATCTGTTGATACGGAACCGGAAACCGTATATGGGATTCTTTAACAACGATCTGGTTGGTAACACGGAGATCGAGCCGGGCAAATGGTACAATGTCGTATGGCGGTATAATAAGAGGAATGGGGAGCAGGCTATATTCGTGAATGGAAAACTGGACGCGATCTCTTTTGATCGTCCGGCTTATCTGGGTAGTGATAGCTTATATGTCGGTTTCGTGAATTTCAGCCAGTCCTCGAACTTCGTGGGTGTGCTGGATAATCTTTGTATTTGGTCTCGTGTGTTGAGCGATAAGGAGATATTGGGATTGAGCAACCAGTTATTAGATTTACATATATCGAATGCGATTACTTGGTTGGATGTCCTTGGAATTGGGTTGATTTTGATGGCTTTGGTCTCGATAGCTTATCTAGGCTATCGGAAGGTGAAAGAAAAGCCAAGGCAGGATGAGGCTGATGCGGGAACGGTCGCGGAGGAGGGAATCGAGGAAGGAATCGAGGAGCCGGATCGTTCTTCGCGAGAGATGCCGGAGGAGATTGAGGAGGTTCCGGTTCTGCGCAATTATATCCGATTGTTTGGAGAGTTCTATGTGTTGGACCGGGATGGAAATGATATAACCTCTCTATTTACCCCAAAATTAAAACAGCTGTTTATCTTGATTATGCTTCACTCTTCCCGTGGAGGTTTCGGGATATCGAGCAAGGACTTGACACGGATGATTTGGGGGAATGACAACCCCTCGAAAAGTACGAAGAGCCTTCGAAGCGTATCTATATTGAAACTCCGGAAGATATTGGAACGTATCGATACGGTCGAGGTTCTATTTAACGCGAATCGATATATTCTCCAGCTTTCGGAAGATGTCTATTGCGATTATTTGGCTTGTTTGGATTGGCTGAAAGATAAACGGGTACGGACTCAGCCGGACTTTGAATATTTCTATGATATTATCAGCAAAGGAGAAGTGTTCAAAGGGGAATCGTTTGATTGGATGGATGATTTTAAAAGTTATATCTGTAATAGTACGGTGGATGTCTTGTCTCGCTTTATCGACACTTACTCGATCGAGGATGAGGCGGATCGGGTGATCCAGATAGCAGACCAGATCCTTCTGAACGATCCTTGCAACGAGGAGGCTTTGCTCTATAAGATCAAAGCCTTGATTTACCAGAACAACTTTAAATTGGCCCGTTATGTGTACGACCGCTTTTGCGCTTTATACCAAGAGATGTATGGCGAGGCTTTCCCCTCTTCTTTTGAGCAGGTCGTACCGTCTCCGCTGATGAGTCAGCAATCTCCCCAGTAAGTATTATAGTGTGCCTGCTCATTGGCAGGACTGTGCCATTGCTATTGTCACACCTGTGCCATCGTTGTGGCAAGACCGTGCCACCGTTATGGCATGCCTGTGCCATCCGTGTGGCACTCCTCTGCCATTACAGTGGCAAATGTATGCGCCCCACTGATAGCGATCCTTTCGAATAGAGAGGCAGGTGCTATGCCTCTGACTTATCGAAGATTTTTATAAATATTTCTTGATTTATTTATGTCGCTGTTATTGCGTGAATTATGCTTTGTGAGGATATGAAATTTGCCTTAAATTAGCCCTAGGTTAATGCCTTGTTTAGCGTTCGTTAACTCATGGTTTACTGCTCCTCCCTATATTCGCTCTCGTTGTTTCGCACGAGGAAGCGAAGTTGTGTTTTACTATATATATTTTTTTTTCGACTTTAAATTTAATACTATGAGTAACACTATGTCTGACAAGAATTCGGTGAACTTCACACGTAGGGAGTTCTTAGGTACAGTAGCTGCAGCGGCGGCGTTTACAATCGTACCTCGTTCCGTTTTGGGTGGACCGGGCTATACGGCACCTAGCGATATGGTCAATTTGGCCGGTATCGGTGTGGGTAGCCAAGGTGGTGGCGATATACAGAATATCGCTACTCCGGATGTACCAATTAAAAGGAGACCTTTTGGTGGAGGCGGTATGCTGATGCAACCTTATGCGGGCATCCAGCCACCCAGACGGGAACGAAGAGCGTCGGATAATCCTGTGCAAATGGGAGATGCGGAGAAACAATCGTTTAAGCATGCGAATATTTATGCGCTATGTGATGTAGACCACGATTACTCCGGACATATCTTAGCGGGATACCCGAAAGCGAAGAAGTATACCGATTTCCGGGAAATGATCGACAAGGAGAAAGAGATCGATGCGGTATTGATCGGTACTCCGGACCACACCCATGCGGTTATTGCCGCTTATGCGATGAAAGCTGGTAAGCATGTATTTGTAGAGAAGCCGATGGCTAAGACGATTTATGAGACTCGCTTTTTGAGGGATCTGGCAAAGCAAACCGGTGTTGTTACCCAGATGGGTAACCAAGGGCATAATATTGAAGGGACTATGCAGACGGTTGAATGGATCCAAGGTGGCGTGATCGGAGACGTAAAGGAAGTTCATTTGTGGACAAACCGTCCGATGTGGCGCCAAGGTTATTTTGATCGTCCGGCGGGAGTGGATATACCGTCTAATCTTAACTATGACGTGTGGTTGGGACCGGCTCCTGATAAACCTTATAATCCGGAGATGCTTCATTTCGCTTGGCGTGGGTTATGGGATTACGGTACAGGCGCTATGGGGGATATGGGAGCCCATACCTTCGACGCTCCGATTTGGGCGCTTAATTTGGGTATGCCCACGAAAATACAAGCTACTTCCACCCCTTACAATAAGGACTATCTGCCACAATCGGAATGCGTGACGTATGAGTTCCCGGCTCGTGGGAATATGCCTCCGGTAAAGGTAACTTGGAGTGATGGGGGTATAAAACCGGCTCGTCCGGCGGAGTTGGAACCGAACCGCCAGTTAAGGGAAGCGCTTTATATAGGCGATAAAGGCTTGATCATGCATGGTACCCATGGAGCGGAGCCGCAACTGATACCGGAAAGACCGGGATTCGTAGCTCCGGAGAAGACATTAAAGCGACCGAGTAATATTTATGTGGACTTTATCGAGGCGATAAAGGAAGGTCGCAAAGCCGCTAATGATTTTGAGGTATCCGCTAAATTGACGGAGATTATGTTGCTGACGAATATCGCTGTCGCCGCGCAACGGTTGGATCTTACGTTGGAATATGACGCAGAGAATATGAGAATCACGAATTGTCCGGAAGCGAACGATTATTTCCACTATGAGTATCGTAAAGGTTGGAGCCTGTAAGGGACTTTCTTCTAAGGGTTAAGATTAATTTATAAATTGAATGGTTATGAATAAAGATGTGAACAATGGTCAGTCCAGACGTGAGTTTCTAGGAAGATCGGTCGCTGCTTTGGCGGCCGCGTCTTTCCTTCCGAGTGCTTTCTCTTGTACGGGGAAGAGTGTGGCGGCTCCCGCTCCGGTTGATACGGCGGCGGAGGCAGGCAAGGTTAACTCGAAGTTCGGTGGCGTGCAAATCGGCACGATCACTTATAGTTGGCGTTCCATGCCGGGTGGATTGGAGAATATCATCAAGTATTGCCAAGAAGCGAATATCAGTTCCATTGAGTTGATGGGAGGTGATCTGGAAGCTTATTTAGGAGCTCCGGAGAATCCGATGATGAAATTCTTCCGTCGGCAAGCTTCTCAACCTGCGGCGAAACCGGGTGAGAAACCTGCGGCTCCTCGTCGGATGGGTCCCCCGAAGTTTACTCCGGAGCAGCAGGCTGAGATCGATAAATATAAGGAAGAGGTGAAAGCGTGGCGTCTCGGGCTGGATCTATCGAAGGTGGAAGGTGCCCGTAAGTTGTTGAGCGACGCTGGGATATCTGTGCATATCGTGAAAATGCAACCTTCCGGCATGGGATCGGACGAAGAGGTCGATTATGCCTTCAAGGTGGCCAAGGCCATGGGCGCTAAAGCCGTGACGGACGAGATTAATTTGGAGACGGCGAAAAGAGTCGCTCCATTTGCCGAGAAGCATGGGATGTATATGGCTTTCCATAATCATATGCAATATGCCGAAGAAGGCTTTAGTTGCGATCCGATCTTAGCGATCTCTCCTTCTATTATGTTGAATTTTGATGCGGGCCACTTCTTTGGCTCTACAGGTATCCATCCGAATGAGATGATCAAGAAATATCATGATCGGATCTATAGTATCCACTTGAAAGATAAGACGGGGCCTACGACAGGGGACCAGCCGAATACGAATCAAGTATGGGGACAAGGGGAGATGCCGTTGGAAGACGTGCTCTTGTTGATCAAACAAGAGAAATGGCCTATCTATTGCGATATAGAACTGGAATATGATATCAAGCCTTGGTCTGACTCCGTGAAAGAGGTAGGCACTTGCGTGAAATATGCTCGACAGATATTGATGTAGATTATAGAATGTTGTCTTTGGTATGTCATTAATGGGATGACGAAAAGGTCGGTTCCCGGTGGAGCCGACCCTTTATTTTTTATTTATTGATCTCTTTCAGCAAATTTGGTGCGCACTTAAAATGGACAATGGTTCTAGGGATCAACATTAAAGTCTCTCCGCTTTTCGGGTTTCTAGCCAACCTGCTTGTCTGTAAGCGGGGAGTATAAACACCGAAACCCTGTATACATACCTTTTCTCCGGCTCTCGTTTTCTCTAAGATGATGTTATTCAGTTCTTCCAATATGTACCGGATTTCTTCTTTGTCATTACCGACTCTTTTCGATAATTCCTCGATTAGCTGACTTTTATTCATATCGTATTATTTTTTGAGAAGTTTGTTCTTTGCTCTGTTGTTAAATATTTTTTCCTGTATTGCAAAGGCGATAAGCCCGTGTGCCTCCGAAAGAAGCGTCCCAACGAGGATTGGTTCGAGAACTGCGTCTTCTCAACAATCTCTTGGATATTCAAGGTGGAGTTGGTGAGTAATCCTTTTAATTCTAGGATCATATATTCCGTAATCCAATCTTTGGCGGATTTGCCGCTTACCTCCTTAACAACCATGGTCAAGTATTTAGGGGTGATGCATAGAGAGTTCGCGTAGAACGTCACGCTTCTGTTCACTTTGTAATTACTCATGACCAATTGAAAGAATTTGTGGGTCAGTTCTTTCTTGTGTACATCTATCGTTGCCGTACTGTCTAAAGAATTGACTTTATAATGGTTATATATATCAAGGAATAATATGCGAAGTAAGAGTATAACCGACTCTCTTCGATACTGGTTTTCCGGATCGACGGCTTTTCTTATAAGTAATTCAAAGAAGTCTACAAAGGAAAGAGTTTCCACGTCTTCCATCTTGAAATAGTAATGTTGCCTCATATAGAAAAAGAAATGTGGCGAGAAACGACTGATACCGCTTAATATATCAGAATAAAAGGATTCCGTGATCGTGAAATATCTGATTTGGAAATCTACGCTAACGTCCGTTAATGCGACCAATTGCCCCGGCAAGATGATGATGAGCTCTTTGGGGGTTATAATGTGCTTGTTAGAATAGATATCAATTTTAGCGTTTCCTTTTACACAATAGATGACAATCCCTAATCTTATATAAGAAGGGTAAGTGGTAATAGGGAGTTCTTTGGAAAGTGTAAAGATCTTGAAGTCCTTCTCCAAAGAATAATCAATACCACTATTCGGCTCAACTATTTTTTTAATATTTCCCGACATTCTTTTTGTCTATGTTTCTTATGTAAAATTATAACTTCGTCTTTTACTATATTTATCTAGTGGTTGTTTGGTATAATATTACAGAAATATAGGTCTCGTTTTGGCGTTTTTTAAAGTTTGGCTTAAATGATACCTTGAAAAATAACCGCTATTGGATGTTTTTGTTTGTAGGTCTAATACTTTTTTGCAAGTACGGTTGAGGTGATGTTAGGGATAACTTGTATTCTAAGGGCTGTGCGAGCTGGATGGAATATGTGTTAGGAAATATTAGTAATTAAGGTTAAGGACAAGCGTGCGAGACAAGAACGGGAAGGATTGCCTCGCACGACAGGCTTAGATCGTCTTTTAGATAAACTTGAGTATATCTTCTGCCTTTTCCGCTATATGATCGGGTGCGTATTTCTCTAATTCCGTACGAGGGCGAAAGCCCCATGTTACCCCACAGGAGGTCACTTCGCTGTTGATGGCGGTTTGCATGTCTACGTCCGAGTCACCGACATAAAGAGTGTTCTCTTTGGATATGCTCGCTCGTTCTACGATCTCATTGACAATACTGGGATCTGGCTTCGCCTTTACTCCTTCACGCTGTCCGAGAACCTCCGTAAATTGTATGGAAGGAAAGAAATGGGCGATGAGCTTACGGGTAGCGGCTTGATATTTATTAGAAGCGACCGCCAGTTTTATCCCTCTTTCCTGCAACAAGGCTAATAACTCAGGGACACCGGGGTATGGAACGCTGCGATCCGTGTTATGCAGATCGTAATGCTTCAAGAACTCTTCCCTTACCTTTAGTATATTCTCTGCCGTCTTTTCACCTTCGGGTAACGCGCGTTCGAATAATTTGTTGATGCCGTTTCCTACGAAGAAGTTATACTCCTTTACGTCGTGCGTCGGAAAACCGTTTTGCCGCAACGCATGGTTCGTGCTATGGGCTAAATCCGCGATCGTATTTAATAATGTTCCGTCAAGATCGAATATTACTAACTTTTTCATTTTAGTTTTCTGGCAAAATTAATGGAATGTAGAGACATACTTTACCTTTCGACTGATAAAATAGATGAACCGATTTAAAAATAGATAAAAGTATTAGGTCATATATAAGATATTTGTATCTTTAGGACAGGAATAGAAATCCTTTGTAATATATTGTATAACCTAAAATTGGAACATCATGGGAAAGAATCAATTAATTCACGGGAATGAATTTCATTTGCTGAAACAAGCTGAGATTCATAAAGCTACAGGCAAATTAGTCGAGTCACTAAACTTGGCAGCCGGTTCTACGGGAGGTTTTGATCTTTATAAAGTTGTAGAGGCTTATTTTACGGATTTAGAGAAAAGAAAGGAGATCAATGATTTGTTGGGTATTTCCGAGCCATGTGAGACACGTGTCACGGAAGAATGCTTTTCTTAAATAAGCCGCAGTAGGAATAACATAGAAAAAGGAGATACCTGAATCAGATATCTCCTTTTATTATATCTCAAAGAAGGATCAATTACTTACCAGAAAGTTTTTCTTTCAAAGCTGCCAATTCCTCGATGTCACCTAATGTAGTCTTTTCAACCGGACCGGTTACCATTCCAGATTCCTCTTCTTTTTTACCGCCACGTTTTGAGGAAGCCTTCTTTTCAGAAGTTGCCTTAGCGCCTTTTTGCTCATCTTCAAAGATGCGGCTGTGAGAAAGGATGATACGTTTAGCTTCCTTGTTGAACTCGATTACCTTGAATGAAAGTTTCTCATCTACTTGAGCTTGAGAACCATCTTCTTTTACAAGATGCTTCGGAGTAGCGAAACCTTCTACGCCGTAAGGCAAAGAGATAACGGCACCCTTATCCAATACTTCGATGATTGTACCTTCGTGGATAGAACCAACCGTGAAGATTGTCTCGAATACATCCCAAGGATTCTCTTCCAATTGCTTGTGGCCTAAGCTTAAGCGACGGTTTTCCTTATCGATTTCCAATACTTGAACCTCGATCTCTGCTCCGATCTGAGTGAATTCAGACGGATGTTTGATCTTCTTCGTCCAAGACAAGTCAGAGATGTGGATCAAGCCGTCAACACCTTCCTCGATTTCTACGAATACACCGAAGTTTGTGAAGTTACGAACCTTAGCCGCATGACGAGAACCTACCGGGAAGCGCTCCTCGATGTTTTCCCAAGGATCAGCCTTCAATTGCTTGATACCAAGAGACATCTTACGCTCGTCACGATCCAAAGTCAAGATTACGGCCTCGATCTCGTCACCAACCTTCATGAAGTCTTGAGCGGAACGCAAGTGCTGTGTCCAAGACATCTCTGAAACGTGGATCAAACCTTCTACGCCCGGAGCGATCTCGATGAACGCGCCATAGTCAGCCATAACGACAACTTTACCCTTAACCTTGTCACCAACCTTCAAGTTCGTATCCAAAGCATCCCATGGGTGCGGAGTCAATTGCTTCAAGCCAAGAGCGATACGTTTCTTCTCGTCGTCGAAGTCCAAGATAACAACATTGATCTTCTGGTCAAGCTGAACGATTTCTTCCGGATGAGAAACACGTCCCCAAGAAAGGTCTGTGATGTGGATCAAACCGTCTACGCCACCCAAGTCGATGAATACACCGTAAGAAGTGATGTTCTTGACAGTTCCTTCCAATACCTGTCCTTTCTCCAATTTGGAGATGATATCTTTCTTCTGTTGTTCCAACTCAGCCTCGATAAGAGCCTTGTGAGATACAACAACATTCTTGAATTCTTGATTGATCTTAACAATCTTGAATTCCATAGTCTTACCTACAAATACATCGTAGTCGCGGATCGGCTTCACATCGATCTGAGAACCCGGCAAGAACGCTTCGATACCGAATACGTCAACGATCATACCGCCCTTCGTACGACATTTGATGTAACCTTTGATAATTTCGTCTTTTTCAAGAGCCTCGTTAACACGATCCCAAGAACGTGTAGCGCGTGCTTTCTTGTGTGAAAGGATCAATTGTCCTTTTTTGTCTTCTTGGCTCTCGATGTAAACCTCTACCTCGTCACCAATCTTTAAATCCGGGTTATAACGGAACTCGGACATAGGAACAACACCGTCAGATTTGAAACCGATGTTTACAACAACCTCACGTTTGTTCATAGAAGTAACGGTACCCATAACCACTTCTTTGTCTTTTACCGTGTTCAGGGTCTCGTCATACGTTTTTACAAGATCGTCCTTGCTTACTTCGGTGTAAGTCTCGCCTTGCTCGAAAGCGTCCCAGTTGAAATCTTCAACCGGCTGGATGTTTTTTAAATTTTCCATTCTTTAATTGTTAATACTAAGTTTGTTTTAATTAGTAAGTTAGACTTTATGTTGTCATCTCTCAAAAATCGGGGCAAAGGTAATGCTTTTTTTCTGATTGACAAGAGTTTTGAGGGGTAAAAACATTCAATTGGGCCGTGTTGGCTGTAATTACGGAAAACTGTTGATTTTTATTGATATTTATTTTGTAAGTTTGCGAATTGTAAGCGATAAATCAATGAGTAGAGGATTTTTAAGAAAGTCCAGCGTCAATACTTTTATAGGAATAGTGTGGATTTTGTTTGCGGTGAGCGCAAGTGCGCAGAATGCCGTGAGTAAATTTCGTGCGGATAGCATACGCCAATCTTTATCGTGTATCCAAAAACCTCAGGATAAGATACCCCTTCTTAAAGAATTAATCGGCTTGTACTGGCAATTGCCGGAGGAGGTACCAGCGTTGAAAGAGATAATCGATATCGCGATGCCTTTGGATTCCATCGGGATCGTATACGATGCGATGGCTGGCTTGAGTCGTTATTACCCTGCTATTAACGTTTGTCCGAGTCGGGGGCGCTCTTGAAACAGTATGATCATTTATTGGATTCCTTGGAAAGGAAGTATAATGGGGAGGGAAAGATTTTTCCGGTAAAACGTCATCGTTGCTTGATGAGTTGCTATTATTGCGAGCTGTATACCATGAAAGGGAATTCGGGAAAGGCACAGGCGTATTTGGATCAGGCGACCGCTTATTTGGATAGTTCTTTTGGGGATAGGGTGGAGGCTCAATATCTGCGGACAAAATCATTTTATTATTGGAAGGAGAAAGATTATAGGCATGCGTTGTCCGCCGTCAATCTGGCTTTAAAGATCAATCGTGATCTGGATAAGTTGGAGATGAAGAAAGCGATATTGCAATCGTCCGGCCAATTGCAAGAGGCGGTCACTATCTATGAGGAGATCATCAATAAGACGGAGACGATCAACATGGATGCCTTCGACCGGCAAATCGAGCAACTCCGTGTATTGAATGACTTGAATGACATGGAAAAGCAAGATCGGGAGTTGAAGCTGAAATCGGAGCAAGAAGCTTTGAAGCAGAAGCAGATTGTCGTATCTATCGGTCTTCTATTGGTCTTGATGGGCCTACTCTATATGTTGTGGCGTATTTATATGCATACTAAGCGGTTGAGAAATGAGTTGCTTCAGGAGAAAGACTCCTTGATCGCTTCGGAGAAGCAACTGAGGGTCGTGACGAAAGAGGCGGAGGCGGCGAACAAGAAGAAAAGCGCATTTATCGCCAATATCAGCCATGAGGTGCGTACGCCGTTGAACGCCATTGTCGGGTTCTCGGAATTATTGGCGAGTAGCGAGTATAGCGAGGAGGAGAAGATCCGGTTTGCCGGGGAGGTGAACCATAGTTCCGAGTTGCTATTGAATCTGGTGAACGATGTCCTGGATTTATCCCGTTTGGAATCCGGCAAGATCAAGTTCAGCGTGAAGCCAAACGATCTGGTCGCCTGTTGCCAGAGGGCGTTGGATTCGATTCGCCATCGGGTGAAGCCCGGGGTCCGATTGACGTTTACTCCCTCGCTTGAATCTTATACCTTGAATACGGATGCCTTGCGTTTACAGCAGTTGCTGACTAACTTGTTGTCGAATGCCGCTAAATTCACCTCTGAGGGAGAGATCAATCTCTCGTTTACCGTGGATGAGGGCAAGGAGGAGGTCCGTTTCTCCGTTACGGATACGGGCTGCGGGATCCCGGAGGATAAGTGCGAAAAGATATTCGAGCGTTTTGAGAAACTGGACGACTTTATTCAAGGTACCGGCCTAGGACTATCTGTTTGCCAGATCATCTCGGAGCAGCTTAATGGCTCTTTATCGGTGGACATCTCTTATAAGGATGGAGCCCGGTTTGTCTTTATACATCCAACGAATTTAATTGAGACCCCCATATGAGACAGAAGAATCGACTCAATAACTGGATATCCATACGTATGGGGATGGTCATCGTGATCTTCCTAGGCGTATCTTGCGGTTCGATGAAATCTTCCACACCTCCTCCCGCCAAGGATCGTTTAACGGAGATCGACAGCTTGGAGAGGTTATTGCCGGACTGCCCGACAATAGCGTCTACCTTGCCCTTATTGCGGAGGTTGGCATTCCTGTACCAGCAGCAATCCGAGATGAAGGTTTATAATGAACGTCTTTATGAAAATGCGATGGCGGTGGATTCTATATCTGTCGCATACTTGGGATTGAAGAACTTAGCCGAATATTATTACGATCAGTCTGTACGTGATAGTTTGGAATATTATTGTTCTCTCGTAGACTCCATAGCCAAGGCCCGGCATGAATACCCGAATGTGTTGTTTGACGTGAAGAGCCTTTCCTGCCAAGATCTCCTTTGGCTTGGGAATTATGAGCTGACGATGAGCGAAGCTATGGATCTGTATCGGTTGGCGAGCAACTTGGATCATAGATATGGCTTGCTCCGTTGCTCGGAGACATTAGGATTGATTTACCAACGAATCCGGAGGGATAGCGACGCTGTCGTCTCTTTTCAGGAAAGCCTTGATTTATTGAAGGATATAAAGGATGTGCCGGATATCATGGATACTAAGGTCCGGTTAACTTCTTATCAATTGGAGAGTAGCGTACGGACGAAGCAATACGCGTCGACGGAACGGATCTTAGGGCAATATAAGGCTTTGCTCGATGAGCAGTATAAGATCTACCAAGAGAAAAACGATCTTTTGTCTATTAAAAGAGAATATTGGTTACTTTATTCTTTTTACACGAGTTTTTATCTTTCGCAAGGAGACTTGGAGAATGCCAAGCGTTCGTTGGATCAAGCCTCTTCTTATGCGGATAGTAATTGGGTTGAGGGAGATTATGCGATCAATACCTACCTGGCGGTTAAGGCCCGTTATCATAAGGCGGCAGGAGACATTCCGCTGGCGCTTCATTGTATAAATGAAGTGCTGGAGACCGAGCGGCTGCCCGAGGATATCCAGTTCAAGGCGGATATCTTGAAGGAACAGGGACTACTTGGGGAGGTCATGGCTCTATATGACGAACTTTATAGTACGCTGACGAAAAGGCGGGGAACTTCTTTTCTCCGGCAGGTAAACCAATTGCGTACCTTGCATGAGCTGCATGAAAAGGAGTTGAAAGAAACGGAATTGAAGGAGGCCGGGCAACGCATCGCCCGGAAACAGGATCTGCTGATCTTTATCCTATCCATATCGGTCGTGCTGTTGATCCTTCTCTATGTCCTGTTTTTGTACTACCGTCATCTACGATCCTTGAAGAACCAGTTGCAGCGGGAGAAAGAGTTGCTTTTGGAATCTCAAAGACAGTTGATAAAGGAAAAGACCCGTGCGGAAGAGGCTAGCTTGATGAAAAGCGCTTTCCTGGCGAATATGAGCCACGAGGTCCGGACTCCGTTAAATGCTATCGTGGGGTTCTCCGGTTTATTGGTGGAACCTTCTACCGATGAGGAGGAGCGGAAGGAATATTCGTCTATCATCCGGAACAACACGGATCTGATGTTGAATCTGGTAAACGACGTATTGGACTTATCCCGGATGGAGACCGGAGACCTTCATTTTGACATCAAGGATCATCTGCTTTTAGTATGTTGCCAAATGGCTTTGGAGAGTGTACGCCACCGGATACCGGATGGGGTTAAATTGACTTTTTCTCCCGCCGGGGAACCAATCGTGGTACATGTAGATAATCTGCGCCTGCAACAACTGTTGACAAACGCCGCTAAATTTACGGAGAAAGGCGAGATTAATCTATCGTTTCAACTTGAGCCGGACCGGAAGAAGGTACGTATAGCCGTTACGGATACGGGCGCCGGAATCCCCCTTGAAAAACAGGCTACCATATTCAACCGCTTTGAGAAGCTGGACGATTACAAGCCCGGCGTGGGTTTGGGGCTCTCTATCTGTCTCCTGATCGCCGAGCGGCTGGACGGCGCCTTGTTTATCGACTCTTCGTATACAGACGGGGCTCGCTTCGTGCTTATCCTTTCTTGTGAAATAGATTCCTCAATTTATAATCCGCCAATAGAAGTATGAGCGTGATGGCCCCTATGTATAAATAGAAAGCCAAGGCCGATGTGCTTATCGTGGGGATGGCTATCTTGGGTATCTCCATATATACGAAAGATACGATCGCGAGGGAAATCATGATAAGCGAGGCCACGATCGCCGCTAACAGGCTGAACCGTTCGTCACGTTTCTTCGCCTTTGCGGACTCAAGCATGATTTGTCGCATTACGTTCGAACGGAACGAGGCGGGAAGCTCCTCCTCCGGTATGCGTTTGAATAAATCCCCCAATAAATCGGGTTGTTCCTTATTTGTGTTTATCTTACTCATGATCCATTCCATTTAATAATACAAACAATTTTTTTCGGATGCGATGTAGCTTGACTTTAATATTCGAGGCGGTCAAGCCGGTGATAGAGACCAGTTCTTCTATTGTTTTTTCTTTCCAATAAAAGAGCAAGATCAAGGCCCGTTCGTCCGGTAGAAGTTGTTCAAGGGCGACTTCCAATCTTTGAACCTGTTCCGTGGATTCGGTTTGTCCGAACAGGTTCGTAATTTCCTCCTCCGATACGTTTTCAAGTGTAGTCTCCTCAATCGCTAGAAACTCATATCTCTTCTTCCGGACCGACGAGATCGCCGTGTTGTAAGCGATCCGGTAAATCCATGTGGAGAAACTGCAATCCCCTTTGAATGAGGCGAGGTTTTTGAATACCTTCATAAACGTATCTTGCGCCAACTCCTCAGCCTCCTCTTGGTTTTGTACCACTTTGAGGATCAACGAGTTAATCGGACGGCTATACTTGTCCAAAAGGCAAACGAAACATGCCACGTCCCCCGCTTGTATCCTTTGTATGTAATATGTATCGGTATACAATTCCATTGTACTTAATGGACGCAAGCCGGGTAAATAGGTTACAACTTGCGGTAACAAAAATAAAAAATATTTTTCAGCCCGGAGGTGTAACCTATGGGAAACTGTTGCGTCAAATTAGCAAACAATATGAATGAATCAATTAAAATTATACAGTTATGATGGATTTTATTTCTGTTCCGCTAGTTGTCGGAATCGTTTGTGCAGGTATTTACGGATTATTTGAGTTGTTTGTTCGCAAGAGGGAACGTTTGGCGATTATCGAGAAGATCGGTGATAAACTGGATGCCTCTGCTTTCGATGGTAAATTGGGACTGCCTCACTACATGCGAAACTTCTCGTTCAGTAGCTTAAAGGCCGGGTGCCTTTTGGTGGGAATCGGATTAGGTTTGTTGGTAGGCTTTATTATTAATATGTGTATGGCGACAAATTCTTATTATGATGATGGTTGGTACAGGCATGAGGTAGCGGGTACGGCTTATGGGGCTTCGGTTCTTTTGTTCGGGGGAATCGGCTTGATAATAGCGTTCGTCATTGAGCTGAAACTAGGTAAGAATAATAAATAGCCATAGGCTTGCCTGTATAGACGTAGCGTGCTGCATGCAGCACGCTACGTCTATACTACAGGTAGATCTCCCCGAAGAATTCAGGACAATGGAAATTAGGCTCGGGAAGGTCGATCGGACTCCAACTTACGAAATGCGGATTCATTGTCTCATCGGCGCATTTATAGAAGTTCCCTAGTATTTTCTCCGGCAGATTACTAGGATCTAACCCCATCAACTTGAGTGGTATGACTACGATTAAGTTCCATGTATGAATACCTTTAATCTCCTCGAATGCCCTTCTTCTCACGGATGGGAGTCTTATGATGCTTTTATACTCTTCTTGCGAAAGCGACGTCTTGATATCCCGTGAGGTACGGCGGGCGGCATCGCAAGTCCCGATACAATTAAACTCGAAATTCATATAATGCGAGTCACCTTCCTTTTTCATGAAGAATTCCACGCAACTATCCTTATGGACCGAGGAATTGTCCATCTCATAAGACGCCTTTAGCGAATTACCCTGCACGCTATATCGTATATATAGATTTTTCTCTGTCCGGGCTATATTAAAAGCGGTGATCGGCTTATATGGATACTCATGCCAATTGGCATGGGTGAGGAACTCACGTTGGGATTGCACCTCAAGAATCGGTTCTATGGATGTTATATCGAGTACATCCAGAACAGGGATAACAGGAACTTTCAGTCTTTTCATTTTAACTATAGATTTGAAGTAAAGGCCATTGTAAGTAGGAGGTCAATAAAACCGATAGGGCACCGATAATAGACAATACGATAATGACAGAGCCCACGATCCGGTTCAGTAACCAAATACCTCTAACGTTGAACCATTTTCTCAGTTTTCCAATAATATATGTTATGCCGAACCACCAAAGAACGGCCCCTAACCCTATGCAAACAATGCCCAATACCAGCAGCCAAAACGAATGTTCAGGCAGCACGAAACCAAACCGGGCGAATAATCCTATATAGAGCAAGACGATTAACACGTTGCTAAAGGTAAGTAGAAAAGCTGTAATAAAGTCTTGGGTGAACGATAATTTTTTTTCTCGGTGTTTCTTTAGGTTCCTAGTCGGGTTGCTTTGGAAGATATAATACCCGAAAATGCCGAGAACGATACTTCCGATCAATTGCAGGGGCGCTTGGTTCGCCTCCACGAAGTTGACCACAACTCCCATGCCCAGACAAGTCAGTGCCGCATAAATCACGTCGGATAGAGCGGCCCCTAATCCGGTGACGAACCCGTGCCAACGTCCTTTATTTAGTGTTCTTTGTATACAGAGCATACCGATGGGGCCCATGGGGGCCGAAACCAATACACCTATAATGATTCCTTTACTAACGATTCCTAGCATTAAGTTGAGTCTCTTCTAGTTTCTTGGGCAAAGATACATCCATTCCGCGATAAAAAAAAGGTAAAAAACGTAAGATACTGTAGGGACGAGGCTCGCTCGTCCCTTATTTCGGGAAATTGGGACTGTACAATAGGGTCGTATCGAGAGTCATCAATTTACCGTCTTTCACGAATGAATCTCCTCGCTCGGACAGATGCTCTACCATCATCTTGCGTAGTTCGGACAACTTATTCTGATAGGCTGCGTCCTCACTAAGGTTATGTGTCTCTCCCGGGTCTTCCCGTAAATCGAACAACTGCTCGCTTCCGTTGTGGAAATTCCAGATATACTTAATCTTCCCATCGGTAAGGGCTGCCCAGTAATTATCGTCGCTATAGCAAGTGGCATGCTCCATGTCTATATAGGGGCGCCATTGTTCCTGCTGGCCTTGGATCAGCTTGAGTAAAGACCGCCCGTCCATATCGGGAGGAACCGACCCGCCGGCGATATCGATAAAGGTAGGCAAGAAGTCTCTCAGTTCTACAGGTTGTTCTATGCTGCTTCCGTCCGGTATGGATTTGGATATACCGGCGGGCCATTTTACGATATAAGGAATATGGGCCGAACCCTCGTACGGATAGGTTTTCCGCCAATGATAATGATCGCCCAACATATCACCATGATCCGCCGTGAAACAAATCAGGGCATTGTCGTACATACCTTTGTCTTTTAGGGTCTGGATGATTTGCCCTACTTGATCGTCGATAAAGGTGATATTGGCGTAATAATGGCGACGGGAGTTTATGGCATACGCATCCCCGAAATTACCGAATGGGGCATCCGATGCTCCTTGGAGAGGATCTTTCGGCTCGGCGTATTGTCCGCACCAATCTCCTATATGGGGTTTCGGGATATCTGCGTCCTTATACATATCCAGATAACGTTGAGGCGGATCATAAGGACTATGCGGGCGGGCGAATGATACCTTGAGGAATAAGGGCTTGTCGTTGTCGTAGTTCCGGATCAACTCGCAAGCGGTCTGTCCGGTCCAAGCCGTAGGATGAAGCCGTTCGTCTAACTTATAGACACCGGCGGCATGGTCGTTCCAGCCGATACCCGTAAGATCCGGGTCTTTGCCGGGTGCCTGCAATTGAAACCATTCCCGGTAATCGCTGATGAAATCGGGACTTTCCACCCGGCCACTCTCGTCGATCAAGGTCGCGTGGAATCCGTGAAGTGCTTTCTGCGGAAACCAATGCATCTTACCGATCCCGAAGGTATAATACCCCAGATTCCGCATCATCTGAGGCATCTCGTAACGATACTTCAAGGCCATGCGTCCGTATCCCAGCATACCATGATGCCAAGGAGACATCCCGGTCAATAAACCGGCCCGTCCCGGAGTACTACTTGGAGCGGAGGAATATCCGCTCACGAACAACGAGCCTTCTTGCGCCAGCCGGTCGATATTCGGTGAGATCACCGCCTTGTTTCCCATGCAGCCGAGGGCGTCGCCCCGTTGTTGATCGGTCATGATCAAGATGATATGCGGCTTACCGCTCTTTACGGGCATGGCGGGAGAGACGGCGGTCTCTGCCTCTTTCCCGCTTTTGCTATGCGTCATCCCCGGAAGTGTCGCACCCAGACCGATTCCGAGGGATGATTTAATGAAGTTTCTTCTTTCCATTATTTAGCCTTGATAGTGTGATCCCGAACTCCTTTTAAGATTCCCTGCAATTGGAAAACGATCTCCGGATGTTGCAAGGCCTTGTTTCCTTCCTCGTAGACCTTCGTCATGTCGTATAACTGAGGCTCGGGGGAATATCCGGTCTCAATCTTCTCATATTCCATGATAGCGGAACCTACGCTCGGCTCGATATATTTCCAATCTTTCGTACGGACGGAGAGTGCCTTATTAAGCGCTTGCTCGATTACCCACGGGCGGTCTTCCTTGCTTTTCCCGATCCAAGTATCCAGATAATCATAGCTATCCGGCGCGCTTCCTTCCGGAAGACGGGAATTCGTCAGTGAGGCAAGGGAGGCGAACCAGTCGATCTGGCTCACTAGCGCATCTGATACGGCGGCTTGCTTGATCTCCTTTGGCCAATGTACGATAGCCGGGATACGGGTTCCCCCTTCGAAGGCACTGTATTTATTACCTCTAAGCGGTCCGGCGGGTTTATGATCGCCTAATAGCTCCACGGCCCGGTCCGCGTAACCATCGTCTACGACAGGTCCGTTGTCGCTTGACAAGATGATCAAGGTGTTTTCCGTCAATCCCATCTCATCCAATGTTTTCATCAATTGGCCTACGCTCCAGTCGAATTGCTCGATAGCGTCGCCCCTCACGCCCATCGGGTTCTTTCCCCGGAAACGGTCGTGCGGGAAGCGGGGTACATGCACGTCGTTCGTGGCGAAATACATGAAGAAAGGCTTCTCTTTATTCTCCTTGATAAAATCGATGGCGTGTGTCACGATAGAATCGGCGATATTCTCGTCTTTCCAAAGCGCCTTGCCGCCACCTTTCATGTAACCGATACGGCTGATTCCGTTTACGATGGATTGGTCGTGCCCGAAACTAGGCTTCTGGTTGTATAATAATTCCGGATTATCTTTTCCGGTCGGCTCTCCGGGAAAGTTCTTCTGGTAACTGACATAGATCGGGGTGTCCGGATCGTAGTTCGCCACCTGCCCGTTCTCGATGAATACGCAGGGGACGCGGTCTGCCGTCGCCGCCATGATATAGGAATAATCAAATCCCAGATCGCCAAGGGCGGTGGGGAGTGGGGCGTTCCAGTCTTGCTCTCCCGCTTTGTCTCCTAGGCCAAGATGCCATTTGCCGATAGCGGCCGTGGCGTATCCCGCGTTCTTGAACATATCGGCTATCGTATAACGCTCCGGTCGTATGATCATTCCGGCGTTTCCCGCGGCGATGTCCGTTCCCGGGCGGCGCCATGCGTACTCTCCGGTTAGCATGGATATCGGGAGGGCGTACTGGTAGAAGCGGTCGCGTGAGCATTGGTGAAGCGGATGCCGTTCTTGGCGAGTCGGTTGATATTCGGGGTTTTCACTTGCGTGCCGTCGTAGCATTCCAAGTCTCCATATCCCAAGTCATCCGCGTAGATGAACAATACGTTTGGCGTTCTAGGTGTAATGTCTTGTCTCTGTTGGGCTTTTGCGATACCGGCTGTAAGAAGCGAGGCACCGATCCCTACGATAAGTGTTGATTTCATGTTGTTTATTATTTAGATGTTCTATAAAGAGTTTGTATTATGACTCTATTTCGTTATCAAAATCAAGAAGGTTATCTGTCTGGTATTTATCAAAATCGGATTGGAATAGACGGTCTTGAATGATACGGTATTTCTCAAATCTTTTCTTATCAACGACATAGCCGCGAATGGCAAACTTGTAATATTTAGTTGCGTAGCTTTTGCCATCGGAAGCAGTTCGTCGGAATTTCCGACAGACTGAGTCTTCTTGTAATTCTTGGCTTTGAAATATATTTTGTAGATGTTCCGTGATAGTGGAACGGCTTTTATCGAACAATACGGCAATAGCATCCTGCGTCAGCCAAAGGCTTTCGTCTTGATATAAGACTTCTATACCTTCTTCTTTATTTTCTATTTGGAAAATCAAGAATTCAGCCGTGCTGTTGTGTATCTGCAATTTCTTATTCATGGCATGTTCTATGGACATTAATTATATACAAAAATAACCAAATTATTTCAGAATCAGGGTAACTACACCAAAATATCTATGAGATGGAGCTTAGGAAGAAATGCTTTTTGGCTCTGGTTAAAAGGGGGGCTTATCGTATATTTTCATGTACGCTCTTGCTCCTTATCGAATGATGCTGTAAAAAGTCGTACGTGTTTCCCGAAAAACATGTACGACTTTTTACAGAAACACGTACGTGTTTTTCAAAAATCACAATCGTGTTTTTAAGGTGTTGATATTAAACAATTTATATATTTGTGCCATTTGTATACCTTATTGTATATTATTATTACCAAGACGGAACACGCACTGCCTATACAAGAGTGGGTAATATTGATATTGAAGGGTATGCACATGACATGGGATTCACTTCCTACCCAAGTGGATGCCAGCAAACATTCTTGTAAATGAAGAAAAGTTCGGAGAGTGAGTTCGGAGACACTGCGGATAAGCCTAAAAATATAGGTAGAACAGCACAGAAGATCATCGACCTTGTCATTTCCGACCTTTCTATGTCAGCCGAAGCTATGGCTTATAAAATTAGGTATAAGTTCCCGTGCTGTAGAAAAACAAATCGCAAAATTGCGTTCTATGGGTATATTGTCTCGTGAAGGCGCAGACTTTGGTGGTTATTGGCGTATTATTTTAAGTTACCATTTTGAGGGGATGAGACGCAGCACGCTGCGTCTCTACAACTGGAGACAAAATTGGGCGAAAAAAGTAAGTTAGCTTGCTTTGGAAGTGAGGTATTGGAGTTTGAAAATCAAATAAAATATTATACATTTGCATGACTGGATAAGTCAAAGCGAATAATTGGTATCAAACAATGATAAACTAAAAAACATATGGATTATCTTAGGTTGAAATATTATTAATACGTATATTTGCGACAAGAAAAGGCTTTTTAATTAAGAGCCTCGTGTTGCGTGTGATATTTGTGCTGTAGGACGAAAATCGGCTAATTTTCTTAAATCTCCCTATGCACGAAGAAGGCCCCGCAACCCTTTACTGGATATACGTGTTATCTATGCTAATATAGTATGGATATATTTTGTATACAGATAAAGGGGGCGTGTGGCTGACTTTATTGGGAGTTGGGTCTTAGCCGAACCTTCGTCTACATAAATGTTCAGTCCTCGCCCTTCCTTTATTTTATAAGAAAGGACCACTACTTAACAAAAGCCATATAGCGCTCGTCTTTACGAAGGACATCTTTTCTAAAACATGTCCGGATCTTGTAAATCTAATAATTAATCATGTAAAGTGAATGGCTTATGGACGCTTGTAATATTGATGAGATCCAGAATCTCTTTATTTACTACTCCGCTTGTTTCAGCAAGTATTTTCCAGAGTTAGGGTTTTATTGTAATGAGAGGGAATTCCAGATACATGGTATCGTGCGGAGATATAGTGACATTACGGGAGTGTCCCATGATGGCTCTTATTTCTTAATTGAGATGCGAAAAGAATACCTGATCTACTTACCGTTATTGGTCGGTTCCAAATTCCGCATTTTAACTAAACAAAAACAACTTTATTCGTAATACAATCTTATGCTTATGCCAGAACTCATATCCATAGAAGAAGCCGCCCGTATTACCGGTTTCCCGTACGAGGAGATTGAAGATTGGGTAAAATCCCGAAAGATAACCTCTTTCCATACGAGAACCGGTACACGTATGGTAGATCCTGAGAACCTACGTGATTTCATTGCCCATATCGAACATCTAGGGATTCAAAAACTATACTTGCAACTGGTCATTCAAGACAAGGAGGAGGAAGCCGACGAGATTATCGCCCAGTACGACGATTACCTTTTCTGCCTACGATCCTTAAAGAACATCTCTCCCCTACTTAAACAAATCATCGCCGAACTATCCACATTTATAGATGATAAGCAAGATCGGTATATATTCACGGAAATAACCTCTGGGGCAAAAATACTGGACGTAGCCAAACGCTGCGATATATCTTACGATAGGATGTGCTACCGATATAAGAACATAGTACTCCGCTTGCAGGAAAACACCGGATTCTTAGCCGAATATAAGAAAACGATCAGCTGTCAAGACCTAGAGATAGAGCGCCTGCGGCTTGAGAAGCGAAACATGGAATATGAGCTGAGAACGCTCTATAAAGCAGTCCTCAAAAGTGGCTTGAGTCTCGATGCTCCGAAATCGTCGTTCGACATCCCCACGGATGCGGCCAGACGGATCTCCCTACCGGTCACAAGCCTAACCCTGTCTCCCTACATCCGTAAATGCCTCCAAAAATTGGAGCTGGAAACTATGGAGGACCTATTGCGCTACGCTAGGAAGAAAGGGCTCGATTCTTTGTTGAAGATCCCGGGATTCGGCCCTCTCGGTTTAGACCAGTTAAAATTTCAGCTGGAAAAGCATAAGATCATGAATAAGGCCGGAGACTCGGATCTCTATCAATACATCATCAATGAACCGGATAGCTGAACACAAAAAGAGCCTCTCTTCACAGGGAGGCCCTTTTTATGTGATGCCGGAAATAACCAATAAAAACTTCCCGACACTACGGTGTTAATCATCTTATATGCTTACATAAAATTAGCAGAAGGCTTTGGTTTGCGATATACTAATAGTGTTACATTCTTTTTGACATTGCAAAGATACGTCGGCCTATAAGGGTGCGCAATACCTATATATATGTAAAAAAGGAGAGCTCATACCTATTAATTGTTATATATCTTTTCATGGAGATCGATTTTTAGAACTAATGATCTTCTCGCTTGTAATAACTAACGCTTACCTCTGAAATAATACAAAACCGTATTTTCCAAAATTAACTATCAAGTTGTCTTGCGGGTCAATAATGGGGCCTATTGGGTGTGACGTCCTGAAAATATTCTTCCGGGATACCTATGAGTAGGTAATTAGGGTCTCATTTTACCTACTTCGGGCGATTGTAGCAAATTCTCAGCCCCTGTAATTTTGCCAAAAATTATAAAACGCAATGAGAACGTTAACAAATTTATTAGCGATTGGATTACTTTCCTTTACCGCTCTACATGCTCAAGAGAGTAATATGAGCTCTACCGTAAAGGCATCGGAGATGTATGCCGACGGTTTTTCTAAATTCCGTTTTGGAGGATATGGTGAGATGGCTGCCAGTTATATGGATTATGACTGGAATTGGGTGACACCTCAAGGTACATCACATATGAATCGGGCTACTGTCTCTATCCCTCGTTTTATTTTAGCTTTTGATTATAAGTTCTCTCCCAAATGGGTACTGAGTTCCGAGATTGAGTTTGAGTATGGAGGAACAGGCGCCGCACGGGAAGTGGAGTGGTACGAGGAGAATGGAGAATATGAGACCGAGATCGAGAAAGGTGGCGAGGTCGCCTTGGAGCAGTTCCATATCTCTTATCTGATGAACAAGCATTTAAACTTCCGTTTTGGACATATGATCGTACCGGTAGGCTTGACCAACGCACATCATGAACCCTTGAACTTTTTTGGTGTATATCGTCCGGAAGGAGAGACTACCATATTACCTTCTACTTGGCATGAGACGGGTGTGGCTCTATTTGGTGATTTAGGAAATTTCGATTACGAGTTACAAGTCGTTTCCGGTCTGGACCCACAAGGTTTCCGTATGGAGAACTGGGTTGGCAAAGGTACGCAAGGCGCTTTCGAGGAAACTCAATTTACGCATCCTGCCTTTGTGGCTCGTGTCAACTATAATGGAGTGAAGAAATTTAAAGGCTTACGTGTGGGCGCTTCTTTTTATTATAACCAACCCTCTAAGAATAGTAGCAAACCGCTGCGTAACCAAGGTGAGAAATATCCGCTTACCATCGTGACGGCGGACGCTCAATATAAAAGTCCGAACAATAATTTGATCGCCAGAGGTAATATCGTTTACGGCCATCTGGGCAACAGCAACGCTTTGACGAAGGTAAACAATAACTCATCTTCAGCTTCCGGATATCCTAATTCAACCGTGGCGGAGACCGCTGTCAGTTATGCGGCTGAGGTTGGCTATAATGTAGGTTCCTTCTTTAGCCGGAAAGCCCCTAGAATTTATCCTTTCGTTCGCTACGAATATTATAATCCGATGCAATCCGTAGAAAAAGGCAGTAATAAACTGGCGGATAGACGTCTTCAAAAGAGCGTGATTACGGCAGGCCTTAACTATTACGCGTTGCCTAATCTGGTCGTAAAGGCGGATTATGCGCACCGTATTGTAGGTAAGGGTGATTATAATAGCCAGAATATGGTTTCTGTCGGTATCGCTTATATCGGCTGGTTCTTATCAAGATAATAGACTATTAACAAATATATATGTAAGAATATGAAAAAAGTACTTTTATTACCCATGATGTTGATGGGTGTGGCTTTGAGCTTCACTTCTTGTGGAGACGACGATGATCCGGGTAAGGACCCCGATGTTGTAACTTATGACTTTAAGAATCTTCCTGCGGATTCGGGTACGAAACCAACAGAAGATCAGATGAGTGCGGTTGTCGCTACTTTCGTTGATGAGGTAGCTTTGCCTACCTATAAAGACATGTTGACAAAGATGACTGCCTATAAAAATGCGGTAGACAAGTTCATCGCGTCTGGTTCTAAGAATGATTTAGCGGATGCCTGCGACGCTTGGCGTGCGGTTCGTGTACCTTGGGAACAAAGTGAGGCATTCTTGTTCGGTGTGGCGGATTTGGCACAGCTCGACCCGAGCTTGGATAGCTGGCCTTTGGATAAGAACGGTATAGAGGAGATTATAGCTACAGGAGAATTCAGCAAGATTTCAGGAGCTGTAGACGAAGACGCGGAAGATGGTCCTCAAAATTTACGTGGATTCCATACGGCGGAAAAGATGTTATTCTTAGACGGCGAGCCTCGTGATCTGGAAACAAGCCCGTTCGCAAAGAATGAATTGGAGTATTTGAAGTTAGTGTCCGAACGTATGTTATCTGATACTCAAGACTTATACAATGGTTGGTTGAAAGGCTTAGGAACTTCGGATGTTCCTTCTTCTTATGCGGAGGCTATGAAGAAACATGACGGTTCTGCCTATTCCATTGGTAATGTTTATCAGGCGATTGAGCTTATGCTGAATGGAAATAATGGTATGGCCGGAATCTCCAATGAAGTAGGTTCCGCTAAGATAACTGACCCGGTGACCGCATGGAATGGAAGTAATAAAGACGCTACTGACCCGAATAACCCCGGTGTCTTGGCTGTAGAGTCTTGGTATAGCTGGAATTCCTTGGACGACTATAAGAACAATATCGTAAGTATCAAGAACGCTTATTTCGGCGGTCGTGATTTGGATGAGGAATCCGCTTCCGAGAGTAGCTTGCATGCGTTGACTAAAATGATTAATCCTACGTTGGATAGTTTGATGGTAGTTCAAATTGATAAGACAATCGACGCTATCAATGCGATCGGCTATCCTTTCCGTAACAATCTAGGGGATACGGAGCATATCAATACGGCTACAGAAGCTTGCGCTGATTTAACGACAGGTTTGGGCGTTGTTAAGTCTAAGTTCACGAACTAATCGGACAAGCCGATACGATGAAACGAAGATTACTTCTATTATTCGCTTTATCCGGTAGTCTGCTGTGTAGTTGCGAATCCGAGGACTTGGAAAATTGGCAGGTTAAGAAACCCAATGGGCAGGTAGCTTCCGAGAAGGAGTTGTCCGCGGGTATCTCAACCATTTTCTCCAATGCCCCGGATGCGTACGATACGCAGGCAAACTGGGTTACGGGCGAATTAGAGACGCGATTTAATCGTGGTGATGGATTGTACGACGATGCTCGCGGTGTTGAGAATGTGGATGGTGGAGGACTAGGGCCGCTTTATGCCGGATATTCTTGCGGTTCCTGTCATAAAAGTACCGGGCGGACCCGTCCGGCTATAGCTGATGGAGGTTCCGGCCCCGGCTTCTCATCCATGCTTATTTATATATCACGTAAAAGTGGCGGCTATTTTCAAGATTATGGCCGGGTACTACATGATCAAGCGATATACGGAACGAAACCGGAGGGAAGGGTTAAGATTACTACTACTTCCCAAAAATATACGTTTCCCGATGGGGAGGAATATGAGTTGGTCACTCCTCATTATGAGATAAAAGAATGGTATGCCGATAGTATCCCGATGTCGGATTTACGGATTTCCGTACGTCAACCCTTACGGCATGTCGGAATGGGGCAGATGATGGCGCTCGACTTGGATATGCTAAAGCAGATCGCCGCTAAAAGCAATTATCCGGAATATGGTATTAGTGGACGTATAAACTATGTGACGGAAAAGGGAAAGAAACAGATCGGTATCTCTGGTAATAAGGCGAATCATGCCGACTTAACGGTGGAATTGGGATTCTCTTCCGACCTCGGTGTAACGAACGATCGTTTCCCGCATGAGGTAGGAGAAGGACAGGGTAATATGATGGGTTTTGCCATGACCGGGGCGCAGGTCTCTACGGAAGATATGGAAGATGTGGATTTATACCTCCAGACCTTGGGGGTACCCGCCCGTCGGAATGTGGATGATCCTACGGTTCTTCAAGGAGAGCAACTTTTCTATCAAGCGAAATGTCATTTATGCCATGTGACTTCCTTGAAGACACGCCCTCGCGGATCTGTCCTTTTGAATAATACGGAATTGCCTCAATTAGGTAATCAGGTGATCCATCCTTATTCGGACTTTTTATTGCATGATATGGGTGTTGAGCTAGGGGATGATTATCCCAGTGGCTTGGCCAACGGTAATGAATGGAGGACTACCCCGTTATGGGGATTGGGATTACAAGAGGTCGTAAACGGCCATACCTATTATTTACATGATGGCCGTGCCCGGAACCTGACGGAGGCTATTATGTGGCATGGTGGGGAAGGAGCTGCGTCGCGTACCCTATTCTCTCGCATGACAAAAGACGAGCGGGCCGCTCTGATTAAATTCCTACAAAGTTTATAAATAAATAACGCATAGAATCGAAATGAAAAAAATATATAGGACGTTGCTTGTGGTGCTTCTATCAGCAGGTGTTTTCTCCGTGAAAGCTCAAGATACAAAGAAAGAGATGGATGATAAATATGTAGAGAACGATGTGGTTTCACTAGCGGGAAAGAAGGGCTTTTCTTTTTCTACCAAGGCCGGTGATTTTTTGTTTAAGCCCTATGCGTTGGTACAGGCAAGCGCTTGCTACAACCGATATGACGACCAAGGGCTGGAAAGCCATTATGCCAAGAGCGTAGCGAACTCCGGTTTCGCGATCCCTAACGCTATTCTCGGTTTTACGGGTAAGGCTTTTGGACGGGTTACTTTCAATTTATCGCTGAATGCCGCTAAGAGTGGAGGTGCTTTATTGCAACAGGCTTGGTTCGACGTAGCGATCAAGGAGTCGTTTCGTATCCGTGTCGGTAAGTTCAAGACACCGTTTATGCATTGCTATTTAAGTACTTTGGGGGAGACGTTGTTTCCGGTACTGCCTTATTCCGCTTCCCAATCCGTATTGCTTCCTTACGACGTGAATTATGTCATACCGAATATGTCCACGGGATTCGACTTGGGTGTACAGGTACATGGTTTGATCCATGATAAATGGAATTATCAAGTCGGTATTTTTAATGGTACGGGTATCGACGTGAATTTGGCGACTAAGACAAACTGCGATGATCATAAATGGTTGCCTTCGCTGTTATATGCGGGTCGTCTGGCCTTTATGCCGAAGGGGGAGATGCCAACGTCTCAAGGCTCACCGGAGAATCTGAACGACGATAAGATGTCTATCGCCGTATCTGCCTCTTATAATGCGGAGGCCGAGTTCTTGACCAGTAGCGACACCCGTGTGGGCGTTGAGTTCGCATGGATCAAGAACCGCTGGTATGTGGCTGCCGAAGGTTACTATATGAATATGCATTTTACCAAGATCATGCAAAAACCGGATAAGAATTTCTGGGGAGCTTACGCTCAATTGGGCTATTTCATCACTCCGAAATTGCAGGGTGCTTTGCGATATGATTTCTATGATCGTAACGCTACGGATGAGGGTGGTTTGTTGAATATGCCCGCCGCTGGTTTGAATTATTATTTCTTTAATAATAATTTGAAGCTACAGGTTATGTATCAATATCTAGGTCGTAGCGGTCATGCTACGCAGAATGACCGGGATGAGGACGCTATTGGATTGGCTCGTCACTCCGCTACGGCTATGTTGCAGTTCACGTTCTAATCTTTGGGTATGAAACGATATAGTCAATATATAATGTATGCCTTATTCCTGTTATTCGGGCTGGGTTGTGATGAGGGTAAGATTTATCCGGATGAGACGGTTGATTCCGGGCGAACCGCTACCGTGTCACTTTCTTTCACTGGCCTGAAAGCTTGGCCGAAGGAGAATATGCTCTCGTTATGTGCTTTTGGCGAGGATAAGTCGAAACCTTTGCAAACCCAGCGTATCAGTAAGCCGGCGGAAGACGGCAAAAGACTAAAACTCCGATTGAATAATGTCACTCCGGATACGAGGAGTATAGAGGTCGCTGTGATTAGTAGGGGATTGCGGTTGGTTTACTCCTATTATACGTCTCCGGTGGATGATTCGGACGAACCGCTTGATTTGTCTGTCGGCGAATTGGATTTAGCGAGCTTCAAACGTATACAAGCGCAGGTGTTCGACTTGAATTGCTTGTCATGTCATGGAGGAGGATCGGGATTGGCCGGTCAGCTGGATCTTAGGGACGATGTGGCTTATAAATCTTTAGTGAACGTAAAGGCGCCCCTTTCGGAAGAGGGTAAGAACTACGTGACCCCGGGTAATATAAACAATAGTTTCTTGCTGGATATATTGGAGAATAATCCGGTACATAAGGATATGTTCAATAGTTCCGGGAAACAGGAGGTCCTTGCTTTGATCCAAGGTTGGATCTTAGGAGGGGCATTGGATAATTGATAAGAAAGAAAATGATGAATTATACGAGGAGGATAGATACGGATAAAGCGGTAGAAATGCAAATCTCTTCATTCACGGGTAAAGGTGGAACAACGGAATATCAGGTGATGGTATCGATCACGGACCCTTGTTTGTCTTTCGTGGAGCAATTGCAAAACCTTTTGCGGGTTTATGTGACTGTCGTGAAGGAAGAGCTATCGAATGACGCTACCGCCGTTTTCCGCCGTTATTTTTTAAGTGACGCAGCTAATCAGACGGATAGCGTGATGGAGTGGGAGTGCGAGAGCGCCTTTTGCCCGCTCTCTATCGTTCAGCAGCCGCCTTTGAATGGAACAAAGATCGCTATGTGGACCTATTTGCAAACGGGGATGTCGGTACAAACGTACGATTCCGGTTTACTGGAAGCGTCGCATAACGGTTATAGGCACCTCTGGGGGGGAGGTGCCTTCAATAAGGCGGCCAATTCGGAATATCAGACCCGGCTTTTATTGAATGACTATGTGATGCAATTGATGGGGCAGCGTTGTACGTTGGCCTCTCATTGTGTCCGTACTTGGTTCTTTGTGCAAAACGTAGACGTGAATTACGCCGGTGTGGTGAAAGCCCGGAAAGAAGTTTTTATCACGCAGAATCTTACGGAGAAGACGCATTATATTGCTAGCACGGGTATTGAGGGACGTCATGCCGATCCCTCGGTGTTGGTACAGATGGACAGTTATGCGGTGGATGGATTGGAGCCGGGACAGATTCAGTTCCTTTACGCTCCCACGCACTTGAATCCTACTTATGAATATGGAGTAACTTTCGAGCGGGGTACGGCTGTTACGTATGGGGATCGTAAACAGGTCTTTATCTCGGGTACGGCGAGTATCGATAACCGGGGAGAGATTGTCTATCCGGGCGATATCGTAAAACAAACCGAGCGGATGATGGAAAATATCAGCGTGTTGCTGAAAGAGGCGGACGCTACTACTCGTGATATTACGCAGGCGATCTCCTATTTGAGAGATATGGCTGATTATGCGGTGGTTAAGAAGTATTTTGAGGCGCATTACCCGGATTTGCCACATTTGATAGTCTTGGCCCCCGTTTGCCGTCCCGGATGGTTGATAGAGACTGAGTGTATAGCGGTCGTGCCGACGGAGTCGTCCTTTAAGCCTTTGTGAAATAATAATAAATGTACGAGATATGGAAGAAAAAGGAGTATATTTGGCTATTCAAACACCAAGACAAGTTAGAAAGAAGCCTATGTATAAAAATGGAATGTACCGGGAAACCGATAAAATGAGTGATCTGATCTGCGAGAACTATCCGATGGTTTTAGTCATGAGCCGCTTTGGTATAGCGCTCGGGTTCGGAGAGAAGAATATCGGGGAGGTTTGCCGGCAGAATGGGGTGGATGCTTGTACTTTCCTGACGGTCGTGAATTTCTTGGTCGAGGAAGTGAATACGCCTGTCGAGAATATCAGCAAATGCCTGTCGATCGAGAACTTGATCCGCTATTTGCATAATGCCCATGATTACTTCTTGAACTTCCGCTTGCCACATATCCGTCGTAAATTGGTAGACGCTATATCCGGGTGCCCGGAGGATGTCGCTTTTGTGATCACGAAGTTTTTCGATGAGTATGCGGAGGAGGTAAATAAACATATGTCTTATGAGGAACGTGCTGTTTTCCCTTATGTCCGTAATTTGTTGGAAGGAAAGAGAGATCCGAAATACAATATTACGATCTTCCGTAAGCGTCATGATCAGATCGAGATGAAGATCACGGAGTTGAAAAATATCCTGATCAAATACTATCCGGGAGCGGGTACGAATATGCTGAATAGTGTCTTGTTCGATATTTTTGCCACGGAGGAAGACTTGGCTTCACATACCCGTGTGGAGGATTATTTGTTTGTACCGGCCATATTGGCTTTGGAAAAACAATTATAAGCATGAATCGATGAGTACAAATCTAAAGATTGCGATAGCCGAACCTTCTGTTATCATAAGGAGCGGACTGGAGAACCTGTTGAAACGGTTACCGGGTTTCCGTATCCAGATGGTGGAGATTCATTCGGTGGAATCTCTTTTCGACTCGCTTCGTATGCACAAACCGGATGTGTTGATCGTGAATCCGGCTTTGCCCGGCTATTTCACGTTGCAACATTTGAAGGAGGAAAGCGGCTGTGCCGAGATGAAATGTATCGCTTTATTATATTCTGTCTCAGACAGTGTGTTATTGCGTTCTTATGATGAACAAATTAACATATACGATAGCCCTGATGAGATCAAGCACAAATTGGAACGGTTGAACGCCGAGGTACTTCCGGATGACGAGCCGGAAGGGGATGACGAGCAACAATCGTTAAGCTCGAGGGAAAAAGAGATCGTAGTCTGCGTCGTGAAGGGAATGACAAACCGGGAGATAGCGGATCGTTTGTTTCTTTCTACGCATACGGTCATCACCCACCGCCGTAATATCGCTCGGAAACTTCAAATTCATAGTGCCAGCGGTCTTACGATCTATGCGATTGTCAATAAGCTGGTCGAATTAGGCGACATTAAACAGTAATCGTATATTTATAAGTAAGTTAAAGGGAATGTGGATAAGCGATAAAAGCGCCTTCCGCATTCCCTTTACTATTAATATAATTAAATTTAATGATCATATCTTATTAACGCTTATCGAAAACTAAAACCCGTTTATTCCTGTTTCTTCTTCAAATCATTAAGCTTATAAGAAATGAAGAAAGCATTTTTACTTGGATTAGCATTGTTATTTTCCTTATCTATGAGCGCACAGCATTTCGCGTTGAAGAACAATCTTCTCTACGACGCGACTACGACTCCGAACTTAGGATTCGAGGTGGGCTTAAGCAAAAAGGTTACATTGGATGTCTCGGCGGGATATAATCCTTTCAAGTTCAATGACGGTAAGAAACTGAAGCATTGGCTTGTCATGCCGGAAGTGCGTTATTGGACTTGCGAGAAATTCAACGGTACGTTTATTGGCGTGCATGCGTTGGGCGGACAGTATAATATCGCCGGGATTAAATTACCCTTTGGCATATTCCCTAATTTGAAGGATCATCGTTATGATGGTTATTTGTACGGTGGCGGACTTACGTTGGGACATCAATGGATACTGAATAAGCGTTGGAGTATAGAAGCCGCTATCGGCGCCGGTTATGCCCGTGTACATTATGATAAGTATAATTGCGGGGAATGTGGCTCCAAGATCGAGACCAAGAACTCGAACTATTGGGGTGTAACGAAAGCGGCCCTTTCTATCATTTATTTTATCCACTAAAAAACGATCTAGAGAGATATGAGACATTTATTGAGTATATGTATCGCTTTATTGTTCCTCGGAGGTGTGAGCCTACAGGCACAGAACGGTGTGCGGGGAACTGTTAGTTTCGAGAATGTAAGCGCAAGGAAGGACGGAAGCCAGCTTATGATGAATTTTACGACCAATCTGAGTAATCTGCGTTTGAAATCCCAAGAGATGGTCATACTGACACCGGTATTGCAATCGGTGGATAAATCGCAGTCTTACCAGTTTAACCCGATCGTGATTACCGGGCGGGCACGTATGAAGGCGTTGAACCGTGAGTTGGGTTTCGATAGTTATGAATTTCCCCAAACTCCTAGCTTGATTATCCGTCAGACGAAGAAGGGGCCGGAATTGATTCCGGTGGAATTGTCCGTACCCTATGCGGGATGGATGCGAAACGCTACCTTGATGGTGGATGAGAATACCACGGGATGCGCTTCTTGTGAGGTCTCAAATGACATCTATGGGGTGATGAGCCGTGTATTGCCTCCGTTAGCCCCTCCCGTTTATGAGCTTAGCTATGTTACTCCTCCGGTAGAACCTGTGAAACAACGGAGCGAGACGCATTCCGCTTATTTAAACTTTGAGGTAGGCAAGTCCGTATTGTTACGTGATTTCAAAGATAACGCTACCGTGCTGAATGAGGTGAATAAGATTGTAACGGAAGTCCGTAACGATAAGAATCTAAGCTTTACCGAATTTAAGGTTACCGGATACGCTTCCCCGGAAGGTGGCTACGATTATAATATGAGATTGTCCGAGAGTCGTGCCAAGGCTTTTGTCGCTTACATGAAAGATAAGGAGAAGATGGATCCTTCCTTGATGAAAGTGAATTGGATGGGTGAGGATTGGATCGGATTGCGTCAAGAGGTTACGAAATCAGATTTGGCGAATAAGAAGGAGATTCTGGAGATCTTGGATATTCAAGATATAAACAAGCGCAAGGCTAAACTACATGCCTTGAACGGAGGTCGGACTTATAAGATATTATTGGATAAATACTATCCTCCTTTAAGACGTATTGATTATACCTTGGCTTATATCGCACGTCCGTTCGACGTGAACGAGGCCAAGCAAGTGATCAAAACGAAACCTCAATATTTAAGTTTGAATGAGATGTTCTTGGTAGCCAATTCTTATGATAAAGGTAGCGATCAGTTCAAGGAGGTATTCGATATCGCCGTTCGTCTTTATCCGACCGACCCGATCGCTCAATTAAATACGGCGGCCCTTGAGATTGAGACTGGTGCTTACGATCCGGCCATCAGTCGTTTGCAAGGTATTAATTTGCCGGAAGCATGGAATAACCTAGGTGTCGCTTATGCGATGAAGAAGGATTATACGACCGCTATGCAATATTTCGATCAAGCTGCCCAAGCCGGCATGCAGGATGCCGCCGCGAACCGGGATGAGCTGGCCGCTTGGTTGGCCGAGCAATAATGGAGATACTTACCTTCGAATATAAAAAAAGCCCCCGTTTCCGGAGGCTTTTTTTGTGCTTATAATTTAGCTTTCCATTCATTCATCAACTCGGTAATGGTTTCCCGTACCGAAGTGATCTTATTCGCTCGCCAAGCGTTACTGCCGGCGAAAGCGTATCCATTCTCGAAATTCCCTTTGAAGGCGTTGTACAAGGCGGTGACGATACAATACGGGCTGCGTGATATATCGCACGTCTTGATACAGTTGAAGGGACAAGCTTTCGGTTGCTTGATTCCCGCCTTCACTTTCTCAAGGAAACTGCAATGGATGGCTCGTCCGGGCATGCCGACGGGACTTTTGATGATCTCTATGTCCTTCTCCTCTGCCTGTATATAGGTCTGTTTGAAGGCTTCCGAGGCATCGCATTCCGTGGTGGTAACGAACCGGGTTCCTAACTGAACGCCTGATGCTCCAAGGTCTATCATGCGTTTGATATCTTCACCCGTATAAATGCCTCCTGCCGCAATTACCGGGATCTTTTTGTCGTATTTCTGCTCGAAATGAGAGACTTCCTCTACGACTTGAGGTAATAATTCTTCCAATGAGAAATGCTGGTCTTCCAACTGGTTTTCCTTATATCCCAGATGTCCACCCGCTTTCGGGCCTTCTAGTACCACCGCATCCGGAAGATAATCATAGTTATTCTTCCATTTCTCGCAGATGATGCGTACGGCACGTGCGCTGGAAACGATGGGAACCAGCTTGGTGACGCTATCTTTCTTGAGGAAAGAAGGCAAGTCCAAAGGCAGTCCGGCACCGCTGAAAATGATGTCTACCTTTTCCGCTATACTGGTTTTCACCAATTCGGCGAAGTCGGAAAGAGCCACCATTACGTTTACGCCGATGATACCTTTCGCTTTTTCCCGGGCCTTGCGGATCTCTTCCGCTAACCCGAGATTCCCAGCTTCCGTATAATTGCTGGGTGACAATTTCTTATATAAAAGTCCGAGACCGGCTGCGGAGATAACGCCGATCCCACCTTCATTTGCAACGGCCGAGGCTAAGCCGGAAAGAGAGATGCCTACGCCCATTCCACCTTGGATGATTGGAATACGAGCCTTTAGGTCTCCGATTGTTAATGTCTTCATTAAAAAAATAAATATAGTGTTTCAATAATCGAGGCAAAGGTAGCACAATATCCCAATAAATGTGCGAAATGGACCAGAATTATCGCGCAAATATTCTAGTCATGTGCAATGTATGGAACGAACCGATTATTTTATGTAAATTCGTCCCTGAATAATTAGGCAAGACGTCTGTAACAGGATTGTAATGTATGTGAAACGGGTGTGAAACAGGAGCGTTGTAACTTTGCGACGCAAATATAGTTTTTATAGTTAGGAATGAAATTAGGAAAAGTTATAGCGCTCATGTTAGTGCTGCTTCCATTCAGTATGGGAGCGCAGGAGGTGGATCAGTCGGTGGAAAAACGTATCGATTCCTTGGCTACGGAAGTGACTACCTTGGATAAGGTAGTCCAGAAGCTAAGCAAATTCAAGGTTTCCGCTTATATCCAAGGACAATACCAATATGGACAGGAGGACGCTACCTTGAAAGTGGGCGATAAGAACGAGAACTTGGATAAAGGGTTTAACCGGATCGGTATCCGCCGGGGGCGTATGAAGTTTGAGTACAATGATGGGATCGGAACAGGTGCTGTCCAGATCGAGGTGAATGATAAGGGAGTAAGTTTCCGTGATCTGTATATCGGTATCAAGGACCCTTGGACGAAGCGTAGCCAGTTGATGGCTGGTGTGTTCAACCGTCCTTTCGGTTATGAGGTCTGTTATTCCACGAGTTCTCTCGAATCTCCGGAGAGAGCGACTATTATCCAGTATTTCTTCCCGGATGAGCGTGACTTGGGAGCGATGCTTACCTTACGTACCAAGACTACCAGCCCATTGAGTTTCTTGCGATTGGATGCCGGTCTGTTTGCCGGAAACAGTATTAACCGGGAGACGGATAGCCGGAAAGATTTCATCGGGCGTCTGGGTGCCGAGAAGGCGATAGGCGACTGGGGAAAATGGGGAGCCGGTTTCTCCTATTACCATGGTTTTGTCTACAACCCGACTACCGAGGCGTATGAGATGCGTGGCAATCATTTCGTTAAGAGGGATATGGGAGAGACGGGTACTTATATGAAGCGCCAGTATTTAGGTTTGGATGGACAGTTTAGTTTTCTTTCATCTTTAGGAAAGACCACTCTCCGTGCGGAAGGTTTAATCGGTACCCAACCCGGTATCGCCGGGAGCAGTAAAAGCCCGAACTACAGTACCCGACCGGAGAATTTGCCGGAAAATTCTTTGTTCAAGCGTCCTTTCCTTGGTTACTTCTTTTATTTGGTACAGGATATAGGCGCCTCTCCTTTCTCCGCCGTATTGAAATATGACGTTTACGATCCGAATACGAAGGTGAGTGGAAATGAGGTAGGGGCGGAAAATAGCTTCACCTCAAAAACCGACTTGGCTCAAAGCACGATAGGTATTGGCGGTATCTATAATTTCAATAAACATATCCGTCTACAAGCTTACTACGAGTTTAACTTCAATGAGAAAAGTAACCTCGTGAAGGGCTACGAGAACGACCGGAAGGATAATGTATTGACAGTCCGTCTTCAATATAAGTTTTAATTCATAGGATTGTAATATCTGTTTCATCCCATTGAAATACCGAAGTATTTATTTTGTATCGTAAATAAAAGATAAATACAAAGTAATGAAGAAGACGATTTTATTAGCTGCCATGGCAGCGTGTTTGTTTGCTACGAATGTGTTTGCCCAGAAGATAAAGGGTAGCGATACTTGTTTGCCTCTTACCCAGACTGAAGCCGAGAATTTCATGAATAAGAACAAAGCCGCTAAGATAACGGTGACGGGTGGTGGCTCCGGCGTGGGGATCTCCGCTTTGATGGAAGGCACTACGGATATAGCGATGGCTTCCCGTAAGATGAAATTCGACGAGCGCATGAAGTTGCAAGAAGCCGGAAAGAAAACGAAAGAGGAGGTGATCGCCTACGACGCTCTGGCTGTTGTCGTGCATCCTTCCAACAAGGTATCCAATCTGACCCGGGAGCAATTGGAAGGCATTTTTACCGGCAAGATTAAGAATTGGAAAGAAGTGGGTGGTGCGGATATGAAGATCGTGGCCTATTCCCGCGAGACTTCTTCCGGAACCTACGAGTTCTTCAAGGAGAGCGTGTTGAAAAATAAGAACTATATGAACGGTATCTTGAGCATGCCGGCTACAGGTGCCATTATACAAAGCGTAAGCCAGACGAAAGGAGCCATTGGCTATGTAGGTCTTGCTTATTTGAATAAAGAAGTGAAGCCGATCCATGTATCGTATGATGCCGGAAAATCCTACGTGGAGCCTTCGTTGGAGAACGCGAGGAATAAGACCTATCCGGTTGTCCGTCCGTTGTTCTACTACTATGAGACGAAGAATGCCTCAAAGGTGCGACCGTTCATCGATTATGTGATGTCTGCCGAAGGACAAGCGACGGTGAAGAAGGTTGGTTATATCCCGGTAAAGTAAGCGGAGAATCCGGACAGCGTTGTATGAGCACATCATACAACGCAGTCTAAGGTGCTTCGACAGTACTGTCTAAGGTGTTAAGACAACGCTGTCTTATGTGTTGGGATAAGATTGTCCGTCCGTCTCTTCCAGAAACTGATCCATATACAGATTCTCGCCATCCCATACGATATAAGAGAAGAATTGCATCCAATCCCCGGCTATGAGAATACGGGAGGTACGGCTTAACATCAAGTCCAACATGATGTGGCGATGGCCGAAAATGAAGAAGTTTATATCGGGATGCGTCTTTAGATATTCCTTGGCGAAAACAACCATATATTCTGCGTCTTCCCCTTGATACTTTTTAGCCTCTTGCTTTTCCAGTCCGCTCTTCCGGCTGTTGAGCGACCAGCCTAAAGCGAACCCGAACGTCCAGCGGGGATGTATTCCCGCATATAACCATTGGCAGAACTTGTTCCGGAAAATAGCCCTGATCAGACGGAATGCCTTACTCCGGAAATCTACCTCATCGCCATGCCCGAGGAAGAAACGTTTCCCCAATAAATCGACTGTCAAGGTATCCCGATGGATGATGGCGCCTATCTCTTTCGGCAAGTAGTCGAACATCCAGATGTCATGGTTACCGATAAAGATATGTATTTCTATACCTCTGTCCGCTAACTCGGCCAATTTCCCCAGAAAACGTACATGGCCTTTCGGCACGACGTATTTGTATTCGTACCAATAGTCGAATAGATCTCCCAGAAACCAAATGGCGGAAGCGTCTTCCTTGATGCTATCCAGCCAACGTACCAGTTTCTTCTCGATGGCTAAAGGGTCCTTGTGGAAACGGGCTCCCAGATGTGCGTCTGAGGCGAAATATATTTTCATAGAAAACCTAATTCCAGTTTAGCCTCCTCCGTCATCATGTCCTTGTCCCATTCCGGCTCGAAGACGAGGTTTACCTCTACATTGTTCACCCCATCGACCGCTTCTACCTTCATACGGACATCTTCCAATATGAAATCGGCCGCCGGACAGTTCGGGGCGGTGAGGGTCATATCGATGCGTACATTTTTTTCCTCATCGATATCTACCTTATATATAAGCCCAAGATCGTATACGTTTACGGGTATTTCCGGGTCGTATACCGTCTTCAGCATAGCGACGATCGCTTCTTCTGTTTGGAGAAATTCGTTGTTCATCTTCTTTTGTTTTATACGCGAATATACATTAATACTTCTATATACTAAACCGGGGGAAAAGAGAATTTGTTTCACCGGATCAGCCTTCCTTCGTCTGCATAGCTATAATAGCCGCTATCGGACAGGATGATATGATCCAGTATCCTAATATCCATCAGCTTCGCCGCCTTTTGGATACGCTCGGTCAAGGCATCGTCGTGCGTACTGGGGCGGAGGCTACCGGATGGATGATTATGGCATAGGATTATACCGGAGGCCAAGACGTTGATCGCCGCTTTTAATACCAAACGGATATCCACGGAAGTCTGGTTTACTCCGCCCTGACTGATTTTTATCTTTTGTATCACCTTATTTAAGGGATTGGTTAGAGCGATCCAGAGTTCCTCATAAGGTAAATCGCATAGTTGGGTACGGAATAGGAGATAGGAGTCTTTGCTGCTTCGGATAGCATCTTGAGGAGATGCCTCTGAGGTTTCCCGCCGTTTCCCTAGTTCCATAGCGGCGCAGATCGTGACCGCCTTCGCCTCTCCGATACCTTTAAAGCCGGAAGTTAATTCTTTGATGGAACGTTTACCCAATGTATTCAGATTGTTGTTTACGGAGTGAAGTATCCGTTGAGAGAGTTGTACGGCCGTCTCCTCATTGTTGCCGGATCCGATCAGTATGGCGATCAATTCGGCATCGCTTAATACGGAAGCGCCTTTTTGAAGCATTTTCTCACGGGGCCTGTCTTCTTCGGCCCATTCCTTGATGGAAAGTTTTCCTGTCTTTTCTTTCATAGTCGGGAAAGGTTTATGATTTGGTTAAAAAAATAGTTCCCGCCTGCTTATCAAGCGGGAACCGTATATTTTGACAAGACCCGGATTACTCGCGGATACGGCCTACGTAAGAACCATCAGTCGTATTGATCTCGATAACCTCGCCCTCGTTGATGAACAACGGAACGCGAACTTCCGCACCAGTCTCTACGGTTGCCGGTTTCAAGGTGTTAGTAGCAGTGTCACCTTTAATACCCGGTTCTGTATAAGTAACTTTTAATTGAACTTTTGTAGGCATGTCGGCGAAAAGAACCGTATCGGTAGATGCATCAGAAACAACGTCTACAATTTCTCCCTCTTTCATGAAATCAACGCCGTTGATCAAGTTTTTGTCGATGATCACGTCATCGAATGTCTCTTGGTTCATGAAATGATAATGCTCGCCTTCCGTATAAGTGAACTGATACGGGCGACGTTCTACGCGTACATCTTCCAACTTCTCACCGATATTGAAACGACGCTCGATCTGACCGCCTTTTACAACATCTTTCAATGTGGTACGCATGATGGTATTACCTTTACCCGGTTTTACGTGAAGGAAATCGACGCAGAAATAGAGTTTTCCGTCCAAACGGATACAAGTTCCTTTCTTAATGTCTTGTGAATTGATCATATTTATTTTCTTTATTTATAATGTTATAGAGTAATCCTTAACGATTTTCGGGGGCAAAAGTAGTACATTCCTGCTAAAGTAGCAAAAAGTTTTGCGTATTTATATGGAAAAATAGTTGCAAATCAACCGAATAACCGGAACCAAGACCGCTGTCATGATACCCATCAAGCCAATTGCCAGTCCGCTTAATGCTCCTTCGATGGCCCCGATTTGAATGGCCGCTGCTGTTCCTACTCCATGGGAGGAAGCCCCTAACGCCAGTCCTTTAGCGATATGGCTATCTATTCCCAGTACCCTCATCACAATAGGGCCCACTATACTGCCAAAGATTCCTACCGCTACGACGATGACGGCGGTAAGTGAAGGTATGCCGCCCGCTTTCTCCGCTATCCCCATAGCGATCGGGGTGGTGACGGATTTCGGCTGGAGCGTGGCGATCAACGCTTGGTCGGCTCCCATCAATTTACCGATGATGATTACGCTTACGATTCCGACAATGGCCCCGACAAATACGGAAGTCAAGATCGAAACGACATTTCCCTTTAGATATTGGATTTGCTCATATAACACATAGCCAAGGGCCACTACGGAAGGCCCCAGCATAAAATGGATCAAATGACTGCTTTGCTGGAACGACTCATATTGAATGCCTAGGACTTCCAGTACCACGATAATCACGAAGATGGTCGTAAGCAAAGGATGCAAAAGACTGATATGGACTTTCTTGTAAAGAGCCAAGGAAGTCAGGTAGGTACCAATTACCAAGGTAAGAGCGAAAATCTCGGAATGCGCCAGATTATCCATGGTCTATTTTCCCTTTTCCAGTTTTTGTTGCACCAACGCTACGCTGGCGATGACTAAAATTGTACTTACTACGGAAGCGATCAGCAGGACTGCCCAATACTCGGAGATGATCCCGAAGGAATTCATAAGCCCTACACCGGCAGGAACGAAGAATAATCCCATGTTTTGGGTAAGAACCGTGGAAAGACGTTTCACCTTTTCAGGTTTTACTTTCTTGAACGCGAGGGCTAAAAACAATAGCACCATCCCAATTACGCTACCCGGTATGAAACCGTCGATAAAGTAGCTGATAAACTCTCCCGTGAAATAGAAGAAGAGAATGTAAAATGCTTCTGTTAGCATAGTTTTTCTACCTTTTTTGATAACCGCTACAAAGATAACAGCTATTTCGTAGATATGTTCTATAACATATTATTTTAACATTGTAGGGACGGCGTCCGTCCCCCCGTGGTATCAAGCTAACGCGGAAGTAATGAACATATAAATCATCATACCGATAATATCGTTGGTAATGGTGATAAACGGCCCGGTCGCCAAGGCCGGATCTATCTTCATCTTATCTAAGGTCATGGGAACTAACGTGCCGAATATACTGGCGAACATTACGACGGCGAATAGGCTTAAAGATACGGAGGCCGTAATCCCCCGGTCTCCCAGCATGAAGAAGTTGTAAATGAACACGACCAGACTGATAATGCTGGCATTGATTAACGAAACTACGGACTCTTTTAGGATTTGCGGTACGATATTCCCTTCCTTCAAGGTATTGTTTGCCAAGCCTTGTACCACGATAGCGGAAGATTGTATGCCTACGTTTCCACCGGTACCACCGATCAGCGGGATAAATAGCGCCATCTTCGGGTTAGTGGCGAAACTGCTCTCGAAACCACCGAGGATAACGGAGTTTCCCAATCCTCCGATCATGCCGATCAGCAGCCAAGGTAGGCGGGCGGCGGTTTGGGTGAATACATTATCCGAGGTTTCCACGTCTTGCGAGATACCGGATGCCAACTGGTAATCACGCTCGTGTTGCTCGCGTACCTCATCCATAACGTCATCGATCGTGATACGTCCTACCAGACGTCCGATACTATCGACTACGGGCAAGGCTACCAAGTCGTATTTCTCGATCGTCTCCGTAACCTCCTCGATACTGTCGCTGTCGCGAACGGAGATCGGGTCTTTTTTCATGACATGCTTGATCTTGGAGACGGATGGGTGGGTAATCAGTTTCTGCAAGGGGAGCACGCCTTTCAAGCGCTCGTCGTCGTCCACTACATATACATAATAGATCTCGCTCATCTCCTCCGCTTGCTTGCGCATCTCGTCGATACATTTGGGCATACTCCAATTCTCGTTCACCACGATCATCTCGGTACCCATCAAACCGCCGGCGGTGTCCTCGTCGTATTTCAACAAGTCCACGATATCACCGGCCTGTTCTACGTCCTCGATATGCGAAAGGATCTCCTCTTGGGTATCCTCGTCCAACTCACGCATCAAGTCAACGGCATCATCCGTTTCCATGTTATCGACGAAACGCTTGGCGATAAGCTCATTGGGAAGTTCCTTCAATAACTTATGACGGTCTTCCTCATCCAACTCCATCAATACATCCGCCGCTTTGTCGCCATCCATCAATAGATAGAGATAAATGGCCTCTTGCAAGTTCAGTTCTTGATAAAGCTCGGCTATATCGGCAGGATACAGTTCATGAAGTACCTCCTGTGCCTTCGCGTCATCTTTGGCCTCGATGATGCTTTTCAGGTTCTCGATGTAATCTTTCGTCAGTTCGATCATTGGACTCTTATATTATTATAGGACATCACCAGCCTGCTTCTCCAGATGCTTTTGGCTGATCAAGGTCAGTTCCACGAATTGCTCCACGGATAACTGTTCCGGGCGCTTGTCGAATATCGGCAAGGCGTAATCCGGGCAATCTTTACCCAATAGGGGTTTCATGGAATTACGAAGCGTTTTTCTTCGTTGGTTGAATGAGGTCTTTACTACGGTCTTGAATAACTTCTCGTCGCATCCCAGCTCCTTGCGGTCGTTACGAGTCATTTTCAATACGGCGCTTTTCACCTTTGGAGGCGGATCGAATACTTTCTCACTGACAGTAAAGAGGTATTCCACGTCGTACCAAGCTTGAAGCAATACGCTCAAGATTCCGTACGTCTTGCTACCGGGACCTGCCGCTAGGCGTTCCGCTACCTCTTTTTGTAACATCCCCGAGCAGCAGGGAATCTGGTCCTTATAATCGAGGACTTTGAAGAATATCTGGCTGGAGATATTATAGGGATAATTACCGATCACACAAAACTGCCCCGGAAATAGCTTCGAGAGATCCAATTTCAGGAAATCCTCGGCGATGATACGTCCTTTCAGATCGGGGAAATTCTGGTTCAGGTAATCTACGGATTCCATGTCCAACTCGACAACGGTCAAATCATGTCCCGCCTCCAGCAAGAACTGGGTAAGGACTCCCATTCCCGGTCCGATTTCCAAGACCGGCAAGGATTTGAAAGTATCGAGTGTGTCCGCAATGCGCTGTGCTATTTGCAGATCCTTTAGGAAATGTTGCCCTAATGCTTTTTTTGGCTTAACTAATCTCATCCACTTTTCGGTGTAATGTGTTTGTTTTTAAATATTATGCTTATCTTTGCGGATGCACAAAAGTACAATAAATAATTTAAAGTTCCCTATACCTAATGGATTTTAAGAGCATTCTACGTACGTTTCTGAAGATAATTCTACCTTTAGCCTTCGGCTGTTTACTCCTTTGGTTTTTGTATCGGAAAATGGATATCACTGAGATTTGGCGAGTAGTCAAGGAGGGGGTTCGTTATGATATTATTCTGGTTTCTTTACTGTTCGGCTTGTTCGCCAATATCGTCCGTGGTTTACGGTGGGGATTGCTGATCAGTTCCTTGGGCGAGCGCTTCAAGATGAGTAACGTGATTTACGCCGTGCTGGGTAATTACGCAGTGAATCTGGTGTTGCCCCGTGTCGGCGAGGTATGGCGTTGCGGCATGATCACGAAATACGATAAGATCTCGTTTACCAAGCTGTTAGGTACGCTGTTGATCGACCGTGTGAGCGATACGATCATGGTCGGTTTGATAACCTTGATGATATTCATATTTAATATAAGCTTCTTTACGAGTTTCTTCGCTAAGAACCCGGCTTTGCTCGAAGGGTTCCAATCCATGTTTAATTCGATATGGATTTACGTGGCGGTGATAATTTTTGTCGCTGTAATTTGGTTTGTATTCACTTATATGAGTAACTTTACGCTGGTACAGAAAGCCAAAGGCATGTTGAAGAATGTATGGACCGGTATGAAGAGTATCTGGTACATGGAGCATAAGATGCGTTTCGTGATAGAGACGTTATTGATTTGGGGAGGTTATTTTTGTTACTTTTATATTACGTTCTATGCTTTCGACTTTACCAAGGACTTGGGTATCGTGGTCGGGCTGATCACGTTTACGATGAGTAGTATCGGCGTGGCGGTGCCTGTTCAAGGTGGTATCGGACCATGGCATTTCATGGTGATCGCTACCTTGGTTTGTTTTGGCGTGAACGAGAATGACGCGGCGGCGTTCGCCTTGGTCGTTCATACGGTACAGACGGTATGGACGGGATTGTGCGGATTATTCGGAGTGGTAGCTTTACCGCTCACCAATCGGGAGAACAAGGAGGCTCCGGTCGCTGTTTCGTGATGAATACAAGATATGTATTAAATATGAACTGAACTAAATTATTAACATCTATGTCAGCAGAAATCAAAGATCTATCTCCGAAGCATGTATGGGGTTATTTTTATGACCTTACGCAAATCCCCCGTCCGACCGGACATATGGAGGCAGTAACCCGTTTTATGATATCCTTTGGTAAAGGATTGGGATTGGAAACCCTGCAAGATGAGGTGGGTAACGTATTGATCCGTAAGCCGGCTACGCCCGGAATGGAAGGTCGTAAGACCGTGACATTGCAGTCTCATCTGGATATGGTTCCCCAAAAAAACTCTTCCGTAAAGCATGATTTCGAGAAAGATCCGATCGACGCTTACATAGACGGTGATTGGGTGACGGCCCGTGAGACGACTTTGGGGGCGGACAATGGCATGGGCGCCGCTCTGGCGATGGCCGTGTTGGCGGACAATAGCTTGCGTCACGGACCTATCGAGGCCCTGTTTACGATTGATGAGGAACAGGGAATGGACGGCGCTTTCGGCTTGAAGCCGCATTTCTTAAAGGGTGATATTTTATTGAATTGTGATTCCGAGAAGGAAGGGGAGTTGTTCGTAGGTTGCGCGGGTGGCGCTAACGTGAATGTCTCTTTCCAATTTAAGGAGGATACTTATATTCCGGAAGGTGACGTGGCTGTCAAGGTTAGCTTGGCTGGCTTGAAAGGTGGTCATTCCGGTGTGGATATTCATTTAGGGCGTGCGAATGCGAATAAGTTGATCTTCCGTTTCTTGAAAGAGGCGGTATGCGATTATGGCGCTCGTTTGTCTTCTGTGGCGGGTGGTTCCTTGCCTAACGCAATCCCTCGTGAGGCTTTTGCCGTGATAACGATTCCGGGTGATAACGTGGAGTCTCTTTGGGAGCTAGTGGCTGATTACCAAGATATGTTCCGTACGGAGTATATGGGTGTGGAGGATAAGATCGATTTCGTTGCGGAGATGGTTGAATTGCCGTCTACGTTGATTCCGGAGGAGATACAGGATGATTTGATCAATGCGATCGAGGGTTGCCAGAATGGTGTGATTAGCATGTTGCATGATTTCCCGGGTACGGTTGAGTCTTCCTCTAACTTGGCGATCGTGAAGACATCTGATGAGTTGATCGAGGTGAAAATCTTGGTGCGTAGCTCATCCGAGTCTCGCAGGGATTCTGTTTGCTCAAGTCTGGAAAGTGTATTCGCTTTGGCAGGGGCTAAGGTGGAGGAGTCCGGTCATTATAATGGCTGGCAGCCTAATATCAATTCCCCGATCTTGAACTTGATGAAATCTACCTATCTGGATTTATTTGGTAAGGAACCTGAGGTGAAGGTGATGCATGCCGGATTGGAATGCGGTATCATCCAAGGCGCTTATCCGGATATGGATATGGTTTCTATCGGACCGGATTTGGAATATCCGCACTCACCGGATGAGCGAGTGAATATTCATTCCGTACAGAAGATCTGGGAGTTTATTACAGCTACATTGGAGAGAATCTAAGGAACTCTTTCCTTATAGATAGTAGACAAGCCCTCCAGCCTTTGTTCTTCTAACCATTCGGTTAGCGAGAATAGGGCTGGAGGGCTTATTTTATAATTTCTCTATATCCTCAAGGGAGAGTCCGGTGCATTTTTGGATGATGAGAGGTGCGATTCCCTCGGCTTTCATGTTACGGGCCGTAGATTCTTTCCCTTTCAATATCCCTTTCTCCTCCGCGTAATCGATCGTATTCTTATAATCCCTGTATCGTTTCAGAGCCTCGTCGTATTGTATGCGCTCCTCTTTGCTGAGGTTTGCCACGTCGGCTACTTCCAGCAACTTGTCGAAGACCGCCTTTCTCGCCTTGAACGGCATTCTCTCTAAAGTGTCCATATGCTTCAATAAATAAATCCAACGTTCAAAATCGTTCTCGCACTCGTCCGGTTCTTTTTGGAAGTAGGGCAGCTCGAGGTAGACTTGCCGTATCCTGTCGCTGAACATCCTTCCGGTTTCCCTGTCCGCCAATATAACATCGGTCCGGAACTTTGAGTTCACGTCCATCTTGTAGTTAAGTAGGAATACCCCGTATACGGGTTGCAACGCGAATTTCCAGTCCTTCCCTCTTTGCCCTTGGTTACTGATGGCCCTCGCCAGATAGTACAGTCCCCTGTCGTGGAAATAGGGTTGTGCCCCGGTTTGCATCTCAACGACGAATAGGTTTCCGTTGCTATCCTTGCAATGCACGTCAAAAACGATTCCCCTGTCATCCAGCGTCTCGGGGGTCTGAATCGGGTTAAGGAACGTGATATCCTCAATGTCGTGCTCTCCGAAGAACAACTGGTTCAGGAAATCGATTAGTAACTCCTTGTGTACCTCCTGCCCGAATATCCGGTGAAAGCCGAAATCGGTGAAGGGATTGATAAATTTTCCCATAGTGTTTATAGGTTTTAGTGATTAATATGAAAGGGATGGTTCTTTTTCCATCTCTTGCGGTAAAGATACGCTTTTTATTTTTAACACGTACGTCTTTTTGAAAAAACATGTACGTGTTTCCGGAAAAAGACGTACGTGTTTTTTGAAGGTCATAATGTTGCCGTAATATCTAGGATCTTGAAGGAATCTCATGTCGTGAAAACGGTTGTTATCTTGACTTTTTGTTTGATATAAGGCTTAAATCGTGGCAATCCCTTTTTGCCGGTATTGTGAAATAGGGGGAAGGGGGAGACGATAATCGGGGTTTTATATAAAAAAGTACGGCCTTTTACGCACGATATACGACAAAAGCCTGCACATATAGTCGCGTTGGGTAACGCCTATACTGCCGTTGGGCATTATAAACAGTCACGAATAGGGTTGGCGGTAGTCGTGAATGGGTATTGTAACCCTGTTAGAACCCAGTCGTAACCCTATGGGATAGCCCGAAGAAGTCAATAGATATGAATTACGATGAATGAATTTCGCTAGAACGGAAGGCGGTTTTTTAGCATCTGCCTGTTAATTAGTTGATTGCTATTTTTTTCTTACTTATTTGGGAACGAGCTGTACCTTTGTTCGAAAAAATCGATTCTCCGGGAGTTAAGAATACAAAATGTCAACGTGTTACTTTTGGATAGATATATAAATGTACGTATGTACATTATTATAAAGGCGTAAAGTTTGTATGATTCATAAATACTATTATCGTGTAGAAACGACTAGTTTAAACGATCGATTCTTTTAGTCATTTGCAAAGGTACGCGTTTCTTCGACTTCTGCAACCCTTCCGGGCTATTTTTTTCACCCCTTATCCTCTTTCTTATCAATCAAATAGGCTATCCGTTACGAAATAACCGATTCCGTAAACGAACCTCTCTTTTCCTCCCTCAAAAAACGACTAATCTAGACGATCGTTTAGACTAGTCGTTTTTATGTGGTTTGGGGATCGGTTTAATAGAGCTAAGTATTTGATTATCTTAATAAACACTAGTATTAATATTAATTTCAGTATTATGAACAAAAAGTTTTCTACTTTGGCTGCTGTCTTCTTGGCAGTAAGTGCGCTTTCCACAAGTGCGGTAGCGAATGTGACGAACGGTAATTATTATCGTTTGAAATATAGCACGACTACCCCAACTTCAACCGAAAAATATTTGGGTGTGGATATAGCGAAGACGGATAGTGTCGTGCTGAATTCCAAGGCGACTGGCTCAACAGTCTCTGCGGGAACGGATACTCCGGATAATTTGTTGAGTGATCGTTATTTCTGGAAAGTCAACAAGACTATTGCGGCTAGCGGTGATTCATTGTTTACATTTACGAACAGAAAAACAGGAAAGGTATTGGCTTTCGACGCTAAGGAAGCGAATGCTATCATTTCTGGTGGTGCCGTAAATACTTGGGGATGGAAGGGGCATTCTTCTTCGGCTTCTGGAATTTATTCCGTATCTGGGGGTAATACTTATTATCTCGTAGAGGAGAGTGGCGTTGTAAAAGTAAAGAAACAGACAGGAGTTACCCCTCCCACAAGTGGTATGCTTGCGCTAGAGGAAGACGTACCTGCGGCAGCGAATATGTCTGCCAAGCAGTTGAATGAGAAAAATGGAGGTAAAGGTTTTGAGCTAGCGTTCTCTCCGGCTGCAAATGGTGAGAAAAATCTCTTCATAGAATCTATGTTAAGAGCGGAAGCTTTACATGATGGAAGTACGACTGGTACTTTCGAATTAGATTCTGATGCGGATCATGCTCCTGTTGTAAGTTCTCCTGCGGTTTTAGCTGGTGACACAGCTTTCTTCGCTGTTAGTGGCAAGGTTATTGAGAATGCGGCAAAACAAAAGGTACAATATTACTTGGTGGCTGATACTACTTATTTTACAGGATTGGGTACGACAGGTGTTGTGTTTACTCAAGATACGTTGAAAATAACGAAAGATGCCGCCGGAAAGATTACTAAAGTGGAGCCCGCTCCAGGACGTGTACTTAACGCTTATCGCTTTGTGACCTCGTATAATTATGATAAAGCCTCCATGAATATTGAGGTGGTTGGTTTACAGGCAAAGAAGACAAGCGGATATTACAAGGATGATGTGCAAGAGAAATCTCTTGCATCTGGTAAGTCTTGGTATGTATATGTGGCAGAATTGTCTGATCGGAAAGAGGTTTCTGTTATAGAAAATGCGACAGCTCCTTCTACAAAGATCACGTTTAAGACTGGCTCCGCAATCTCTGATCTGAATACGAAAGTAGCTTACGCCGTCCAGAAAGTGAAGGATGATGGTTCTTTGAGTAAGTATTATGGTGCTAATAATGCATCTACTAATAAGGATAGCCTGGATGTCGCTTCTGCCTTAGTTCCTGCTACACAGTATATCATGATTCATGAAGGTGAGAACAACTATTCTTTGTATAACAGAGCGTATGGTAATAAGCTTGAGGAGGCTTCTGGCGCTTACTATAAGACCGATAAAGAAGGTATCTATCGTATCAATGGTACGGATTATAAGTTGACAGCTCTTACTACCGCAGCTGGTGAAGCCGGCAAGTATGTTGGTTATAGACATTTCTCTGATTCAGAGGTAGCGAACACATCGTTTACTTTGCGTGTTCAATCTATCGCTGGCAATAGCATCTTCATTGCATCCAAGGATTCCTCTATTTTCGCCGCTAATAGCGATGGACAGTTCTTTACGGTGAAACCTTATGACTCTGAGAAGTTTGGTTATACATCGAAAGATTCCTTGAGCCGCACGGCTTATATGTTGGTTGAACGCTATGGTGACAGACATCTGGCCTATGATAAAGCGAATAAGTTTGTCTTGTCTAAAGAGGCTTATAATACGCAGAATGACACGGTGGTCGTATTCTTCCAGGCTACCGCCACTGAAGGTCAGTATTTGTTGGCTTATGCTCAAACAGATGAGACAAAGGGTAAGTTGGCATCCACTTCTATGGACGGTAACTATATTATCGCGAACATTACTACGGGTGCTATCGAGAAATCTGCTTCTACAGCGGTAGCTCCTACCGTATTCGTATTCGAGAATGAGAAGAATGAGTACCAAGCAGAGGCGGCAGGTCATAAGATCATTACTTTGGCTTCCGATGACGCTATGTCTATCACTCGTACGGATGACAATTTCGCTTCCTTGAAACGTGTCGGTCAATTGAGATCCGCTTTCGAGGCCGAGAACTTCGCTTTGTGGGTTGATACCGCAGATGCTACGGACGAGACGAAACCATTGTATTTTATCTCTACTAAGCAGGGTTTGGATTCTGCTACGGTAAAGGCCGGCAATAGCTTGTATATGGTAAGCGTAGAGGATTCTACGGCTAACGCTTATAAGTGGGAAGGTCTTTCTCGCGTAGCGTTTATCGAGGGTAAGTATGTGGCAGGCACTGATTCCTTGGAATTATATACCGCTACGGATACGGCTAAATATGTGAAGAAGCATGATAACGAGGCTAATTGGGCATTCGCTTTGAACCCGGATGGTGGCGTGTCTTTGCAGAACATGAAGTCAAATCAATATGTAGCTACTCGTAACGACGTATTGGTGATGGTTAAGAAGATGGATGAAGCCGCCATGTTTGGTGTTGCTAAATCTGAGGTAATCCCGACCTCAAATGGCACTATCGACGCTGTTGAGGGTGTGTCTGTGACAACTGATAACGGTACCGTAACTATCCAAGGTGCCGCAGGTAAATCAGTAGTTATCTCTAACATCTTAGGTAAGGTAGTCGCTGAGACAGTTCTTACATCTGATAACGTAACTATCGCCGTACCTGCCGGTATCGTAGCCGTAGCAGTTGAAGGTGAGACCGCTGTTAAGGTGGTAGTTAAATAATAAAGATATATAATTCTAAGATTCCCGTGCGGAGATTCGTCTTCAAGTAAACCGTGAGGTAGAACATGCGGGGATATTAATACTAAAGTAAAAAATTAAAGCTCTCCGTCAGTATTTCCGTGAGGCAAGAAAGCGGAAAAAGAATAAGCCCCGGTCGGTTTCTCGATCGGGGCTTTTTGTCTATTCTTTGTCGTTTTTATCTTTAAGTCTCAATCCGGTTCTAGCGTTGAGGGGAGAGATTACCGAGTGGCCTAAATCGCTTTCAAGTTGTTTGCGGGCGGCCTCTGCTGCTTTTCCTCCTTGTTTGGCGATAACTTCGTGTTCTTCGAGATGTTGCGGATTCTTTTCTTTGGCAGTTTTACCGGCCCACGTTTGATAGATGATATCTGTAAGGGTAGCAAACTGAACGCCCTCTTGTAGTCCGTGTCGTTTCCATTCATCGGTTAGGTCTTTACGTATCTCGATGCTTTTAAGGCGTTGATTAATCCAATTATCCGAGTACCCCAACGCTTTATATTCCCTCATGGCTCGATCTATCGTTAACTCGGGGTCTTGCATTTCATCCAATCGCTCTTTTGCCACTTGGGCCATCCATAGCTTGAAAGGTTCTGCTTTAGGGGATGGGATGGATTGGATAAGCCGGAACAGCTGTTCTGTCGTAGCTACGTCGGTTTTGTAGTATTTCCCATCGGTAGAAGGTAATTTCAGTTGGTTACAATTTGTAACCGACTCATTTCCCTCTTTTCTTAGCCTATGTTTCAACACCTTCCAGTAATTGCTAGGATTAGGACTATCTGTTAGGATAGCGACAACGCTAGGATCGTCATACTTGCCGGTATCGAAGCCGTGATTGTTGAATGTGAGACCACTGTTAAGGTGGTAGTTAAATACAGTTTCTCGATCGGGGCTTTTTTGGTGAATCTTTTTAATTTTGTACTTTTGTAAGCTTGCACGAATGTTATACATGAATAGGAGAATTAGACAATGGCCAGCGATGATATAAAACAGGCATGGAAAGTGCCGGAACCTACGTTAAGGAGGTTGCCGTGGTATCTTGCGTTCGTAAAGTTGATGAAAGGGAAAGGGGAAGCGTTTATCTCATCTACCCAGATCGCTAAGGAGATTAATGTAGATCCTAGTCAGGTCGCTAAAGATCTCTCTTTTGTGAATATCTCCGGGAAGACGAGAGTGGGATACGATATTAACGCGTTGGTTGACGTATTGGAGGATTTCCTCGGTTTTACATCCCAGCATAAGGCATTTCTGTTTGGGGTAGGGAGTCTGGGCGCTTCTTTGTTGCATGACACCGGACTGAGCCAATATGGTTTGGAGATCGTGGCGGGCTTTGATGTCCGTGAGGATTTGGACGGGAGCATGATCAATGGCATTCCCGTTTTTCATATGGATGATTTTCCTGCCAAGCAGAAAGAATATGGCGCGACGATCGGGGTGATCACCGTGCCGGTGGAGAAAGCGCAGGAGGTGACAGACCGGATTATCGAGGGAGGAATCAAGGCTCTTTGGAATTTTACCCCCTTCCGTATACGGGTGCCGGAACATATCGTAGTCCAGAATACTTCTATGTATGCGCATTTAGCTGTTATGTTTAATCGATTGAACTCAATGAATCACTAAAATATGAAGATTATCGCCGTTGGAATGAACTATGCCGCTCACAATAAAGAGCTGCATCATTCGTTAGAATTATCAGAGCCTACTATTTTTATGAAGTCGGACTCCTCTTTGTTGAAAGATGGGAAACCGTTTTTTATTCCGGATTTTTCATCGGAAGTTCATTATGAGACGGAGATCGTGGTACGGATAGACCGTTTGGGGAAAAATATAGCCGAGCGTTTCGCTCATCGTTATTATAATGAGGTTACGGTCGGTATTGATTTCACGGCACGGGATTTGCAGAATAAATTGCGTGCGCAAGGGCTACCGTGGGAGATTAGTAAGGCGTTTGATAATTCGGCTGTGATCGGGACCTTTATTCCGCTGGAGCAAGCGGGGGATGTAAACCGGCTTCCGTTCCATCTGGATATCAATGGCTCGAAGGTACAGGAAGGCAATACCTCGAATATGCTGTTTTCGGTAGATAAGATTATTGCGTACGTAAGTCGCTTCTTTACGCTGAAAATAGGCGATTTGATTTATACCGGAACACCTGCTGGCGTAGGTCCCGTGAAGATCGACGATCATCTGGAGGGATATCTTGGCGAGCGGAAGCTTCTGGATTTTTATGTGAGATGAGAAGATTAATATATATATTCATTATAGGTTTATTACTTTGCTCATATACATGGGCGGATGGTAGCCGTTATGCTTCTAAATCCCTGTTATCGGAGGGGAAATGGGTGAAGATCCGGGTGGATAAGACCGGAATCTACAAATTATCCTATGCGGATTTGAAGAATATGGGTTTCTCGGACCCATCGAAAGTCTCTGTCCATGGCTATGGAGGATGGCCCTTGGATGAGGATTTCAGTAAGGAATATATCGATGATGTCCCTTCTACACCGGTTTGGCGTGGGAGTGATTACCTGTTATTCTACGGGAAAGGGCCGGTTAAATGGGAGTATGACTCGTCGAGCCAGACATTCGTGCATACGAATAATCCTTATTCATTGTATGGCTATTATTTTGTGACCGATGCCACTCCGACGAATGATATGACTTCCGTGGCTCAAGCGAGTGGCGCGACTAATCGGATCACGACTTACGATGATTATTTGGTGCATGAGCAAGAATTAGTATCGTTGGCGAAATCGGGTAGGGAGCTGTATGGGGAAGATTTTAGCGGAGCTACCCCCCGAACCCTATCAACATTCTCTTCAATTCCGGGAATCACGAATGAAGACGCTAAGGTAACCATGAGCTTTGTATCCAAAGTCACTTCCGGTACGGGAGTCGCTTCTTTGAGTATTAATCAGTCTAATGTTCTGGACGTTTCGATCCGCTCGAATAGAGAGGAATATGTGAAGGCGCTAGAAGGGGTAAGCACGGCGGTATGGAAAGGCGAGAAGAGTGAGAAAAACAGTGTGGTCGTGTCTTATAATTCGGCTTCTCATAACAATGTACGGTTAAATTACGTTCGGTTACATTTTAAGAGGACTTTGCAGCCGTATGGGGCCTATACTTTTTTTCGTAGTATAGCTTCTATCGGAAATGTTTCCCGGTTCGTGGTACAGGGCGCAAACGCGAATACCTTGGTCTTTGATGTGACGGATGCTCAGCGGGTAAGACTGATGGAGACGGAATTGAATGGCTCCGAACTTACTTTCTCTATTCCTGCCGGTACCTTACGGGAGTTCGTTTTGGTACGGACGGATCAGAGCTTTATCTCTCCGGAGGTTGTCGGTGAGGTGGAGAATCAAAACCTACATGCCTTGGAGCAAAAAGACATGATCATCATAGCGGCTAAAGCTTTCCAAACGCAAGCGGAACGGTTGGCGGAGGAACACCGGGCAACAGACGGATTGACCGTGGAAGTCGTGGATCCTCAGTCGATTTATAATGAGTTCTCAAGCGGTGCGCCTGACGCTACCGCTTACCGCCGGTTCATGAAAATGTTCTACGATCGTAGCGTGTCTGCCGGTAACGCTCCAAAATACCTGTTATTGTTTGGCGATGGTATTTACGACAACCGGGGAATTTGCTCGGACGTGAAAAATATAGCAAGGGATAATATGTTGCTGACCTATCAGTCGAGAGCGTCCTTGTTTGAATATTCAGGATTGTTCTATAATTCTAATTTCTCGTATGTAACGGATGATTATTATGGGCTATTGGATAATGTATCCGAGGAGGCACTTGATAAGCCGAACAGTATTTGCATAGGTGTAGGACGTTTCCCCGTGCGGACGGTAACGGAGGCTACCCAAATGGTAGATAAGGTAATCGGTTATATGCGGAACGAGGACAGAGGCGGCTGGAAAAACCAAATCACCTTCGTGGCGGATGATGGTAACAATGCGGATCACTATACGAGTAGTCATGCGGAACAAGCTGATGAGCTGGCCCGGTTTATAGAGGAAAATCATGGGGCTTTCCTAACGAATAAAGTTTATTTCGATGCGTTTAAGCGAGATAATAGCGGAACGTATCCGGATGTACGTAAGCGGATCTCTGAATTATTGAAGAAAGGGCAACTGTTGATTAACTATACGGGGCATGGTAATACGACCGCTTGGTCTGACGAATACGTGTGGACACAGACGGATATCTTACAATCTACTTATACGAAACTACCCATTTGGGTGACGGCGACTTGCGATTTTACCCGTTTCGATGACGTGAATACCTCGGCGGGAGAATCTGTTTTCTTGAATGCGAAAAGTGGAGGGATCGCATTGTTTACGACAACCCGTGTGGTTGTATCTAGCGGTAACTCGGCACTGAATAAGGAACTTTACCGCAATCTCTTTGAGAGGGAGAGTGACGGACGGGCCCGTACCTTGGGCGAGGCCATGATGGAGACCAAGCGGAAACTGTCTGGTATCAATAAACTTAATTTTATTTTGATAGGTGACCCTGCTTTGAGAATCTCCTATCCGGAGTATAAGGCGCAAGTGACAGCCGTGAACGGCAAGGCCATATCAGATGAGCCTTTTACGTTTAAGGCTTTGGAGAAAATAACGGTGGAGGGAGAGATCTTAGATACGAAAGAGGGCTTGGCTAACGATTTTACCGGTATCCTAAATGCTACGGTGCTGGATAGTAAAGCTTCATTGACCACCTTGGGCAATAATACGAATGAAAAAGGAGATACGGTCCGCTTCTCTTACACAGATTACCCGAATACGATCTATATCGGGCAAGATTCGGTACGGCAAGGAAAATTTAGTTTTACATTTATGGTACCGAAAGATATCTCTTATTCGAATAAGCAGGGAAAACTGAATCTCTACGCCTCGGATGAGGTGAACAAGCATGAGGCACAAGGATCTTTCTTGAATTATATCGTTGGCGGTACCGCTGATAATGCGGAGGCAGATACGATCGGCCCTGAGATCCGGCAGATTTACTTGAATGATTCTAGTTTTGTAGAGGGTGATCAAGTGAATACGACTCCTTATTTTGTCGCTAGGCTGTGGGACAAGAGCGGTGTGAATATAACAGGTAGTAGTGTAGGGCATGATATCATGCTGACGGTCGACAGTATGCCTTCCATGAGTTATAACTTGAATAATTACTATGCACTATTACCCGATAAAGAAGGGGAAGGACTTGTCCAGTTCTCCATCCCCGAGCTGGAGCCGGGAATGCATACGGCCGAGTTTAAGGTGTGGGATATCTTAAATAACTCCACGACCTATACCTTTACTTTTGAGGTGGCGGAAGGGTTGAAACCTAATCTGATCGAGATGTATGCCACCCCGAATCCGGCACGGGATCAAGTGGAATTCTTTCTGCATCACAATCGCCCGGAGTCGAACTTAAAGGTGACGGTTATGGTTTATGATATGACCGGTAAGTTCCTATGGAGTACCGAGAAGAGCGGTTCCTCCGAGTTGTTTAAGGCTTATATCGTAACTTGGAACTTGACGGATAACGGTGGCAGGCGGTTGCGCCCGGGAGTTTATCTGTATCGGGCGGCGATTAGTACGAATAACTCGAAAGAGGCGACGAAAGCGAATAAATTAATCATTCTCGCACAATAAAGTATCGGGTAATTAGTTTATAATAAGCATGGGGGTATGTTTATTACCCTCTAGGAATGATAAATGTAAATGTATTTTTAGAATAGAATATATGGTAAGAGTTTCAAGATTCAGTCTGTTACTAGCGGTTTTCAGCTTTTTGACGGCATTTACGGCTTTATATGCCCAAGGAGGCGCAGACGATGTTAAACATAAATTCGCCCCGATTAATACGGCGATACCGTCTTTGTCTATCGCGCCCGACGCTCGTGGAGGTGCTATGGGTGATAACGGTGTGGCTACTACGCCGGATGTGAATTCCCAATACTGGAACCCGGCTAAGTATGCTTTTAGCTATAGTAAGGCCGGAGTCGCCTTGTCCTATACGCCTTGGTTACGTAAATTGGTGAATGATGTGGCTTTAGCGTATCTGGCCGGTTATTATAAATTAGGCGATAGCGATATGCAGGCGATCGGAGCTTCTTTGCGTTATTTCTCTTTAGGAGAAGTACAGGAAAGCCGGGATGGAGGAATGGGTAATCAGCTCATATTGAATCCTTATGAGATGGCTTTTGATGTAAGTTATAGCCGTAAATTATCGGATGTGTTCTCTATGGCGGTCGCCTTGCGCTATATTCGTTCGGACATGGGTGCCTCGTCGGACGCGGATATGGTTCCGGATAACGCTTTTGCCGCCGATATCGCCGGTTATCTGGAGAAATACGTGATCTTAGGGAATAGCGAGTGCCTGTGGAGCTTTGGTTTTAATGTCTCCAATATCGGTACGAAGGTCTCTTACGACGGCGGAAATACCAACCAATTCTTGCCTACGATGTTAAAGGTTGGAACCGGTTTGCTGTATCCGATCGATGATTATAACCAAATCGGTATCTATGTGGATTTGAGTAAATATTTAGTTCCTACCGAACCTATTCAAGAAGGTACGACTCCCGAGGATGAGGCTGCTTATAAGGAAAAACATGATGAATATAACAATATGTCCCCGATCACGGGTATCTTCAAATCATTCGGTGACTCGCCGAATGGCTTCAAGGGCGAGTTAGAGGAGATTATGGCCTCTATCGGTCTGGAGTATAATTACAATCAGCAGTTCTTTGTTCGTGGCGGTTATTACTATGAGAATAAATATCAGGGAAACCGTCAGTATTTCTCGGTCGGTGCCGGTTTCCGCATGAGTGTTTTCCAGTTGGATGCCGCTTATCTGATCAGTACGGTACAGAGTAACCCGTTGGACCAGACATTGCGCTTCTCCTTGTCGTTCGATATGGATGGAATCAAGAACCTTTTCAGATAAATGGGTATGAAGATACGTGTAGGTTTTGGTTATGACGTCCACGCCTTGGTGCCGGACCGGGAATTATGGCTGGGCGGGATTAAGATCGAGCATACGTTGGGCCTATTGGGACATAGCGATGCGGACGTGCTGATCCATGCGATCTGTGACGCTTTATTGGGAGCGGCCAATATGCGGGATATCGGTTATCATTTCCCGGATACGGCAGGTGAATATAAGAACATTGATAGCAAGATATTGCTTCGTGACACCATGAAGCTTTTGAGAGAGGCGGGCTATGAGTTGGGTAATATCGATGCCACCGTAGCCGCCGAACGCCCTAAATTGAATCCCCATATCCCTCTGATGAAGAAAACGCTGGCCGAGGTCATGAACGTGGACGAGGAGGATATTTCTATCAAGGCCACCACCACGGAGAAGCTGGGCTTCACCGGACGGCAGGAAGGGATCTCGGCTTACGCTACGGTGTTGATACAGCGCATGGGATCGTAAACCAAAAAGTACTCCCTTTTCCTTCTTCCGACTCTACGCCGATCTTCCCGTGAAGATTATCTAGGATCGTTTGGCAAATGGATAGCCCGAGTCCGGTTCCTTGGATAAAGGAATCGAATTTGGCGAAACGCTCGAATACGTGCGGGAGGTTCTTCCGCTCAATACCTTTTCCGGTATCTTTTACGTAAAAGTATAATCCATCTTCCCTCTCCTTGTATCCCATGCGGATAGACCCTTGGAACGTGAACTTACAGGCGTTTGTGAGGAAGTTGGTGATCACTTGGGTCAAGCGATTCTTCTCGGAATAGATAACACAATCCTGTTCGGGTATCTCGCAATAGAGAGTGACACCGTCTTTCACCCGGCTTTGGAAGGTCTGGTATAAGCTCCGGAATAGCGTGGATACGTTGAACTCGGAATAGATGAAATCCATTTGCCCGGCCTCGATCTTCGATAGGTCCAGGATATCGTTCACGAGTTGAAGGAGAAGCTCGTTGTTCGTCTCGATGATCTCGCAAAATTCTTTTGTCTCCTCGGAGGGGTTTGTTTGGGCGAGCAGGTTCGAGAACCCTACGATAGCGTTCAGCGGGGTACGTATCTCGTGGCTCATGTTCGCTAGGAAGGCGGATTTCAACCGGTTGGATTCCTCTATCTTCTCCTTGTCCCTCAGTTCTTGTTCCATTTTTTTCCGTTGGTTGATGAGGGTAGTACCTCCGGTTAAGTAGGCGGGTTTTCCTTCCGGATCGGTTTTCCCTACGATCGCAAAGATCTCTATCCATGTATATTCAAGCCCTGTATCGTCTAAATAACGGATCTCCTCGTCGATCGATATGCTCTCGCCGGCGATTAGTTTATTGATCGCGTCTTGCATCTGTTCCAAGTCCTCGGGGTGAATGCCGCTATAAAACTCGTCCGCCGACATGCAGAATTGGCCGTCGGTTCCCTTGTCGCGAATGGATCTTTGGGTCAGGTAAATATTGTTACATTCGAGCCGTGCTTCTTTTACGTCCCATATCCATGTCATCATGTTGCTGGCTTTCAAGACGAGCTGGTATTTCTGGTTCAGGTCTTGCGCTTGGCGTGCGATTTGCAGCTCCTTGTCTTTGGCCTTTTGCTTTTGGATGAAGAGGCGGACCCGTAAGATCCCGATCGTTATCAATAACGCCAGAATGACGAGTAGGCTTATGATATGGATCTTGTATTTCTGTAAGAAACCGGGAGGCTCTTGGAAATACGTGGCGTTCGGGGGATATAGGCCGGGATCGATCTGGTGAAGCAATAGATGCTGGTAATTTAGGTAGGCCCTCGGGGTTTCCGCGGTCTGGATCGGGATTTCCTTACTATCTTTCCCCGAGAGGATCATTTCGATCGTGTTGACCGTCACCTGCGCATAATCCTCCGGAGAAACATAATATCCCCCGGCGAAATTCCCGTTTTCTGTTTGTACGTCTTGCAAGGTAAAGATTGGGGGGACGGAGAAACTATTGGTCATTTTCTGGACGTTATCGACTAGGTAACGATTCTCGTTATCCTTCCGGGTCCTGTACCATGAGTAATAAAGGACTCCGGTCTTATTGTCGAAAGAGGCCAGTCTGTCCAATAAGTTCTCGGTGGAAATGGAGGTGGTAGACAGTGGCTCGAATTGGATGCCCGGAAAATCTTTCCGTAGCACGGCCTCTACATCCGCTTTCGTTTGCTGGCTTATATAACGGCGGTCAAAAATAAAGGCCAGTTTGGTTAATTCCGGTTGTAGCTTTTTGATTAGCTCGATCGTTTGCTTGATATAGACTGGGTATTTTATAAAAGTGGCGTTATAGTCTTTTACTACGTCCGTGATGGGAACCAGCGTATCGAGCACGTTTTTATCTAGGTCTATCAGGTACTCTTCTTTCGGGTACATATAATCTCTGGCGTAGCAGATGATAGAGGGAATATCTTTCCATTCCTTGTCAAACAACGGGCGGGCGACAAGCCAAGAGGGATCTCCTATGCATACGACTAAGGTGGGTGGCACGGGAACTCTCTCTAGGATCATTGTTCTCTTCTCTTGAAACCCTTCCATAGTGCGGATACCGGGGATCTGTAAGGGAATCGCCTTTACGGTAAACCCTTCCTCCCCGAATTTTCTTTCTATATCAAGATAGGTCTGTTTTGTCCAGCTTTCCTCGAAGTTGATGGAGTGCAGTACGACTATAGACGGTTTCTCGCCGGAGCCTCGTGCGCTCATGTTCAAGTGGACCGTTAGTATAATAAAAATAAAAAGAATGATATTTCTCATGGCCGTTAATTCTAAGCGATATATGTAGCAAACGTGATTCTGGTAGCAAATGTAGTGATTCCGCTTTATTAAGCAAGAGGTTTGCCTGAAAATAAAGGTTTTATATGTAGTAAAATGGTAATAGTTCCATCTTGATAGGATAGCCTTTTCGCCCTTGTTTGCCTATTCGGAGATTAATACGTAGCTTTGAGCCAATAAAGTGGTATTTTTATGAAGAATAATGATTGGAAAGATCGATTAGGCGTGATGTACTCCACGAATCCCGATTTTCAATATAATACGGGAGATACGGAAGAGGAAGATACGTTGCCGAAGGAGAAACAAGCTTTGCGCATATCCTTGGATAAGCGGAACCGGGGAGGGAAGATGGTTACCTTGATCACCGGGTTCCGGGGCACTTCCGAGGATCTGACCGCCTTGGGGAAACTCTTGAAAGTGAAATGCGGCGTAGGCGGTTCCGCTAAGGACGGGGAGATAATCATCCAAGGTGACCTGCGTGCCAAGGTGTTGGATATCCTCCGGAAAGAGGGCTATTCGAAAAGCCGTACGATCTAATCCCCGATCGCTATGCTAACAATCTATAGGGCTTCCGCCGGGGCGGGCAAGACGCATAAGCTGACAGGGGAGTACCTGATGTTGCTCTTCTCCCAGCCGGGCGCTTATCGCCGGATCTTGGCCGTGACGTTTACGAATAAGGCGACGGATGAGATGAAAACCCGTATCGTTCAAGAACTTTATCACCTCGCTTCCGGCCGTGCGTCCGATTATATCCAGCTACTCTCTTCCGCCTATTCCTTGACGGAGCGGCAGGTGAGGGAGCAGGCCCGGAAGATTCTGGTCGCTATCCTGCACGATTACTCCGCTTTTAATATCAGTACGATCGACCGCTTTTTCCAGCAAACGATGCGTGCCTTTACCCGCGAGATCGGCTTGCAAGGCGGTTATGGCATCGAGATGGACCAAGAACTGGTCTTGACCGAGGCGATCGATAACCTGCTGGCCGATCTGGAGAAGCCGGAGAGCAAAGATTTGCTAGGTTGGCTGCTGCGTTTCGCCGAGAACAAGATCGAGGATGGAGGCGGCTGGAGTTTGCGGCAAGACATCATGTCGCTCAGCCGGGAGGTCTTTAAGGAGAGTTATAAGGCATTTAGCGAGGAAGTAGGTAAGGATATCGCGGATAAGCAGGCGCTCGATGCCTATAAGAATGAGCTATACGCCATTATCCGCTCCGTAGAGGCGGAGGCGAAACGTTTAGGTGAGGAGGGAGTGGCGTTGCTGAAACAGTTCGCCTTACAACCCTCGGATTTTAAGGGAGGAAGTCGTTCCCCGTTTTTCTATTTCGAGAAGCTGGCGAAAGGTGAGATGAAAGAGCCGACAGCCACGTTCCAAGCTTTGCCGGATAATCCGGATGCCTATACGACCAAGACGACTCCACCGGGTCTCCGGCAGATCATCGGGTGTGTATATGAGGAAGGGTTGAATGCCTGCGTAAAGAATATCGTATCCCTGTTCGCCAACCTGACGGCCTATAACACGGCCCGGGAGATCGTACGTTATTATTATACGTTAGGGATCTTAACCGATATCTCCCGGCAAATCGCCTTTTACCGGGAAGAAAAGAATGTCATGCTGATCGCCGATACGACCGAGTTGCTGAATAAGGTCATCAGCGGCAGTGACGCCCCCTTTATCTACGAGAAGACGGGTACGCACGTAGATCATTATATGATCGATGAGTTCCAAGATACCAGCGGCATGCAGTGGAATAACTTCCGCCCCTTGGTGGAGGAGAGTCTGGCGAATGGCCGGGCGAATCTGATCGTTGGCGACGTGAAACAAAGTATTTATCGTTTCCGTAACTCGGATTGGAAGCTATTGGACGAGCAAGTCCGCAGGGATTTCGAGGACGAGCAAGTCCGTGAGGATACCCTAAAGGATAATTGGCGAAGCTGCCGCCATATCGTGGAGTTTAATAATGCGTTCTTCACCGCCGCTCCGGCGATCCTGCAGGATCTATATAATGAGGCGTTGAAAAACTCCTCATTAAGCGAGGAAGAGCGCACGGCCTTTTCCGCGAGGATCATGGCGGCCTACGACGATAGTTCCCAGCGTGTCCCCCCGCCCTTCCAGAAGAAGGATGGACATGTACGGATCGATTTCCTCTCCGGTGATGAGGATAAGGACTGGAAACAGGAGGCGATGGAGCGATTGCCCGCTACCTTGGAGCGCTTGCAGGATAGCGGTTACGCGCTAAAAGATATCGCCATACTCGTGCGTACCAATCAAGAAGGTGCTTTAGTGGCTGATACGTTGCTTGCCTATAAGGAAGAGCATCCGTCCGACCGATACAATTACGATATCATCTCCGATGATGCCCTGTTCGTGGGTAGTTCTCCGGCGGTCCGTTTCCTGATCGCCGTATTGCGCTATTTGCGAAATCCGGAGGACCGGACGAACAGGAAATTGGCGATGTATGCCTATCAAGTATTAACCGGAAAATTTGGGGAGAGCGAGGCGGACGAGTCTGTTTTTCAAAACCTTCAGTCTATCTCCCGGCAATCCTTGTACGAGGTAACCGAAGGGCTCTTCCGTAACTTCTCCGCTTACTTCCCGGAAACGGAACAGGTATTCGTGCAAGCCTTTTTGGATATGGTTTCCGAGTACGCCCAAAAAGAAAGCGCGGATTTGAACCGTTTCTTGAGATGGTGGGACGAGACCGGTTATCGAAAGACGATCGCTACCCCGGATGGGCAAAACGCTATCCGCATCTTGACCGTACATAAATCCAAGGGCTTAGGTTTTAAGGTCGTTATCATTCCTTTCGGGGACTGGGAGATCGACCATAAGCCGACAAAGCCCGTTATCCTTTGGTGCCACCCGGAGAAGAAGCCGTTTGACCGCCTGCACTTAGTTCCTGTCCGTTACGGACAGATCCTGAGTAGCACGATTTTCGCCAAGGATTATTTCAAGGAGCGCTTGCATGCTTTCATCGATAACTTGAACACCTTATACGTCGCTTTTACCCGTTCGAAAGAAGAACTGATCGTATTCTCCCCCCGTCCGAGGAAGATCAACAAGGAAGGTAAGGTTGAGAAGATAACTTCCATCGCCGATCTATTGTGGGCGGGGGTGGAGACGGATATCGAGGATGATACCTTTGAAAGGGGCGAATGGTGGCATCCAGCTTCGGGTAGAACGGCAGAAGATACCCTGGAGGAAATCCCCATGAGCCGCCTGTATTCCGTTTCCCCGGATGATCGTTTACAATTACGCCTGCATGGGAAAGGATTCTTTTTCGATAATGCCAGGCGGAAGCACGGTACCTTGATGCATGAGGTATTGAGCCGGATACGTACGCCGAAAGATATTCCCGCTTCGGTCGAAAGTTATCGGTTAGCCGGGGTGATTAACCGGGAGGAAGCGGCGGAGTTGATCAGCCGTCTGGAAGAATTATTGCAAGCGGAGGAGGTAAAGGCTTGGTATGATGGTTCCGCCCGTGTCTTGAATGAAGTGGATATCCTGTTCGGTAAAGGCTTGTCTAAACGCCCGGACCGGGTGATAATAAAAGGAGGTAAGGTTATTGTCGTGGATTATAAATTTGGCGAACGGCAAGATAAGCGCCATCCTAATCAGGTAAGAAATTACCTGCAATTAATCCGTAAAATGGGTTTCGAGCGGGTCGATGGATACCTTTGGTACGTAGAGTTAGGTAAAATAGAGGCAGTGAATAAGTGATATATTTTTGATATTCGGTAAAAATGAATATTTTTGCAGATTCTTAGTATAAAACGATACAGTCAAAGAAGAATGAAAGTACATAAAGAAGGAACCGGTTTACTGCTTACGTTGTTTACAATATTATTTATTGTGAATATAACTTTGTACCATACGGTAGGTAAGGGTATGCTGTTTTATTCTGTCGCTTTTGTTTCTACCGTATTGTTCCTATTGGTATTAAACTTCTTCCGTAGTCCTTTCCGCCGGTTTCCTTATGATTCGGAAGGCTTGGTGATCGCTCCCGCCGACGGTACGATCGTTGCCATCGAGGAAGTGATGGAGAACGAGATCCTTCATAAGAAGTGCCTACAGATATCTATCTTTATGTCTATCTTCAACGTGCATGCTAATTGGTTTCCCGTAAACGGTACCGTTAAGCATGTTTCCCACCAGAACGGGCGTTTTATGGCGGCTTATCTGCCGAAGAGTAGTACGGAGAACGAACGTTCGGCGGTCGTGATTACCACGAGGAACGGGGTGGATGTCTTGGCTCGTCAGATTGCCGGGGCGATGGCACGCCGCATCGTTACGTATGCCAAGCCGGGAGAGAAATGTCATGTGGACGAGCAAATGGGGTTTATTAAATTCGGTTCTCGCGTGGATGTCTACCTGCCGGTAGGAACAGAGGTGTTAATAGAGATGGATCAAAAAGTAACAGGCAATCAAACGCCTATAGCCCGTTTGTCAAAATGAGTATAAGAAAACATATTCCTAATACAATTACGTGTCTAAGCCTTCTGTCCGGTTGTGTCGCCAGTGTTATGGCCTTGCACGGAAATCTTTTATCTGCGTTGATTTGGATTATTATAGCCGCGGTCTTTGATTTCTGCGATGGCTTTGCCGCTCGTTTATTGAAGGCTTACTCGCCGATGGGAAAGGAATTGGATTCCTTGTCGGATATGGTAAGTTTCGGCTTCGCTCCGGGCATGGTGGTCTATTGGTTGTTGGGAGAGGCTTCTACGGCTTTGCCTTTTGGCTCTTTGAATACGTATATCCCTTATCTGGCGTTCGTGATCCCTACGTTTTCAGGTTTGCGTTTGGCTAAGTTCAATATTGATGAACGGCAAACTACCTCGTTTATCGGCTTGCCGGTTCCGGCGCATGCTTTATTTTGGGCTTCGGTGGGATATTCTGTTTTACCGGTTATCCATGCGAATGAAGGCTTGTTCGTGTTGGTGACTGTTATCTTGGCGTTTATTACCTCCTTGCTGTTGGTGTCTGAGATACCGATGTTCTCGCTGAAGGTGAAATCCTTAGCGTGGAAGGGTAATGAGCTTCGCTATATATTGATCGCTTGTGCCATTATTTTCGTGGCGTTATGGGGATTCTTGGGAATCTCTGGAACCATCCTGTTATATATAGTCTTGTCTATTTTTAACAAAAAGGGATAAACAAGAATTCTTATCTTTGTGTTTGTGATAGTAAAGAATCATTTAAGTATCGGATTATGTTTAAGTTTTTGTTTGTAATATTCTTTTTCTTTATCCTGTTGGTGTTTCTGATGGGTTTCTCCATCTTGCGTACCTTTAAGAACATCTTTTTTGGTAGCGGAAACAGCACTCGTAAGGGAGAACAACGTCGTCAAACAAATAGCAATACTTCCGGACATCGTTCTACGACTACTACCGCCCGGGACGATGATGATGATCGTACACCTTATGTGCACCGTAAGAAGATATTCGCCAAGGATGAAGGGGAGTATGTGGATTACGAGGAAGTTAAATAGAGCTTAGCGTCTTTGCTTAAAGAAACGCTGCATTTCTTCCGCGCACTCTTTTTCAAGGATACCTTTTTTGATAATCGCTTTCGGATGGAAGGCTTGAGGGGCGAATTTGGAGAAACCTCTTTTATCATCGGATGCCCCGTATACGATCGTGCTTAATTGTGCCCATCCGATCGCGCCGGCACACATTATGCAGGGTTCCACGGTTACGTATAGACTACAATTTGTCAGGTATTTCGCTCCTAAGACTCCGGCGGCGGCCGTAATCGCCAACATCTCGGCATGTGCGGTCACGTCGTTCAAGCATTCGGTTTGATTATGCGCCCTCGCTATGATCTGGTTGTTGCAGACGATAACAGCTCCTACGGGAACCTCACCCTCGGACGCTGCCGCACGAGCTTCCACCAACGCTTGCTTCATGAAATATTCGTCATTGAAAGGATTCATCTTCTCATCTCATTTTCGTTGAAAAGAGTCGGATAATCCTCCTCCAAGGTCTTGAGGATGTGAGAAAGGATCGTCTCTCGGTACCAACGGGACTTATTCTCGATCTTGTAGCGTGAAAGGTAACGTTTTACCGCTTTATGCTCTTCGTCATTCAGCATAAAGGTCACTTTGTGTACCCTCGGATGATTGGGGTGAGCCGATGAATATTTACGTTCTTCTTTCATACATTTGCAAATGTACGAGTGAATAGCCGAATAACAAAGAAAATGGCTATATTTGTGCAAATTAATGCGATGGCAAGACAGAACGATATGGGTCGGGAAGGTGAGTCTGAGGCTCGTGCCTATCTGGTAAAACATGGATATAACGTGTTGCATACCAATTGGCATTGGCATCATTATGAACTGGATATTATCGCTGTCAAGGAAGATGAGTTAATCGTGGTGGAGGTAAAGACACGCTCTGAGGATTTTTTGCTTTCACCGGAAGATGCGGTAGACACCAAGAAGATTCGGAGGATTGTCGCCGCAGCGGATGCCTATGTCCGTTATTTTAATATAGACTTACCGGTCCGTTTTGATATCGTGACATTGATCAAGAAAGAGACGGGGTTCCTGATCGACCATATCGAAGATGCTTTCTATGCTCCTTGCTGTTAAAAGATAAACGTTATGAATATAGAAGAAGTACGTGAATACTGCCTTTCCTTGAAGAATACCATCGAGTGTTTCCCGTTCGATGAGGTATCGTTGGTCTTTAAGGTAGAGAATAAGATGTTCCTGCTGCTTCCTTTGGATGCGGAGGAGCCTCATGTCTCCTTGAAATGTAGTACGGATTATGTGGAAGAGTTACGGGAACATTATACGGCGGTTGAGCCAGCTTACCATTTTAATAAGAAATACTGGAATAGCATTTATCTGGACCGGGATATGGAAGACGAGGAGATTAAACGCTGGATCTTCCATTCTTACCGGGAAGTGATCGCTAAACTACCAAAAAATATAAGGGAAATTTATAATGATGAGCACTGATAATGAATCTCCCCGCATCTTGCGTGTGGCGGAAACCGCTTCTACGAATAGCTTGCTTCGTGAGTTGGTCATCAAGGAATCTCTTGCGGAAGGAAGTGTGGTCGTTGCCGATTTCCAGACAGCCGGACGTGGTCAGATCGGGAATACTTGGGAGTCTGAGGCGGGAAAGAACTTGATGTTTAGCTTAGTCCTGTACCCTACGTGCATCCCTGCGAACCGTCAGTTCTTGATTTCTCAAATAGCAGCTCTAAGCGTGAAGGAGGCGTTGGACTTATATGCGGATCATATCACCGTGAAGTGGCCGAACGATATTTACTGGAAAGACAAGAAGATTTGCGGAATGTTGATTGAGAACGACCTGTCGGGGCATAATCTGTATTGCTCCATCATCGGGATCGGCATAAACTTGAATCAAACGGTATTTCGAGGAGATGCTCCGAATCCTGTATCTTTGTTTCAAATAATCGGTAAGGAAGTAGATCGGGAAGAGGTTTTGCACCGTTTCCTCTCAATATTCTATCGCTATTATTTATCTCTTCTCCAAGAGGAACACGAGGATATTCGAGCTCGTTATCAATCCGCTTTGTATAGAAGAGAGGGGTATCATGGTTATAAGGATGAGTCCGGCGAGTTCGAGGCCTGTATCCATGATATAGAATCAACCGGGCATCTTTTGCTAGCATTACGGGATGGAAGCATTCGCCGTTATGCTTTTAAGGAAGTCTCTTATTGCAAATGACTTTTTGATCGGAGTGATTTTTTACTACGTATTTTTATAATGTACACGTACATTATAAAATGTGTGTAATAGTGTATATCTGTTGGAGGAATGAACCGAAGATAAGTATTGTGGTATTGGATAAGAGATGGTTTGTCTTTATAATTGGCGGTTTCGTAATGAATAGCCTATTTGATTGATAAGAAAGCGTATATGGTAACAAAAAAATAATAGGGAAGATTTGCACGAATCAAAGAAACGCGTACCTTTGCAATGATGAATAAAACCGATTGCCCTAAGTCCGTTTAAAAGGCAGGCAATCCAATAGAAGAGCTTATTACACTTTAGTATTAATATTAAATTATTTAATTATGAACAAAAAGTTTTCTACGCTTTTGGCTGGTGCTGCATTTTTGAGTGCTGTATCAGTTAATTCTGTTTATGCACAGGGGGTGCAGGATAACAGTTTGCCAACAGAGGCTAGTGCTTATCCTATCGTTAAGTTAGCAGAAGGAACAAACACTGGTTTATTCCAATTGAAAATTAAGGATTCTGACAAAGTCTTATCAATGGATAAGGATGGTAAGTTGACTTTGGTAAACGTTACTACCTCTTCACAGTTGGCTAACACTTTATGGTGTGTAACTGTTACTTCAGAGAATCAAGGTCAGACTCACAAGTATGATTTCATGAATAAGGGAACAGGTATGATGTTGGATATAACTATGTCTGATATCGTAGGTGCTGAAGAAAGTACACCCGTTATCCCTACAACTGGAGGTGAAATTTCTGGTTGGGCTTTCTCTAGAGAAATCAATAAGTTGGAACCGGAGAGACCTCTGTTCTCTCATTTCTCTGCCGATTCTATTGTTGGTTTTTCAGTGAAAACTAACGATGACAAAGTTTATGTGCAGAAAGAGGGAGCTAAGAAAGCTGAGACAGCTGGCTTTGCGAAGTTTACATTACAAGCTCCGGGTCAGATTTATTTGAGTGCCGAGGAGTTGAATACAATCTTCGGTGTGCAAAAGGAGGATGCTGGTGTTAAATTGACATTTAATAAGGATGTGCTTGGTACAACTTTGACGAATCCGTTTAACGCTAACAAATTCTTAGCAGAAGAATCTGGTGATACTAAATATTTGTATATTTCTGATTTGAAGAAAGAAGCTTATTTAAGAGTTGATACAGCTTATACAAATGAAAGCGGTACAAAGTTCTTGGCTTACAATTGGACGAAGAAAGGTAAAACAGGCGAAGCTATAGATGCAGTGAGAGGCAGTAAAATTCAAGATCAACATAAATTTGCTTTCCTTTATTCTCCGGCTTATGATAGCTTATATATCTATGTGCATTCAATCACTTGGAATGAGACAAAAGCTAATTGGGAGACACTTGTAAAAAAACCAGAGGCGACAGGTGATAACTGGCGTGTTTCTTTGCAAGACTTGATCAAGAACCAAACTCGAATCTTGACGGTTGATGCTAAGGAGCAAAATACACATATCTCTTTCGGCAATATGGATTGTAATCCGGTTGCTTCTACAAAGACTTCTGTTGCTGATGGCGTTTATTTAATTAAGAGCGCTAAGACTGGTAAGTATTTGGCAATACCTTTGCATAACGATACAACTTGGGTCAACAACGTAGAGAAAGCAAACACAGCAGAATGGGCGTCTTTGGACTTACAAGATGCTAATCATATGCCTGCTTATCAATGGGTTGTTTTGAAAAAGAATGCTGTTGATAAAAATAATATTTCTCCGATCGATGCTTGGAACCGTGAGTATAATACAGTAACATTGAGTTCTGTTCAGTTGAACAAGAATGTAGGTGGTAAGTATTTCTATATTACTACTAACGCAGGAACAGTGCTTGCTGGTGATTCTCTAGAGTTGATCGCAGTAGATAAGAAGTTCTATTCTGATAAGTATCTTGGTTATAAGAATTTGACTAAGGATGAGTTGATGGTTAATAAGTATACGTTCAACTATTGGCATCCGTATGCTGCTGATAAATATATCGCAGTTATGAAAGATTCTACGATGACTGTAAAAGATGGCAAGACTCCGTTTACTATCAAGACTACAGGTAAAGAGCATAAGTATGGTTATGACGCTTCTTTAGTAAATGGCGAAAAGGGTAGAATCCCGGGATTAGCTCAATTGGTAAGAACTATGTATCAAGTTTCTTACGATGGTGCTATCTTTGGTAGCTACGCAGAGGCTAAAGAGAATAAGTATACAGTAAGTAAATTGCATCAAACTACAGACTCTGTTTACTTCAAAGAAAACAACTGTATCGCTCGTGAAGAAGGTGCTACTGTTGCTCATTACTATGCAATTGTAGAGGCTGACGTGGATGGCGTTATCCGTAACTATAAAGCTGGTGTATCTGACTATGACGCATCTGCTTCTTTGAAGGCTCAGACTTTGAAAGAAACAAGAACATCTGCGTTCTATATCGCTCCTGATAACACTCCGTTGTATCGTCGTTTCAACAATACTCTTGTTGGAGAGAATGCTAATGATGCTGCTGATAGCTTGTATTTCGTAGAGTCTATCCGTAAGGAGTACTTAATGGATGAGAACAACACGAACCTGCAACATTCTACAGTGGACTACGCTGGTATTTGGAACAAGGATAAAGCTAATGGTAAATTGGCATTCCGTGTTGATACTGCATGGTTGAAACGTGGCGCAGGCGAGATCAAACCTCAATACTTGATTTCTGCATTCCAAGATGTAATCGCAGGTGAGAAGATCATTCCTTGTACAGAGGATGGTAAGCACATCAAACCTGATGGAACTCCGACAGAGAATCCTTACGAATGTGTACACGCTGTTCATGTTAAGACTCCGGCATTCGTTTATGGTAAGTACTTAGTTAACTTCTCTGATTCTGCAGTTGCTTGCAAAGCTGACGTAAATCCGTTTATCTTCAATACGAAAGCTGTTTCTAACAGTAGCTATACTCGCGTAGGTTTTGTTCCTGCTGTTCAATATGGTGATACATTGTTAGTCTTGACTGGCAAGTATGCAAACATGACGAAAGAGCAATTGAAGAACGAGGGTATCGAATCTATGATCGCTACTTATAAGAAAGAATATCCTTCATTCATCAATGATTTGAGAGGTGACAAACATAAGAATGTAACTTGGTCATTCCGTTATGTAAATCCTGATTTAGCTGCTATCTCTTATGTAGATGGAAAAGAAGGCGAGAATAACTCATTCTTGATTGAGTCTAATGTATATGATAAAGCTCATGATACTCAATACCAAACTGTAAATGGTGATGCAACTCAGGCTATCGCTCCGAAGGCTGCTGCCGCTTGGTTGAAGATGCACAATGGTTGCTTGGTATTGACAGATGTGAATGCTACATTCGACAACGCTAAGACTGGTGGCGACGGTGCATTGGTATTCAACGCATTCCAGAAGACTGAAGAAGAAGATATGGTAACTTCTAATGACGAAATCGCTACTGAAGGCGTATCCGTAGTAGCAGGTAACGGTACTGTAACTGTTCAAGGCGCTGCTGGTAAGTCTGTAGTTATCACTAACATCTTAGGTAAGGTTGTTGCTGAGACAGTTCTTACTTCAGACAACGCAACTATCGCTGTACCCGCTGGTATCGTAGCTGTAGCTGTTGAGGGTGAAGAGGCTGTTAAGACGATCGTTAAATAAGTAGAAAACTGATCGAATTTCCGTAAGGAAAGACACAGTTCATAAGGTAGAGCCCCGTCGATGTATTTCGGCGGGGCTTTTGTGTGTTGTGTTACGAGTATTTCTGTCGATGAAACAAACGTTATTCTTTCTTTTTGATTGATATATGTCTATATGTATGACATTCCTTTCTGGTGGAGAGTATAAAATAGCAGAGGCTGGATGACTGTAAACGGTATTTTTTATTAGAAAAGCCCCCTTTTTGTATGCGATAGATGGTGAAAGCTTATGCGATAGGTCGCATTGGGCAACTCCGGCAATGCCGTTGGGCATCGTGAGCAGTCAAGAATAGGGTTGTTGATACTTGTGAATGGGCATCATACCCCTGTTATGACCCAGTTCTAATCCCATAAAGTCCCTTAATCAACCCCTTAAATATGAATTACAATGGATAAATTTCGCTAGAATGAAAGGCTGTTTTTCGATAAGAGTCTGTCACGTAAATGATTGCTGAAATTTTTTCTCGTATTAGAGAGTGAGTTGTCCATAAGTCCGGAAAAATCGATTCTCCGGGAGTTGATATTACAAATTGTCAAAATGGTAATTGCGGAGATCCTCAAAAGGGGAAGCTTGGCTTGTTTAAAACTTCGTTATCATTTCCAAAAAAACACCTATATACCAGCCTTATAACCCCCTATTTGATTTATTCTGCTTATATTTGCGAGTTATCAACAGTTAGGGCGATTTATCAACAAAACAAGCATTGTTTTGATTGAACCCTGTTTGGTTCAGTTTTTAATGTTTAGTTTTGCCCTCGAATTAATTAGGTATAGTATGGGAAAGATTATCGCTTTAGCAAATCAGAAAGGTGGAGTCGGGAAGACAACCACCACGATTAATCTGGCTGCGTCATTGGCCGCTCTTGAGAAAAAGGTGCTGGTCGTAGACGCTGATCCGCAGGCGAATGCCTCATCCGGTCTGGGTGTGGACATACGTAATGTAGAACTTTCTATCTATGAATGTCTGGTGAACGGTGAGGATGCGAGCGGCGCTATCACACAGACTGAAGTGGAAGGACTGGATATCATCCCCTCTCATATCGATTTGGTGGGAGCGGAGATCGAGATGCTAAACTTGGAGAATCGTGAACGGATCTTGAAGCAGATATTGACACCGCTGAAAGAGAAGTACGATTTTATCCTGATCGACTGCTCTCCTTCTTTGGGATTGATAACCGTGAATGCCTTGACAGCCGCCGATTCGGTGATCATCCCGGTACAATGCGAGTATTTCGCCTTGGAAGGTATCAGTAAGCTGTTGAACACGATCAAGATTATCAAATCAAAGCTGAACCCGGCACTGGAGATAGAGGGATTCCTCTTGACTATGTATGATTCCCGCCTGCGTTTGGCGAACCAGATTTATGAGGAAGTGAAACGTCCGTTCCGTGATTTGGTATTTACTACCGTGATCCAACGAAACGTGAAGTTGAGCGAGGCTTCCAGTTACGGTAAACCTGTCTTATTGTATGACGCGGATTCGAAAGGATCTATCAACCATATGCAGTTGGCACAGGAGATTGTTGAAAAAAATAAAGGATTATGGCAGCATTAAAAAGATCGGCGTTAGGCCGTGGATTAGACGCGTTAATTACGATGGATGACCTGAAGACAGGTGGTTCATCGTCTATTAGTGAGATCGAGTTAAGCAAGATCCAGCCTAATCCGGAGCAACCTCGATCCATCTTTGAGGAAGAGACCTTGGAGGAGTTGGCTACCTCTATCCGCTCGTTAGGCGTGATACAGCCGATTACGTTGAAGGAAATCGGCCCCGAGCAATATATGATCATCTCTGGCGAACGCCGTTATCGTGCGTCGCTAAAAGCAGGTTTGGAGCGTATTCCCGCTTATATTAAGACGGCGGCCGACGAAAACGTGGTGGAGATGGCTTTGATAGAGAATATCCAACGAGAGGACTTGAACTCTATCGAAATCGCGTTAGCTTATCAAAAATTAATCGATAATTACGGCTTGACCCAAGAGGGGCTGAGCGAAAGGGTTGGAAAGAAACGTGCTACGATCGCTAATTACCTTCGTTTATTGAAACTTCCCGCCGAGATCCAAGTAGGATTGAAGGACAAGAAGATCGATATGGGACATGCCCGGGCATTGATCCCGGTGGATGATCCGGAGGTTCAATTAGCTTTATATGAGCAGATATTGGCTCAAGGACTCTCCGTTCGTAACGTGGAGGAGATGGTGCGTAATATAGCCGAGGGAATACAACCGGAATTGCCGGAAAAGAAAAAATCGGATCGTAAGCCGATACTTCCGGAAGAGTTTAAATTGCTGAAAGATCATTTGTCCCGTTACTTCAATACGAAAGTCCAGTTGACTTGCAATGAGAAGGGAAAAGGTAAAATTACGATTCCTTTCGCCACGGAAGAAGAGTTGGAGCAATTGATCGGGTTACTGGATAAATTGAAATGAGAAATCGAATCATACTCCTTTTGATCGGATTCATGTGCTATGCCGGGATGGGTAACGCACAGGAGGATAAGACGGAGAAAGCCGTTCCTGCTATAGTTTCCGATTCCGTGGAGGTAGCTGCCCCGGATTCTACCGTGCAAGCCGTCTTGATGGCGGCCGATTCGGTGGGTGTACCGGAAGTGAAGATGAAGCTGGCTTTTAAGCCGAATCCGACAAAAGCGGTCTTGTTCGCCTTGGTACCGGGTCTGGGACAGATCTATAACCGGAAATATTGGAAATTACCGATCGTTTACGGTGGCTTGATGGGATGTATGTATGCCGTGACTTGGAACAACAAGAACTATAAGGATTATTCGACGGCTTATAAGGATATCATGTATGATGCCGCTAAGAATCTGGAAAATCCGGATGCTTGGAGTAAAAGTTGGCAAGACTTGACTTCCATGGCTCCTGAGGATGCGATTAATAATTCAAATTTCAAGGATCAATTGAAAAGACAGAAGGATTATTTTCGTCGATATAGAGACTTGAGTATAATTATTACGGTCGGGGTGTATGCGTTGAGTATCGTGGATGCCTACGTGGATGCCCAGTTATTCGATTTTGATATATCACCGGATTTATCCTTGCATTTGGAGCCGGTTGTTAGTCCGAAGACGAGTGTCACGCCTCGTACTTACGGATTGAATTGCAGTCTAAAATTCTGATATACATGAAAAGATACCTGCTAGCACTCATTTGTTTAAATTGTTTGGTCTCATTGGTCTATGCGCAGGAAGAGACCCGAATTGAGGAAAAAGATACCTTAAGCTCGCTGGAGTCTGAGGTCGGATTGATTCCGGAAAGCTTGGATGCGAACGTGGATAGTTTGCTCCGTACTTGGCATGTGCAATATTTCTCAAAAAGAGAGGACTTTTGCCATGATGACGACGAGAATGTCTATTTCCCGGATTCGGTCTATATCGACCGCCTGTCTAGGCTTCCCAGCGTGATCGCTTTGCCCTATAATAATATAGTGCGTGATTGTATTGACTTATATGCGGAGCGTAAACGAAATTTAGTGCGTTATATGCTGGGGATGGCGGACTTTTATTTTCCGATAATCGAGCAGGTGTTGGATGAGCATGACCTGCCTATTGAATTGAAATATCTCGCCGTCGTGGAAAGTGCCTTGAATCCGGTAGCCCTCTCTCGTGTGGGCGCTTGTGGTTTATGGCAATTCATGCTTCCTACGGGTAAGAGCTATGGCTTGGAGATTAATAGCTTGGTGGACGAGCGCCGGGACCCCTTGAAAGCGACCGAGGCCGCTTGTAAGTATTTCAAGGATATGTACGCTATCTATGGGGATTGGAATTTAGTGTTGGCATCTTATAACTGCGGGCCGGGCAACGTGAATAAAGCGATCCGTCGTTCGGGGGGCAAGACGGACTTCTGGGATATCTTCCCTTATTTACCGAAAGAGACTCGTTTATACGTCCCCTTATTTATCGCCGCCAATTACGTCATGAATTATTATTGCGAGCATAACATCTGTCCGATGCAAACCAGCTTGCCGCTAGCCACGGATACGGTCATGGTGAATAATGCCCTACATTTGCAGCAGGTATCGGATCTATTGCAAGTAGATATTGAGACGTTGCGTGCGTTAAATCCACAATATAAAAGAGACATCGTTCCGGGTAATACCCGCCCTTCGGTTTTGAAACTACCTGCGGCGGAAACCTATGCTTTTATCGATAAAGAAGATACGGTCTATACGCATCGGATCGAGGAACTGTTGGCGAATTGCATTTCTGCGAATAACTCTAATGGCTCTTTACCAAGTGGTGCGACCCGGGAAAAAATCACCCACGTGGTATTGAGTGGTGAGAATCTTTATACGATCGCTAATCGCTATGGCGTGACAGCGAAAGATATCCGTAAATGGAACGGGCTAGGCTCCAACCGGGTAGCGAAAGGAAAACGGTTAAGATTATATGTAGATAATGGGGGTGTCGCTTTTGCCTCGGCTACCAAGACTCCGGTGAAATCAACTACCGTGACTGCGAAATCGACTGCGACAACAACGAAAAAGTCGGCTTCCGTCGCTACAAAACAGATCGCTTCCGCTAATAAAGATTTTGTCTCTTATAAGGTTAAATCGGGAGATTCGCTTTATTCGATTTCCAAGAAATACCCTGGGGTTACCGCCTCTTCCTTACAAAAGGTGAATGGGCTGTCAAGTCCGGATATCCGTCCGGGTCAAGTACTGAAGATACCGGTAGGATGATCATTCGGGGATAATTCGTCTTTAACTCTTTTTTTTCGCTTTCTTCCTGCACTGGAGAAGGATGTGAATGATTTTTTATTCCTTTGTATACGAAAAAAGATACAATCGTATGGGTTCATTGGATGAAAAGATATCAGTGGTCAAGGCTAAACCTTGGTTGGTCAGTTTGGTTTGCGCGGTGTTTATCGCCTACCCGAATTTGGCATGGATCTTTTGTGACATGAGCTATCTGGCTCCGAACGATCATCAAGGATTTTTACTCTTCTTTGGGTTCCGTTTTCTTTACTTCTGGGGACTTATTTGGTTTTTGCTGAAAAGTAACTTGAGGCATGAGGATTGTACCTCCTTCTTCGAGCGGTTGCTCTGGAATGCCCTGTACGTTTCCGGAGGCTTTGTTGTCTATAAATTGATCTCCTTCCTGACTATTAGTTATGATCGTTTTTTGAGTATCATTATCTTCCAGTTTATCGTGTTGGCGTTGTTATGTACCTTGATCGGCTATATACAAATGCTATATCACAATCAACGGGAAAAGGATCAATTGATCGAGAATCTGCGTGTCGAGAATTTGCAGAGCCGCTGCGATGCATTGGTGAACCAGATCAATCCGCATTTCTTTTTCAATTCATTGAATGGAATCTCCTCCTTGATACGGAAGAAAAACGATGAGAATACCTTGTTGTATGTTACGAAATTGTCCGATATATTCCGTTATATCCTTCAGAGTGATAAAAAGAATTTGGTACCACTGTCGGAGGAGCTTGCGTTTATAGAGGCTTTTCAGCATGTAATGGTAGTCCGTTTCGCCAATAAGCTTACTTTTACGATCGAAGTTCCCGAAGATAAGCGGAACTTGCGAATTCCCGTATTATCTTTGCTTCCGTTGGTAGAGAACGTGACGGTACATAATATTATAGACAGCGAGCACCGGATGGATATCTTGATCCGGCTGAACGAGCGAATGGAACTGGTTGTTTCTAATCCAATCTATCCGAAATTGACCTTACCGGATACGAATGGAACCGGGCTTAAGAATCTGGAGAATCGTTTCTTGCTATTAATGAATAAACAAATACGGGTAGAATCTGATGAGGATGAGTTTCAGGTATACCTACCCCTAAAATGATGCTATATGAGAATACTGATCGTAGAGGACGAGACCGCCGCCTATGAGAACTTAGCGGATATGTTGGTTACAATAGATCCCACGCTTGAGATCATGGGAAATACGGAGAGTGTCCAGCAAACGGTACGTTGGCTGCAAGCCAATCCGAGGCCGGATTTGATTTTTATGGATATTCATTTATCGGATGGTTCCGCTTTCGCTATTTTTGACCAGATAGAGGTGGAGGCACCGATTATCTTTACTACGGCGTACGATCAATATGCGATCGACGCTTTCAAAGTAAACAGCATAGACTATATCTTGAAGCCGATTAAGTCGGAAGAATTGAAAAGGGCCTTAGATAAGTTTAGCCGATGGAATCATCAAGATATCATCCATTATTTATCCCAATTAACACAGTTGTCTACTACTCCTAAATACAAGGATAAACTACTGATTCCTATTAAGGATAAATTGTTGCCTATTAGCTTGAAAGATGTGTCTTGTTTCTATACGGCTGATAAGAATACATATGTTTATTTAAAGAGTGGTAATTCGTATCCATATGCTAAAACATTGGAACAGATAATTTCTTCTTTAAGTCCTGCTGATTTTATTCGTGCGAATAAACAATTCATCATTTCTCGTGATAGCGTGAAGGACATAACAATTTGGTTTGATAGCCGTTTGCTCGTTACTTTGGATGTAGAAGTGCCTGAGCGTATATATATTAGTAAAAATAAAGCATCCGAGTTTAAGTCTTGGATAGTAAGTCTGGAATAATAATTAAATAGAAATGCCGGTTCTCTTAAAGCCGGTATTTTTTTGCCCTTTTCGTGTTCAATCCCCATTTTTTCCTTTTCGTCAACAATCGGAAACTTCCTATCCGATAATTCTTCATCTTTGCAATACAAACAAGGAGATACATCAATAAGATGTAAGTTGAAATTTTGATGTTAATCCGAGTTTTATCATACACATTAGATAGGTTAATAGGTTTGTAAAAAAGGATTAGTCCGAAACAAAAGAATGTTTAGGCTATCTTCTCTAAAATGAGTGTTTGTTTTGTAAATGGTTTTGTAATAGGTAAATTGTAGGTATTATGAGAAAGTTAATTATGGCGGTAGCGGTTTTGGGAATGAGTGCTACAATGAATTTTGCGAAAGCGCAATGTGTGAATGAATATGGGAATAAAGAACCGTTTGCGGTAGAGTTTAGCCGATTGAGTTCTTATCTAGGATTGGCTCCTTACCAAATGGAGGAGGTACTTAACATTAATGATTATTTTGTACAAGAACAAAGAAAGAGTTTGAGCAAAGACCTGAAGCGTCAGGATGAACGATTGCAAAAAGCCGTGTACGGCAATTTGAAGCTGATGAAAGAGGCGTTGACAGCCGATCAGTATCGCAAGTATGTCATATTGTTAAATGTAACTAACAACAATAACCGATTAACCGGAGCTGTGACATTTACGGATATCTATTTGGCTGAGAATAAATGAGTGTAACCTTGGCTCGATGTGATGTTGATTAGAAAGGCGATCCTTGTGTTCGAACAGGGATCGCCTTCTTTGCTTCTGTCCTTTTCCTTTTGGAAGTGCGCTATCAGATTTTAGCGAAAGCTTGATCCAGATCATCTATAATATCATCTATATATTCGGTTCCGATGCTCAAGCGTACGGTGGATGGTGTTATGTGCTGTTGGGCAAGTTCTTCCGGGCTCATCTGGGAATGAGTGGTCGTGTATGGATGAATGACAAGGCTCTTTACATCGGCGACATTCGCTAGTAGGGAAAATATCTCCAGTGAGTCGATGAATTTCCAAGCGGCTTCCTGCCCGCCTTTGATCTCGAAGGTGAAGATACTGCCGGCACCATTCGGGAAATATTTATTGTAAAGTTCATGGTCCGGATGGGTAGGAAGTGATGGATGATTCACTTTTTCTACTTTCGGATGTTTTGATAAATAATCCACGACTTTCAATGCGTTTGCTACATGGCGCTCCACGCGTAGGGATAAGGTCTCTAATCCTTGCAACAATATAAAAGCATTGAAAGGAGAGATCGTTGCCCCGGTATCGCGAAGAATGACCGCACGGATACGGGTGACAAAGGCGGCGGAACCTGCTACGTCCGCAAATATGGCTCCATGATAACTTGGGTCTGGTTTGGCTAATGTAGGAAACTTATCGGCATTCGCCTTCCAGTCGAAAGTACCTCCATCTACAATTACACCTCCTAGGCTACTGCCGTGTCCCCCTATGAACTTTGTGGCGGAATGGATGACAATGTCAGCTCCATGTTCGATCGGACGAATCAAGTAGGGGGTTCCGAACGTATTGTCTACGATTAATGGAACATGGTATCGGTGAGCGACTTCCGCTACCGCATCCAGATTCGTTACGTCAGAGTTAGGATTCCCGAATGTCTCTACATAAATGGCTTTCGTGTTTTCCCGGATGGCTGCTTCTAATGCGTTTAGGTCATTTACATTGATAATCGTATTAGTAATGCCTTGGGAGGCCAGTGTATGGGTGATCAGGTTGAAGGAACCGCCATACAAATTATCGGCCGCGATAATATGATCTCCTGCCCTCACTATGTTCTGTAACGCATAGGTGACAGCCGCTGCTCCTGAAGCCACGGCCAAACCTGCCACACCTCCTTCTAAGGCAGCTACACGTGCCTCGAAAACGCCTTGCGTGGAGTTTGTCAAACGTCCGTAAATATTCCCTGCGTCACGTAGGCCGAAACGGTCTGCCGCATGTTGTGCGTTATGGAATACATAGGAAGTTGTTTGATAAATGGGTACTGCACGTGCGTCGGTTGCGGGATCCGGTTGTTCTTGTCCTACATGAAGTTGTAATGTCTCGAAATGTAACTTCTTTGTTGCCATAGTCATCTTGTTTATTTAGTTCTTATTCTGTTGGCAAATGTATGATGTGTGTGCTTTTTGGACAAGATTCGTTGAGAATATAGAAAATAATACTATTTTTAGGGCTATAAATAGAATACATCTTCGGCGAAGGACGCTGGGGAATCAATCCGATAGAATTTTTTTCTTATGAATGTTTCAGATAAGTTAGACAAGGTGGATCTGCAAATCCTCCGAACGTTACAAGATAATGCCCGGTTGACTACGAAAGAGTTGGCGGCAAGGGTCAGTCTCTCGTCAACCCCGGTGTTCGAGCGTTTAAAACGTCTTGAGAATAGTGGATATATAAAGAAGTATATAGCGGTACTAGATGCGGAGAAGCTGAATCAAGGCTTTGTTGTCTTTTGTAGCGTGAAATTGGTTCGGCTGAATAAGGATATAGCTTTTGAGTTTACCCGGATTATTCAAGAAATCCCCGAGGTAACGGAGTGCTATAATATTTCAGGCGATTATGATTACTTATTGAAGATACACGCTCCCAATATGAAATATTATCAAGAGTTTATTTTAAATGTGTTAGGAACGATCGATAGTTTGGGCTCGTTGAGAAGTACTTTTGTCATGGACGAGGTTAAACACGACTATGGGATCCATATTTAAGCAGTAGATATTCTATTTTTGTCTTTTGTTAGGGTTTCCTTCCAAATATTTGTATATATTTGTGGCTATACAGTATAAAAATGGGAGGTGTAAAACCATGGACGATACAAAGGACACAAAAGATATAAAAGAAACGGGCGAGGCTGCGTCCGTTCTCTCTGCGGACGAACAGATGATACAAGATGGGTTCAATGCGTTGTTGAACGATTATTTGAAGTCAAACCACCGCCGTAAGGTCGAACGAATCACGAAAGCTTTTAATTTCGCCAATCAAGCGCACGCCGGAGTGAAACGGCGTTCCGGCGAACCTTATATAATGCATCCTATCGCCGTGGCTCGTATCGTATGCCGGGAGATGGGTTTGGGCTCTACCTCTATTTGCTCTGCGTTATTGCATGATGTCGTGGAAGATACCGAGTATACGGTGGAGGATATCCGGGATATGTTCGGAGACAAGATCGCCCAGATCGTGGATGGCTTGACGAAGATATCCGGTGGCATTTTTGGGGAACAGGCCTCGGCTCAAGCCGAGAACTTCCGTAAGTTGCTGCTGACTATGAGTGACGATATACGGGTGATTCTAATCAAGATCGCAGACCGTCTTCATAATATGAGGACTTTGGGTTCCATGCTTCCCGCCAAGCAATTTAAGATCGCGGGTGAGACTCTTTATCTGTATGCTCCTCTGGCGCATCGTCTGGGTCTCTTCTCGATCAAGACGGAACTGGAGGATTTGAGTTTTAAATATGAGCATCCGCAAGAATATGACTTCATCAGCGCTAAGTTGAAAGCGACAGAAGAGAGCCGTAATAAATTATTCGAGCGTTTCGCCGCCCCTGTGGACGAGAAGCTGAAATCGATGGGACTTCAGTATGAGATGCGTGCCCGTGTGAAATCGGTCTATTCCATTTGGAATAAGATGGAAAGCAAGGGTGTCGCTTTCGAGGATATTTATGATATTTATGCGGTCCGCATTATTTTTGACCCGCTTCCCGGTGTGGACGAGAAAAACCAATGTTGGGATATCTACTCGGCTATTACGGATATTTACCGGATTCGTCCCGACCGTATCCGTGATTGGGTGAGCCGTCCGAAAGCGAACGGTTATCAAGCGCTTCATCTGACCGTTATGGGACCGGATGGACAATGGGTAGAGATCCAGATCCGTAGCCGCCGTATGGATGATATCGCAGAGAAAGGCTTCGCTGCCCATTGGAAATACAAGGAATCCAACGTGGAGGAGGATACGGAATTGGATAAATGGATACAAACCATTACCGAGATCTTGGAGAGTCCGGACCCGAATGCGCTGGATTTCTTGGATACGATCAAACTGAACTTATTTACTTCCGAGATATTTGTTTTCACTCCGAAAGGAGATATAAAGACATTGCCCCAAGGGGCTACCGCCTTGGATTTCGCTTATGCGCTTCACTCCGATATCGGTAATAAATGTATTGGCGCTAAGGTAAACCATCGTTTGGTGCCATTGAGTCATCCGCTGTCCAGTGGAGATCAGGTGGAGGTCTTGACTTCCCGCTCTCAGGAGCCGCAACCGGAGTGGTTGAACTTCGTGACTACCGCTAAGGCTCGTGCGAAGATCGATGCCGTATTAAAGCGTGTCCGTAAAGAGGTCGCTAAGTATGGAGAGATAAAAGTTCTTGATGCCTTCAAGCGTTCGGAGCTTGAGGCGAGTACATCCAATCTGGATAAATTAGGCATGTACTTTGGATTCTCGAAACGCGAGGAATTCTTTTATGCGGTAGAGAAGGGGGATGTGGTTTTGCCCGAGAATTTAAAGAAGCTGTTGAAGGAGAAGACGGATAATGTCTTGTTTAAGTATGTGAAACAGGCGTTGGGTGTCGCTTCCAAGAAGGTGAAACAACCCGAAGAGGAGGAAGCCAAGAAAGAGAAGCCTAAATATGATAAGAAAAAGCCTTATTTATTGAAAGAGGAGGCTTTTGAGCGTAATTATGTAATTGCCGAATGTTGTAAGCCGATTCCGGGAGATGACTCTTTAGGTTTTATCAATGACGATGGAAATGTAGTAGTTCATAAACGTTCCTGCCCGATCGCCATGCGCTTGAAAAGTAGCTTTGGCGAACGTATCTTGAATACGGTTTGGAGCAGCCATATGAACGCTTCTTTTGAGGCCACGCTAGAGGTGAAAGGTATAGACTCGATAGGCGTACTGAATACGATCACGAAAACGATTTCCGAGGATTTCAACGTGAACATCATGCGCTTGCTGATCGAGGCGAAAGACGGCGTGTTTGAAGGTAAGATAAAGATGAAAGTTCATGACGTAGAAGATATCCAGAAAATGTGCGTGACTTTGTCGAAGATACAGAATATTAAATCTGTCGGACGTGTAGCGGATTAAGTGTAGCGAAGTGCTTCGCTACACTTTTGTTTTATAAAAGCTTTATCAGCCGACAATCAAATAAGTTATATAAGCTATATAACAAGCGATCAATAGGATTCCCTCCGGCCTAGTGATGGTCCGTTTCTTGAAGAAAAGGCCAAAAATATAAAGCAATACGCATGAACCGATCATGACGCCCAAATCCAGATTGGTAATGCCTTGTATGTTCATCGGCGTGATTGTCGCGCTACAACCTAATACGAAGAATATATTGAAGAGGTTGGAACCGATAACATTTCCGATCGCCATCTCCGGGTTCTTCTTTAATGCGGCCACGACGGAAGTCGCTAACTCAGGAAGAGAGGTTCCTCCGGCCACTAAAGTCAAACCGATAATAGATTCGCTGACCCCCAGCCCACGGGCGATACCAGAAGCTCCATCCACGAAAAATTGTCCTCCGTAAATCAAACCGGCCAATCCACCAATGATGAATAAACTCGCTTTCCAAATGGGCATTATTTTAATCGTGCTCTCTCCATTTTCCTCTCCATTATGCGCGATCGCGAATGTATAGCCAAGGAAAATGGCGAAGAAGCATAATAGTAACATTCCATCGCTACTACTGATACTATTGTGCGATGCGCCGTTGATCAAAACGTCATTCGCGCAAATGAATAATACGATTGAGGCAAGCACGCAAAGAGGGATCTCTTTGCTCAACGTACCTTTCGTGACGCTGATCGGCACGATAGCGGCCGTACAGCCGACAATCATCAAGGCGTTAAATATATTGCTTCCTACTACATTACCAATAGCGATATCCGAGCTTCCTTTCAAGGCGGATACGACACTGACCGTTAATTCCGGTGCGGAAGTCCCAAACGCCACAATAGTTAGCCCGATTACTAAGCTGGAAATATTGAAGCGTTTGGCTACCGAGGCGGCACCATCCGTCAAGGCGTTAGCCCCGACTAAAATTAGTAGTAAACCGCCAATTAGTAATACGATATCCATTAGTCTTTAGAATGGCAAATCATCGATTGGATTGGCCGGCCCGAAATCAGGAGCGGATGAGGCTGGAGCCGTAGGAGCGGAAGCCGGAGCGAAATTATCCGGAGTTACTCCCATCGGAGCGGCTTGAGGAGCTGCCGCCATCGGACGGTCTACTTTCCATGCGTTGATACTGGTGAACCAGCGGCCTTGGTACTCACGGCTGTCAATGTCGAAAGAGACTGTCAATTCCTCGCCCGGCTGAATGGCCGCTTGAGCGATCTTATCCGCTCCGAATATCTGGAAGCATACTTTCTTGGGATATTGATCGTGTGTCTCTAATACGTACTCTTGTTTTTTCCATTCGTTTCCGGCTTTGCTGACACCGCCTACTTCCGGTAGGACTTGAATAATTTTTCCTGTAATTTCCATGTCTTGTATTTTATTTGCTTATGTTTTATTTAATTGGGGACGAAGGTACGGTTTTGTTCTGGTTTTATCAACAGAATAATCACACTTTCGGGGCAAAAGCATCGAATGCGTCTTTCATAGCTAACAGCTCTTCTTTGATCTGTTTCAGGCGGTTTACGATCTCTTCTTGCCGGATCGTCGTCTCTTTATTGTCCTTCAGTTTTTGCCGTGCGCCGGCCAAGGTCATCCCTCTCTCTTTAACCAGATGGTAGATGAGGCGTACCGCGTCGATATCCTCCTGCTTGTAAAAACGGGTACCTTTGCTCGTCTTCCTTGGATTGATGATATCGAACTCCTTCTCCCAAAAGCGAAGGGTGGACTCGTTCACGTCGAACATCTGCGCCACCTCGCTGATGGAAAAATAGAGTTTGAGATCTTTATTCTTTTTTAGACTCATACTGCTAATGAAGTTTAATCCATAACCTGACCATGATTCTCGGCAATCTGGATCATACGGTCGTATTCCTCAGGTGAGAGATCCATGTAATAGTATTTAGATGGGTTATCATACTTCCCTCGTACGATTACCTCATAATGCAAGTGAGGGCCGGTAGATTTCCCGGTATTTCCAACCTCGCCAATCACCTCTCCACGAGTAACCTTTTGTCCGACACGTTTCTTGAACTTACTCATATGACCGTATAAAGTCTGATAGCCGTAGCCATGATCGATAATCAAACAATTTCCGTATCCCTGTTTCCAAGCGGCGAAAGTGACAACGCCATTACCTGTCGCATAGATCTCCGTTCCCACTTTAGCCGAGAAATCCATTCCGGAATGGAAACGAGGTGTACGGTAAATCGGGTCGATACGTACGCCATAGCCGGAAGCGGTACGACGCAGATCCTTATTGGAAATCGGCTGGATCGCCGGGATACATTTACTTCTCTCTTCTTGGTTCTTTCCTAGAGAGATCAGTTCTTCCAAGGAATTGGATTGGATATATAATTGCTTACGTAGCATATCCATCTTTTGGGTCGTGGAGACAACAAGCTCCGGATTGGACAGGCTCATCAAATGCTCGTAACGGTTTGTCCCTCCAAACCCGGCTTTCCGAACGGACTCGGGGATGGACTCGGCTTGGAAGATCGCCCGGTACAGATTCTCGTCACGCTGTTGGATATCATCCAATACGTCTAACGCGTTATTTAAGCGAAGGGAAAGCACCTCGTATTGAGTTTGCAATAGGCGGTTCTCCTTACGTAACTGAGATTCCATCGGAGAGTCCACCAAATGCATCATGACGAAAAAAGTGGCTACGCCGAACGCTATTCCGGTGCTTAAATGGCGGAGAACGGTGAACAGCCGGTCTTTGCTAGATGGGTATACACGCTCATAATTGAGAGTGTTCGGATTGTATAAATAGTATGTTTTGCGACTTTTAAAGAGTTTCATCTACATTTTTTGTTATCTGAATGCACGCAAAAATAATAATTTGCAGTACTTTTGCAAATTGTTTTTCAGAATATTAACGAGAACTATATAAATAGATTATGTTGACAGCAAAAGAAATCCGTGAATCCTTCAAGCAATTCTTCGCTTCTAAGGAACACCAGATCGTGCCTTCCGCTCCAATGGTGGTGAAGGGTGACCCCACGTTGATGTTTACGAACGCGGGAATGAATCAGTTTAAAGATATTATCTTGGGCAACGTGCCCCGTAAGTATCCTCGTGTCGCGGACTCTCAGAAATGTCTTCGTGTTAGCGGTAAGCATAACGATTTAGAGGAGGTAGGACATGATACCTATCATCATACGATGTTTGAGATGCTCGGAAACTGGTCGTTCGGAGATTATTTTAAGAAAGAGGCGATCAACTGGGCTTGGGAATACTTGGTAGAGGTATTGAAGCTGAATCCGGAGCGTTTATATGCCACCGTATTCGAGGGAAGCCCCGCTGAAGGCTTAGATCGTGATAACGAAGCTGCTGGTTATTGGGAGCAATATTTACCGAAAGATCATATTCTGAACGGTAACAAACATGATAACTTCTGGGAAATGGGGGATACGGGTCCTTGCGGTCCCTGTTCCGAGATCCATATCGACCTTCGTTCGGACGAGGAGCGTGCGGCGGTTAGCGGCGCCGATATGGTAAATAAGGATCATCCGCAGGTAATCGAGATCTGGAACCTTGTGTTCATGCAATTCAACCGCAAGGCCGATGGTTCTTTGGAACCGCTGCCGGCTAAGGTGATCGATACCGGTATGGGATTCGAGCGTCTGTGTATGGCATTGCAGGGTAAGACCTCAAATTATGATACGGACGTATTCCAACCGATTATCAAGGTAATTGCGGGAATGGCGGGTACGACTTACGGTACGGATAAACAGCAAGACATCGCCATGCGTGTGATCGCCGACCACATCCGTACGATCGCTTTCGCTATCACGGACGGACAGTTGCCTTCCAACGCTAAGGCCGGTTATGTAATCCGTCGTATCTTGCGGCGTGCTGTTCGTTACGGTTATACGTTCTTGGATCGCAAGGAAGCGTTTATGTATAAGCTTTTGCCCGTATTGATCGAGACGATGGGCGACGCTTATCCGGAATTGATCGCTCAGAAAACCTTGATTGAGAAGGTTATCAAGGAGGAGGAAGAATCTTTCCTTCGTACCTTGGAAACCGGTATCCGTTTGCTGGATAAGAAAATGGAGGAGACGAAGGCTGCGGGCAAGACGGTCTTGAATGGCGTAGATGCCTTTACATTATATGATACCTACGGATTCCCGTTGGACTTGACGGAATTGATTCTTCGTGAGAACGGCATGGAAGCCGATATCGAGGAGTTCAATAAGGCTATGCAGAAGCAGAAAGAGCGTGCCCGTAACGCCGCCGCTATCGAGACAGGCGACTGGATCACGCTGAAAGACGGTGAATGTAAGTTCGTGGGTTATGATTTGTTCGAATGCGAGGCAGAGATCTTGCGTTATCGCCAGATCAAACAAAAGAATAAAGTATTATACCAGATCGTTCTGGATCAAACCCCGTTCTATGCGGAAATGGGTGGACAGGTCGGTGATACGGGTTGGTTGATCGCCGACGACGAGAAGATCGACGTGATCGATACGAAACGAGAGAATAATTTGCCGGTTCATTTGGTTACTAAACTACCGAAGGACGTAACGGCTACATTTACCGCGAAGATCAACGTGAAAAAGCGTATCCAGTGTGAGTGTAACCACTCTGCCACGCACCTTTTGCATGAGGCGTTGCGTGAGGTATTAGGTACGCACGTAGAGCAGAAAGGTTCGTATGTTTCGCCTGATTCTTTACGTTTCGACTTCTCTCATTTCCAGAAAGTGACGGACGAGGAAATCCGTAAGGTGGAAATATTGGTTGGAGAGAAGATCCGTGCGAACTTCCCGTTGGAAGAGCATCGCAATATGCCGATCGCCGAAGCAAAGGCGCTAGGGGCTATGGCTTTGTTCGGTGAGAAATATGGCGATGAGGTACGTGTCGTGAAATACGGAAGCTCCGTGGAGCTATGTGGTGGTACGCATATCCCGGCAACCGGTATGATCGGTTCTTTGCGCGTGATAGGAGAGAGCTCTATCGCCGCAGGAGTCCGTCGTATAGAGGCGGTTACGGCCGAGGGCGCAGAGCAATTCGTATATGCCCAGCAAGATCTGATCCGTGAGTTGCGTGCGTTGATGAACCATATGCCGAATTTGGCGCAAGCGATGAAAAAGTCTATCGAGGAGAACGCCGAGATGAAGAAACAGATCGAGGATTATATCCGTGAGAAGTCTATGCGTTTGAAAGAGGAGATCGTGGCGAAAGCTTCGGAGAGCAATGGTATCAAGGTTATGCAGTTCGTTGGTAAGGCAAATGCGGACGCTATGAAGAACGTGGCTTTCCAGATCAAGGCGGAGACAACCGATAGCTTTGTCTTTGTTGCCGGTATCATAGACGATAACAAATGCACGCTCATGCTTATGTTAAGCGATGATTTGGTGAAAGAGGGCTTGCATGCCGGTAAGATCGTAAAAGAGGCCGCTAAGCATATCCAAGGCGGTGGTGGTGGACAACCCCATTTCGCTACGGCCGGCGGTAAGAACATGGAGGGCCTTTCCATTGCGGTTGGCGCTGTGAAAGAGGCTGTTGGAGTACAGTAAAATCGGTTCGGAAGAAATTGACTTTTCTTTCGGACTTAATGATAGATTCCTTCGGATCGAATAAGAATTCCATCCGAAGGAATTTTTTTATGTCGTTTTGATAATCGGAATACATGTTTTACCTTTGTGGTCTAAGGTTTTAAATAAAAAAGATATGTCAGAGCAAAAAGTGGTTATTTGCAAGGACCTGAAATCGGAACTGCAAGATTTTCTCTCCTCTCTAAAATACGATAAGTTGTTCATCCTTATGGATACGAATACCAAAGAGAAATGTTTTCCCTTGGTAGAGGATATACCGGCCTTTCAAAAGGCGCCGATTCTCGTGATGGAAGCGGGTGATATGAATAAGGGTTTTGTCTCATTAGCCCAGATATGGACAGCTTTGTCGAATGAGGGGGCTTCCCGTAACTCCTTGCTGGTGAATTTGGGCGGCGGTATGATTACGGATATGGGTGGTTTTGCCGGCGCTACTTTCAAGCGGGGCATCCGTACGATCAATATCCCTACGACCTTGATGGCGTCCGTCGATGCTGCGGTTGGCGGTAAGACGGGTATAAACTTCAATGGGTTGAAGAACGAGGTCGGTTCTTTTTATCCCCCCTTGTGTGTATTCATCGATTGCGATTTTTTGCGCACGTTGGATCGCGATAATATCCTTTCCGGTTATGCGGAGATGATCAAGCACGGGTTGATTAGTTCGATGGAGAATTATGCGTCTGTCATGCTTTTTGATATCGACACCATGAATTATTCGTATTTGAATAGTTTGGTAGGCCAGTCGGTCGCCGTGAAAGAGCGGATCGTAGAGGAAGATCCCAAGGAACAAGGTATTCGTAAGGCATTGAATTTCGGTCATACGATCGGCCACGCTTTCGAGAGCTTGTCTTTCCTGAAAATGCGTCCGATCTTGCATGGTCATGCGGTAGCGGCGGGTATCGTGAGCGAGCTTTACCTCTCGCATAAGCTGTGTGGCTTCCCGATGGAGAAATTGAGTCAAGTCGTTTATTATATAAAAGAGTATTATCCGGCGCTCTTCTTTGACTGCACGGACTACGATACCTTATATGAGTTAATGACACATGATAAAAAGAATGAAGGCGGTATCATCAACTTCACTTTACTGAAAAATGTAGGGGATGTCCGTATCAACCAATCGGTCACCAAGGAAAAAATCTTGGAGTCTCTTGATTTTTATCGTGAAAGTTTTGGCATTTAACGGAAAAAAACTACCTTTGCACCCGTAAAATAAAAGCGGGATGTAGCTCAGCCCGGTTAGAGTACGCGTCTGGGGGGCGTGTGGTCGCTGGTTCGAATCCAGTCATCCCGACTAAAGCTGAGAGAAAAGGAGTTAAGTCTATGGCTTAACTCCTTTTTTTGCTCTCTATCACTTTCCTAAAACAATGAGGCAGTAGAAATTCCGACTCATCCGATATTCATGGGGGATAGCCTTAAATCATGACAATAGATTAAAATTGATATATTTCCGTTTGAATTTAGTGCGGTCATTCCAGCCTATTTTAGCCATTATTTCTGTTAATGGTTGCTTAGTGCCGACTTATCGGTGCATGCTCTGTGAGTTCAAAGTCTTTTGGGGCACGATTGTTTATCGGAGTAGGGAGGCCTAGCTGTTTGATAGAGTGCCATTGGCTGCTGAAGTGAATAACTAACGGCTTGTCGAATGAATAACTAGCGGCTATATATAGCCGCTAACTAACGGCTCGGGAAGTGAATAACTGATCACTTGGAAAGCCTTCTACGGCCTGCGAAATCAAGTATGCGTTAACCTAGAGGAGGATTTTTGGAAATTATATTATATATGTACACGTACATTAAAGAATATGATGTATATGAATAGGCTTTAGTAATACATACCAATAATATCAAGGACTGATTTATCTAATAAAACGGCTAGTATAAACGATCGTTTTAATTCGTCATTTGCAAAGGTACGCGTTTCTTTGATACCTGCAACCCTTCCGAGCTATTTTTTTCATCCCTTATTCGCTTTCTTATCAATAGGATAGCCTATCCTTTACGAAACAACCGATTCCGTAAACAAACCTCCCGTTTTCCCTCTTCAAAAACGCAAGATCTAAATGATGGTCTAGACTAGTCGTTTTGGTATGGCGAAGGATAATTAAAGAGTTGGGAGATATTTAATTAACACTATTATTAATATTTAAATTAGAGATTATGAACAAAGGGATTTTTACTTTGATGACAGCGGCTTTATTGGCCTCTGGATCAGTTGTAACACCTGCTTTCGCTGAAGCGACGTTTGCGACTTATCAAGCCGTGAACACGAACAAGGTTTTGGCGAACGGTGTGAAGTTCTATTTGCAGGTAGGCAGCGATGAGGCTACCTCCACTCAAACTGATACGAAGTATTACAAAGTTAAAAAGTTAACAATTAAGGACAAGGCTACGGTTTGGTCTTTAGAAGAGACTTTAAACCCTGACGAGGCTTCTGTTTTCGAGGTTGGCAATTACACTAAGGTTGGTGGACAGTACACCTTCTCCTTGTCTGTTGACGGCAATAAGATTTCTTTGACGAAAGACGGTGTAATTAAATCAGACGCTGCTACTACTACAGAGGCTTCTAAAACTGTGACTACTTTAATCACAGACAAGAACAAATTAAGCGAATTGAAAAAATTCTCCGCTTCTTTGATGAACGCTACGGCTATCAACGTGGTTTTGGCTACACAAGAAGAGGTGATGACGGCTGATATGTTGAACGACTACAACACGGAAGGTTTCACTTTCGGCTTCAACACTAAGACAGACTTGGAAGGTAACGCTTTCGCTAAACCGATGTATGCGGTAGAGATCGGGGACGATGCTACTACTTTAGATGCCGGTACTTATTTCGTTGTAGGCGGTAAGGATGATGCTGTTAAGGCATTGAAAAAAGCAGTGAAAGATAAAGAAGGAGTAGAGGAGGCCTTGGCTACGGAGGATATCCAACTTCTTGCTTTGAATATAGATAAAAAATATGACGTAAGGGGCGCTAAATCTCCGGCTTACATTCTACAGGTTATCAACGGTGATAAGATCACTGGGAATAAGGCAGCTTTCTCTGTTAAGGAGTTCGATAAGTTGGCGAATGAAGGTGAGTATGAGCTGAAAATAGAAGATCCTAAACAAGATAAGACTGTAGAGGGAACTGAATATGTGTACGTAGGTGCTATGCGCTTTACTGCTACAGATACGAAGACTTATGTGACAACGGTTAAGGAAAATGAGAAATCTTTATTGATCTCCGCTACTTTAGGCGCTAGCACTTATTTGGATGCTTCCGTTTTATTGAAGGAAGGCGTGGCTAACTACGTGAATGTTTACTTTACTAGTAACAAGGAAAGCCAAAAAGATAACTTCCAGACTGAGTATCACAAATATTTGGTTCCGGTAACTGTTAAGGAGGAGACTAATAGAGCTGCTACTTATAAGTTTGCGTTCGACGCTAAGGCTGCTAAAGACGTAAACTTCAACTCTGCGTTATCTCAATGGGCCGTGAAGGGCTTCGACGGTAAATATACATTTACGTTGGTGAACCGTGAAACAACTCAAGAGATTACTTTAGGCTTGCAAGAGTCTGACGTGAAGGGCGAGTATAAGGTGGTTAACGCTAAGTCTAATAGCGCCGATGTTTCTTTCAATTCCTTGAAGAAAGCTGCTCCGGGTGAAGAGGGTGCTGATGAGGCTAAACCTGTTAATAGTACAACAGTTAAGTTCATCCCGGTTGAGAAAGTCGCTGGTTTCTTGGATTTATCCAAGGATGAGATGGAAGCTGGTATCAAGTTGGAATTTACGGGTAAGACTGCGTTAATTGGTGAGAAGACTTTCTTTGCTAAGAAAGACAAGAAAACAGAAGACGAAACAACAACTGAAATGTTGGCTCCTAGCATGAAGGCTTCCGATGCATTCACGCTGGCTATCAATAAGGCTAAAGGTAAGATCAATGATGAGGATAAAGATGCTGTCGTAAATTACACGATCCAACCTCTTGTATTATCTTGTTTGAAAGATGGTAAGATTGTAGAGTTGAAAGATACATTGTTTGTTCCGACTTACAATATCTATTATACGACTCCGCAAGAGGGTAAAGATGATATCGTTACTTACTTAGGTGAAGACTTGGAATTTGCAACGGTAAGCGGCACTGAAAAACCTGCTGAATTCGTATTCCGCGCAAACGCTGACGGTTCTTACGCTATGATGGGAACTGACGCAAATGTTTCGTTTGATGAGGATATCACTGCCGGTACAAACGTTGTAAGCGTAGATCCTACTACAGGTACAAAATTCTCAACAGAGGAGGTATTATTATATAACCTGTCAGAAGGCAGCTTCGCTAGCGTAGCTGTTAAGGTACAAGATAATTCAGACAAGACTACATTGCCTGCTGAGTCTCGTCACGCTTCATTCGACAATGCGCTGGGTTCTATCAACTATCAGTTGAATAAGAATGGTATCACTGAGGGTATCCTTTCCGCTGAGAGCATGATCTTCTGGTTGGATACAGCGGATAGCAAGGCTACAACTCCGTACTTCTATATCTCTAAGGGTATTGAGGTTGCTGAAGGCGAAGAGAAACCGGCCGAGAGAATGTTCATGTATAACGCTACAGACTCTATGTCTATCTTCGATGAGAACTCTGCTCAGGCTTCTTTCAACGAGAAGTATATGCTGGAAGGTACAACTAAAGAGGATAAGATCGCTAAGGTAATCTTCCGTCCGGCTACTATCGCAGGTGTTGACACGATCAATACGGTTGTAGAGGGTAAGGCTGCTGTTGTTGCTGCTAAGGAAAACAAGGCAGAAGAAGTATTGGCTGGCTTGGATAACTTCAAGTTCGGTATCTGCTTGGCTGACGATGCTGTGGATGGCGAGTATGTTATCTACTCAAAGGCAGATAACAAGTATGTATACGCTAAGAACGGTAAGTTAGGTTTGGGTGGAAAGGAAGAGGCTATGGTCTTCACGTTAGGTACTGAGGTTCCGACTTCTAACGAGTCTATCGACAACGCCGCTTCTTCTATCGTAGTAACAGGCAACGCCGGTTCCGTAACGATCCAAGGCGCTCAAGGCGAGACGGCTTATGTTCGCAACTTATTGGGTATGCCGTTGGCAGAGACAGTTGTCACTTCCGATAACGCTACGATCGCTGTTCCTGCCGGAATCGTTCTTGTAACGGTTGGCGACGAGACCGTAAAGGTTGTCGTTAAATAAGACATGTAAAGGAATAATGAAAAGATAAATCGAAAATCATTCCCGTGCGGGAAACCAAGTACCCCGAGAGGGCGAACAAGCGGGAATGGATTAATATTAATACTAAAGTAATAAATTAAAGTTCATCCGTAAGTACTTCCGTGAGGATGGAAACGGATCAAAGGCAAGGGGAGACAGTATTGCGCTGTTTCCCCTTATTTGTTGATAAGGGTAGATAAGGGCTTTGTTGGTGAAATGGACGGTATTCGATCTTTTTGATTGATATAAGGGGGATATCGTGACATACCCTTTTTGAGAGAGGTATGAAGTAGGGGAGATCGGAGGGGTATAAATAGCCTTTTTCATGCAAAAGGACCACTTTTTACACACGATAGGTGGTAAAAGGCAGTGCGACTAGTCGTGTTTGGCAACGACAGTAGTGCCGTTGGGCATCGTAAACAGTCATGAATAGGGTTGTTAGTACTCATGAATGGGCATCGTAACCCTGTTATATCCCTGTCGTAACTCAATGAGATAGCCCGGATAAGCTATAGGATATGAATTAGGATGAATTAAATTCGCTAGGATAAAAGGCTGTTTTTAACTAATGCCGTATAAGACAAATGATTGCTAATATTTTTTCTCGTATTTGGGGATAAGCTGTACGTTTGCCCGAAAAAAGTGATTCTCGGGCAGTTGAGTTTACAAATTGACAAAATGCCAAGGTGCTTTTTTTGTGAGCTTATAGGAAGGGCTAGATCCGAAAATAAACCTTGATTTTAGAGAATGGCATGGGATAAATTCCATGCTTGTACGTGCTTTATTCCTTCTTTGGAAGGAAGCGGCAGATCATCGAGCGAGACAACGATCTTCTCGTAATTATCCTCAATGGCCTCTAACGAGGCATATTCCCGTTCGATGGTTTCTTTGTCGATTAGTAAATAAGTGGATTGGAGATAGATAACCCTCTCTCCTTTGATAGCGACGAAATCCACCTCTTTGTTCTTTATGCTGCCTACGTATATTTGATAGCCGGCCCTTAATAAATCTAGATAAATGAGGTTTTCTAGTTTATACCCAATGCCGTAGCCAAAGCCTTGATATAAATAATTGTTGAAACCTAGGTCATTGATGTAATACTTACAATTCCCGGCGATGGTCTCCTTTCCCTTGATTTGGTATTTCTCGACTTTATGTACCAAAAAAGTGTCCTCTATGTAACTAATGTAGGAGGCGATCGTATCATAGCTGGTCTTCCTTCCCGAGCTCTTGAAATAATTGGTGATATTCCGAATTGATATTAAATTAGATGCGTTATTTACCAGATAGACAAAAATGTCCTCAAGCAACTTAGCGTCTTTTATGTTTTGTCTTTGTATGATATCACGTAGTAATACGGTGTCTTTTAATGCGGATATATAATTTCTTTGTACTTCTGGTTGAGATAGATGGTATAATTCAGGCATACCACTACTTTGCATATATTCTAGGTAGTGTACCTTGTTGTTTTCTTTTTGGGTGATTCCAAGAAACTCTGTGTATGAAAAAGGATAGATGGCAAATTCCACATAACGTCCGGCTAATAACGTGGCGAGTTCTCCAGATAGCATTTTAGAGTTGGAGCCACTAATGAATAACTCATATTCGGCGGTATAGTCCTGTGAGTATGAGTTGGCGAAGCGTTCCCATCCCTCTACATTTTGGATTTCGTCAATGAACAGATAGATACGACCTTGAGGATTTATTTGTTTTAAGTAGAGATTAAACAGGGAATCAAGATCTTCATTGGTTTTCAAAAAATAGAAGGCGGATAGCTCACAGTTAATGAAGAATATATTTCGGGGATTTACTCCACTATTGGCGAGATGGCTAGCTAACTGACGAAGGAGATAGCTTTTCCCTACACGTCGCTGTCCTACCAAGACTTTGATTAATCTGTTTCCGGTGTAGGATAATATCCTATCTAAATAATCTTGCCGTTTATAGCCTGTTGGAAAATCGTTTCCACCCCATAGGTTATACTTCTCTAATGTCTTAAATCTATCGTCCATACTCGAAACTTTTGCGTAAAAGTACAAAAGTTTCGAATGAACTCGAAACTTTTCCCGTTAAGAATGGGATATACCCTTAAAAAATAACGGCAACCGCCTTCCGCCGAAAGCCGAGTTGCCGTTCAAAGTTAGGAATAAGGTTTGGTTTGTTCCTTTGTAATGATTCTAACATTAATATGTAATGAGAGTTTTCTACATTTTATCGATACAAAAGTAAATGCCACTTGTTACGATTTGATTACGGGAGTGTTACATTTTTAGTAAAGGTCTCGCCAAATCGGTTGATAACCTTGATCTGTACGTCTTTGACTCCGGCTGAAGGGTGGCAACGGAATAAGTGCGATGTATGATATCCGGAAGGTTTTCCGTGCATGTCGATATAGTCTTGGTCTTCATCATCGAATTGCTCCATGCAACCTTTCTCTATGCCGTTTTCGCTCCATGTAACTTGGTAGGTCGGGTCCCAATCCCATACGTTCACCACTAGGTAATCCGCTTGCGATTTGAACTCATTCGGCCTATAAACCCTGAATTGATAATCCGAATCATGGCCGGTTGCCTTATAATACCAAGTAGCGGCATTCCCTTTCACCTCAACGACCAGATAACCGTTCGGGGCGCCGCACCGATTTACATGGCCGGCCCACCAAGCTCCGCAAGCGGCTCCGATATTATGCTCGTACAGATTCGGTGTGACTTGGTTGTTCTCGAAGAAATGCGTATGCCCGGCGAAGATATGGACATTATAAGGGCTGACGATCTCTTTCAGGCTCTCAGCGTCCTCGGCGTTTCCTCCCCCTTTATCCGTCTGGTTGAATACCGGGGCATGTACGTTGATAAATACAAGTGTTCCGGGTTTAACGTAACTCAGGTCGTTTTTCAGCCATTCCAGTTGTTCCTTTCCGAAGCGTTCGTCATATTTCTTGTCTTTATAATAATCAATATCTTTTAAGGTGATGATATGTGCATCCCCGACATTGAACGAATAATTGTAAGGGCCGAAATGATCCTCGTAGATACGCTCCGCATAGCTCTCCTCGGTTACCTTTTGATTGGATAAGGCCGGGTAACGTAAGTCGTGGTCGTGATTGCCGATCACGGAGAACATCGGGATGCCTAAGACCGAGACCGCTTCCTTATAAGGAGTGAATAAATCCATGCGATCCCAAGTAATGTCTCCCAGCGCCATACCGTAGACCTCTTTTCCTTGGTAGCGCTCTATAGTCTGCTTCAAGTCGGGGATGGTCTCTTCACGGAAACGTTTCATCTGCCGTTCGTCGATGGTCTGAGGATCGGAGATTGCCAAGTAGACAAACCCGTCGATTGGCTGTTTCCTAGGGGTGAGCGTAAAATCATATTCATTGATCTCCTTACTTTTATCAAGTTGCTGATAGAAAAGATCCGGTATACCTTTTGTTTGCTCGATCTCATAGTCACCCGGTACGGAGAGGTAGACAAAGCGGCTTTTGTCCAGATTCGAATCTAGGCTATATTCTCCCCGCTCATTTGTTTGCGTGAAATTATAACCATCCGTAACGACTACGCCTTGTAGCGGTTTGCCTGCCGTATCGGATACAGTGCCTCTTACGGTAGCGGCTTGCGCTATCCAAGTGGATAACGCAAGTAAAAGCGTGAATGATAAGAATTGTTTCTTCATCGTAATTTTTTTTATGATTTGAATATAGAATATGTTAGTTAGAATTTATAACGTACGCCGATTTGAATCTGCCAAGGGTTTCCGTTCATATTGGATACACCCGTGTTTTTGTTTACGTTATATACGTATTGCTTCTTCTCCGCGTCAAAACTCTTGATGGAGTAGATATTCTGCTTGCCTAGATTATGTCCGGCACCCCAGTCCTTGTTCAGCATATTCAGGAAATTGAAAAAGTCTATCGAGGCCTCGATGGAATGAGTCTTATAGATCTTGAAGTTCTTGTTCAAGCGCAAATCGAAAGTACCGTAGAAGCCATTTACGCCACCGTTACGCTCGGCAACCTTCCCATAGTTTTTACGGATATAATCTTTTACGCTCTTCTCCGCTTCCGGGTTGTCCAAGATCGCTTGGATACCCTCACGAAGATATTGAGGCGTATTACTATCGTTCGGGTCATAGATATAAGCCAAGTCGTTGGATGATACGAAATCACCGTTCATATTACCACTAACCGCTAAAGAGTAGCGGGTTCCACCGATCCCGGAGAAACGCAAGCCTACGCTGATTCCCCAGAAAGAAGGAGCCGTACCGTAGAATACGACCTTATGGCGGAATTGGTTGTCCGAGTAAGTCATGGTACTCAAATCACGAGGATCATCTTTTACCATCAAGGCTAGAGTCGCTGTATTCGCTACGTTACCGTTGTAAGAGGTGTTATCCTTGGAATCGTTCCACGTATAGCTGAAAGAAAGCTCGCCATCCTTGAAATAACGCCAAGTTCCATCTACCACGAACGCATATTGGTTGATTTTTCCATCGCTGATTAATTCCAGCACACGGCCTACCTTATCACTTTTACGTCCTTGCATCCAGTCGGTAGCTCCGTTCTTGGTATTGATACTCTCGGCGGGGACGAACACGCCACGATTCCCCTCGGCGGCGATACGGAAGTAAGGCTCATCCACCATATTACGGTCTACGTACATATAATTATGGCGTGCCCAGTTGGCGTAAGCACTGATACCTACCCGCAAGCGATCGGAGAAGAAATGCGTGTAGCTGGCGTTCAACTTATATACTACCGGTACACGGGCATCCTTACTATTCATATTGATCGTGCTGATCTTTTGGATATTCGGGTTGTTGAATAAATCAACGCCCGGAGCGGTAGAAGGATCTTTGCGGTATGCCGGGAAATTCGGTGTCGGAACCAAATTGCCTTGTATATCCACGGACGCTACCTTCGTACCGTCGAACAGCATATTGTTGATCATGGAATAGTTGTTTAAATCCGAACCGAAGATACCGGCGCCAAGGCGGATAATATCTTGATGTTTATCATTCACGTCCCACGTGAATTGAACGCGGGGTTGCAACTGGAAGGTGGAGATTACGTTGTCCGTACGTAAGCCTAGTTCGTCATAAACAGTCTGGTTAAAGTTCGCGTGGTTGAAATAACGGGTATAATCCGCACGGATACCGGCCATGACCTCGAATCCGGTGAAAAGCTTCGTTTGTAATTGTCCGTAGATAGCGGAGTTCAAGGTATTCATCTTTACGGTAGGATCATCTACCAAGGCGATTTCCCGGGCATAGCGGTAAGGAGTCATATTCTCGAAATTATCCAGTCCCGTGAAATAAAACCGTCCGTTCATCTCACTGCCGTAGAGTGATTTCATATTGGTGTACATGAAGTCCGCTCCGAATGTATAGTTGATGCGGTCCGTATTATAATACATATTGTCTACCAATTGAAGTACATTATCCTTGAAATGTTCGGGAGCGTAGCGTTGACCTCCAAGTTGGATGGAAGTGTACATGCTTTTGTCACCAGATATAGATTCCACGTTCTCTACGATTGCTCTTGGGATATTAGAGCTTGGCAATTGCTTGTTCGGGGTCGTGGCCTCGTAAACCAAGAAATGTTGAAGCTTCAACTCGTTGGTCAGCTTTGGGCTTAATACCGAGCGTAAGGTAGCGAGTAAGCTGTTGTTATGCGATTTGCGGTCGATCCAAACCTCGTAAAGATTGATACTGGAGTTATCGCTCTCGCTCTGTTTATTATCCTCGTTGATGAAATTATTGCGAATGGTTAACAAGTTGGTTGCGTTCAACTGCCAGTCGATACGGGCGAAGACCGCGTTCGTCTGCTTCTTCTTACCGAACTCCCCGAATTGAGGGTCATTTGAGACTCCGTATTTAGTACGGGCGATATCCAGATAACGGTCTAGCGTAGATTGAGTGACATTATAGCGAGACTCGTCCGCCGCCGTCTTGATATCCGCTATATAAATCGGACGGGAATCCTGTTGGTGATCCCATACGACATAGAAGTGCGCACGGTCTTTCACGATCGGGCCTCCCAAAGAGAAACCATATTGATAGGTAGAGAAGTCGGAAGTCGATTTATTTCCCCGTATATCATAGGAACTGGATAACCAATCGGCACGACCGAATCCGAATACACTTCCGGTGAAAGTATTGGTTCCTGATTTCGTGACAGCGCTCACGGTGCCGCCCCCGGAACGTCCGTTGGTCACGTCATATTGATTGGTTACCACCTCAAACTCGCGGACGGCTTCCATGGATATCGTATAAGCGCCGGAAGTCGTTCCGCTCGCTACGGTTCCTTTAGCCGTCATACCGTCGATGGTGTAATTCGTTGAGGATGATAATTGCCCGGCGATATTTCCTCCGCTACTCAATGGCGAGAGATCCATCAGGGAGGTGAAGTTACGGCCGTTTACCGGAAGCTTCGTGATATTTTGAGCGGAGATAGATGTTGCCGCGCCGATCTTCGGAACCATGTTCTTCAAGGAATTAGCGACTACCTCGACAGCTTGGATCTCCACCGATTCCTCCGCTAGCTTGAAATCCACTCGAAGCATATCCCCTTGGTTCAATGCGTATCCTGTCTTTTTCTGTTCCCCATAACCGATATAAGAAGCTGTAACGGTATAAGGAGAACCTAGCGGAAGCTGCTTGATGGTGTATTCTCCTTTATCGTTCGTGATAGAGCCCGTGAAGAATCCGGTAGATTCATTCTTGACTTGGATCGTGGCTCCGATCACTGATTCCCCTTTATTATCCACGACCGTACCGGTGATAATCGCTTGCGTTCCTTGCGCAGACAAGAGAGCCGGCAAGCAATTAAAAAATAACAAACAGGCAAGCAGCCTGCATGTAAGTTTGTTAAACATCCTCATAATAATCTTTTTAAAATTAAACCTAAATATCTTTTACGGCGCAAAAGTAAGTGTCCGGTTTTGCAAAGAGATTACATCCGTGTGTAGGTTTAAATAAAGAAAAAAGCCTAATGAAGGATATCCATTAGGCTCAACGAGAAAATTATAAATGTGTCTATAAAAAAGAAGGTTAGTCCTCGTCCAAAGTCTTGATAATGGTAGATGCTATCTTGGATGAACTCTTGCGGCTGCTCTTTCTGAGTTTATCCGGGTTCTCAAGATTCATGCAGGTAAAGAAGTTATTCCCCCTATATACCTCATTTTTATCTTTGTCGAATAAGGTATAGCTGACGATATGGAAAAGCGTGCGCAAGGGTTGGTCTTGCCATTTAAGATAATGCTGGTTTAATACTAGCAGATAATCAGCGTCAGCATTATCCAATACCTTTTGTAACTCTTCGGTCGGCACGGCTGAAAGATCGGAATAGCAATCCTCGCTCTCCCCGTTAACCTTGATCTCATTCAGTACCTGTCCGGTCACTTGTGTAGCGTTTGCCGGAATAAACTTGCAATCTCCGTTCTTTACGGATGCGGCGATATTCTCGGCGATGATCGTATTATACGTTTGGTCGATACTATCCGCTTTCATACCGGTCTCTTCGGCGATCATCCCATTGTAGAAATAGTTTGATTTCACGTTATCGTGCAAACCTACGATGAGAATTTGCTTTGCATGATAATTGTCACCTTCCTTCTTACTTTCTTTAGCGTTCGCTGCTATAGAAGCTACGGCTAAAAAGAACATAACCGTAAAGATTCTGATTTTAAATAACCTTTCCATGATTCTTCTATTAAATTCTGTGTCTATTAATTTCGGAGGCAAAGATATTAGCGGGGTGTTGCAGGGATATTACGGTTGTATAAAGTAATAGTTACCGATAATCCCCCCTGTACCGGCTTGGATATTAAAATCGTGGATTCGTTGTAAAGTCTATTCTACCGTGTGGATGAGTTCAATCAAAAGGCGGTTACCAAGAAACTTTAAGGAGATATAGAAACAAGGGTTGTTTTTAAGGTTCAAAGAACGCTAAAAACAACCCCTGTTATTTTTACTTATTATTCTCGATCCACTTGCGAGCGTTCACGAACGCCTCGATCCATGGAGTGACCTCGTCGTTCTCCTTACGGTCGGCGGGGTAATAACCGCACTGCCAAGGGAAGATCGCACGTTCGGGGTGAGGCATCATGGCTAAATGGCGGCCGTCCTTTGAGCAAACACCGGCAACGGACCAAGGAGAACCGTTCGGGTTGGCGGGATAGCCATCGTAGTTGTATTTAGCGATGATGTTGTACTCCTTCTCCTCGTAGGGGAACTCGAACTTACCTTCACCATGAGCTACCCATACACCCAACTTCGTGCCGCTCAAGGAGCCGAACATTACGGAGTTGTTTTTCGGGATCTCCAAGCTAACGAAGTTAGACTCGAACTTATGGGAATCATTGTGAACCATCTTATGCTTTTTCTCGTGCTCCGGATAAACCAAGCCTAACTCGGCCATCAACTGGCAACCGTTACAGATACCCATGCTCAACGTATCTTTACGTGCGTAATAGTTGTCGATCGCTTTCTTGGCTTTCTCGTTATACAAGAAACCGCCGGCCCAGCCCTTGGCGGAACCTAATACGTCGGAGTTGGAGAAACCACCGCAGAATACGATGAAGTTTACATCCTCCAAAGTCTCACGTCCGCTAGCCAAGTCCGTCATATGGACATCCTTCACGTCGAAACCAGCCAGATACAAGGCGTAAGCTGTCTCACGCTCGCATTGCGTACCCTTCTCACGGATTACCGCAGCCTTGATGCCGTTCGGAGCGCGGCGTTCGGCTGAGAGTCCGTAAGAAGAAAGCTTTCCGGTAAAGTCCTTGTGGAACTTGTACTGTACGGGCTGCATCTTATAGTTCTCGAAACGGTTTCCGGCACAAACGCTTCCGCTCTGCTTTACATCCAGTTTATAAGAAGATTCGTACCATACGTCACGCATATAGTCGATGCCGAAGTGATATTGGATGCCGTCTTTCGATACCAATACATGGCGCTCGTCGGTCGGTTTGGCGATGATGGCGAAACCTACGCCAGCTTCTTCCATCAACTTTTCGAATGCCTTCTTGTCCTTTACCTGAACCAAGATACCCGGATTCTCGGCAAACAGGATCTTCACGATATCGCTCTCGGAGATCTTATCCAAGTTGACATCCAAACCACCCTCTACGTTGGCGAAGCACATCTCTAACAGGGCGGTGATCATACCTCCCGCTGAGATATCGTGTCCGGCAAGGATGAGTCTCTTCTCGATCGCATCTTGTACGGCGTTGAAAGCGTCACGGAAGTATTCCGGATCTTTCACGGTCGGAACCTCATTACCCAGCTTGTTCAAAGCTTGAGCGAAAGCGGAACCACCCAACTTCAAGGTATCGAAAGAGAAGTCTATATAATAAATGTATGTATTCTTGTCTTGAGCTACTACCGGGGAGACGATTTTCTTGATATCGCTAACCTCTGCACCTGCGGAGATAATCACCGTACCCGGGGCGATCACCTTATCGTCGCCATATTTCTGCGTCATGGATAAGGAGTCCTTACCGGTCGGGATATTAATACCTAAGCTGCAAGCGAAGTCGGAAGCGGCTTGTACGGCTGTGTACAGACGGGCATCCTCACCTTCGTTACGGCACGGCCACATCCAGTTGGCACTTAAGGATACGCTCTCCAACTTATCTGTCAGCGGAGCGAATACGATATTGGTCAATGACTCGGCGATTGCCATAACGGAACCGGCGGCCGGATCAACCATGGCTACCTGGGGAGCGTGACCGATAGAAGTTGCGATACCAGCTTTCCCGCGGTAATCCAACGCTACGGCACCTAAGTCGCTCAACGGCAATTGTAATTCACCTTGACATTGCTGGCGGGCGATCTTACCGGTTACGGAACGGTCTACTTTGTTTGTTAACCAATCCTTGCAGGCTACGGCCTCCAATTGAAGTACGTTCTCCAAATAATGGTGAAGTTCGGATTCTTTGTAAACAACCGGTTGATAAGATTCAGTGACCGTATGGTCTGTCATAACCGTTCTAGGCGGTTTACCGAACATATATTCCAGCTTGATATCGATAGGTTTTACGCCGTCCGCTTGTTCGAAGACAAACTTCATGTCGTTAGTAGTCTCGCCTACCACATACATCGGGGCACGTTCACGATCCGCGATACGTTTTACACGGGCTACATCTTCTTCTTTCATCAATAAGCCCATGCGCTCTTGGCTCTCGTTTCCTACGATCTCCTTCGCTGAGAGAGTCGGGTCACCAATCGGCAATTTGCTCATATCGATGTGTCCGCCGGTAGCCTCCACCAACTCAGACAAGCAGTTGAGGTGTCCACCCGCACCATGGTCATGGATAGAGACGATCGGGTTCTCGTCAGACTCGGCGATCGCACGGATCACGTTAGCCGCACGTTTCTGCATTTCCGGGTTGGCACGCTGTACGGCGTTCAACTCGATACCGCTTGTATATTGCCCCGTGTTTACGGAAGAGACGGCTCCACCACCCATACCGATACGGTAGTTATCGCCACCGATCACAACCACTTTCTCGCCCGGTTCCGGATCGCCCTTCAAGGCATCACGCATATTTGCGAAACCTACACCGCCGGCAAGCATGATTACTTTGTCGTAAGCGTATTTCTTATCGTTCTCCGTGTGCTCGAAAGTCAATAAAGAACCACAGATAAGCGGCTGGCCAAATTTATTACCGAAATCGGAAGCGCCATTGGAAGCCTTGATCAAGATCTGCTCCGGAGTCTGGTATAACCAAGGACGAGGGTCTAGGACTTTCTCCCATTCGCGAGCGCCTTCCGTACGAGGGTAAGAGGTCATATAGACCGCTGTTCCCGCTATCGGCAAGGATGCCTTACCACCGCCCAGACGGTCACGAATCTCACCACCTGTTCCGGTAGCGGCACCGTTGAACGGCTCAACGGTTGTCGGGAAGTTATGCGTCTCGGCTTTCAAGGAGATAACCGTCTTGATATCTTTTACGGCGAAGAAATCGGGTTTGTCACCGGATAGGGGAGCGAATTGCTCTACCGTCGGTCCTTCATTGAACGCTACGTTATCTTTATAAGCGGAAACCAATTTATTAGGGTTCTCGGCGGAAGTTTTCTTGATCAAGTTGAACAAGGAACTTTCTTTTTCCTCGCCGTCGATGATGAATACACCTCCGAATATTTTATGTCGGCAGTGTTCCGAGTTTACTTGGGAGAAACCGAACACCTCGCTATCGGTCAACTTACGTCCCAACTTCTGGCTTACCTCGTTCAAGTAAGCGATCTCCTCTTGGCTTAGAGCCAAGCCCTCTTGTTGGTTGTACACTTCCAAATCCTCAATGTAGACAATAGGATCCGGTTTTTTACTGATCGTGAAGATCTCCTGATTCAAGCCATTGTAGATACGTTGCAACATCGGATCGTGATCCGCATCGCCAGAAGAAACAGGAAAATATTCCTCAATACGGGAAATACCGGTCAGGCCCATGTTCTGGGTAATTTCAACGGCGTTCGTACTCCACGGGGTAATCATTTCCCGGCGTGGCCCTACGTACCAGCCTTCCAATGTTTCTGATTGAACAGGAGTCGCCTCGCTAAACAACCAAACCAGTTTTTGAGTGTCTTCAGGAGAGAAAGCGTGCGCGGCCTCTACAGCCAGCACCGTCTTTGTTGAAGATTGAAAGAATAGAATCATATCGTTGATTTATTAGTATTTATCACGAAATAACGAATAAGCCTCTTTTAGAGAGTGCAAAGATAATGATTTCCCGTGAATTATTATGTCAATACGTTTTAAAAGAAAAGAGGGCGGAACCTCCCGGTCTCGCCCTCTCATGTCCCCTGCATAGTAAAAAATAAGAGTGTGTCTATATTCTACCAGCCTGCGTTCTGTTGTGCGGCTAGCGTGGGGTTTCTTAATATATCATTCAATGGAATCGGCCAAATAAAGCGTTTATCCGTGTACGGGATGAACTGTTTGCTGTTGCCGAACCATTCAGCTTTCACTTCTCCACCAACAACGAATGCGCCTTGGTTCTTCACATTGTTATATTCGATTTTAGCGGGAATACCACCGGACGGCAGCAAGTCGTCAGCCGCTAAACGATGAATGTCTTCCCAACGGCGACCTTCACCTTGGAACTCAATGCGACGCTCCCAAAGGATAGCTTCCACCAGTGCTTTCGTGTTGGCGAAATCGCTTGCCTTATACGTCTGTGTAGCGGGGTCGGCCAAAGAACGGTCTCTTACTTGATTCAATTTCTCCAATGCGAGAGTCTTGTCTCCCGCACGTGCGGCAGCCTCGGCCTCGTTTAGCAATACCTCGGCATAGCGCAGGATCGGGGCGTACTCTTCACGTGTTTGGGGATTCTGGTATTTATCACAGAAGTAATAATCGTCAGACGCACGATAAAGGACGAGGTTACGACGCTTGTCATCCCCTTTCCAGAATTTGGAGTTGTAAAGGGTAGGGGATGTCGGGCACATCGCACGGCCACCTTCACGGGCAGACATCATAGCGGACATAGCTCCATTTACAGATGCGTTATCTTGAGAGTCATTCGGAATGGAGAATATAGATTCCTGATTGTCTTTGTAAGAAACGAAAGGAGTGGCAGGATTGGTTTCCAGAATGAAACGTCCGCCTTCCAGTTTCTTAGCTTCAGTAACTACATTGTTCCAATCACGCATATGTAAATATACGCGCGTTTTCAATGCGATGGCGGCACCTTTGCTCGCACGTCCGATCTTATCAGCATCAATAATGTCCGGAAGCATGCTTTCCGCATTATTCAGGTCGCTTAATATCTGATCGTAAGTCTCCTTAACGGTAGAACGGCCTATGCTTTGTTGCTCAGCGAGTTGGCTGGGGTCGTTTACGGCTTTCGTGTAAATAGGCATACCGTAGTTATTGTTACCTTCTACGTTGTAGGGCAGGGCATAATGGATCATCAAGTTGTGATAGGTTAACGCACGTAAGAACAGGCATTCTCCTTTGTACTGATTCCCTTTCTCTTCGGTTATGACACTCGCCGCTACCGCGCCTTCTATACCTGCGTATACCGTATTATAGCGGTTAATAGCCTCGAAAGAGGTTTCCCACATCGCCACGTTATTAGCGGTAGTCAAGTTATAGGTTGCGGAATAGGTATAATCATAGAATTGGGCGGTTAGGTTCATATCTTCACCGCGCATTTCGCCTTGCAATATACTGGCCGCTCCAAAAGGATAACCGCGTGCCCACCCAAAGTCATTCGGATCTACGTACATACCACATTGTGCGGCATCGTAAGCTCCGACTACGGCTAACTCGCAACGTTCTTCTGTCCCGTATGCCGTAAGCTCGGAGAATTTGTCAACAGGTTCAAGGTCTACGACGTCGCTTTCGCAGGCGGTGAACACGGGTAGCGAGAACAGGGCTGTCCCTAACGCTACTACTGAAATGTTTTTATATAATTTTTTGTATAACATAATTGTAACTTTTCTTAGTTTGTGAAATTAGAATGTAATGTTCGCTCCAAAAGTGAATGAACGTTGCTGTGGCATACCGTTCCAATCTACACCTAAACGAGAGTTTGTCTCAGGATCCAATCCGGAATAACCTGTGATAGTGAGTAAGTTCTGTCCTTGAACATAGAAACGAATCTTTGTCATGTTCAGTTTGGATACGACCGCCTTCGGTAGTGTATAGCCTAAAGCTAACGTCGATAGTTTTAGGTAATTGCCGCTCTCAACGAAGTGTGAATCCGTATATCCATCATTGAATAAGGAAGAGGCGTCTCCATAACCGATTTTTGGAGTCATGCCGTCACCCGGTTGCTCTGGAGAAATCCAGCGGCCTAAGATTTCTGTTCCATTGTTGGAGAAATCCATATTGAACAATGCGCTTTGACGAGAAGCGTTCATGATCTTATTACCTCCGGAGAAGCGGAAGAATACATTTAAATCGAAATTCTTGTAAGAAACTGTATTATTCCAACCTCCGTACCAAGTAGGCATAGATGAACCTAATACCTTACGGTCGCTAGCGTCCAAGGAAGAAGCCTTGGAGACATCCGAAGGGTTGGAAGGATCATATTCCGCATAGTCGTAAGAGCCGAATGTGTCGAATTGCACTAATGAACCGTCCGCCTTACTCCAGATCGGATTACCGTTTGCGGCGTTTACGCCGTAATAATCATATCCATATAAAGATCTATATGACTCTCCTTCACGAATGATTGTGTAATTGTCTACGATGTCTGTTCCGCCGTATAAGCTCTTCACCGTGTTCTTAGCTGTGGAGAAGTTGAAATTAGTTTGCCAGTTCCAATCTTTGGTAGCGATGATTGTAGCGTTAACTGTCAATTCCATACCGGAGTTCTTGATCTTACCGATATTATCAAAATATGAGTTGTAAGGAATACCAGCGGTAGGTGCTGTAGGAACTTCCAACACCAAGTCTTTGGAGTTCTTTTGCCAATAAGCTAGCTCGAATGTCAGGCGGTTATTAAAGAAAGAGCCATCCAATCCGATATCGAAAGTCTCGGTTGTTTCCCATTTAAGCTGGCTGTTACCCATACGGTTCCAAGCGATAGCTGTATTCGATCCTGCTTTCTTCGCCCCGTAAGTTCCCAGATAAGGGAAATAATTCCCTAGGTCAGAGTTTCCGATTGTAGCGTAGCTGGCACGGATACGTAAGTCGTTAAACCAATCATTAATAGTTGATTCGCTCCAGAATTTTTCGCGAGAGATACGCCAAGCGGCTGATCCTCCCCAGAATGTACCCCAGCGGGTGTCTTTCGGAAGGCTGGATAAGCCGTCTGTGCGGACGGAGGCTCCGATATAATATTTACTATCATAGTTGTAATTCGCACGGAACATATAGGAGGCTAATCCCATAAACGTTTTACCTCCAGATACGAATCTCTCACCAAATGTGTTGGAAATGATATGGTCGGTGAAGAAAGCATCGGATATTTGTTGCACGGTTGCGTCCGTATATTCATATTCTTGATGGGTGTACTCTTGTACCGCTGTCGCCGTCAGATTATGTACATCATTGAATGTACGGTTAAAGTTGATTACGTTTTGCCAGTTCCAGTTCGTGTATGTGGTATTGATTTCTTCCAATAAGCCGCCATAGCCGTATCCGTCTCCTGATTCCGGGTTCCATACCATGAAATCTTTAACATTCGAGATGTCTAAGCCAGCTTGTGTCTTTAAAGTCAATCCGTCCATGAATGTGATTTCAGCCCATCCACCACCTAATACACGGGTATTGGTCGTACGGTTTACGTTATTGTCTAATGCCCAGACGATATTCTGGATACCATTATCAATATAGGAAAGGTTGCTTCCGCGACCTAATGTCTTACGGTTTTCAGCGTCGATATTGTAACCAGTAGGATCATCCGGATTGAATACAGATACGTTTGGAAGCATACGAGTGCCGGCGAAACCTACGCCACCCAATGAATTCTCGTCATTCATGACACCATTAACCCGGGTACGGGTCATCTGGCCATTTAATCCGATGCGTAACCATTTTGTCGCTTGTTGTGTCAAATCTGCCTTTAAGCTCAAACGGTTTAAGTCATTGGAGCGAATGATACCTTCTTGTTCCGTGAAACCTAATGATACATAATATTGGCTTTTATCCGTACCACCACTGGCGGATAAGCTATGATTGTGCTGGAAACCTGTACGGAAAATATAATCATTCCAGTTTGTGTCCGGTCCGTTCGGATCGTAAACAGCCTGTCCTTTCATTCCCCAGTTCTCGTATTTCTCGTTAGCGATAGTCACGAAATCTTTCGCTCCCAGAAGATCATGCAATTTAGCTGCGCTGGCTGCGCTTACATAGCCATCGTAAGTTACTTGAGTACGTCCCTTGGAGCCTTTTTTAGTTGTGATCAATACAACTCCATTTGCCGCACGGGAGCCATAGATAGCTGTAGCCGCACCGTCTTTCAATATTTCAATGGATTCGATGTCATTCGGGTTAATATCAGACATCGCATTGTAAGAAGCGTAAGCCATTCCTAAGCCGGTTTTTCCATCGGCGTTATCACCGGTGGCGATCGGCATGCCATCTACGATGAATAACGGCTGAGAGTTAGAACTGATCGTACTCATACCACGGATCTTGAATTGAGGACCGCTTCCCAATACGCCACTAGGAGTCGTAACCTGTACACCAGCGGCACGTCCAGCTAATTGAGAGTCGAAAGACGCTGTTGCCAAGTTGCTTAAGTCTTCACCTCCTACTTTAGATATGGCACTCGTCACATCCTTTTTTCTTTGAGTTCCGTAACCGACAACCACGACTTCATCCAAGTTCTGAGAGTCGGACTCCATCGTGACTTTAATGATTGGTTTTACTGCCACTTCCACAGATTTCATACCGATGTAGGAAACGATTAGCTTTTTCGCGTTAGAAGGAACATCCAAGGTGAACGCTCCGTTGTAATCCGTTACAGTACCGGTAGTAGTACCAGCTACTACGATAGAGGCTCCAATGATAGGTCCATCGTCTTCCGCCGAGATAACCGTACCGGTCACCTTCGTGGTCTGAGCCGTTGCGAACGCTATACTTGCGAACAAGCATAGTAATAGATAAGTTAACCTTTTCATAGACACATACTTTTTGTTTAATTTGTTAATAAATAGATCGTTGTAATCAATTGTTGCCACTTAGTCGATTGACTTAGTTTCCGAAGAACTTCATGAGGGTAAGGTACTTTGGTGTTACTTCCTAGCATTGATGCGGGATTGAGTTAAAAATAATTTGCATATTAATACTATATATTAATACTAGAATGTATTAAATTAACATATAACTTAAAATAATCCGTATTGACAAAGTTCCGTGTAAGTTTATTTTTATTGTCAATATGTTTGTTTATTGCAAATATATCTTTATATTTGCCGTACAGCCATTAAAATAAAATGCTTGCTGTAAATAGTACAATTAGACATAACAGATGTTTACATAGGTTGCATGTTCTATAATTTATTAAGATATTTATAATAATTAATAAATATTGAACGGAAAAGTGATTTAGTTCTTCGGAGACTAAGGTGTTTCATAAATACTATCTAATGTATTTAAATAAAAAAAGAGTATCTAATAAAGATACTCTTTAGATATATGTGAATAGAGTGACCTATTTTGATTTTTATAGGCTTTTCGGAGGATATAATGCGTCCCACCACTCCGGTTGATCTTTCAACCACTTAGCGAACCATGCGTAAATTGTGTTATTCCACAAGATACGTTTCTCATAATCCAGTATATGGTGGTTCTCTCCTTCTACCTGGACAAACGCTGTAGGCTTACCCAATAATTTTAATGCGGTAAACATCTGGATGCTCTCTCCAATCGGAACATTCGTGTCTGCGGTTCCATGTAAGAACAAGATCGGGGTATTGATCTTGTCTGCGTTAAACAGCGGACTTTGTAAAGTGTACATATCCCGGGCATTCCATGGATAACTGTTAGCGCTAGCCAACGAGCTGTATGAATATCCCCAGTAACCTTCTCCCCAATAGCTGGTGATGTCGCTGATTCCCGCATGAGACATGGCCGCCGCGAATATATCTGTTTTTGTTTGTAGGTATTGAGTCATGAAACCTCCGTATGAAGCCCCCATGCAACCGATTTTCTTCGTGTTGACAAAAGGATGCTCCTCACAGAACTTTTTCGTGCCTTCGATGATCTCGTCAGCGGTAAGTTTACCCCATGCGTTGACATGGCGTGCGGAGAACTCTTGGCCGAATCCAGTCGCTCCACTGGGCTGTATGATGTAGACGATGTACCCTAAGCCGGCGTATACATGCGAAGGATAACGGCTTTCCATCACCCGGGCCGTAGGAGTTGTTCCTCCGTAATAATTCACGATCATCGGATATTTCTTAGTTGCGTCAAAATGAGGAGGGAGATAGAAGCGGCCGTAAATCGTATCCCCTTGGGCGGAAACGAAATTCCAATCTTGCACTTCTCCTAAAGTGACGTCTCTCAAGATCTCTTTGGAGAGATCGATCAAGCAGGAAGAGGCGTCGTTTTTCAGGTTATAGGTATAAAGCCTTTGGGAATTGGAAGCGCTTAATCCGAAATAAACCATTTCGAAAGCTTGATTGGCGATGGAGTAATCGGAGATGACATCTTCCTTGGCTTGAAGTTGCTTAATCTTTCCGTTGGACGGGTTTAGACTATACATGCGAACACGGTCCTTATCTTTCGCCGTGATATAGATTTGTTTATCGAGGGCGTTCCACTCGTAGGAATCGACAGAGGGGTCAAAATCTTTCGTAAGCGGCTTTATACTTTTATCTGCTATATTGTATAGGAATAATTGCCCGTCACTCGTATTCGATGTCTGTCCTTCTTTGATCTTTAATCCGATACCATCGAAAGCCTCTCCAGACGCGTCAACGAGTAATTGGGTGGCATCCGGGGAGAAAACGGCACGGCTTACGAATTTCTCACCTTTTATAAGGGTATCCACATGCATGGTTCGTAGATCCATCTTATATATATATGTACGTGAGAAAGGGCGCTCCGTTAAATTCGGTTCCCTGCGACTGAATAGCAGATAGTGGCCGTCTTGAGATACATCGTTGATGTAAGTAGAAGTATGTCCATAGGTGAGCCGTTGGAACAATCCGGTTCGCAGGTCATATTTATGGATAAACATACGGTTTCTCCATCCCGGTTGGCGATCATCCGGCACCAGTATCTCTTGGATCTCTTTTCGTTCTTGCGGTCCTTTCTCCCGTATGGAGAATAATAGATAGTCTTCGGTAGGCCCGAAGCTGAAAGAACCTTCAGGCAATTGGCTGGAAAGGATGTTCTCCTTTTTACTGGTAGGGTCTAAGGTCACCAATTCCGTGCCTTTCATCCCTTTCCGGGTGTAATAGGCCAGATTGCTTTTAGGCATCCAGCGTAAGCTCTGTCCGTTCTCAACTAATACGGAACCGGTAGCCTTGTCTAGTATCTGGGTAAATGAGGACTGCTTTCCGCCGGGATAGGTTTCTTGATAGGAGACGATAATGAATTTTCCATTCGGGGACAGGCTGGCGGATTGGATGCGTTTACCATCAAATACATCACTTAATGTATAACGTTTCTCCGGATTGACGGTCGCGGTTACCACCGCGTCTTTTTCCGGGTTGAATGAGGCTTTTAAGGCATTCTCTTTGTGGCTCTCAGATAAATATTTAATTACGATTTCATAGCGTCGCGGCTCCAAGGTCAACGAGGCTTCTCCTTGGGTTAGTTTTGTGAGTTGTCCATCCACGTAGACTTCTGAAATCTCAGGGCCATTGATCCTTAAGGTGCCTTTTGTATAGCGGTCACTATTCAGGTAGAAGGAAACCAAATGTAGCGCGTAGGAAGAGGCCGAGGTTGGCAAGGTCAGCTCTCCGGAAGACGCCGCGTCAAGGGTTTGTCCGCTTTGGGAAAGGTTGCAGAAAGGAACGGTCGTGTTCAATAGTTCCTTGTCTGAGAATCTCTTACTGTTTACATCCAGGCTATCTGCCAAGAAGGGTTTCTTCACCTCGTAAGGGCCGGCGTAATTATAATGTCGCACGACAACCTCATCCGCCCATAGTGAGCAACAGGAGCATAGGGCTGAAAGAATTAAGATGTTTTTGTTTATCATGATATTTGTTATTTAGTATAAGATAAGAAAGCGAGATGGCAGGTATCTCTCAGCCATCTCGCTGTATCATTATCTTATAAGATTTCTATCTCATCTACGAACAAGAATGCGGGACTTCCGGCGCCACCGTGCCATTTTGGTAGTTTGCTGCTGTTGATGATAACCTCGACATAGCGGGCCTTTACCGGGGCGAAGGATATCTCTTGGGGATATAATCCGTCCTTGTCGTTTTGGGTTAGCTCCGGGATTTTCTTGGAAGCTACTTCCTTGAAATTCTTGCCATCGTCGGATACCTTTACGGTTACGGCGGAGGCTCCCATGATCCAATCGCCTTTCACCACGTTTGTGTTGAAAGATACCTTTTGGATTTCGGTTGGTTCCTTTAGATCGATCGTGGCGTCAAGGTCTTTTCCTTGGAAACCCAGCCAATGGCCGGTCTTGTAATTACTACCTCCACGTAAGCCGTCTACCAATACCTGTGCCCCGTTGAAAACGTATCCTTTGCTGGGTTGCTCTTTCAAGGTGATGGGCTTCATCGTCGCTTTATTGAAGAAGATATCTTCTGAGAAGATGCGGCTCGTACCGTTCGGACGGACAACGATCGCCTTGAATTCGCAATCTTGGTTGATCTGTACCGGGCCTTCATACTTGATGCTGGCGATCGTAGGATCGCTACCGTCTACCGTATAATAGATATCTCCTTCACCCAACTTCGTCAAGGCTATGTCGAGTGTTCCGTTCTCCGTATTGGTGGTCAGGGAGGCGTTAATATCGAAGATATGCTTTCCGTAATTATATCCCAAGCGATCGTAAAGTTGTGTCATGCGGGCCACACGGGGCAGGAACGTCTGATAATCTTTCTTGGACGGATCGCTCCACTGGATATCGGCTACGGCATCGATACGGGGCATGATCATGTATTCTACCTGTGAGAAGGTCGGGATATATTCCGTCCAGAGGTTGGCTTGCGCCCCGATCACGTACTTCTGGTCTTCAGGAGAGATACCGGCTGTCGGCTCAAAAGAATATACTTTCTCTAACGGCAAGTAACCACCGATAGCTTCGGGCTCAAGATCCGTATCCGCTGATTGATAGTAATCCAGATATACATATGTATTCGGTGTCATGACCACGTTATGCTTTTGCTTGGCGGCCTCGATACCTCCATCCATGCCTCTCCAGCTCATTACCGTGGCATTCGGGGCCAAGCCTCCTTCTAGGATCTCGTCCCAGCCGATGATATGGCGTCCTTTGCTCTCCACGAATTTCTCCATGCGGGAGATCACGTAGCTTTGCAAATACTCCTCGGCGGAATGCTTCTTATCTCCCTTGATACCTTCCGCCTTGATGCGAGCTTGGCATTTTGGGCATTTCTCCCAACGTACCTTCGGGCACTCATCACCACCTACATGGATATATTCGGACGGGAAAAGATCGATGACCTCGCTCAATACGTCTTCTAGGAATTGCATGGATTTCTCGTTTCCGGCGCAGATCACGTCGTCGGCTACTCCCCATTGACCCCATACGTCATAAGGGCCCCCGGTGCATCCCAGTTCCGGGTAAGTAGCCAAGGCTGCCAATTGATGTCCCGGCATATCGATTTCCGGGATGATCGTGATATGGCGTTCAGCGGCATAGTTGATGACATCGCGAATCTGGTCTTGTGTATAGAAGCCCCCGTATTCTTTTCCGTCATATGTTCCGGAGTTATGGCCGATCACGGTTTCCTTACGTTTAGATCCGATCTGTGTCAATTCCGGATATTTCTTGATCTCGATACGCCAACCTTGGTCATCGGACAGATGCCAGTGGAACGTATTTTGGTTGTGCAAGGCAAGGATATCGAGATACGTTTTTACCGAATCCACCGGGAAGAAATGGCGGCTGACATCCAGCATCATGCCTCTATAGGCAAAACGGGGATAGTCGTTGATGGTAGCTGCCGGTAATTCTACGTTCATCCCTTGGGCCGTGGCCGGGATCGATTTACGTAATGTCTGGATACCATAAAATACGCCGGCATCCGTGCTTCCGGCGATCCGTATCCCGTTATCGCTAACGGTCAGTTGATATCCTTCCGGATTCTGGATGCTTTGGTCGATAACGAGGCTGATCCCCTTACCGGGCTGGCCGGTAGCGGTTGCTAATTCATAGCCCGTGATTTCCTTGATATAAGAAGCGAGGAACTCGGCGTTCTTCTTCATCTTATCATTGCCCTCCGGATAAAATATCTTCGTGGATGGACTTAGGACGAAAGGATTTCCGTTCGTCAATGTTACTTCTTGTAGCAAAGGCACTACTCCGTAATCTCCTTTTACGGCCTTACCACCGGAGCAAGCGATCATTCCCGTGCAAAATGTCAGGACGAGCGCTAGTTTGCTTAGGCTGTTCATGTGTTTAGAGTTTAGAACGTAAAACAATAATTGATTCAGTATCACCGCCCAAAGATAAAAAGAATTAGCCGTTTTATCTAATGCTTTTACACTTTTGATGCGATAACCTTAGGGACTTTGTCTATATATAGAGACTATTTATCAACTGGTGCATGATCGTCCACCAGTTGTTGCATGATCATCCAACAGTTGGTGGACGATCATGCAACGGCTGTTGGATGATGAATACTTCTATAAGAAATGTCTAAGGAATATGGAAGAAACACCTAAGCTCTAAAGGGAAAAGGGCCAGGGACTAAGGGAAAAGAAACGTCTTCTTGAGAGGTATTTCCTTGTCCTTCTTATAATATGTATTCACACGTTTTACGGTTGTGCAGCGGATGTAAGCGTCATGGCAGTAGATGAGCGCTTGCCTTTTTTCGGCGGCTTCGGCAAGCATGCGCAGTTTCTCGTTGTATGACGTGACCGGATACGTGTCGTAAGCGGAGATCCATTCCGGGGATACGCTGGCTACAAGGGGGATAACATCTCCGGCAAAGACAAAAGTCCGATCTTCCGTATGGATATAGGGAACAATTTGCCCCGGAGTGTGCCCATCATACAAGCGTAGCTCTATCGTGGGGCAAATCGAAGTGTCGGCATCTAGCAGCCGTAAGGAATTAGCATCCGCGACGGCTTGCATATTCTCGATAAAATAGGAATCTTTCTCCAAGGCGTTCGGATGAAGGAAATTCTCCCATTGCTTGCGGCTAACCCAGTGGTTCGCATTTGGGAATGAGAGAAATAAATGTCCGGTAGATTCATCCTTTTGCGTGGTATAACCGCAATGATCGAAATGGAGATGGGTGAGGACAACATCCGTGATTTCCTCCGGTTGAATTCCCCGGTTTCGTAGTTCCGTGCCGAGGTCTACCAAGTTGAAGAAGCGGTAATAACTTAGTTGTTTTAAGTGTTTATTTCCCGCTCCGTTATCTACTAGGACGATGCGTCCGTCATCTGTTTTTATGACAAGGCTACGCATGGCTAGCACGCAACCATTTGTCTCGTCGCTCGGATAGCGACGGCTCCAAGCGCTTTTAGGAATGGCCCCGAACATGGCGCCTCCGTCGGCGTAGAAGTAGCCGGTATCGATGATTTGTAGTTTCATGGTTTCTGCATTCTTTCTTTGGGGGAGTAAAGGTATGGTTTTTATCATACTCAATAGTATAATAAATGTAAAAATGACTGGTTTAAACGTTCGTTTAGACTAGTCGTCCGCGAAGTTAACCATTAATTTAAATTAAGCAACATTCATTTAAATCATTTTTCGATTCTATTAGTAATAAGACTTATAATCAATACATTACATCCAATATTAAAATTGTGTCAAATGCACTATCCCATCCATCAAAATGACTAGTCTAAACCAACGTTTTAGCTAGTCATTTTTATTAGGGACTGCGCTCAGAGATAGCAGAAAGTAGGTTTTTGGTGTTTGAATATTGTTAATCTCAATTAATTATAACCATTTAATAATAAAGATGGAAAAATGTAGTAAGAAGAGCAAGCAATTGTGTTTAAGCTTGTTCAAACCAAGTGTTATGATGCTTACCACGGGATTCCTATGTATGGCCTCCTTTCAAGGATTGGCGGCTGTGGAACCCTCGCACAACTACGGACCGAATGTTGAATCGGTCATGCAAAATGGTAAGACTGTTACGGTTAAGGTTTCAGATTCAATGGGTGAGTTGATCGGCGCGAACGTGTTGGTCAAGGGAACTACTATCGGTAACGTAACCGACATGAACGGCTCGGTTACGTTGCAAGATGTGCCCGCAAACGCTGTTTTGGAAATCTCTTATATCGGTTACACGACCAAGGAAGTCCCGGTTGGCAGTCAAAGTGTTATAAATGTTACGTTGTCGGAAGATTCCCAGGCTCTTGAAGAGGTCGTGGTCGTAGGTTACGGTACGATGGAGAAGAAGCAAGTGACCAGCTCCGTTACCTCATTGTCTGCCGGCGATATGATGAAGGGTGTGGGTGGTGCCGATATCACCAGCTCTTTGCAAGGTAAGATCAGCGGTTTGATCTTGCAAAATAATGGTAGTGCCAATGGTACGACCACGATCCAGTTGCGTGGTTTGACCTCTATCAACTCTGGTAAGGCTCCATTGATCGTTGTCGATGGTTTCCCGGGAGGTGATATTCGTGCCTTGAACCAAGACGATATCAAATCTATCGATGTGCTGAAAGATGCTTCCGCTGGTGCGATCTATGGTACACGTGCTGCTTCGGGTGTGATCTTGATCACAACGAAGAGTGGTTCTAACACGAATGGTAAAGTAAAATTGAATTATAGTACTGAGCTTTCGAAGAAACAAAACTATGGCCGTCCAGATATGATGACCGCCGATGAGTATCGTAATCGTACGGACGTGAATATCATTGATTACGGGCAGAACGCTGATTGGTGGGACGCTCTTTTGCAGAAGGATAACTTCTCGCAAAAACATCACCTCTCTTTGGAGCTAGGTACCGAGAACGCACAAGTGTACACCTCTTTCTTCTATGAGACCAACGAAGGCATCACGATTAAGGATAACCGTAAGGACTATGGTGGACGCTTGAATGCAAACTTTAAGCTGTTCGATGGTTGGTTAGAGATCCGTCCGATCGTGGATTATCGTCAGACTGCTCGTACTTCCGATGGATCGGATGAGGATAAGAAGGCAAACTTCAAGCAGGCGTTGTATAATAACCCGACTCGTTCCCCATTTGACCCGGAAAGCCCGAGCGGATATAACGTATGGACCGGAGAAACTTTGGACTACAATATCGTAGCGGATCGTATGCTTTCCGACTACGAGGGCTTGGATAAATGGTTTAAGCCTGAGGTGACGATGAAATTGAACATCAAGCCGATTGAAGGTTTGAGCTATTCTCAGACATTGGGTTACGAGAACCGTCAGTGGGAGTTGCACCAGTTCCGTTCTCGCTATCACCGAGAGGAGGTGACAAACAACCGCGGTGGTTGGGCGAAATTGGAATTCTCGAAGACCGAACATCTTACTTCTGAGGGTTACTTCACTTACCTGAAAGAATTTAAGGGAGGTCATAGCTTAAATGCCGTTGCCGGTTACTCTTATTTCGAGAAGAATGGAGAGAATTTCAATGCGGAGAACTATGATTTCGGTGTAGAAGGCCTGAAGTATTGGGACTTGGAATCCGGATCTTATTTGACCGACGGTAAGGCAAAGATGGGATCTAAAAAAGATATTACGGAACGTTTGTTCGCTCTTTATGCCCGTGCCAATTATTCATATAATGATAAATATATGGTAACGGCTACGATCCGCCATGAGGGTTCCTCGAAGTTTGCCGCAGAGAACCGTTGGGGTAATTTCTGGGCGTTGTCTGGAGGTTGGCGTGTATCTGGTGAGGAATTCATGAAAGAGTTTGATTGGGTAAATGACTTGAAGATCCGTTTCGGTTATGGTGTGACCGGTAATAACGACTTCGATGCTTCCTATATGGCTAATACGTTAAGTCGCGACCAATATTGGATGCTTCCGAGTGGTAGCTGGGCGTTTGTTTATGGACCGAGCTCTAACGTGAACCCTTATTTGGGATGGGAAGAGAAGAAAGAGTGGAATATCGGTGTGGATTACTCATTCTTTGGCAACCGTATGTATGGTAAGTTCGATTACTATCGTCGTAAGATCGATGGCATGATCTACGAGGTGAATGTTCCACAGCCACCGTATCCAAATGGCAAACAATGGCAGAACATTGGCGAGATGGAGAGTAAAGGATGGGAGTTCGAGGTTGGTGGTGACATCATCCAGAATAAGGACTTCACTTGGACTTCCAGCTTGAATATGAGCCATAACTCAGGTAAGATCCTTACGATGTATGGTAACAATTCACGTATGGATGGTAACGCTATGGATGAACCGGGATGGCCGGGCGATGCCTCTCGTATTGAAGAGGGGGCAGAGATCGGTGCGTTCCATATGTGGAAATTCGCTGGATTCGACGATAAAGGAGACTTCCTTTTGTACAATAAGGATGGTGAGGTTATACCTGCTTCCCAAAAGAGTGTAGACGACAAACAATATATCGGTAATTATCTACCTAAGGTGATGATGGGATGGAACAATACCTTTACCTATAAGAATTTTGACTTGGGTATTAATATGCGTAGTTGGATAGGTTTCGATGTCTTGAATACTTATCCGATGTACTTGGGTATCCAGGGACAGAGTGGTGCCGGCCAGTGGAATCTTTGGAAACCGGCGCTTGACGATCCGAAGTATAAGGACATTCGCGGCGTGAAGCAGCTTTGTGACTACTTCTTGGAGGATGGCTCGTTCTTGAAAATTGATGCGATTACGTTAGGTTATACATTGGCGTTGAGTAAGTATACAAAATGGGCAGAGCGCCTGCGTGTATATGGAACTGTCGGCAATGTAGCGACTATTACAGGATATAGCGGACATAATCCGGAAGTGAATATTACCGGTTGGGAAGGCGGTGTCGATAAGGTTTGGAACTGTGATCCGATAGTTCGCACCTATACGTTAGGTATTCAAGTAACATTCTAAAAAGGTAAGAAGAAAATGAAAATTAGCAAGATAACAAATTGGTTGGTAGCCGGAGCTGCTTGCTTGCTGCTGGGTACCTCTTGTGACGTGGATCCTACGTTCTATTCGCAGGTTGTTCCCGACACGTATTATACGAATGCAGACGCGGTTTGGTCGCGTTTTAATCGTCCTTTTACGCATTGGCGTTGGTGGGTAGCTCATAACGACGCTCGTGTGCGCTTGATGGAAGTGGGAACTGATGCTATGTGTGTGCCTACTCGTGGTAATGACTGGTTTGATGGCGCCGTTTATCAGAACATGCATCATCATCATTTTATGGATGATATGAGCCCGATGAAGGATGGATGGGACTTGACGACGATGGGTGTGGCTCAGTCGTGGAGTGCCTTGGAGGATTTGGAGAATATTGATTTCGTATCGGTGGGTTTGACTGAGGAGGATCGTGTATCAATGATTAATCAGTTGAACGTATTGGCTGCCTCTTTTTATTTGGATGGTTTGGACATGTTTGGTGGTATGCCTCTTTACACATCTACGAAGGAGGATGTGAAGGCTCGTGCTACAGATGTGGAGACTTTCCATTTTATCGACTCCTTGTTGGATGTATCTATGCCGAATCTTCCGTTGAAGGAGACCTTGGGAGCACCCGAGACGAACGTTATCCATCGTGCTGTGGCTGCGGCTTTGAAGGTTCGTTTGTATTTCAACGCTGAATCGTATATCAATAAACCGATGTATGAGGAGGCCGCTAAGATTTGTCAGGATATTATCGATGGAAAGTATGGTCAGTATAAATTGGCCAACCATTTCACCGAGATATTTGGTTGGGGTAATGAGACTTGCCCGGAGATTATCTGGACAGTACCTTCCGAGAATGCCAAAGGTGAGACGGATGGTGGTTTGACTGCCTTCACTCTTCCCTATAATTTCAAGGATTTCTTAGGGGGCTTGCAGGATGCTAGTGGTAATAATGGGCTTTGCCTATGCCCTAGTCGCGATCCGGAGGGTAACTTGTATAAGTTTAACGTAGGTAATCCATACGAGACATTCAACGACAAGGATATCCGTAAGCAGCAGTATGTATATGAGGGTGGTCGCAAATACCGTGGTATGTTTATCGTTGGTGAGTTGCAAAACCCGGATTTCCCCGAGTATAAATGTCTGGGTGCCCGCGAGTATGCCGGCAAGGTCTTGAATGTCGTAGACCAGATCGCTCATATCAGCCAGGTGGGCAATACGGTAGCCAGTCTTAAGGATCTGACTTCTACGATTGCCGATGCAGAGGAGAACTCAGGCGTGCGTGTTCTTAAATTTAGTCCTCTGCCTAATCAAGATGAGTTCAAGGAACGTTTCAACCCAGATTGTCCTGTAATTCGTCTGACAGAGATCTATTATACTTTGGCGGAATGTAAGATGCGTTTGGGCGATAAGAATGGTGCGGCCGATATCATCAACTCCATCCGTAAGCGTAACTTCGAGGGTGGAAACGACCCGGATCCTGTTACCGCTGCCAATTTGGATAAATACCGTATGCTGAAGGAATGGATGCAAGAGTTCTTGCGCGAGGCCCGTCGTCGTACGGACTTGATCCGTTGGGACGCATATGTGACAGAGGATTGGTGGGATCATAAGGCTACGAACGATGAGAAATACAATCGTTATCCATTGCATCAATTGTCATTGGGTGCGAACCCGTTGTTGGAACAGAACCCGGGATATTAATAAGTTAGACTTAATATAAAAAAGGAGGTATGTTGCAGAGGCATACCTCCTTTTTCTGATATGGCGTGGAAAACGCAGTAGTACTTACTTGACTGGAGAATATGTACTTCATCGGGCAAATAAGTATATATTCGTAGACGAAGTAAGTACTACTGCGTTTTCCGGCATATAATTTTGATTGATTTATAACGTGATGAAACAACAATTAATTAGCTTGTTTTTTTGCGGTGTATTATTATTGCAAGGTTGTACCGAAAAGAAAAATGAGGCACAACTAGAGAAGACTCTATCTGTCTATCAAGTAGATTTGAAGTCGGAATCACCCAAAGAAAGTATTGATCGATTTCTGGCCGGTATGGAGATCCGGTTGTTACCTTTGGAGTCGGGAGACAGTATCCTGTTTAAAGGCTCCGCCTCTACCATCCATTTGGCAGATGATGATATATTCCTTTTAGATGCTTCTCAGCGTGTGATTTTCCGTTTCGGCAGGGATGGTAAGTTCAAGAACAATATCTTTCGGAACGGGCAAGGCCCGGAGGAATATAACGTGCTATTCAATATGGCTTTGTTTGACAATAAGGTTTATGCTTTGGATAATACGAAGATCCAGCTGTATGACTATGAGGGTAATTATCTCAAAACTGTTCCCCTGAAAAATGATGGTCGTCAGGTAGCTGTCGCTAAAGATGGCACGATAGCTGTCGCTTCCAATTATATCCAGCCTTATCAGCTAACCCTATATCGTCCGGATGGTACGATCTCCGAATATTTACCTAGCGATAAGAACTTATTGAAACAGCAAATCTCTCAGTCCACCTATCATTCGTTGAAGAGATATGGCGATCGGATCTTGTTGACAAATTATTTTGATCCATCCATCTATCAGCTGGAAGATACCGTGTCTGCCTTCGCCACGCTTGACTTCAAAGGCATGAATATCCCCTCCGATATGTTTAGTGGTACGGATGAGGAGATCGCCAACCGGTTCCGTGAATACCGCGAGGGAGATAAGGCCATTCTCTCATTCGATCGCTTGACCGTTACGGACGACTGGGTTGTGTTTGCGCCTTCTTTGATCTGGGATCCATGTGTGGTTTATTATAACCGTAAGTCGGATACTTATCTTCTGAATAAGAACTGGGGGCAACCTTACGATTTGTTCTTCGGAGGCTACAGGGCACCGGACGGATATGATGAGAAGAGCCGGGAGTTTTACCAACTGGTCAATGCCGTAGAGCTGAAAGAGGTCGTAGGGGAAATCGCCAAAGCGGCCCCGAATTATCAAGATACCTATCCGTTTTTGAAGGGTGTGGATGTATCCCAAATAGATGATAATACGAATGATTGGATTGTATTCTTTAAGTTACGGTCTTAGAGGATATATAACTTGTATGGGAGAATATGACCGATCTCTGTATTATCTTCAACGATGTGATCTGCTATTAGTTCTTATTCAAAATGGGAGGAATTGCGTTTGATCAAGCGTTTTTTCCTGCCAGTCAAGCGTATTGTCAAGGAAAGTTTTTGAGATCATATGTTCTTATCTTGTTCCGATAAAAAGGAATGTCTATCTTTGTTCATGGTAAGTATATCTAAACGATCATCGCTATGAACCAGACAATTTATCCTATCGGCATACAGAACTTCGAGAAGATCCGTAAAGACGGTTATCTCTATATTGATAAGACAGCTTTGATTTATCAGTTGGTTAAGACCGGAAGTTACTATTTCTTGAGTCGTCCGCGGCGTTTCGGCAAGAGTCTCTTGCTATCTACGTTGGAGGCCTATTTCCAAGGAAAGAGGGAGCTGTTCGAGGGGTTGGCGATGGAACGGTTGGAGAAAGACTGGGAGGTATATCCGATCTTGCATTTGGACTTGAATGCTCGTCATTATAAAGATACTGCCGCTCTGACTAGTATCTTGAATGAGTTCTTGGAGAAATGGGAGGCTTTATATGGAACGGAGAAACAGGATCGTGCCTTGGAGGAACGTTTCAGTTATGTGATAGAACAGGCTTATCGCCAGACCGGGCATCGCGTGGTGATATTGATTGACGAGTATGACAAGCCCTTATTGCAGAACCTGCACGATGAGGATATGCAGGATCAGTTGCAGAACATGTTGAAGCCTTTTTACGGCGTGTTGAAGACGATGGATGGAGCCATCCGTTTCGCCTTGCTGACTGGGGTGACGAAGTTTGGAAAGGTAAGCGTGTTTAGCGATTTGAATAACCTCATGGACATATCGATGGACGATCGTTACGTGGAGATATGTGGCATCACGGAGAAAGAGATACATACTTGTCTGGAAGATGAGGTGAGGGAACTGGCCGGAGCGCAAGATATGACCTACGAGGAGACCTGCCTGAGACTCAAAGAATGCTATGATGGATACCATTTCGTGGAGAATTCCATCGGTATGTATAATCCTTTCAGCCTGCTGAATACGTTCGCTCGCCGGAAATTCGGCGATTATTGGTTCGAGACCGGTAGGCCCTCTTACCTTGTTGAATTACTCAAGCATACCCATTACGACCTTTATGAGATGGCGAACACGGAGACCGATGTGGATGTGTTGAACAGTATTGACTCTGCCTCGATAAATCCCGTCCCCGTGATCTACCAGAGTGGCTACTTGACGATCAAGGATTACGATCCTGAATTTGGTATCTACCGGCTAGGTTTCCCGAACCGGGAAGTGGAAGAGGGTTTCGTGAAATATCTCCTTCCATTTTACACGAGTGTTAGTGCGCCCAAGACCCCTTTCGAGATCGGGCAATTCGTACGAGAGATACGCTCCGGTGATTACGATGCGTTCTTCCGCCGCTTGCAAAGCTTCTTCGCTGATACACCCTATGAGGTGATCGCCGGTCAGAAGCCGGAGCGTGATACGGAGTTGCATTACCGGAACGTGCTTTTTATCGTATTTAAGTTGGTTGGACTTTATACGCAGGTGGAATATCATACCTCACAAGGGCGTATTGATCTCGTTTTAAAGACCGATCGCTATATCTACGTGATGGAATTCAAGCTGAACGGCACCGCCGAGGAGGCGTTGCGCCAGATTGAGGAGAGACAGTATGCGCTTCCCTTTGCGAGTGATCCGCGGCAAGTTTTTAAGATCGGCGTGAACTTCTCCTCTGTGACCCGTAACATCGAGCGATGGTTGGTGGAATAATAATCTATTAAGTATATGAACTGGAAACAAACGCTTTTCTGGTCTTTTTCGACAGTTGCTATTTTTTATTATTTCCTGCTTTTTGGCGTGTTTGTGTTTGTCGGTCAGGAGGAGATGCAATTGTTTATACCTGAGTGGTGGTATATCCGGGAGTTCCTTTTTCAGCCGGGAGGATTTTGCGCTGTCGCCGGGCAATGGATCATTCAATACTACCGGCAGCCTATGTCGGCGGTGGTTCTCCATACGGTTTTACTCGTTGGTTGCGGGTTTATGGTCTATAGGATCTTGCGTTGTTTTTCTGACAAGACCTACCTGCTGTTCCTTTCTTTATTGCCGGTCCTGTATCTGGTTAAGATGAGTATTCATGGGGAGTATTTGGTGGACGGGACGGTTGGCGTGGTTTTGATGCTTTTAGCTTTGTCGGTCTCGCTAAAGGTGCGGCGGGCGGGTTCTATTGCCGGATACGGAATTGCCTCTACACTTTTTTTATGTGGGCTGACTGGGCTTCTTTCGGTTTGTTACGCTTTCTTATATACGCTGTTAGCTTTACTCCGCTACAAAACGTCGCGGCAAAGATTGGCCGCCGCTGCCTGCTTGATCCCAGCACTTTTTATATATTTGTTTAGCGGATGGTTAGGGATTCCTGTACCTTTGTCTGATGGATGGATGCCGGAAGCCTATCTGGAGATACAGCGATTACCTCATTATTATATGTATCGTGTATGGACTTTCTTTACCCTTTCGATTGTCGGTGTTGCTTTATTCGCTCGCTTTGTTCCGGTGATTGGCGAGAAGAGTAAATGGATGGATCGGGTAGCCCTTGTTGTTTGTCTGATCACGGCGCTGGTATCCATACGGTTTTGCCTGCCGGAACCTTGGCATGCGCAACGCATGATGCTTGACGAGCTCTCTTTCTTAGCCCGGGAGAGGCAATGGGACGCTATTATTGATAAGTACCGGGGAAAGCAGATCTATAATTATGCTAGCTTAAACTATTTGAATATGTCGTTGGCCCATAAGGGAGAATTGGCCGACCGGATGTTTACTTTCGATCAGAAAGGAACGAAAAGCTTATGTGCCGATTGGAATCAGACCTTTTACATGGATCGTTTATTGAGCGATGTTCATTTTCTTATTGGCGATGTCTCTTTGTCTGAAAGTCTTGCGATGGACGGATTTACGCAAGCCAAACGTAAAGGGAGTGCCCGCATGATGCAACGTTTCGTGCAAGTTTGTCTGATTAGGGGTGAGGTGGCGCTGGCCAAGAAATATTTGGACTTGCTTGCCGCTATGCCATTCTATAAAGATTGGGCTTGCCGTTATGCTACCTATCTGGTACATCCGGAATTAATGGATAAAGATCCGGAGTTGAGTGACAAATATATGCCTGTTGAGAAAAGGGATCGACTGAGTTTGTCCGTACCTGTCGATTCCTTATGGAGTGGATACAATCTTCCGGATCATCGGATCGGTTGGGAATACCGGGGATGTTATTATTTGTTGGGTAAGAAGCTGGATGCATTTGGCCGATTCTTGGAAGAAACACCTTTCATGAAGGGGGAACCGATACCCCGGCATTTCCAAGAAGCCGGATTGTTGTTGGCGGACAAAGACAGTATATCGCTTTCCTCCTATTCCATACAGCCGGAGATCGTAGACCGATACCGGGAATTCAAGCAGGTTTTGGGACGATCTGCCAACCAAGTGGATGTGTCCTCGATATATCGACAATTTGGAGATACCTATTGGTATTATTTCTATTTCAAGATCTTTAAAGGAGAAGAACAATGAAGCGATTATCTATCTGTTGGATTATAGGTTGTCTTTTGGAACTTGTAGCTTGTAGGCCGGAAGTTCCTACGCAAGCGGAACAAGGAGAAACTGACGTGTTTCCGGATTACAGGGAAGTTACTGTACCGGTCAATATGGCCCCTCCCAATTTCAAGTTGGTTGATCAACAGCTACAGGGGATAATTCGGTTGAAAACTATGAATGGGGAGTTGATAATCGCAGCCGATCATGGTGTTTTCAACCTGCCGGAAACGGATTGGAAGGTCTTATCGCAGGACGCACAAGGAAAACAAATAGATGTGACGGTTTATTTTCGAGAACCTCAAAGTGATTGGAAACAAATGAGTTTCCCTATCTATGTGTCAAGAGATTCCGTTGACGCTTATTTGGTGTATCGCCGTATTTTTCCCGGATATCGGATGTGGAACGAGATGGGGATTTATCAACGATGTGTTGAAAACTATGTTGAAAAGTCTATTCTTGATAACCAATCGACAAATAATAGTTGTATGAACTGCCATGCCTTTTGTGAGCGACAAGGGGAACAAATGCTTTTTCATCAGCGGGGTTCTCATAATGGGACTTACTTGATTGATCATCGGCAGGTAAAGAAGATTGCGTTGGAACGGGACGGTAAGCCGGCTTCGTTCGTTTATCCGTATTGGCATCCATCCGGCCGGTATGTTGCTTTTTCTACCAATGAGACCCACCAGGACTTCCATCTTTCCGATGAGAATCGGATTGAGGTATATGACGTGGAATCGGACGTGCTGATCTATGACACGGAGAAGGAGAGGGTATTCAGTTCGCCATTATTGGCTTCTATGGCGTGTTATGAGACTTTTCCCACTTTTACTCCGGATGGCAACTATCTGCTGTTCTGTTCGGCGGATTCTGTCTGTATGCCAGAAAATTATCGGGATGTCCGGTATAACCTGTTACGAGTCGCTTTTGATCCGAAAGACGGTTCGATTGGAACCCAAGTGGATACCTTATATAATGCGAGAGAAGCGGGCCGGAGTGTTAAGTTCCCGAGAGTCTCCCCGGATGGGAAGCGGCTACTTTATACGGTGTCCGATTATGGCAATTTCTCTATTTGGCATAAGGATGCGGATTTGCATATGCTGGATCTGTCTACCGGGGCAATCGATTCTTTGCCGGAAGTGAATAGCCCGGATGTAGAGAGCTATCATTCTTGGAGCGGCAATAGTCGTTGGTTTGTCTTTTCCAGCCGGCGGGGCGATGGGCTTTTCACACGTCCGTATTTGGTGCATGTGGATGAGCGGGGGCAGTGCGGCAAGCCCTTCTTGTTACCGCAAGCGTCTCCGGATTATTATGAGCGTTCCCTGTTCTCTTTTAATGTCCCGGAATTTATACGGACTCCGGTTCTAATCTCGAAGGAAAGGCTGGTCGAGGCCTCGGGAAAAGAAGAGGTCACGACCATTAAACGTATCGAGGGCATCTAATTTTTCGCTTCTTTGTGCCGAAGGTATTTATAAAAGTCGTACTTTTGCGCTAAAATCAAAACGATGCGAAAAGTTCATTTGATCTCCGTAACCGAACCTTTGGTTTTAGATCTAGCCCTAGCACTTCGAGAAAAAGGATATGAGGTAAGCGCTTCCGGTTGTGGTCTGACTGAAGAGATGATAGGAAGACTTCATAACGCAGGCTGTACCTGTTATGGGGATGGGTGGTTTCCGGAGAAATTAATAAAAGATATTCACTCGGTGGTTTTGGGTGCTAAAGTAAAGCAAGATAACCCGGAATTATTGCGTGCGAAGGAATTGGGGATGTTAATCCAATCCATTCCGGAATTTATATTTCAACGGACTCGGTCGAAAACTCGGGTTGTTGTGGCGGGTAGTCGTGGAAAGAAGACAATTATTTCCATGATGGTCTGTGCGTTGCGCCGGCAAAAGTTGGCGTTCGACTATGCGTTGACTAGCAAGGTGGACTCGCTTCCGAACCGGATACATTTGAGTTATGAGGCACGTATCGCTTTGATCGAAGGAGATGAGCATATCACCTCTGCCTTGGACAAGCGTTTCCAATTGGAATTCTATCGTCCGCATATCGCCATCCTGACGAATTTATCTTGGTCTACCGAGACGGATCATGCGACTCCGGAGGCCTATTTATCCACTTATCAATCTTTCTCCGTTTCTATTGAGCGGGAAGGGAAATTGATTTATTTTGGAGGTGATGATACTGTCAGTCAGTTGGCAGGGGACGTCCGGAGCGATATCACCGCTATCCCTTTTGAGGAACATCCGGTCGTGGAGAAAGACGGGCAGACTTTTCTGCATACTCGCTACGGAGACTATCCGGTGCGGATTCCCAATCGCTATTTCTTGATCAATCTGAATGCGGCACGTTTGGCTTGCCGGCAGTTAGGCGTTAAAGACGCGGATTTTTATCAAGCGTTATCGGAATATAGTTTATCTTTGCCGATATGATAATAGCTAGACAAAAAAGAAAAGAGAATATCGCTGAATATCTGCTTTATATGTGGCAGGTTGAGGACTTGATCCGGGCGAATAAGTTCGATATGGATTCGATCAACCGCACGGTGATCGCCCATTACGACCAGCCCGAGGAGGTGAAGAAGGAAATCGCTCAATGGTACGAGGAATTGATCGAGATGATGCGTAGCGAAGGGGTGATGGAGAAAGGTCATATCCAATTGAACAAGAATGTGATTATTACTTTGACCGATTTGCATCTTCGTCTTTTGAAATCTCCGAAAGAGATGGTTTATAGCGCAGCTTATTATAAGACGCTTCCTTATATCGTACAGCTCCGGGCTAAATCGGGTGGAGAGGATCTGCCGGAGCTAGAAACTTGTTTCGCCGCCGTATATGGCTATCTGCTTTTGCGTATGCAAGGGAAAGAGGTGAGTGCGGAGACGTTAGAGGGTATTAAACAAATCAGTTCCTTCTTGGCGTTGCTCGCCGAGAAATATCGGGAAGATATGAAAGGGGAACTTAAACTAGAGGATTAATAATAGATATAGACATGAAGACAGTTTTGGTAACCGGAGCGAACGGTCAATTGGGAAATTCTATCCACGCTCGTATCAGCCAGTATCCCGGCTATAATTTTCTTTTTACGGATATAGATACGTTGGATATTTGCGACAAGGAGGCCGTCCGGAAATATGTCTTGGAAAATGATGTTCAATATGTCATGAATTGCGCCGCTTATACGGCGGTGGATAAAGCGGAGGAGCATGAGGATCTGTGTATGCGCATCAACCGGGATGCGGTACGGAACTTAGGTGAGGCCGCTCATGCCGTGGGTGCGAAGGTGATTCATGTATCTACCGATTATGTGTTCGATGGAACGAGTTGCCGTCCTTATCTGGAAAGCGATGCGACTTGTCCTGTTTCCGTATATGGACGTACGAAACTGGCGGGAGAGCAGGCCTTGATGGAGGTGTGTCCGGATTCCGTGATTATCCGTACGGCTTGGTTGTATTCCGAGTATGGAAACAATTTTATGAAGACGGTATTGCGTTTGGGAAAGGAGCGGGATGAGTTGCGTTTCATATTCGACCAAGTGGGTACGCCTACTTATGCCGGAGATTTAGCGGTCGCTATGCTTGCCGTGCTGGAACGTGCCGAGGCGGGTAAATTTATACCGGGTATCTATCATTTCTCGGACGAGGGGGTGTGTAGCTGGTATGATTTTACGGTAAAGATCTTGCAAATAGCAGGTATGAATAACCGGGTGATACCCATAGAGACCAAGGATTATCCGACACCGGCCAGCCGGCCGCATTATAGCGTATTGAATAAAGGTAAGATAAAAAGCACGTACGGACTGACGATTCCCCATTGGGAGACTAGCTTGGCCTACTGCATGAATAACAAAGTGTAACTGATAACAATATATACATATAAAATAGAATGAGCCAGTATTCAGAAGAGATTGAAAGAAGAAGAACGTTTGCCATAATCAGCCACCCGGATGCCGGTAAGACTACGCTTACCGAGAAATTATTGTTATTTGGTGGCGCTATCCATGTAGCGGGAGCGGTGAAGTCTAATAAAATCAAGAAGACTGCCACGTCCGACTGGATGGAGATTGAGAAGCAACGCGGTATCTCCGTAGCTACCTCCGTAATGGCTTTTGATTATTCCGATCATAAGATTAATATCTTGGATACACCGGGCCACCAAGATTTCGCCGAGGATACGTTCCGTACCTTGACGGCGGTGGATAGCGTTATTATCGTGATCGATATCGCTAAGGGAGTAGAGGCGCAGACTCGTAAGTTGATGGAGGTTTGCCGTATGCGTAAGACTCCGGTGATCGTTTTTGTCAACAAGATGGACCGTGATGGTAAAGATCCTTTTGATTTGCTGGATGAGATAGAAGAAGAATTACAGATAAAGGTACGCCCATTGAGTTGGCCGATCGATATGGGACAACGTTTCCGGGGCGTATACAATATTTTCGAGCAGAAACTGAACCTATATACCCCGAGTAAGCAATATGTGACGGAGAATGTGGAATTCAAGGATATCACGAGTCCGGATCTCGAGACTTATATTGATCCTACGCAAGCCGCAAAGCTTCGTGAGGATATAGAGTTGATAGAGGGGGTTTATCCCGAATTTGATGTGAATACGTATTTGGATGGGGATATCGCTCCGGTATTCTTTGGCTCCGCTCTGAATAACTTCGGTGTGAAAGAGCTATTGGATTGCTTTATCCGTATCGCTCCCTCGCCACGTCCGATCCATGCGGTAGAGCGTGTGGTAGACCCGAATGAGGATAATTTCACCGGCTTTATTTTCAAGATCCATGCGAATATGGACCCGAACCATCGCAGTTGTATCGCTTTTGTGAAGATTTGTTCCGGTCGTTTTGAGCGTAATGCGAACTATAAGCATGTACGTTTCGGTAAGATGATGCGTTTCAGTAGCCCGACGGCTTTCATGGCTCAGAAGAAAGAAGTGGTGGATGAGGCGTTCGCGGGTGATATTATCGGTTTGCCGGATACCGGGAACTTTAAGATAGGGGATACGTTGACTTCCGGAGAGGAATTGCATTTCAAGGGGTTGCCGAGCTTCTCGCCCGAGATGTTCAAATATATAGAGAACGCCGATCCGATGAAGGCAAAGCAATTGAACAAGGGCATCGAGCAATTGATGGACGAGGGTGTCGCCCAGTTGTTTACCAATCAATTCAATGGCCGGAAGATTATCGGTACGGTGGGACAATTGCAGTTTGAGGTTATTCAATACCGCCTGTTGCATGAGTATGCCGCTCAATGTAAATGGGAGCCGATCAGCCTATATAAGGCTTGCTGGATCGAGAGTGATAACCAACAGGCATTGGAGAATTTCAAGAAACGTAAGGCGCAATATATGGCGTTGGATAAGGAAGGCCGTGATGTTTATTTAGCGGATTCCGGCTATGTATTGATGATGGCCCAACAGGATTTTCCGGATATTAAGTTCCATTTTACATCAGAGTTCTAATATGAAAAGTCGATTCTCCATCCTTTGCTTACTTGTTAATATCTTGTTGATAAGTTGTGAACAGGCTCCCCAATACTATGAGGTATCCGGAAGGCTTCATACACCTTATCATATTAAGTTTGAGCATACTAAACCATTGGATAAGGAGATTGACGAGCAGTTGAAATATTTCTACCACCTGTTTAATGCTTTTGATTCTACTTCGGTAATCAGTCAGGTAAACCAGAACCGTGACATACGGGTAGATACGCTCTTCCAAAAAGTCTTTAAGAAGGCACTGGAAGTATCTGCCGAGACAAATGGGGCCTACGACGTGACGTGCGCCCCGTTGATCAACCTTTGGGGGTTTGGCTTCAGCCGGAAGGATAGCGTAACCCCTGCCCATATCGACAGTGTCCGTCAGTTTATCGGTTTTCAGAAAGTTCGTTTAGAAGGGGATCGCATCGTGAAGGACGATCCTCGCTTAATGATGAACTTTTCTTCTTTGGCGGATGGAACGGCTTGCGATATGATAGCTCAGATGCTGGAGAAGAAAGGGGTCCGTAATTATTTGGTGGAGTTTGGTGGCGAGATGCGTGTGAAAGGCGTGAATCCCTCGGGCATGGATTGGCGCTTAGGGATCACGAAGCCTACGGATGACGCTGCTGGCATGAATCAAGAACTCGAGCAGATCGTTAGCTTCCCGAAACCGTTAGGAATGGCTACATCAGGCAATTATCGTAATTTTTATATAAAGGATGGACGTAAATACGCCCATACGATCGATCCCCGTGAAGGTTGCCCTGTACAGCGGGATATCCTTAGCGCTACGATTGTCTCCCCGGATGCCATGACCGCTGATGCGTATGCTACCGCATTTATGGTCTTAGGTTCGGAGGAGGCTAAATCCTTATGCGCTAAAGTGCCCGGCCTTGACTATTTTATTATTTGTTCCGATTCGATAGGAGACGGGTATCATCCGGAATACTCTGAGGGATTTCGCCGATACATGGTGACTGCCGATAAGTAATCAGTTAATTTATAATGTATTAAGATGTAGTTCTTAGAATAGGCATTGTAAGGTCTTTATGATGCCCATTCTAAGGATCATATAATGCCCATCGTAAGCACTCTATAATGGGCATTGTAAGAAAGGATATCTTATAAGATGGACCGGATCTCATCCAAGGAGCGGACTGTATAGGTTGGGATGAAGCCTACGGCAGGTAATCCTTCAGGATTCAACCATATCTGGTCGATCTTGGATTGGTAAGCCCCAATGATATCAGCTTCCCAGCTATCCCCGATCATTAAGCTCTCGGACCGGCGTGAGTTCGTGTTCTTTAAGGCGAAGTCGAAAATACCTTTATGGGGTTTTTGTATATTAGCGTCCTCGGACAGGATCATCCGTTCGAAATAAGGAGCCAAGCCTGCGTTGCTAAGTTTCTTGAATTGTACCTCACGGAATCCATTGGATAAAATAAATAACCGATAGGAAGGGCGAAGATATTCCAGTAATTCAATGGCTCCGGGCACTAATCGGGTTTTGGTGGTCGTGCGTTGCAAGAAATCATTATTTACCGATAAGACGGTTTTCTTATCTTCTATTCCTAACGGACGAAGTACATAGAGAAATCGATCCAAGATTAAGGTTTGCCGGTCTATTTCCCCTGAACGATACTTGGCCCATAAGTCTAGATTATGAGGCATATAAATATCAAAGAAAGCCTCGAAGGAGGCATAATACCGATTAAAGTGGTAATCGGTATATAGCTCTTCAAGGCATTCTTTATTGTTATGGTACGTATCCCAAAGGGTATCGTCCAAATCGATAAATATACTTTTATAAATCATTATCCAACTTCGATCACTAAATACTTGCCTAGGCTCCAGAAAGCCTTCTCGTCATTTATTTTCAAGGTCAAGTTTCCGTCTTCATCCTCTACGAACTCATAAGATCCTTCCGGATGATTGGATTTTAGTTTAGCCTTGCTTGCGAACAAAGGAATTTCTTTTACCTCACGGATATCGATAGAGATGAAATAATCCTTGTTGAAACCACTCTGCAATACTTTAGATTTAGAGAACAGGCCACCACCGGATAAGATCTTCTGTTCCTTCAATTCCTTGGAAGTACCGAAACAGTAGTAAGCCGTGTGAAGGGCTTTATCTTGAGCGTTCAATTTCTCGGATTGAGCGGCTGCGGTAGTAGCCAGACTTTCCACATCCTCATTCAAGGAACTTACCATCTCGTCCAATTCTTGGATACGTACGTTCTTCTTTGCCAAATCCTCTTGCAAAGCGACAATCATCGTTGCCTTTTGATCCAGCTCGGAGGAAAGACGATCGATCGTCTTTCGTAATGCGGAAGATTGAATACCGCTTTTCTTCAATTTCTCCTCCAACTGGCTGATTTGCTCCTTGTTCTTCTTCAAGGTCTCGCTGATCAATTGCATGTTCTGCTTGATTTGATCTCTGCGTGACTGATTTAGCTCACCGCCGGTTTGTTGTTGGATTGTCAAATAATTCTCGGCATCACGTATAGATTGAAAATCAGATTCAATATCATTTAGGGTGGAGAGCATATCATTAAGCTCATCCGTGTTCTTCGTATTCTCGATACGTAGAGAATCGTTCTCAGCCTTTAGTTTCTTGTAATCCGCTGAATTTTGGCCGCAAGAGGCCAGCATGGCTGTGCAGACACATACTAATAATACTTTCTTCATGTTCTTTTTGCTTGTTAAGTTAAACATCTTTTTCTGTCTCTTTGTCCTTTTTATCTTTTAAGCCTGCTAATACAATAACAATCTCACCCCTTGGTTCGTTCACGGTAAAATGCTGAATTACTTCTTCTAAGGAGCCTCGTACGGTTTCCTCGTGTAATTTGGATATTTCCCGGGATACTGATACTTGGCGGTCCGTACCGAAAAACTCGGCGAATTGTGTCAAGGTCTTGAGCAGACGGAAAGGTGATTCATAAAAAATAATAGTCCGGTATTCCAAAGCCAATTCTTTTAGCCGGGTCTGCCTTCCTTTCTTTTGAGGGAGAAACCCCTCGAAACAGAACTTCTCATTGGGTAATCCGGACGCTACCAAGGCGGGCACGAAAGCTGTAGCTCCGGGCAGGCACTCTACGTCTACCCCTTGGCGAACACATTCCCTCACCAACATGAATCCCGGATCGGAGATGGCCGGCGTACCGGCATCGGAAACAAGGGCGATATTCTCGCCTCCCTTGATACGGGCCGCGATTTGCTCCACCGTCTTATGTTCATTGAACTTGTGGTGGGACTGCATCTTGTTTTGTATCTCGAAATGTTTCAGCAAGATGCCGGTCGTACGGGTATCCTCCGCTAAAATAAGATCAGCTTCTTTTAGCACACGGATCGCCCGGAATGTCATATCTTCCAAGTTACCAACAGGGGTTGGGACTACAGTCAATTTTGCCATATCGTATATTTATGAGAAGCGTTTTTCCAATAGCTTGATGAAATCGGCTACGGAAGCGTCTTCTATATTCCAGTTCAACACCTTGTTCAGATAAGTGACCGATTCCTCGTACGAGCTAAGATCGTTCAGGTCTGAGATCGCCTTATTCATTTTCTCCTCATTTCCTCCGAATAATTCCCTTCTGAAGCGGAAACGATCATTTAAACTGAATGCCTTACGGAAATCAGAAAGATTCTTTTTCTCCAATATATCATTCAGTGAAATACTGGATTTATCCGCTAATATAGTTTTATGTGGAATCTCTATCTCTTTCAAGGGGATTGTCTCTTGTACGATCTTTTCTTCTGGGATCACTTTTTCGACAATTGGTTCTACTACGATAGGTTCCTCAACGACCGGTTCTTGTACCTGTACGACCTCGATCGTAGGGGATACTTCCGGAGCCGGTTGCACCTCCGGCATCTGTAAAGGTTTACTTACGGGAATAGAATCGATAAGTCGTTGATGTTCCTCCATTTGTTTACGCAAAGCCTCTAACTGAAACTCCTCCAGCGTATGAAGCTCCTTCAATACCTTGTGGGTCAACTGGAAGGTCTGGTTGAAGAAAGAGGCGGGATAAATTTCCGCGTCCCTCATTCCGGCTACCAACTTCTCCAGCTCCCTGATATCGATCAATAGATAATCTATTTTTTCCTTGTTTGCCATTTCTATATGTTTTTCAGATGCTATAAATCATCCGGACATACGTATGTTTTGCAACAAAAATAAGTATTTCTTGTCAATGTTGCCAGTTTCGATCTTAAAATATTGTAAATCATTCGACGAACTCGTCCGGTAAATTCACCAGATATAGGTGATGGGTCGCCCGGGTAAAAGCCGTGTAGAGCCACCGATAGAAATCCTCACCAAGCATTTCCTCCGTGATGTAACCGATATCGAGAAAGACGTTCATCCATTGGCCGCCTTGGGCTTTATGGCAGGTTACCGCATAAGCGTATTTTACTTGGACGACGTTGTAATGAGGATCTACCTTCATCTTTTTCATTTTTCCCGCCTTGGTAGGAATGTCCTCGTAATCTTCCAATATGGTGTAAAAGAGCTTGTCGTTTAGCTCCTTAGGGAGGGCGGGGGAGTCGGTCTGTAAAGTATCTAATAGGATTTTCAAATCGATTTCCAGATCATAATCTTGAAAACGAGCCGTGATGTCGGCAAAGCGGAAGCCATACATCTCCGTGACACGGCGTACTCGCATGACTTGAATGATCTCTCCGTTCGCTATAAAGTCCATCTCCTTGCAATTCGCTGTCCAATAATAATTGTTCTTCGCTACCATTAAATGATCGCCGGACGATAGCTCTTCTTCCCTGTATAGGATACGGTTACGTATGCCGTTATTATAAATCGTTGCTCGTTTATTCGAGCGGGAGATAATCATTGTCTCTTCCATACCGTCGCGGCTATAGGCGGAAGATATTTCCTCAATTAGCTCATCTCCATTGACTTTCGTGAAATCGGAGAAGCCTTTTAATTGTAATTTCGGAAAGATCTCGACCGTGTGGTTTCGTAGTGCGTCTCGTAGCCGGGTTGCGTTGAACAGGATTCCCGAGTCCTCGCTTTGGCGTACGACTTGAGTTAACGCTATCTCCCAAACCTGTAGGTTGTAACCCCGTAATATCTCGGGATTCAAGGCGGGACTCTCCGTTTGCATCACCGGAGGAAGCTGTGCGACATCTCCCATTAGGATAAGACGGCAGTTTTCCCCGGAATAGACATACTGGATTAAATCGTCCAACAGGCGTCCGGAGCCAAAAACAAATGAATCCAATCCCTCGTTGGCGATCATAGAAGCCTCGTCGACGATAAAAAGTGTATCTTTATGTAAATTATCTGCCGGCATGAAGCCCGTCGGCTCATTGGAAAACGCCCGTTGACGATATATTTTTTTATGAATTGTATACGCTTTTTGGCCAGCGTAGCCCGAGAAAACTTTAGCTGCTCGTCCGGTTGGAGCCAACAAAAACGTTTTTTGCTTTAGTTCGTTAAGCGTTTTCACCAAAGCCCCGACCAGAGAGGTTTTTCCGGTTCCTGCGTAGCCTTTCATCAGTAGAAGGCTGTCCGGTTCCTCAGACAAGAGAAATTCGGTAAGCGTATGAAGCGCTAAAAACTGATCATCCGTCGGTTTATAGGGGAAATTTCGTTCGATTTGCTGGCTTATGTAACTATTTATCATTTTGATCGCAATAATTTTCGCGATAAAGGTAGTGTATTAAATATTCTTTTTTAAATTTGCCGAACGAAATAAATTCAAAAAACAATACAAACCATGAAAGTTACATTAAAGATTTTATTAGCTGCCGCAGTTGTACTGCTAGTTTACATGTGCTACAAGAGCGTCACTGGTCCGATTGAGTATGATGATCAGAAGACTATTCGTGACAATGCGATCATCGCCCGTTTGATTGAAATCCGTAAGGCTCAGATCGAATACAAGAACATGTATAAGACTCATGCCGGAAGTTTCGACGATTTGGAGAAATTCTTGAATACGGATAAGTTGCCGTTCTTGATCAAGGAAGGTGTATTGACGGATGAGCAGTTGGAGAAAGGTATGACAGAAGCAGAGGCTGTTAAGAAAGGTTTAATCAGACGTGATACCATGTGGGTATTGGCGAAAGATACTTTGCTGGGTAAGAACTATGATGTAGCGGCTATGCGTTATGTTCCGGCCGTTCCGGGTGAAAAGATTACTTTCAAGATGGATACGGCTACGTTGAAATCTGGTTCTGGTTATGAGATCAAAGTATTCGCTTGTGAGGTTCCTTACAAAGAATATTTGCGTGACATGGATGCTCAGTTGACTTATAACTTGATCGACAAGGCAGAGAAACAAGGTAAGTTCCCGGGATTGCGCGTAGGTTCTTTGGAAGAAATTAATAACAACGCAGGTAACTGGGAATAATCAGCGGCTCATATGACTATCAGCATTCCTGATACGTTAACTACTGATAATTCGGAAAAGTATATAGTGTCCATCCGGCTTCGGTCGGGTGGACTTTCTTTTTCCGGGTATGATCCCTCGGCTGGAGGAAGTTTCTTTTATCGGGAAACGGAATTCGATCGGGCGGTCTCTTTCATTTCTTCCCTTAAGGAGTTTTTCTTCGCTCATGAGTTTCTTACGTGGACTTATAAACGGATTAACGTGATCTGTGTATCTCCGGAATATAGCTTGGTCCCTGATAATTATTGGGGGGACGGTAAGGAAGGGCATTTATTGGATTTCTGCTTTTCTACACTGGAATTGCATTGCTTAACCGATATTTTAAAGGAACAACAGGCTAAGTTGGTGTTTGGTGTGGACGAGGAGGTTTACGAATTTTGCTCCCGTTCTCTTTTGCATCCTTTTTTCTCCCACTACATGACTTCTCCGCTAACGCTATGGACAAAAGAAAGTAGTGCTAGCTTACCCCGGCAAATGTATGTCGTGATAGAACGAAAGCGGATGGATGTGGCGTGCTATGCTCAAGGGAAACTCTTATTTGTGAACTCTTACCCGATCGACCAATCGGACGATATAGTATACTATATATTATATGTATGGAAACAGGCGGGATTGGACCAAGAAAAGGACCAGTTGCTTTTAGCGGGGGAATCTTCCTCGCAAATGCGGGTTCTGGAGCGATTGCGAGCCTATTTACGCCATGTTAAGCCGGTGGAGATCCCTTCGGAAGCCTATTTGCTGGGAACGGATGTAACGAAAGCCCCTATGGATTTAATATCTTTATTAATATGCGAATAATAAGCGGTATATACGGTCGTCGGCGTTTTGACGTGCCCTCTTCGTTTAGCGCACGTCCTACGACGGATTTTGCGAAAGAGAATATTTTTAACGTAGTAAATAATTTGGTGGATCTGGAAGGTATGGATGCGTTGGATCTTTTTGCCGGAACCGGAAGTATCTCTTTTGAGTTGATCTCACGAGGATGCCGGAATGTAACCGCCATAGAGAAAAATAACGCTCATGCCTCTTTTATAGCCAAGGTAGCGAAAGAGCTGAAGACGGATGCGTTGGCTCTGATTCGTGGGGATGTTTTCCGTTATTTGAATTCAGCCCCTAAGCAAAGTTTCGATTTCATCTTTGCCGATCCCCCATATGCCTTGCCGGAGTTGCCGGAAATACCCGCCTTGGTTTTCGAGCGTGATTTACTAAAGAATGGAGGGATATTCATCATGGAACATCCTAAGACCAATGACTTCTCATCTTTGCCTTATTTTTATCAGCACCGGGTGTATGGCTCCGTGAACTTTAGCATCTTCCTTAAAGAAGGGGAGAAAACAGACGCATAAATGATTCCGCCATGCGTTGCTTGAGGGGGCGCTTTAACCAGCGGGAAGGGATCAAACGCTCACAGTGATGCATGTCGTGTGTAAAGATGCGTTTCATTTGCAGGGCGAATTCCTTTTGATATACGAAAGCGTTAATCTCGAAGTTATGCTCAAAGCTACGGAAGTCCATATTGGCGGACCCGATGCTTGTCAATGCGTCGTCGGACACGATTAGCTTGGAATGCAAGAAGCCCGGTTTGTAGAGGTATACTTTTACGCCGGCCTTTACCATCTCGTCGATAAAGGAATGACTGGCCATATTCGCTGAACGTGTATCGGAACGCTTAGGCAGCATCAAACGAACATCCACTCCCCCTAAGGCGGCGGTTTGCAACGCTTGGTTTAATCCTTCGGTAGGCAGGAAATAAGGGGTTTGTATAAAGATATACTTCTTGGCGTTGGCGATCATGAAAATGGTCGCTTGCAACAAAGTTCTCCATTGACCTACCGGACCGCTAGTGGCGATTTGCATAATATTATCGCTATAGATTTCGGCAGCCGGATAGTAAATCCGATCGTTCAAGAGTTTTTTACTAACCACGTACCAATCGATGAGGAATACGGATTGAAGCCCGTGTACTCCTTTCCCTACGAATTTGAAATGCGTATCCCTCCATGTGCCCCAAGAGGTTCCCTTATCGTATCGGTCGGCTATATTCATGCCTCCCATAAACCCGACTTTACCGTCTATCACGATAATCTTGCGGTGGTTCCGGTAATTCACCTTACTGGTGAAAACGGGGAACGCTACCCTCAAGAACGCATATACCTCGATACCCGCTTCCTTCATTTCCTTAAAGAAGCCGTCTTTTACATTCCAGCAACCCACATCATCATAAAGTACACGTACCTTCACGCCTTCTTTTACTTTCTTGATAAGGAGTTGTTGCACCTGTTTTCCTATCTCGTCATCACAGAATATATAATATTGTATATGGATATGGTGAGTCGCTTTCTGGATCTCTTCCAGCAAGTCTTTGAACTTATCGGTACCATTCGTATAAATCGTGATTTGTGTTCCGTATAGGAGGGAGGATTGGTTGGTGTTAGTCAACAAGGTCGATAAAGGTTTATAGGGGTCCGGAACTACGCAGGCGTCTTGAGGTAATTTACCCTCTTGCGGCCTTTTCATGATGCGTTTATAGGTACGCCTCGATATGATCCGTTGTTTCCGGTTATCTTGTCCAAAGAAGAAATAGAAAAGCAGTCCGATACCGGGTGCTAATAATAAGACGATTACCCAAGGAATTGTCTTTAACGGATTCCTATTCTCTGTAATGATAACTAATACCAGTCCTAATATAGTGACGCTATACAATATGATAAATATCGTACCAACGATTAACTGTATATGAATGGCTGCTAACATGAAACTCTCTCTTTGCTATAATCTGCTATAATTTGCTAAGATAAGAATGCTTTCCGAGAATAGCAAATTTCCGTATTTTTTTTGGGCTGTATAGAAGGGCCAAAAAGTAAGCTAACTTAAATGGCAAAGTAAGCTAACTTAAATGCCCAAGTAAGTTAACTTACTTTGCCAACGAAGCTAGCTGACTTTGGAAGCGGGGTTATGTACATTTTAAAATAATGAGGTTGTTCTCTAAATATAAAGTGTCATTTGTTGATTTTGGCGCAGGCTATTATGAGAAGTATCTATGATAACAATAAAAATATTTAGATTGAAAACGACTGTAAAAAACGATCGTTTCAATTATTCGTTTGCAAAGGTAGGCATTTCTCCGAGACTGGCAACCTTTTCCGATTAAATTTTGTCCTGCTATATATCTTTTTCTCAACAGGATATATTAATCAAAGTGTCACGAATATGACAAAAGAGCATCATCTTTTTGCTTTCTAAAAAAATGCAAGATCTAAACGATCGTTTTCACTAGTCGTTTTTTATGTGGAAGGGTAAGAATAAGAAAAACAGTAAACCAATGATAACTTGGAATCAAACTCTAGAGATATGAATAGAAAGTCTTCTATACGAGCCATTTTACTCCGTAAGGAATGCCTTTTATTCTTTTTGCTACTATTGCCTATGTTTACAAAGGCGCAATATAATAAGGTATATGCGGATATCACCGCGAATATGCTGGTCGATATGGGTTTTGAGAATGTTATCTGGTCGGAAGACGAGAAGGAGAGAGTATATGTCTTGGAGAATACCCCTTGGCGTTTGCAGGGTGTGGGACTGGCCCATGCCATAGACCGCATCCAGAAAACAGGCTTGCCGGAGAAGGGCAAATCCTGCCGTATCGTCGTATTGGATAATAATATACCGCAGATCTCATTGATCTATACGGCAAATCCGGACAGCTTGAAGGCGGCTCCCGGCTCCTATGCGGCCCGTTCCGCCTGGGATGCTACTTACGATCTGGGCGATAGCTGGGATAAGGTGAAAAAAGAGTACCGTATGAATAGCTCCTTATTTAAAGTAGACGTGGTGGTTTATCCAGAGTTGTATCTGAAGAACCTCATTATCACGCAAATATACCAAGTATTATTCAACCTCTCGCCTGCGATCGAGGTCTCTTTCTGGAATGGGATGAAGCTGACGGCGCAGATGGTATTTCCTATATATAATGATGGATATGGTCCTTGGGCGGGTAAGATTCACCCGGGCATGGTTACCCTTTCCCAATCTTTTCGTTTACCTTATCGTACGTTCGCCAGAGCCAGTATCGGTTTGTTCAATGCGGATCGTTATGGCGTGGATTTAGCGGTAACCCATCATTTGAAGGATGAACGTTTTTCTTTGGAAGGACGTATTGGTTGTACGGGTACGGGATCTTGGCAGAAGTTTGAATATCATTATGGAACTCACCAACGGGTGACATGGTCGCTGGGAGGTAGTTTCTACTGGCCAAAATACAATACGCAAGTCTCCTTGAAAGCCGAGCAATACTTACTGGGTGAGATCGGAGGACGGATTGACTTGATCCGCCATTTTCGCTATTGTTCGATAGGATTTTATGCGATGAAGGCGCAAGGTGCTTTGAAAAACGGCGGTTTCCGGTTTCAAGTGGCTCTTCCTCCTTATAAATATAAACGTAAGAATGTGCGGGTGCTTCCTTCTGACAACTGGGGTATGTCTTACAACGCCGGTAATGAACGCTATTATTATAAGGGGTATAAAGCCTCGCCGAATGATAACATCATGCAACAGAATCAATTCAACCCGTACTTTATAAAGTCGGAATTACTCAATTTTTAAATAGTTTTATTATGAGAACAATTACAAAGTTACAGACCTTATTGGTCTTGTTCCTTACGACAGCCATGGTATGTTTCATGGGCTGTAAGGATGACGATGATGATGTGCCTACTCCGGATGGTGGTGGCACTGTTGCCACCTATGCGATTAGTGGTACGGTCATGGATGCCAGCAACAACCCGATGGCTGGCGTTAGCGTAGCTCTTTCTGGAGCTCAATCTCTTAGTGCTACGACGGGTTCTGATGGAACGTACTCTTTCGACTTGAAAAGCACACCAGGCTCTTACAAAATCGCCTTTAAGTCGGAAGGCTATGCAGACAGAAGCTATGATGTGGATGTGAAGAAGATCGAATCGGGTGTTGGACAGTATGTAGTAAACGCCGTCATGGTAAAGGGCACGACTCCCGATACTCCGAAAGAGTATAAGAAGGCGAAGTACAATCTTTCCGTATCGATCGAGGATGTTGTGGGAAAAGCTATCTCTACTTCCAGCCTTTCTGTTGTCGTAAAATACGGGGATAAAGAGATCGCTAAAGAGAATAAACCTAATTTTAAGGTCTCTGATGTGACTCCCGGTATCTACGACGTAGTAGCTACAGCTTCCGGATATACTAAAGCCGTGGCTAAGGTTGTCGTTTCAGCCGTTCCGGATCAAGAAAAGAAAGAGGGCGAAGGTGATACATTCGACGTTGAGTATCCAGCTATTATCGTGATGAATGTCGCTCCTTCTATTCCAGTAGACCCGGATGATCCTTCCAAACCGACAGATCCGTCAAAAGCGACTTATATCGTATCTGGTATAATAACAGACCTATCTACGGGCGCAGACATCAAAACAGCGGAAGTCACATTGATGTTAGGAAGTGAAGAGTTATTTATTTCTAAGAATGAGAGTGAGTTCTCTTTCAATATCGCATCATCAAAGGTTACGGAGGATGCTCAATTTATCTTGAGTGTTAAAGCCGCAGGTTATACGAGCTACTCTCGTACGATCATCTTTAAGGTTGGTCAGAGTATGAACTATGTATTTCCTATCACATTGAACCCTGTAGGTACAGGTGGAAATACGGAGATTGATTTTTCTAAATATGGTGTTCAGGTTCCGGAAAAAGAAGCGGAAAAAGTAGCGGATGAGATTAAGAATGCGATTAACGCAGGCGGAACCGAAGAGGTTAAGGTGTCTGGTGTCACTTATGTGGATGAGAATAATGTTGAGCAAAAAGTAGACGTTGTCATTCCTGCTAATGTCTTAGATAACTATAAAGGTGCGGATAATGAGGTTCAAGCTCCAGTTATTAAGGTCTTGAATCAAAGTGATGCTGAGAAATTGACAGAATCGATAGGAGTGATTGAAAGTACGACCGCTGATGGTATAAAAGAGAAAGATGAGGTAAGTTTGGTCGCGGAAAGTGGTAAGCCTGTCGTTATCGTTATGCCGGCAAGTAGTAATCAAACATTGGTGATCGAACGTGATATGTCTGCGGAAGCTCTGCAATCCAATAATGTGACTTCTGATGCTGGTGCGGTAGCCAGTGTAAGCCGTGTATATAAAGGCGAGCCTAGCGGTACGGTATTCTCTCCGGCTTTGAAGATCTCGTTCGACGCTCCGAAGGATTTGGTTTCTTCTACACAGCCTATGGCATTGTTATATGCGACCACAGGCATAGATAATAAGGAGATCATGAAGATTGATCCTACGGCGGACCCTGTTTATATCAATGGTACTGGTGCGGAAATGTCTGTCGCTCACTTCTCTAAGTTTGCCGCAGGTTTTGAGTTGGCATTAGCGGAAACTGAAGATATCAGTACTGATACTACAATCGTAGAAAAGGTTGTTGACTACTGTTCTGATGGTAAGGCAGGAAACATTCCTGTAGTTGTTACAACTACAAATGCTTATGTTGGAGAAAACTTGCAGGATCTAGTCGGAAAGTCTAACGTAGATGGTCAAGTCGCTAAGAATGCGGTTTATAACCGAATCTCTAATCGTTTGCAAGCTGATGGTTATCAGATTGGTACCCAAACATCATTGACTACATCCGTTCCTACGGAAGCTGATCGTACGGTCGCTTCTATGAGCTTGAAGAAGACATATACTACAAATACGTATGTATTTAAGTTTATGACAAAGGGTAAGAAGGTGGAAGAGATTCAGGTTGTAGCTAAAAAACTTATCAAGATAGAAGGTACTCCTGTCTACAAGCAATCCCACGGTCACGGACATGGTGATGGCAATAACGCCGGTGGCGGTATCATCATCCCGGATTAATGCTTGATATTTGAAGCTTGATTAAATAATGTTGAGCCGGAAGTTTATAAGTAAACAAAGAAAAATGAAGAAATTACTCTTATTAATCATATTCTTAAGTTGCTGGACCTTACTTCCGGCTCAATTATCTTATGGCACGACAGGGCTATTGCATGCCCCGTCCGCCGATATGCAAAAGGACAAGACCGTGATGCTTGGCGGAAACTTCTTGCATCAAGAGCTTACGCCTCCCAAGTTTAATTTTAATACGTGGAATTATTATTTGAACGTGACGATCTTCCCGTTTCTGGAAGTAGCGTATACTTGTACGCTGTTTACGGCCGAGAGCCTTGGATTGGATAAGCATGGCTATTCCGGATTCACGAACCAAGATCGTTATTTCTCCGCCCGCTTACGTGTGTTGAAAGAAAGCAAATACATCCCCGCTGTCGTGCTGGGGACTTCGGACCCTTTTACGTCATCCGGGCATAAATTCGCTTCAGCCATAGGGAACGGCTATTTCTGCCGTTATTATTTGGCCGCTACCAAACATTTTCAGCTGGGAAGGGAAACCTTAGGCGTTCATTTATCCTATCTGTATAACCGCCGTGAGGATTATCCCTTGAACGGTGTAGCGGGAGGTATCACCTACAATCCTTCATTCGCCCCGCATTTGAACGTCATAGCCGAATACGATTCGAAAGACTTCGCTATGGGAGCCACTTACCTACTATTCAATCATATACATTTTCAATTTGAATTGCAGCGAATGAAATATTTCTCCGGTGGACTGTGCTATAAGATTTATTTAAAATAAAAAGAGGTTCAGCTTTTGTCCGTTTTTAATCCGCTTGGAGGCGAACGGTTAGGCTGAACCTTTTTATATCTTGTTACGCTGTCGCGCTAGCCATATCTACGGCTTTATTCCCCGATGAAATTCTTGCGTATCAACTCGGCGGACTTGTACTCCTCTTCCAGATACGTCTCAATATGCCGTTTCTTCTTATCCTCTAATATCTCGTTAATAGCTATTAAGATACCCGTTTCTTCCACCTCTCCAAACTCATGGTTGATCGCTGTGCCGAATACACGCATCTTAGGCGACAAGCTCATGTAAGCATTTACCAAAGGAGGCACGTTGATGCCAAATTTACGAACCTCTTGGTTCAATACCTTGTAGTTATCCTTGAAATTATCGTGAGGGAAAAGAGATTTCATCTTCTCTACATCCATATTAGTCTCCAAAGGATATACCGGAGTGATCAGTTGGTCTGCGTCCGGGAAATGCAATCCGAGGAAGTATAAGATCATATTACGGGCCTCTTGGTTGTACGTATTGTACATAGTCACCTTCCCGAAATAATACCGCAAGCTCGGATCAACCACGGATAAAGCTCCCAATCCATCCCACAGGTTATCCAACACGAACAAGCCTTTCGCCCCGGAACGGGTGGATTGATACTCCAGAGCCACGAACGAGCGTCCCAACTCTACCGTATAAGGAAGGATCTCCTTGATAAATTTCTCTGAGAAATTAAACAAGTGCGAGGTCGCCAGGATCGGTTTACCATTCTCGTCGAACTTAACGTCTGAACCGCAAAGGAAACGGTATCCCCCCAAGATCTGCTCATCTTCCGGGCTCCAGACAATCAGCTGGCGGTAAGCGTCTTCCATCGTGTCATACTCATCGATATCCACCGGAAATCCCGTGCCACCCCCGTAATAACGGAAAGCGACCTCCCGCAGACGCCCTATCTCTTGCATGACATTGGGTGAGTCGTGCGCCGTGACGATATAAATCTCATTCTTCGATTTATTGGTACTTCTCAACCTCTTCTCTTTGGTCAATTCAGCCTTCAGTAGTGCCCTGTCTATGGGATTGATAATGTCTTGCATATGTTTCGTCTGTTAATCCTTGAGTTTGTAAACCTTGTTTTTTATCCACTCAGCCCATTCGGCGGGTTTCTTGCTATTGTCGAATGTCTGCCAAGGGATAGGCTTCCCGAAATAAATCCGGAAGGTCTTATGTTTGCTCCGGAACATCTCGTCCGGTAAATAAATCATCTCATAATTCATCTTTATACCCAACGCCTTGCGTATCCGGGCGAGGTTATAGAAGAAATTGGAATTCTTCCCGTCGAAATAGACCGGTACGATATCCCGCTTGTATTGCACCGCCTTCTGGATGAACGATTTCTTCCACTCCAAGTCTTGTATCTTGCCACCAATCTTGCGAGAGCATAATCCGGCGGGGAAAGTGATGATCTGGTCGTCCGAGGCAAAAGCCTCCTCCAGCATCCGTGCGTTGTCCTTTCCTTGGGTGCCGTGTTTGTTGATCGGTACAAAGATGGATTTTAGATTGGAGAGATAAAGTAATAAATCATTGACCGGATACTTGATGCGCCCTTCGAACCGGGAACCGATAACGGCGGAGAGACAGATACCGTCCAATCCTCCGAGCGGATGGTTGGAGGCGAAGATATAGCGCCCTTCGGTCGGGATGTTTTCCTCATGTACCAGATTGAGGGTAAGGTCAAAATAGCCGATAAGCTCACGCATGAAATCTACCCCTTCCTTATCGTGGTAACGGGTTAATATATCATTCAGTTCCTCTTGATGAACCGTGCGAATCAAGTAGTCCACGATAAATCCCGGAATCTTGCGTGACGCCTTGGGCGCCTTTTGTGCCAATACTTGCTTAATATCTATCTTTGTCACACCTTGTTTTGTCATCTATATAAGCTTGTCAAGGGGCAAAGATAAAGTTAATAATTAAAACGAGAGAGGTTTGAGTGAAGTTTTTGCTTTTTCGCCAGCTATCTTAGCCTTTTCCCCTTGATCTTTTAGCCGCTACCATTAGGGAGGTTAGTCCCCGGGAGCTTGACTATCGGTTATCTAACGGCTGTTGGACGATCATGCACCATCTGTTAGAAGATCATCTACCAACTGTTGCATGATCGTCCAACAGCCGTTAGAAGATGAAGGTGAAAGGAAGAATTGGTTAACGGATACCGATGAAAAGCGTAAGAGATAAGGACGAAAAGACGAAGGGTTAACGACCTGTTGATAACTTTTTCCTACTTTTCTTATATAAATGTTGGCGGGTAATTTTGGAAATGTGTACTTTTACCCACCGATAAGGCATGTGCGTGCGTATCAAAGGAGTACGGCGCTTGATTTTAAGAGGAAGTTTAACGTAAGAACGACGAATGGAAGAAAAAGATAGTTGCTATCATGTACCGGTAATGCTGCGGGAAAGTCTGGAGGGATTGGATATCCGTCCCGACGGGATTTACGTGGATGTTACGTTTGGCGGTGGAGGACATTCCCGCGAGATCTTGAAACGGTTGGGTAGCGAGGGCGAACTTTACGGCTTTGACCAAGATGCGGACGCCGAGCATAATGTCCCGGCAGACCCACGATTCACTTTCGTGCGCAGTAATTTCCGTTATTTGTATAATTTTATGCGTTACTACGGAGAAAGTGGGGAGGTGGACGGCCTGTTGGCGGATTTAGGTGTCTCTTCCCATCATTTCGACGATAAGGATCGCGGTTTCTCTTTCCGTTTCGACGGGACGTTGGATATGCGGATGAATATGCGTGCGGGGCAGACCGCCGCCGATATCGTGAATAATTATACGGCGGAGGCGTTGGCCGATGTGTTTTATCTATATGGCGAGCTGAAGGTGTCTCGGAAATTAGCCTTTGTGCTGGTGAAAGCTCGTGAGACAAAGAAGATAGAGACGATCGGAGACTTCTTGGAGGTGATCAAGCCGTTTACGGGAAAGGACAAAGAGAAGAAATTCTTGGCGCAAGTCTTTCAGGCGCTTCGTATCGAGGTGAACGATGAGATGAGGGCGCTGAAAGAGATGCTGCGGAGTACCTTGCGGGTGTTGAGACCGGGAGGACGATTGGTGGTTATCACGTATCACTCCTTGGAAGACCGTCTGGTAAAGAACTTTTTGAAGACCGGAAACTTCGAGGGGAAATGCGAGCAGGATTTCTTCGGGAACGTACGATCGCCTTTCCGCTTGGTCAATAATAAGGTAATCGTCCCGACCGACGAGGAGGTGGAGCGGAATCCCCGTTCCCGGAGTGCCAAGTTGAGAATCGCTGAGAAGGTATAAGGAGAAATAGATATGGAAGAAAACGGACAACATAAGAAAACGAGGAAGAAGGAGAAGCGTCTTTCGTTCTGGTATATACTCGGTGGCGGCGTGCTAAAAGAGGATTTTATCTTGAGGCATACGCGCATGATCGTGTTACTTGTCGTGTTGGCGTTTTTCTTTATCGGTAACCGGTATACTTGTATGCAAAAGTTGCGTGAGATCGACCGGTTGCAACAGCAATTGAGGGATGTGCGTTTCGAGGCGTTGTCGATCTCATCCGAGTTGACCGGCAATAGCCGCCAATCGCAAATCGAGTTGCTGATCGAGGAGCAAGGTATTGATCTGGAGGGTGCGAAAACCCCTCCTTATGAGTTATATAAGTGAGATAAGGTGTAAATAGGTATGTCTGAAGAAAACGAACCGAAAGAAATAGAGCCTAAAGGTAGCCGGATTTTATTCTGTTACTTCGTGGTCGTGCTGTTGCTGGGGCTTGTGGCCGTAGGAATCCTGTTCCGTGCCTTTGATACGGCCTTCGTGGAGAGGGATAAATGGATGAAGGTGGCCGAGAGCCAGAAACGACCGAACCGTTTGGTGTTGCCCGGACGTGGCAATATCTATTCGTCGGACGGTAAGTTGATGGCTACCAGCGTGCCTCGTTATTATATGTATATCGACTTTAAGGCGGATGCGTATACTCCGGCTAAGGATGCCAAGTATAATTGGCTGGATACGTTCAAGACGTCCAAGAAGGACGGGGTGGACTCGTTGGCGTTTTATCTTTCCCGTAAATTGAAGGATCGTACGCCGGCGGGCTATAAGGCTTATCTGCTGAAAGGGCTGAGCGGTAAAAGCCGCCAGTTCCCGATTTACGCGGGGAAGGTTTCGTATTCGGACTTGAAGGAGATCCGTAAGTTCCCGTTCCTTCGTCTGGGACGTTATAAGAGCGGTTTTTATACGAAGGAGATGGTGCAGCGCCAGAAACCTTTCGGGACCTTGGCGTCTCGTACGATCGGTGATATCTACGGAGAGATCGAGGAGGGTGGTACTACGAAGGGGAAGAATGGATTGGAGTTGCAATACGATTCGCTCCTGCGGGGGCAGGCCGGGTTGAGCTCCGTTCGCCGTGTCGGTGGAGGCTGGACGAACGTGATCGAGGTGGACCCGGTGGATGGCATGGATATCCGTACCACGATCGATATCAATATACAGGATATAACCGAGAAATCGTTGGTCGATAAATTGAAGGCGATCGATGCCGAGTCCGGTACGGCTGTCGTGATGGAGGTCGAGACCGGAGAGATCAAGGCGATCACGAATATGGGGCGTATCCGTGAAGGCGTATATGGCGAGACGAAGAACCATGCCGTGGCGGACGAGATCGAGCCGGGCTCTACTTTCAAGGTGGCCTCTATCATGGTGGCCTTGGAGGATGGTTTATGCAATCCGGGAGATACGGTCGATGTAGGCAATGGTATATATATGTATAAGGGTGCCCGCATGACGGACCATAATATGAATAAAGGCGGATACGGTCGGATCTCGGTGGAGCAGGCGATTTGGTATTCCTCCAATATCGGTGTGGCCAAGACGATCCTGAAAGGTTATTCGGATAACCCGACGAAGTTTGTGGAGGGACTGTACCGTATCGGTATGAACGCGGATCTTCGTTTGGAGATACCGGGGGCGGGACGTGCCAAGATACGTCGCCCGGATGATACGACCCGTTATTGGTCCAAGACCACTTTGCCTTGGATGTCGTTCGGTTACGAGACGCAGGTACCGCCGATCAATACGCTGGCGTTCTTTAACGCGATCGCGAACAACGGAAAGATGGTTCGCCCGATGTTTACGAAAGAGATCTTACATAACGGCAAGACCGTGCAGAGTTTTTCCACGGAGGTGATCAACTCTTCGATCTGCTCGGATCATACGCTGGCGTTGATAAAAGATATGTTGCTGGGAGTCGTGGAGAAAGGGACCGGTAAGGCGGTTCATTCGGATATTGTCCGGATCGCCGGAAAGACCGGTACGGCGCAGATCGCTACGGGCGGTGTCTACCGTACGAGCGGGCACCAAGTCTCTTTCTGTGGCTATTTCCCGGCCGATCATCCGAAGTATTCTTGTATCGTGGTGATCCGCCGTCCTCGTATCGGTTATCCTTCGGGTGGTACGATGTCGGGAGGCGTGGTGCGTGCGATCGCCGAGAAGATATACGCCAGCCATATGTCGTTCGATGTCCGGGATATGGAACGGGATTCGACGGCCGTGATGGTACCTCGTGTGAAAGGCGGCGATCTGAGGGCGGTAGAGGACGTATTAGATGAATTGGATATTAAGGCGGATACGGACAGTTTGGAGACAAAGTGGGTCGTAGCTTCTGCCGAGCAAGAAGAGAATAAAGTGAAATTGAGCGATCTGACGATTCGGGAAGGATTGGTACCCCGGGTAGTCGGCATGGGTGCTAAAGATGCGGTTTTCTTGTTGGAGCAAGCCGGTCTGCGTGTCTCTTTGTCGGGTGTCGGACGGGTCGTTTCGCAGAGTATTCAACCCGGACAGCGAGTGTCTAAGGGGCAGACCGTATTATTAACATTGAAATAGGTATGGAACTAAGGGATTTAATCGGTGCGTTGGAAGCTCCTATGTTGATGGGGGCGGATAATGTGGATATCACGAATATTCAATCAGACTCTCGTCGGGTGACGAAAGGGTCTTTGTTTGTCGCTGTGAGAGGTACGGCCGTGGATGGCCATGCCTATATGGACAGCGCCATAGAGAAGGGAGCTGTCGCTATCGTATGCGAGGAGGCTCCGTCCTATTTGGAGGGGAGATGCTCGTTTATCGTGGTGAAGGATTCGGCGGAGGCGTTGGGTCTTTTGGTTTCCCGCTGGTATGGTGATCCTTCCCGGAAATTGGTGTTGGTAGGCGTGACGGGTACGAACGGGAAGACTACGATCGCTACCTTATTATATGAGATGTTCCGGAAGATGGGACATAAGGTGGGATTGCTTTCCACGGTATGTAATTATATAGATGGCGAGGCGGTACCGACGGATCATACGACACCGGACCCGCTTACGCTTCATTCCTTGATGGCCCGGATGGTAGAGGCCGGATGCGAGTATGCTTTTATGGAGGTTAGCTCTCATTCGATCGATCAGCGGCGCATCAGCGGCTTGTCTTTCGACGGGGGGATTTTCACGAACCTGACCCGCGATCATTTGGATTACCATAAGACCGTGGAGAATTACTTGAAAGCGAAGAAGAAATTCTTCGATGACCTGCCTGCCGGGACTTTTGCCTTGACGAATGCCGATGATAAATCCGGCTTGGTGATGTTGCAGAATACGAAGGCGAAGAAGCTGACCTATTCCTTGCGTACCTTGGCCGATTTCAAGGGAAAGATATTGGAATCTCATTTCGAGGGTACAGACTTGATCATTAACGGTCGGGAGGTTATGGTGCATTTCGTGGGACGTTTCAACGCTTATAACTTGCTGGCCGTGTATGGTGCCGCGGTTTCTTTAGGGAAAGATCCCGAGGAGGTGTTGATCGTGCTGAGCACGCTTCGCTCCGTATCCGGTCGCTTCGAGACGATCCAGTCTCCGCTCGGTTATACGGCGATCGTGGATTACGCTCACACGCCGGATGCCTTGACGAATGTACTGAATGGCATTCATGAGGTATTGGATGGGAAAGGACGTATCATTACCGTCGTGGGTGCCGGGGGAAACCGGGACAAGGGGAAACGCCCGCTGATGGCGAAAGAGGCTGTCAAGCTGAGCGATCAGGTAATTCTGACTTCCGATAACCCGCGCTTTGAGGAACCGGATGATATTATTAACGATATGGTAGCCGGATTGACGAAAATGGATATGGAACGTACCTTATGTATCACGGACCGTACGCAAGCGATCAAGACCGCTACGATGTTGGCGAAGAAAGGGGATGTGATCCTTGTTGCCGGAAAAGGCCACGAAGACTATCAGGAGATCAAGGGGGTGAAACAGCACTTTGACGACCGTGAGAAGTTACGCGAGATTTTTTCGACACAACAATCATAATATTTAAGACGACATGCTTTATTATCTTTTTAATTATTTGGATCAGTTGGATTTCCCGGGAGCGGGTATGTTTAAGTACGTATCTTTCCGCTCGGGGTTGGCCTTGATCTTGTCCTTGTTTATCTCTACGGCGATCGGCCGGCGTATCATCGATAAGTTGCAAATGTTGCAGATCGGCGAGACGGTGAGAAATCTTGGGCTGGAGGGCCAGATGAGCAAGAAGGGAACGCCGACGATGGGAGGTATTATCATTATTATCGCTATATTGATCCCGACTTTACTGTGTGCCAAGCTGAATAATATCTATGTGATATTGATGTTGGTGACTACGGTCTGGCTGGGTGCCTTGGGATTCGCGGATGATTATATCAAGGTATTCAAGAAGAATAAGGAAGGTATGCACGGACGTTTCAAGATCGTCGGGCAGGTAGGACTGGGCTTGATCGTTGGCTTGGTATTGTTCATGAGCCCGGATGTGGTGATCAAGGAGAATATGGAGGTGCGCCATGATAACGTGATCGAGGAGGTGCGTTATCATACGGTGGAGACCAAATCGACAAAGACGACCATCCCGTTCTTGAAAAACAATAATTTCGATTACGCCAATTTGGTGAACTGGGCGGGCGATTATAAGGAGGAGGCCGCATGGCTGGTGTTCGTGCTGATGGTGATCTTTGTGGTGACAGCCGTGTCGAACGGAGCCAATATGACGGATGGACTGGACGGCTTGGCTGCCGGAACATCGGCGATCATTGGGGTGGCTCTCGGTATTTTGGCCTATATGTCATCCCACTTTGAGTTCGCCTCGTTCTTGAATATCATGTTTATACCCGGTGCGGAGGAGTTGGTGGTTTATGCCGCTGCCTTTATCGGTGCCACGGTCGGTTTCTTATGGTACAACTCATATCCGGCCCAAGTATTTATGGGAGATACGGGGAGCTTGACCTTGGGAGGTATTATCGCTGTTTTCGCGATCATCATCCGTAAGGAGTTGTTGATTCCGATCCTTTGCGGTATTTTCTTGGTGGAGAATATATCGGTCATGTTGCAAGTGGCCTACTTTAAATATACGAAGAAGAAGTATGGGGAAGGTCGCCGTATCTTCAAGATGGCTCCTTTACACCATCATTTCCAGAAGCCGGGAAATGCGGGTATACAGGCGTTGATCCAAAAGCCGTTCAATGTCGTGCCTGAATCGAAGATCGTGGTCCGTTTCTGGTTGATCGGTATTATTTTGGCTGTTATGACGATAGTTACGTTAAAGATGAGATAAAAGATGAGTAAGAGAATGGTTATATTAGGGGCCGGGGAGAGTGGTGCGGGAGCCGCTGTCTTGGCGAAGGCGAAAGGATTCGACGTGTTCGTGTCCGATAAATCGTCTATCAAACCTAAGTATAAGGAGATGCTGGACAACCACGGGATTCGTTGGGAAGAGGGACAGCATACCGAAGCCGACATCTTGAATGCCGACGAAATTGTCAAGAGCCCGGGTATTCCCGACAAGGCTCCTATCATACAGTTATTGAAGAAGCAAGGTACGCCGATCATCTCCGAGATCGAGTTTGCCGGAAGGTATACGGACTCGAAGATGATTTGCATCACGGGTAGCAACGGCAAGACGACAACGACGATGCTTACGTATCATATCTTGAAAGAAGCGGGCGTGGACGTGGGCTTGGCCGGAAATGTCGGAAACAGCTTGGCGCTTCAGGTTGCGGAAGATCCACATGCGGTCTACGTGATCGAGTTGAGCAGTTTCCAACTAGATAATATGTACGACTTTAAAGCGGATATCGCTATTATATTGAATATAACACCGGATCATCTGGACCGTTATAACTATGAGATGCAGAATTATGTAGACGCTAAGTTCCGCATCTTGCAAAATCAGACGAAGGACGACGCCTTCATTTTCTGGAACGATGACCCGATCATAGCCCGTGAGATCGCCAAACGGCATCCTGAGGCTACTCTTTACCCATTCGCCGAGACACATGAGAACGGCGTGAAGGGATATACGGAAAATAATCAAGTAGTTATTGAAACGGCAAACGGAACATTTACGATGGAACAAGACCTATTGGCATTGACTGGTACGCATAACCTGTATAACTCTTTGGCTTCGGGGATAGCGTCCAAGATCGTGGACATTCATGATGAGAAAATACGTGCCTCACTCAGTGATTTCACGGGTGTTGAGCACCGTTTGGAAAAGGTGCTTCGCGTGCGTGGTGTTGATTATATCAATGACTCGAAAGCTACGAACGTAAACTCTTGTTGGTATGCCTTGCAGAGCATGACGACTCCGGTCGTTTTGATCTTAGGGGGCACGGATAAAGGGAATGATTACTCGGAGATCGAGGAATTAGTGAATAAGAAGGTACATTCATTGATTTTCATGGGTGTGGATAATACGAAACTGCATGCGTTCTTCGACGGGAAAGTGGCGAATATTGAAGACGCCCGCTCGATGGAGGAGGCTGTGGCGAAAGCTTATAAGATGGCTCATAAGGGAGATACGGTATTGCTTTCTCCTTGTTGCGCCAGCTTCGACCTGTTCAAGAGCTATGAGGATCGGGGCGATCAGTTCAAGGCTTGCGTACGTAATTTGTAATAAAGGATAAAATGGATCTGGCGAGTAAACTGTTTAAGGGCGACCGGGTGATATGGATCATCTTCATGTTCCTGTGTCTTATATCGGTGGTGGAGGTGTTCAGCGCGACCAGTACGATCGCTTATAAGAACGCGAATCACTGGGCGCCTATCGTACGGCACGCCACCTTTTTATTGGGAGGTTTCGTCATGGTATTGCTGTTACATAATATACCGTGTCGCTTCTTCTCTGCGTTTATTATATTATTGCCGGTCTCGATGTTGATGTTGATCGTGACGCCCTTTATCGGCGTGGACGCTAATGACGCGCATCGATGGCTGGAAATCATGGGAATACAGTTCCAGCCTTCGGAGTTCGGGAAGCTGGCTTGTGTCGTGTTTGTCGCTTTCTTGCTCAGCAAGCGGGGGAAATTAACGGAGAACCAGATCTTTAAGTATATACTGATTGGAGTAGGACTGACCTGTGTCTTGATTCTGCCAGAGAACTTCTCTACGGCGTTTATGCTATTCGGGGTTTGTTTCCTGATGATGTTTATCGGTCAGTTGCCATTTGGTAAGTTGGCGAAGCTGGCGGGCATCTTGATGTTGGCGTTGGTGTTGTTCTTGGTGTTGCTTAAGTTTACGCCAGCCGCTATTACTCAGTATTTGCCGGATCGATTCGTTACTTGGCAGGGGCGTTTGGAGCGTTTCTTCGACGGGCATAAGGATAATTTGGATGAGAGTGGTACGTATAAGATAACCGATGATAATTATCAGGTAACTCATGCGAAGATAGCTATTGCTAGGGGAGGCGTATTAGGACAGATGCCCGGACATGGCCAACAGCGTGACTTCCTGCCACAGGCGTATTCAGATTTTATCTATGCGATTATCATAGAGGAACTGGGTATCGTTGGGGGGATCTTTGTACTGTTGCTTTATATAATGTTGCTAGTGCGGGTCGGGATGATCGCCCGGAAATGTGATAAATCATTCCCGAAATTCCTAGTGTTGGGATGTGGGTTGCTGGTGGTAGTCCAAGCTTTGGCGAATATGGCGGTAGCCGTGAATTTAGTGCCCGTTACCGGGCAACCGATGCCGTTGGTGAGCCGGGGGGGTACGTCTACGCTTATATCTTGTATCTATTTCGGGATCATATTGAGCGTAAGTCGTTTTGGAGCCAATATCGGAAATGAGGATGAGGAAGAGGAAGAGGAGGATACGGAGAATCCAGAGAATCCTTCCGACGAGCCATCCGGAGAGACAATAAATCAGGCGGTCGAGGGAGAGAAAGAAGATAATCCGCTATCGGCTGTCGAAACGATAACTGTAGAGTCAAAAGTATGAGAAAGTACCGGATCATAATAAGTGGTGGTGGTACGGGAGGCCATATCTTCCCGGCCATATCTATCGCTAATACTTTCAAGAAACGTTTTCCGGATGCGGAAATCTTATTTGTGGGGGCGGAAGACCGCATGGAAATGGATAAGGTTCCGGCAGCTGGTTATAAAATCGTAGGTTTACCAGTGAGTGGGTTTGATCGTGCCCACTTGATGAACAACGTGAAGGTCATGGCTCGTTTAGCGAAAAGCTTGCGCTTGGCGAGGAAGACGATCCGTGAGTTCAAGCCGGATATAGCGGTCGGCGTGGGCGGTTATGCCAGTGGACCGACTTTATGGATGGCGGCTTCGCAAGGTGTTCCTGCGTTGATACAGGAGCAAAACTCATATGCCGGTGTGACCAATAAGTTGTTGGCGAAGAAAGCGAGCAAGATTTGTGTCGCTTACGAGGGCATGGAGAAGTTCTTTCCGGCGGATAAGATCGTGATTACGGGAAATCCGGTGCGACAGGATTTGGAAGAGGCGCTGAGTAAGAAAGAGGAGGCGTTGGCGTTCTTCGGGCTTTCTCCGGAGAAAAAAACGATCCTTGTGGTAGGTGGTAGCCTTGGCGCACGGACGATTAATCGGAGTATTCAAGGGGATCTGGATAAGTTCTTCGCCTCGGATGTACAGGTTATTTGGCAAACCGGTAGGTATTATTACAGCGACGCTTCCAAGCATTTGAAGGCGTACCGGGGAATGCCGGTTTGGTGCTCAGACTTTATTACCCGTATGGATTATGCTTATTCAGCGGCCGATTTGGTGATATCCCGTGCGGGGGCTAGTTCTATCTCGGAGCTTTGCTTATTAGGAAAACCGGTGGTCTTGGTGCCTTCGCCGAATGTGGCGGAAGATCATCAGACCAAGAATGCCTTGGCCTTGGTCCATAAGGATGCCGCCGTTATGATCGCCGATAAAGATGCGGAAAAGGATTTGGTGTCTACTGCCTTGAAGATAGTTCATGACGATGAACGTTTGCGTACGTTGAGCCGTAATATCGAGACCTTGGCGCAACGCCATAGCGCAGACCGTATCGTGGATGAGATTGTTAAGATTATAGATAAGAAATAAGGAATATGGATATAAATAAAGTGACAGCGGTGTATTTCGTAGGTGCCGGGGGCATTGGAATGAGTGCCTTGATCCGTTATTTCCTCGCTAAGGGAAAACGAGTGGGCGGATACGATAAGACCCCTTCCGATTTAACCGAGGAGTTGAAAAAGGAGGGAGCCGATATTCACTATGAGGATAATGTAGCTTTGATCGGGGAGGCGTTCAAGTCGCCCGATGATACGCTGGTGGTTTATACGCCGGCGGTCCTGGAGTCGCATACGGAATTGACCTATTTCCGGGCGCACGGTTTTGAGGTGATGAAGCGGGCACGTGTCTTGGGAGAGATTACGAAAAGCAGCCGGGGTTTATGCGTGGCGGGAACGCACGGCAAGACAACGACCTCTTCTATGCTGGCTCATTTGCTGAAACAATCGCCAGTGGATTGCAATGCTTTCCTCGGAGGAATCCTAAAGAACTACGAGAGTAATTTGATGTTGTCTGATACGAGCGACTTTACCGTGATCGAGGCGGATGAGTTCGATCGTTCTTTTCATTGGCTTACTCCTTATATGGCAGTGATTACTTCCGCGGATCCGGATCATCTGGATATTTACGGTACGGCGGAGGCTTACCGGGAGAGTTTTGAGAAATTTACCTCCTTAATTCGTCCCGATGGTTGTCTACTGATCAAGAAAGGAATCAACGTAACGCCCCGTTTACAGGAGGGTGTCAAGAAATATACCTATTCCGTTACGGAAATAGCGGACTTTTACGCTGAAAATATTCGTATTTGCGACGGAAATATTACCTTTGACTTCGTTGGTCCGGAAATCCGTATTCCTGATGTGGAATTAGGTGTTCCCGTAAAGGTTAATATAGAGAACGGGGTAGCGGCTATGGCGATCGCTTGGTTGAACGGAGTGAAACCTGAGGATTTGAAAAAGGGTATGGCTACATTTGCCGGACCTCGCCGCCGTTTCGATTTCCATTTGAAGACTGATCAAGTGGTATTGATCGATGATTATGCCCATCATCCGGCCGAATTGCGACAGAGTATCTTGTCGGTGAAGGAATTATATGCGGGTCGTAAGGTGACAGGTATTTTCCAGCCGCATCTATATACCCGTACCCGGGATTTCGCTGGAGATTTCGCCGCGAGTCTCTCTTTATTGGATGAGTTGATCTTGCTGGATATCTATCCGGCTCGTGAGGAACCGATTCCGGGGGTGAGCTCTCGGATCATTTTTGATAAGGTGACGATCCCTTCCAAGACGCTGTGTAAGAAGGAAGAGCTTTTGGACGTGGTTGCCGCCGGGAAATATGAGGTAGTATTAATGGTAGGCGCCGGCAATATCGACCGTTTGGTGGAGCCTGTAAAAGAGATTTTATGTAAACAAATAAGGAAACCGTGATCCGAATAATTTCCATAGTAGTAGCCACGTTGTTGTTCTGTTACATCGTGTTTGTGTCGTTTTTCTTTCGGGAAATACGTCAAGACTCTATTTGCCAAGATCTGCAAGTCGTGGTGAAAGACAGTCTGGATAAACACTTCGTGAGCGAGAGTGACCTTGTGTCTATACTGAAGAAAGCCGGGCTAGATCCGATCAAGCGGCCAATGGCCGACGTGAATACGGATCGGATAGAGACGGAATTGCTTAAGAATGAGATGATCGCCCAAGTGGAGGCGTATAAGACTCCTTCGGGGATTATCAAACTAGAGGTCATGCAAAAGATGCCTATCCTCCGGATTATGGGCGTAAGAGGTAGTTATTACGTGGATAATCTGGGAACCACCATGCCGATCAGTCGTCGGTATGCTGCGCATGTGCCAATTGTGAGTGGATATGTGGAAAAAGAGCTTGCGGTGACCGACTTATACAAATTTGCATTATTTTTGCAAGAGAATGAGTTCTGGAATGACCAGATTGAACAAATCTATGTCTATCCGGATAATGATATAGAACTTATTCCAAGAGTGGGTAACCACCGGATCATGTTGGGTACTTTGGATGAATTCGAAGAAAAGCTTGCGAATTTAAAGCTTTTCTATGAACAAGCGATCCCTAAAGTGGGTTGGGAAAAGTACAGTATGATTAATTTAAAATATAAGAATCAGATTGTTTGTACTAAAAAATAGATGATATGGCATACACAGACTTTATAGCAGCTATTGACCTAGGTACCTCCCATATGGTAGGAATGGTGGGGACTAAGAATGCGACGGGCGCTCTTTCAATCATCGCCTACGAAGTTGAGAACTCCGGCACCTGCATACGAAGAGGATGTGTATATAACGTGAAGGAGACGGCGAGTAAGATAAGACGCTTGATCCTCAAGTTGGAGAATAAACTGGGGGGGGCCAAGATCGGGCAGGTATATGTGGGACTGGGTGGCCAGTCACTCCGTTCTATCGAGCATACGGTTTGCAAGGTGTTGGGAACGGAAGGAGTGGTCACGGAGGAGATCATAGACTCTCTTTATCAAGAGTGTAAGGATTATCGTCCGGATATGTTGACCGTTCTTGATGTGGTTTCTCCTTCCTATTTTTTAGATGATAAACCAGAGTCCAACCCGGTGGGCGTGCCTTGTAGCCGTATCGAGGCTCGTTACAAGTTGATTGTTGGACGTCCTTCCTTGAAATTAAATATTATCAATAGCATCTCGGAACAAGCGAAGATCGAGATCGCGGGTATTCTCGTGTCGCCCCTAGCGTTGGGTGATGTGGTCTTGAGCGACAATGAGAAGGACTTGGGTTGCGCCTTGATCGGCTTCGGTGCCGGCGTGACGACGATAACTGTCTATAAGGGTGGTAAGTTGGCCAGCCTTTCCGTTGTTCCCTTTGGAGGTAATTTGATAACAAAAGATATAACCAATCTCAGGGTTGTAGAGTCTGAGGCGGAACGCTTGAAGATCACTTATGGTAGCGCGAAAGCGGACCGGGATAATGATATGACCATCCAAGTGAGTTTAGCGGATGGAATGGGCTTGCGTGAGATTAAGCTGGCCGAGTTGAACGGTGTGATCGAGGCCCGTATGGATGAGATCTTAGAGAATGTATATGCTCGTCTGGAGGCTACAGGCTTGATGAGCGTTCTCGGTGCTGGCATCGTGATTACGGGTGGAGGCGCCGCTTTGAAGAATTTACCGGCTGTTATGAGCGAACGCTTGAAGATGGAGGTTCGCTATTCAGCGGTTCGCAAGGGGATTGTCGCTAGTGGTGATTTAGTGGTTGCCAGCAATCCCGAATATGCGGTAGCCGTCGGCCTCTTGGCGAAAGGAACTAAGAATTGCGCGTTATATATTCCTCCTAAACCGGAGCCTAAGATTGAGCCGGTGGTTGAGCCTGAACCGACAGTGGAACCGACTCCGGAACCCGTCAAGGAGAAGCCGAAGAAAGAGAAGAAAAAAGGTCCCGGCTTGTTCGGGCGGTTGACAAAAGGAATCGATACCTTTGGTAAAACCCTCTTCGATGACGATGATAACGAGAGTAAATAACGTGATCTACGAATGTAATAAAACCGGAAGACAATGGACGATACAATATTAAATTTTAATTATCCTACGGATACTCCCAAAATCATTAAGGTGATTGGTGTTGGAGGCGGTGGCGGAAACGCTGTTACTCATATGTATAAGGAGGGCATACACGATGTTACATTCGTGTTATGTAATACGGATAATCAAGCCTTGAACCGTTCGGATGTTCCTATCAAGTTATTGCTGGGACGTGAGATCACGCAGGGATTGGGCGCAGGAAATAAGCCGGAACGTGCGATGATGGCGGCCGAGGAGAGTCTGGACGATCTTCGAGGTATGTTGAACGACGGTACGAAGATGGTATTTATTACCGCTGGTATGGGTGGTGGTACCGGTACGGGTGCCGCTCCGGTTATCGCTCGTATCGCGAAGGATATGGGAATATTGACGGTAGGTATCGTAACCATTCCTTTCTTGTTCGAGGGTGAGCGTAAGATTATACAGGCCTTGAATGGTGTGGAGGAGATCGCGAAAAACGTGGATGCCTTATTGGTGATCAATAACGAGCGTTTGCGTGAGATTTATTCGGACCTTTCCGTGATGAACGCTTTCGGCAAGGCCGATGATACCTTGACGATCGCCGCCAAGAGTATCGCGGAGATCATTACGCTTCCGGGTATTATCAACCTCGACTTCGCCGATGTTAACACCACGATGAAAGATGGTGGTGTCGCTTTGATGAGTAATGGTTTTGGTGAAGGAGAAGGACGTGTTCGCCAAGCGGTGGAAGACGCTCTGAATTCTCCGCTATTAAGTAACAACGACGTAAAGAACGCCAAGAAAATCCTGTTCAACGTATATTTCAGCGAGGAAGCCGAGTTGCGCATGGAGGAGATGAACGACGTGCATAACTTTATGTCCGAGTTCAACCGCGATATAGAGGTTATTTGGGGTACTGCCGTGGATAATACATTAGGTAATAAAGTGAAAATGACGATCCTCGCTACTGGATTTACGATGGATGATATTCCATTGATCGCTGATAAACGCAGGACTGAAGCCGCTCAGATGACAGAGGAAGAATTGCGTTTAGAAGAAGAGCGAATCGAGAAAGAGCGTAAGGAGCGTGATTTGATTGGTAAATATTATGGTGCTTCCGCACAAAAGGCGGGTCGTTTTACCTCTCGTGCGAAAGCGGTAGTTTTGACTCAGGAAGAGTTGGACGATGATGCCTTGATCGCTTTGATAGAGGATAATCCGACTTATAACCGGGATCCGAAGATCGTAGCCCGTGCCCGTTCCAAAGTAGCGGGAGAGGATATTCAAGTATCGGTTCCGACAACGGCGAAGCAACCGACTAACCAACCTCGCCAAGATTCTCAGCGGGGGGGTAAACAAGTGATCAGTTTCCGATAGTTAATAATATAATAAGGATATGGATTTATTTGAACAAGTCAGTGAAGACATTAAAAACGCGATGAAGGCGAAAGATAAAGTCGCCTTGGAGACATTGAGAAATGTAAAGAAATTTTTCTTGGAAGCGAAAACTGCTCCGGGAGCCAATGATACGCTGACGGATGCGGATGCCTTGAAGATCATGCAGAAGTTGGTGAAACAAGGGAAAGATTCCGCTACGATTTATGTGCAACAGGGCCGTCAAGACCTAGCGGATGTTGAGTTGGAGCAAGTAAAAGTGATTGAGAAATATTTGCCTCAACAAATGTCTGCCGAGGAATTGGAGAAAGAATTGAAAGCTATTATCGCTCAAGTTGGTGCCGCTGGCCCGAAAGATATGGGTAAGGTAATGGGTGTAGCCTCAAAAGCATTGGCAGGAAGAGCCGAAGGACGGATGATTTCCGAGACGGTTAAGCGTTTACTTAATTAATTGATTCATACAAAGACCGTACTAAGGGCATTCTGACAATTACTCGTTAGAATGCCCTTGGTACGGTTTTCTCGTATATACCTTTTCCTTTGACAATTTAATTCTTTAGAAAACCATGATTACTTTTACATGTTGTCTGATAGCCCTTATCGTTGGATATTTTACGTATGGTAAATTTGTCGAGCGGGTGTTTGGCGTAGATCCCTCCCGGGTTACTCCTGCTTTCACGAAACAAGATGGTGTCGATTATATACCCTTGCCTACTTGGAAGATTTTCATGATCCAATTTTTGAATATAGCGGGTCTGGGACCTATTTTCGGCGCTATCATGGGGGCTAAATTTGGGGTAGCTTCTTTCCTTTGGATCGTATTGGGAAGTATATTTGCGGGCGCTACCCATGATTTCCTATCGGGAATGCTTTCGTTGCGGCATGATGGAGAAAGTCTTCCTGAATTGATCGGACGGTATCTGGGGAACAACTTTAAGCAATTTATGCGGGGCTTTACGGTTATCTTGATGATCTTGGTGGGTGCTGTTTTCGTAGCTGGGCCTGCAGGGTTGCTGGCTAAACTGACTCCGGAATATCTAGATGCTACGTTCTGGATTATCGTCGTGTTCATTTATTATATACTGGCTACTCTATTACCTGTTGATAAGATTATCGGAAAGATCTATCCATTATTTGCCATCGCTTTGCTATTTATGGCCGTAGGTATCTTGGTTATGTTATTTATTAACCAGCCGCCGTTACCTGAGATTACGGATGGACTTGGTAATACGCATCCGGGAGGCTTGCCTATTTTTCCGATCATGTTTGTTAGTATCGCTTGTGGCGCTATCTCTGGCTTTCATGCTACCCAAAGTCCATTGATGGCCCGTTGCATGAAAAGTGAGAAATACGCCCGTCCCGTATTTTACGGAGCGATGATTACCGAAGGTATCGTAGCCTTGATTTGGGCCGCCGCCGCTACGTATTTCTTCCATAATAACGGAATGGAGGAGAACAATGCCGCTGTCGTAGTAGACAGTATCACGAAAGAGTGGCTGGGCGCTGTCGGAGGTGTATTAGCGATACTGGGTGTGATAGCAGCTCCGATTACTTCTGGCGATACGGCTTTCCGCTCGGCTCGTCTGATTGTCGCAGACTTCCTGCATATGGAGCAAAAAACGGTGGCCAAACGTCTGATGATCTGTATTCCCATGTTTATCGTTGCGATAGGAATCTTATTATATAGTCAAAAAGATAAGGACGGCTTCGATATGATCTGGCGTTATTTCGCATGGAGTAACCAGACGTTAGCGGTATTTACCCTATGGGCCTTAACCGTATATTTGGTACAAGCAAAAAAATTATATGTGATAACCTTGATTCCCGCCTTATTCATGACGGCGGTATGTTCTACCTATATTTTTGTAGCTCCGGAAGGGTTTGGTCTTTCCTCCGGTTTTTCTCAACTTTTGGGGCTACTAGTTACATTGATCGTTTTCGGGATCTTCTTAGTCTGGAAAAGAAGGAAAGTATAAAAAAGGCTGGCTAAATGTAAGCCAGCCTTTTCTGTCGTTATTGTTCAAGTGAATTAAAGCACTTGTATGCCTTCCTCACGGGCTTGTTCCTCCCCGGAAGGAGTGATTAATTTATACCCCTTGCCGTGGATGTTGATGATCTCGATACCCGGATCGTCTTTCAACAATTTACGTAATTTCGTGATATAAACGTCCATGCTACGAGCGTTGAAATAGTTATCGTCTACCCAGATTGTCTTCAAGGCGTAGTTACGCTCAAGGATCTCATTTGCGTGGGCGCACAACAAGCTTAATAATTCGCATTCCTTCGTGGTAAGTTTTGTAACCTTGTCGCCGATAGCCAACGTTTGTTTTTGGGTATCGAACAAGAAGTTTCCTAACTTGTAGAAAGGAATATCTTTCATCTTCTTACCTTTCACACGGCGAAGGATAGCCTCGATACGAAGCAATAGCTCTTCCATGCTAAACGGTTTTGTCAAGTAGTCATCTGCGCCGATCTTGAATCCTTCCAAGATGTCTTCCTTCATAGTCTTGGCTGTAAGGAAGATAATAGGGATATCAGGATTGATAGAGCGAATTTCTTGTGCCAAGGTGAAACCATCTTTCTTTGGCATCATGACATCCAACACACAAAGATCGTATTTACCTTTGGTAAAACCTTTGTATCCGGCTTCTCCGTCAGAGAATAGGTCCGTTACATACCCTTTAGCTTGTAAGTATTCTCTTAAAAGCATTCCTAAATTCTCATCGTCTTCACAAAAGAAGATCTTTAGTTTTTCTTCCATAACTAACTTTTTATAAGAGGTAAAGTAATAATAAATTTTGTTCCAATGTTTCCCGCACCACTTTCGGCACGGATCGTACCTTTGTGGTCCTCAATAATTTTGCGTACGTAAGCGAGTCCGAGACCGAACCCTTTCACGTCATGTACGTTGCCTGTCGGTACGCGGAAGAAACGGTCGAATACCTTTTTCAGATATTCTTTCTTGATACCGATACCATTATCTTCCACGGAGATCAACAGCTTTCCGTTCTCGTTCCAAGTGCGTGCCATCAATGTAAGCGGAACTTCCGGGCGGCGGTATTTAACCGCATTATCCATCAAGTTGAACAATACATTGGTGATATGCATTTCATCCACATATATATCCGATTCTGTAGCTTGCAGGTCTATATCCATTGTACCGCCGTACTTCTCAACCTTTAAAACGAAGGTGTTAGCCACGTTCGCTACCAAATCATTCGCGTCAATTTCTTTCAATTTAAGCGCTGCTTTCTGTCGTTCGAACAAAGACATCTGTAGCACTTTCTCGACCAAGAAGCTCAATCGCTTCGTCTCGTCGTTGATTACGCCGGATATATGCTTGAATACGTCCGGACTCTTCGTTATATCCGAATCCTTCAACATCTGGGCGGCGAGCGAGATCGTGGATACCGGTGTCTTCAACTCGTGCGTCATGTTGTTGATAAAGTCGTTTTTCATCTCGGATAACTTCTTCTGACGGAATACGATGTAAATCGTGAAGACGAAGGTTATCAACAGGATCAATGAGAATATAACCGATGGAACGATGAAAGTAATAGAGCTTGAGATATAATCCCCTTTCGTCGGAAAATAAACTCTCAGGTAGTTTAGTTTCGATGGGGGATCGTTCGGGAAAAGCACTTGGGTGATCACGTCAGAGGCGATCGGTTGCTTTTGGAATTCTCCGCTCTGGTATACTACATTTCCATCTTTGTTAATAACAGAAAACACAAACGGCAAGTTCAAACCGTTGTTAATAAATTCTGTTTTTAAGTAATTGTTCAGCTTTTTAAAATCTATACGTTCCTCGATCGGCTTTAGATTCGCAGTGTATAAGATGTTGTAAATCACCTCCTCTATCAGTCCACCTTGGTACTGGTAACGTCTTTTTAGTGTCTTCTGTAAATCTTTAGATGTGTTTACGATGCTGTTGGCAGACTGCCGTTTTGACAAGGAAGAGAGCGGCTCGAACTTATGGGCGCTAAAACTTTGCATCTCTATTTGTTGAACGGTTCCATTAGAATCCTTGATCTGTAATTGGTATTTCTCATGGTTGATCACTTGTCCTAGGCTTTGGGCATCCGGGGCATTTTGATACATGAAATTTGTCTCATCCCGGTTGATATCATCCTCGAGGTATTTACGGGTCTCATCCAATTCCAGATTCTTAGATACTTGGCGCAGGCTTCTTTTGACAGTCTCATTGAACTGTTCGCTGCGTGTCTTAAGTATAATGCTCACATAGTTTACCTGTAGGTATAATAACCCGGCGAAGGCAAAAGCCATAACTACCGCAAGCAACCAAATTGTCGACTTCCTCATATCAATATCTTTCTCTTAATATTGCAACAAATAACGTATGTTTTAGTTTAATATTTACACAAAAAAGGTAAAAATAATCCGTTTAAAATGTTAATAATACTTTGTGGGCATAGAGGATATATGTTAGCTAAGCATTGAAACTCCGCTGTTAATGCGCTAGTTAGCGTTATTTTATCCTAAGTTTTTTATATATTATCCTAAGTAAAAACAAGTCCGGTGCGTTTTTTGTTGCGTACGGACTTTATAAAGTCTCCACTTAGGGGATTAAAATCGATGTCCCGGAGGAGGACCCATCGGACCTCTTCCCCGTCCGCTTCTACCCGGCGTTTTCACGTCGCTGGCACTGGCTCCGCCTTTGAAGATGCTGAACCGATAGATGAAGTGTACCATGAAATAACTGCCTAGCGTGTTATATTCTGAGTCTTGTATATAGCTAGCGGTAATGGAACGGGAGATATTGCTTCGTTGTTGCAGGATATCGTAGATCTTGAAACGGAGCGTCCCTTGGTTATTCTTTAAGAAAGACTTGGAGGCTGAGGCATTCCATAGGACTTCGTTCTGTTTGAATCCGTCCCCGTAGCCAGAGTTGGTAGACCAGTTCACGTCACTCTCTATCTTGAAATTGAGGGGCAGATAGATTGTCGTGTAACCGCCGGCTCCGTAATTGAAGGTGTTTTGGTTATTTTCCTTTTGCAGGGAGTTGCTGGTGGCATTGTAACGAATATTCCCGTTTACGCCCAGATCCAGATAAGAGGAGCGGAAGTCGATACCACCACGTTCGGACAATATGAGATTCCGGTTCGTATTCTTCTCCTCGTTGATATATCCGTTGCTATTAGCGAACGAGGCCATTGTCATGGAGTTGATGGAGAATTTCTTATTCTTCAAGGGGGTATTCAACATCATACGGACGTTGCCACTATAGTTGCCATTTACGTTTTTGTAAGTGGTGGTCTTTACACCTGTCTCTTGGTTATAAGAGGTATAACTTACGATATCGTTGATGATATAACTACCGTTTGCCATGATCATAAAGGCCCGTTGTTTCTCCGGTGTGAACTGTTGGAAACGAATAAATACGTTGTTCGTATAGCGGGGATTCAAATCCGGGTTACCGATCGTGATATTCGTCGGGTCCGAGATATCCGCTACCGGTTGTAATTGAGTCATGCTCGGTTGGCTGGTACGGCCATTATACATGATACGAAGATTCGTACGCTTATCGAACATATAGTTGAATTGAGCCATCGGGGAGAGGTTGACCACCTTACGGGTTATCTTGGATAAGGTCGTGTCGCCAACGAAATTCTCGCTGCTGGAATAGGATGGGTCCAGATTCAAGCCGATCGTGTAGTTGAACTTTGCCCGTTGAGACTTGAAGCTCAAGCTGGCCCGCTGGCTGATAAAGTTATTGCGATAGCTTTGGCTGTAGGCGGAATCTAATACATTATATATACCATCAGCGTCTTGGTTGTAAACATTCTTCAAGGCTTCTTGTTTCCGTTGGCTGATGCTATAAGTGGCTTGGATGAAATTATTATGCCCGATCGGTTCTACCCACGATACGTAGGCCCGGTAATTGAAACCTTTGTTGTCGTAACGTGAGCGCTGGTCGATAATGCTATTCTTCAAGGCATCAGTCTGGTTGAAATAAACGATGTCGGAACGGTTCATGCCGTCACTGTACGAATCGCTATTGCCTCCAGAAAGGGTGGCGCTGAACACACGTCCTTTGTTATTCAGCTTACGGCTGAAATCGATGCTGGCATTTAGGTTGTACCCGTTACTTTCCGAGTAATTACTGGATTTGTTGGTATTGACCGTATCCCGTTCGTTATCCAAGGTGGTAGCATCACTGAAATTGTCGTTCATGCTGTGGCTGAAGCTGAAACTCGGGCGGAAGATAAGTTGAGTCATCGTATCCGGTTTCCATTCCAAGCGAAAGTCTACGCCAAAGTTATCGCTCTTCGTACGGCTCATCGCCTCGCTATTATCATAGGAGGAACTATCTCCGGGAAGGATATTCTGCCGATCACTCTTGCTGCGAGCATCATTGTCGGAATGGGAATAACGAGTATTTCCCCCAAGAGTTAGTTTATCCGGCTTGAATTCCTTGCTGAAGTTCAAACCTGCGTTTCCGGAAGAGGTGATACCGCTACCCGCTCCGAAACCTCCTCGTCGGCCTCCACCGCCTCCCATACCGGAGAACATTGTTGAGGCTAGATCGGAAAAGCCCATATTATTCGTGTTATTCGCTCCCCCCATGAACGTGATCTGGTCATTATTCACGAAACGATTGACCATGGCGTTGCCTTCATACCGATCTTTACTTCCGTATCCACCATATGCGTTGCCAAACCAACCTTGCTTCATGCCGGGTTTCACGGTTAGGTTGATGACGGTCTCTTCCTCTCCATCGTCGAAGCCGGTCATTTGGGCCATATCGCTTTTCTTATCAAGTACCTGTAATTTATCGATCATCTTGGCTGGAAGATTCTTGGAGGCCACTTTCGGGTCATCGGAGAAGAACTCCTTTCCGTCCACCATTACCTTTTTCACCTCTTTTCCATTGACGGTGATCTTGCCTTCGCTATCTACCTCCACACCGGGCATCTTTTTCAATAAATCCTCCAAAACGGAGCCTTCGGTTACTTTATAAGAATCCGCATTGTATTCCACAGTGTCGTTGCGAACGGTAACCTCGGGTGCCTTACCTATAACTACGGCTTCTCCCAACTCGATCGCTCCGTCGCTTAATTCAAGTTTACCTACGTTTACGGGGTTTTTCTTTCCGGTGATTTGCAAGGGTTGGTACAATGGATCGTATCCGATGAATGTGATGTGTAGTAAATAACTTCCTTTCTTTACGTTTTTCAAGGTAAAACTACCATTACGGGCGCTCACCACACCTCGTACCATGGCACTGTCTTTTACGTTCAGCAATCGTACCGTTGCTTGCTCGATGGGGGTATCACTACCTTGCTCAACGACAGATCCGGTAACATTAACACCGCTTTGCTGTGCGAAAGCCATCGGTGAAAAAAGGATCATCAACAACATCAAAAGGCACTTTCCCGATTTCATAACTATATGGATTACATTGTTTACAATTACGAAAAGATAGACATGGTTCATTCAAAATAGTTTAATATAACTTTTATGGATTTGATATTATTAACAATCGTGCAGGCCTTTGGATTTATGGAGAGTATTCTTAGAACAAGAACATTATAAAAGGTAAATAGTCCTTCAACTTAACTCGCAATATTTTCAAGGATTGTGTAATCCGGTATTCCACGGTTTTTATAGAAACCCCTAAGGCCTCTGCGATTTGGAGATTAGATTGTTCTCCGAATCGGCTAAGTTTAAATGTCTCCCGGTAATTCTCAGGCAATTCTTCGATTGCTTTCGTGATATTCTCTGTAAGCTCGTTTACGAAATAGGTATCAGGATTCTCAAATTGATCTTTAATCTTATCATAAATCAGGCTATGTACTCGCTCATGATACAATTGCCTTTTGATCGCATTGAGGCAACGATGCTTAACAGCCATAAAAAGATAGGATTTCAAGGATATCTCTACAAATAAGGAATTTCGGTTTTCCCATATAAATAACATTAGCTCCTGAATAAGTTCTTCGGCATCCTCATCAGAAACATATTGGGAAGCATATTCGCATAGTGGCGAATAAAATTTGATAAACATCTGTTTAAAAGCGTCTTTACTTCCTAATTGTATTTGTTCAATTAAAGTAGAATCATCCATAGCACCTTCTTCATCCTTTCTTTTCTGTAAGCAAAGATATATTTTATCTTGGATATTCAAGGTTAAAATTAGGGTAACCACATCGAAATATCACTTTTAGGACATCCTTATCACAAGATATACTTACTTTACCGATGAAGTACTACTTACTTTACTGATGAAGTATATATCCTATGGAAAAGTAGGTAAGTCTAAAGTCTTCCGTAAAAAAATGCTTTTTAGTTAAGGGTGTGTTCGTTCAGGATTGTCTTAGTTATAGAAACAGATAAGAATGAAAACTGAAAATAGACATATTAATATCCAAGAGCCGGAAGGTATGATGCTTTTACGGTATATAAAGGACACAGCTTCCAATGAGGAAAAATCTTATATTGAAGCTTGGCTGGAAGCGGATGAAAATAATAAGAGGATCTTATTACAGACCGCCCGTATATATTATGCGAACAATGCGATGGAACGGATCGCTAGCCGAAATCCATTGATTGCCTACGAAAAGCTGGAACAACGATTAGCAAAACGGACCCGTTTATATTGGCTGAAGAGGTTCTCTGCTGCTGCGGCTTGTATAATTGCTATCATTGGGCTATCAACCTTATTTTCCCATAGAAAGGTTGATTCTGAATTTGGAGATCCTCAAATTATAACACTTCAGGCAAATGCGGGAGTCCGTACACGCTTTAATTTACCGGATGGTACTGTTGTTTATCTAAATTCGGGTAGTGTTTTATCCTATCCGATGTCTTATGACCAAAAAGAAAGAAAAGTATGTTTATCAGGAGAAGCCTATTTTAAAGTCACTCACAACGAAAAACAACCTTTTATTGTCAGTACTTCAGGAGATCAGCATAGGGTTAGAGTTTTAGGCACGGAGTTTAATATACAAGCTTATGGGGATGAGAATATAATTTCGACTACTTTAGTGACGGGCTCCGTAAATCTCGAGGTGAAGAATAAATCAGGGAATGTGAGTCATAGGACGTTACTACCATCCGAAAAAGCGATTTGCAACTTGGATAAAGAAGAAATTTCTGTGATGAAAATAAATACGATCTATGAAACCGCATGGATGGATGGCAAACTGATGTTCAAGGATACGCCTTTACCTGAGGCTTTGAAAAAATTGTCATATTACTATAATGTTGAATTTGTGATTCAGGATGCGGAGATTAAAAGCTATTGTTTAACCGGTATTTTAGATAATAGGCTGCTATCTCAGACACTAGACTATTTGAGAATATCTTCAAATATTGATTATCGTATAGAAGATATGAAGACAGATGATAGCAAAGGTACTAACCGTACTCGGGTTATACTTTGGAAAGGAAAATAAAGAAAAATGTATAATAATTAAATAATATGGCCTATGGAATAAAAGAACAAGAATGTAGACTTGATCTATCTAAAAAACATACGGGAAAATGTTACCAGCATCTTCCCATATGAAACAATTTGATAGAGGTCTTTAAACCGACTAAGAAATTTATTTTTTAATCTTAAATCAATTACAAAAATATGATGAATAATTTATATTTCCAACTTGATGGAGATAAATCAGCGTTTGTCAGGTTGGTATCTAAAATATCAAGAATTATGAAGTTGACCTTATTTCTTGTATGTTTATCAATTAGTATGTCATTTGCTATGACAACAAATGCTCAAAGCACCTCACTTTCTTTTAAAGCGACAGATCAATCTATAAAAGAAGTTTTGGAACTGATTGAAAGTCAAACCGATTTTCACTTCTTTTATAATAGTAAATTAGTTGATATCAATCAAGTAATATCTGTTGATATAAAGGATAAAGACGTGTTCACTACATTAGATCATATATTTAAGAATTCGAATATACGATATAAAATAGTAGGAAAAGATGTGATTCTATCAGTAAAAGGCAGTAAGTCTGATCAAGATGAAAAGACAGTAACAGGTACTGTTGTTGATGAGGCGGGGGAGCCTATTATTGGTGCAAATATTGTAGAGAAGGGTAAAGCAAATGGAACTATGTCTGATTTGAATGGTCATTTCTCTATTGTAGTGTCTTCCGATGCGGTGCTCCAGATTTCTTATATTGGATTTTCTCTTCATGAAGAAGCCGTGAAAAATAAAAATGTACTTCAGGTCATTATGAAAGAGGATACACAAAAATTAGATGAGGTTGTTGTTGTTGGTTATGGCTCAGTTGACAAAAAAGAGTTGACTTCTGCTGTAACCGCTGTTTCTAGTAAAGACTTTTTACAAGGAGCATTTACAAGTCCGTTGTCAATGATCGATGGAAAAGTATCAGGCGTTAATGTCTCGAATGCGGCAGCGGCAGATCCTAACTCTTCTCCTAATATCCAGATGCGAGGTGCTTCTTCCATAGAGGCAGGGAATTCGCCATTGGTTATTATAGACGGAATGCCGGGTGCAGATTTAAGAAGTGTCGCTAACCAAGATATTGAATCAATTACAATATTGAAAGATGGTTCGGCTGCAGCGATTTATGGTTCACGTGCGGCGAATGGAGTTATTTTGGTGCAAACAAAAAAGGGAAAGGCTGGAAAAGTTTCTATATCTTATGATGGCTATATCGATCATGATATGGTAGCTAATCAACCAAAAGTACTTTCTGTAGATGAGTTTCTTGCGCATGAAAGAGATGTAGATTTTGGTCATCGGGTGGATTGGTATGACAAATTGTTGAATAAGAGTAATCTGGGTCAAAGTCATTATTTAGCTGTTTCAGGAGGAAGTGAAAATTTGACCTTTAGAGCTTCTGCCAATTATAAGAAGAAAGATGGCTTGGATATAGCGTCTTCTAGAAAAGAGTATGGAGTTAGAATGGGATTCACCGCAAAGACATTAGAAGGTCTGTTAGAGATTCAAGGAAACTTGTCCACGCGAGTTATCAATGAGGAATATGTGGATTATGGCGTATTTCAGCAAGCGGTAAAATTGAATCCGACTCATCCATTGATGGATGAAAAAGATCCTTCTAAATATAGTACTCTGTATGGGTTTGATACCTATAATCCTGTAGGATGGTTGAAAGACAAGGAGGATGGAGGTGATAGACAGTTTTCCCTTGCTGATTTTAAAATGAAACTAAATATTTTACCGACGCTAAATACTGAATTATCTCTAGCTAGACAGGGGCAAGAGTATTTTAAGCGTATATATGTTAATTCAAATCATAAGGAATCTATAGATAATATGCGTTCCGGACGAGGAACTCTGCAGGAAGAAAATTATACGGATTATACATTGGAATGGATCGGTAATTATTTTACGACAATTGACAAGCATACAATTAAATTAATGGCTGGATATTCGTATCAAGAGTTTAATCATCGTAGTTTTTCTTCAGAGAATGCAAATTTTCCTTCGGATGCGATGTCCTATAACAATCTGGAAGCTGGAGATTGGAATATGGCAGCAGGTCGTTTAGGGGTATCTTCGTTGAAAGAAAAAGAAAAGACAATAGGTTTTCCTGCGCGATTGATTTATAACTATGATGATACTTACTATTTGACGGCTTCTGTTAGATATGAAGGAAATAGTAAATTTGGGGCAAATCATAAATGGGGATGGTTCCCTGCAGCCTCTGCAGCATGGCGAATGTCAAGTTTGCCTGCTATTAAAAATATTGAGGCCATCAATGATTTAAAACTCCGTTTTTCATATGGAGTTACAGGACGCTCTGGTTTCCCAAAGTATTCAGCGTTGGCTCGTTATGAGCAAGGTGGGTATTGGCTAGACGATAATGGACAATGGACCCAAGCGTGGGGACCTACGAATAATCCTAATCCTGATTTACATTGGGAAAAGCAGATATCTTATAACTTGGGTGTGGATTTTTCTCTTTTAAAGAATAAGTTATCAGGTAGTTTGGATGCCTATGTAAAACAAGGTAAAGAAGTAATTTCTAATTATGACGCTCCACTACCCCCTTTTATGTTTGATCAGATATTTACAAATGTAGCTTCTACTAGTTCAAAAGGTTTGGAACTGACTTTAAATTGGGATGTTGTAAACATGAAAGATTTTAGTTATTCGACTAATCTAGTTGCTTCTTTTACGAAATCTAAACTGGATAAATTCTCGAATGGTACATATCAGAAAGGATATATGGATCGATATTTACTGCCAGCTCCCGGAAATCCCGGCTATGCCCAACGCTTACAAGACGGAGTGGAAATTGGTTCTTTTTATGGCTTAAGATATGCGGGAGTTGATGATAATGGCAATATGTTGGTTTGGAAAGACGCTAAAATTGGAGGAGAAAAAATACTCGCTAATGGTGAAGCTAGTGATACAGACAAAGATTATATTGGCCATGGAACACCTAGATATTCTTTGTCTTGGGGGAATACATTTCGATATAAAGGATTTGATTTAAGTCTATATTTCCAAGGGCGCTTTGACTATCAAATATTGAATATGTATCAAATGTATTATGGATTAGTTGCTGAACCGGGTATGAATTTATTGGAAGATGCTTATGGAAAGAATGGGCATATTAAGTCTGGAAAAGTGATGTGTGATTATTTTTTGGAGGATGGAGATTATTTTAGGTTGGATAACATAACTTTAGGATGGACTCCAAAATTAGATACAAAGTGGATTAGCAATTTACGGGTATATGCGACAGTTAAAAATGCGTTTACTATTACGAAATATTCAGTAATGGATCCGACATCTGTGGATATAAATGGTCTAGAACCAGGTATTAGCGGTCTAAATGTGTATCCTATTGCCAGATCATTCACATTTGGAATTCAAATTTCATATTAATCTTAATTTCATTTATTATGAAGAAGTTTAAATATATAATAGTTCTTTTCGTGATGGGATTAATCTCATTTTCTTGTACAGATTTAGATGAAGAGATTTTTAGTGAGATTACAACGGATAACTATTATCAAAATAGTAATAATATTTATGCGGCGTTGGTGAATAACTATGCTAAGGCTTTTAGTACGGGTTGGTCTGATGCTCGATACTTTTTACAGGAAGTTACTGCCGACCAGTTAATGATTCCGACAAGAGGAAAACATGGTTATAATGGTGGGGAGTATGTTCGTTTGCATGAGCATAAATGGACTGTGGAGGAGAATTTCGTATATAATGGTTGGGCTGCTCCTTTTCAAGGTATAGCATTATGTAATAATACATTGTCTGATTTTGAAAATCTAGATTTCTCTACGTTTAAATTGACGGAAGAAACGAAAAATGAATATATAGCCGAATTAAGAGCTCTTCGGGTTTGGAATTATATGTTTTTAATAGATTTCTTTAGGCATGTACCAATTGTTACAGATATAGAAGAAGTGAAGGCCCAATCTACACCCCTAGAAGTATTTAACTTTATGGAGTCAGAGCTTTTAGCTATATTACCGGACTTACCTAAAAATAGGGGGGTATCTAGGTTTGATCAAGCAGGAGTAGCTTCTATACTTGTCCGTTTATACTTGAATGCGGAAAAATGGATAGGTATCTCAAAATATGATGAATGTGAGCAAATGGCTCAGGCTATATTAGATGGAAAATATGGAGAATATAGTATTGACCCTGATTATAGAGGCCCGTTCCGCTCGGGGATAAACGGTTATAGATCTAAAGAGAATATTATGGAATTTGCGATTAAGAAAAATTATTTTGAGGCATCTTGGCTATATAATATGTGGATGCACTATCAAGATCGTTATTCCTTGGATAATGACTGGCAAGGTTGGAATGGAGGTAATTTAGCACCGTCTCGGGACTTATATGGAAATTTGTACCAAGATAAATTAGGTATGCCGTTTGAAAAATTCCCGGATGAAGATATCCGAAAGAAAGCTTTTAGAGTTATTTCAAATGATGGAGATTATGAGGGCTTTTTCTTGATGGGAACTCAATATAAATTTGATTATGAAAAAGGGTATGGATTTACAGATGAAGTAATAACTGGTACGGAAGAATATAATGGTAAACCTCTAGTTTATGTGGATCAAGTTGGACGCTTTTCGGAGGGAGAGACTGGTTTAGCCAAAGGCTCTCATGTAATTTACGGAGAAGAGAATACGGGATATCGTTTGATAAAATTCCCTTGGTTACCTCAATCGAAAGATTTGTTCCAAATGAACTCTATTCCAGAGATCAGATTGGCAGAGATTTATTATTCGTTAGCTGAATGTAAATATAGATCAGGGGATAAGATAGGGGCTGCTCGGTTGCTGGATGCGGTTAGGAAACGTTATTATAAAGCGGAAGATTGGTCTAAATTTAGTTACGAATCTAATATCTCGAAATTAACTGATGATGAATTTGTCGATGAATTAGGTCGTGAGTTCATAGGAGAGCGTCATCGTCGTATTGATTTAATACGATGGAATCGTTTTAGTGAAGGTGCGTGGTGGGATAAAACTCCGGATGCGACGAATCAAGACGTATTTCCGATCCCTTATCGTGCTTTGAATGCGAATCCTTTGTTAAAACAAACAACAGCTGGCTTTTAATAAATAGAATCGATATATGAAACAGTTTATAAATGTAAAAAGAGTATTTACCGTATTGATTATACTTTTGTTATTAATATCGTGTAGGGTCGAAACTGATTATAGACCATTATTTGACAAAGATTTATCAAATGCTGATTATGATAGTTCGGTTTGGACCTTTAAAAATGGCATACTTACTGCCACTGCCGATCAATCTATTTGGACGAAGGTGCAGTATGAAAATTTTATCTTGGATTTAGAATTCAAGACAGATGTGAATACAAATAGTGGGGTTGTGATTTATTGTACGGATAAGGGTAATTGGATCCCATCTTCCATTGAGATTCAAATAGCGGATGATCATCATCCTGAATGGCAATCATATCCAGAATATTGGCGTTGTGGTTCTATTTATGGACATAAAGGAGCAAATGAACAATTGGTCGTGAAGAAACCGGGAGAATGGAACCGCATGATTGTCACTGCTAAAGGTCAGCAGATAGATATCGAATTGAATGGGAAACATATTGTTTCGGCTAATTTAGCAGATTGGACTTCTGGAACAACAAATCCAGATGGAACAGAGATTCCGGAATGGCTACCAATCCCGTATGCGAATATGCCAACAAAAGGTTATATTGGTTTGCAAGGGAAACATGGAGAATCTAATATTTGGTTTAGGAATATTCAACTGAAACAACTTTAAAATCATCATTATTATGAGACATATATCAAGAAGAGATTTTTTGAAGACAGGAGCTTTAGCAGCAGGTTTAACGATCGTACCAAATTCTGTTTTAGGTAAAACGCATGGGTTTACTTCACCAAGTGATAAATTGAATATTGCTGGAGTTGGTGTCGGGGGAATGGGCCGTGGTAATTTACGGAATATGAGTACAGAGAATATTGTGGCTTTATGTGATGTAGATTGGAGATATGCAGAGAAGACTTTCAATGATTATCCAAAAGCAAAAAAATTTAAAGATTGGCGTGTTATGTTCGATGAGTTCGGAAAATCAATTGATGCGATATTGGTTGCTACTCCAGACCATACACATGCGGGAGTTACTGCTCATGCTATTACATTAGGGAAGCATTGTTATACTCAAAAACCTTTAACCCATTCTGTCTATGAATCTCGTTTACTAGCAAAACTCGCTAAAAAATATAAAGTAGCGACACAAATGGGTAATCAAGGAAATTCTTTTGATTGGTGTCGTCAAATAACAGAGTGGATTCAATCCGGTGTTATTGGGGAAGTATATGAAGTTCATTGTTGGACAGATCGTCCAATTTGGCCTCAAGGATTGATGCAACCTAGCGATAATCTGAAATGCCCGAAGACTCTTGATTGGGATTTGTTTATTGGGCCAGCGCAAAAAAGACCATATAATCCAGTTTATACGCCTTGGAATTGGCGAGGATGGTGGGATTTTGGAACGGGTGCTTTAGGAGATATGGCTTGCCATATTATGGACCCACTTTATTGGGCACTTGATTTGAAGTATCCGATAAGTGTGATAGGTAGTTCAACCTTGAGCAATTTATATTCGCCACCTCATGCACAAGTTGTAACTTATACGTTTCCAGCTCGTCCCCCAAAAGGAAACACAAAAATGCCCGAGGTTAAGGTATATTGGTATGATGGAGGTTTAATGCCTCCTCGTCCAGAGGAATTAAAAGATGGACAAATGATGGGAGATGAAAATGGTGGTATTATTTTTATTGGGACAAAAGGGAAAATCATGACTGGCTGTTATGGAATGAATCCAACTTTATTGCCCGTATCTGATATGGAACATTTTAATCAACCTAAGCCTTCAATACCAAGAGTTAAAGGTGGTAATGGCAATATTTGGGCTACGAATGCCCATGAGCAAGATTGGATTCGTGCTTGTAAAGAATCTCCAGAAAACCGAGTAGAATCATCTTCAAATTTCCAATTCTCCGGACCTTTTAATGAAATGGTAGTAATGGGAGTTCTTGCGGTACGTCTTTCTGGTCTTCATGGACTACATAGAGAATTGTTATGGGATGGAGAGAATATGAAATTTACCAATATATCTCCTACTGACACAATTAAGATTGTAACAGTTGATGATTTTAAAGTTGTTGATGGTGATCCTCGTTTTGATCGTCGTTTTGCGGACTTTAATGCTCTTGATGTTGCGAATGAGTGGATTAAGCATACTTATAATAATGGTTTTAGTTTACCTAGTATGCCATTCTGAGAACATAGAAAGGTCGTGAACTACTGTTGGATGTCATTTAGTTAAAGAGTATCCGTAATAGATAGAGGTTATTTCTTTTCAAGAGGAAATAACCTCTTCTTATTTTTTTATTTTATATTTGTTCGGTCAATATGTGCTAGAGGAGATGGATGTAGAACGGATATACCTAGAACGATTACGAAGCGGTTCATACAGAGACTTTACGAAACTGTATGAATCATACGCTTCACGCTTATATGCGTTCGCATTGCACTTGACTCATTCTGATGCTCTTGCAAAAGATATTGTACAAGAGACTTTTATCAAAGTGTGGGTGCGGAGAGAACAGATTGATTTAGATATGTCTTTCAGTGCTTTCCTATTTACGATGGCCAAGAACCAATTATTGAATGAGTTTCGTAGGCAGGCAAATAGTCCACTTTTTTTGGAAGATGTTGTACTGAATGAGTCTGGAGATGGAGAGGAAACAGCGATTGAACGTAAATTATCTTTTGAGGAATTTAACCATAGACTGGAAATAGCGAAACAAAAGTTGACACCTCGCCAACGAGAACTGTTTGAGTTAAATAAGGAACAAGGTATAACTATAACAGAAATAGCGGCTAAAGCCTTTATTTCAGAACAATCTGTGCGTAACCAGTTATCGCAAGCCTTACATGTTTTAAGAAAGGAGCTCGGTAAGTATGCTTTGCTGTTCTCTCTTTTCTTTATCGGATAAATAAAATTGAAAAAATAATATTCTTATGTTTTATAACATCTAAAAAGACATGTTATAAATTAACGGCTCATGTGTATACCTTATAAAAAGGGTATTATGCAGGAATCACATACATATTATTTGCTCTCAAAGTACATGGATCATACGATCTCTACGGAAGAGTTGAAAACACTACGGCTTTTGGTTAATTTGTCTGATGATGATGAATTATCGTTGTCATTGTCTCATTTATGGGAAAATGGGCGACCCTTTGAAGAGGTTGATGAGAGAATCATACGAGATATGTTCAGCGGGATTCAAAATCGAACGAGAAAAGAACGATTCGTTATGGTGTTTAGGAAACTGGCTCGTATCGCCGCAATACTATTAATACCTTTATTAAGTGTATTGTCTGGTTATTTATATTTCAATCCAGTCAATCAGGAGGAGGGTATTGGTAATTTAGTGGTTCATGCCGATAGAGGGGAAAGATCGGGGGTGACTTTACCGGATGGAACACAAGTAAAACTAAATGCGGAATCGAGCTTAAGTTACACTCACGATTTCGGTCGAGAGCTTCGACAGGTTAATTTAGAGGGAGAGGCCTATTTTGAGGTGACTCGGAATGAGGATAAACCTTTCGTGGTACATACAAAATATCTGGATATAGAAGTGTTGGGCACAAGTTTTAATGTGTATTCGTATGAACGGGAGAATGTCATGGAAATGGCCTTGATATCGGGACGGATCAAGATACAGACTTGTTCAGAGCCTTCTCGTGTCGTTTATCTAAAACCGAATGAAAAAGCATTGTTCAATAAAGAATCGGGTATTATAACCGTGGAGAAAACAGATAATCGATTTGAAACGGCATGGTTAAGAGGAGATCTCGTTTTCCGATCAACGACATTAAGTGATGTCTTGGCTAAACTAGAGCGTAGATATGGCGTGAATATCCATTTGAATGATTCTTCTTTAGCGAATGACTTATTTACCGGAAATTTTGATAGTGAATATATCGTAGAGGTAATGGACCTTTTAGAGAGGCATTATGACTTTACATATGATGTACGAGGAGATGATATCTTTATACATCCTTGAGCGAGTGAAAATAAAAATGTACAACCTTAAATCAGTTCTTATGCGACAAGATTCTTCATAATAAAAACGGAACCGAAAAATGGTCGAGATTTTCCGGTTCCCCAATTAATACTCCATTTACGAGAATGGCGATTAGGCCATAAAACGGATTGTATCAATTTAAAAAAATAATATATGTTCAAAAGTAGAAAAAATCAATGTAGCTATATAATTTTTTTGGCTCTATTTCTGTTTTTTAATCCTATTTTGGTATTAGCTCAGACAGGAAGTGTCACTCTTTCCATGAAGAATGCTACATTAAAGCAATTTTTTGAGGCTGTAGAGAAGCAAACCACATATATATTCTCTTATCGGGATGCTATAGTGGAAGGAAAGAAGGAGGTAACTTTAAACGTGACGAATCAGCCGATTCAGCGTTTGTTGGATGATGTATTGCATCAAAGGGACTTGCAATATACGATGACAGGCCATTCAATTGTCGTAACTTTAAAGACTGCAGGTAAAGTAAAGCAGGTATCTGGTACTGTGGTGGATAGTAACGGCGAACCGATTATCGGAGCGAATGTTGTTGAGAAAGGGACTACGAATGGAACGGTAACGGATATCTCGGGAAATTTCTCATTAAATATAGATGATACCGGTATTTTACAGATCTCGTATATTGGGTTTAATACTCAAGATGTAGCAGTGAACGGAAAATCAAGTTTAATGATAAACTTGAAGGAAGATACTCAAAAACTGGATGAGGTAGTCGTTGTTGGTTATGGCGTGCAGAAGAAGTCGAATGTAACGGGATCTGTGGCTTCTATTAAGACGGATGATTTTAATGATTTAAATATGGATGTGTCGCATGTTATTCAAGGACGTGTGGCTGGTGTCAATGTTTCCAATGGGAACATTATCATTCGTGGAGCGGCTTCTATCAATGGCGCGGATCCGTTGTGGATCGTGGATGGAGTGCCGGGTAGCGCTCCTAATTTTAATGATATAGAATCTATCGAGATCTTGAAGGATGCGGCTTCTACTGCTATTTATGGTGCCCGGGGAGCAGGTGGTGTGATCCTTGTTACCACTAAAAAAGGAAAGATAGGGAAACTTTCTATTAATGCGAGAGTAAACTTTGGAATACAGACTCCGATCGATTTGCCGGATATGCTGCATACCGCAGACTTTATTGACCGGAAACTGGCGGCAGGCTTCCCTAATAATCCCAATTCCGGCTGGGATAATCCCGCTTCGCTACCAGATACAGACTGGGAAGATCTGGTTTGGCGTAATGCTTTTAGGCAAAACTATTTTTTACAGATGACAGGTGGTAATGAGAAAACTACATTTAATATGTCTGCGGAGTTCTACAAGAATCAGTTTATCGAACGTTATTCATTTGAGGATGCGGGTAATTTTCGTGTGGCTAGCCAGACAAATATAAGTAAACGTGTGAAATTTTCTGAGATCCTGACTGTTGGTTTTAATAATACGGATCCCCATTTGTATGGGCAGACGAATAATGATTATGTTTATTACCGCCAAGTTCCTACGATGGTGCCTTATGATAATACCAACGAAGCTGGTGGAGGTTGGGGGAAACATCCGGCAGGTGGTTACTACGAGGGACCTAATCATGTGGCTACACTAATGTCGCATCATGCGAATGAACGTAGGTTTTGGGCCCGGGCAAATGCGATTTTGGATTGGGAGATTATCAATGATTTAAAATTCCAAGCGAATTTCTCTGCCAATTTTGACTCCCATGCGAATAATTTGTTCTTAGAATCATGGAATTTGGGATCTTTGTCTCAACAGGATTATTACTCGAAAGATTATGGCTCCGGTTATGATTTACGTATGTTATATACATTGACTTATGATCATACTTTTGGGGAGAAACACTATGTAAAAGGTATGGTTGGCTACGAGGCTTATCGGGCGACGGCTTCTTCGGCAGGTGGTTGGAAAAACGGCTTCTTGGTTCAGCCTTCGGATGATATTAGTTTAGGTACGGGAGATAAAGATGTATCCGGAACGAAAACGGAAGGTCGTAGTTTATCCCAGTTCGCTCGTGTAAACTATGCTTATGATGACAGGTATTTGCTAGAGGCTAGTATTCGTCGGGATGGTTATGATAACTTTGGTCCAGAGAATCGGTTTGGTGTGTTTCCTTCGGCTTCTGTTGGTTGGAATGTGGGAAAAGAGAGCTTTGTAAAGGATAATATAACATGGATGTCTCAATTAAAACTGAGAGGAAGTTATGGTAAAATTGGTAACAATACAATTCCTCAATTCTTGTATGAACCTTCTTTTACGAATAATTATCTATATTATTCATATGATGGGCAAAATACGCAGAGAGGATTCTGGTATTCAAATGTTGCGAATGCTACGATTAAATGGGAAGACGTGGCCCAATGGAATATAGGTGTTGACGCAAGTTTTCTGGATAATCGCTTGAATACGACAATCGAGTATTATGATAAGAAAACTTCCGATATGCTGTATTCAGTAGGTGTGCCACCTTCTGCCGGGCCTTCTTCGGAACCATTTAGCGAGACCTCTTCTTATCGGGCTAATATCGGAAAGATAAGCAATAGAGGTTTCGAATGGATGGTTCAATGGAGGGATTCCTATAAAGATTTCAGGTATGACGTGGCTTTTACGTTGTCTACCAACAAGAACAAAGTGGTAAAGTTAAGTGACCAAGTGAATCCGATCATTTGGGCTGGAAGCGATGCGGCTTTGAATAGTTCTATTTATCGTACGGAAAATGGGCAACCGATGGGACAGATGTATGGGTATGTAGTGGATGGCATTATTCAAGACCAAGCGGAAATCGATGCCTTAAACGCTCAATCTCCGGATGGATTGTACCAACAAGCAGGTACGGCTCCGGGTGATTTGAAATATAAGGATTTAAATGGAGACGGAAAGGTGACGAATGAGGATAAGACATATATCGGTAATCCTTGGCCGGATTTGATGTATGGATTGAATATAAATTTGTCATGGAAAGGCTTTGATTTAAGTATGGGCTGGTTAGGAAACGCAGGTGTTGATGTCTTTAATAGCGCTAAGCTTTATGAAAGAAGTTTCTATGGCGACTATAATACGACTTATAAGGTATATGAGGCGTGGAGTCCGACGAACCGGGCTACTTCACATCCTCGAGTAACGAAAGAGGATCCGAATGGAAACTTCAAGAATGTCTCCTCTTATTTTGTGGAGGATGGTTCTTTCTTTAAATTGAAGAATTTACATTTCGGCTATAATTTACCGAAATCAATACTTTCTCATTTGAAGATAGAAGGTTTGAAGTTTTATATTAACTGCGATAATTTATTTATTATCACAAAGTTCCAAGGAGATCCTGAATTGGGTGGTGGATATTTGGAACGAAATATGTATTCTGTGAAACGGGCTCCCTCCACCCGCACCATTATGGGCGGTTTAAGTTTAACCCTCTAAATTAATAGGAAGATGAAGAAATTAGTTATATTATTAGCTGCTGCGTTAACTTTTAATAGTTGTTCGGATAGTTTTCTGGATTTATCAAATCCCAGTGCGTTATCTCCAAGTGTCTACCCTAAATCTATGGCGGATATGGAGACTATCGTAACTTCAGTTTATGCGAATATGGTCGCTGTGCCTTTGTATGGAAAAAGGGTTATGGCGAAAGGGACATTCTGTGTGGATCATACGGTAGATATGGCTTGGACTGGTGACGCCAACTGGAACCAGTTGGCGACCAATCAAGTGACTTCTGATAATGCTTACATTGGGACGTTATGGATTGGTTATTATAAAATGATTTCTTGTGCGAATACCGTATTGGAGCAATTGGAAAGAATCGACAAGGAGAAGTTTACGGATGCGGATTTAGCAAGACTTTCGCAGATGAAGGGAGAAGCTTTGTTTTGGAGAGGTTGGGCACACCAACAGTTAGTAGCGTTTTTGGGGGAGGGATATCCTTGCAACGGGGATGGCGATAAAAAAGGTGTACCTGTTCGTTTACAGGTAGCATCGACTCCGGATATGCTAAATATAGAACGTAGCACGGTGGCCGAGGTTTACGATCAGATCTTGAAAGATTATGAGGCAGCCAAACTTTTGCTACCTGCCGTATGGGAAGAGCGGGCGGACTATCCACGTCCAACCTCTGTTGCCGTTGCTAGTTACATCGGGCAAGCGAATTTGTATATGGGTAATTATGATGCGGCAAAGAAAGCGTTGAAAGAGGTTATTGATTCTTCCGGAAAAGAATTGCTCCCTTTCAATGAATATGCGAAGATGTTTAATGAGGATCAGGAGAAATTTAATAGAGAATCGATCTTAGAGATTAATTTCCGTAATGGGGATACTTCCGGATATTTTTGGTATGGAGAAGGTTCTCAATATGGATTGATCGCTGCCTTATGTTTCCAGAACGCAAGTGGAGATGTTGAGGCGGCCGGTTGGGGTAATATTTTCTTTCATGATGCGAATATTAAACGTTTTAATGGAGATCCTCGTCTGGATATCGCCGCTTTGCGTCCGGGAACTCCTGTTATTATGAATGGACAGCAGACGCAGGTTCTGAAATATAAGGATACGGAGGCTGACATTCAAGGTTGGAGCATGCGAAAATACAATCCGTTGAAAAGTACGGTGAATGAGTTGAATTTAGGGGTTGGTATTAATATGTATTTGATGCGTTTGGCGGATGTATATTTGATGTATGCGGAAGCTTGTCAGGCTACGGGAGATGAGGTAAATGCCCGGAACTATATGAATCTGGTAAGAAGAAGAGCTTATAATGGAGATAGTTCCCATGATATAACGGCTAGTGGAGAAGCTTTGAGAGATGCGATTCGGGAGGAACGTTTCATGGAGTTCTGCGGTGAGGGCGTACAACATTGGCAAGATGTTTGCCGCTGGAAGGTCTTGGATGAGGAGATTAGCCGTTGGTATGGAAAGACACGTGTTGGTAATCCGCATTATGATGCGAAAGATTTGTATTTCCCGATACCCAAGGTTGAAATGGAGAATAATCCGAATATGACACAAAGCATAGGTTACGAGAACGAGTAGATATAACTTGTTGAAAAGTTCATCAAAGAAAAGGAATAGGATAGTTCTCTTGGGATCGCTAATCCTATTCTTTTTTTATTCCTTTATGATCATATTAAATCTTATTGAATAATGAAGATGATAGATGTATCGAAAGTAAGAGTCTTTCGGGGGAGTCTCTTTGTATTGCTTATGCTCTTTATGCGGATAGGTTGGGCCTCAAATGATGATAGCACCTATAATATCGTGGATTTTGGAGCTAAAGGAGATGGAATAACAGACAATACCCAGTTCATCAACAGGACAATAGAAGCTTGTTCCTTGAGAGGGGGAGGAACGGTTATCATTCCGGAGGGAACGTTTTTGACAGGAAGTATTCTGCTGAAAAGTAAAGTAAACTTATTCTTAGAAAGTAATGCCGTAGTGAAAGGCATAAATAATCTGGAAAAGTACCGTTCTATATCCGATCTTAATCAAGATGAGGCTTATTATAAAGTAAAACCCCGGAATTGGAACAAGGCATTGCTTTTAGGAGATCAAGTTGAAGGTGTGTCAATTACAGGAGAGGGGGTAATCGATGGTGCCCATATTCAAGATAAAAAAGGTGAAGAAGGGATGAGAGGCCCTCATATTCTCTTTTTGTCGAGATCGAAAGGGATTAAGATATCGGGAGTTAAACTACGAAGAGCATCGAACTATGCTTTTATGAGTTATGATATTGAAAGGGCTTCTTTCGATAATCTTTTAGTGGAGGAAGGATGGGATGGGATTCATATTCGTGGCGGAAAAGATATCCGTATCCGAAATTGCCGTTTTTATACGGGTGATGATGCTGTTGCGGGTGGGCTATGGAAGAATATGGTAATAGAGAATTGCTATATGAACTCATCGTGCAATGGGATAAGGTTGATAATGCCGGCTACTGGTTTAAAGATCGTTGATTGTGAATTTAGAGGTCCGGGAAAATATCCACATCGGACTTCCGGTGAACAAAAACGTAGGAATATGCTTTCTGGGATATTGCTCCAACCGGGTGCATGGTTCCCTGCGTTTGGGGAAGTAAAGGATATATTGATATCTAGCTGTTCTTTTGATCAATTGGATAATCCGTTTCTAGTCACATTGAATGAGGGGAACCGGGGAGAGCGGATCTGTCTGGAGCATATAAGAGGTACACGTTTAATGAAAGCGGCCGCCTCGGTAGAGAGTTGGGGAGATAGTAGTTTGAAAGATGTCCGGCTTTCGGATGTTTCCTTATCGTATGTTGGAAACAAAGATCAAGAAATAGTAGGACGTACTCCCTCGAAGCCATTGACCGATTATCGTGCGCTCCCTTGCTGGGGGCTTTACCTTCATAATTTAGATCGAGTGATTTTACGGAATGTTCGGTTAGATTGTGAGAATGGGAAAGTTGGCCCAGCCTCTTGTTTCGATAATGTGGGGTCCGTGGAGATTTATAATGTAAGTTTTTAATCTTAAAAAGAATTAGTATGCGAAAATATCTTTTGTTTTGTCTAGCTTTTTGTGTATTGGGTTGTTTGGCTCAAGATTTGATTGTCCGTCCGAACGATCCTATTATTTATAAGAAAGAGGGCGGTGCCTTTTTATGGCTGGGGGATACGGCTTGGGAGTTATTTCATGTATTGGATAAGGAGGAGATCGTTCATTATCTGGATAACCGGCAAGAAAAGGGCTTTACGGTAATACAGGCTGTTATCTTATCTGAACTGGATGGTTTGGATAAACCGAATGCGTATGGATATTTGCCCTTGGTTGATAAAGACCCTACCCAAATCACGGAAGGGTACTTTGAGTTGGTGGATTTTGTGATTCGAGAGGCCGGCAAACGAGGAATGTATATAGGGCTTCTACCTACTTGGGCAAACAATGTGGTAGAGAAAGACGGAAATCCAGCATTGTTTAATCCAGATAATGCGTATACATACGGGAAAATACTGGGAACCCGATATAAAAATGAAGCTGTAATATGGATTCTTGGTGGTGATAGAAATGTGGTTACGGATAAGGAGTTCGAGATCTGGCAATCTATAGCGAAAGGAATTCAGGAGGGAAATGGAGGAACACAACTAATGTCCTATCATCCGACGGGAGAGATTTCCTCGCATTATTGGTTCCACAATGAGTCTTGGCTATCATTCAATATTCTCCAAAGCGGGCATTACCGCCGGATGGATCCGGTATATCGTTTTTCGGGTATGTATGCTCAATTGAACCCGATTAAACCGTTTGTAAACGCGGAACCTTCATACGAGGACATACCGGTTCGTTTCTGGGAATATTTTGATTATGCTAAGTTCGGGAAGAAAAAGGAGGACATAATAGGTGATAACGGATTGATTAAGGATACGACTTATTTTACGGATGGAATTTACGATGACTATGATATTCGTATGCAGGCTTATTGGACTTATTTCTCTGGAGCTGCCGGATATACATATGGGAATAACGCTATTTGGCAAATGTATAAGCCGGGTGGTAAATATCATGTACCATGCCTTACGTTTTGGGATGGTGCGTTGGATAGGCCGGGAGCCGAATGTATGCGCTATGTAAAGTCTTTGTTTACGATGTATCCGTTAGATCGTTTCCGTCCGGATCTATCCGTCCTGTTCGGAATTAATTACAATGACGCAAGCTATATCACTCCCGTTTTAGCAAAAGATAAGACTTTTATTTTAGTTTATTTGAGTCAAGGGCAGGATGTAAGAATACAAATGAGTAAATTGCGATCTTTAGGTAAAGCTTATTGGTTCAATCCGAGGAATGGGGCGAGAACCTTGATCGGACCGGTCGAGAATAAGGGAATTCGTACATTCAATGCGCCCGGAGAAGCGGGAGAGAGGGGAAATGATTGGATCTTAATTTTGGAGGCGGATGATAGGTAGACGATGTATAAATTTTAAATAATAAAAGTCATTATGAAGAAGATCAATGTTTTGCTGTTAGCCTTTTTGCTGTTAAGTTTTTGGGCGAATGCCCAGCAGTATCCTTTTAACGGGTTGGATATGAATATGGGAAACCTTTCTCGTTTGTCGAATGCGCAGAGTCGTTCGATCAGTCCGGAGAATTTTACGGGGGAGAAAGGGAAAGGAGCGATGGCTGATCCCGTGAGAGATAAGGATGTCCGGAATAAGGCGAATGCGGCCGGCCCAGCGAAAGATTTGGGGAAAGGCTGGAAAGTAAATCCTTTTATTATCGTGAAACCGGGGGAGACAGTTACCATCGCGGAGATTGATGGCCCGGGGGCTATCCAGCAGATATGGATGACTCCCACTGGCAACTGGCGATTCTCGATACTCCGTATGTATTGGGACGACGAGAAAGAGCCTTCGGTTGAATGTCCGGTCGGGGATTTCTTCGCCAGTGCTTTTAATGAGTATGCCCAACTTTCCTCGTTGGCGGTCTGTGTAAATCCCGGGAGCGCTTTCAATTGCTACTGGAAGATGCCGTTCCGTAAGAAAGCACGTATAACGTTGGAGAATATTAATAATGCGGAAGAGATGCGTTTGTATTACCAGATTAATTATACCTTGACGGAAGTGCCGGAGGATGAGGGATATTTCCATGCGCAGTTCCGCCGTTCCAACCCGACACAAGGCTCTATCCATACGTTGGTGGATGGAATCAAGGGAAAGGGACAATATGTCGGAACTTATTTAGCTTGGCGTGTCAATGATAACTGTTGGTGGGGTGAAGGAGAGATCAAGTTCTATATGGATGGCGACAAGGAATACCCGACAATCTGTGGAACAGGTACGGAGGATTATTTCTGCGGTTCGTATAACTTCGAGAATCAGAAAACACATCAATACCAAGAATTCACCACTCCTTATGCGGGAATGCACCAAGTGATCCGTCCGGATGGCCTATATCGGGCTGTTACGGCGTTCGGCTTGTATCGCTGGCATATCTTGGACCCGGTTCGTTTTGAAAAGGATCTGAAGGTTACGATTCAAGATTTGGGTTGGCGGCACGACGGTAGGTATAATAATCAAAAGTCGGATATCTCATCGACTACTTTCTGGTATCAGGTGGAACCACACGCTAAATTCCCGGCATTGCCCAGTAAGGATGATTTGGAGATTCCGAGATGGTAAATGGCCTGTGGTAAGATGTTAAATGTTATTTCCGATTAAACCTTTCCTTTTTATCGATGTCTATTCTTTCGAAGCGCTTCATAAACAGGTAATTTATAATAAAAGTAATAAGTAGTAGTTTATGAAAAAGGTAATAGGATTGTGTTTGGTTGTATTGTTGAGTTCAACTTCTGTGTTCGCTCGTGAGAACAGGCGTATGGACAAGCGTAAGATGGATCCGTCCGCACGTTGCGAGAAGATGATCGCCGACTTGAAGCTGGATGAGAAACAAGCGGTGGAGTTCCGTAAACTTCAAAAAGAGTATATGGAAAAGGCTCAAAAAGAACGTGAGGCGATGAAGGCTGAGCGTGAGAAGCAACGGGAAAAGATGTTGGCCATGCGTGAGGATAAGAACGCCCAGATGAAAAAAATATTGACGGAGGAACAATACAAACAATATCTGGAAAAACAGCAGCCTAAAGGGAATAAACATGGCAGAAAACATCTAGGTAACGGACGTAGATAAAGAAGTCTATAGATAGATAAAATGGCCGGGGTAGCGATTATCCCGGCCATTTTAGTTCTAATCGGCTGCTTCAACCACATACCAAGTATATCCGTTGGCAGGGATTTTAACCGTAAGCTCCACCGTATAGTCCCGGTTCAGTTTGTAGGTGACAGGCTTTTGCTCTTTTTCCCGGATGCGGGCTGTTTGTGTCAGGCCGGTATAATAGAGTGGAATATGGATCGTACGGGTGATCTCTTGATGGGTCGGATTGAAGAACATGGCTAGACCTTTCTCCTTCTTGTGAGGATTGACGTGTATGAACCCGTCCCAGTCTCGTGCGTCCGGCCGGCGTAAGTGGATCATATCGCTGTTGAGTATATCGCGGTATTTCTTATACCATTGAATAACCTCGGTTACGGCCGCTTGGGTTTCCGGGGTATCATATAGGCGTGGCCCTCGATAGCAAGCTTGGACACCAGCTCCGTAATTTTGCATCATATGTGTTTTGTATTCGAACAAGTGTTCGTGGAGGGGCTCCAAGGTGGCGGCCTCTCCTCCTCCTTGATACTCCACGAGAGGAACGAAGCTCCAGCATGCCGAAGCCATCCGATCCCATGTACCATCATAATTCAATTGGCGGGCATGGATGATCTGCCGGTCCCGGGGAAGCGACCAGTTGGCTTCACGGTAACCAATGCCTGTCTTGGTAGACCCGTTCAAGAAATAGAAATCGGGAACATTGATATAAATGCCATTCTCGCACATCCAACGATAGAGATCGGTTATCTTATGGAACTGATTCCATTGGGAATCTTCCAGCCCTTTATGATAGGTATGGTGGGTGGAGGCGCATACGTCGCCGGGATAGGAGCCGTCGTGCTCGAAGCAACGCATGCCCGTACGCTCGAAGAAGGTTCGTATATGATGGAAATACTCATATCCCCAATCGCTGCAAAGGCAGGGAGCGCTACCGAAACGCATCCCCCCTCGTTTTCCTGTCTTGGGATTGATAACATCTACCTCGTCGCTGATCCAACGGCTTGATAAGAGGGAGTAACACCCTAACTCTACACCTTTGTTGCGGGCGTAATCCACCAAAGATTTATATTTGACGATATTTTCTTCTGAGATATCCTCGGCGTTCAATCCGGATCCAAAGCTGATGATAACCATCTCGTATCCAACGGTAGCGCATTGATTGATAGCGGTACGAATAACATCCGGATCGGAAGAGGTAAGGTGCATGAAGATCGGATTCTCCGTAGCCCATGGAGCTACCGTATAATGTAAGCGTCGTTTAAACAAACCCTTCCGTTCCCGATCATCGCTGTCGAACGGCATCTCGTATACGCTAAAGGATTTGAATTTCTGGCCCGCCGCTAGGGTATAATCGGGACCTAGTTTGGGCGATACGTCTAATATACAAGGCGTGAGCAAAGGATAATTGCGTTGGGAGGTATATTCCGGATCGGCCACCCATTTCTCTGTGATATCGGTTTCCCGCTCGGTAAACTCTCCGCCACAAGCATAGTCGCTTTCTACATGTATGTTCGGAAGCCTGAATTTAGAGGGATCTCCACCGCCGGGCGACTCCGGTTCGGCGAATGCCAGATATTCCAATTGGAAGGCATCGATATCTATGGACTGCGGGGTATTGTTGGTAACCTCCATACTTTTCCGGATAACTGGGATGTGATCGTATAAGTCGTAATGGAGTTCTACGGTGACACCTTCTGTTTCTTTCTCTCCTTTCAATACGAAAGTCAGTCTTTTCCCTGTGGGTACGTTCTTATTCAGTGCCCAGCGGCTTCTGGCCCATTTGATATCTTCCTGTAGCTCTTCTATGCGGAAATCCTCAATGAGAAAAGAACCGGGGCGAGTAGTCATCTGGTCGACCCATTCCATTTGGAAGTATCCGCGCTCGGGCTGGCCGGCCAGCCCGCCAAGTTCCCAACGTTTCCCGTCAATCGTCAAACTACCTTCGCTACTTACGGCACGAAGCATACTTTCTCCGGTCATCCGGTTTAAGATATCGAGAGTGGAAAGATTGGGTAAGACACGGAACATACGTGCTACCATTCCGTTTGACAATAAGATGCTTTTGCCATCTGGAGTCGCATATATGCCGGCTTTTGATCGTGAGGGTTGTAAAAGCCAGTCGAAAGAGGTGTTTTCCAAAGGAAGCCCTTGTTGGGGTAATTGCTTGATTTTATCAAGTAATTTCTTCTCCGTACCGGATGATACTTCCGGCCCTTTCCCTTGATAGCTCGTGGAGACGATCGAGGGGATGATCTCCATATACTCTATTTGGGGCGTGATCCATAAGGCATGATCTCCGCTAGGTCCATCGTCGGTAGGCTCTACGATAAGATCCAATATCTTTATGCCATTCAGGGGGATATCGATTGTTTTCGGGGCATCGCCAAGTTTGACGATACCGCTGTTATAAAGCTCCTTGTCATCTCCTTTCAAGATAAATAAGGCCGAGCCCGGATGTACTTTTCCGTCTTTACCTTCTAGACCAACAAATGTCTTGGCGTTTTTTCGGGTATCGAAATACATTTTCGTTCCGTCAACAAAAGGGATAACCGTGAGGCTTTTATCCGTATAATCGATATGTGAATCGGCGATCCCGACCTGCGCTTGAAAGCGTGACGCATTCTTGTGTAAATCGATCTTGATATGACTTTTAGCTTGTACCCCGATCACGTCATCATACGTTTTTCCTTGTATAGAGGCGGGCTCGTTGGTAACTGATTTCCCTTTGACGGCGCCACCGTAAGTTTGGTAGGATTTATTTAGGTCCATGTCCATAAGCCGGATCTCGTTCTGGCCCATGGCGTAGAGACCGGCAAATCCCGAAAGGATAGCTGTAAAGATAAGTTTATTCATAAAATCCAGTGATAAAAGAGGGTGTTATCAATGATAAAAATAAGGTGCTTCAAAAAGACTTCTTTTGAAACACCTTATTTGGTTTATAATCTAGCTTCGTTCTATTATAATGTCGTAAGTTTTAAATTTCGCCAAAGAACCTTGATGCCTCCACCGTCGTGAATCTGAAGGGCGATGCGGCCTTTACCCGCTCCGATCTTCTCATCATTCAAGTTTACCATTTCCTGTCCGTTCAGCCAAGTCTGTACGTTGTCGCCTTGTACTTTGATACGCATCGTGTTCCAATCGCCTTCTTTCAAGATATTCTCTTTCTCATCCGGAATCTGAACCAACCAGCCACGTCCGTACGACTCATAGATACCACCTGTATCGTGGCCCTTCGGAGCTACTTCTACCTGCCAGCCGTTTACTTTCACGCCTTCCTCTACGAAAGAGCGGATGAATACGCCGGAGTTTCCGTCAGCCTCTTGCTTAAACTCTACGGTCAGATCAAAATCATCATAATAATCACGGGTAGCGAGATAACCGTATTGCTTGTCGGGACCACTTTCGCAAACCAATAAACCGTCTTTTACGTACCATTTCTCCGTACCGTATGGTTCCCATCCCGTCAAATCCACGCCGTTGAACAAGTTCACTTCCTTACCGGCCTTACGGGGAAGTTCCTTGATCTTCAAGTTACGGAAAGATGCGGGATAACCATGATCTTGCAAGCAAAGCACACCTTTTTTCGCCAATCCGTATTCCGGCGCGTTGGCCCATTTGCCGCTATTTTTCTTAGCGTGCCAATCGTCTGTCCATGCCTCGAACTCTAGGATCTTTTGTCCGTTCAACCAATGTTCCACATGTCCGTTATCGAATACGATCTTGGAGTTGTTCCATTCGCCTTGCGGATTCACCTTCATCTTGGATTTATCCGGCAAATGCATCGCATAATCCACACCTAATTTCTGCCACTCTTCCAATGGGTCCGGGAAGTTCGGCTCGTCGATCAATTGATACTCCGGCCCCGTTACGTAAGGAACAGCGAATTGGGGACGCTCTACCACATGGTACAACATACCGCTATTGCCACCCTTGGACAATTTCCAGTCCCAAGAAAGCTCGAAGTTCTCATACTCTTTATCGGTTACGATGTAGCCACTAGCGTCGCTGCCATCTCCTTTGGCTTGTATACAACCATCCACTACATGCCAAGGCTGTGTCAATGTAGTCCCGTTGTAATCTTTCCAACCATCCAATGTCTTTCCATCAAAAAGCAGAACCCATCCGTCAGCGATTTCCTCGGGAGTAAGTGTGTTTTGTTCTTGACTGGCACAAGAGGAAAACAAGGCCAGCGATACCGCACAAGAGGCTAACAAGCTTGTGGCGGCTGTTTTTTTCATTACAGATTCCATGTAAATAAAGAATTTAGGTTGATAAATTGTAACTGAATGGCAAATTTACGTAAATATCTTTGATATCTCTCTCTGTTGGAGGAAAAACGTTTCTCTCCCTAGGAAATACTTCTCCAAGAGCCTATATATTCTTTGTCGAATAAGCTCTATTTCTTAATTTGGCGGCGCTGAATTTATATTCACAGCCGCTGAATATACAAATGCCGCCGCTGATTGTAAAATCAGTGGCGATAATTTAAGAATAGAATAGGTACCGATCAGGCTTACCTATAGGTACGCATAAGTTTTATTCTGGGACAATCAACTTTTATATGTTTTTGTGGAAAAGAATCTGGATAATACTTGTTTAATCGAAGAATAATATAGATATTGCATGCATCTAATAAAGACTGAAATACCCTGCAAACCATATGATAACAATAGGTACCTTAAAACTAGATTTAGTTGCGGATCGGGAACCTTTCGTTCATGATTTATATGGTCGTTGGGATACCTTTAACCGAACCTCTTTAGAAGGGATCGTGGATGAGATTTTAAGCCGTTATGATACGGAAGATGAGGATGAGCTTCTTCAAGGAAAATTTGTGGCCCAACGGCAAACAAAGAACCAGACAGGGATTCCGGATCATGTAATCCAAGGCATGGAGTCTTCCTTCGGGACGGATTTCTCCTCGGTACGTGTACACCCGGATTCATCGAAAGCGCCGGAGGTTGGGGCTTTGGCATATACGCAAGGTACGGATATCCATTTCGCCCCGGGACAATTCAAACCGGATACGTCTGCCGGACAGCAGCTATTGGGACATGAGTTGACACACGTCATCCAGCAAGCCAAGGGACGTGTGCAGCCTACTACCGAGGTAGGTGGAATGGCCGTTAACGATGATTTATCCTTGGAACACGAGGCGGATGTGATGGGTGCTAAAGCTGCTTCTGTCTTATGAACGAGTGGATCGATTGGTTCCAGCGGGTATTGGATGTCTCCATTCGTTTGTATTTCCGGCAGGAGTGCGATTTATCTTCTGTCTATGATATCCCACTCCCGAAGGCAGGACCGCTTTGGAAGGCGTTGTTGCCGGAACAGGTCGATCCTACTTTCGACGAGTGGATGGTGTTGATGTTGGCTTTAATGCCTCATCTTTCTCCGCAGATGTTGGATATTTTTTTTGTGCATAATAAGAATTTTGACTGTCCTTATACGGAATTTGGCGGTTGGAAAGGACTATCGCACGGAGGATTCTTGCCAACGGGTGAGACGGCCGTTTTCCTATTGGCGGGCGATCGTGTGGAACGCCGTCTGGAAGTGGTTCGTCTATTTCGTGAAGAGCATAGGTTCCATATGTATCACGTCGTTGGCTTGGAAGGAGCCGGGAATGGTGAACCGTTCTTGAGCGGACAACTGCGTATATCGGAGGATTTCTTGTACCGTTTATCTTTTGAGGGAGAATATAAGCCGGACTATAATATGGGTTTTCTGGCCAAACGGATTAGTACGGCTTTGAATTGGGAAGATGTCGTATTATCTTATTATGTGCGTGAGGAGTTGGAGGAGATAAATAATTGGATTACGGGGCATCGGGTCATCCTTTCGGACTGGGGATTGAGTCGTTTTTTGAAGGCCGGTTACCGCACTTTGTTTTATGGCCCGCCGGGAACGGGTAAGACGCTTTGCGCGACCTTGATCGGCAAGAAGAACGGGATGGATGTATATCGTATCGATCTTTCCATGATTGTCTCCAAATATATCGGCGAGACTGAAAAGAACCTTGCGAATGTATTCGACCAAGCGGAAAACCGGAATTGGATTCCTTTTAGTGTATTTCTGTTTGTACGAGGCATATCCGGTTTGTTTTATTTGTTAATAATAAAATTACTTCCAACTCCTAAATATCCGAGTTCGAGTTGTTCCAGTAGTTCGTCTTTTTGGTCAATATATAGCAAATGCCTATCAGAAGGAACTAATATGCACCAAGGTTGGGAAGGGCTAACGTTGAAATTTTGCCTTGCCTCTTCCGGGTAGCGGTTTAGATAATAGCTCTTTTGTTGATCTTTTGCCGTATATACGACATGCGCTACGCTTAATATATCAATGTCCACGATGGCTTCACACTCTCGTATGGAGGTATAAAGATCTGTCGATGAGAACGAAAGCCCAAATACCGGGATCTCTTCCTTATCTCGCTAAGGCGCGATACAATTATTAATGCGTGCCTCTGTCTGGCGGAGTATATCTCCTACGGGATATCCGGGCTTTATCCGGAGGTTACAGCAAACGGTTACTTCCTCGTAGACCGGAGTAATAGCGTCAACGGTAATGAACGGACTTGTCTTGTCACCTATATAATCTTCGATTCGCATGAGTAGCCTATGTTCGCATAAAGGCAAGATCTTTTTATCTTTCTCCTTTTGCATCACGACCAATGTTACGATCGGGCTCCTGTTTTGAGCTTTACTGTCTATTCCGGGCAAGCAAAGTACTTTTTCGACTTCGGGGAACTGAGCCAATGTTATTTGCTCGTAATCCCTAGGCAATACAGCCCGGTTCCGATGGGACATCTCTTGGGTGATCTGGAGCCGCATATCCTCTGGCGTTTCCGGCAAACGTCCTCCTTTAGCGGGTATGATCTGGTAAATATCCGTAAGTCCCGGCATACTTTTCTCGAAAGAAACGAGTCCCGTGAAGCTTTCGAGTTCCTCACTGATCAGGGCTTCCATTTCTTCGGGGATTTCTAACCGGGCTTTCACTGGGTTTAGATAGACATTTCGTATGGATGAACAATTTTGCGTGTGGCAAGATACTTTTGCCGAAAGCCAGAAATCTCCATTTATGTCAAGCATTTCCTCGCTAATAGGTGAGGGAAGCAGGATGTCTACCAAACCTGTATTCAACAGATTCCCGGTTGTATCGGAAAGCAAATTACCCGGTTTGATAAACTCCCATTGCTTGCCGTTGAAGAAAGACCATTGTACGCAAGGAAGATATTCTTTTTCGATTTCCCGTTTCAAGGCAGCCATCTCGAAGAATAAACGGATCTGGTCGTTACCGATCGAGTTACCAATACCGAATAGAATAATCCCATCTTCTGTGGGTACTCCCACCATTGGGAACGGATGACGTAGATCGATTTCATGTAATTCCTTTTGCCTCAATGGATGGATATGATAGATACGGCATCTATCTCTTGGGGTATCGCCATTGAAAAAGTATTCTTCCTCGGCGCTATAACCGATATCTATACTTTCAATCATAGGGTTGTAAGGAGGTTTGGGCACCGGGGTCTGTTTACGGGTATGGCTGTTTCTTATCATGATATCCGCAAAGAGTATCCGGTACTCCGTCTGCCCGAATCCGCCGTTCGGATCTGTGAGTCTAATCCTGAAGAAGCCTTGCTGGGCTTTCGTGTATTGATATTGCTCTTCTTCCGTGGAGACCGTAATGTTTTTGAACGGTTTGTCGTAAACGATCTCGCTGTACTCCGAGAGCTTTCCCTTAGGGGAAGTATGCTTGTTTTTCGTATTGAAGAGACAAGATGTACTTTCCGGTAATTTTACCCATTTCTGGTCTGTTAGTTTTTCCCATTCAACTTTGAAGGTGGTATTATCGATAGGTGTCTTATATGCTTGATACAAATCATAGAAACCTCCTTCCGAATAAGGTAGATCCGCTCATTGCAAAGTAATACCCATGGATTGGATAGGCTTGATCGCTATCTCATAATTACCGAATGCGAACCATGAGCCTTTTTGAGCTTCTAACCCGAATAAAGGGAAATGTACGCTTGCGTCTACTTCTCCCAGAGGATTATAGATTTTCAAGGATGACATGCCGGATACATGTACCTTTATCTTTAAGCTAGTAATAAAAATACGGTGTACCCAAGAGTAGGGGAATAACCAAGCATCCGTGTTCATCAATATACGGAGCGCTGGGTTACGTGTTTGGCAACCATGAGCTTCAGAGCAAGGTGTTGTAGGGTCGAATTTCTCATTAAGGACGAATTTCAGATAAAAGGAGTTTTCGTTGATGAATGTCAAGGTGTAGGCGTATATCGGGTCCCAACCTTTCTCTGTGCTTAACTCCAATAGGAAAGCGTCGTTTAATACACGCCCGGTTTCGTGGGAAGATTGTTCCGTAGTAGCGATTAATTCTTTGAAATATGATATAGAGTCTTCTTCTAATCCGAATGTGATATGTATATCCCGATGTCCTTCCCGAAGTAATAACATGGGAGATTCGATTATCAGTCCGGCTTGTATAGAGGATTGGTTCTCAAAGATTAGCTCTGAGTCCAGATTGGGCTTCTTAGAAGGAACGTTTCCGATCCTGTTATTCAACTGTTTTTGCCAGATGGACGTAACGAAGCCTAATCGGCTCGCTGGATATTTTTTCGGATCTTTTTCCAATAGTAACGAATGTATACTCGTTATTTTCATGTTATTGACCGAATAATCTTCATCCGTACGATAACAAAATTGGATATCTTGCACAGGAAATGGTACCTGTGTTATAATACCTGTACCTTTGGGTAACTGGGCTTGCCGTGTGGTATTATTTTTCACGGCGATAAACCAAGCGGAAGGAATAATCGCTTTTTGGGGAGATTCCTTCAATATTTGGTTGACATAAAATAACGGATAAGCTTCCCAGCGTTTATTGAACTGATCTACCAGATATTGATAGTTTTTCAAGAAAGCGATTAAAACAGCTAATGAGGGATCGGTCTCTCCGCTTTTAGCGATTTCTTGGATGTAAATCTCCCGTTTGTTTTGTAAATTGCGGAGGATACGTAATAATAGGTAGAGACTTCTACGAACCGTTTTAGGATTGGATAGGGTTATTAGCTGAAGTCTCTGGTTATATTTCTCCATATCCAGAAATAAATCGGACATGGAATCTCTAAAGATCCGATGATTCAATCTTTGATACCAATCAGAGAACTTATGGTATAGAGCGTTTCTTAGATAGGTGATTTCTCTGTTACTTTCCGGTGAGTTCTCATTTTGCCACAAAATGAAACTCTGTTCGATCCCGATTGTATCTGTTTGCTTGATCTCATTGAGTATGGCTAAGGATTGGTAATGATATAAAGAGGATGATTTCGAAAAGGCACGAGCCAATAAATTGGAGAGATTTTTCTCGAGTACTTGAAAAGGCTCATGTATCCGGAAATCATTCTCCAATTTTTTTCTTGTCAATCCATCTTTATTCCATTGTTTATTCATCGGTTAGAATCAAAATAGATAGGATAGGTCAATTCTTGTTGGACATTATTCATACGTATCGTATAATAAAGTTCGATAATCAGAATGCCATCTTGAATCGAAGCCTTATTAATTTCTATGCGATCAAGCGAGACTCTAGGCTCGTATAAGAGAACAGCCTTCTCAATAGCGCTTTTAATCATGGTCTCCATGGTAAGATCTAATTGTTCAAACTGATAACGAGATAGTTCCGTACCGTAATCCGGACGATGTATTCGCTCCCCTGTGCGAGTGGAGAGAAGGATGACCAAGCTTTGCCGGATGTCTTCTTCATAATTAGACATACGGGTGGGATTATCATTATGGCTGAATTCTGGGGGGAATGCCCATCCTTTACCTAAAAAACTATTTTTGTTCTGCATAATTCATTCGATTTAATTAATCATTACAACGCCTCCTTTTACAACGGTTTGGCCGGATGCGGATATTTCGGCGGTGGCAGACCCTTTTACTTTAACTCCCATTTGTGCGGAAACCTCGATATTCAAGCCATTTATCTTGGTATCTTGCTTAGACTTGGATTCGATACCCATTCCTTCTGTCTTGACATTCCCTCTTGCCTTAAATATGAGATCTTTGCCGGATTCTACCATAATTCCGTTTTTATCCATACAGACCTTGTTCTTATTAGCATCGGATAACAGAATTTGCTTTTTGTCATCATCCAATATGAGCGTGTTCTCTCCGGGAGTCCCTATTGTGATAATCTTTTTATCATCGTCCAAAGTAATTTTCAACTGGTTTTTTGTAACAATTGTCTTTAAATTATTTTTTGGATCTAAAGAAACCGGCGTTTTTCGTTTGCGACTGTACAAACTTCCGACAATCACAGGGTGGCAGGGGGCCTCATTGATGAATTGCAGGACTACCTCATCATCGACTTCCGGTAGAAATAACATGCCGACCCCATTGCTTGCGTACGGACTGACCGGCCGAGCCCATATCTCCGTCTTCTCACATTGTAACAAGGGTATATCGACTAATATAAAATTCTCGAAATCTTTATTATCTCCGATCTTTTTAACGATCCCTATTTGTAATCCTCGTATACCGGGCAAAAAACCACTAGCTGCGGGAGCGACTACATCGGGCTCTTCGGTAATGACTACCGGATTGAAACCCATATAGACTTGTGTCTTCCATTCGCCTCCTTGTAGTGTATGTTCTACTGATTGAACAAATGCGTTTCCACTATAATGTTTGCTTAATCCTTCTAATTTGATAATACAGCCCGGAATAATAGACGCATTCCCGTAAATTGTGATGGAGCCTTGAAAACGTGCCAGACCGCTCCATAAAGCTTGCGCATCGGCCCAAGCATGTAAAGAAGCGTCGCCGATGGGAGCGTTAGTTTGATAAAGCATCACTTCATTTGCCAGACCGGATAGATCCTTTGCGGCGATATCGCCTTGGACATTGAGAGGAGGTTTGCTGGCGGTGGCTTTGATAATTTGTTGACGGCTCACGTCCCAAGCGCAAGCTTTTGTATCTGTGTATTGCTCGGAAGCGGATATAGAACCATCGAAAGCGATTAAATTATCTCCATAGGTGATGGTTAAGACCGGGGAGGCGGATACATTCGGTTTACATACCTTGACTTGTTTACCGTCAGTGATAACGACTAATCCGTTATTTTGTGCTCGTGTGAGTACAAAATCCCAATCTGTACAATAATATTGTACCAGTTGTGGAATTTCTATACCGGTGCTATCTACTTTGGCGGAAAGCCCGTATTGTCCCAGAATCTTCTTGATAACGGTATCATCTTTACTATTTTCATATACATTATTTTTACGTCCAAAGGTTGCAGGATATGCGAAACCCCTACATTCTAAAATAAATAGAGTTTGTTGTTCGCTATTGATTTTTAACTGATGGGTTGTAACGCATCCCTCAAATAAGGTGTTGACCTTATCTGTTGGACCCGCTTGAAACTTAAGCTCCGTACCCGGATTGAATATTTTGTTGTCTGGTATTTCAAATTGGCTGTTGTCGATAATATCAGCGCTGATGGAGATCGTTGCTTTATCGATCTTATTACATGCTCTGTATATTTTTGCATTGATTACGGAGTATTGCTCCGTTACATCTTTACCATTTAGGAATAGTTTGATTATAAATGAATTATCCATATTCATTATATTTTAGGGAACCATAATTGAGTTCCGGGTTTTATATCTCTAAAGCTGATTAGGTTATTTATGGAGGCAATCATTGGAGCATAACCAGAATTTTTATATTCTTTTGCGCATAACCCGATTAGACTGTCTCCTTGTTTAAAAGTAACGAATTTACCCTCAGCTTTTTGATTTTTCTTTTTTGCTTGTGTCTCTCTACTACTAATCGCCTCTGTTAGTGACAAGGAGCCTTTAGCTCGTAAAGGATTGCCATTGGGCGAGAATAAGGTGTAATCCCAATTTAGGCTGGTTAATCTCCCCTTGAAAATGAGACTCCCCCAAATTACTTTAAGGAAGCAAGGGCTGGGTGGATCGATCTCCGCGCTAGGAAGAAAAATGATATTCTCCAAATCCTTGATCCTTTCTGTCACGGTTTTTTTCCCCGTCGGGATAATACCGGTACCATCGAAGTGTATATCAAATGAGAGAGTGGAGGGGTTGGTGTGTTTATACTCCGGTAGTTGCTTATCCTCTTTTATGCTTTCGTCTTTCTTATATGAGGTAGATTTGCTTAACTTATAGCTATCCGGATTGATTTGGACGGTGATACTACCCAATTTCTCGCCACCTTTGTATTCAATTGATTTATATGCCTCGATGATCAACTTTTGGTTCATGTTTTACCGCTCCTTTCTACAAGAAAAAAGGTTAGACAAATCTTTCTTGGCCTCACGAATTATCTCCTCTTTGATTTGTTGTATCAAATCACGGGAGAGAGGGAGGTCGGGTTCCTTTTTCTGTTGTGTCACTTTTGTGGACACTTGGATTTCTTTTATAGTTATAGCCATTGCTTAAATTGTTCTTTTTTCGTATCTTCTGTATCTCTTATCGACATACGGATCAAATTAGTATAAGCCATCTCCAATGTTTCAATCACCAACTCATTCTTTTGGGAATTCAATGCGCTAATGTCCCATTTTACAGGGTAAGCATTGAGCACAGACCAATTATTTAGGGGAAAATGCCCGGCATCCAGCAATGATATAGTTAAATTGACGGGAACGATCTGGGCACTTCCATTATTTTCCAATACTTTAACCACATATGTCTCTAGCACATGAGGCAAAGGCATTAAAGAACGTTTCAACACAAGGTTACCGTGCTTTCGTCGGGTAGGTACCTGATAGCTGAAACTGTTTTCTCCCCCTTCTTTAATCGTTTCTGTCTCCATTTCAAGTTGTAGTCCCGAGACCTCTTGGAAAGAGGTCTCGATCAATCCTTCGAAAGTCACGTTGAAATAAAACGCTACCGGAGGAGGGACAATATGATCAAACCTTAGCATTAAGCGTTTTCTATGGTCAATCCTTCATGCGCTAAATCTAAGGTTTCGATGGCAGCCTCGTTTCCATCGGATTTTAAGCTGACGCCGGTAACCTTAGTCGGCCATGCGTTCGATAATTTCCAAACCATCGTAGGGCTTCCTGCTTCATCCAGTAAGCTGATTGTTACATCTTCTCGCTGTATTGTGTTCATTTTTATCTTGTTAAACCAATCGAATAATTTGTTATCCGCTTTGAAAACCCCTTTCTTTAGACTGACATTGCTCGTCTTCTTCAGTCCCGGCATCTTGATATTTGAGAAAACCGGGCTATTACCATGTCGGTACTCAATTACTTGGGCTTCCATATCCAGACCAGATACCTCTTTAAAAGCGATTTCCCCGAGGCTACCTAATTCTACCTTAAAATAAAAACTGGGTAACGGCCATACATTATCTTGTGCTTCTCCTGCCATATTCGTATTTCTTTAATAGGTTTTAATTCTTAAATTATCAGCTTTTTTGCATTTGTTGTTGGAATGTGATCTCGATAAATTCCGCAGGTCTGGTAATAGCCACGAATACGGATATCCTGAGGATACCTTCCAGAATATCCTCTGGAGTCATCGTGTCTCCCAATCCGATATGAATGCTATATGCGTCTTCGGGGGAAGTTCCTGCTAATCCACCTCGTTTCCATACGCCCCGTAAGAATCCATCTATCATACTACGCATATTTACCCATGTATTTGCTACATTCGGTTCGAATACATAGGCACGGGCGGCGTTCTTGATCGATTCCTCTAGGAAGATCATCGTACGCCTTACGTTAATATAACGCCAGTCTAACGAGTTACCATCCATCGTGCGGGCACCCCAGACCTTGATTCCTTCACCGGGGAAGCTACGGATTGCGTTTACGGCTTTTCCGTTCATCGGTACGTTCAGATCTTCTTGCTCGGCATTTGTGATCGAGAGTGCGGGCGTGACTACGTTATTGATGGAAATATTCGCGGGGGCTTTCCATACTCCCCGGGTGTTATCTACCATAGTATAAAGACCGGCCAGCGAAGCTGAAGGCGGAAGTAAATTGATCCTCAAGCGAATCTCTCTCAAAATGGAGCGGTATACGGAACTGACTTGGTATAATAAGGTATGGAAACGTTCCGCTTCGTCCTCTTTCATGGTAAGCAAAAGCTTGAACTTGTCCATAAGTTCATTGACAGCCTCATTCGTTACACCGGACTTCTTTGAGAATTCGTTCAAGATCAGTTCCTCTAATTTCTCTAAACTATCCTTTTCTATATTATAAAAAGTGATATCTTTCTCGGTGACGATAGATGTATTTATCCATGGATAATAGGAGGCACAGTACGCAAGGAAATTGCTACCTATATTTTCCCGGAAACTTTTGATAACCGCACCGTTTTCATCTTTGTATCCGTTGAAAACATCTAATATGGCAAAGCGATTTTTCATGTCGTTACCACAGTGCATCAAAGCGGCAGTTTGAACTTTGTAACAATCGCCTTCCTCCATATATACGGCTTCCGGAACGACGACCAACGTGGGCTCCTGTTCTTTTTTTAAGGCTAAGAGCGCATTTGTAAAGTCTATGCTTTTAAAGTCATGCTCATAATCTCCTATGGAGACGATATAGCACGGTCCTCCACCGTTAGCGTAGAACAACAACATATTATAATATAAAGCATAGAACGTTTTTGGCAAAGTAAGCTGGCAACTTCCATCGGGGAATAATACGTTTATGTCATTGGTGGTGTCCTCACTCTCGGAATCTTCCGGACGAATTCCGAATCGCAAGGTGGGAGCGAAACCGAAGAACGAATGGAACTCAGCCATAGAAGATATACGGAAAGGGATACCGGTCAAGTCCTTGTTACCGTCCCGTGCGAATTGGGTATGCCCGATAAAGGCAGGGATGGCGGTAGCGACTTCTACGACTGAATTAGGAAAAGCGTTTTTCTCTATGATATAAACGCCAGGGGTTTTCATTTGTGCCATACGTTATTTTTTAAAGGATTTAGATATAAAGAATTTGTATAATAGAATTCTCGGTAGATTGTAATTCCTTTATAAGGAAACGTCCCAAAGAGGGAACAGGAACATGCCTTAATAGCATTCTTTTAGCATATTCTCTTTTCTCGTAAATCGTGATATTAGATCTTCTTTGGTAATAAGACTCTTCCTTAATCTTTATCGGATATTCTGTGCTGATACGAAAAACGTCCTTATCCATGAAACGGATTTGCTCGGGATTCTTGAAGCTAATATTTTCCGGTCCATTATCCTCCATAAAAATATCCATTGACGCATTTTCTGGATTACGAGGTATCAAGATAAAATCCCAATAGGCTTCTTTTGTGTGATAATGGATTTCTTTCTGTATTGGGCATTTCGTTTCTAATAATTCTTTGGTAACATGAATGATCACATTGAGCCGATTCAGTCGGTTATCGATAACACTTAATTGTATATCTGAATCATTTAGCTCTTCCGGTAGCAGGGATTGTGTATACAGTAAAAAATTCGGATCTTTTGAATGTGCTTGAAACTCAAGGTTGAGACCATCCGGGGAGATTGAAAGGTGATCAAGAAGCTCTTCTCGATCTCCAATTAGTGCATATTGATTTCGCCCCGTTTGCCTAAAAGGATATTTAGGTCCTCCTAATACGACTCTATTCGTTCTCCTGGGTTCTATCTCGAAGATTTCAGAAGGAATACATTCATTATAATATTCATGGCTAAATATAATGTTAATTAAAAAGTCAAATTTCATCATTGGTTTGTTTTATCGTTATAATATTCCAAAAGTAGATAAAAAGAATATGGCATGATATTAAATGCTATATGTTTGATAACATTATTTCTAATTTATTTTTTGACTTGATATTCGTTGTTTTATATCCTTGATTTCTGTTCCGTCAAAAGATATGATTCGTGCTTTACATAGGATTGATGGATAATAATGCCCTCCTAATATACTCCATATATTGCTGAGTTCTTGCATACTAATTGTTATGGGCTCGAGCGTTATGGTACCTTGGTCTGGTAATTTAAGAATGGAATTTTGTTGTAAGAAGGAGATTGAATCCGATAATATTTGTATAGATTCTAAGTATCTTTTAGATGAAAAAACAGCGGCAACCATAATATATATATTCAAGTACCATGGTGGAGATGTTTGTTGGAATGTGTTATTTTTTGTGTTCCTATAGGGGGCAGAGATTCCCATTGCTGTCTCTCGCTCTATATTCACGATAGAAAGTATGATTTTATCCGATTGATCCTCATTTGGAGTCGCATCAATACTTCCGGCTTCCACTATAATTTCTGCCCGTTCATAATAGCTGGAAAGAAATTCGTTCATTTTCTCTGCGAGTGTGTTTATTAATACGTGTATCATGGTCTTTTGCTTTATTTGTGCTAAAGGTAAGGAATAAATTTGTTTTTCTGCTTTATAATTTCATTGTCTGAATTCTTTCTAGCAAATTACCTTCGTTTCGATTCGTGATAAGAATTAAAATCGTTTTTTGATTGTCATAGATAATTACGTCTTGGCGGTTTCCTGAAAAAGATTGAAAGAAAAGTTGATCCTGAGATTGGGCTATGCTTATTGTGTATTTTTTATCTACTCTTATTTTCTATTATGTGACTTCGGAAAAACACGTACGACTTTTTTCGAAAACACGTACGACTTTTCTCATGAACATGTACGACTTTCCGGTAAAACATAATCGTGTTTTTAAGCTGTTAATGTTCAGTGATTTATATTTTTGTATCATTCACGCACTTATTGTATGGAAAATTATCACATCGCCACTCAATAAATCATATATACCTCCATGTAGAAGTGCGGCACGCTATGTCTCTATAACAGGATGTCTCCAATAGGGTGAGAATCGAGTAGTATGGCTTTATCACACGTACATTATATAACTTGTTAAGTCTTGAAAAAAAACTTGAAAAATAATGCTGAAAATGTTTGGAGGTTATGTTTTATAGCACTACTTTTGCACCCGCATTCGAGAGAGAACGCCGGTATAAAATGATGAAACAAACTTTTAGAAAAAAAAGTTCCGGAATAATTTGGAAGTTTAAAATAAAAGTCTTTATCTTTGCAGCCACGTTCGCAAAACGAAAGCGACAAAAGAGTTCTTTGAGAGATTTACATAATTCAACAAGTAGTACAAGTATAGGAGAAGAAATTTTCCGGATCGATACCGTCAATAGAAGTATGACTTTGGACTACAATAACGGATTCCGGAGCGAGGATATGATAAAACAATTTAAACAACGAAGAGTTTGATCCTGGCTCAGGATGAACGCTAGCGACAGGCTTAACACATGCAAGTCGAGGGGCAGCGGGGGTAGCGATACCCGCCGGCGACCGGCGCACGGGTGAGTAACGCGTATGCAACTTGCCTATCAGAGGGGGATAACCCGGCGAAAGTCGGACTAATACCGCATGAAGCAGGGGCCCCGCATGGGGGTATTTGCTAAAGATTCATCGCTGATAGATAGGCATGCGTTCCATTAGGCAGTTGGCGGGGTAACGGCCCACCAAACCGACGATGGATAGGGGTTCTGAGAGGAAGGTCCCCCACATTGGTACTGAGACACGGACCAAACTCCTACGGGAGGCAGCAGTGAGGAATATTGGTCAATGGCCGAGAGGCTGAACCAGCCAAGTCGCGTGAGGGATGAAGGTTCTATGGATCGTAAACCTCTTTTATAAGGGAATAAAGTGCGGGACGTGTCCCGTTTTGTATGTACCTTATGAATAAGGATCGGCTAACTCCGTGCCAGCAGCCGCGGTAATACGGAGGATCCGAGCGTTATCCGGATTTATTGGGTTTAAAGGGTGCGTAGGCGGCCTTTTAAGTCAGCGGTGAAAGTCTGTGGCTCAACCATAGAATTGCCGTTGAAACTGGGGGGCTTGAGTATGTTTGAGGCAGGCGGAATGCGTGGTGTAGCGGTGAAATGCATAGATATCACGCAGAACCCCGATTGCGAAGGCAGCCTGCCAAGCCATGACTGACGCTGATGCACGAAAGCGTGGGGATCAAACAGGATTAGATACCCTGGTAGTCCACGCAGTAAACGATGATCACTAGCTGTTTGCGATACACTGTAAGCGGCACAGCGAAAGCGTTAAGTGATCCACCTGGGGAGTACGCCGGCAACGGTGAAACTCAAAGGAATTGACGGGGGCCCGCACAAGCGGAGGAACATGTGGTTTAATTCGATGATACGCGAGGAACCTTACCCGGGTTTGAACGCATTCGGACCGAGGTGGAAACACCTTTTCTAGCAATAGCCGTTTGCGAGGTGCTGCATGGTTGTCGTCAGCTCGTGCCGTGAGGTGTCGGCTTAAGTGCCATAACGAGCGCAACCCTTGCCACTAGTTACTAACAGGTAAAGCTGAGGACTCTGGTGGGACTGCCAGCGTAAGCTGCGAGGAAGGCGGGGATGACGTCAAATCAGCACGGCCCTTACATCCGGGGCGACACACGTGTTACAATGGCGTGGACAAAGGGAGGCCACCTGGCGACAGGGAGCGAATCCCCAAACCACGTCTCAGTTCGGATCGGAGTCTGCAACCCGACTCCGTGAAGCTGGATTCGCTAGTAATCGCGCATCAGCCATGGCGCGGTGAATACGTTCCCGGGCCTTGTACACACCGCCCGTCAAGCCATGGGAGCCGGGGGTACCTGAAGTCCGTAACCGAAAGGATCGGCCTAGGGTAAAACTGGTGACTGGGGCTAAGTCGTAACAAGGTAGCCGTACCGGAAGGTGCGGCTGGAACACCTCCTTTCTGGAGCTTTAGGATTCCGTACCGAGGTCATACGAGGTATCGATCGCCTTGTGCTGCTGTTGAGATTATGTTTATTATATAGATCAATGACCGGAAGGCCGGTCGGAGAGAAAAAGATGACGCTGGGACGTAAGTCTTGGCAAAGTTGACAGTCCTATAGCTCAGTTGGTTAGAGCGCTACACTGATAATGTAGAGGTCGGCAGTTCAACTCTGCCTGGGACTACTCCGAATGAGGGGGGATTAGCTCAGCTGGCTAGAGCATCTGCTTTGCACGCAGAGGGTCAACGGTTCGAATCCGTTATTCTCCACACATCCCGCGAGGGAAAGAGGATCTTTGACATGTTGGACATCAAAAAGAAGAAACAAGTAGAGCGAGCTTAAGATATATCAACCCGTGCGTCAAGTACGAGGTGAGAGAAAGTAAGCAAGGGCAGACGGTGGATGCCTTGGCTCTCGGAGGCGACGAAGGACGTGATAAGCTGCGAAAAGCCCGGGGGAGGCGCAAATAGCCCTTGATCCCGGGATATCCGAATGGGGCAACCCGGCAGGCTGAAGGCCTGCCATCCCGAAAGGGAGGCGAACGTGGGGAACTGAAACATCTAAGTACCCATAGGAGGAGAAAATAAACAATGATTCCGTAAGTAGTGGCGAGCGAACACGGAAGAGCCCAAACCCATGTCGTCTAGGCGACACGGGGGTTGTAGGACCACGACGTGGCAAGATAGAGTCAAGTGGAACGCCTTGGAAAAGGCGGTCATAGAGGGTGAAAACCCCGTACACGACTGACGATTGAAGCCTAGTGGCATCCTGAGTAGCGCGGGGCACGAGAAATCTTGCGTGAATTAGCGGGGCCCATCCCGTAAGGCTAAATACTCCCGAGAGACCGATAGCGAACCAGTACCGTGAGGGAAAGGTGAAAAGAACCCCGAGCAGGGGAGTGAAATAGACCCTGAACCCGTCTGCCTACAAGCGGTCGGAGCGTCGTAATGACGTGACGGCGTGCCTTTTGCATAATGAACCTACGAGTTACCTTCCCCGGCAAGGTTAAGTTCTTGAGGAACGGAGCCGAAGCGAAAGCGAGTCTGAACAGGGCGCCAAGTCGGGGGGGGTAGACGCGAAACCGAGTGATCTACCCTTGGCCAGGTTGAAGGTTGGGTAACACCAACTGGAGGACCGGATGGGTAAGCGTTGAAAAGCTTTCCAATGAGCTGAGGGTAGGGGTGAAAGGCTAATCAAACTCGGAGATAGCTCGTACTCCCCGAAATGCATTTAGGTGCAGCCTCTTTATAGTATATCGTGAGGTAGAGCGACTGATTGGATGCGAGGGCTTCACCGCCTATCAAGTCCAGATAAACTCCGAATGCGCGATATATATTTACAGGGAGTGAGGGCGCGGGTGCTAAGGTCCGTGTCCGAGAGGAGAAGAATCCAGACCACCGGCTAAGGCCCCCAAATGATCGTTAAGTTGAACTAACGAGGTCGGATCGCAGAGACAGCTAGGATGTTGGCTTGGAAGCAGCCATTCATTTAAAGAGTGCGTAACAGCTCACTAGTCGAGCGATCTGGCGTGGATAATAATCGGGCATAAACGATCTGCCGAAGCCGTGGATGTCGCAAGACATGGTAGGGGAGCATTCCATGCGGCGTCGAAGATGAGGGATGACCCTTGTTGGAGCGCATGGAAAAGCAAATGTAGGTATGAGTAACGATAAGGGGGGCGAGAAACCCCCCCGCCGAAAGACCAAGGTTTCCTGATCAACGCTAATCGGATCAGGGTGAGTCGGGACCTAAGGCAAAGCCGAACGGCGCCGCCGATGGAAGAATGGGTTAATATTCCCATACTGCCTCATGGAGTGACGTGGAGACGGAGAAGTGACAGTCCTGCCGGCTGACGGAATAGCCGGTTGAAGGGTGTAGGTGTCGATCGCGGTAGGCAAATCCGCCGCGAGAGCCGAACCTGACAGTATACGGAGCGCTTGCGCAACGTAATATGGACGTAACCATGCTCCCAAGAAAATCCGCTAAACTTATCCATGCGGCACCCGTACCGTAAACGGACACACGTGGTCGGGTTGAGAATACTGAGGCGCTCGAGTGATTCACGGTTAAGGAACTAGGCAAATTGACCCTGTAACTTCGGGATAAAGGGTCCTCGTCGTAAGGCGAGGCGCAGAGAATAGGTCCAGGCAACTGTTTAACAAAAACACATGGCTGTGCTAAATGGAAACATGATGTATACAGCCTGACACCTGCCCGGTGCCGGAAGGTTAAGAGGAGATGTCATCCGCGAGGAGAAGCGTTGAATTGAAGCCCCGGTAAACGGCGGCCGTAACTATAACGGTCCTAAGGTAGCGAAATTCCTTGTCGGGTAAGTTCCGACCTGCACGAATGGTGTAATGATCTGGACACTGTCTCAACCGTGAGCTCGGTGAAATTGTAGTATCGGTGAAGATGCCGATTACCCGCGATGGGACGAAAAGACCCCGTGAACCTTTACTATAGCTTTACATTGAATTTGGGCAGACGATGTGTAGGATAGGCCGGAGGCTTTGAAGGGGGTACGCCAGTATCCTTGGAGCCGCCGTTGAAATACGGCCCTTCGGTTGTTTGAGTTCTAACTCCCGGACGGGAGGACACTGTATGGTGGGTAGTTTGACTGGGGTGGTCGCCTCCAAAAGCGTAACGGAGGCTTCTAAAGGTGCCCTCAGACCGATTGGTAACCGGTCGCAGAGTGTAATGGCATAAGGGCGCTTGACTGGGAGAGATACAACTCGATCAGGTAGGAAACTAGAGCATAGTGATCCGGTGGTTCCGCATGGAAGGGCCATCGCTCAAAGGATAAAAGGTACTCCGGGGATAACAGGCTGATCATTCCCAAGAGCTCATATCGACGGAATGGTTTGGCACCTCGATGTCGGCTCGTCACATCCTGGGGCTGGAGAAGGTCCCAAGGGTTGGGCTGTTCGCCCATTAAAGTGGCACGCGAGCTGGGTTCAGAACGTCGTGAGACAGTTCGGTCTCTATCTATCGTGGGCGCAGGAGATTTGAGGGGCTCTGACACTAGTACGAGAGGACCGTGTTGGACGTACCACTGGTTTACCGGTTGTCCCGCCAGGGGCACCGCCGGGTATCTAAGTACGGATCGGATAAGTGCTGAAAGCATCTAAGTACGAAGCCGGCCTCAAGATTAGATCTCCCTTAAGGGTGGTTATAGACGATGACCTTGATAGGCCACAGGTGTAAGGGCGGCGACGTCCGAGCCGAGTGGTACTAATAGCCCGGGACTTTCCTCACGTGAAGGTTGATATATTTTAAGGCGATAAGGCGAAGCTGGTCTCTTCGGATTGATGTCCGGTCAAAATCTTGATAATGAAATTAAGGTGGCTATAGCACGAGGGATCCACCTCTTCCCATTCCGAACAGAGAAGTTAAGCCTCGTCACGCCGATGGTACTGCGTAACAGTGGAAGAGTAGGTAGCCGCCGTCTTGAAGAAGGCGATAGCCGATGGAGAGGAGTCAGTCCGTAAGGGGTGACTCCTTTTTCTGTTATATACACCAGCCGTCGTAGAGACCTAGCGTGCCGCATCTCGTATCGTCTGACGATATTCTAAGTTACCATTTGAAGGGATGAGACGCTGCACGCTACGTCTCTACAATTGGGTGAGATTTCATTGTTTGCTGAATCGGGAACAATAAAGTTCGTATCTTGCCGTTATATTAAGAATTCACCGAATGATTCTGATTTATGAGCAGCATATATGATTCTCGTCAAAGATGGAAATTAGGCTTTATTTTTGCCGCTGTATTGATCGCTATGGCTTCTGTGGTAGTCTCGGATCTCTTGATTAAAGATCTGGCCCGAGAAGAGCGTCAGAAGATCGAGGTTTGGAGTGAGGCAACCCGGGTCATGACCAGTGAGAATCCAAGCCTTAATATGAATCTTATCCTAAAAATCATCCAAGGGAATACTTCTATTCCTGTTATATTATGCAGCGAGACGGATAGCGTGGTTTCTTACAATAATATAGAGATTCCGGAAAAGAATGTAGCGCAGTTCATGACGAATAAGGTTAAGGAACTGAGAACCAAAAATCCTCCGATCGTAATTGACATGGAGGATGGTACTTACCAATATTTATATTACGATGATTCGATTATCTTAAAGCGACTGCTTGTTTATCCCTATGCGCAATTATCAGTTGTATTTGTTTTTATATTAATCGCTTTTTTAGCCTTGGCTAGTACAAAGAAGGCAGAACAGAATAAAGTGTGGGTGGGGTTATCGAAAGAGACGGCTCACCAATTAGGAACGCCTATATCCTCGCTAATCGCTTGGGTTGAATATTTGCGAACGAAAGATATAGATCCTTCTCTATTGACAGAGATGGATAAGGATGTGAAACGCTTACAAACGATAGCGGAGCGTTTCTCTAAAATCGGTTCAGATCCGGATCCGGTTCCGACAAATATCGTGGAATCCATCCGTGCGGCTTTGGGATATATGGAGACCCGTATTTCCTCGAAGGTGAAAATTAATACGTATTTGCCGGAGCGGCCGATATTGGTCTTAATGAATGATTCCCTGTTCGCTTGGGTAATCGAGAACCTGACGAAAAATGCGGTGGACGCTATGGAGGGGCAGGGTGAGATTTCGCTAAAAGTAGAGGAAAGAGAGAAGGTCGTGCTGATCGATTTGGCTGATACCGGAAAAGGTATCCCGAAATCAAAATTCAAGACGGTTTTCAATCCGGGGTATACGACCAAGAAACGTGGCTGGGGACTAGGCTTGTCCTTGGTAAAGCGTATTATCGAGTCCTTCCAAGGAGGAAAGATTTTCGTGAAGAGTTCGGAGCTGGGGAAAGGGACGACTTTTCGTATAAAATTGAAGAAATATAAGGGTTAAATCGTATTATAGGAAAAAATAAGCATAAAGGTATTGTTTTTGTATTTAGTTTTTTCGTACCTTTGCAAGGTTTTTACACTAAAAGGCTTTGGGGAAATTTAAATTATATAATGTAGATTTGAAAAATCTCTCTCCGGGAGTACACGAATTCGAGTATCTTTTGGAGAACAAGTTTTTTGTGGACATTGACGGAACCGAGGTCCAGAAGGGCAAAGTGAAGGTTCATCTTACCGTAAAACGGTCGTCAATGATGTTTGAGATGAACTTTCAGATAGAAGGGGTTGTTGTTGTTCCATGCGATAGATGCTTGGACGATATGGAAATTCCTATTGATACCCACAATCGTCTGGTGGTAAAATTCGGCAAGGAATATGCCGAGGAAAGTGATGAGGTTGTCGTGATACCGGAAGAGGAGGGCGCTATTAATTTGGCGTGGTTCCTGTATGAGTTTATCGCTTTGGCGGTTCCCATGAAGCATGTACATGCGCCGGGTAAATGTAATAAGGCAATGTCGTCTAAATTGAAGAAACATACCGCCAGAAGTTCGGATGAGACCGAAGACGATTTTGAGGATGACATGGGAGGTGATGATTTGGCGTTGGAAGATGACGGAAACGCTAGTCCTGCCGATCCTCGTTGGGATGCTCTGAAAGGTTTGCTAGAGAATGATAACAATTAAATAAATAAAACAATGGCACATCCTAAAAGAAGACAAGGTAAGACAAGAACAGCCAAGAGAAGAACTCATGACAAGGCTGTAGCTCCAACAATGGCAATTTGCCCGAACTGTGGCGCATGGCACATCTATCACACAGTATGTGGTGAGTGCGGTTATTACAGAGGTAAATTAGCGATTGAAAAAGAAGCTGCTGTGTAAGTTTGTCAACTTATATGGTTTGATGAACAAAAGAAATAGCCCTAAAAGTTTTTTTAGGGCTTTTTTTTAATTGGGATAAGTAGTCCTTTTATTTTTAAAGTTATGGATAAGATAAATGCGGTTATCACAGGAGTGGGTGGATACGTTCCTGAAGATGTATTGACGAATGAGGATATTTCCAAGATGGTCGATACGACGGATGAGTGGATCATGACTCGTGTGGGTATTAAGGAGCGCAGGATATTGAAAGGGGAGGGCGTAGGACTCTCTTACATGGGTATACGGGCCGTGAAGCAATTGCTCGAGAAAACGAACCTGAATCCGGAAGAAGTAGAGGTTGTCTTGACCGCTACGACTACCCCGGATCATCATTTCCCGACAACTTCTTCTATCATCGCTTATCATACAGGTTGTAAGAATGCGATGACTTTTGATATGCAAGGTGCGTGCGCAGGCTTCTTGTATGCTTTGGAGACGGGCGCTAATTATATTCGCTCGGGGCGTTATAAGAAGGTGGTTGTCGTATCGGGTGATAAGATGACATCTATTACAGATTATCAAGATCGTTCTACTTGTCCTTTGTTCGGGGATGCTTGCGGAGCGGTCTTGCTGGAGCCAACTACCGAGGAGTTCGGTGTCTTGGATACTATTTTACGGACAGACGGCGTAGGCTATCCGCATCTGATCATGAAATCGGGCGGCTCGGCTTATCCTCCTTCTCACGAGACGGTGGACAACCGTGAGCATTTCGTTTATCAAGATGGACGTGTGGTGTTCAAGTACGCGGTTTCTTATATGGCGGACGTGGCCGCTGAGATCGCGGAGAAGAATGGCTTGACGCATGATGATATCGCGTGGATCGTTCCTCACCAAGCGAACCTGCGGATTATCGACGCTACGGCGAAACGCTTGGGCGTAGATATGGATAAGGTGATGATCAATATCCAGAAATATGGCAACACAAGCGCCGGTACGATTCCTATTTGTCTATGGGAATGGGAGAATCAATTGAAAAAAGGAGATAACCTGATCCTTGCCGCTTTTGGAGCGGGCTTTACGTGGGGAGCGGTTTATCTGAAATGGGGGTATGATGGAAAAAAAGCATAAATCGGGTTTTGTCAATATCGTTGGAAACCCAAACGTAGGTAAGTCTACGTTGATGAATCGTTTGGTCGGGGAGCGGATCTCTATTATCACCTCGAAGGCGCAAACGACAAGGCATCGTATTATGGGTATCGTGAATACCGACGATATGCAAATCGTGTATTCTGACACGCCGGGAGTCTTGCGGCCGAATTATAAGTTGCAGGAATCCATGCTTAATTTCTCTCAATCCGCCTTAGGCGACGCCGACGTGCTGTTGTACGTGACGGATGTCGTCGAGACGATTGATAAAAATAACGAGTTCCTAGCACGGGTACAGAGCATAGAGTGTCCGGTTCTCTTGTTGATCAATAAGATCGACCAGACCAATCAGCCGGAGCTGGAGAAGCTCGTGGCCCAGTGGAAGGAATTGCTTCCGAAGGCCGAGATCATCCCGATCTCCGCGCTTTCGAATTTCAATATAGATTACGTGAAGCGTCGGGTGGAGGAGTTGATGCCTGATTCCCCGCCTTATTTCGAGAAAGACGCCTTGACCGATAAACCGGCCCGTTTCTTCGTGACAGAGATCATTCGTGAGAAAATCTTGTTATATTATCAGAAGGAAATACCTTACGCAGTAGAAGTGGTCGTCGAGTTGTTCAAGGAAGATGATGAGCTGATCCATATCAAGGCGCTGATCATCGTGGAGCGTGATACCCAGAAGGGGATTATCATCGGGCATCAAGGGCAAGCATTGAAGAAAGTAGGTGCTATGGCCCGGAAGGATATCGAACGTTTCTTCGGAAAGAAGGTGTTTTTGGAAATGTTTGTCAAAGTGGAAAAAGACTGGCGTAACCGTGACAACATATTGAAGAACTTCGGTTATCAGCTGGACTAATAATAGCATACGAAAGGAGAATTTATGGGAAATATAGTAGCGATAGTGGGGAGACCCAATGTAGGTAAGTCAACCCTTTTCAACCGGTTGACGGGTACCCGTCAGGCGATCGTGAACGAGGAGGCTGGTACTACCCGCGACCGTCAGTACGGCAAGGTGGAGTGGACCGGCAAGGAGTTTTCGCTGATTGACACAGGCGGATGGGTGGTTAACTCGGAGGATGTTTTCGAGGAGGAGATCAACAAGCAGGTAAAAGTGGCCATCGAGGAGGCGGACGTGATCTTGTTCGTCGTCGATGTATTGAACGGCATCACGGATCTGGACATGGAGGTGGCGCAGATCTTGCGCCGTTGCAAGCGGCCGGTGATCGTGGTGGCGAACAAGGCGGATAATTATGATCTGCATCCGGCCTCGGCGGAGTTTTACTCGTTTGGCTTGGGAGATCCTTTCTGCATCTCGGCCATCAATGGTTCTTATACCGGGGATTTGCTGGATAAGATCGTGGCGACGTTGCCCGAGGAGAAGGTGGAGATACTGGAGGAGGAGTTGCCCCGTATCGCGATTATAGGACGCCCGAACGCGGGAAAATCTTCTCTTATCAATGCTTTTATTGGCGAGGATCGGCATATCGTTACCGATATCGCGGGCACGACCCGTGATTCCATCTACACGAAATATAATAAATTCGGCTTGAACTTCTATTTGGTGGATACGGCGGGTATCCGTAAGAAGGGGAAGGTGAATGAGGACTTGGAGTATTACTCGGTGATCCGTTCGATCCGCGCGATCGAGAACTCGGATGTTTGCGTGCTGATGTTGGACGCTACGAGGGGCATTGAGAGCCAGGATATGAATATCTTCTCGCTGGTGCAGAAGAATAAGAAGGGATTGGTGGTTTGTGTGAATAAGTGGGACTTGATCGAAGATAAGAGCCAGAAGGTGATCGACTCGTATACGACCGCTATCCGCGAGCGTCTGGCTCCGTTTACCGACTTCCCGATCTTGTTTATCTCCGCTCTGACGAAACAACGTATCCTGAAGGTGCTGGAGACCGCCAAGGAGGTTTACGAGAATCGCTCCAAGCGTGTCCCTACGGCCAAGCTGAACGAGGTGATGCTTCCGATCATCGAGAATTATCCTCCCCCAGCATGGAAGGGTAAGTATATCAAGATCAAATATATCACCCAGCTCCCGGCGGGCAGCGTGCCTTCTTTCGTGTTCTTCTGTAACTTGCCGCAATGGATCAAGGACCCGTACAAACGTTTCCTTGAGAACAAGATCCGCGAGAACTGGGATTTTACCGGTACGCCGATTAATATATTTATCCGGGAAAAGTAAATACTAGATACAAAAAAGCCGCTTCCTGTAACGGGGAGGCGGCTTTTTCTATTTAGAATAGGTCGGAATGCGTTCCGATATCGGTGAAAAGCAAGATTAGCTCCGTGTCATCTTGGCTCCATATCAGCAGCCAGTCTCCTTGGATATGGCATTCCCACAATCCTGCGTATTTCCCGGATAGCTTATGCGGGTGGTATTGGGAGGGAAGGGAACCGGTATTTTTGAGGATTTCTACAGTCTCTAATAAGAGGTTTATATCCAAGTGCCGCTTCTTGCACCGCTTGATGTCACGTTCGAATTTGGAAGTGGTATGTACGGTATAAGTCATAGCTCTAGCATTTTTTGCTTGAATGCCTCAAAGTTCTCGTATTTGTGTATCCTTCCTGCCTTCACGTCCTCCAAGGCCTCGTCCAATCCGGATTTCTTCTGTGCCTTCACCTTGCCTTCCAGCGAAGTGATGAATTTCTTCAAGATGTCGGCGTATTTCTCGGGGATGGTTACCTCGAATGTCTTTAATGATGTCGTTGTCTCCATATCGCTCTGTTTTAGGAATTTCCTTCGCGAATATACGGAATAAAAAGAGAAGGGGAATTGTTTTCCTTCTCTTTTTATTTCCCGCTTCCGCGTCGGGAGGGAGGGACGTGACGGTTAGATCTCGTCCGGGCTCTCGGAGTCTCCGCCGGGCGTAGGCTCGGGTGTAGGCTCGGGAGCGGGCGCCGGTTTCTTGGCGGAGGCCATGCGCTGGTTGTAGGCGGCGGTGGTCTCGGCGATCAGCTGGTTGAGGGCGGCGATGAAGGCGGTCGCTTTCTCGGACGGCTTCGCTACGCTATGGGACTGGGCCAGCAGGGTGAGGTCGTCGTAATAGACGTCGATCCGCTTGCGCAGGTTGGCGCCGCTTTCCTTTTTGGAGGTGGTCCGGTTTTGGACGCGTTGCTGCGACAGGCGGTCGTAGGCGTTATTCTCTTTCTCCAGTTCGGCGAGGTAAGCGTCGAGGCCGAGCGTGGTGACGTACGGCTTGTTCTCGTCCTTGCGCAAATCCAGCAAGAGGCCCTTTATCTTGGCGGTCTCCTGCGCCATGGGAAGGCGGGCGATGCCGTTATAGGGCTTGATGACCTTGTATAGGTACTTGCCCGCGTCACGCTCGGCCTCCAACGGGAGGGTACCGGCCCGTGAGATGCGGGTGATGATATAGATGGCGAGGTTGTCGCGGTTGGTATCGTGCAAGGTCATTTGCTCGGTCTCCTGCGAGGTGCGGCTCTCGTCCACCACGTCGGCCATGGCGAGGAGGTCTGCCTCGTAGGTCTCGAGGAATTCTTTGGTGAGGCCCAGCTCGGGGATGCCGTCGTTGCCGGTCAGCAGGGAGATCTCGTCGGGGGACTCGGAATCGCCGTCACCGCTATTTCCGTTGGCTAGGTCGAGGACGTGGTTCATGAAGGAGAGGTACTCGGCGTTGTTGAAAAGAGAGAGCGGAAGTGTCTTGATTTTTGTGTAAGTACTCATGGTAAATTTGATTTAGAGTTTAAAAACTTCTCTAAGTTAGGGATATTTGCTGAATAAGGGCTTCTTAGGTCTAAAAAATGGGGATTGAATGGCGCGAATAATCATCTTAGCCCTAAGAAGTCATTTTTCACCCTTCGAGGGCATTTCTTAGGGCTAAGAGACATTAAGAATCTGATTGTTTTGCGAATGTTTTAAAAAAACACGATCTTCGCGACGTATTGGAAAAATAACGTAGAAGCGTTTCGATATTATCTTGTACTGGAATCTGGACAATTTCATTACCCAAGATAATAGGAAAATGGCTCCTGCGCTTTATCTGTTATATACCTACCCATTCATGGATAGATTATATACCTGCATAAGGCGTGGGATCATTGTCTTATTATTGGGTAAGGGCAGTCCAGAGCCTCAGTACAGTGATAGACAATGGTCTCCACGCTTCTTTTATTTGTTAACCGCCTACCGGAGGAGGCACGGGAGGAAGAATGTGATAAAGATATGAGAAAATTGGTTTATTTGTTAGGTTTATTATTTTTTATGGCCTGTGGAGAAGATGCTAAAGAGGGAATTATTCCTGAACCTGATGTTCCTTATGATTATAGTGAGTTCGGCGGCTATCATGTGAAGGATACTGTCGGTTACGATATGGCGACGCTTGAGTTTTACTCATCTAATGATACGGCTTGGATTTATGCGATTAAAGGTCAAAAGGTGTGGTTTGGTATGTTCAATGACAATACGAAAGAACAAATTACGGAATGGAAGGCCTCCTCAAGTGAGGAATCAGACTACACCAGTTCATTTCTTGGTAATCCATTTAAGGTAGGAGATAAATATGTATGTTTCATGAAGATTGCTCCTGAGTTATATAAACCTTTTTTGTTGAAAGAGGAAAGCGCTATCTCTCTTAAAGAACGAGAAGCCAGTTGGGGAAGTGAGAACTTTTTTTCAGTTAGAGAGTTTGGAGAGAATATATTGGTTTATCATCCTCATTTTTATGGTAACCTATTATATTCATCAGAAGGAGTTGAGGTCATAAATTCTGTGGCTTTTCAGGATGATCCTGAATCTGATAATGAGTATTTATCAGGTTTTAAGAATGATAAAGTGTGGTTTGGTATATACGAAAATGGTGAATTGCGAGAAGAATATACGGGCGAGAATGTTTATGATAGAAATATAAAGATCAATAAAGGATATGGCGAATACGAGGAATATTTTGTGAAGGCCTTGTCTTTCGGTTATTCGAGCGGTTTGTTGAAAACAGAATGGGGGTATGTATTTTATCCTACGATCAAAGATTCTGAAAGTGGTGGTTATATTCATGATATGTTTTTTTGTAATGGAGGGAAAATGTTTCCGGTCTTTGTTGGAACATATTATTTAGATATAAGGAATTGGTATGATGGAAGTGTTCTAATGGGTAACAAAGTAGTCTTCTCTCCGGAAGGTAAGAGGCTGATAGAATTTGAAGATAATGATCTAGGAGATGATAGGATGTTGAGTGTATTTTGTAAAGAACCTAGTTCTTATACTCATATAATAAGGTTGATGCATGCAAGGATGTGGGCTGATTATACGGTGGTTACTATCGACAAATATGATTTGGAATCAAAGAATTCTCTTTGGAGCGTGAATGTGGATGCGCTGGGAGAATGTGCTGTGAATAGTAAATTTGTTGCTAAGGTATTGGGAAAAGATAAAAATATTTGGACGATGGAAGTGTCTGTGATATCATTTGAAGGACAAGAAAAGATCTCGAATTTTAAGTTGAATACGGATACGGGTGAGATTATCTATTTATAATCATTATCTGTGATAAGATCCTTTTAACGGATTAGTGAAAATATCTATATGACCATAAAACCTTCTCCGTCAAATCTTATTGTATGAAATGGAGAAGGTTTTATAGTTCCATATATTTTATTTTTCCAATATCCCTATCATGCCCCCCTTCAGCACCGGGATATGGTTTATGATAAGCGTCCAAAGAAAATCGGGATCGATCTTTAGTATCCTATTTTGGCCTACCCTCAAAGTAACTCTCAGTCTCTTCGATAGAAAGTAGCACATCATAAAGATGTTTCTCGATATATTCATCCATAGATCAGCAATTTTGTATTATCAATATTCTTTCTTAGGATCGGGTTCCGGATCGACTTGTCCTCTAGCAAGTCGATCTCCCGGTGGAAGATGGCAGATAAGGCGTTGCGCAGATCGAAGAAATTATTCACGTAATTCACCTGTTCCACCTCTTTGTCGAAATCCACCACAAGATCAATATCGCTCTTCTCCGTGAAGCGGTTCGTGAGGACGAAACCTGAAGCGAACCGCCGGCCTTGTCTTAAGCCTCCACCCCATTCCTGTACAAGTAATCCGGAGCGAAATCTGCCCCATTGTACCATTCGAGCGCCCAGTGTGTGAGCCCGAACTGGACGAAATTCCGGAGGTCTTTCAATGGCTCGAAAAGTTTCCCTTTCAGTAAAGGGAGGAAGTTCACTAATTTCACCTTACCGTTGCTAAATTCCAATCGCATGGTATAGCCCTTTACATATTCCACGCCAGTGACGCGTATTAAATCTATATCTTCAGTCATAACTTTTTCTCTTTTAAATGGGTCTTAGGGGATTTTCATCACGAATATATGGAATAAAAAAGATAAGGGTACGAGTTCGCCTCTCTTTTTTGTCTTTCTTTCATCCACATTTCCTTGAAACCCTTGGAATCCCCATTTATAATCGTACCTTTATGTCTCTTTACCTTAAAAATTAAAAATAATCATGTTTACGCCATCAATGACAAACGAGGAAATAGAGGCAGTGGCCTATAAGGACTTTCTGGAGATCCGGGGAAGAGTGGAAATCGCGAAGGATAAATTCGTACAAAGGGTGAGATGCACGCCCCCGGGATTTTGGGCCTTGCATTCCTTGCAGGAGACACATACCCTTCAAACCCGCTCCAAGAATACATGGACTGTATATTTCTATTATTTGTACACGACACCGGCCGGTGCCGTGAAAGTCTCATCTATGATCTACACCTCCCTGCCGGGAGATGAAGGCACGGATTACCTGTTTATGAATAATCTCGACCGCTTCCGGCTGGAGAGGGTGAGCTCGCATTTCTCGCGACAATACGAGGAACGCTATATCGACCCGAACCAGATCCAACTGAACGGCCTTCTGCCCGCTATCTATTTCATGAGGACTGCCGGCGACCGGAAGATCGCTCCCTACACTCCCGATACATGGACCGAGGAAGAGAAAAAGGACAAATATCTCTTCGTGTCGGAGCAAGGGACCATGGAGGCGAAGCTGGAGGGGCGTGTGGAGACCTACCTTACTTTCAGGAAGCCGGAACAATCGGGTGATTAAATAAGTAGAGGGCGAGGTTGATACCCCGCCCTCCCGATAACTAGGTAGATACCTCCGGGCTTATCTTTTCAGAAGATCGATCCTCTCGCCGGGCAACAGTACCGCATGAACCTTCTCCGTTACCCGCCCCTTCACGTTGAAGGAATCCCTTAGGCGGATGTCGGCGGCGGAGGAACCGATCTGCGCCTCATATTTACCGGACTCTACGACCCAATGACTGGCGCTCTCGTCGAAGGAGGCCAGATCCGTATCTTTCACCTTGAAGATGATCTCACGGCTCTCGCCCGGCTGGAGGAGTTGGGTCTTGGCGAAACCTCTCAACTCTTTCGCCGGCTTATCCATGCTCTTGCCGGGGGCGGAGATATATAGCTGGACCACTTCCTTCCCGGCTACCGGGCCATTGTTCGTGATCGTGCAACTGATGCTGTAGTCCGTATCGCCCATGAACACTTTCAAGCTCGAATAATTGAAAGTAGTATACGACTGTCCGTAGCCAAACGGATAGGAGACGGGCACGCCGAACGTATCGAAGTAACGGTAGCCCACGTAGATACCCTCCTCGTAGTTGGTATAGTCAATATTCTTACGATCCGTATGCTCTGGGCCTCCTCCCATGAAGCCGGCTAACATTTCTTTCAGGTCGATACCCGAAGCGTCCGGGAAATTCTTCGTGGAGGCTACGTCGGCGATGCTCACGGGGAAAGTCATCGGGAGCTTACCGGAAGGATTCACCTTTCCGGACAGGATATCGGCTACCGTGTTACCCCCTTCCTGCCCGGCTTGCCAAGCCAATAGGATGGCGTCCGGTTCCGATTTCCAGCTGGCGGTCTCGATCACGCCTCCGATATTCAAGATTACGACCACCTTCTTCCCTTCCTTATGGAAAGCGTCGGAAACCGATTGGATCAACGCTCGCTCATTCTCCGTCAGGTTGAAATCTCCCTCGATCTTCCGGTCTTGGAACTCTCCCGAGCTACGGCCTATCGTAACGAAGGCGATATCCGCCTCTTTCGCCTTAGCGGCCAGCCCTGCGGCATCCGGTACGAACTCCGGGATACGAGGGTGGTTGAAGAAAGCGGCGGCGGGACTCGTGTCTTTCGGCTGTTTCGCCTTTTCCTCGGTACTGTATTTCTCGTATAAGGCTTTCACTTCGGCGTCCATGGTATAACCGGCGTTCTCCAGACCTTCCACGAGGGATACGGTATAAGCCTTGTTCACGTCGCCGCTGCCGGTGCCTCCGGCGATAAAATCGTACGAGGTGGTACCGTAAGCCGCTATCTTCTTGATACCCGGGGCCAGCGGCAAGGCATTATTCGTATTCTTTAATAAAACCATACCTTCGGAAGCGGACGCACGGGTTACCTCGGCGTGAGCTTTCAGGTCCGGTTTGTCGGAATGGGCGTATTGGGCAAAGCGGGGGGCTTGAAGAATCAGTCGTAATACACGGGTTACGTCCGTATCCACGTCGTCGATAGAGAGAGAACCGTCCTCAAGCGCTTTTAGGAGGGCCTCTTTCTGGTCTGGCCGGCCGGGCATCAGCAGATCGTTTCCGGCGTGGATCTGGGCGGGGGCGTTCTTGCCGCCAAACCAGTCGGTCATGACAAGGCCGCTAAAACCCCATTCGTCACGGAGGATGGTCGTTAGCAAATCACGGCTTTCGGAGGCATACTCACCATTTATCTTATTGTAGGAAGACATGACCGTCCACGGGCTTGCCTCTTTTACGACCATCTCGAAACCTCTTAGGTAAATCTCCCGCAAGGCACGAGGGGTGAGGCGGGCATCCGTTCCCGTCCGGTTGGTCTCTTGATTATTGACGGCAAAATGCTTGATGGAGGTTCCCACGCCATTGCTTTGGATACCGTTTACCATCGCTGTCGCTATCCGGCCCGTCAAGTAGGGATCTTCGGAATAATACTCGAAGTTACGTCCGCAGAGAGGGCTTCGGTGGATATTCAGCGCAGGGGCCAAGAGTACGTCGCAACCGTATTCTTTCACCTCGTCGCCCATGGCGTTGCCTACGTTTTTGACCAATGCGGTGTTCCATGTGGAGGCTAGCAAGGTAGCGACCGGGAATGCCGTGCAATAATAGGTCGCCTCGTTCCCCTCGCGAGTCGGGGAGATACGTAATCCGGCGGGACCGTCGGCCACTACGATAGCGGGGATTCCCAGACGTTCGATCGGGAAGGTCGTTCCGGCGGCTCCCGGCACTATATTTTGCGTGCTGCCGACTACGGCTGATTGGCCGCCGAACCCGGGCATTCCGGTTCCGACTAACAGGGATACTTTCTCTTCGGCAGTCATGGCGGCTACGATTTTCTCGATAGGATCTTTACCCAATTGCGGCAAGGTTTGGGAGTGCCCTACTTGCATGGCCATCGTAAGGCATGTGCCCATTAATAGTTTGTTCATATAGAATGGTTTTTGTGTTTTTCAGTGCCCCAAAAATAGGCGAAGGAATCGAGGCGGACAAAGAAAAAGAAAGGTATCGGAGGTAAGGATTTCGTTTTTTGATGAATATCAAACATTGTAGGGGCTTGATGATATATTTAGGGGACGCAGACTGCGTGCTCTGCGTAGTCTGCGTCCTGTACTATTTATAATGTATTCAGAAGTTTATGAATCTCATTAACCATCTGCGTAGCGGATTCTTGTGTCTCGGATAAACCTTCCGGAGTGATCTTGGCAACCGTCTTGTTCAACTTCTCGAGTTTGCCTTTAGCTCCTTTCGTTGTCAGCTCTTCCCGGAGGATGCGGATCTTCTCGCAATCTTGTATACCCTCGACCAAACGTTCGAAGCGAATGCTACTGCGTGGACCGGGATAAATACTGTATGTATCGCCTGCCGCCCAAGTGCGGAAACGCGAGTCACGCAGAGGATCGGCGGTCCAGCTATTAACTGCCCAACGTAGATAACCGTCGTAACCACCGGCTACGGCGTGCAAGACCGTCCACGCCGCTTCCGCCGGATCGGAGAAGGTAAAGGTATTCGGGAACGCTTCTGCGCAACAGGTATAAACGGTACTGATCTGTCCCGCTTTATCACGGGCAGCCTTTACGTCTTCTGGGAATTTATGTCCATAGGGAATACTTAAATAGTATAAGTCCGATTGAATTTCCGGATGATAATTTCCGGCCAGCGTGATCTTGAACTCCGGATCGGCTTGCTTGATAACCTTGATCGCCTCACGCATCGCTTCCATCGGACGCTCGTCCATAGAGATAGCGGTTTTCTCGAACCAGCCTTTCTCGCGAAGGTGGCGGGAGAAATCTTTTAGGAAAGTACCCCAATAGTCTGCGTAAGCGGCGTCACCCGGTTTAGTGTTGAGGAATTGTACACGATTTGTCGCCTCGTCGTAATAATCGAAAGATAAAGCCCAAGGGATCATGGTGTAGCAACTGATCATATCATTGATACCGATCTCGTTCATCATGAATTCCACCCATTTGTCGAAGACGGCGTAATCATATGCCCAAGTGCCGTCTATCTTCTTGATCCGGGTGATCATGCTGTCGAAATGATCCTCGGTTTGTCCGGCCCAAGGTTTATGCATGATACTGGTGGTGATAGCGCGCTGTCCGGCGTTCGCCAGCATTTTCATGATCGGGCGCATAGCGTCGAAATGTTCTTTGCTCCAAAGAGGAACTTGGTAGTAACGGGCCACGGAATACGGGTTCTGCCATAAGTCCAGATGGAAAGCCCAGTCCTTCGGGGCGGGAAGTGTGCGGTTCAATACGTCCACTTCTATTTGTAATTCCATGGGGGAGGTATTTTTTCCCGTGACGGTCAATGTCCCTTTATATTTACCGGCTTTCGCGGATTGAGGTACCCAGATATTCATCCAGATCGGCTGGGTGGTGCGTGCCTTGATATCACGGATCTTTACGATATCCAATACATCGGCTACGACGGAGGAATCCCATTCCGCCTTATTCTCTCGGTGGCCGCAACCGCCTTTACGGTCTTTATTCAACTCATCGGTCATGACGTAACGGACAAAGTTCGTCGTGATCGCGGAGGATGGGATGATGGAAGAACCGCTCTTCAAGTCGCTCACGGTGATAGAGGCATCCTCGAGTCCCACCTTGGTCCATAACACGGCTTGCGCGTTTACCCGTTCCCCTTTCCATGCTTTCGTCTGCCAGCGATTGCTTTTCTTGACATCGGGAATACTGAGTTTCGGATATCGTATATCGGTCGTACCCCAGCTTAATTGGGTTGGGGCCGATAACTTGTCCCAGATCTCGTCGCTGTCATGCGGTTTCGTGTCGGTCAATTCCGTATAGTCGCCTAGCGGGTATTTCTCGGATTGCTGGGCTACGGTAAAAGAACTTAGTGCCAGAAAGGCACAAAGGATGAAAGTGTTTTTCATACGATTGCTTATTTTAGAATATTAACTAGGGCAAAGATAGGAATTAATTGTCACTTGTCAACTAACCTCTTGTAGTGGCATACGAGCAGATTCCCCTCATCATCGTATAAGTGCATGCCGTTGCCCTCGCAATAACGGAACATCTTACAATCCGCGCATTCCCCTTTCTTCGCCCAGCCGCGGTCACGATAAGGCTTGAACTCGTTGTTCCATATATCTATGAACTTATCCTTGTAGATATTCCCTTGGTGGAAGTTAGCCCGGATACTGGGACAGCCCGAGATCGCTCCGTCCGCCAAGACCGAGGCCGTATTGATGCCGGCGTTGCATTGGAAGATCGAATCGCGTACCTCCGCCTCATAATTCCCGAGGAAGCCCTCACAGCCGTAGCTAACGTGTATCTTACCCTCTTTCCGGCAGAAGCGGATGAAGTTCATGAGCCATGTGAACTGCTCGTTCGTCAGTTGCAAATCGGTCTCAGTCGCGGCACGTCCAACTGGGAAGATCGTAAAGATACGCCACCGTTTTACACCCATCTCGATCAAGAAATCCTTGAAGAGTATCAAATCCTTGAAGTTGCGTTGGTTTACGCAAGTCACCACATCCCAGATGATCTCCTTTTCCTCGGCCAACATACAGATGGCATTCAGTGCCTTCTCGAAACTTTTAGGATTACGGCGAAGCCAGTTATGCGCTTCCTCGAAACCATCCAAGCTGATAGTCGCCGAGTGCAATCCGGAAGCCAAGAGCGAGTCGAGCCGTTCCCGGGTCATCAGATAACCATTGGAGACGATCCCCCAAGGATATCCCCTGCGATACAGTTCCAACCCGCATTTCTCGATATCCTTACGAACCAGCGCCTCGCCTCCGGTAAAGATGACGAGCACTTTGTTCGGCTCGACGTAAGGCGTGATATCGTCTATGACTTTCAGGAAGTCTTCGACAGGCATATCCGGGACAGAGGCCGAGACATGGCAATCGCTCCCGCAATGACGGCAGGATACATTACAACGAAGCGTACACTCCCAAAAGAGTGTACGCAATTCATGTAATTTAGCCCTGTTCTTCTTGATACTTCGAAAAAGCTCTAGGGCGATACGTTTTTTGATGTTTGGGCGTTTGTCCATATTTTATTCTTTTTTCTCTTTAAGTTTGATGTCGGGGATGTTAACCTCCGCTTTCCCATGGAACCAAGATTTACCTCCCTCAAATCCTTCGATCTTGACATCTATCGAATCCGTCTCGAATGATCCGTTTTCAGGCCCGTCAATATCTTTAGCGATAATGCGTACGATGCCCATTGGGGAATCCTCGAATTTTATATCGTAACTTCCGTCTTTTTGGGTTTGGGGTGATTTATATATTTCGCTTATATATGAGGGAGATAATACGTTATTATATATGCCCCCATAGTTGATCTCTATTCCTTGGATGGGATCTCCGTTCATATCTGTAACTTTTCCTTTCAACTCGTATTCTGCGTAAGGGCTACCATACTCATCTGTAGCGCCACAGGAAGTAACGCTGAAGCCTAGTAGAGAAAGAAGCCCCGCTAAAATCCAGTTAAAACCTTTTAATATGGAATGATACACTGTTTCCATTTTCTAGTTTTTGCGTGTTAGTTGGAAGTTAATTTCTTTTGATCCTTTACCCATTAACATCCCTTTCCCTTGTGATAATTCAATTTCGGCGAAATTTACGATAATAGAATCAGTTTTGCAAGCGTTTGGGTCATTCCAATACGAAGATAATTTTGTGTAGATGGTATGTTCGATTGCCGTAGCCTTATCGTAGGAGAATTGATATCGTCCGGTCTCATCCGTGATAGCCGGAAAGCTGGAAAGGTCGTCCTCTTGAGTAGGGGTATATGCCGGTGAGGTTAAGATTGCGACTCCGGCCAGCGGATAACCTTGATCATCAGTTACTTTTCCGTAGATCGTGTATAATGCGTAAGGTTCCGTATGTGTATCTACATATTCCTTAAGTGTGATCTTGATTTCCTTTGAGGCGCTACCTTCGTACCATCTATCGCCTCCAGTAAGTTCCTCGCTGTCGAAGATTACTTGAGTCGTATCGGATGCGAATTGTCCTCCGTTCATTTCTTCATCTATGTCTTCCGTGATGAATCGGTATTTTAGGATTGGAAAATCAGTTTTCTTCCAATCAAACTCTCCGTTAGCGTCGGTCCTTACGGTATCGGTATGCAGCCATCCGTAAGGATAAATTCTTGCGTCATTTCGATTGATACGTATTTGGGCGTTAGGTATCGGATGATCGTTTGTATCCACGACTTTTCCTTTTATCTGAAAATTGGCGTAAGGAGTGCCATATTCACAAATTATGGGACCTTCTCCCTCGTCGTCAGTGCAGGAGAAACCTAAAAGCATTAATAAACTCGCCAATACGCAGTTGGCTTTTTTCAACAATTGCAAGTGCATCCTTTTCATGGTGTAAATTATTTTTATTTACGATTCTATTTATTTGATGAATGGGACAGCAAAATAGTTGCATGCGAATGCGTAAGAAAATGTGATGACTTTTTGTATCTTTGCCACTTCAATGTAACAGATCAATTTATGAGAGATTTCATACGTATTTTAAAGCGTTTCGTTCCCCCTTACAAAAAGTATATGGTTCTGAACATCGTGTTCAATGTACTTTCCGCTATCTTGAACCTGTTTTCTTTCGCCTTGATTATCCCGATCCTTCAGATCTTGTTTAAGATGGATGAGGGGAATTACACCTTTATGGATTGGAATTTTAACGCGGGAAGCTGGGAGTCGTGGAAAGCCTTGCCGGAGTTGATCAAGAATAACTTTTTTTGGTATGTATCCGATCTGATAGAGGTACACGGAGGTTCGTTCGCCTTGATTATGTTGGGAATCTTCCTGATCGTGGCGACTTTCTTGAAAGTGGCGACCATGTATCTGGCCTTTTATACGATGATCCCGATCCGGACCGGAGTCGTTCGTGATATCCGTAATCAGATTAACAAGAAGATTACGCAGTTGCCGTTGAGCTTTTTCTCCGAGGAGCGAAAAGGGGATATTATCGCCCGTGTATCCGGAGACGTGAACGAGATTGAGACATCCATCATGAGTTCATTGGACATGTTATTCAAGAACCCGATCCTGATCTTGATCTATCTGGTGGGCATGATCGCTATCAGTTGGCAACTTACCGTGTTCGTCTTGATCCTGCTGCCGTTGGCGGGTTACGTAATGGGACAAGTCGGCAAGAAGTTGAAACGGAAGTCCTTGGAAGGACAGCGGCAATGGGGATTCCTGATGAGCCAGATCGAGGAGACATTAGGCGGACTCCGTATTATCAAGGCCTTTAACGCCGAGAAGAAGATACAAGACCGTTTCGAGCGAAGCAATGATACCTTCCGCCGGTTGACAAACCGTATCTATCGCCGCCAACAAATGGCGCACCCGATGAGCGAGTTTTTGGGAACCGTTACGATCGCTATCGTACTTTGGTATGGAGGTACGCTGATCTTGAGCGCGAATAGCCCGATCGACGCTCCTACGTTTATTTATTATCTGGTTATTTTCTATAGCATTATCAATCCAGCGAAAGATCTAAGTAAGTCGGTTTATGCGATCCAGAAAGGTCTGGCCTCCATGGAGCGTGTCGATAAGATCTTGAAGGCGGAGACGGATATCCATGACCCGGAACATCCGAAGAAGATCGCCTTGAAAGAGAAAATCAGTTATGAGGATGTTTGGTTTAAATATCAGGAAGCTTGGGTCTTGAAAGGAATCAATCTGGATATCCGGAAAGGAACGACCGTGGCCTTGGTCGGTCAATCCGGTTCGGGCAAAAGTACCTTGGTGGATCTATTGCCTCGCTTTTATGATGTGAATAAAGGGAATATCCGTATTGATGATACGGATATCCGTGAGGCTACCCTTTTCGATCTTAGGGGATTGATGGGAAATGTCAATCAAGAGGCTATCTTGTTTAACGATACTTTCTTCAACAATATCGCTTTTGGAGTGGAAGGGGCTACGATGGAACAGGTGGAGGAAGCCGCCCGCATCGCTAACGCTCACGATTTTATCATAGCGAGTGAGAAAGGTTACGATACCAATATCGGCGACCGGGGTGGAAAACTGTCCGGCGGACAACGCCAGCGAATCAGTATCGCCCGTGCGATCTTGAAGAATCCCCCGATCTTGATCTTGGATGAGGCCACATCCGCCTTGGATACGGAATCCGAACGTTTGGTACAAGAAGCGTTGGAGAACTTGATGAAGAACCGTACGACCGTAGTGATCGCCCACCGTCTCTCTACGATCCGTAACGCAGATGAGATCTGTGTGATGCATGAGGGTGAGATCGTAGAACGGGGCAAACACGAGGAGTTGTTGGCTTTGGATGGCTATTATAAACGACTATGTGATATGCAAAGCTTTTAGGGTGATACTGTAACCCGGGTTGCAGTGGATCGCCTCTTCGGCTTTTGATGGAAAAACAATAACAAGGAATAATCGTATGAATATGAAAGGACTTTATTTGATTTTGTTATCGTTCCTTTTCGGTTGTAATTTGCCGGATATGCAGACCGGGAAGGAGGTCTCATATTATTTTGATCAACCAGCGCAGATATGGGAAGAAACTTTGCCTTTGGGAAACGGCCGTATCGGTATGATGCCGGATGGTGGTATTGAGCGGGAGAATGTTGTCCTGAATGAGATCTCCCTGTGGTCCGGAAGTAAGCAAGATACGGACAATCCTTATGCGTATTATTCTTTGGCGAATATTCGTCGCCTTTTATTTGAGGGACGGAATGACGAGGCACAGGATTTGATGTATAAAACTTTCGTCTGCAAAGGGACCGGAAGTAATCTGGGTGACGGTGCGAACGCTCCGTATGGGAGTTACCAATTATGCGGAAATCTAGTGCTGAAATATACGTATCCGAATGAATCGGATTCTATCGCTGAGTATCGCAGGCGGTTGAACCTAAGCGAGGCTATCGCTTCCGTCTCTTTTAAAAGGGGGAATGTGAATTATCAACGGGAAATGTTTACCTCTTTTTCCGGTGATCTGGGAGTGATTCATTTGGTAGCGGATACGGATCGGGCTTTGAATTTCTCATTGGGTATGAATCGTCCGGAACATGCGACGATCTCTTTGGACGGAAAGGACTTGCTGATGCGGGGACAACTGCCGGACGGGGTGGATACGTTGGAGATGAAAGGGATGCGTTTCGCCTCTCGTGTCCGTATCGTCTTGCCGAAGGGAGGAGATTTGGCTACGACAGATAGCTGTCTGTCGGTGCGAAGTGCCTCGGAAGCGATTATCTTGGTAAGTTTAGGTACGGATTATTTCGATAAAGACGGCGCCGGACAATCCTTGGAAAAATACTTATCGCAAGCGGAATCTAAGGATTTCTCCACCTTGCGCCGGGAACATACACTTGCTTATCGCTCCCTGTTCGATCGGGTTTCTCTGGATTTGGGAAGAGGCGAAAGGGATCATCTTCCGATCAATGAGCGTTTGGCCGCTTTCGCTCAAGATAAGAACGATCCGGGATTGGCGGCTTTATATTTCCAGTTCGGTCGATATTTATTGATTTCCTCGACCCGGCAGGGATTACTGCCCCCGAATTTGCAAGGCTTGTGGTGTAATACGATTCATACGCCTTGGAACGGGGATTATCACCTAAATATTAATTTACAGATGAATCATTGGCCTGCGGAGGTCACGAACCTCTCCGAGTTGCACCTTCCGCTGATCGAATGGACGAAACTGCAAGTCCCTAGCGGCGAACGCACGGCCAAGGCTTTTTATAACGCACGGGGATGGGTTACCCATATTTTAGGTAATGTTTGGGAGTTTACCGCCCCGGGCGAACATCCATCGTGGGGAGCGACGAATACATCCGCCGCATGGCTATGCGAGCATTTGTATACGCATTATCAGTATACATTAGATAAGGCGTATTTGAGGGATGTTTATCCGACGATGAAAGGGGCTGCCCTATTCTTTGTGGATATGTTGGTGCAAGATCCCCGGACTAAATATCTGGTGACGACACCTACGACCTCTCCGGAGAACGCTTATAAAATGCCAAACGGAAGTGTCGTGAGTATTTGTGCCGGATCGACAATGGATAATCAGATCGTGCGGGAATTATTTACGAATACCATTGAGGCCGCCGGGATTTTAGGCGTGGATAGCGCGTTCGCTGCTGAGTTGGCGGCGAAACGAGATCGCTTGATGCCAACGACGATCGGTAAAGACGGCCGTATTATGGAATGGCTCGAGCCGTATGAGGAGGTAGAGCCTACCCATCGTCATGTCTCTCATTTATATGGGCTTTATCCCGGGAATGAGATATCGATAGAGCATACGCCAGAGTTGGCTGAGGCGGCTCGTAAATCCTTGGAGGTCCGTGGTGATCAAAGCACGGGCTGGTCGATGGCTTGGAAGATTAATTTCTGGGCTCGTTTACAGGATGGCGATCATGCTTATAAATTGTTGGGTGATTTGTTACGTCCTTGCGTAGATGAGCATACGAAGGAGGTGAAGGGAGGAGGTTCTTATCCTAATTTGTTTTGTGCCCATCCTCCTTTCCAAATCGATGGTAATTTTGGAGGCACGGCGGGTATCGCGGAGATGCTGATACAGAGTCAAACCGGATTGATCGAGTTTTTGCCGGCTTTGCCTTCCGCTTGGAAAAACGGAAGCTTTAGCGGTTTGAAAGTCCGGAATGGCGGAGAGGTGTCGGCTAAATGGACGGAAGGTCTGCTGACGGAAGCTCGATTGAAAGCGATCGTTCCGGGTATTTTCCGGATCAAGCTTCCGGCAAATTCAGCGAACCTAAGTCTCAAGAAAAATCAGAAACCAGTATCTTTACCCGTAATCGATGGAATGCTAACGGTGGATTTGCAACAAGGAGACGAATTGATATTAATAATGTGAATAATATGCCAATATGCCAATGTGCCCTGCGAATATATCCATTTAATTGGCATATTGGCACATTACCCACATTGGCACATTATTCAATATAGTGGTAATCTATAAATGAAACCGATCGAAAGGCGTGCGGTGTCGTCCAGAGAGGCATCGAGCGCCTTCGCTCGTTCGGATAGGTTATATTTTTTACCTATGGCGGTCAAGAAGATATGTAGATTATCATCGGCCATCGGATAGAACTCAAGCCCTCCTTGATACCCCCATGCCGTACGGTATTTACCTTTCTCGTAAGCATCGTAGGCTTTATAGATCGATGCGCTTTCATACATTCCTTTCGCGAATAGTTGCCATTTGGGATGGAAACGATACTGTATTTCCCCCACCAGCGAAAGATAATCGATGTTTTGCATACGAACCGGTGGTTCCGGTTCCTCCTCTCCGGAGACTTCGGGCTGGGTCAATTCGGTCAATAATCCTAATGGGTCTAATTTTCCTCGTGAATACATGACATCGAAATAAGCATAGACCGGTCCGGCCTCTATACTTTGACCGGTAAAGACGCTATACATATATTTCCCTTGGGCTTGTTCCGCGGCGGATACGGAGTACCGTAAATGAATCAACTCATCCAGAAAGTTACCGTTCCAGTTCAATGTGTAAAACAAGGGAACTCTCGGTTTCTTAAATCCTTCCGGCAGATGTCCATACTCATCTTCCATCGATCCCATACGACTGTTCGTCACCTGTAAGCGGATCTCTTGCGACTCATTCGGCTGATACCCCAGCCCGATTCCCGTAAGGTAGCAAAGGGAGTATTCATTCATATCGCTATACTCATAAATAAGCAAAGGATTCTCGTCGTACTCAAAACCACCGTAGAACACATCTTGTTTTCCGGCGGTTAAGGTAAAACGCTCATTCAGTTTATAGCCGATATACGCATATTCGATCGACTCATTCAAATTCTCCAAGGCTTGTCCCTCATAACCGCCATTCAGCGTTTGGCGATACCAATAGAATAACCGATCGTTCACCTCTCCGGTAACATCAATTTTGACATCCCTGAAACGAAAGGCGGCTTCATCCAGCTTCCCCGAGAAAAAGTCTGCGTTGAATCCTGCGTGCATCTCCAAGTCCAGATTGAAAACCTTGTTGCGTTTCGGAATCTTAGTCGCGTATTCAAAAAGAGATACCGAAGAAGAATCCCGCTCCGGGATAGGAGAATTTGTCTGAGCGTAAGACGTTAACGCGGAACCGCTCAATAAGAAGGCCGACAGCCAAGCCACTGTGAGTCGTTTCATTTACTGATGTTGATTGTTAAAGTGGCCGCGAAGATACGAATTATTGCTCGGTTTTGCCCATATGCTTCATGACTTTAGCGTCCAGATAGAAAATGAGCTCTTCCGCTATATTCGTACAATGATCTCCGAAACGTTCCATTTTCCGGATAACACCGGCCATATATAACCCTGCCAACGCACTACCTTTATGCTCCTCTATATATTTGGCGATAATAGCGGTAGAATTATGATTGATCTCATCGATCAAATTATCCTTCAAGAAGATACGGGAAGCGATCTCTGAGCTTTCTTTCTCAAAAGCCTCTTTGGTGAGTGAGATCATGCTTAATAACTCCGACAGCATTTCTTCTACCCGGGTTTCCTTGACCAGTTGCGGGTCAATCGGTTCCCCCTCGGGAAGGTTTCCGGCGAAACGGGCGATGCTTTCGGCGAAATCTCCCAGACGCTCTAGGTTTGTATTAATCTTATACATCGCCAATACGAAACGTAGGTCGATCGCTACCGGCGCATATAAAGCGATGATATCCTCGCAATCACTGTCGATCTTTAGCTCGAAAGCGTTTACCCGGCGTTCCCGGCTGATTACCTTATAAGCGAGTTCCTTATCTCCGGTAAGCATAGCCTCCCCTGCGTTGTATAATTGCTGGTGAACCAATGCCCACATCTCGCTGATACTATTTTTTAAAGAATGAATCTCCTGCTCTATAACCTTCATACTCTTCTAATTTTCAATTTTTAATTTTCAATTACCCAAACCGTCCGGTAATGTAATTCTGTGTAGACTCTTTCTCCGGATTGGTGAAAATCTTCCGGGTATTATCATATTCAATCAATTCCCCTAAATAGAAATATCCGGTCTTGTCGCTAACACGAGCCGCTTGTTGCATATTATGGGTAACGATTACGATCGTATAATCATTTTTCAGCTCATGTATCAAATCCTCGATCTTGCTGGTTGAAATCGGGTCCAATGCGGAAGTCGGCTCATCCATTAATAGGATGGAGGGCGAGATCGCCAAGGCACGGGCGATACATAAACGTTGTTGCTGTCCGCCGGAAAGAGCGAATGCCGATTCTTTCAGTTTATCCTTTACCTCGTCCCAAAGGACGACCTGCTTTAAAGTCTTGACCACCGTCTCCTCAATATAATTCTCATCGTTGACACCGTTTACCCGCAGGCCATAAGCGACATTCTCATAAATCGTCTTAGGAAAAGGATTCGGTTTCTGGAAAACCATCCCCACGTTTTTACGTAAGCGATCCACTCTCTCGCTTTTCGTATAAATATCCCTTCCATCAATCAGGATCTGACCTTCCATGCGAGTGTCCGGAATCAAATCATTCATGCGGTTGAACAGGCGGAGGAAAGTAGACTTTCCGCAACCGGACGGTCCTATGAAAGCGGTGGACGTATTCGGCTCTATCTCCATGGAAATGTTCTTCAATGCATGGAAATCCCCATAATAAAAGTCTACGTTTTTAGCATCAATCTTTATCATAATTGTCTTATTTTTTTAATTCATTTTTACCTTCTTGGCGAAATAACTACGTAAAGCGTTCGCTAAAAGGTTTACTAATAATACGATGACGATCAGCACGAGCGCCGTGCCATAAGCCATCCCCCGGGAAGCCTCGATATCTGTACCGCTTGTAGAGATAACATATAAGTGGTAAGGTAATGCCATACATTGGTCGAAAATACTTTTCGGCAATTGCGGCAAGAAATAAGCGGCCACCGTAAAAAGGATAGGAGCGGTCTCTCCGGACACACGCCCGATCGAAAGAATCAATCCCGTAATAATATTGGGGAACGCCATCGGTAGCACGACCCTGCGGATGGTCTGCAACTTCGTAGCCCCTAACGCTAGGCTACCGTGACGGAAAGAATCATCGATACTTTTCAAAGCCTCTTCCGTCGTGCGGATGATAAGTGGCAAGGACATCAGCGCCAAGGTAAACGAACCCGCTATAATAGAGTCTCCCCATCCCAAGGTACTTACGAATAGAGACATACCAAATAACCCGAAAACAACGGATGGGACACCGCTTAGGTTATTCGTCATGATACGGATGAAACGGATGAGTTTCCCGTTTGTGGCGTACTCGTTCATATAGATACCACTCATGATGCCGATGGGAAAACTAATCAAGCTACTTCCGATCACTAAATAGAGTGTACCTACGATAGCCGGAAAAATCCCCCCGGAGGTCATGCCCTCTTGGGGTGCTTGTGTCAGGAAATCCCAACTGATCACGCTCGCTCCCTTTAAGATAATGAATCCCAGTATTACGAATAAGATCACTACGACCAAATAACTCAGGAAAGAAAAGAAACCGAAAGCAACCTGTTGAGAGGCCCGTTTCCTCTTGTCTATATTCCCTAAATGTTGAATAGGTGCCATATCTTTAATTAAATTTTACGTTTGGATGAAATATATTCTACGGCGATGCTCAACCCCAAGGTGATGAGGAACAACACGGCTCCCAGCATAAACAAGGCTTGGTAATGCGCTCCACCTGCGGGAGCCTCACCTAATTCCGCTGCTATCGTGGCAGGAATTGTCCGTACCGGTTCGAAGAACGAGGTAGGGATAACGGCGGCGTTTCCGGTTACCATCAATACGGCCATCGTCTCACCGATCGCACGTCCTATACCTAATACGACAGCGGACGTGATACCGGATATGGAGTAGGGGATTATTACTTTGTAGATGGTTTGCCATTGCGTGGCTCCCAATGCCAAGCTGGCCTCTTTCATGGCTCGTGGGGTAGTTCGCATGGCATCTTCCGCTACCGTGATGATGGTCGGCAACGCCATGATCGCTAAAACCACGCTTCCGGCGAAAGCGGTCTCGCCTACCGGAAGGTCTAAGGTCTTTTGGATAAGGGGAACGATCACCACCAATCCGAAGAAACCATAAACGACTGAGGGAATACCTGCCAATAACTCGATAATAGGCTTTAGCAAATTACGGGTTTTTGTATTGGCAATCTCTGCCATATAGATCGCTACCGCTACTCCGAAGGGGAGGGATAAGGCGATCGCGCCTATACTTACTAAAAGTGTGCCTAGTAATAGAGGGATCAAGCCAAAGATCGGAGCGGGAGCGGAGGTAGGATACCATTTCGTCCCTCCAAAGAACTCCGAAGGTTTGATCGTGGCTCCCGATATGATTTTTCCCGTAAAGTTCTCCGACTTGTATTGTTCCGGAAAGAATGCGATAATCCCCGGCTCTTTATGGATAAGTTCATTGATTTTCTCGGGAACATATTGAAATTCTTCACCTAGCTCTTCTTCCGTATAATAGTTGGTTAGGTCCGAGAAACGGAAGACAAGTATATCTTGATTTTCTCCGTTTAAATCTTCCCAATTGGTGATATTGGCATCGAAGACATCCATGATTTGCTCGGGAGACAAATGTTCGACTGGATTTTCCTGATTCACAGCCAATATATATCCTTCCTCTACCTCCGGGCTGTTAAAAAGACCTGCGGCCTCTTTAAATAAGAAGACAATGATCAACAAGATCGTAAAGCTACTGACGCTTCCACTGATCAAGAATCCTCCTTCCACTAATTTTTCTATAAACTTTCTCACAATCTTTGCCTATTTATTCTGCTGCAAAGAAAGAGCCTCTATATTAAGGAGAGATTAAACCCGCTTGAAAGAATTGTTTCAAAATTATTACAAATGTATTACGCATTGTCTGCTATGAGAATAGGGCATGAGTTCGGTTGAACCCATGCCCTATGAATTATGCCTGTAATATGTTTGTATTACTTATTATACTTGCTCCAATCCACATTGTGCATATCGCCGCTGGCCGCTAGTTCCTCATGGAAAGCGAAACAGCATTTCAGGTTTTGAGGCGTATGTCCCTTGATACCCATAGCGAGGTATTCTTCCAATAACGGTTTGTAATCCGGATGAACACAATTGTCGATGATGCAACGAGCGCGTTGGATCGGAGATTTACCGCGTAAGTCCGCTACACCATATTCCGTGATAATGATCTTCACGGAGTGCTCGCTATGATCCAAGTGAGATACCATCGGTACGAACGCGCTGATCTTACCCTCCTTCGCTGTAGACGGAGTCGTGAAGATCGATAACATAGCCGAACGGGTAAAGTCGCCGGAACCACCGATACCATTCATCATACGAGTACCGGATACGTGCGTAGAGTTAATATTACCGAAGATATCAGCCTCCAAAGCCGTATTGATAGCAATCAAGCCTAAACGGCGGGCAACCTCCGGATTGTTAGAGATCTCTTGCGGACGAAGCAATATCTTATCCTTGAAGAAATCGAGATTTGCGTAGATCTCACGGATTACCTCATTACTTACGGACAAAGAGCAACCGCTGGCGAATTTAACGCGACCTTGTTTCATCAATTCGATAACCGCATCTTGAATAACCTCAGTATATACATTGAATGCGGGGATAGACTCATTAGCTCCCATGCAGCCCAAGACTGCGTTAGCCACGTTACCTACACCACTCTGCAATGGAACGAATTCTTTCGGAAGACGGCCGGCCTTGATCTCGCTAACCAAGAAGTCCGCAACGTTTTTACCGATCGCCATCGTAACATCATCCAGCGGAGAGAATTTTCCACCTTCATTCGGCTCATCGGTTCTTACCACACCAACGATCTTAGCCGGGTCTACTTTTACACAATCGTTACCGATCCTGTCAGAAGGAGTGTAGATAGGGATCTCACGGCGTAAAGGAGGATCAGCCGGCTCGTAAATATCATGCATACCGCGGATTTCTTTCGGGTGACGGCAGTTCAACTCAACGATGATACGGTCTGCCATACGACAGATAGTAGGTAAGATACCAACACCTGAAGTCGGAACGATCTCACCATCCTCAGTAACATCGGCAGCCTCTACGATTGCGACATCAATCTTACCCAAGAATCCGTAACGCAAGCTTTGTGCCAATTCAGACAAGTGCAAATCGAAATATTGTGCCTGATGAGCGTTTAATGCGGCACGTAAGTCTTTGTTAGATTGGTACGGTGTACGGAATTTGATGGCGTTAGCGCGAGCCAACTCTCCGTCTAGCTTATCACCAGTAGAAGCGCCGGTAAACATACCGATTTGAAAAGGGTTACCTTTAGCGTGTTCTTCCGCTGCCTTCCGGGCGATAGCTCCGGGAACGACTTTCGGGCATCCTGCGGGTGTAAAACCACTGAAACCGACATTGTCATTATGATGCACATAAGATGCGGCTTCTTCAGCTGTAATAAATTTTAATGCCATGATAATTAGTTTTTATGTTTTTAGGTAAATACTTACTGTTCAATATTTCGGGCGCAAACTTACATAAAATTACGCTGAATCGAATATAAGTGTGGCGTAAATTAATACTTCCGGTTTAGAATCTCCGCACAAATGATCGCTTTCTTCAATTCCTCGATGTCTCTGAAGGTATCTTCTGGCATAAGCCCCGGTTCTTCCTCGATAGCACTCATCCTTACGGATGGCTGGGTCGCGATATGATTCGGGATATTCTTCTCGGCGGAAAGGAATGGAGATGAGGCAGGCGATGAGGTTACGACTTGCGGTTTCTCAACCTTTGACTTTACCTGCTTTTGTCGGGGAGCGGGCTTAGGTTTTTGCGTTTCCTTTTGCATATCCTCCAATATCTCCCAGAAGCCTTTTCCTTCTGTAGGCTGGTCATTAGGCACAATTTCCCTGTCGGGTTGCCCCAATATATCGGGGCGACTCTTCTTCTTTTTGTCTTTCGAACTGAATAAGCCACTGACGGCGGCGATAATCAGGAAAACAATATATAACCAATCTCCTACGTTATCCATAAACTTTGATTATTTTTGCACCTCCAAATGTAAGAAGAATAATTGAGAAGTGAAAAGATGGGAGTATATAAAACATCAGATAGGTATAAAAGTAAATAAGGGTAACTTCACAGCCACCCTTATTCGATTTAACCAAAACCTTAACTATGAAAAAATTTACGTTTTTCGAATGCAAATATAACGGTGGGATTCGAACTATGCAAGCGTTTGCGTAATTATTTTTAAGAATCTTGCTTATTTAAATTATATTAACATATAGTATGGTAAATCAAGAAAACGGTGTGGACTTAAAATCCGCTACCCAAAGCGATGAACGAAAGTTGTTTATCGAGACCTACGGCTGTCAGATGAATGTGGCGGACAGCGAAGTTGTAGCTTCTATCATGAAGATGGATGGCTATAGTATGACGGAGAATATCGAGGAGGCGGATGCCATCTTCGTGAATACTTGCTCCGTACGCGACAACGCCGAACAGAAAATCTATGGGCGGCTACAGTATTTCCAGTCTTTAAAACGGAAAAAGAAGTCCTTAATTGTCGGTGTATTGGGATGTATGGCCGAACGAGTGAAGGAAGATCTGATCCATGTGCATCATGCCGACTTGGTGGTAGGACCGGATTCTTATCTGGACTTGCCGAACTTGGTGGGAGCGGTAGAGCACGGAGAGAAAGCGATCAACGTGGAGCTTTCTACCCAAGAGACCTATAAGGATGTTATTCCTTTGAAGTTACCGGGCGTACATATCTCCGGTTTCGTGTCTATTATGCGCGGTTGTAATAATTTTTGTACGTATTGCATCGTACCTTATACAAGAGGACGCGAGCGTAGCCGGGATATCGAGAGTATCTTGAATGAGATACGGGATATGCACGAGAAAGGCTTTAAGGAAGTTACGTTGTTGGGACAAAATGTAAACTCCTATTCTTTCGAGAAAGAAGGTGAGACCATAACCTTCCCGATCTTGTTGGATCGTGTGGCGAAAGAGGTTCCCGATATGCGAATTCGTTTTACGACCTCCCATCCGAAGGACATGAGCGATGATACCTTGCGTGTGATTGCCGCGAACGACAATATCTGTAAGTTTATCCATCTACCTGCCCAATCCGGCAGCAGTCGCATCTTGAAGGTCATGAATCGTAAATATACCCGTGAATGGTATCTGGACCGTATAGCGGCGATCCGTCGTATCGTACCGGATTGCGCTATCTCGACTGATTTATTCTGCGGTTTCCATTCCGAGACCGAGGAGGATTATCAAGAGACTTTATCCTTGATGCGTGAAGTGGGATATGATAGTGCTTTCTTATTTAAATATTCCGAACGTCCGGGTACATATGCCGCTAGCCATTTGGAGGATAATGTACCGGAAGAAGAGAAGGTACGTCGTTTGCAAGGTATGATCGATTTGCAAAATAAGTTGTCCGAGGAAAGTAACTTGCGGGATATAGGCAAGACTTTCGAGGTTCTGATAGAAGGATTCTCGAAACGTTCCCGTGAGCAATTGTTCGGACGAACCAGCCAAAACAAGGTGGTTATCTTTGACAAGAAGAACTATCATGTAGGTCAATTCATAAAAGTCAAGATCCATAAGGCTTCCTCGGCAACCCTGTTCGGGGAACCTGTGGAGGAATAAGAAAAAGAAAACGCCAATACGTTCCATTTCGAGCGATATTGGCGTTTCTCTTATTATCTTCTATCTTTGGAATATCTCCGGGTATTTGTTGATGAAATAAACCGGCGTGCAACTCCATGCGTGGCAATAACTATTGATCGGGAAAAATCCGTAAGGTGATAATTCGTCATTGTTCGGATCATATACCTCCCAGAATGTATCGGCTCCTTTATTCACCATGCCGCCCCAATAACTGGTTAAGAGCGAACGGGCCTCTTGCCGCATTCCACATTTCAACAAGGCTTCCATTACATAATGATAAGCGTACGGACATCCCGGATAGCATGCGTCGGGCATCGATAGGACGGTGGCCATCGCTTTTGCTCCTTCCTTGGCGGTAAGCGTCTCCGATAGGATCATCCACACTTGTGATAGGTAAGACACCTGACGGTTAGGGCCGCTTACGATCACCCCGTTCTTTTGGTCATAGAATGTTTTCCGGGCGGCTTTCTTTATCTGGCCGGCGATACGAGGCCAGTCTCCAGCCTCCTTCTCTTTTCCCAGCATTTTAGCCAGCTCATAGCTTTTCTCTAATGAGAATGCCGTAAGTCCCTGCATGGATGCTTGGCGATCATAATTATCTTTCCAGTCGAATACCAACCAATAAATCGGCTTCTTTTGCATATCGTAGATCCAATCGTCCGAGTATTGACGCAAGGCCATCTCTATTTGGCGGACCACTACCGGCCATAAGTCCAAGGCGACCTCCTTGTCTCCGGTCTCTTTCAGGTATTCCAGCAACGCTACGTTATACAGCAGGGAATAGTCCAAGCAATGCGTACCGTTTTGCGGATGAGGGGTCGGTGTCTCCAATACGGTGGCGTGCAGCAGTCCTTCATCATTGGCTAGAGCCGCTAATAAATAGAGGCAACGTTTCGTCAAGTCGTGGTTTTTATACGACCATGCGTTCGCTAGCGCCTCCAGATACAAGTCTCCGATCCATAACCGGCGATCCCGTTTCGGGCCATCCTCATAGACGGTCTGCATACATTCTTTTAATGTAAGCAATCCTACCTCATTGATTTTACGGATCAAGGGATCGGTCGTGGAAGCCAGTGGCAATGGAGCCGTCTTAGCCGATGTCTGCGCACGGAACGTTAGCTTGTCGAAGGCGAAATCGAAACTGGAAGCGCCTAGCAACTCTATCTTGAGATACCGAAAAGACACCCTTCTGGGGATGGAGGCCTCGATGGGTACGGTCATTAACGTCATCACCTCATCTTGTAGCCAAGCCCTTGACAGACCGCCCGGATAAGGGTCGAAAGGCGTGTTCAATTCCGAGGGAACTTCGGCGAACGTGAATTTGATACGTACCGGAGCGTCCGAAACCTGTTGGCTAAGGAGCTTGAGCGAGAAATCCAAATAACCCGTCAGATGCTCACCGAAGTCAACTATAACCGATGGATGTTTCTTCAGGGACTCATTGAATAACAGATCCGTGCTTCCTTCGTCCCGCATGCGCCAACCTTGGTAGGCTGACGCATCTTTGATGGAAGTGACCCGTTTGACCGGCTTATGTTCCGTATAGGTTAACACTGGCTTGCAGGCCTCACTCTTTTGAAGCCATGAAGCGCTTTCTTTGAAATAACGACTTTGTGCTGATAGGGTGAATACACCGACACAGCATAGTAAACTTAGCAGGATTTTCATATGTGCTCTTTTCATGATGCGAATATAAGAATAACTTCGTTAATATCCGGGATTTTGTTTAAGCTCGCTGTTCAAGTCGATTTCTCGCAGAGGTATGGGCAACAAGCATTTATCTGGGTTGAACAGATAAGCGTTCGCCACGGGTTGAACACCGTCGGGCCAATAATAAGATTCGGGATTTGCCTTTATCTTTTGTCCATGTCGTGTCATGACTTCCACGGCTCGTCCCGTTCTCAGAAGGTCTGTCCAGCGTTTGTTCTCGAATGCCAGCTCGATCCGTCTCTCTTGGTAGATAGCCTCTCTCAACGCATCTACATTCTGGGATTTGACAGGAGCTAATCCCGCCCTTCCCCGGATACTTGCTTGCCCGAAGGTGTCATTCAGATAATGGATAGCCTCGTCCGGCCTATTCTGCTCGTTGATAGCTTCCGCCAGAAAGAGCAATACCTCCGCGTACCTGTAGACCGGCCAGTTGTCATCCGTGTAATAGGGCTTTATATGCTCATGAAAATATTTTTTGATAAAAGGATAAGCGGTTATTCCCGGAGCTGGCTCATAGTCAACTATACTTTTCACGCCGGTAGCGTCGAGGGCGTAGCTATCGGTGAGCTTACCTTCCACCATACCGATGGATGCGTCCAACCGTTTGTCTCCCTTTTCGTATGCGTTGATTAGATCGATCGTAGGGGTGTTAAACCCACCATGGTCTACGTTGGAAGGACAAGGATTAGGGGTTGTTCCCGTGATGGCAGACGGATTCGTCATATAGGGCAAGAATCTGTATATGAAATCACTTTGTTGTCCTAATGAGGCGTCTTGCATGTATTGGATCTCGAAGATAGATTCCTTATGGTTCTTGTTCGAGATGGAATAGATGGAGCCGTAATCCGCTAATAACTCATACTCGCCTGAGGATACCACCTCTTTCAGCGTTTGTTCTGCTTCCGCCCATCGTTTTAGTACCATGTATACGTTTCCCAATAAGGTCTGTGCGGAGCCTTTGGAAACTCTTCCTACCTCTTGCCTTGATTTTACAGGTAGGAGATCACTGGCTTCTTGTGCGTCTTTCATGATTTGCTCATATACTTCGTCTACGCTCGCACGGGGTTTAAATGCCTCCTCATACACGGTAGAGGGTGTCGTATGCAGAGGTACGCCGCCAAAGTATTGTACTAGGTTGAAATAGCAGAATGCCCGAAGGAACAAAGCTTGTCCTTTGAGGTTGCTTTTTGCTTCTGCGTCAAAATCCGCTTGGTCTATTTCTGAGATAATCCGGTTACATCGTCCGATGATTACGTAGCAGTTATTATACTTCGTACCGACATTACCATTGGTGGATGTCTCAAGGAACTGATCCGGATCTTCTCCGTCTAAGGATGATTTGGCGATATGGATGATATACGTCGTATTATCCGATTTGGCCTCTCCCAGATTCCACTCTTCCGTGTTGTACATGTTCCGTAAAGGTTCGTAAGCTCCATTTACGGCTTGCCTGAAATCCTCCTCGTTCTGGTAGAAGTTCTCGGCGGTGATCTCGCTATACGGCGTAAGATTCAAGAAATCACTACAGGAGGCACAACTACATCCTAAAGCGATGCTTATGGCTATATTGAATATCGTTTTCATATATTTCGTATAATTAGATAGTTAGAAGTTAACATTTAAACCCAACGTAATGGTCCGTGGAACGGGATAGGTGGTATAATCGAATCCTTGTTGCAAGCTATTCGCCGTTGTTCCCGTATTGCTGATATTCACCTCGGGATTAGCGCCGATGTAGCTAGTGAACGTATATACGTTCTGGAAACTGACGTAAGCTCGTAATCCTTTAATGATATCCCGGTTTCTTAACGGAACTTGGTAGCCTAAGGTGATATTCTTGATTGTCAAGTAGTTTCCGTTATAAAGAAAACGGGAACTGAACCAGTCACGTTCTGGTGCCGTGGTACCCATCTTGGTCGTTCCATAACGGCCGTTACCCGGATTCTCCGGTGATTTCCAGCGATTGTCTACCGCTTTATACACGTTGAACACACCATCCAGATTTCCAGCGAACTGATCTACCATATTGGCTAACTCAAAACCAAAACCGCCGGATACGACAATTGACAAATCGAAATTCTTGTAGGTGAACGAGTTTGTCATGCCTACTATCCATAAAGGGACTGGATTGCCGATGATATCGCGGTCATCCCCTTGGGTAACTTTGCCATCCCCGTTCACATCCTTGAAGCGAATGGTTCCGACATCGGCTTGTGAGTGCTTCGGGTATTTGTCGAATTCTTCCTTGTTCTTGTAGACCCCTTCCCATACTAAGCCGTAAAACTGTCCGATCCGTTCCCCGACTTGCGTGATGTTGTTACCGATGATCGGGGCGTCATCTACACCCAGTTGCAAGCATTTATTGTCATTGTAAGATATGTTCAGGTCGGTAGTCCATTGTAATTTGCCTGTCAGGTTCTTGGAGGATACGCTTAATTCATGTCCCCAGAACTTCAGTTTGCCTGCGTTCGACTGGATGTTGTAGAAGCCGGAAGAGATCGGTACCTCTAGCGAGAACAGCAGGGCGTCCGTTCGCTTGCTATAGTAATCGTACATGATGGATAAGCGATTATTGAAGAAACCGACATCCAGACCGACATCGACTTGCTTATTCCTTTCCCAGCCCAGATTCGGGTTTCCCATTCCCGAGATGCTTCTGCCGCTGGCCAAGGCGTTATTGAAGTTGCTGTTCGTGGTGGTGATCGTCGCCAAATGCGTATAGTTACCGATCTGGTCGTTTCCCACGATACCGTAACTGATACGGGCCTTGAGGAAAGAGATCGTTTTCTCCAATGGTTTCATGAACTCCTCGTCCGAGAGTATCCAGCCCGCCGATACGGATGGAAAATTACCCCAACGATTGTTCTTACCGAAACGGGAGGAACCATCCCTACGCATCGCTGCGCTTAAAAGGTACTTTCCTTTGTAATTATAGTTTATACGGCCGATATAGGATAAAAGGGACCATTCGTTTATGTTTCCATCCGCCGTGATGGTAGGGGCGGCATTGAATGTCGATATTTTATCGTCGGGAAAGTTCGTTCCGGTCACCATCGTATATTCGCTATGGTATTTTTGTGCGGATATGCCGAACAGGAGATCAAAGGAATGATCTTTTATCTGCTTGCTGTAGGTGGCGGTATTCTCCCACAGCCAAGTGTAGAATAGATTATTGGATTCCTTCGCCTCGGGGATCTGATAGGGAGCCTTATAGATCTCTCCGGAGGTGGAGGGCTTGAACGAGTTCCATTTATTCTGTGTCAAGTCCGCGTTGATGCTGGTCTTTACTTTTAAATCTTTGACCGGCTCTACCTCCAAGAAGGCGTTTGCGATCAGATGGGTGTTCTGGGTCTTGTTCTTGTTGAGGCGAACCACATTATACCAGTTCGGGTTATCGAACAATCCCGGCCCACTGGCCACAAGCGGAATACTGCCATCCTCATTCTTATAGGGTGCGAGAGGTGTTGTCAACATAGCTCCTTGCAGGATGGAACCTTTATCTTCCGTCCAGTTACCGTCCGATTGCGGGCTATTATTGATGGAGAAGCTAGGCGCTAGGTTCACGCCTACCTTGACGATCTTCGAGAATACGTATTCCGTATTGGCTCGTGCGGAGAACCGTTGGTAATTAGAGTTTGTCAACACTCCGTCTTGGTTGAAATAGCTGGCTACGGTGGATGATTTAAACTTCCCGTCTCCGTTGCTGTACGACAAACTGTAATTCTGGATAGCGGCGGGACGGAATAATACGTCATACCAATCCGTGCCTTTACCCAGCGCTTCGGGATGCTGGTAAGCGGGATCGACCGCCAATCCGTTCTCTTCAGCGATCTCTTTCCTGAACCGTGCGTATTCGGAGGCATCCATCATATCCGGCCTCCCTTTCTCGGGTACGTATTGTATGCCTCCATATACGTCGATGCTTAGTTTTTTCCCTGATTGGGCAGTCTTTGTCTGTATCAATACGACTCCATTGGCAGCCCGGGAACCGTAAAGTGATGTGGCAGAAGCGTCTTTTAGCACACTGATACTTTCTATCTCGTCTGGATTGATCGTGCTGATATCGCCCACGATAGGCATTCCATCCACTACATAAAGGGGCGTGGTTCCTCCGGACAGTGACGCTTGTCCCCTGATTCGCATGGTCATTCCTTGTCCGGGTTTACCGGATACTTGATTGATTTGGACACCGGCGAACTTGCCTTGCATCTTTTGCGAGATCTGTGCTACGGGCATATCCGCCATCTCTTCCGACTTGATGGATTGCACGGAGCCGGTTACCGCCCTCTTGATCTGTGTTCCGTACCCGACTACTACCACTTCATCGAGCTTCTGCGTGTCTTCCCGTAGCTGTACCTTGATATGATTCTCTCCTGCGCCAACCATAACGTCCTTGCTGTTATAGCCGATAAAAGATACTTGCAGGGTTTCACCATCCGATAATTCGATCGAGAATTTACCATCTAGATCCGTGATTGTCCCATTATTGGTACCTTTCACCACTACGTTCGCCCCGATGATAGACTCTCCGTTGGCGTCAAGCACGACACCTGTCACTTTTCTTGTTCTCTGTTGAGTTACGGAATCATCATTCTGTTCCGTATACGGGTTCTCTTGTGATGGATTTGTAGCGATAGCCAATGCCGGCGATACGCAGAGGAAGAGCAAAGACAATGATCCCATCGCCACATTCCAAGTTCTCATTTTACTTTTCATACTTTTCATTTGTTCATAATTGAATAGATAATGTTAACTACATACGATAAGTCTGATAGATTCAGATTAACTAATACATTATTAGATATACTCCATAGGCTATATGTTATAAAGTTATTAAGTACCGTAGGAACTCAATGGGTAATTTATGTATAGGATATTAGAGGAGAGTGGTTTAGGATTGATTGCGGATCTGTTATGTCATTTATCTAACAAGAAATGTCATTTTTGTAACCATTTGATTCTTATTACTTCCCATCTTTGCCATATCGAAAGAGAGAGATAGTAAGGATTTAGTTCCTACGGAACTGTGGTTTTTTCTTGCGTATTATTTTATAGTACACGTACGTAAATTATGTTTATAGCTTCCCTTTTCATAATAGCGACAGCTTACCTTGATTTTTATTAGCCGTTCTTTTGGGTTCTTAATGCATTGTACTGATATTTTTCTGGAGTGGTACCTTGAGTATGAAATGAAAAAACTAAATCATCTACCATATCTGCCATTATCTATATAAGTATCTAATTATAAGAAATTTGTTGAATGGTGGTAGATAATAAACATCTACCACTATCAGCTTGCATCTACCACTATTTACTGCTTTTCAACCACTAAATGCAGCCGTTCACTATTCGCTAACCACATTACTCGTTCTGCGAGGGTATGCCAACAGGTTGCCTGCTTGGTTATTTGTATACCTTGTGTACGGATTTAATGTATTGAATAATAGGTATTTATAGTTTTTTAGGCATAAAACAAAAGTTTTCATAGCGGAAAACTTTTGTTTTGTGCTTACGAAACTTTAGTTTTCCCTAGAAGAAACTTTAGTTTTCCCTAGAAGAAACTTTAGTTTTCTCTAGGAGAAACTCTTTGTTCCCCTAAGGGAAATGTCTTTCAAAAATAACACGTTTTCTTATCCAATGCAAAGAAAAAGTATCAATGTCAAGTATAAGTGGTAGATGTTGAATGATAATTGTAGATGTCAGGCTATCTACAACCTATATGTAATGCTTTGATTTATAAAGCATACATGGCGTAGTGGTAGATATTGTAGATGTTTTTCATAAAATCAATATTGTAGAATTCCTTTTATCTCAATTATGTATAGTTGCAGTCTGATATTTGGTTAGTTATGCTATTCCACATGCTTTAAGAAGAGAATCTTATAGCTTGTGATGATATAAAGTTTTTATGGTAGAAAATTTTGTTTACGTAAAAATATTTGATCTATAAGTATTCTGTAATAGATAAAAACGCCTAGTCTAAACGATCGTTTATTCTAGGCGTTAAAGATAGGCTATATTTTTGAATAAAACAAAATCCAGAGAAACTTTTAAAAATTGATTATCAACGCATAAACGTAAATATGGACGCTTATGCGTTGAATTCAATAAAACGCCAGAATAAAATGATCGTTTAGACTAGTCGTTTTATAACCGATGATTTCGCATAACTGCTTGTAAATGATGATTATGAGAAGACTGATGTGCTGGAAGCTACAGAGTTTATGAATATAGGGTAAATGTTTTAAATAATTGAATATTACTAACTTATAAAAATTAATCGTATGAAAAGAAGACTACTTTTTTTGTTCGCCGTCTTTATGGTGGGTGCAAGTGTGGGGTGGGGACAAATGATCCCTACATACTACAAAGTGGCTGTAGGAACAGGTGGTGATGGATCATCTGCTGGTTCACCCATTTACAAGGCAAACTTGGAAGCAGCATTGTCTGATGCGGCATTATCTTCATTAGATAGTGTGATCATATTGTTACCTGAAGGGGAATACTCGGCTAATGCAGCTCCTTATTCTATCACCAAATCATCATTGGCTATCATTGGTGAAGGTGATACCTCAACAGTTACAATTAAGTCTCCGGTAGATATTGAGCTAACAAACGGAGGGAATGTGTCTTTCCAAAAGGTACATCTAACAGCAAAAACATCGACTGGACGAGGAGTTGTCGATATTAAATCCTCTAAAACGACAGTGTCTTTCAGTGAGAGTAAGATAACGATAGAGGGGCGGGGAACGGGTGATAGTGGTTCCGGGGCTTGTTTCGGTATAGTGTCTCAATTAACTGTAGATGAGAACACCGTAAACTTTATCAACTCCCGTATGTATATGTCTGAGGGTTTTGAAAGAGGACTTGCATTTCGTGATGGTGGAGGCCATACACTCAATTTTATAGGAAGTAAGATGGAGGGGCCTTCAGCTAAAGGTTTATATCCTTACGTGATCGGCATTTGCTCATGGGTGGGAGGAACTGATAATACTAATCCGGTAACTTATAATATAAGGAATTCTGTAGTAGATGTGAATTATTATGCAATATTTGCCATCAACCAAGCGGGGTACACAAATGCCGTAAATATAACTATCGACAATTCCAGTGTAACTGCTTGGGCCGCACTTTTTCTAAGAGGTGATTTAGTAAATGAAGCCTACCCGCATAATGTAGCGATCTCTAATACTCATTTGTATGGACGTTCTTACCAAAATGGGCCAAGTGATGGATTTGGAACTGTCGTTTTGGATAATTGTCAAAATTTGACTATGACGATGGACTCTAAAAGTTCTATCGTTTCAGAGAATAAAGCACCGATAGATAGCCCCATCACCTATATGTGTGTGGCTGATGTCCGTAAGAATACTTCCGGTACTTGGACGTTTAAATCCACCGATGGCTCTAAGGCTTTAATCCAATCCAAGAATGACAAATATGCTCCTACATTATTTTTTGATGATGCAGGAACAAATTTGGAGGTTTTAGGGGTTGAAAATGTTGAGTTTAAGACTGAAAACGAGAAGCCTTGCATTGTCTCGATTCATAAGAACGGGACTTTGAACAATGCGGCATCCAGTTTAGACGTATTATTGACGAATATGATTTTAGAAGAGGAGGATAAAGTGATTTTCCCGGAAGGAGAATATACTTTACCAATGACGCTGCCTCTGGATAAATCAATCACGCTTCAAGGAGCTGGGCAAAGTCAGACAATTGTAAATGGGCATATTTCCGTTAATTCACCATCAGGAGGCTCAGTTGCATTGACCGTAAGCGATATGACCTTAAAAGGAACTGATAATTCCTCTGCGCATGGGCTTATTGGTATGATTGGAACGGGCAAGGATATCGTAAAGTTAACCAATTGTAAGTTAGATGGTGGTGCGGTTACCGCTCAAACCGCTGCCGTAGGTGTCCGTATGGAATCAGTGGGAGCGGAGTTAAGCTTGACGAATACGGATATCGATGTCAATTATTATGGAATAGGCTTACGGAATAAAGAGCAAGTCTTAGATATTACGGGAGGAACCTTTACCGCATGGGGGGCGATCATGACATCAGCCGGAAGTATGAGTCCAAGTGATGGTACATTAGCTAATACGAATACCCGGATAACGGCGAAAGATGCGACATTCATCAGTAGGACTCTTCTGAATGGGAAAAGCAATAGTTATGGAGCTGTTATTCTTCAGGAAAAATACAACGGAGTTACAGCTGATTTCACGAATTGCGAGTTGCGAGCGGTAGATGGATTAGATCCTTTGATAAATGCTACCCAAGCTACGGCTACGGATATACGTTCGTATGGAAATACGATCACATTTACAGGTTGTACGTTGTCTTCTTTGGAAGGAACGAATAATCTCCCGGATGGAAGTAACGGATATTTACATGCCGGAGTTATTCGGCTAGGTTGGAGTGGAACGGATGATAAGTCGGAATTTGCGGATAATACGATAACGATCAACAATTCTACATTGAATGGCAAGGAAGGAGAGAACTGGGTCTATTCACATCGCGAAAAGGAGGCGAAAAAATACGACAAGCTGACGATCAATGGAACTGTTTATGATCCGGCCTCGGGTCTTATTTGTTATGGAGAGCCAGATATTCAGAATAAGATTGATAATGCGGTAGCGGGAGAGACGATTTCTGTTCCGGCGGGAGAACATGCGGGTTTCAATGTCACTACCGCTGATGTCCGGATAAAGGGAGTTTATGGAAAAACGATTATTAAAGGAACGAAGAAGTATACGGGTTCTTCCATAGCTTGTATCTCTGCGGATAAGGTGACTTTGATGAATCTTTCTTTCAAGAGTTCAACGGATGGCTCGAATCGTCCAACAGCATTGTTTGTCGGTGGAGGTACGGTGGAGATTGATAGTTGTATTTTTGAGGATAAGCTACTCCAAACAGGTTTATATTCGGAACCGGGTAGTACTCTTAAAGATGCGACCTTGTTGGTTCATAACAGTACTTTTAATGTATATGATAAGAATTTGTTGATCTCAGCGGGACGACTTAACGCTATGGTCAAGAATAATGTTTTTACGGATAGTGATATTTCGGTAGCGAAGAATGACGGCTCGAATGTCGTTGAATCAAATGAGTTTCATAATTGTGTCGTGAAAGTTGAGGATGGTGTAACATTCCAATATAATAAGATGTACCCGGGCGACCAGACATATGTATATTCCATTCGTCCCAATAATTTAGAGGGAACGGTTGTTGCGCCGAATAATTATTGGGGAAGTGATAATCCGGATTTTTCTGCCTTGATTGATAAAAGCAGGGCACCGAACGGATCTGTAGATTATTTCCCATATTATTCGGATGTCGCTTTGGGTACCTTAATCTATAAGATGGTAACGATTTCGGAAGATACGGTCTGGGCCACTCCGCATCCAAATCAAAAGGTCACCGTCTTGGATGGCGCGACTTTGACGTTGTCTGTTCCAATGTCTTTAGATACCGTTACCATGAGAGAAGGCGCGCAAATAAAGTCAAATCTTGCGGATCAAACAGGAAGCGTGACCACTAAGTCTCTTCGTTTCTCTCCGGATCTCTCCGGTATTGAGTGGAAGGCGTTAGGAATGCCATTAGCCTCTGCCGTGATCAAGAACTCTACGGAGGAGGAGATCTTGGCTCCAAGTGTTCAAAATGTTGATAATGGTATCTGGTTCGCAAGGTTGAAGGATAATAAGACTCCGGAGTTTGTGGTGGATGAGAGTGCTTTTGGCATGGCTGGTCTTTGGGCGGCTAATGGCGATACCTATACGATCTCTTCCGAAGGAGCTTTTGAATTCAAGACTTTGGAAGAACCTGCCGCTCCAACTGAAACAGGTACTTTCTTGATGTGCTCGAATCCGAATACATTTACGATTACCTTGAAACAATCTGCTTATATATTGACAACGGATGGAACCTCTTTCGAGCAAGAGGCAAATCCGGAGATCAAGCCTTTCCAAAGCTTTGTCTTGACAGACGCCAAGACATTGAGTACGCTTCGCTCTTTACGTATCGGCGATGGCGTGGTTACGGGTAACCAGACGATCGAGCCGGTAGATGGTTATTACGTGACTACCGATCGTGGCGCTATCGTGATCCACACGCCGGAACCTATGGACGTGGTAATCATCGGAATGAATGGCAAGGTCGCTTATCGTGGTGAGGTTACGGACGGACAGCGGATCATGGTTCCTTCGGGCATCTATGCCGTGAACGGTCAATTAGTAAGGGTTAAATAACGATTAAAACAAAGATAAACATGAAAAAGAGTATATTAGCGATATTCCTTGCTGTCATTGCGATGGCACAGGTACATGCGCAAGATTCAGATTTACGTTCCGCCCCGGATCTTCCGACGTTCAAGGTGACATTGAATTATAGCTCGGCGAATACGGATCAAGGAACCTTAATCAGTACGGTAGCCACAGGTTCCAAGGTGGCATATAATAGTAAACCCGTTTTCACGATCACGGCGAAGCCCGGATATGTCCTGTCGGATATAACGATGAATACGGCTACTATTGGCACGTTGCCGAGCGGTACTTTTCAAAATGATAATACGACCACCTATTCCTATACTTCCACCGCTTTGACCGGTAGTACGGAAATCAAGGCGGTGTTCAAGGCAAAAGAGCAGGTGACAGTCACGATCTCTCCTGAGTATGCCACCTTGGATGAGATAAGGGCGAAGGTGAATTTGCCCAAGGTTACTTTTGACCCGGTTATTACGGGGTATAAAGTACAATACAGGGAGGATGGCTCTGCTGCTTTGACGGATGAGTTACCCGAAAAGGCTGGACTTTATTATGTTGTCGTAACCAAGTCGGAGACTGATACGCAAGCCGCCATAAACAAGGAGATTCTATTCAAGGTACAACCGCCCCATACGCTTTCTTACTCGTTTGAGGAGGCGCAAGGATCTGTAACCGCTTCTATGGATGGCTCCATTATCGCCAGTGGTGATGAGATCGTTTATAATAAGCCAGCCGTATTGAAGATTGCCTCCAAGCCCGGTTATGTGTTGAGCAGACTTACCGTAGATAATAATGAGGTGACTTTGCCGAAAGGAACTTTTAATTCTTTTACGAATGAGACTTCCTACGCAGATTATACGACATCGGCGTTGACCGCTTCTACGGTTATTGACGTGCGATTTGCCGCGAAGAAAACCGTATCTGTAACAGCCAATCCATTATCTGCCACGAAGGATGAGGTTTTGGCTGGTAAGAATCTTCCGGTTATTACATTTACCCCCAATACGATAGCGGGGCAGAAGGTTCAATATAAGAACGCTTCCGGAGCTTTATCCGATAAACTTCCTGCGGCGGATGGTGTTTACACGATCGTCGCGACCAGTCCCGAGACCGCGGAATATGCCGCCTTGAAGGATGAGAACATGAAGTTCACGGTATCTAAAGCGAATGTATTAAATTATAACGTGGAAACGGCCGGACAAGGTACGGTTACCGCCAAGATGGGCTCTACGGACATGGCAAGCGGTAGCGAGATCATTAACGGGCAACCTGCCGTATTTACAATTATCGCTAACCCCGGATTTCTATTGAATAAGATTGTTGTGAATGGAACCGCGGTATCAGCCTTGCCAAAAGGTGCGCTTAATAAGGATAACACCATCTCTTATACCTATACGACCGCCTCGTTAACCGCCTCTACGACCTTATCGGTAGGTTTCGCCGCAAAGAAAACGATTGCTGTTAATGTAACAGGTTCTTCGGCGACAAAAGATGAGATCGTGGCCGGGAAGAATTTGCCGGTTATTAAGTTTACGCCGGAAATAGCGGGACAAGCGGTTCGATATCGTGCGGCCGATGGTTCGGAGACTTCCACGTTACCGCAGATAGTCGGAGCTTATAAGATCGTCTTATTTAGTCCGGAGATCATGGAGTATGCCGCGTTAGAGGATTCCTCTAAAACGTTTACGATCCGTAATGCCAATACCTTGGCTTACGCTGTCGATGGTGGACAGGGCACGGTTACCGCCAAGATGGATAACAAGGACATCATGAGCGGTGGTGAGATCGCTTACGGTAAGCCCGTCATTTTCTCGATCGTATCGAATGCCAACTATAGGCTAGGGGCTATTAAGCAAGCCTCTTCGGACGTGGATATCTCGAAGATCAAGGGAACGTATGCTAATGGAAATACCTCTTACACGTACACGACTCCTAATCTGATGAGTGGCGATAGCTATACCTTTGCGTTCGTCTCCAAGGATACGGTGAGGTTCGTGGCTAACAACCTTGTCCAGACGGTCGGCTCCATCAAGCCGGTCACGGTAACAAGCGCTGTCGGGGACATCAAGATCGAATATCAATTGAGCGGTACGGCTTGGGTTACGACATTGCCTTCCACGCTGGCCGTGGGTTCTTATAAGGCCCGTTTGAGCCGTGCGGAGGACTTGACATACCGTAGCCTCTCTGATACGGTTACGTTAGTGGTGGAGAGCAAGAAAGAGGTGGAGAGTTTGGTGTTACCTACTCCGGGTCGTATTGAGGAAGGACAGGCTTTATCGGCGTGTACCTTGATCGATGGAACTTCTTCCGGATCATTTATCTGGAAAACTCCGAACGAGATCGCTTCTCCGGATAAGAAAAAGTACGACTTGATATTCGAACCGAATGATCCTGTTCTCTATGCGGCTAAAGATACGTTTATAACCTTGAACGTAATTCCTGTTTATTCTATGAATGTTACCGCCGGTAATTTCGGTACTGTCATCTTGGAGGGGCGTACCGCAAATGATAAATACGCGAGAGGCTCGGTTTTGAAAGCGACAGCCGTCGCGGATAAGAATTACCGGTTTGCCGGTTGGAGTGATGGGAATACATCGGCTACACGGGAGTTGCAAGCGAATACGAACTTGGATATCGTAGCCCGTTTCGATTCGATCGTTTATGGCGTGACGTTTACGAATCCGATGAATGGTTCCTTGAAGGTCTTCGCGAATGGCGTGGAGGTAAAGAATGGTGCTGAGTTTTTGCAGGGAACCTTATTGACTATCACGGCGACTCCGGATCCGGGCTATATGGTTCAGTCCGTGAAGGTGAACGGGGCTTTGGTGAATAACGGTTCTTATACTTTGATACAAGCCGCTGATATATCGGCCGATTTCCTTCAAAAAGAACCGGATAAACATTTGGTAAAGGTTGGGGAGTTGAAGAATGGTAGCGTGAATCTGATCGAGGTGGATACGAAGGCACCCGTTACTCCCGGTGAGGCTATCTCTGAAGGTGTGAAAGTGAAGGTGATAGGAAATGCGGATTATGGCTATGAGCTGGCATCCGTGAAAGTGGAAGGCGCGAATTATAATGAGGCTGATGGCTCATTTATGGTTGGGACCGGAGATGTTACGGTGAACGCGAGTTTCCAATTGGTGAAATATCAAATAACCTCGGCGTTGAATATCCCCAATGCGGGTAAAGTCGTATTGAAAGATAAGGCCGGTAAAGAGGTGGCTTCTGGTTCTAAGGTTCCTTATATGACTCAACTGACCGCTTCTGTTGAGACGGAAACGGGATATCGTTTTATGAATATGATGGTGAACTCTTCCGAGATCAAGGATGGAGACGTATTCACCGTTTCTGGCCCTATGGTTGTTACCGCTAATTATGTGGAGAAGAAAGATTTGGCTTCGCTGATTGATAAGACGACGCAAACGGTAGTCTATAATAAGCAATACCGGAATTTCGAGGTTAAGATTACGGGCTATTCCGGTTTGGACTTTAAGGTCGCATATTCCCGGAGTGGGGTAGAAATGACAGAGAATCCTAAATCGGCCGGAACTTATAAAGTTCGGATTACCCGTGGCGAGGATGATTTATTTAAAGCCGTGGATGTAACTGCCGAGCTGATTATCAAGAAGGCTGGTATGGCATTGCTGAAAGAACCGACTATAGAAGGGGAGGATTATTCAAAGATTGACGCTAAACTTACTCAAGACTTCGAGGATGTGGAATGGAATCCTTCTACACAAAAATCGGCGCTTCGTGCGAACGTGACTGGAAGCCCGACAAAGGATCAGGTAAATATTCTGCGCTTTACCCCACTTGACAAGAGTAATTATGAATCGGTAGATTATTCAATGCCGGTTGGTGAAGTAAAAACGTTTTCTTTAAGTGCCTCAAATACGGAGGTTACGAATGGAGGCTTGGTTATTAGCGATTATTCTAAAATTCCGGAGAATACGGTTATAAAGTTACGGGCGGTAGCTCCTAGCGAGAATCAGCGTTTTGATTCTTGGGGTGAAAATGTCTCAAGCACCGATAGAAAGAACCCAGAGATAACGGTTACTTTGGCGGCTGATGCGACATACACCCCGAATTTTGTGGATAAACCTAAAATAACGGCGAATCCTTCAGATTTGGAGTTTGTTTATAATGGTTCCGTAAGGCTTGTGGAATTGAAAGACATTTTGAGCGGTAGTTATCCGACAGATGTAAATATTAAATATTCAAATACGGATGGATCGGTTGCTACCCCATTGAACGCAGGTACTTATCTTGTGACTGTAACACGTACCGGGGACGAGAACTGGCGATCTTTCGAGGCAACCAAGAAATTAGTGATAAAGAAAGCGAAGGTCGTAGAGGTAGTAGCTCCTACCGCATCTACGATCACGGAAGGTCAGTCCTTGTCGGAATCCCTATTATCCGGTGGTGTTGCGAAAGGTGCCGATGGAACTACCATATCCGGTAAATTTGAATGGGCTGATGCGTCAGCTATATTGAAACCCGGCGATAGCCAGAAAAAGGAAGTGATCTTCACGTCGTATGATCCGAATTATGAGGATGCGACTACGAATGCGGAGGTTACGGTGAAAAGTTCGGATGCGTTAGTTGTCACGTTCGCTCAACCGGAAAATGGTTCTTTGAAAGTCTATATGTTGAAAGGTGAGGGCGAGAAGACCGAGATAACGAGTGGAACCGCTGTGGCGAAAGCGACTAAGCTAACCATTGAGACAGAAGCCAATCCGGATTATGAATTGGCCGTTATTCAAATAGGCGAAGAGAAGTATACGACTTCGCCTGTAGAGATTGAAGTCGATAAGTCCTTGGCTATTATAGCAGAGTTCAAGCCGGTTTCTACACCTCCGGGAACAGATGTGGCTGTTACGGGAGTTTCTTTGAATATCACGTCCAAGGCATTGGCCGTAGGTGAATCTTTTGCCTTGCAAGCGAAAGTTACCCCTAATAACGCCACTATGAAAACCGTCTCTTGGAGTAGCAGCGACGAGACGGTGGCTACTGTTGACGCGGATGGTGTCGTTACCGCATTGAAGATCGGTACTTGCAAGATTACCGTGGCTACCGATGATGGAAACAAGACGGCGTCTTGTGTGGTAACTGTCTCCGGTACGGTAGGTATCGAGCAAATCATCGACGATCATCAAATCTATTGCGAGCGAGGTGCGATAACCGTTCATCCGGCCCGTCCAATCTCGATCCGTATCATAGCGGTGACTGGAGTTAGCCTGTATGGCGACTCAATTATCGGACCTACCCGCATCCCGGTATCGACAGGAATCTATCTGATAGAGATCAACGAGAATGGCAAGCATATAACAGTGAAAGTAAACGTTCGCTAACAACCTTATTTTAAGAAACTAACCCTTGAGTCTTTAATGTTGGGGAAGGCCGCTAGGAATACTCTGTTCCGGCGGTCTTCTTTTTTATCATTGTATATGTACGAATAGCCTTTGTTAGAGTTGTAGAGGTTAAATATTCTAAAACCCTTTCGGCTTACTTATTTTATTCGTTCTTTTGCAAGAAAATTGGGAGGTGTGTTCTCTGTACGCATCTCCTTAATTTATTTAACGTTAATAAGTGAGAGTCTGATGGCTGAAAATAAAAAAGTTAGTTCTGTTTCTTTCTTTAACTCCCGGCTTACGTCTGTTATTAGTATCTCCTTGGTACTATTCTTGCTAGGACTCATTCTATTGATAGGGATGTTGGGTAATAAACTCTCCGTTTATGTGAAAGAGAACTTATCTTTCTCCATCGTGCTGAAAGATAACCAAAAAGAAACTGAGATAAAGAAAATGCAGAAGAGCTTGGATGCTCTTCCTTTTATAAAATCAACCGAGTATATATCGAAAGAGCAAGCTGCGAAAGAGTTGGAGGAAGAACTGGGCGAGAATCCGGAAATCTTCTTAGGCTTTAACCCTTTACAGGCCTCGATTGAGGTGAAACTGCATTCGGAGTACGCCAACCCCGATAGCCTCCAAGTGATAGAGAAGAAGATTAGAAACTATACGTCGGTCTCGGAGCTGCTTTACCGAAAGGATATGATGGAGATAGTCCATAATAATATGAAGCGGTTGGGCTTGATCCTGCTTACCTTGGCGGCGGTACTGATGATTATCTCGTTCGTGTTGATCAGTAATACGATTCGCCTGTTGATTTATTCCAAACGATTCTTGATTCATACGATGAAGCTAGTGGGGGCTACTTCCGGCTTTATACGTAGGCCTTTTGTGAAATATAACATAGTAAGTGGCATTTTCGCCTCTATCTTGGCAATATTGATGCTAACCGGAGCGTTATATTATTTGCAAAATGAATTGAAAGGTTTTATCCAGATATTGGATATGCAAACATTATTATTGGTTTATGTGGCAGTGTTTGCTTTAGGTATTGTCTTGTCCGTGATCGCGACCATTTTTGCCGTGAATAAATATTTGCGGATGGGGGTCGATAAGTTGTATTATATTTAATGTACGAATAATAAAGAGTTGAGAAAGATGGCTAAAAGAGATTTTGCTTTCGGAAAAGAGAATTTTATACTGATTGCGGTAGCGGTTGCCTGCATCGTGCTTGGTTTCATATTGATGAGTGGTGGAGGTTCCGGGGATAATACGTTCAATCCCGATATATTCAGCGCCCGCCGTATCGTGGTAGCTCCGGTGGTTACGGTTATCGGTTTCGTGATGATGATTTTTGGAATCTTGAAGAATAGCAAAGATAAAGAAGTAACAGAATGAGTTGGTTTGAGGCCTTGATACTGGGTATCGTACAGGGATTGACCGAATATCTGCCGGTGAGCAGTAGCGGTCATTTAGCGATTGGCTCAGCTTTGTTTGGTATAGAGGGAGAGGAGAATCTTGCGTTTACGATCGTCGTACATGTGGCGACCGTATTTAGTACGTTAGTGGTTTTATGGAAGGAAATCGATTGGATATTCCGTGGTTTGTTTAAATTTCAGATGAACGCGGAGACGAAGTATGTGATCAATATCTTGATTTCCATGATTCCGATCGGGATCGTTGGGGTATTCTTTAAAGATACGGTAGAACAAATCTTTGGATCGGGTTTATTGGTCGTTGGTTGTATGCTGCTATTGACGGCTGCTTTGCTGGCATTTTCGTATTATGCCAAACCACGCCAGAAAGAGTCGATCTCGATGAAAGACGCTTTTATTATCGGTCTGGCTCAGGCTTGCGCCGTGATGCCGGGTTTGTCTCGTTCCGGATCAACGATCGCTACCGGTTTGTTATTGGGAAATAATAAGGCGAAACTGGCCCAGTTCTCTTTCTTGATGGTAATTCCTCCGATCTTAGGAGAGGCGTTGCTGGATGTGATGAAGATGGTGAAAGGTGAAGATGTGGCTGGGGACATTCCTGCGTTATCATTAGCGGTAGGTTTCATGGCCGCTTTTGTTTCCGGTTGCGTGGCCTGTAAATGGATGATCAACATCGTGAAAAAGGGGAAACTGATTTATTTCGCTATCTATTGTGCGATTGCGGGATTGGTGACAATTGCTTGTACATTACTTAAATAAAGAATGGATTTTATAGCTGGAGAGATTTTATATTTTAATAAACCGCTAACGTGGACTTCTTTTGACCTAGTTAACAAATTTCGCTATAAGCTAAGTCGGAAACTGAAGGTAAAGAAGATTAAAGTTGGACATGCGGGGACACTGGATCCCTTGGCTACAGGTGTGATGATCGTTTGTACCGGAAGGGCTACGAAGCGAATCGATGAGTTTCAATACCAGACGAAGGAGTATATCGCTACGTTGAAGTTGGGAGAGACTACCCCGTCTTTCGATTTGGAGAAAGAGATAGACGCCGTGTATCCCACGGAACATATAACCCGTGAGCTCGTGGAGGAGGTTTTAAAGACATTCGTGGGTACGATCCAACAGATTCCCCCGGTGTTCTCCGCTTGCAAGGTGGAAGGTAAGCGTGCTTATGAGCTAGCTCGGAAAGGAGAGGAGGTTGAACTAAAATCCAAGACATTGGTTATAGACGAACTGGAGTTGCTGGAGTGTGATTTGCCTGTTATAAAGATACGGGTGGTATGTAGCAAAGGTACCTATATTCGTGCGTTGGCTCGTGATATCGGGAAGGCCTTGGATTCCGGCGCTCATTTGATTGGCTTGGAACGGACTCGCATCGGAGAGGTAACCTTGGATATGTGTATGTCTCCGGAGGAGATCGATGATTTCTTAGAGCAGAATGTGGTAAAAATAGAAGAAGAAAAATAAATAGAGTGCATTATGAAGCTTTCGAAATTCAAATTTAACTTACCGTCGGAATTAATCGCTTTACATCCGGCGAAGAACAGAGATGAGTCGAGGTTGATGGTCGTTCATCGTGATACGGGTGAGATCGAGCACCGCGAATTCAAGGATATTCTAGACTATTATGGAAAAGGTGACGTGTTTATCTTTAATAACACGAAAGTTTTCCCCGCTCGCTTGTACGGTAACAAGGAGAAAACAGGGGCGCGTATCGAGGTGTTCTTGTTGCGCGAGCTGAACGAGGACTTACGTTTGTGGGACGTATTGGTGGATCCGGCTCGTAAGATCCGTATCGGTAATAAGTTATACTTTGGCGAGGATGATTCCATGGTCGCGGAGGTAATTGATAATACGACTTCGCGTGGTCGTACGCTCCGTTTCTTATATGACGGGAACCACGACGAGTTTAAGAAGGCTTTGTATGCCTTGGGCGAGACTCCGCTGCCTAAGTATATCGAACGTGAGGTGGAACCGGAAGACGAGGATCGTTATCAGAATATTTTCGCCGCGGAAGAAGGTGCGGTTGTGGCTCCTGCTGCGGGATTGCATTTTAGCCGTGAGTTGATGAAACGTTTGGAGATCAAGGATTGCCAGTTCGCTTTCTTGACATTGCATTCGGGCTTGGGTAATTTCCGTGAGATCGACGTGGAAGATTTGACAAAGCATAAAATGGATTCTGAGCAAATGGTCGTAAATGCCGATGTAGTGGATATCGTGAACAAGGGAAAGGATGAGGGGCACAAGGTTTGTGCGGTCGGAACTTCCGTGATGCGTGCGATCGAGACGGCCGTAAGTACGGATGGTCATCTGAAAGAGTTCGAGGGCTGGACGAATAAGTTTATCTTCCCTCCGTATGATTTCAGCGTGGCTACCAGCATGGTGACAAATTTCCACATGCCGTTGTCTACATTATTGATGATGACAGCTTCTTTCGGTGGTTATGAGTTGATCATGGACGCTTACGATATCGCTTTGAAAGAGAAATATCGTTTCGGTGCTTACGGCGACGCTATGCTAATCCTTTAATCCGGTTTCTATGGCGACAGCTTACCTTGGATTAGGTACGAACGTAGGTAATAAACGAGGAAATTTGGTGACAGCGGCGGCGCTGTTGGCTGAAAGGGTGGGAGATGTTCTTGCCCTTTCTGATATGTATGAGACGGAGCCTTGGGGATTTGAATCGGACAACACTTTCTTGAACGCCGTGATCGTTATGACGACGGAACTTTCCCCTATGGAATTATTAGACGCTACCCGTTTGATCGAGATCGAGATGGGACGTATCGAAAAAAGTGACGGTGCGTATCATGACCGTATCATCGATATCGATCTGTTAATGGTGGATGAGCAAATCCTGCATACGGAGCGGCTGACGCTACCGCACCCTCTGATGCACAAACGGTCGTTTGTTATGGAACCGTTGGCAGAAGTAGCTCCGTTGGTGAAACATCCTGTGTTTGGCAAGACGATGCGTGAACTTTTATCCGAATTATAAGTTTTAATTATGAACTACGAGATTTGAGTTATGAATAAAGAAATTAATAAAGCGATGACGCAAGGGATCGTCTTCAAGAAAGCGAAAGGCGAAGCGGAAGATTCGAATGGTAAGAAAATCAAGTTCTCTGATTTCTTGAAAGGGACACATGGCTCTGATTCAGCGAAATGGAAGGCCGGTTTTAAATATAAAAAAGCCTTACGTAATTCCAAAAAGAAGAAATAATTTTCAATTTTCAACTTTCAATTCTCAATTATTGCGTATCTTTGCGAATGAATTGACGTGGATAGATTTGTATTGCTTGCAACCACGGGAAAAAATGCTAAAAACATATCCTTTTCGTTGCCGTCCGGCAGAAAAATCCTTCCAAGTTCAATTCAGTCATAGATTAATAACTAACGAGCATTGTCAATTGCGACCTGTGGTTTATCCCCTAATTCTCAATTTTCAATTCTCAATTTTCAATTTAAAACGATGAGTTATTTATTCACCTCCGAATCGGTGTCTGAAGGGCACCCCGATAAAGTAGCCGATCAAATATCGGATGCTTTGCTGGATGAGTTCTTGGCGTATGACAAGAATTCGAAAGTTGCTTGCGAAACCCTTGTTACAACCGGACAGGTTGTCTTGGCTGGAGAAGTTAAATCAAGTGCGTATGTGGATGTGCAGGAAGTGGCACGTGGCGTGATCGAGAAGATTGGTTACACGAAAAGCGAGTACCAGTTTGAAGCGAAGTCATGTGGTGTGTTCTCTTCTATCCATGAGCAGAGTGGCGACATCAACCGTGGCGTAGAGCGTGCGGATCCCTATGAGCAGGGTGCCGGCGACCAAGGTATGATGTTCGGTTATGCTACTAATGAGACTGAGAATTATATGCCTTTGGCGTTGGACTTATCTCATAGTTTATTATGGGAATTGGCGAAGATCCGTAAGGAAGAACCGGATTTGATGCCTTATTTGCGTCCGGACGCTAAGAGTCAGGTTACGATTGAATACGATGATAACGGTAAGCCGTTGCGTATCGATACGATTGTGGTATCCACGCAGCATGATGAGTTTATCGGTCCGAAAGGTATTTCACAGAAGGAAGCGGATGAGGCTATGCAAAAGAGGATCGCCTTAGACGTGAAGAAGATATTGATACCTCGTGTGAAGGCTCAATATCCGGCTCATGTACAGGCTTTGTTTAATGATAATATCATTTATCACGTGAACCCGACCGGTAAGTTCGTGATCGGTGGTCCTCACGGTGATACCGGTTTGACCGGCCGTAAGATCATCGTGGATACATACGGTGGCAAAGGTGCTCATGGCGGTGGTGCTTTCTCTGGAAAGGACCCTTCTAAGGTAGACCGTTCGGCTGCTTATGCCGCTCGTCATATCGCTAAGAATATGGTTGCCGCCGGTGTGGCGGATGAGATGCTGGTACAGGTGTCTTATGCGATCGGTGTGGCTAAACCGATGAATATTTTCGTGAATACTTTTGGCCGTGCGAAGGTGAATATGACAGACGGAGAGATCGCCGCGAAGATCTGGGATATCTTCGATATGTGTCCGAAAGCGATCGAGGAGCGTTTGAAATTGCGTAACCCGATTTATTTCGAGACCGCTTCTTATGGCCATATGGGACGCAAACCCCAGACGGTGACGAAGACATTCTCTTCCCGTTATTTGCAGAAGCCGGTTACTTGTGATGTGGAGTTATTCACATGGGAGAAATTGGATTATGCAGATAAGATCAAGGACGTGTTTGGTCTATAAAAAATAAGTGGAAAAAGTAAGCTGGCTTAAATGGCGAAGTATGTTAAGATACTTTGCCATTTAAGTTAAGATACTTAGCCGATGAAGTTAAGATACTTTGCCAAGTATGTTAACTTACCCTTCCTCTTGGAGCATTTCTACTTCTTTTACTTTCCTGAACAGGTCGGACGCAAAGATGAAATCGTTCAACGCTTGGTTATTAGAGGTGATTACCTGCTCTTTTGTTCCTTGCCATTCCTTCACGCCTTCCTTAATAAAGATGATATTATCACCAATATTCATCACGGAGTTCATGTCGTGGGTATTGATAACGGTCGTCATATTGTACTCCACCGTAATGTCGTGAATCAAATCATCAATCAATAGAGAAGTCTTGGGGTCTAGTCCGGAGTTCGGCTCATCGCAGAACAGGTATTTAGGATTTAGGGAGATCGCTCTTGCGATGGCGGCACGTTTCATCATACCTCCACTGATCTCGGAAGGATATAGATGTCCAGCCTCGGACAGGTTTACACGTTCCAAACAGAATTCCGCACGTTTCCTGCGCTCTTTCGTTGAGTCTTTAGAGAACATATCTAAAGGAAACATTACGTTTTCCATTACTGTCATGCTGTCGAATAAAGCGGAACCTTGGAACAACATACCCATTTCCCGACGCAGCATATTTAACTCATACTTGTTCATCGTGATCAAGTCTCTACCGTCGTATAATATCTGTCCGGTATCAGGTTTCATTAACCCGATGATATTCTTGATCATTACCGTTTTACCCGAACCGCTTCGTCCGATGATCAGATTCGTCTTACCATCCTCGAACGTCGTACTTATATCTTTCAAGACGACACGTCCATCGAAAGACTTCGTTATATTCTTAACTTCGATCATTTTTAAGTAAGCATTAAATGGGTTAATATTACGTCGGCAAGTAAAATCATGATACTGCTCATGACCACGGCATTCGTACTTGCCTTACCTACCTCTAGGGCGCCTCCCTTTACGTTATAGCCAAAATAGGCAGCGATGGATGAGATGATGAACGCATATACTACGGATTTGATAATAGAATACCAAATGTAAAACTCGTTGAAGTAGAATTGCAAACCGTACTCGAACGAGGAAGGAGTCATTCCCGTACTCGTTGAGTAACTGGCGAATATGCCGCCCATGATACCGGTGAACATACTGAAGATAACCAATACCGGAATAAAGATCATCAAACCGAGCATTTTCGGAAGGATCAGGAAGTTGGCTGAATTAACACCCATGATTTCCATGGCGTCTATCTGCTCAGTGACTCGCATGGTTCCGATCTCGGAGGCGATATTACTGCCTACTTTACCCGCTAGGATTAGTGCCATGATAGAGGAAGAGAATTCCAGCAAGATAATCTCACGGGTGGTATAGCCGATCGTAAACTTAGGAATCAAGGGGGAACTGATATTCAAGGAGATCTGGATGGCGATAACCGTACCGATAAAGACCGAGATGATTATGACAATCCAAAGAGAATCCACGCCTAGCTTGTATATCTCTTTGATCAATTGCTTAAAGAACATACTCCACCGGTCTGGAAGTGTTATACTCTTCATCATCAGTAGGGTATACTCACCCATTCTGTGTAATGCTTTATTCATTTTTATCTTGATAAATTTCTGATTTCAATTTGCAAAGATAGCGTAAAATCCACTAATAACCATATAACATCTTAGAAACAAGATTGGTTTTATTTGTAAATCCTATGGTATTAAAGTTTGCCACATCCCTCTTTTTTAACTATGTTTGTTTTCTTAAATACTAAAAAATACTTTTATGAAGCGAATTCTTTTAGGAGTGATCGGCTTGCTGTGTTTATGTGTGGCTTGCCTGCGGAAGGATCTTTCTTTTAAGCCGGGGGAAGTTTGGCCGGATGATAAAGGGGTACATATAAACGCTCATGGTGGCGGTATTCTACGGGTTGGGGATACTTATTATTGGTTTGGTGAACATAAAACGGAGGGCTCGGCTGGAAATCTGGCTCAAGTAGGCGTTCATTGCTATTCGTCGAAAGATTTATATAATTGGAAAGACGAGGGAATCGCCTTATCGGTCGTGCCGGATGATACGACGAGCCATATTGTTAAGGGATGCGTGTTGGAGCGTCCGAAAGTGATTTATAATAAAAAGAATGATCAATATGTAATGTGGTTTCATTTAGAGCCGAGAGGTGCTGGCTATTCGGGAGCATTGAGTGGAGTGGCTGTCAGTAAAAACGTGGCGGGGCCTTACTCGTTCGTAAACGCTTTCCGTCCGAATGCCGGTTTTTGGCCGGTTAATGTACAGGAACTACATAAGCAACCTTGTACGCTTTCCGCAGATCTACGTTTTAGCGGTGGAGAGTTACCTGCCCATCCGGATAGCTTGAATTTATTGGGGCGTGACCAAATCTCCGGACAAATGGCTAGGGATATGAACCTTTTCGTGGATGACGATGGCATCGCTTATCATATTTATTCCTCGGAAGAGAATAGTACCTTGCATATATCGCAGCTGACCGATGATTATACGAGTTATTCCGGTAAGTACGCCCGTTTCTTCCCGGGGCGTTTCATGGAAGCTCCAGCCTTGTTCAAACAGAAGGGGAAATATTATTTGATTATGTCCGGCTGTACGGGCTGGGCTCCGAATGCGGGACGATCGGCGGTCGCTTCCTCGATTTGGGGACCTTGGAAGGAATTGGAAAATCCGTTTAGGGGAGAGAACTCGGAGGTGTCGTTTTATTCTCAGAGCACGTACGTATTGCCTGTACCCGGCCATGCGGATCGCTTTATTTATATGGGAGATCGTTGGACTCCGGAGAACGCTATAGACGGACGTTATATCTGGCTTCCTATCCGATTCGAGGGGGAGCAACCCGTGATCGAGTGGCGATCTGAGTGGAGTTATTAAATTCTCTTATCGCTTTTTTGCGAATGTATGTGATGTAGATCTGCGGATTATCACGTACATTCGCGTTAAATTTTTAAGTAGCTTATGTCAGACGAACAACGAATGGTGCTCCGTACGGAGGACTTGGTAAAGAAATATAGGACTCGTACGGTCGTGAATCATGTATCGATTAACGTGAAACAGGGGGAGATCGTTGGTTTGCTTGGTCCGAACGGAGCGGGAAAGACGACCACCTTTTATATGACAGTAGGTTTGGTCACTCCTAACGAGGGTAAGATCTTCTTGAATGACATGGAGATTACGAAATTCCCGGTCTATAAGCGGGCTCGCAACGGCATTGGCTATCTGGCGCAAGAGGCTTCGATTTTCCGGAAAATGACGGTGGAAGATAATATCCGCTCGGTCTTGGAGATGACGGGACGTAGCATTGAGTACCAAAAAGAGAAACTGGAAAGTTTGATTTCAGAGTTCGGTTTGAATAAGGTTCGTAAAAACTTGGGAGACCAGCTTTCGGGTGGAGAGCGGCGTCGTGCGGAGATTGCCCGCTGTCTGGCGATCGATCCGAAGTTCATTATGTTGGATGAGCCTTTCGCCGGTGTAGACCCGATCGCCGTACAAGATATCCAGACAATCGTGGCTCGCTTGAAACATAAGAATATCGGAATCTTGATTACCGACCACAATGTGTACGAGACATTGAGTATTTGTGACCGGGCCTATCTCCTGTTCGAGGGAAAAGTCCTTTTCCAAGGAACCGCCGAACAACTAGCCGAGAACGAGATCGTGCGCGAGAAATATTTGGGAAAAGACTTTGTGCTGCGTAAGAAAGACTTATAGCAGTCGTTTCAATCGCCTGTTTACCTGTATGAACAGCAGGAAAGATAAGGCGGCGATAAGACAAAAGTCCAAAAGATGCTCGGCGGGAATATCGCCTGTGATAAACTCGTTATCCTTGAGACGACTGTCCGACATCCCTATTACGGCGAAAGCATTATTGACAAAGTGGGCGAACACCGGTATCCAGATGCTCTTGCTCCAATAGAGTAGATAGCCGAAATAGGCTCCGAGTATCATCCGGGGCAAGAATCCGTAAAATTGTAAATGGAAGGCGCTAAATAGTATGGCGGCGACCCATATGATCGTATGAGGGTTGGAGGTCCATTTCCCGATCACTCGTTGCAAGGCTCCTCTGAACAGGAACTCCTCGGTTATCCCGGCCGTAACGGCGATAACGATAAGGTTGGCCAGGATTACCCAAACGCTATCGCTGGATAACAGGATCGTCGTCAGTTGTTCGGCGAGGGTTTCTTGCGCCCGCATCCATTCCTCGATAGGAGCCATAAACGCGGGTAACTCCATCTGCTTGTTGAGCAATCCTAGCAAATTGATAACCGGAGAAAATAAGAACACGCAAACTAAGGTGAGAATCCAGATCCTGCCGTCTGTGATTTTCTTGACTGATAGATAATGGCAGGGATTGTCACTACATATCCAAGCCATGGCGATAGATGGTAGCAAAAAGGTACAGATCGCCGAGATGAACTGAATGAGCCTCATTAAATTAGCGTCTTGGGTTATATCAGCCTGTAAACCGTGGGTCGCAAGTAATAAGCCCGTGGATATAATAGATGATAAAATGGCTCCAGCCAATAAGAATAGCAAGAGGATCAAAAGTTGGATTATCGCCGGACGGGTAGCATATATTCCTTTTATTCTCATAATGATTCATTCAAAGGGTAAATAATTGCCGCCAAATATAAACAAAAGAATAAAAACAGATCAAAATTTGCACGATTAAAAGAATAAGTCTAATTTTGCGACCTAAAATTCGATACGACTATTAATTAAATAAATCATTCAGAATGAACGTTTCGCTTAAAAACAATGATGCCGTAAGCGGTATCGTGAAATTAGAAATAGTGAAAGCTGACTATGCTGATCAGGTAGACAAGAGCCTGCGTAGCCTTCGTCAGAAAGCCAATGTACCGGGTTTCCGTAAGGGCATGGTTCCTATGGGCATGGTTAAAAAAATGTACGGAAAGCACGTGCTGGTAGAGGAGATAAACAAATTAGTTTCTGAGAATCTGTTCAAGTATATCCGTGAGAACGATTTGCATATCTTAGGCGAGCCGATGCCTAACGAGACTGAGCAAAAGCCGTTGGATTTCGATAAGGAAGAGGATTTCGAATTCTGTTTTGACGTGGCTTTGGCTCCGGAGATCAATATCGAGTTGAGCAAGAACGATAAACTTCCGTTCTATCAAGTCGCTATCGATGAAGAAATGCTAAATAACCAAGTAAACGCTTATCGCTCAAACTTCGGTTCTTACGACAAGGTAGACGAGGTTGAGGAAAAAGATATGGTAAAAGGTACGGTAGCCGAGCTTGAGAATGGTGCCCCGAAAGAAGGTGGTATCGTTGTTGAGGATGCTGTCTTGATGCCTATGTATATCAAGGATGAGGAAGAAAAAGCTAAATTTATCGGTGCTAAAGTAAATGCCGTAGTGGTATTCAACCCGAATAAGGCTTACGAGGGTGCTGAGGCAGAGATCGCTTCTTTCTTGAAGATCGATAAAGAGAAAGTGGCTGAGACTACAGGCGACTTTAGCTTTGAGATCAAGGAGATCACCCGTCATAAAGACGCAGAGATGAACCAAGAGTTGTTCGACAAGGTATTTGGCGAGAACGTGGTTACCAGCGAGGAAGAATTCAAGAACAAGATCAAGGAAGCTTTGGCAGAGCAATTCGCTCCTCAGAGTGACTTCAAGTTCTTGACGGATACTCGTGATATGTTGGTTGAGAGAGCTGGCGAGTTGAATTTCGCTGACGATTTATTGAAACGTTGGTTGCTTGCCGCTAACGAGAAGAATACGAAAGAGAAGATCGACGAGGACTTCCCTCAGATCCTTCAGGATTTGAAATATCAGTTGATCAAGGAGAACTTGGTTAAGAAGAACGGCTTGAAGGTTGAGGACGCTGACATCGAGAACTTCGCTAAACGTGTGGCTAAGGCTCAGTTCGCTCAATACGGCATGTTGTCTGTACCTGAGGATGTACTTGACAACTACGCTAAAGACATGTTGAAAAATAAGCAAACACTTCAGAACATCATCGACCGTGCGGTTGAGGAGAAATTGGCTGCTTGGTTGAAAGAGCAAGTGGAATTGGATGTTAAGGAGGTAACCGCTGACGAGTTCAACAAACTTTTTGAATAAAAAGATCTTTACTCGGCCTCTTAGGAGGTTGTTTTATATCAAAAAAGGGATTTCTCTCTAAAAATATCTTAGCGGATAGCGAAATAAATTGTTTCTTTCAGAAATTTATTTATAACTTTGTTTTTCCGTTAAGTCACAGAGGGAAATCCCTTTTTACGTCTTCTCGGTAAATAAAAGATAGGAGAAAATATGGAAGATTTTAGAAAGTATGCTACAAAGCATTTAGGTATGAGTGGTACGGCTCTGGATAGTTATATGAACATCTCCAGTAGCTATATCTCCCCGACAATTATAGAGGAACGACAGCTGAATGTCGCTCAAATGGATGTCTTCTCTCGGTTGATGATGGACCGTATTATTTTCTTGGGCACGCAAGTGGATGATTATACCGCTAACGTGATTCAAGCGCAGTTGTTGTATCTGGATTCCAGTGATCCCGGAAAGGATATCTCTATTTATATCAATTCGCCGGGTGGCTCTGTATATGCGGGCTACGGCATTTATGACACGATGCAGTTTATCTCCAGCGACGTATCTACGATTTGTACGGGTATGGCCGCCTCTATGGCGTCTGTCTTATTGGTGGCGGGAACCAAGGGAAAACGTTTCGGCTTGAAGCACTCCCGTGTAATGATCCATCAACCGCTTGGCGGCGTACAAGGACAGGCTTCAGACATCGAGATTACCGCTCGCGAGATCTTGAAGGTTAAGAAAGAACTGTACACCATAATCTCGGATCATTCAGGTAGACCCTATGAGGAGATCGAACGCGATGGCGACCGTGATTTCTGGATGACCGCGGAGGAAGCGAAAAAGTATGGCATGATCGACGATGTTTTAACACGTAAATAACAAAAACAACAATAAGAAACTATGGCCAAAACAACAGGCGATACATGTACGTTTTGCGGCAGGAGTAGCCGTGATGTTAATTTGCTTATCAATGGGATCTCTGGTTGTATTTGCGATGATTGTGCCCGGCAGGCGTATGAGATCGTAAAGGAGCAGACAGGAGGTAAGAAAACTTCTTTTGGTTTGAAGCAGAAAGATCTGCCTAAACCGGAAGATATCAAGACTTTCTTGGATCAGTACGTGATCGGGCAGGATGACGCGAAGCGTTATCTGTCGGTATCGGTGTACAACCATTACAAGCGTTTACTTCAAAAGGTTACCGCCGATGATGTAGAGATTGAGAAATCTAATATTATCATGGTGGGCGCTACCGGTACGGGCAAGACTTTGTTAGCCCGTACGATCGCTAAGTTATTGCATGTCCCGTTCGCTATCGTGGACGCTACGGTACTTACCGAGGCAGGTTACGTGGGGGAGGATATTGAGAGTATCTTGACCCGGCTATTGCAAGCGGCGGATTATGATGTGGAGGCGGCCCAACGGGGTATCGTCTTCATCGATGAGATCGATAAGATCGCACGTAAGAGCGATAATCCGTCTATCACTCGGGATGTCAGCGGTGAGGGTGTACAGCAAGGTTTGCTGAAACTTCTAGAAGGATCGATCGTGAATGTGCCTCCTCAGGGGGGACGTAAGCATCCGGAGCAAAAGATGATTGCGGTGGATACGAAGAATATCCTGTTCGTTTGCGGTGGTGCTTTCGATGGAATCGAGAAGAAGATCGCTCAACGCTTAAATACCCGTGTGGTCGGTTATTCGGCTAGTTTGGATACGGCTACCGTAGACCGGAATAATTTACTGAAATACATCACCCCGACTGATTTGAAGTCGTTTGGCTTGATCCCGGAGATTATCGGTCGTTTACCTATCCTCACGTATCTGAATCCGCTGGATCGTGATACGCTTCGTAACATCTTGACCGAGCCGAAGAACTCCATTATCAAGCAATACGTCAAATTGTTCGATATGGATGGCATTAAGCTGACGTTCGATGAGAAAGTCTATGAGTTTATCGTGGATAAGGCGCTTGAGTTTAAGCTGGGTGCCCGTGGGTTACGTTCAATCGTAGAAGCCGTGATGATGGACGCTATGTACAGTATGCCATCTCAAAAAGTAAAGGAACTCCATGTAACGTTGGAGTATGCGAAAGAGAAATTTGAAAAATCGGACGTGAACCGTTTACAGGTCGCGTAAACGTAGGCGGTTTACTATAAATAATACGAAGTATGGCAAAGAAGGATCATTTAACAGAAGAGCTAAATCGGCACTTTGGCTTCGGTACCTTTAAGGGGAACCAGAAGGCTATTATTGAGAACGTGCTGGCCGGGAAGGATACTTTTGTATTAATGCCGACGGGGGGAGGTAAATCTCCTTGTTATCAATTACCATCCATACTAATGGAAGGAACCGCGATCGTGATATCTCCGTTGATCGCTTTGATGAAGAATCAGGTGGACGCGATGCGGAATTTCAGTGAGGAAGATGGGGTCGCCCATTTTATCAATTCCTCTTTGAATAAGTCGGCTATCGACCAGGTGAAATCGGATATATTATCAGGACGTACCAAGTTGCTGTATGTAGCACCGGAGTCCTTGACCAAGGAAGAGAACGTGGATTTTCTGCGTCAGGTAAAGATCTCTTTCTATGCGGTGGACGAGGCGCATTGTATCTCGGAATGGGGACATGATTTCCGTCCGGAATATCGAAGAATCCGTCCGATTATCAATGAGATCGGTAAACGTCCGTTAATCGCTCTGACCGCTACCGCTACACCTAAGGTGCAGCACGATATCCAGAAGAATCTGGGTATGATAGACGCTACAGTCTTTAAATCATCCTTCAACCGCTCTAATTTGTATTATGAGGTTCGTCCGAAAGGAACGAATATAGACCGCGAGATCATTAAGTATATTAAAGCCAACGAGGGTAAATCGGGTATCGTATATTGTTTGAGCCGTAAAAAGGTGGAGGAATTTGCCGACATCTTGAAAGCCAACGGGATAAAGGCGTTGCCTTACCATGCGGGAATGGATTCGCAAGTACGTTCCGCCAATCAGGATGCCTTCCTGATGGAACAGGCGGATGTGATCGTGGCTACGATCGCTTTCGGTATGGGTATCGACAAGCCGGATGTCCGTTATGTGATTCATTACGATATCCCGAAGAGCCTAGAAGGTTATTACCAGGAAACCGGTCGTGCCGGTAGGGATGGCGGAGAAGGCCAATGTATCGCTTTCTATGCTTATAAGGACTTGCAAAAATTGGAGAAATTCATGCAAGGAAAGCCCGTGGCCGAACAGGAAATCGGCAAACAGTTGCTTTTAGAGACTGCAGCCTATGCCGAGACTTCCGTCTGCCGGAGAAAAGTGCTATTGCATTATTTCGGTGAGGAATACCTGGAAGATAATTGTGGTAATTGTGATAATTGTTTGAACCCAAAGAAGCAGGTGGAAGCGAAGGAATTGTTAAGCGCGGTACTGGAGGTTATCAGTACGTTGAAAGAAAAGTTTAAGGCAGATTATATCGTAAATATTTTGGTAGGTAACGAAACCTCCGAAATCCAAAATTACAAGCACAATGAATTAGAGGTCTTCGGTTCCGGACAGGACGAGGATGATAAAACTTGGAACGCCGTTATTCGTCAGGCTTTAATCGCTGGCTATTTAGCGAAGGATATTGAGAATTATGGTTTGCTGAAAATCACGGAAAAAGGTAAGGAGTTCATGAAGAAGCCGGTATCGTTCAAGATTACCGAGGACAATGAATTCGAGGAAGAGGAAGAGGAAGTTCCGGTTCGTGGGGGCGCCTCTTGTGCGGTAGACCCGGTTCTTTATTCCATGATGAAGGATTTGCGTAAGAAATTATCCAAGCGGTTGGAAGTTCCACCTTTCGTGATTTTCCAAGATCCCTCTTTGGAGGCTATGGCTACTACTTATCCGATCACGTTGGACGAGTTGCAGAATATCCCGGGAGTGGGCGCTGGTAAGGCGAAACGTTATGGCAAGGAGTTCATTGAGTTGATCAAGAAACATGTAGAGGAGAACGAGATTGAGCGTCCGGAGGATTTGCGCGTACGTACGGTCGCTAATAAGTCCAAGTTGAAGGTCTCAATCATTCAGCGGATCGACCGTAAGGTGGCGCTGGACGAGATCGCGTTGACTAACGGACTTGAGTTCACCGAGCTTTTGGATGAGATCGAGGCGATCGTATATTCCGGTACACGTATCAATATCGATTATTTCTTGAATGATGTGATGGATGAGGATCATATCGAGGATATTTACGAGTATTTCAAGGATTCGGAGACCGACGGTCTGGAAGACGCCATTGAGGAATTAGGCGGTGACTATACGGAAGAGGAGATTCGCTTGGTCCGTATCAAGTTCTTGTCTGAAATGGCAAACTAATGGGAGGGTGGCCCGGTTCCACTCTAAAGAAAAAACAAATAAAGAAGCTTATTGTTCCTTCCGAAAGAGATTTATTTTTCCTTCGGAAGGAATTTTGTTTTCGTTCGGATGAAAGTTTATTTTCTTCCGAATCGAATTTTTAATTTCTCCCGTATCGATTTATTGCGTGAAAAGTCGTATATTTGCGCGCAATAATTTTTAAAGCATAAGTTCTATGTCATTTATTGCAGACAGGGTAGTTATGGATGGGTTAACGTTTGACGATGTATTGTTAATCCCAGCTTATTCGGAAGTTCTTCCTCGTAATGTCGATCTCACGACAAAGTTTTCACGTAATATCACATTGAATATACCGATGGTGTCGGCCGCTATGGATACGGTTACCGAGGCCAAGTTGGCTATCGCTATCGCCCGTGAGGGAGGTATTGGTGTGATTCATAAAAACATGACGATCGCCGAGCAGGCAAAGCAGGTCCAGACCGTTAAACGTGCGGAGAATGGAATGATCTATGATCCGGTGACTATCACGAAGGGCAAGCGTGTGGCGGATGCCTTGGCAATGATGGCTGAATATAAGATTGGCGGTATTCCCGTGGTGGATGAAGGCGGGTATTTGGTAGGTATCGTGACAAACCGTGACTTGCGTTTCGAGAAGGACATGAACCGTTCTATCGACGAGGTGATGACGAAAGAGAATTTGGTCGTAACCGGACAATCTACGGATATGGAGGCCGCCGCTCAGATCCTTCAGGAACATAAGATCGAGAAGTTACCGGTGGTCGATAGCCATAATAAGTTGATCGGCTTGATTACCTATAAAGATATAACGAAAGCGAAAGATAAACCGAAGGCTTGCAAGGATTCGAAAGGTCGTTTGCGTGTAGCTGCCGGTGTAGGCGTTACGTTCAATACCTTCGAGCGTGTAGCCGCTTTGGTGGATGCCGGGGTGGATGCTTTGGTGATCGACACGGCACATGGTCACTCAAAAGGTGTGGTGGATGTCTTGAAACAGATTAAGGCGCAATATCCGCATATTGATTGTGTGGTCGGTAATATCGCTACGGGCGAGGCCGCTAAATATTTAGTGGAAGCCGGGGCGGACGCCGTGAAGGTAGGTATCGGTCCGGGTTCGATTTGTACGACTCGTGTGATCGCTGGTGTGGGTGTTCCCCAGTTGTCGGCTATTTACGATGTGGCGAAGGCGTTGGAAGGAACTGGTGTGCCTTTGATCGCTGACGGTGGCTTGCGTTACTCCGGTGATATCGTGAAGGCGATCGCCGCTGGTGGATCTTCCGTGATGATGGGATCTCTGTTGGCGGGTGTAGAGGAGTCGCCGGGCGATACGATTATCTTCAATGGCCGTAAGTTTAAGTCTTACCGTGGAATGGGGTCGTTGGAAGCTATGCAAAAGGGGTCCAAGGATCGGTATTTCCAAGATGTGGAGGACGACGTGAAGAAGCTGGTTCCGGAGGGAATCGCTGCCCGTGTTCCGTTTAAGGGTTCTTTGTATGAGGTCATTTACCAAATGGTAGGTGGTTTACGTGCGGGAATGGGTTATTGCGGGGCTCATAATATCGAGGAGTTGCATAAAGCTCGTTTTACTCGAATCACCAACGCAGGTGTGCAAGAGAGCCATCCGCATGACGTAGCGATCACGCAAGAGGCTCCGAATTATAGCCGCGGTGAATAGTAATACAAGTTTTACGTTTTATAAAAAACACTAATTTAATGGGATAGCATACTTTTCTTGTCGGCTCTCCGTTAGATTAGTGTTATTTTTGTAATGTATATTCGTGCTATGGTAAAAGAATTTTTGATGAAAAAGTTACTTATTTCATTAGGGGTATTCGCTTGTGTGACAGTTAACGCTCAAACCGCATCCGATTCGGTCGTTATGACGGTCGCTGGAAAACAAGTGCCTTTATCTGAATTTATTTTTATCGCGGAGAAGAATGGAGAGGTGGATTTATCGAATACAAAGTCCGTCAAAAACTATGTCGAGCTATTTAAAAATTTTAAGCTAAAAGTAGCGGAGGCGGAATCTTTAGGGATCGACCAGACATCCTCATTCAAAAGTGAGCTGGATGGATACCGGGCTCAGTTGATCGATAGCTATATGTCGGATAAGGAGGGTGAGAAAGCGGCTGCCCGTGCGGTATATGACCGTGGGGATCACTCGGTAGAGTTGACCCACATCTTATTCCGTTTGCCGGAGAAGACGGTCTCCAAAGATACGGTAGCTGTATATCAAGAAGCCATGCGAGTATACGAACGTCTCCAGAAAGGAGAGGATATGGAAACAGTCGGAAAAGCTTTGGCCGAGAAGGATAAGGAGCATGTCGCTTGCGAATATGTACGTTGCTTGCTCCCGATGCAATCCCTAAAAGTGTTTGAGGATGCCGCCTATTCCTTGCCGATTGGCGTGGTGTCTGAACCGGTTCGCACGAAATTAGGATTTCATTTGATAAAAGTCCATAGTCGTAAACCCAATCCGGGGCGGGTACATGTCGCTCATATCTTGATCGCCTTCCCGAAAGATTCCGCTATTCAGGACTCATCGGCTTTTCTGGCAAAAGCGCAAGCTATCTATAAGCAAGTACAAGAGGGAGCTGATTTTGGCGAGTTAGCGAAAGAATATTCTGGGGATGCTGCTTCCGCTAAGAAAGAGGGAGTATTACCTTGGTTTGGGGTAGGCGAGATGGTCCAGCCTTTTGAGCAAGCCGCTTTTGCGTTGAGCAAGCCGGGTGATTTATCCGAGGTGGTGGAAACTCGTTTTGGTTACCATATCATTAAGTTGATCGATAAGAAGGGACGCCCTTCGTTTGAGGAAGAGGAAAAAGCTTTGTCGAGACGTATGGGGCAGGGTGAACGTAACTTCGAGTTATATAAAGCTTTCGACGATCGTATGAAAAAAGAATACGGATACGTTTTCTATCCGGAAGCCTATGCGGAGCTGCAAGCGTTATGTAATGATTGTTTCCCCACGGACGAGGCGTTTTATGAGAAAGCGAAGGATATGAACAAGACGCTTATGCAATTGGATGGAAAGGATTTCCCGCAAGCGGAGTTCGCTTATTATATCCAACGTTGTCCGTTCTCGACAAAAACGTATGCGGGTGATTTTATGCAAGAGATCTATGATTTGTTTATCCGCGATATCGTAACGACCGCCGAGCGTAAGAATCTGGAGACAAAACATCCGGAGATCCCTCATTTGATGCAGGAGTACCGGGATGGGATTCTGTTGTTTGAGGTCAGCAACCGGGAGATCTGGAGCAAACCCTCCGCCCAGCAGAAGGTGTTGGAAGCGAAGTGGATTGCGGATTTGAATAAAAAATATCCGGTGACTGTCAACTGGAAATTATTGAAGAAACTAAAGAAATAAAATAAAGATAGATATGAGGATAGTCTTCATGTTCCTAACGTTCGTTGTGTTGTTGGGTGCCTGTAAAGGTTCTCAGCCAGCTGATACTACGGATGTCTTGGTTAGCGTGAAAGGACGTACCCTAAATCGTTCGGAGGTGAATAAGCTAATACCCCGGGGGATTTCCTCCGCAGATAGTCTGTTGCTGGCCGAGGGCTTTACCAAGAAATGGGTAAAGGATGTATTGGTGTACGATGTGGCTTTGCGTAACTTAGGGGATGAGAAAGAGGAGGTCGATAAATTGGTAGAGGAGTACAGGCGTTCCTTGGTTCGTTACCGTTATCAGGAACGATTGGTGGAGGAGAAGCTGAAAACTGATATCCGGGAAAGTGATAAATTAAACTATTACGAGGAAAACCAGAAAAAGTTTATCTTGGATAAAGGCTTGATCAAGGGATTATTCTTGAAAATCCCGGTTGATGCCCCGGGACTTACCGACGTCAAAAAGTGGTACAAATCCACAGATGTGGCCTCTTTAGAAAAAATTGAGAAGTATAGTGTGCAAAATGCCACGATTTATGAGTACTTTTACGACAAATGGGTTGATTTCGATGAGGTAATGGATAATATACCGATCCATGTGTCGAATCCGAATGCGTTTCTGAAGGCGAATAAGTATGTTGAGGTGGCGGATAGCAGTTATTGTTATCTGTTGAATATCAAGGAATATTTACCTTCCGGCAGTGTGGAGCCATATGATTATGCCAGTCCGCACGTCACGGAAATGCTGGTCAACCAACGAAAAGTTGAATTCTTGAAAAAATTTGAAGACGAGTTATATAACGATGCGATCCGGAGCGGTGACGTGGAATTCCATTCCGAGCCGTGATCTCTAATTTTATAAATGGGTAGACATGATGAAAAAGATTTTAAGTGTATTCTTTCTTGCCTGTTGTTCTTGCCTTGTAATGGCGCAAGACAATGTGATCGATGAAATTGTGTGGGTGGTAGGAGATGACGCTATTTTACGTTCGGATATCGAGACGCAACGTTTGTATAATCAAAACGAGGGGGTCCGTTTGGATGGCGACCCGTATTGCGTGATCCCGGAGCAGATGGCGATACAGAAACTATATCTGAATCAAGCTAAGATCGATAGTATTACCGTGAACGAGAACCAAGTGATCCAGAGCGTGGATCAATGGATGAACATGGCTGTGAACCAAATCGGGTCTCGCGAGAAATTGGAGGAATATTTCGGTAAGAAATTTTCCCAGATCAAGGATGAGCGTAAGGAGATGGTGCGGGAGCAGCAGGTAGTGCAACAGATGCAGCATCAATTGATCGGCGAGATCAAGCTGACACCTTCCGAGGTGCGTAAATATTTCAGCCAGTTGTCTCAGGATAGCCTGCCGAACATCCCTACGACAGTAGAGGTGCAAATCGTTACCTTGGAACCGAAGATTCCGTTTGAGGAAACAGACGCTATCAAGGCCCGCTTACGTGATTTCACGGAGCAGGTTAATTCCGGTAAGATGGAATTCTCTACGTTGGCTCGTTTGTACTCGGAAGATCCGGGTTCGGCGTCTCGAGGTGGTGAGCTGGGTTTCATGAGCAAGACACAGCTGTTGCCGGAGTTTGCGAACGTCGCGTTCAACTTGAAAGACCCGAAACGTGTCTCCCAGATCGTACAGACGGAGTATGGTTACCATATCATCCAATTGATCGAGAAGCGTGGAGACCGTATCAACTGCCGCCATATCTTATTGAAACCGAAGGTTTCCGATAAGGAGTTGGCGGATGCTACCACTCGTCTGGATTCATTGTACAATGATTTGCAGGCGAATAAGTTCACGTTTGAGGAAGCCGCTACATTCGTCTCTTATGACAAGGATACACGTAATAATAAGGGTTTGATGGTAAACCAAGATTACGAGAGCAGCAATATGGGAACCCCTAAGTTCGAGATGCAAGAACTTCCGCAGGAAATCGGTAAGGTGGTATATGGCATGAAAGTCGGAGAGATCTCCAAGCCTTTTACCATGTTGACGAACAAGCAGAAAGAGGTAGTAGCTATTGTTAAGCTGAAAGCTCGGACGGAAGGACATAAGGCGAATTTGGCCGATGACTTCCAAGCTTTGAAAGCGATCGTAGAGGCTAAGAAACGTGAGGAATTATTGAACGACTGGATCACGAAGAAACAAAAATCAACCTACGTGCGTATTAGTGACGGTTGGAGGAATTGTGATTTCAAATATCCGGGTTGGATTAAGGAATGAGACTAATTAACAGGTTATTTCTAGCGCTCTTATCGTGTGCTTTATCGGTTGGCGTATTTGCGCAAACGCAAGATAGCACGGTGGTAGCCGCCAAAGATAGTGTCGCTCCCAAGAAGACGAAGGTCTTTTTGGAGCATGCGAATACGCTTTCGTTCGATAAGGAGAGGAACGCCGAGGCTCAAGTACTGAATGGTGATGTTTGTTTTCGCCATGATAGTTCGTATATGTATTGCGATAGCGCATATTTCTTTGAGCAGACCAATTCCTTGGAAGCGTTTAGTAATGTCCGGATGGAACAAGGGGATACCTTGTTCGTGTATGGAAATTACCTGTTTTACGATGGAAATACCCAGATCGCTTATTTGCGGGAGAATGTCCGCATGGAGAATGGGCAGGTTACCTTGTTTACGGATAGCTTGAACTATGAGCGAATCCCGGATATCGGATATTATTTCGACGGAGGTCTGATTGTCGATTCTTTGAATCAGCTCTCTTCTTTTTACGGGCAATATTCGCCTAGTACGAAATTGGCTATCTTCAATGATAGCGTCCGTCTGGAGAATGAGCAATTCACGTTGTATTCCGATACCTTGCATTATAATACGGACTCGAAGATCGCCACGATCCTCGGACCATCCATAATCGTCTCGGATAGCGGCACGATCTATTCTTCCAGAGGTTGGTACGATACCGTGAATAATACCTCTTTGCTATTGGATCGTTCTCAGGTGGTTTCCGGCGACCGTATCTTGACGGGCGACTCTATCGCCTACAACCGGGAACTGGGTTTTGGGGAAGCGTTCGGTAATATGAGTCTGCAAGACACGGCGCAGCATGTCATGCTGGAAGGCCAATATGGCTTTTACAATGAGAAGAGCGAGTATGCTTTCGCTACGGATAGCGCCCGTTTCTTGGAATTCAGCCAAGGGGATACATTGTTTCTGCATGGTGATACCTTGAAGATGACTACGGTGGACTCCCTTTACCGGGAAGTAAAAGCTTATTACGGCGTCCGTTTCTATCGGACGGATATGCAAGGTGTTTGCGATTCGATGCAGTTTAATACAAGAGACTCTATATTATATATGTATACGGACCCTATCGTTTGGAATGAACAGTATCAGATCTATGGGGATACGATCTTGATATTTATGAATGATAGCTCGATCGATTTCGCTCACGTGAAGCAATTCGCTTTCGCGATACAGCAAATCGATTCTACCGCATTCAATCAATTAAAGGGAAATGACTTGAAGGCTTATTTCGAGGGACAGGTCGTGAATCAGATCGATGTGTCGGGTAACGCCGAATCGATTTTCTTCCCATTGGAGAAGGACGGTTCGATGGTCGGCATGAACGAGACCAAGAGCGGTTTCCTTACGATCTGGCTAAAAGACAATAAGTTGGATAAACTGAAGATCTGGCCGACTCCAACAGGTACGATGACCCCTATTCCTGATTTGAAGCCCGACCAGAAATACTTGAAAGACTTTTATTGGTTTGATTATATCCGTCCGAAAGATAAGGATGATATTTATCAGGTCGTGAAAAGAAAAGCTCAAGATGCTCCGAAAAGAAGCAATAAATTCGTACATTAGCGTCGTATTCATAATTAATAGGTAAAGCTATGGCACTTTTCTCGTTTTATAACATGCGCAAGCCGCGTCAATTTGATCATAAGCCTATTTATTGGGACCCCCATAAGGAAGCCTTGGAGGAACGTATAAGCAAGGTCAAACGTGAAATGGGTGTAGAGGAGCCGTTGGAGGAATATAAGCCGCATATCAAGGGAACTTTCATTGAAGGTACCTCGCATCTGAAGAAAAGCGTGGGGCGAGGCGAGGATTCCCGGGCTCGTAGGTATAAGAATGTGAAACTGGCGGTGGCCTTGGCGGTCTTGGCTGCTTTCTTTTGGTATTTGTTCTGGTAATGAGCGATATCATTCATTTACTTCCGGACCATATCGCCAATCAAATCGCGGCGGGAGAGGTGATTCAACGTCCGGCCTCTGTCGTTAAAGAGTTGGTCGAGAATGCGGTGGACGCTGGCGCTTCCAATATCCAAGTGAACATTAAGGATGCGGGTAAGACATTGATACAGGTGATCGATGACGGGAAAGGTATGTCCGAGACGGATGCTCGCATGGCTTTTGAGCGGCACGCTACTTCTAAGATTTCTACGGCCGAGGATTTATTCTCTTTGCATACGATGGGTTTCCGAGGTGAGGCATTGGCCTCTATCGCCGCTGTCGCCCATATAGAGTTGCGTACCCGGGCTAGAGGGACCGAGCTTGGCACTTGTCTATCCATCGCGGGTTCCAATTTGGAGAGTATCGAGCCGGAGGCTTGTAACGAGGGAAGTATCTTCTCGGTAAAGAATCTTTTCTTTAATGTTCCCGCCCGCCGGAAATTCTTGAAGTCGAATGAGACGGAATTCCGGAATATCATCAATGAGTTCGAGCGAATCGCCTTGGTGAATCCGCAGGTGGGTATGTCTCTTTATCATAATGACGCGGAGATATTCAATCTGCCCGAGTCGGGGTTACGTCAGCGCATCATTAATATATATGGTAAGAGTTTAAACCAGAAGTTGCTCTCTCTGGATGCCCAAAGTTCCATGGTGACTATTTCCGGTTTCGTGGGGCGTCCGGACTCGGCGAAGAAGCGAGGGGCATTGCAGTTCTTTTTTGTGAATGGTCGTTATATGAAGCATCCTTATTTCCATAAGGCGATCATGCAGGCCTATGAGCAATTGATTCCTGCCGGGGATATGCCGAATTATTTTGTTTATTTCACGTTGGATCCCTCCTCGATCGATGTCAATATCCATCCGACAAAGACGGAGATTAAGTTTGAGAACGAGCAACCGATCTGGCAGATCTTGATGGCCGCTACCCGGGAGGCGTTGGCTAAATCGAGCGCTATCCCTACGATTGATTTCGACGTGGAGGATGCGATCGATATTCCTGTTTACAACCCGGTCAAGAAAAGTGAGCCTAGTACTTATAAGGCCCCGAAAGTGCAAGTGGATTCCAGTTATAATCCGTTTGACACTACTTCCTATAAAAAACCGGAATTCGATTGGTCTAAATTATATCAAGGGTTTGAGAACGATCGAGTGGCTGCCCAACTGGAGTCCGAGAGTTTCGAGGATGCCCCGATCGAGGAATTGCCAGCCGAGGCTTCGAACCCGGAAAACCTGTTTGCGGAGGTAAGCAATCCTTGCTATCAATATAAAGGGCGATATATCGTGACATCCTTGAAATCGGGTCTGGCGATTATTGACCAGCATCGTGCGCATGTGCGTATCTTGTTTGACCAATACCTGTCGAATATCCGTCAGCAACAAGGTGTATCCCAACAAGTCTTATTCCCGGAGATCGTAGAGTTTACCGCTGCCGAGGCGGCTGTACTACCTTCCTTATTGGAGGATTTGTGCTTCGTCGGCTTTGATCTGAGCAATCTGGGAAATGACAATTACGCGATCAATGGCCTGCCCGCCGGTATAGAGAACCTTGATCCGGTAAATTTGGTAAAGGATATCGTGGACCGGGCGATCGAGACCGGATGCGCAGTGCATGAGAAGATCTGCGAGGCCATCGCCTTGTCTTTAGCCAAAGCCGCCGCTATCCGTCCCGGCAAATCCTTATCCTTGGAAGAGATGGATCATCTGATCGCCTCCCTGTTCTCTTGTTCGGACTCGAACCTGACCCCGGATGGAAAGACGATTATCTCCATGCTGACAGATGAGGAGCTGGAGAGAAGATTTAAGTGCTAGGGATGATTTCGATGACATAGGTTTCACGGCTGCATTTACATTTAGGTTTCCCGGACATGCGGCCCGGAAGCAGGCGTGGAACACATCTTCCTCGATCGGACGTTTATAGAAAGCCTCATTCGATCGCATGATCGCCTCCTCCTTTGCGGAGGTGAACCAATGGCGCTCTCCTTTTTGTAACTCGTTTTTCAGCTGGGCGTAGATTTGATCATGCTCGATACCTTCGCAATTAATCTTGCTTTGCACCTCCACGCATAGGAAACGGCGGCTTCCCGTGGGGTCGCTTAATAGGTTCTTCTGGTTCGTAGTGCCAATAAATGAGGCTAGGCGGGGTAGGGGGGGAATGCTTGGCGTGTGCCTTGCGTACGTTCATTCCGGCCATCTGCATCCAATTTTTCAGTAAAGCCATTTTACGGTCGGACAACCGGTCGAACTCATCGAGGTTGATGAGTCCGAACAATCCAAGCTTCTGCTCCATTTGCGTCGAGCCGCTAAGGTCTACGCTATCCGTGTAATAGCGGACTAGCGAAGAAGGCATCAGCGACTTGCAAAAGGTAGACTTCTGACATCCTTGACGCTCGCTGACTAAAATGGGAGCCAAGCTATTTGCGTGCATTCGGTCCGAACCCATCCATTGCGAGGCCAAGGCGAGCATCCAGCGATGAAACCCCTCCACCCATAACGGTTCTGAGGAGACCCGTCGTGCCAGATCGCTTACCCGGTCTTTCCCGTCCCATTCGGGTAACCACTCCATATATTGCCGGAAAGGATGATACTCTTTTACTTCTTTTGAATATACGAAACGATTCACATCCCGATCCCTGCAATCGATCCCCGTCCGTCTTGCCTCCATGCAAATGCTATTTAGGTCACGTTGCGTCACCGGATAGAAGCGATCCGTTTCCAATTGTTTGTATCGATATTCAGTCTCCTCGCTCAACAAGTTGAAGTGGAATTCGATCCGTTCTTGGAGGAAAGTCTCCAGACTCTTTTGAAGGATAGAGTTGCTGTTGCTCGATCGTTTCGCTTTACCTTCGTTTGGGTGTGGTACGGTGATCGACCCGTCCGGTTTTAAGAAGCGAAGCCATAATTGGCCTAAAAAATCCAATACAGTTTTCATGACGCTATGTTTTAGAGGTTGTTTTTACTGTTTCATTTTGCGGATATAAGCTGTTAACTTGCGGTTTTCCAAATGTTTATATTGTCATTTGAAATAAAAGTAATCTGTGCGAAATACTAGGGAAAACTATTGTTTAAGTGGTATGGATGTAGTACCTTTGTTAAGTGCTTATAATCTTTTCACCTATGTGAAAAGAACGTATCACAATCATGAAACGATCGTTTCACATAGGTGAAAAGATCATATCACCCTTGTGAAATGACTAATAGCATACGATGTTTCGATGAATAACCTTTTAATCTCATACTAGATATATGGCAGCAAAATATGACTTTTACAAGACTCCGGTATCGAAGGACAGCACGAAGCGTCCTCGTTTTCACGCACGTATCGTATCATCCGGCACGATCGATACGGATGATCTGGCCAAACGTATCCATGGACGGTGTACCGTCACGCCGGCAGACGTAGCCGCCGTGCTTATCTCTTTAAGCGAGGTGACAGCGGAATATTTGCGTGAAGGAAAACGTGTACATATCGATGGGTTGGGGTATTTGCAAGTCACGTTGCAATGCCCGGCCGTACAATCCACGCACGAGATACGTGCGGAGTCCATCCGTTTCAAGTCCGTGGCTTTCCGTCCCGAGGTAGAGCTGAAAGATAGCTTGAAGACGATGACGCTGGAACGAGCCAAGTACAAATCCCATTCCCGCCAATTGGAGCCTGATCGTATCGACCAATTGCTCGCGAGTTATTTTGCCGAGCATGAATATATGACCCGTGTCGCCTTCCAGCGGCTTTGCGGCCTGACGAGCAGTACGGCCAGCCGCCGCCTGCATCAATTTGTCGAGGCGGGTAAATTGCGTGATATCGGCACCCGCCACCAGTCGCTTTACGTGCCAGTGAGGTAAATAGAGATAGTGAATGTTAAATATTAATAAATATGGCTAGGGCCTACCTTGCCAAACGGGAACAAATATGTACCTTTGCACCGTTTTTAGTGCGGAGTATGCGAAAAAAACAGGCACAACTTATTGATTGTCCGAAAATAATACGTAACTTTGCGGCTCGAAATAGGAAAAGATTAGATAAATAATAATAACACATTCAAAGTTTAAAAAAAGAAAGAAATGCCTACAATTCAGCAATTAGTTAGAAAAGGAAGGGAAACTTTGGTGGAGAAGGGTAAATCACCCGCATTGGACGCTTGTCCTCAAAGACGTGGCGTTTGCGTACGTGTTTACACTACGACTCCGAAGAAACCTAACTCTGCAATGCGTAAAGTAGCGAGAGTACGTTTGACAAATGGTAAGGAAGTTAACTCCTATATTCCGGGAGAAGGACACAACTTGCAAGAGCACTCTATCGTATTGGTACGTGGTGGTCGTGTAAAGGACCTTCCGGGTGTGCGTTATCACATCGTACGTGGTACGTTGGATACAGCGGGTGTTAACGGCCGTACGCAAAGACGTTCCAAATATGGAGCTAAGCGTCCGAAACCGGGTCAAGCAGCAGCTGCCGCAAAAGGTAAGAAGAAGTAATTAATTACATGCCTTCAAACTGAGATTTAAATTTAAGTATTAAAACAGGTTTGAGTTATTTGGATAGGCTATAAGGTTGAGTAAATGGTTCAGCGGAACCGTTGAAGACAAATTAAAGGCAACCAACGACAAGAACAAATTTTTGAAAACAAAATGAGAAAAGCAAAACCAAAGAAAAGACAGATCCTTCCGGATCCTGTTTTCGGTGATGTAAAGGTTACGAGATTCGTTAACCATTTGATGTATGATGGCAAGAAAAATACTGCCTTCGAAATTTTCTATTCCGCTTTGGAAACCGTTAAGGGCAAATTGCCTAACGAGGAAAAGTCCGCTCTCGAAATTTGGAAAGCTGCGCTTGATAACATTACTCCTCAAGTCGAAGTTAAGTCACGCCGTGTAGGTGGTGCTACATTCCAAGTCCCTACTGAAATCCGCCCGGATCGTAAAGAGTCAATTTCTATGAAGAACCTTATTATCTTCGCTCGTAAACGTGGAGGTAAGACTATGGCTGACAAGTTGTCTGCAGAGATTGTAGATGCTTTCAATAACCAAGGTGGCGCATTCAAAAGAAAAGAAGATATGCACCGTATGGCTGAGGCTAACCGTGCGTTCGCTCACTTCAGATTTTAATTTTTAAGGCAATAAAAAGAATATGGCAAACAACGATAAGCAATTGATGTTCACTAGGAACATCGGTATCATGGCTCACATTGACGCTGGTAAGACAACGACTTCTGAACGTATCTTGTTTTACACAGGTTTGACACACAAGATCGGTGAGACTCATGATGGTACTGCTACAATGGACTGGATGGCGCAGGAGCAGGAGCGTGGTATCACGATTACTTCCGCTGCTACGACTACATTCTGGAACTATTTGGGCAACCGTTATAAAATCAACTTGATTGACACTCCGGGACACGTTGACTTCACGGTTGAGGTTGAACGTTCTCTTCGTGTATTGGATGGTGCTGTTGCTACATTCTGTGCCGTAGGTGGTGTTGAGCCCCAGTCTGAGACTGTATGGCGTCAGGCTGATAAATATAATGTACCTCGTATCGGTTACGTTAACAAGATGGACCGCTCGGGTGCTAACTACTATGAGGTAGTACGCCAATTGAAGGACGTATTAGGAGCTAATCCTTGTCCGATCCAGATCCCTATCGGAGCTGAGGAGACTTTCAAGGGTGTTGTCGACTTGATCAAGATGAAGGCTATCTTCTGGCACGATGAGACTATGGGTGCCGAGTATAGCGTAGAGGAGATCCCGGCAGACTTGCAAGCTGAGGCTGAGGAGTGGCGCGACAAGATGCTTGAGGCTTTGGCTGAGTGCGACGACGCTATCATGGAGAAATACTTCGATGATCCTTCTACGATCACGGAAGAGGAGATCATGGTTGCTATCCGCAAGGGTACGTTGGCTATGCAGATCAACCCGATGACTTGTGGTTCTTCTTTCAAGAACAAAGGTGTACAGACTTTATTGGATGCAGTTTGCGCGTTTTTGCCTTCTCCTGAAGATACTCCGGCTATCGAGGGTACGGATCCTTCAGATCCTGATAAAATAATCACTCGTAAACCTTTGTTCGAGGAGCCATTGACGGCGTTGGCATTTAAGATCGCTACCGACCCGTATGTAGGTCGTTTGTGCTTCTTCCGTGTATACGCAGGTTCTATCAACGCTGGTTCTTATGTGTTGAACACTCGTTCCGGAAAGAAAGAGCGTATCTCCCGTTTGTTCCAGATGCACTCTAACAAGCAGAACCCGATGGAGGTGATTGGTTGTGGTGATATCGGAGCAGGTGTTGGTTTCAAGGATATCCGTACAGGTGATACGCTTTGCGACGAAAACCATCCGATCACATTGGAGTCTATGGAATTCCCGGAACCGGTTATCGGTATCGCTGTAGAGCCTAAGACTCAGAAAGACATGGATAAGTTGGGTATGGGCTTGGCTAAGTTGGCCGAGGAGGATCCTACTTTCCGCGTACAGACAAACGAGGAGACAGGTCAGACCGTTATTAGCGGTATGGGTGAGCTTCACTTGGATATCATCATCGACCGTTTGCGTCGTGAGTTCAAGGTTGAATGTAACCAAGGCCGTCCGCAGGTTACTTATAAGGAGGCTATCACGCAGCCGGTTGAGCTTCGCGAGGTTTACAAAAAGCAATCTGGAGGTCGTGGTAAGTTCGCTGATATCATCGTTCGTATGGAGCCGGCTGACGAGAGCTTCGAGGGTACTTTGCAATTCATCGATGAGGTGAAGGGTGGTAACATTCCTAAGGAATTCATCCCGTCCGTACAGAAAGGTTTCGAGAAGGCTATGAAGAACGGTGTGTTGGCAGGTTATCCGCTTGACAAGCTGAAAGTGACTTTGATCGATGGTTCTTTCCACCCGGTAGACTCAGACCAGTTGTCTTTCGAGATCGCCGCTATCCAAGCGTTCAAGAACGCTTCCGCCAAGGCAGGTCCTGTATTGATGGAGCCGATCATGCAGATGGAGGTTGTTACTCCAGAAGAGAGCATGGGTGACGTTATCGGTGACTTGAACAAGCGTCGTGGACAAGTTGAGGGTATGGAGACTAGCCGTACGGGAGCCCGTATCGTGAAGGCTAAGGTTCCATTGGCTGAGACATTCGGTTATGTGACAGCTTTGCGTACGATTACTTCAGGTCGCGCTACATCTTCAATGCAGTTCTCACACTACGCTCAAGTATCCTCTTCTATCGCTAAGCAAGTATTGACAGAGGTGCAAGGTCGCGTTGATTTGATCAAATAATATTTAGAAACATATAATAAATATGAGCCAAAAGATCAGAATTAAATTGAAGTCTTACGATTATTCTCTGGTAGACAAGTCTGCCGAGAAGATCGTAAAGACGGTAAAGGCTACAGGTGCTATCGTTAGCGGTCCTATACCTCTTCCTACGCACAAACGTATCTTTACAGTGAACCGCTCTACTTTCGTTAACAAGAAATCTCGTGAGCAGTTCGAACTCTCTTCTTATAAGAGATTAATCGATATCTATAGCTCAACTGCGAAGACAGTTGACGCTTTGATGAAGCTAGAATTACCTAGCGGTGTAGAAGTAGAAATTAAAGTGTAAGTTTTTAACAATTAGTGAAATGCCAGGATTATTAGGAAAAAAAATCGGAATGACATCCGTTTTCAGTGCCGAGGGAAAAAATCTTCCATGCACTGTTATCGAAGTGGGTCCTTGTGTGGTTACACAGATCAAGACTTTGGAGAAAGATGGCTACGAAGCTGTACAGTTGGGTTTCCAAGAGAAGAAAGAGAAGCACACGACACAGCCTGAGATGGGTCACTTCAAGAAAGCCGGTGTAGCACCTCAAAGACACTTGGCCGAGTTCAAGAATTTCGAAACTGAGTACAAGTTGGGTGACGTGATCACTGTAGATTTCTTGGAAGACGCAGGTTTCGTGGATGTAGTGGGTACATCAAAAGGTAAAGGTTTCCAAGGTGTAGTAAAACGTCATGGTTTTGGTGGTGTAGGTCAGACTACTCACGGTCAGCATAACCGTGCTCGTAAGCCGGGTTCTATCGGTGCTTGTTCTTACCCCGCAAAGGTATTTAAGGGCATGCGAATGGGCGGCCAGATGGGTAACGAACGTGTAACCGTTCAGAATCTTCAAGTGATCAAGGTAATGCCGGAACACAACCTTTTATTGGTAAAGGGATCTGTTCCAGGAGCAAAAGGTTCAATCTTATTAATTGAAAAGTAATGGAACTGAGCGTATTTAATATTAAAGGTGAAGATACCGGAAGAAAGGTAACTTTGAACGATGCGATCTTCGGCATTGAACCCAACGATCATGCTATTTACTTGGACGTAAAGCAGTATTTGGCAAATCAACGTCAGGGAACGCATAAGTCTAAAGAGAGAAGCGAAGTATCTGGTAGTACACGTAAGCTGATCCGTCAGAAAGGTGGTGGTGGCGCACGTCGTGGTGATATCAACTCTCCGGTGTTGGTTGGTGGTGGCCGTGTATTCGGTCCGAAGCCTCGTGATTATGAGTTCAAGCTGAACAAGAAAGTAAAATCTTTGGCTCGTAAGTCAGCATTGAGCTACAAGGCAAAGAACAATGCGATTGTTGTCGTAGAGGATTTCACAATGGAAGCTCCTAAGACTAAAGAATTTATAACAATTGCTAAAAACTTGAAAGTGGCTGATAAAAAGTTACTTATGGTTTTACCGGAGAAGAATAATTTAGTATATTTGTCCGCTCGAAATTTAGAGAAGGCAAGTGTAATAACTGCTTCTGAACTAAATACATACGCTGTGTTAAACGCTGTTAATTTGGTTTTAACGGAAAGTTCAGTCGCTGTTGTTGAACAAAATTTTAAAGCATAAGGAGTAGAATAATGGGAATTATTATTAAGCCTATAGTAACTGAGAAACAAACAGCGATCACAGAGAAATTTCCGAATCGCTATGGTTTTCGTGTTTCTCCTGATGCCAACAAATTGGAGATTAAGAAAGCTGTAGAGGATATGTACAGTGTTACAGTAGTTGATGTTAACACCATCAACTACTCTGGAAAGCGTAAAAGCCGTTATACAAAATCAGGTATCATCAACGGCAAGCAAGCTGCTTTCAAGAAAGCGATCGTAACGTTGAAAGAAGGAGAAACAATTGATTTCTTTAGTAATATCTAAAAAGAGAAATGGGAATACGTAAATTAAAGCCCACGACACCGGGGCAGAGACACAAAGTTATTGGTGCATTTGATAAAATCACTGCAAGTACACCAGAGAAGTCTCTTGTAGTAGGTAAGAAGAGTACAGGTGGACGTAACAACACTGGTAAGATGACAATGCGTTATATCGGTGGCGGTCACAAACAAAAGTACAGAATTATCGATTTCAAGAGAAACAAAGATGGCATTCCTGCGACAGTAAAGTCTATCGAGTATGATCCTAACCGTTCATCTCGTATCGCTTTGTTGTATTATGCGGACGGAGCAAAGAGCTATATCATCGCTCCGAACGGATTGGAAGTTGGCCAAACAGTGGTTTCAGGTAGCGACGCCGCTCCTGAGGTAGGTAATACTTTGCCTATGGCAAATATTCCCGTTGGTACTATTATTCACAATATTGAGCTTCGTCCTGGACAGGGTGCCAAAATGGTACGTTCCGCAGGTGCATTCGCTCAGCTGACTTCAAAGGAAGGCGCTTATGCGATTATTAAGATGCCTTCTGGTGAAACTAGAAAGATTCTTGCGGCTTGTAAGGCTACAATTGGCGCAGTTGGCAATTCAGACCATGCTCTTGAAAAATCAGGTAAGGCCGGTCGCTCTAGATGGTTAGGTCGTCGTCCTCGCAACCGTGGTGTTGTTATGAACCCGGTTGATCACCCAATGGGTGGTGGTGAAGGTCGTTCTTCCGGAGGTCATCCTAGATCCCGTAATGGCTTATATGCTAAGGGCTTGAAGACTAGAGCTCCTAAGAAGCATTCTTCAAAGTATATTATTGAAAGAAGAAAGAAATAATCTGATTAATTAAGTAAACTATGAGTCGTTCGCTAAAAAAAGGCCCGTATATTAATGTAAAGCTTGAGAAGAAAGTTCTGGCAATGAATGAGTCAGGAAAGAAAGCCGTAGTTAAGACATGGGCAAGAGCTTCAATGATTTCGCCTGATTTCGTAGGCCATACTATTGCAGTTCATAATGGAAATAAATTTATTCCTGTTTTCGTAACCGAGAATATGGTAGGCCACAAGTTGGGAGAGTTCTCACCGACACGTACTTTCCGCGGTCACGCCGGTAACAAGAAGAAATAATATCGGTAGTAACAGGAATTCAGGAATCTGAAAATAAAAAGAATCGAATAAAATGGGTGCTAGAAAAAGAATATCAGCTGAAGCAAGAAAAGAAGCCCAAAAGACCATGTATTTCGCGAAGTTGAACAATGTTCCTACCTCTCCTCGTAAGATGCGTTTGGTAGCAGACATGATTCGCGGTATGGAAGTATTCCGTGCGCTTGGTGTTTTGAAGTTTTCTAACAAGGAAGCTGCAGCAAGAGTAGAAAAATTGCTTCGTTCAGCAATCGCAAACTGGGAACAGAAAAATGAACGTAAAGCAGAAGCAGGAGAGTTATGCGTATCTTCAATCAGCGTTGATTGCGCTACTACGTTGAAGAGAATGCGTCCGGCTCCTCAAGGAAGAGGTTACAGAATTCGTAAACGCTCGAACCACGTAACTCTGTTTGTTGATACACTTAGTAAAAACGATAGTCAAAATTAATTTGTAGATGGGACAAAAGGTTAATCCGATTAGTAATCGTTTAGGAATTATCCGTGGTTGGGATTCCAATTGGTATGGCGGTAAGAATTACGGGGATACTTTGCTGGAAGATAGCAAAATCCGTAAATATTTGAATGCCCGTCTTGCAAAAGCTAGTGTATCTCGTATCGTTATTGAACGTACGCTTAAGTTGATCACGATCACTGTTTGTACGTCACGTCCGGGTATCATCATCGGTAAAGGTGGTCAGGAAGTTGATAAGTTGAAGGAAGAGTTGAAGAAGATCACTGATAAAGAAGTGCAGATCAACATCTTCGAGGTGAAGAGACCTGAATTGGACGCTGTTATCGTAGCAAACAACATCGCACGTCAGCTTGAAGGTAAAATCGCATATCGTCGTGCGGTAAAGATGGCTATCGCCTCTACCATGAGAATGGGCGCCGAAGGTATAAAGATTCAAATCTCTGGTCGTTTGAATGGCGCTGAAATGGCTCGTTCGGAAATGTATAAGGAAGGAAGAACTCCGTTGCACACTCTTAGAGCAGATATCGACTATGCTTTGGCTGAGGCCTTGACAAAAGTTGGTTTGCTGGGTGTTAAGGTTTGGATCTGCCGTGGTGAGGTTTATGGCAAGCGCGATCTTGCTCCTTCTTTCACTGCTGCCAAGGAGACAGGCCGTAGAAACGACAATGCCGGTGGCAACAGAGACAAGAACTTCAAGAGAAAAAGAGCTAATCGTTAAACGTTAGAATTTAAGTAGAGATGTTACAACCAAAGAAAACCAAGTTCAGAAGACAGCAGAAAGGTCGCATGAAGGGCGAAGCTCAACGTGGCAACCAGCTGGCCTTCGGTTCTTTTGGAATAAAGTCATTAGAGAATAAATGGATTACCGGTCGTCAGATCGAGGCTGCCCGTATCGCCGTTACACGTTATATGCAACGTCAGGGGCAGGTTTGGGTTCGTATCTTCCCGGATAAGCCAATCACGAAGAAGCCTGCAGAGGTTCGTATGGGTAAAGGTAAAGGTAATCCTGAGGGATTTGTTGCGCCTGTTACTCCGGGTCGTCTGATTTTCGAGATCGAAGGTGTTCCCTTTGATATCGCTAAGGAAGCGTTGCGCCTTGCCGCACAAAAACTTCCGGTTACAACCAAGTTTGTTGTGAGACGTGATTATGACATGCAAAATCAAAATGCGTAATTGTTATGAAGATTGCAGAAATTAGAGAACTAAGCACGAAAGAGTTGCTAGAGAGAGTAGATGCAGAGGTTGCGGCCTATGATCAGAAGAAGATTAACCATAGCATCTCGCCTATGGATAATCCTTCTCAGATTAAACAGCAACGCAGATTGATTGCGCGCATGAAAACAGAATTGCGCCAGAGAGAACTTAACAACAAATAATTGAGCCTGATGGAAACTAGAAATTTAAGAAAAGAAAGAACGGGCGTGGTAACGAGCAACAAGATGGATAAAAGCATCACGGTTGCCATTAAATGGAAGGAAAAACACCCCATTTATGGAAAGTTCGTTAATAAGACGAAGAAATATCATGCTCACGACGAAAATAACGAATGCAACATTGGCGATACCGTAAAGATTATGGAGACTCGTCCTTTGAGCAAGACTAAAAGATGGAGATTAGTTCAAATAATCGAAAGGGCTAAGTAAGATGATACAACAAGAATCAAGACTAGTAGTAGCAGATAACAGTGGAGCTAAGGAAGCTTTGTGTATCCGTGTTTTGGGCGGAACGAGAAAGCGTTATGCCACTGTAGGTGATGTGATCGTAGTAGCAATCAAAAGCGTAATCCCAGCTAGCGACGTTAAGAAGGGTGCTGTTTCTAAGGCTATCATCGTTCGTACTAAGAAAGAGATCCGCCGTCCGGATGGTTCTTATATCCGTTTCGATGATAACGCTTGCGTATTATTGAATGCCGGTGGCGATATCCGTGGTAGCCGTATCTTCGGTCCGGTTGCCAGAGAGCTTCGTGCAACAAACATGAAAATTGTATCACTTGCACCTGAAGTGCTTTAATCTCGTAAAATTTAAAGTAATGAGTAAATTACATATCAAAAAAGGCGATATAGTATTTGTTAATGCCGGCGAGGACAAAGGTAAGACAGGTCGTGTTTTACAGGTACTTGTAAAAGATAATCGTGCGATTGTCGAAGGTATTAATGTGGTATCAAAGCATACCAAGCCTAATGCGAAGAATCCTCAAGGAGGAATCGAAAAGAAGGAAGCTCCTATTCATCTTTCTAACCTTAACGTGGTTGACCCGAAATCTGGTAAAGCTACACGTATCGGCCGTAAGTTGAATGAGAAGGGTGCTTTAGTGCGTTATTCTAAAAAATCAGGGGAGGAAATTAAGTAATGAGCAATACTGCCAGTCTTAAGAAAGAATACCAAGACAGAATTGTTCCTGCCTTAACGAAGGAGTTCGGTTACAAATCCGTGATGCAGGTACCTGTTTTGAAGAAAATCGTGATTAATCAGGGATTAGGTATGGCTACGGCTGACAAGAAGATCATCGATATCGCTATCAGCGAGTTGTCTACGATCACCGGTCAAAAAGCTGTCGCTACCGTATCTAAAAAGGATATCTCTAACTTTAAGTTGCGTAAGAAGATGCCGATCGGTGTGATGGTGACATTACGTCGTGAGCAGATGTACGAGTTCTTGGAGAGACTTGTTCGTGTCGCTCTTCCTCGTATCCGCGACTTCAAGGGAATTGAGAGTAAGTTAGACGGAAGAGGCAATTATACACTCGGTATTCAGGAACAAATCATTTTTCCTGAAATAAATATCGATAATATTACCAAAATATTGGGAATGAATATTACCTTTGTGACCTCTGCGAAAACAGACGAAGAAGGTTATGCTCTTTTGAGAGAATTTGGATTGCCTTTTAAAAACGGAAAAAAAGACTAAGTAGTTATGGCTAAGGAATCAATGAAGGCCCGTGAGGTTAAAAGAGCAAAGCTTGTTGCTAAGTATGCCGCTAAAAGAGCTCAGCTTAAGGCAGAAGGTAACTATGAGGCTTTGCAGGCTTTACCTAAAAATGCTTCTCCTGTACGTTTGCACAACCGTTGCAAGATTACAGGACGTCCGAAAGGGTATGTACGCCAGTTCGGTATTTCTCGTATCCAATTGCGTGAAATGGCATCTAATGGTTTAATCCCGGGTGTAAAGAAAGCAAGTTGGTAAGAGTTTTTTTAGTTTAAATATTGTCCGGGTGGCCGGATCAATTTAATTAATTATTTATATGACAGATCCTATTGCAGATTATTTGACAAGATTGCGTAACGCAATCAAAGCGAAGCACAGAGTTGTTGAGGTGCCGGCGTCAAATTTAAAGAAAGAGATCACTAAGATCCTTTTCGACAAGGGCTACATTCTTAATTTTAAGTTTGTAGAGGATGGTCCTCAAGGTACGATCAAGATCGCCTTGAAGTATGACCTAGTAAACAAAGTTAATGCGATTAAGAAACTTGAGAGAGTTTCTACGCCCGGTTTGCGTAAGTACACTGGTTACAAAGAAATGCCGAGAGTATTGAATGGTTTAGGTATTGCTGTTCTTTCTACTTCTAAAGGTGTGATGACTGACAAAGAGGCCCGCGATCTGAAGATCGGTGGCGAGGTATTATGTTACGTTTATTAATTAGGAGGGAAGAAGAATGTCAAGAATAGGAAAATTACCAATTCATGTACCGGCTGGTGTTACAGTTACAATTAAGGATAATGTAGTAACAGTTAAAGGCCCTAAAGGTGAACTTGTACAGGAAGTGAATCCTGATATTAACGTTACTTTGGAAGACGGAGTTATCCATTTAACAAGACCTACTGATGATAAGAATCATCGTGCGTTACACGGTTTGTATCGTTCTTTGATCAACAACATGGTTGTTGGCTGCTCAGAGGGATATAAGAAGGAGCTTGAGTTAGTAGGTGTTGGTTACCGTGTTTCAAATACAGGTCAGTTATTGGATCTTTCTTTAGGTTATACTCACAATATCTATTTGCAGTTGCCGAAGGAAGTGAAAGTTGAGACGAAGTCTGAGAGAAATAAGAACCCTCTTATTATCCTTGAATCGGCTGACAAACAATTATTAGGTCAGATTTGTGCGAAGATCCGTTCATTCAGAATGCCTGAACCGTATAAAGGTAAGGGTATTAAGTTCGTGGGTGAAGAGATTCGCAGAAAGTCTGGTAAGTCAGCAGGTAAGTAATCTACGTAAACTGAAATTATCATGACAACGAAGCTAGAAAGAAGATTAAAAATAAAAGCAGGCGTACGCGGCAAAATCTCAGGAACTACTGAGCGTCCGCGCCTGACTGTGTTTAGAAGCAACAAGCAAATCTACGCACAGGTGATAGATGATACTACAGGCAAGACTTTAGCCGCTGCTTCATCTTTGAAATTAGATGTTAAGGCTCCGAAAAAGGAGATCGCTGCTAAGGTTGGTGAATTAATCGCTAAAGGCGCTCAGGAAGCTGGCGTTCAGACAGTGGTTTTCGACCGTAATGGTTACCTGTATCACGGGAGAATTAAAGAATTAGCAGATGCTGCACGTAACGGCGGCCTTAAATTTTAATGAAGATGGCAAATAATAGAGTTAAATCGACCAACGACTTAGAGTTGAAGGACAGACTGGTTGCAATCAACCGTGTAACTAAGGTTACAAAAGGTGGACGTACATTCAGTTTTGCTGCTATCGTTGTAGTAGGAAACGAGGATGGTATCGTTGGCTGGGGATTAGGTAAAGCCGGTGAGGTAACGACAGCTATCGCTAAAGGTGTAGAAGCTGCTAAGAAGAACTTGATCAAGGTTCCGGTACACAAAGGTACGATCCCTCACGAACAATTAGCTAAATTCGGTGGTGCTCAAGTGCTGATTAGACCGGCATCTCACGGTACCGGTGTTAAGGCTGGTGGTGCTATGCGTGCCGTATTGGAGAGCGTAGGTATTACAGACGTTTTGGCAAAATCTAAAGGTTCTTCCAACCCTCATAACTTGGTGAAAGCTACTATCGCTGCGCTAGGTGAGTTGAGAAGCCCGTTCGATGTTGCTCAGAACAGAGGTGTTGCTGTTGAAAAAGTATTTAGAGGTTAATTAGGGGGGGGATAAGTTTATGGCGACTATTAAAGTAAAGCAAGTTAAAAGTAGAATTAAATGCCCGAAAGACCAAAAGAGAACGCTTGACGCACTAGGGCTGAGAAAGATGAACCAGATTGTAGAGCATGAAGCTAATCCGGCGATCTTAGGTATGGTTGAGAAAGTGAAACATTTGGTTTCTGTAGAAAAGTAATAATTGGTTGAAAAAATAAATTATACGATATGAATTTATCAAATTTAAAACCGGCTGAAGGATCTACCAAGACCAGAAAAAGAATCGGACGTGGTCCGGGTTCAGGATTAGGCGGAACTTCAACAAGAGGTCATAAAGGTGCCAAGTCTAGATCTGGCTACAAGAACAAGATTGGTTTCGAAGGTGGTCAGATGCCTATTCAAAGACGTTTGCCTAAATTCGGTTTCAAGAATATTAACCGTGTAGAATATAAAGCTATTAATATCGATACTTTGCAACAAATGGCAGAGGCTAAGCAATTGACTAAGATTGGTATTAATGAATTGATGGAGGCTGGTTTCATCTCTTCTTCTCAAGTGGTTAAAATTCTTGGTAACGGTAGCTTGACCGCTAAGTTAGAGGTTGAGGCTCACGCTTTCTCTAAGAGCGCAGAGGCAGCTATCCAAGCCGCAGGTGGAACAGTCGTTAAACTCTAAGTCATGAGAGCTGTTGAAACAATCAAGAATATCTGGAAGATTGAGGATCTGAGAAATCGGATCCTCACCACTCTTTTATTGGTGGCTATATACCGTTTTGGTACGTATGTAGTGCTTCCGGGTATCGATCCCAAAGCGTTAACCGCTTTACAGGAGCAGACAAGAGGCGGATTGCTTGCACTGTTGGATATGTTCTCAGGTGGAGCCTTTTCTAACGCATCTATTTTTGCGTTGGGAATCATGCCATATATCTCCGCTTCAATTGTTATGCAGTTGTTAGCCATCGCAGTTCCTTCTTTCCAAAAATTGCAGAGAGAGGGTGAGAGTGGCCGTAGAAAAATCAATCAGTGGACTCGTTACTTGACGATAGCGATCTTGTTATTCCAAGGTCCTACTTACTTGGTGAATTTAAGCGTTCAGCTTAAGGCTGCCGGCGCTGCTTTACCGGGTGGTATTTGGTTCACGATCTCATCTACGATCATCTTGGCTGCGGGAAGTATGTTTATCTTATGGCTAGGTGAAAGAATTACAGATAAAGGTGTTGGAAATGGTATTTCATTTATCATTTTAGTTGGTATTATAGCCCGTCTGCCGCACTCTTTGTTCCAAGAATTCGTTTCTAGAACAAGTGAGAAAACCGGTGGTCTGGTTATGTTCTTATTTGAGATGTTGTTCCTTTTGCTTGTTATCGCTGGTGCGATCTTATTGGTACAAGGTACTCGTAAGGTCCCCGTGCAATATGCGAAAAGAATTATCGGTAATAAACAATATGGTGGCGCGCGTCAGTATATCCCTCTGAAGGTGAATGCCGCTAACGTAATGCCTATCATCTTCGCTCAGGCGATCATGTTTATTCCTATCTCAATTGTAGGTTTCTCTAGTACGGGAGAGCAGAGCGGTTTTTGGGCTGCTTTCATGGATAATACGGGATTTTGGTACAACTTCGTGTTTGCGGTGTTGATTATCCTGTTTACGTATTTCTATACGGCTATTACGATCAATCCGACCCAGATGTCAGATGATTTGAAGAGAAACAATGGTTTTATTCCGGGTGTGAAACCGGGTAAGAATACCAAAGACTATCTGGATACCATTATGGACCGTATTACTTTGCCGGGTGCTTTTTTCCTTGCGTTGGTTGCTATCATGCCCGCTTTCGCTAGAATTGCCGGTGTAAGTATGGAGTTCTCCCAATTCTTTGGTGGTACATCTTTGTTGATTTTGGTTGGTGTGGTGTTGGATACATTGCAGCAAGTTGAAAGTCATTTGCTAATGCGTCATTATGACGGTTTGTTGAAGTCAGGAAGAATTAAAGGCCGTACAGGCTCTGTTGCCGCTTATTAATAGAATGATCTATTTAAAGACAGATGAAGAGATTGAGTTGATGCGTGAGGCTAATCAACTGGTAGGTAAGACACTTGGCGAGGTAGCTAAGCATATTGTCCCCGGAGTCTCCACACTTCAACTTGATAAGATTGCGGAAGAGTTCATTAGAGATAATGGTGCTGTTCCGGCTTTTTTGGGATATGGTGGTTTCCCTAATTCAATATGTGCCTCAGTGAATGATCAGGTGGTGCATGGTATTCCTTCTTCTAAGATGATCTTGAAAGAGGGTGACGTGATCTCTGTGGATTGTGGGACGATATTGAATGGTTTTGTCGGTGACTCCGCTTACACTTTCTGTGTAGGTGAGGTTGCGCCGGAAGTGAAGAAATTGTTGAAAGCGACGAAGGATTCACTTTATTTAGGTATCCAATGTGCTGTTGAAGGTCACCGTTTGGGTGATATCAGTAATGCGATTCAGACTTATTGCGAGTCTCAAGGTTACTCTGTCGTAAGAGAGCTGGTGGGACATGGTATAGGTCGGAAAATGCATGAGGAACCGGAAGTGCCTAATTATGGCAGACGTGGATGCGGACCGTTATTGCGTAACGGAATGTGTATCTGCATCGAGCCGATGATCAACATGGGAAGCAAGAACGTTGCATTTGAGAAAGACGGATGGACGGTTCGCACAAAGGACAGAAAGCCTTCTGCTCATTTCGAGCATTGTATCGCTATACGTCCGGATGGTCCCCAGATCTTATCTTCATTTAAGTTTTTAGAGGAAGTTCTAGGAGAAAACGCAATTTAATTGGATTTATATGGCTAAACAATCAGCAATAGAGAAAGATGGAGTAATTGTAGAAGCATTGTCAAACGCGATGTTTCGTGTAGAATTGGAGAACGGACATGAAATTACCGCTCATATCTCAGGAAAGATGCGTATGCATTACATTAAGATCCTTCCGGGGGATAAGGTAAGAGTAGAAATGTCTCCGTATGATCTATCGAAAGGTAGAATTGCTTTTAGATACAAATAAAATTAAACACGATATGAAAGTAAGAGCATCTTTAAAGAAGCGTACACCTGAGTGCAAGATAGTAAGAAGAAAGGGTCGCTTATACGTAATTAACAAGAAAAATCCTAAGTATAAACAACGTCAAGGATAATTTATTATTTTTGCAAAATAATCTAAGTAAGTAATATGGCTATAAGAATAGTTGGTGTAGACTTGCCACAAAATAAAAGAGGAGAAATCGCTTTGACTTATATCTATGGTATTGGTCGTAGCGCTGCAAAATCCGTATTAGATAAGGCTGGGGTTGATCGTGATATCAAAGTTAAGGATTGGACAGACGATCAAGCCGCAAAAGTTCGTGAAGTCATTGGCGCTGAGTACAAGGTTGAAGGTGACCTTCGTTCAGAAGTTCAGTTGAACATCAAGCGTCTGATGGATATTGGTTGCTACAGAGGTGTTCGTCACCGTGTTGGTCTGCCTTTGAGAGGCCAAAGCACAAAGAACAACGCTCGTACTCGTAAGGGTAAGAAGAAAACTGTTGCAAATAAGAAAAAAGCTACTAAATAATAAGAGTTAATATGGCAAAGAAAACAGTCGCAGCAAAGAAGAGAAACGTAAAAGTTGACGCTTACGGTCAAGCTCATATTCATTCTTCTTTTAACAACATTATTGTGTCTTTAGCGAATAGCGAAGGACAAGTAATCAGCTGGTCTTCCGCTGGTAAGATGGGATTCAGAAGCTCTAAGAAGAATACTCCTTATGCAGCTCAGATGGCAGCACAGGATTGCGCTAAAGTAGCTTATGATCTTGGTTTAAGAAAGGTGAAAGTATTCGTTAAGGGTCCGGGTAACGGTCGTGAGTCCGCTATCAGAACGATCCATGGCGCAGGTATCGAGGTAACAGAAATCGTTGATGTTACACCGCTTCCTCATAACGGGTGTCGTCCTCCGAAAAAGAGAAGAGTATAATTAATTATAGTTTCTTAAACATTGAATCCGGAATTGTGAATAGATTGCATATTGACCTTATCCTCTCTGTAATCGCGGCTGCACGGTTCCAGATTCAAACAGAACATTTAAAAAAATAAAAAAATGGCAAGATATACTGGACCAAGAACAAGAATTGCCCGTAAGTTTGGTGAGGCAATATTCGGTGCGGATAAAGTTCTTTCTAAGAAGAACTATCCTCCTGGACAACATGGTAACTCCAGAAAAAGAAAGACTTCTGAATACGGTATCCAGCTTCGTGAGAAGCAAAAAGCAAAATACACTTATGGCGTATTGGAGAAGCAATTTAGAAACTTATTCGAAAAAGCTTCACGCTCTAAAGGTATTACCGGTGAGGTGCTTCTTCAATTGTTAGAAGGCCGTCTTGACAATGTGGTTTATCGTTTGGGTATAGCCCCGACAAGAGCCGCAGCTCGTCAGTTGGTTTCTCATCGTCACATTACAGTAGACGGAAGTGTTGTAAACATTCCTTCTTACTCTGTAAAACCCGGTCAGGTTATTGGTGTTAGAGAAAAATCTAAATCCATGGAGGTTATTGCCGACGCATTGTCAGGTTTCAATCACAGCAAATATCCTTGGATTGAGTGGGATCAGTCCTCAATGAGCGGAAAATTACTGCATCTGCCGGAAAGAGCTGACATTCCTGAAAACATTAAAGAGCAGTTGATCGTAGAATTGTATTCTAAATAATAATTGATTTCCATGGCGATATTAGCATTTCAAAAACCCGATAAAGTATTAATGTTGGAAGCGGACAATTTCTTCGGAAAGTTTGAATTTCGTCCGTTGGAACCCGGCTATGGTATTACAATAGGTAATGCTTTACGTCGTATTCTCCTGTCGTCACTTGAAGGTTTTGCTATTACATCCATTAAGATCGACGGGGTTGACCATGAATTTGGTACAATCCCGGGTGTTATCGAGGATGTGACAAACATTATCTTGAATCTGAAGCAAGTTCGTTTCAAGCATATCGTAGACGACATCGAGAATGAAAAAGTGAGTATTACTGTTTCGGGTTCGGAAGTGTTCAAAGCCGGTGATATTGGTAAGCAACTGACTGGATTCGAGATATTGAATCCTGATTTGGTTATTTGCCGCTTGGATCCGACCGCAAGTTTCCAGATTGAATTGACTATTAATAAAGGTCGCGGTTATGTACCCGCAGATGAGAACAGAGACCCGAACGCAGATATACATGTGATCGCTATCGACTCTATCTTCACTCCGATACGTAACGTAAAATATTCAATCGAGAACTTCCGTGTTGAACAGAAGACGGACTACGAGAAGTTGGTTCTTGAAATAGCCACAGATGGTTCTATTCATCCGAAGGAAGCGTTGAAGGAAGCAGCGAAGATTCTGATTCATCATTTCATGTTGTTCTCAGATGAAAAGATTGCGATCGAGACAGCGGATACTGAAGGCAATGAAGAGTTCGATGAAGAAGTACTTCATATGCGTCAGTTGCTTAAGAGCAAGCTGGCTGATATGGACCTTTCCGTTCGTGCATTGAATTGCTTAAAGGCCGCAGATGTTGAAACACTAGGTGAGTTGGTTAAGTTCAATAAGAATGATTTGTTGAAATTCCGTAACTTCGGTAAAAAGTCGCTCACTGAACTTGATGAACTGCTTGAGAGCTTGAACCTTTCATTCGGTATGGATATCACAAAATATAAATTAGATAAAGAGTAAGTAAACGATGAGACATAATAAGAAATTCAATCATTTAGGTCGTACAAATACTCACCGTGACGCAATGCTTTCGAATATGGCTTGTTCTTTGATCAAGCATAAGAGAATCTTTACTACGACAGCAAAGGCAAAAGCGCTACGTAAGTATGTAGAACCACTTATCACGAAGTCTAAGGAGGATACAACTCACTCTAGACGTGTGGTATTTAGCAATTTGCAAGACAAATTTGCTGTAACAGAGTTGTTCAAGGAAATTGCTCAGAAGATCGGTGATCGTCCGGGTGGTTATACCAGAATTATCAAGACTGGTAACCGTTTAGGTGACAACGCAGCTATGTGCTTTATTGAGTTAGTAGACTATAACGAAAATATGTTGAAGGATACAGCCGCTAAGAAAGCTCCTAAAACAAGACGTTCTCGTAAAAAAGCAACAGCATCGGTTGCAGAAGCTCCTACAGCTGAAGCAGCTAGCGAGGAAAAAGCAGCTGAATAAGCAAGTTTTTTATAATCATATAAGAAAAGCGATTCGTACACACGGATCGCTTTTTTTGTTGAGGTATAGTGCAAATATAGCAGTGTAAAGAAATATGAAGTTTATAATTGTTTTTATTGTATGCTTTGAAGAGCCTCCTGCGCTACCTTATTAGAAGGATCGATCTCTAAGACCTTATTCCAGTATATTTTTGAATTGTCCAGATCTTTTTGAGGTAATAGAAATAGCCCAGATAACGATAGTATTCGGCTAGTTTCACTGCTTTTGAGAGATTCTCTAAAGATGGTTCATATTGCTGAGTCGCATTTAATAAGCGGTCTTGGTATAAATAATCTTGCCAAATGAACTTTCCATTAGGCGTGTTGAAAAATCCAGAGGTTTGTTGTATGCCATTATCATAATCTTTCGTCTCGAAAGCGTTGTACAAATTCAGACGTTGCGGTAAGAAATTATCCGGTTCAGTGGAAAGCCCTTTTGCGATGACTTCTCCATCCTCTTGATCAAAAGAGTATCCGGTATGGTGATTATCATCAATATGATCTTCACAAGAAGAGCACAGGCAAGCTTTATATTCCGGAGGGACAGATGCGGTATCCGCATAAATGAACTCCCCTTTGCCAAACAGCAGGAATAAATCTAGAAGAGTCAATAGTGGTAAGTACCTTTTTCATCTTAGTATGAGTATATTCTTTCATAAACAACAAAAGCTTTTTTTGAAAGGTTTAGGCAAATAGTAAAAATCATCTATTAAAAGATTGAAAAACTCGATAGGCTTCCGCAAACATTCCTTGCTTGGCTATTGTTATATTTGTGAAAAAGAAAAGTAAGACATCATTGAACAACTAATAAAACAAATATAGTAATATGGAAATTGTAAAAGTAGTAGGTAGAGAGATACTTGATTCACGTGGTAACCCGACAGTAGAAGTAGACGTACATTTGGCTTCCGGCGCATTCGGTCGTGCGGCTGTACCTTCTGGCGCCTCTACCGGTGAGAACGAGGCTATCGAGTTACGCGATGGCGATAAGAATCGCTACGGTGGCAAAGGCGTTCTCCGTGCCGTGGATAATGTAAATAAGGTAATCGCTCCCGCCATTTTAGGAATGAGCGCCTTGAATCAAAGAGAGATAGACCATAAGTTGCTGGATTTGGATGGTACAAAGACAAAATCAAATCTAGGAGCTAACGCTATGTTAGGTGTATCGCTTGCCGTAGCGAAGGCAGCGGCTAATTATCTGGATCTGCCTTTATATCGTTATATCGGTGGAACAAATACCTACGTGTTGCCGGTTCCTATGATGAACATTATCAATGGAGGTTCTCACTCCGACGCTCCGATCGCTTTTCAGGAATTCATGATTCGTCCGGTAGGTACGAAGAGTTTCCGTGAGGGGCTTCGTATGGGCGCAGAGGTTTTCCATGCGTTGAAGAAAGTATTGCACGATCGTGGCTTGAGCACGGCTGTAGGTGATGAGGGCGGTTTCGCTCCGGCATTGGATGGTACGGAAGATGCCTTGAATTCTATTATGGCCGCTATCAAAGCCGCTGGATATGAGCCGGGCAAGGATGTGACGATAGCCATGGATTGCGCTGCTTCCGAGTTTTATCACGATGGTGTTTATGATTATACGGAATTCGAGGGTGAGAAAGGCGCTAAGCGTAACGCCCAGCAACAAGTCGCTTATCTGAGTGAGTTGGTGAACAAATACCCGATTGATTCTATCGAGGATGGTATGGACGAGAATGACTGGGCCGGTTGGCAAATGCTAACCTCCACGCTAGGCGGAAAATGCCAGTTGGTAGGTGATGACCTATTCGTTACAAACGTAGAGTTCTTGAAGAAAGGTATCGAGAAGGGTTGCGCGAACTCCATCTTGATCAAGGTAAACCAGATCGGTACATTGAGCGAGACATTAGACGCTATCGAGATGGCCCACCGTAATGGCTATACATCCGTGACTTCCCACCGTTCCGGTGAGACAGAGGATGCTACGATCGCCGATATCGCCGTAGCTACCAACAGCGGACAAATCAAGACCGGCTCCTTAAGCCGTTCCGATCGTATGGCGAAATACAACCAGTTGCTTCGTATCGAGGAGGAATTGGGTTCCTTGGCTGTTTATGGTTATAAGACTTATAAGAAGTAATTTTCATTATTTGCTTGAGAAATGGGGGAGTTCACCTATCAAGGTGGACTCCCTTTTTCTTTTTAGTGGAAAAAACGAAGCAAACCTACTAATCAATAGCCAGCCTGCTCCAAACATTTAATGATTATAAATCTATTGCCCTAAATAAGAGAGTGAATGTTGTATCTCTTCTCTAGAGACCGAGAAGTTCCTGTTCCCGGCCAATTTATTTAATACGAGTGTGCCTATGTTTTCTGCGCTTTCCTTATCCGGGAACGCAATTACCGTATCAATAGAGGGAATGGTGGGTTGGTAAATCAACACCTTTCCGTTCATCCTAATCTGGTACCCCCAGCCATCCCCCGATTGAAATGTTTGCAACTCCAGTTGCCGCCCGGGAGAAGACCCCATTTCTTCACCCCGGAAAAAAGATAAATAAAACAGTAATACCGGCAGTACCACTAGGCCCGGTACGAACCAAGCCCGTCCTTTCTTAGTATTCATCATCGTCATATTCATTCGGGTGAAATTCCCAAATATCATCAAATTGAGTGGTACCACTTTTGCCGGATACTACGAATCCTTTCTCGCCAGAGGAGAAAGATGCTGTCGCCGTACGGGCAGTTCCCTTGAATTTAGCTACGTTTTCCCATAGATCGGTGGCCGGATAATATTTCCAAGTGTCGCTACGTAGGCTTCCGCTCTCACCGCAAGTCAGATAAGCGGCTCCATCAATCACGAAAGCAACCCCGTTCGTACGTGTGATCGTATAATCATCGTCATAATCCTCGTCCGAGGAATCCGATATATCCCTAAGTTGGGTCCATGATTCCGTGCTGGGATCGAATTTCCAGAAATCGTCTACATATTCGCCGTTATTTTGTCCGCAACATACATAAGCGATTCCATTTATCACGAAGCTGGTAGCGCCCTGACGCTTTGTCCCGCCGATACTGATCGTTTGCGTCCAGCTATTTGCCACCGGATTAAAGGCATAAAAGTCTTTTAGGTAATTCCCGTCGTATCCGCATCCGATATACGCTTTACCGTTTACCCCGAAGGCCACGGCTCCATATCGGCCCGAGCCGGGGAAATCCGCTTTCTGTGCCCACGTATTGGTGGTCGGGTTAAATTCCCAGAAGTCGTTCAAGTAATTGGTACCGTCGTATCCGGTTCCCAGATATCCCTTTTCATCTACCGCCATAGCTACGGCCGAATTGCGGGCGGTTCCGGGAAAGTCCGCCTTTTGCGTCCAAGTATCTCGTTCCATATCATATTCCCAACAATCCGATAAACGATTTTTTCCGTCGTTTCCGCAAATCAGATATCCTTTGTTACCGATCGTGAAAGAGGAGGCGTAATTTCGCGCCAATCCGTCCATGTCAGAGACACGGTACCACTTACCGATCAAATCATCGTCATCGTCATCACTGCAAGCGCTGATGATGACAGGAAGAAAAGCGATCAAGAATACAAGAATCCTTTTGTGTATCATTCTAACTACGTATTTTGTTTTTATGGAAGCAAAAGAACGAGGGTTTTACGAGACCCACAAATTAAATCGGTAAACATACGGTTTTTATCGGTGAATAAGCCGGATTGATAGGTTAGGGCCTCGAATGGTTTTGAAATCGGTTTCATCTTCAGTATCGGGCCGTTTACAGAGGAAACCGGTGGGTTCATGGGTTTATCTTGCCGGGTTTTGCACTAAATACGTTCTTTGCCATCGGATTGATAAAAGATTATTCGCTTATTAAATAAGAAGTATGGTTAGAACATTCTTTGCTTTGGGGGGCTTGATGCTCTGTCTGGGACTGTTTTCCTGTTATGACGAGAACGGTACGTATGGCAGCGATCTGGTGGACTCCGCTTTCCGTAACGTTCGTATAGATACCAGCACGGTCGTAGTGACCTCGGTATTGATCGACTCGTTGGAGACATCTGGTAAGAACGTCGCTTTGGTAGGCCGGTACAAACATTCATTATGGGGAGTCGTCTCGTCGCATAGCTTTATCGCTTATGAAAGACCTAGCTATGGGACTGATCCGGACGAGACGGTCGTACTGGACTCGCTAGTCCTGTCTCTCGCTTTCGACGGTCGCTTTGTAGGAGACACGACCCTCCAACAAACCCTCTCGATTTATCAGCTAACGGAGAAGATCGTCTTAAACGATAACGGGTATTTATATAATAATAGCAGTGTCTCTTACGCTCCCGAGGCTTTGGCGGTCTGCTCATTTAAACCGAAGCCGAAGGGGGGGGAGAAACTGGAAGTCCGTCTTCCCGATGCGCTAGGGCAAGACCTCTTGTCCCGTTTTCATGCGCAGGATCAAGCGGTGTCCGAGGAGCGCTTTGAGGATTATTTCAAAGGGGTGGCGATCGTGCCGGACTTGGCAGGAAGCGAGTCTCTGCTGACTTTCACGGTAGCCGATTCCTCCGCCGCTTTAGTCCTGCATTATCATTTGTCCGATGAGCTTTCCACAGAGAAGGAATTATGGTTCTTCCCGAATACGGATACCCAGTTCAATCATATTGACCATGACCGTAGTGGAACGGATATGGCAGGATATCCGATGAAAGGAGTGGAGATACCTTCGGCCGAGCTTGGTAACCGGGGCGTATTATTCGGAGGCTTGGGTTGGTATACCCGTCTGGAATTCCCGTATTTGAATAATCTGATGCAACAAGGCACGCAAGTGGAGATTGAGAGCGCTTTACTTAAGATTTATCCCGAGCAAGGCACTTATTCGGATTACAATACCTTGCCGGACAGCCTCTACCTATATATCGCCGATGAGAATAATGTGGTGACGGATGCCGTGACCGATTATCTCGGTTCCGAGGTTCAACGAGGTACGCTATCGGAAGACAATACGTTTAACGAGAACACCTATTATTATTTCGACGTGACTCAATTCATGCAAGAGGAGCTAGGTGCCTTTGGCATGTATAAGCATAATCTTCAGTTGGTTTTTAATAGTGATGATTACACCGGCACGTTCAAGAACTTGACGTTTAACGATCAGGGAGGACGTAACCCGGTCACCCTACAACTCATTTATAAGGTCTATGAAAGTTACTAGATACCTTCTTTACCCTTGCCTCTTGATGGCGGCAAGCGCATCCGCGCAGAATACGATGACTTCCTCGCCTTACTCGATGTTTGGACTGGGTGAGATGGCTTCCGGTTTATATGGTCAAAATACCTCGATGGCGGGTGTCACTGTCGGCATGCGGGAAGGGATGCTGATGAATATAGAGAATCCTGCCGGATTGACAGCGTTGGATAGTTGTAAGTTGTTCGCTGAGGCATCTGCCTTCGTGAAGAATGAACGATACCGCTCAGACGGGAGCTCTAGCAGCGCATTCACCGGGAATTTCTCCGCTTTCTCATTGGGAGGGCGTATCATGCGACGGTGGTATATGTCCGTCGGGGTAACTCCTTATAGTTTCGTTGGGTATTATTTTAAGTCCTCGCAAGAGTTGGAAGGATCTCCCGGAACCTTTGTAACCAGTACGTTTTCGGGGACAGGCGGGCTTTCCAAGGCTTTCCTTTCCCAGGGATTTTTATTGACCAAGCATCTATCAGTCGGTATGAATCTTAATTTTATCTTCGGAAATATGACACTGAATGAGATACAAAGTGCGATGACAGTGTCAAGGGAGATGTCCGGCCGCTCTTTTTACGCCGATTTCGGTTTACAATATCATCGTCCGATCGCCCGGGAAACCTTTCTAACGGTCGGCGCCATTTACGGTTATAAGCAACGGATCTCATTGAAAAATACGGTGACGGTGACGGGAAGCAACACGGAAACCCCCTATAACCAGAAAAGGGTGACACAATATCTACCTCAATATATAGGCATCGGTAGCTCATTGGCGCATAAAAAATGGACGTATGCGTTGGACTATCTATTCCGGCAATACGGGGTATTGAACTCGAGCGATAGCCGGGTAAAGTTCCGGGATTCGCATGAGCTACGCTTGGGCGTATGCTATTTCCCGAATGGATTTAGCTCCAGCAGTTATTGGAAACGGATGTCTTATAAAGCGGGTGTTTCTGTTTCCACGCCTTACCTGCGGTTGAAAGGACAATCCGGCGGGGCGTATCGGGTAAGCGTTGGCTTGGGATTACCCGTCCTGAATGGCCGTATCAATACGGCGTTTTATTACGATCGTCTCCAATTGCAAGGGAATGCGTTGCGAAGAGATATCATGGGCTTTACGGTGACCTATACATTAAGCGAGAAGTTCTACCAAGTGAAGCTTTAGTTTTCTGCCTATGAAACTAAAGTTTCTTCACTAGGAAACAAAAGTTTTGTCACGGAGAAACAAAAGTTTCTTCCGCATGAAACTCTTGGTTACTCTTGGAGAGCCAGATTATTCATCAAGGCGGGCAGGTACGAATCGCTGATAGGGATCAGTTCCTCCCCGATACGTATCCGCTTGCGCTCGATATAATTAATGTGGGAGAGGGATACGATGTAAGAACGATGTACCCGGCAAAAACGATTCCTGTCCAGAAACTCCTCGAACCGCTTCAAGCTGACTTGCGTGAGCAGGGGCTTGCCATTGATACGGTGTACCTTTACATAATCGCCGTATCCCTCGAGGAAAAGGATCTCTTCCCGGCGAAGGCGAATGATCTTGCTGCCCTCCCGGACGAAGATGGGGCGTTCTGTTTGCTCCTTGCTCAGCACTTGGTGGACATCGGCCAAAGCCTTGTCCAGTTTCTCGAGATATCCCATGAGCGTGTTCAGGGTCGAGGCGTCTCCGTCGAAAGTGATACATTTCAGCATAGTGTTTTTACCTTTATTTGTTGTACCGCGAAATAACAGGAAAGTTCGGTAAAGAAAGGTTAAGCGCCGATTAGTGGTATAATCGGGTCGGTGAATCGCCTTACGGGAGGGGGTGAAAAGACATTATTCCTCTTCCCTCAGAATCCATTTCTTGAAGATCGGGGTCTTGGTCTTGCTGATGATGATACGTTCGGGAACCGGCAAGGTGAGGTTGACGGACAGGCGGCTCCCGAACCAAAGATCTATATCCTTGATGGCGTTGCGTGAAATGATGAATTGACGGTTGGCCCGGAAGAAAAGCCTCTCGTCCAGTTGCTCTCCCAACGCGTCGAGGGTACGGTCTACGGGATGTTGCTTCCCGTCGGAGGTATAGGCGGTAACCTTCTCGTTGGCCGTATAGAAATAAAGGATCTCCTCAACCGCCAACGGATAGAATTTATCGGCCAGCATGATCAACAGGCTCTTGATCGTGTGGCGACTCTGGATCGTACGGTTCGTTTGCCGGATATGCGCCAGCCTTTCCTCGGTATCGAACAGCCGTAATTTATTCAAGGCCCTTTCCAGCGAGGCCAGCGTGACAGGCTTCAGTAGATAATCGATACTGCTTACTTGAAAAGCCTGTAACGCATACTCATCGTAGGCGGTCGTGAAGACTACTGGGGCATCTATCTCCACCTGCTCGAATATCTTGAACGCCGATCCGTCCGCTAAATGGATATCCATGAAGATGATATCCGGATGAGGCGATGTCCGGAAGAAATCCACGCTCTCCTCGATACTCTCCAACTCGGCGATCACTTCGATCTGAGTAACCGTATTTTGCGCCAGAATCGCCTTTAGGCTATTAACGGCGGTAGTCTCATCTTCTATAATAACTGCTTTCATGAGTGAATGGGTTTATTAAGTAAAGGAAGCGTGACCTTGAAATATTCCTTGCGGTTGGAGATCTGGATGTCCTTTCCGGTAAGCATCCGGTAGCGCCCCCATAGGTTCTTCAATCCGATACCGCTACCTTTGCTATCTTCCGACTTAGGATGTATTTTATTGGATATGATTAGTTTGTCCTCATGGGTGGTATAGATATCGATCTGTAGCGGGTATTGCTTGCTGATAACGTTGTGCTTTACGGCGTTCTCGATCAAGGGGAGTACGCTCAATATCGGCAGATACCAAAGCAAGTAAGGGGTATCCGCTTGGATGGAGAAGAATAGCTTTCCCTCGTAGCGCACGCTCAGCAGATAGGTGTACGCTTTTACGAATTGAAGTTCTTCCGCCAGCGTAACCAGCTCTTTCTTGTTGCTTTGCAAGATATACCGGAAGACGTTGGATAGCTCATCCAGATAAGCCAGCGTCTGTTGTTTCTCTCCGCTCTGTATCAAGGCGTTCAATCCATTTAAGGAGTTGAAAAAGAAATGTGGGTTGATTTGTCCCATCAAGGCGTTATAGGAATTCTGTAACTTCTCGGTCTTCAATTGCTCATATTCCAGTTTCATTTGCTGCTTGCTGCCCAGCAGCCGGATCAGTATGGAGCTTAGCATGACCGTGAGGAAGACGAAAAGATGCTCCGTCATGAAAGAGTTAGGGACCGTGAAAGGATTGGGCGGTACCGGTATGTCCCGATGCTCGGCAGGCCTGATGGTTTGCGTAGCCATCCTGTCCCGGTTGATGCGGATCATGATATCCCGGGTAGCTGGCTGAGGTCCGTCTTCTCCCAGCCATTCTACAACAATGGCCGTGTACAAAACCGGCGACAGATGAAACATGCCGTAGGCGATGCTGATACAAGTTACGCAAACCACCAATACCCTTTTATACTCTTTCCTGCGGAAAAGCTTGTCCCCGAACTTATACATCAAGCTGTTGACAATAAATAAGATGAAGGAGAACACGAAGAACCAGATTAGCAAATAATACATGGTGCGATCCGGAGGCTGGATACCCATGTTCGGGTTTCCGGTCTCGAACTCATATTTACGCATCAGAAGGGCGAAGTTCACGAAAATACTAAGCAAGACGGATATCGTGAAGCCGATCAATAAGTCGTTTCTTTTTAATTGTAACATAGATAAACCCTTTGTCTGCTTACAAAGATAGGGCTTCCTTATCCGAGCGGGAAAAGGAATCGACGAAACGGATAAAAATATCGGTGAATCGCCCGGGCTTCCGAAAATAATGTACCTTTGCTGGAAATTAGGATCTCTGTTGCTATGACGAAATGGTTTGTCTACATATTTCTGGCCGGTGTCTGCCTGTTGCTTTCCTGTGGCGGTAAATCCGTACGGGAGAAATTTGCGGAAGCGGACCGGTTGGTAAACGAGAATAACTTAGATAGTGCCGCTTGGCTGCTGGAGGAGCAAATAACGCTTTCCGCTCTTTCGGATAGCGATAAGGCAGAGTATGGACGGAGGCTCGCTTGGCTTCATCTCTTGCAGGGGCGCAGCTTGGTGAACGACTCGCTCATCGACTACTCCGTGGATTATTATAAGGAGCATGCCTCGGAGCCTTTACTTTCCGCTTATTTCGTAAAGGCTATTTATATGGGTGATTCCCGGAAGGGGTTGGAACAAAGACGTGCTTTGTACCGAGAGGCGATAGATTCCGCTTATTCCCGTTCGGATTCGACCTACCTTGTACGTTTTTATGACCGATTGACTTCCTTGAGCTTTGGTGAGGGGTTGTATCGGGAAACGATCGCAGACTCGAAGGAATGGGAAGCCTCGCCAAAAGCTGGATTTAAGGAGATGGCCTATTATATGGCCGGGTTGAGTTATAGCCGCTTGCGAATGAGGGACTCGGCGGATTATTATCTTCGTTTGGCTGCGGACTCGGCCTTGGCTAAGAATATCGAATGGTATGCCCATCATTTTGCCCGTAATTATGCGGATTTCTTGTATGATTTTAATCCCAAGGCTTCTATCAGCTATTTACGTTTGTTGGAAGAACGATATCCGGAGCGAGAGACCCCGGGATCCTATGTTATGCCTTGGATCAATCTAGGGGAATTGGATTCTGCCCGGAAGTATATCGAGAAGAATACGTTAGGCTTGGAACTTAGTCACAGTGATGATATAGCCTCGCATGCGCTGAATTATGCCTATCAATTTATATTGGGCGTAAAGGAAAATAAACCGGTGGATATTTCCCGGTTAGGGCAATATTGCGATTCTTTGTATACCGTGAAATCCCAAACGGAGAAGGCTGAGCGGGAACGATTGGTCGATCAAAATCGTTTACGCCGAGAAAATCTTCGCTTGGAGATGAGCCGGCAGCGTACGTTCTCTATCTTGGTGATCGTTTCCTTGCTTTCCATATTGGTAGCTGGTGGAGTTTCCTTATATATCCGTAACCGAAGGAATCGTTTGATTGATATGGAGGAGCGTTTGGAAGCCTTGCGTCAGCTCTTGAACGAGTCCAAGCAATCCGTAGCGGAGGAGAAACCCGATAGTGCCTTTTTCCGTAAGGTCTTGTTGCAGCAATTGGGTGTTATCCGCTTGATGGCGACTACTCCCACGCAACAAAATAAGGAATTGCTCCAGCAAATGACTCGTATCACGAACGAGGATGTCCCGGTAGATACGCTTTTGGTATGGGATGACCTGTATCCGATTATCGACGCGGTCTATGATAATTTCCATACGCATCTGGTCCGATTGTCTGACGGGCGTTTGCTGGAAAAAGAGATCCAGCTTTGTTGCTTGCTATGCGCCGGCTTCTCTACCAAGGAAATCAGTGTAGTCACCCAACAAAGCGTCCGTACGATCTATCAGCGCAAGACGGACATCCGCCATAAGCTGGGTATGGACGAGAAAGAGGATATTATCGGCTATATAAGCGCTCAAACGGCCAATATAAACTTTTCTCTCTAAGTAGCTCGGCAATGCTCTGTAAATCAGCGTATGCTGAAAAGGCTTCGCACTTTAGTTTCTAGCCTGTATAAATCGATTATAGCGGTTTCCCTCCTTACATTTGTCTCGAATCAAATTTGAATTTTATGAGAAGACAAGTATTATTTGTGGGATTGATTTGCGTTGCCTTTTTGGTAAACGCGCAAGAGGAGAAAACGATCGATTTGGATGAGGTTACCATTCAAGCCTCTTCGATTATAAGAAAGAAAGACCGTCAACTTATATTCCCCTCTAAAGACCAAGTGCGGCGCTCGATGGATGGCTTGGATTTGACAAGGCGGATGTCTTTACCTCGTCTATGGGTAGATCCGAATACGAAAAGTATCTCTATGGCGAATGGAAACGTTCAGTTGCGTATAAATGGCGTGTTGGCTTCTTCCTTGGAAGTCGCAGCCCTCTCGCCGGAGGATATCAAACGGGTGGAATATCACGATAATCCCGGCTTGCGATATGGGGAAGGAGTCGATATCGTCTTGGATTATATAACGATCAAGCGGACTTCCGGAGGAAATCTCGGCGTGGATTTAAGCCATCAATTAAACACGTTTTGGATGGCAGATTATATATATGGTAAGTATAACCGAGGACGTTCGGAATTCTCTTTATCCAGCTTTGCGAACGGACACCGGTATAAAGAGGCATGGCAAGACCGGACGGAAATCTTTCATACCCCAGATGGTACCTTCCAGCGAACACAGGAAGGAATCCCCGGGAGGGATTATGAGATGTATTGGACTACGACGGCGAATTATAACTACACGAAGGATGATGATTATTTCTTGAACGCTAAGCTGAATTTTTATTATTATGACTATCCGCATAACTATAGCAGTGCCCTTTTAAGGAATAGCGAGAGCAAGATGACGACCGATCTTATCGATAATAATAAATCCTTGAATACCCGTCCCTCGCTCGACTTGTATTATTTCCGGAAATTACCACGTAAACAATCATTGGCTGTCAATGTCGTGGGAACTTATTCGAATACCGATAGCCGTCATACCTACCGGGAAGAACTGGAAAGTATTCCTTTGACAGATATTTATACGAAAGTAGATGGAAAGCGCTATTCGGTAATCGGAGAGGGTATCTACGAGAAAGAGCTAGAGACCGGTCGTATTTCCGCCGGTTTGAAACATACGCAGGCTTATACGGACAACGTATATTCCGGTTCCGGTGATTATACGACCCATATGACGGAATCTGAATCGTATATGTATGCGCAATACGTAGGAACTTGGAAGAAGTTGGTTTATAACGTAGGTTTGGGCGCCTCCCGTAATTATCTATCGCAAGAAAACTCGGGCTCTTATAATCGGTGGTATTTCCGCCCGCAGGTAACACTTACTTATACTATCAATGAGGTATTATCCGCTCGTTATCGGTATACCCTGCGCAATGTAAACCCATCCTTGTCTGAGTTGAGTAACGTGGAGCAATGGATTGATTCCTTACAGGTTCGTAGAGGTAATCCGGGTCTATCCCCTTTCTTATATCATAACAACGCCGTGGAATTTCATGTGAATACGGCAAAGGTCAAGGCCGGCTTTACTTTCTCTTACCAATACCAGCCCCGCATAGTCATGGAAGAGACCCTGTATGACGCTAGCCGGGGACTTTTTATCCGTACCTACGATAACCAACGGAGTTTCCATCGTTTTACGCCGGAACTGTATTTGAATTATTCACCCTTCGGCGATTATCTGCGCATGAATATCTCCGGAGGCTTGAACCATTTCCAATCGAATGGAAATAGCTATTCGCATACATACACGGATCCCTTCTATGTGATCTCTTTGAATAGCGATGTGAAGAACTTTAATTTTAACCTGTTGATTTATAAGAGAAGCTATAGTTTTTCGGGTGAGACCAGTCGTGAGGCCGATCGTTTTAATAGGTTGGGTATCGGTTATAGGATCGGGAAGGTCCAGTTAAGCGCTTCTTTCTCTACCCAATTTACCTCATCCGCCCGTTACCGGAGTAAGAACCATTCAGCGATCGCTCCCTATGTGACCGATCAGCGTTTTGGTGATATTTATCCGGGCTTCGAGATTGGATTCTCTTACCACTTAGATTTCGGTCGCAAATACAAATCCGTGGATCGTAAGTTATATAATTCAGATAATGAATCGGGTATATTGAATAGTCGGAAGTAAGTTACATCTATATTGTCGATTACGTGTTCGCGGCTTTCAGTATGCAATATATCATAATTGGGTAGGATATAGTTCTCTATCATTCCTACCCGTTTCATGCGTGCGAACACCTCTTGATAAGGCTGCCCCAATTTGCGTGCGGTTCCTTCTATACAAAAGGAAGCGAACGCTAGCTCTATTTCTGTTTGCGATAGTTCGATTTGTTTATCCATTTTTCCATGTCGCTTAGGTGAATTTGCTTCAAATGTACGTAAAAAGTGGCTCATGCGATAAAATCCGTGGATGAAATTATCTATAAATGGGAATTCCGTAGAGGTAGTACTTACTTTACCGATGAAGTATATCTCCTGTGGAACTTGAAGTATATCTCTTATAGGGAAGGGAGTGGTATCTCGTGAAAATGACTTTTGATGAACCCTTGTTTTAGAGCATATCAAAATTATCTGTCAGCGATATTTATTCATGAATCGTGGGCGACTTGGATATATGATTTCTTTCAATGCCCATTCTAAGGTTCTTATAATGCCCATCGTAAGCTCCTTTGAATGGGCATTGTTAGATGCTTACGATGGGCATTGTAAGAAACGATAAACAAAAAGCCATCCGGCATTCCGCTGGATGGCTTTTCGTATGGCAATAGAATCGGAGAGATTACACTCTCTTTTCTTTGATTCTTGCTTTCTTACCGGTAAGGGCACGCAAGTAGTACAATTTAGCACGACGTACTTTACCGACTTTGTTAACCGTGATGCTTTCGATAAACGGAGATTCGATCGGGAAAATTCTCTCTACACCTACGTTCTCAGACATCTTACGAACTGTGAAACGTTTTTTGTCGCCGTGACCGGAGATACGGATAACAACACCGCGATACTGCTGGATACGCTCTTTGTTACCCTCTTTGATACGGTAAGCTACCGTGATCGTATCACCACTCTTGAATGAAGGAAGTTCCTTCTTCGTAGCGAACGCTTCTTCTGCAATCTTAATTAAATCCATTGTTTATAGCTTTTTAATTGTAATTTATAATGAAACGCAATTTAACGGGCTACATTTCCCGACAGAGATTACGTAAAGCGGGTGCAAAGTAACGAAATAAATATTTGATTCGCAATAGATAGATGCTTTTTTGCTCGCTATTTGATTAAATCTTTTATGTCTACCAAGGATTCAAACCATTGACATCCACCAGCGATTCCCGTTCCTCCTTCCACATTGCTGTAGATTCGGACAGGCTCGGCCAGACCTACATTCGTAAGTCCGCCCATGATACCTTCATTCTTGATGTTTTGTAAAGATAGCAGATATTGGTAATAGGGTTCGGACAGGGAATATAAACGAATATGGCGTTTGGTATAATATTTAGTATCGGACCTAAGTTGTTCTTTTACTTGCAACGTGTATTCCTTCCCGTCGAACAGCTCGTCGGAAAATACCCGTCCCCGCCAATTTACCATCGAGGAGCCGAAAACCTCATCCAAGATACCTTGTTGCTGCGTGAATACGGGATCTACGGAGAAGTCCAACAGGACACCAAGATGGTCGTCATCTCCCCATATCTGTAGAGAATAGTAATTTGATTTACCCGGGGTATCTTGGAAAGTGATTTGATAGATAAGCACATCGTTTTCTTCTATGTAGGAGATATTCCCATCTCCATCGACAAGGGTACCGCCGTTGCCGGTAGCTTCTTTACGGGGAATTATGCGCAGGCCTTTGATTTCGGTCTTGGAAGGAATCTTATCTTCCGCCGAGGCTGTTCCATATTCCGGGGTGGAAGCTACAATCTTTACGGTTTGTCCGGGCTGTGGAACCGTATTCGATATATAAAGCGTATCTGTTACCCATCCACCTCGATCCTCTCCGAGCCAACGAGAAGATTTCCAATAGGAATATTCTTTCCAAGGCATCTCCTCCTTGAAGATCCCGTCTATGTATAATTCCACCTTGGCGTTTCGAATCGTTACGTCCGGCTTGCTCTCTGAGTGAAACCATGTGCGGGATATGCTGGCCATTACGACTGTATCTGGCGAGAAGGCCGAGTTGATCACCATTTTTGGTGTAGTACGATATTCCTCTAGGTCAAACTTCCTGTAACAGGAGGTTAGGAGCATGCTGGATAATAAGATTGATAAATAGAATATAGGTTTCATGTTCTTTAGAATTTATAAGTATATGATATAGACGGAATGATCGGTAAGAGCGATAACGTCTCGAAATAATGGCTATAGTTTATCCAAGACCGCTTATGGATAGTTATCGGGTTCATCTGGCAATAAGCGTTATATACGCTGATATTCCAGATACCGAGATGGCCGTTCTTTTTAGGTCGATAAATATTAATCCCCAGATCTAAGCGGTGGTAAGCGGGGAGACGTACGTTATTACGCTCCGTGAAATAGTCCAAGCCTCCTTCCGGTAAGAGCGGAGGGACAGGAGTGAGGCCCAAATCCTCGTAATTCTCGAATGCCACCGTAACCCGGTTTCCGGTCATGAAAGTCCAGCTTCCTGTTAGTTCCAATTTCTCGTTGATCTTCCAGTTTGCGACGATATTCAGCTTATGGCGGTTATCGTATTTCGCGGGGAAACGTTTGCCATTATTAATCTCGTCGAACTGCCGGTCGCTCCACATTAGTCCGTATCCGATCCATCCTGTTATACGCCCCGTCTCTTTCCGGGCGATAAACTCCGCTCCATAGGCCCACCCCTTACCGGCGGCCAGTTTCTCCTCCCAACCGACGAACGAGGGTAAGAAGTTGTAACCATCTTTATAATCCAGTAGGTGATTCATCCATTTATGATAACCTTCCACCGAGAAGGAATAGTTCTTGTGCAGATTGTAATAAGCGCCAACGGATACTTGATCACTCACCAATGGTTTTAATTTCTTGCTGACCGGCATCCACATATCGGTAGGGAGACTCATATAACTTTCGCTAATCTGATGTACGTATTGATTCATCCGGGCGTATGAGGCCTTAAGGCTTAGATCCCTCGTGAGCAGGAAGCGTACGGATAAACGAGGGTCTAAGGAGACATATGTCTTCTTTTGTATATTGTATATGTTCAGGCGTAATCCGGCGTTAGCCCGGACAATGGGAGATATCGCCCAGTCATCTTCGGCGAAAACAGCCAACTCATTCGCTGAAAGGCGCTCGTCTCCGGTAGTTCGTTTGGTCGGAGACAAATTCTCGGAGGTCTTTTCCTCGATATATTCCGGGCTGAAACGATGGTAAAGATAGTCGGTACCATAACGGATATGATGTGCCAAGGTAGGAATATAGTCGAAGTTCGCATGGACTCCGAAATCATTGATACCGTTTCGGGTTGAGGTCTCGATAAACCGTGAAGAATAATCTTTGTCACCCTCGGTTCCGTAGTATTGTGAAGTCTCTTGTTTTAGTTTGGATTGATAATGGGAATAAGCCAAGGTGACGGTACCGAACATCTTGTTGTTAAACACATACGACCAGCCGGAAGATAATGCGATGTTACCCCAGCGCATCTTTCCAAAGTCCTTGTTCTCGAAAGGGGTTATATCATCACCTACGGAGAACTCAGAACTTCCTCCTTTTAGGAAATCCTGTCCGAAATAGAAATTAACGTAAGCTTGGCTCCGGTCATTGATATGGTGGTTCACTTTTAGGTTCAGATCGGTAAAAGCATAGCGTGCGCTGAATTTCTCCCCCTTCTTTTTCTGAATTTTATTGTAGATCGCCAAACCCGGTGCGGATAAGGCATCCAGCCAAGAGCGACGGAAGGAGGCGTTGAACGAAGTCCGGTCTTTAATGATCGGCCCTTCGAAATTTAAGTTACCGGAGGTCAATCCTAGCATAGCGCTACCATGGTACTCTTTCATATTGCCATCTTTAGTATGCACATCCACTACGCTGGAAAGCCTTCCCCCATAGCGGGCGGGGAAAGCGGATTTATAAAAATCCACATCTTTCAAAGCCTCGGCGTTGAAAGCGGAGAAAAGTCCTCCGAGATGATTGACCTGATACAGTTGGATTCCGTCTATCATATACAGGTTCTCGTCTCCATTCCCCCCACGGACATACATCCCGGCTAATCCTTCCGTTCCGGCTGATACGCCGGGTTGGGTTTGCAGGGCTTTGATCACATCAGCCTCACCGAATAAGGTCGGGATGGTCTTGATCATCTTCCGGGTTATTTTAATCGTTCCCATCTGAGGGGCTTGTATCGGGTTTTGTGTGTCATTACTACCGGTAACGACAACTTCGGCCAATGCCTCACCGCTTTCCAGCAGAATTTCCATCACGGTATCCCGTTCGAGCGGTTGGAATGTATGTGAGAAACGTCCGTATCCGATGTAGGAAGTCTCCAGACGGACTACCCCGACCGGTAAGGTTAGACTGAAGAAACCGTGGTTATTGGTAGCTGTGCCCCTTTGTGTGCGAGAGTCATAAACGGAGGCCCCGATTAGATATTCTGTAGTCGCTTTATCCCGTACGAATCCGCTGATGGTTACTGAGCGGGGGAGTTTCTTCAAGATGATGTGGGTACCGTTTATCTGATAAGACAGAGGGAGCTTTTGGAATAGCCGGGTAAGGCATTCCGATATGGATTGGTTATCAGATTTGAATGTAATCCGGGAAATACCTTTGAGAATAGAAGGATCGTAGGAGAATGTCATGCCTGTTTGATGCTCTATTTTTTTCATGATTTCTTGGATCGGTTCTTGTTTAGCCTCGATACTGAGAGTCGGCGCCTGTCCCCAAGCGCTTGATTGAAAGCCGAAGATAATCAAGATTATGAGTAGTATTAGCTTCATGAAGTACTTCCTTTTTTATTACGAGACAGGAAAGATAGTAAAAACCCCTATCACAATTCACGTTACTATTGCGATATTTTCTTATTTTTGGAGAGTAATAATGATAATGTTGTGATGAGACAGATTGGTATCTTGCTTTTGTGTTGTATTTCCCTTTTATCGAGTGGGGCGCAAACAGTCCCGAACCTTTATCGTGCGGTGGATCAGGAAAAGATGAATCATTGGGTTGATTCCGTGTTTGACGCTATGAGTTATGATGAACGGATCGGGCAGTTATTTATGGTTATAGCGAATCCTAAATCCGATAACCGGAATATGCAACGGCTCATGCGTTACGTGAACGATATCAAGATCGGGGGCATCTTATTCCATAAAGGGGATCCGGTGACGCAGGCGGAGGTGACCAATCGTTTGCAAAAGGCTTCCCGGATTCCGATGTTGGTCTCTTTGGATGGGGAGTGGGGACTTTCCATGCGATTAAGTGGAACCACCCGTTTCCCGAAAAACATGATGCTAGGCGCTATCGAGGACAATGCCTTGATCGAGGAATATGGAAAAGAGGTGGGACGGCAGTGCCGGGAAATGGGAATTCATATAAATTTCGCTCCGGATATGGACGTGAATAGCAATGTGGATAATCCCGTGATCGGCCTGCGTTCGTTTGGCGAGAATCCGGAGGCTGTGTCGGAGAAAGGTATTGCTTACGCAAGAGGATTGGAAAATACGGGCATCTTGTCTGTCTCCAAACATTTCCCCGGACATGGAGATACTTCCGAGGACTCGCACGAGACATTACCCGTTGTGCGCCATAACCGGGCCCGCTTGGATAGCGTGGAACTTCTTCCTTTTAAACGTTATATATATGATGGGTTCGGCGGGATAATGACGGGACATCTTTACGTTCCAGCTTTGGATAAAAGTCATAAGCCGGCTTCTTTCTCCAAGGCGGTAGTGACGGATCTATTACAGAAAGAACTCGGTTTTCAAGGTCTGTGCTTTACGGATGCTTTAGCGATGAAAGGGGCTTCCACAAAGAAAACGGATAATCCTTCGGTGAAGGCTTTGCTTGCGGGGAATGATATCTTGCTCGCTCCGGCCGCTCCAATCAATGATTTTAAGGCCGTGAAAGAGGCTATTGAAGAAGGGGTATTGGATCTGGAAGCGATCGAGGCCAAGTGCTTGAAAATATTAAGGTACAAATATATCGCTGGATTGAATGCCTATAAGCCGGTCGAAACAAAAGGCTTATCGAAACGTTTGAACTCTCCGCATGCGGCATGGATGGCGGCGAAGTTGAATTCGGAGGCTATTACCGTTTTGAAGAATGAGGATACGATCTTACCTCTTAAACAGTTGAATAAGAAAAAGATCGCGGCGCTCTCGATTGGAGACGGGGTTGGTAATGAATTCCAGAAAATGCTGGGCGAATATGATTCGATCGCTTGCTTTAGCATCGGACGGCGTTCTACGGCTGCCCAAGTCCAGCAGGTTTATAATAAATTGCAAAAATACGACGTGATCATTTGTGGCGTACATACGATTCGCATTCCCGAGAGTTTAGCGTTGAGGCAGTTGGCCGCGAAGAAAGAGTTGGTCTATGCTTTCTTTACCTTGCCATATGCTTGTAAGGAATATAAGAAGTCGATCGAGAAGGCGAAGGCGGTCGTGTTGGCTTACGAGGGCACTCCCTTAGCGCAGGAATATGCGGCCCAAGTGATATTCGGTGGTATTGCGGCGAAAGGGAAACTTCCGGTTTCGATTCCGGGATTGTATTATGCGGGTACCGGTGTTTTTACGGAGAAGACTCGTTTGGGGTATCACCAGCCGGAAGAGGTAGGAGCGAACCCGGACCGTTTGGATGTAATTGAGTCGATCGTTAAAGAGGGATTGGATGAGAAGGCTTATCCCGGATGCCAAGTGTTGGTTGCGAAGGACGGCATGATTATCTATAATAAATCGTTTGGTTATTTTGATTACGAAAGTAGGCAGCCGGTCACGGAGGCGTCAGTTTATGACTTGGCTTCGGCATCGAAGGCGGCGGGGACTTTATTGGCAGTCATGAAAGCGTATGATGAGAAGAAATTCACCTTGAACAATAAGATCTCCGATTTTATACCGGAGTTGAAAGAGTCTAATAAAAAGGATTTATCGATAAAAGAGTTACTATATCATCAATCGGGAGTGACTCCAACTATTAATTTCTATCTGGATGCTATTGATAAGGATAGTTATAAAGGCAGTTTATATAGTTCGGCGAAGAACGCCACGCACCCGGTTCGTTTTGACGCTAAAACGTATGTCCGGAATGATTTTAAATATCTTCCGGATATAGTATCAGATACACGGAAACCCGGATTTACGACTGAGGTAGCCCGTAATTTCTATGTGAGTGATTCCTTTAAAGATACGATCCTTCAAGATATCAAGAAATCCCGTTTGGGTACGAGAGGTAGGTACGTATATAGTTGCGTGAATTTCATTATGCTGAAAATGATGGTGGAAAATCTGATGAAATCTCCGATGGACCAGCTTCTTCGGGATGATTTCTACAGCGGGTTAGGGGCTTGGCATACCACTTATAATCCGTTGAAGCGAATGGATACCTTGCAAATTGTACCTACGGAACAAGATGGATTTGTCCGCCGCCAATTGCTTCGCGGATATGTACATGATGAGGCAGCCGCTTTTCAAGGGGGTGTTTCTGGAAACGCCGGATTATTTTCGAATGCGAATGATTTGGCGAAGGTGCTCCAATTGATGCTAAACCAAGGGACTTATGGCGGCGAGCGCTATCTTTCTTTGGAAACCAGCCGTTTGTTTACACAAAGCAAGAGCCCGACTTGCCGTAGAGGGTTAGGCTTTGATAAGCCGGTGATTGGTAATCCGAAAGCCTCGCCTTGTGGGGCTTTGGCTCCCGCCTCAGTCTATGGACATACAGGATTTACGGGTACTTGTTTTTGGGTAGATCCGGATAACCAGCTTATTTATATATTTTTGAGTAACCGGGTGAATCCTAGCCGGGCAAATAATAAACTGGGATCGCTTGATATACGTACTCGCATACAGGATGCGATCTATAAGGCGATTGATAGGAAAAGCCAAAAAGATTCGTAATTTTGTGACAGTTTTAACAGATAGGTATTAATTAAAAAGCAGGTATATGTTATACGGACACGGTGATGATTTTTATAACGCAAAGAACGAGGTAAAGATAAACTTTAGCTCGAATGTGTGGCACGGAGCTAATTTAGATAAACTGAAGGAACATTTGATCGAGCATTTTGATAAGCTGACTCGTTATCCGGAGCCGGACGCCGCTACTTTGAAAAGATTGTTGGCCCGCCGGTATGAGATCAAGGAAGAGAATATTGTAGTGACGAATGGCTCGATCACGGCTTTTTATTTGTTAGCGCAAGCTTGGCGAGGTGCGAAATCCATGATCGCTATTCCTTCTTTCTCTGAATATGAGGACGCTTGCCGTTTGCATGAGCATGAGATCTCTTTCTTCCCGACATCGGACGATTTATCAGAGTTATCCTTGGAGGGACAGGATTTCTGTTGGATTTGTAATCCGAATAATCCGGATGGAAAGCTGATCCACCGTACGGAGCTTCTCCGTTTGATCTCGGCGAATCCGCAGACTACCTTCATTATTGATCAGGCATACGTGGCTTTTACGACGGAAGACATGCTAAAGCCGAGTGACGTGAAAACGCATAAGAACTTAATCCTTGTCCAGTCTATCTCGAAGGCTTATAATATCCCCGGCTTGCGTATCGGTTATCTGGTCGCTTCTCCGGAGATCGCGGAGAAAGTGAACAAGTATATCATACCTTGGTCGGTAAATGCTATCGCTATCGAGGCAAGTAAATATATCTTGATCCATCCGGCGCAATTTACGTTGCCGATCCGTAAATGGCAGCGTGAGACTGCGGATTTTATTTATCAATTAAGTAAATTGGATGGCTTGGAGGTAATTCCGACCTCTACGACTTTCTTCCTTGTCCGTTTGAAGAAGGGCACGGCCGCTGATTTAAAGCAATTCCTTTTAGATAATTACGGAATCTTGATCCGTGACGCTTCGAATTTCCGGGGCTTGGATGAGACTTATCTACGGCTCTCTACCCAGAAGTCTGATGAGAACCAGATCTTACTTGAAGGGGTGAAGGTTTGGTTGGAGCAACAATAAATTGAGGACGAGAAACTTCCGGAGGTATGTGGGTATTTCCGGAAGTTTTTGTTAAAATAGCCAACCAATGAACAGGGGCAAGTAGTCTTTCAACTCTGTCTTTAATATTTCAATCGCCTTATTTTTATATCTTTCTACTGTCCGTATGGATATTTGCATATCCTCCGCGATCTCGCCGTAACTCTTATTCTCAAAGCGATTCTTCTCGAATACATATCGATAGTTTTCAGGTAATTTAGCAAGTGCCTCTCGAAGTAGGGTTTGTAATTCTTCCCAAGTATAAAGCTCCTCGCCACTTTCCGCATAGATAGGGATTTGCTCTTGAGAGAACTGGTCTACATATTCTTCGTGATTGCGTTGCAGATAGTTGAGACTGTGGTTCTTGGTAGCTGTGATGAGATAATTGCGCGCGGAAGTTCTTATTACGATGCGTTTACGATTTTCCCAGATGGAGGAAAAAACTTCCTGTACGATATCTTCTCTCGTTTCCCGGTCAGAGATAAAACGTTTGGTATATATGCAAAGAGCCGGATAATATAACTCAAATAAACGTTGGAAGGAGAGCTTATTATCCTCGGTCGTGATTTGCCGTAAAAGGAAATCGATATCAGTCATTGTTGGATTTCTTTCCATAATGGGACAAATGTATATATTTTTAGAATATATTCCCCTTTGTTTCACAAGCTAAAATCCTTGCTTTTTGTGCAATTGGTGAGGAGGGCCCACACATATATACGTGTTGGGCAATACCTGCTTAGGTGATTTCCTTGCTTTATTGTGGGGTACAAGAGGAAGAAAAATATAAAAAAAGTCGTTTTGCTGTCGTGTTTTTGTTTTGACTGTGTCTATATAGAAAAAGACAATCATATATGCGAGAAAGCGGAGACGAAAAAAGTACATTACGGCAGATTGAGAAGATTAAAGCTCTGTCTGAGGATATGCTAGAATACCAAGCGATAGATGTGCATAAGGCTTGGCAAAGCATGGAACGTCGTGCTAAGCGGAAAGCCTCTATGAGGATGTTTTCGTTGTTTTTTACCCGTGCCGCAGCTATTCTTGTAGTACCGTTGCTCATATCCTCGTTATTTTTTTCTTATTTATATTATACCACAGGTAGGAATGTTAAGACGGGGGCATCTGTGGTTTTTGCGGAGATTAGTTCCATGCCTGGTACAATTACCCGTTTGGTGTTACCTGATCAATCTGTTGTTTGGTTGAATGCCGGCAGCCGCTTGGTTTATCCATCGGTCTTTGATGAGAAAGAACGTAAAGTTCAGCTCTTTGGTGAGGGCTATTTTGAAGTTGAAGCCGATCCGGAACATCCTTTTAGTGTGTCTACCTCTGAGGGATTGCGGGTAATAGCGTATGGAACGAAGTTCAATGTGAATGCCTATGACGATGAACCTTTTATCGAGGCTGTGCTGGAAAAAGGAAAGATCGATGTTATCCGGAACGATGAACGGATCCGCTTGGAACCGAACAAACAGGTCGTGCTTAATAAGGAAAGCGGTGTGTTCCGTGTTTCTGCTGTCAATTTGGATGAGAAGATGGATTGGAGAAAGGGGCGGATGGTATTTCGAAATACTCCTTTAGAGAAGGTACTAAAGCGACTGGAAAAACGATATAATGTGGAGATCGTACTGCATAAGAACTCGAATGCGGAGTATAAATACCGTGCGACTTTCACAAATGAGACCTTGGAGCAAATATTGGATTATCTAAAACAGACTGCCCCTATTGAATGGTCTGCCCGACAACTTTCCTCTCATTCGGATTCCACGTTTGTCCGGCAGAGGATAGATGTTTATCAACGATAAAAAATCATTTCAAAATAAATTTTGTGTAATCACTAAATCTACATGCTTATGAGTGCATTTCATTTACGTAAGAGGAATCTTACTCGGTATTTACCTCAATCGAATCGTATCTTAAATCTTGGTACGGCATTTACATTCTTGACTGCCTTCCAGTTATATGCAGGTACCTCTTATTCACAGACAACAACACTTTCCTTGTCGTTGAAAAACGCTACGTTGGAGCAAGCGATCGATCGGATAGAGGAGGAAACGGGTTATTCATTCTTGTATGCGGATCATGTTTTGGATGTGAGCCGTGTTGTTAATTTAGAGGCCAATAATAAGGATATTAATTTGGTTTTATCCCGGGTCTTCGATAACATGAATGTCGATTACAAGATTGTGGATAAGCAGATTATCTTATCGCATAAATTAGAATCTATTCCTTTGGCGCAGCAACAAGGACATACGGTACAAGGAGTCGTATTGGATTCGAACCAAGAACCGGTAATTGGCGCAAATGTATTGGTGAAAGGAACGACTGTTGGTACGATTACAGATATTGATGGGCGTTTCACGCTGGAAGTTCCGGATAATGCTGTATTGGTTGTTTCTTATATTGGTTATTTATCAAAGGAATTAGTACCCGGATCAAAGACAGATTTGACTATTTCGTTGAAAGAGGACTCACAAAACTTGGATGAGGTTGTGGTCGTAGGTTATGGTGTATCCCGTAAAAAAGATCTTACAGGCGCGGTTTCGGTCTTGAAGATCGATGATTTGAAAGATACACCGGTTTCTAGCGTAGACCAAATGATGCAGGGCAAGCTCTCAGGAGTGAACGTGATGCCGGATAATATGCCGGGTGGAGGAGTTGCGGTGCGTATTCGCGGTTTCAGTACGATCCGTAACAATGATCCGCTTTATATCATTGATGGTATTCCTGTGGATGGTGGTATCAATTTCTTGAATCCAAACGATATCGAATCTATGCAGGTGTTGAAGGATGCTTCCTCTGCCTCTATCTATGGAGCTCGTGCCGCTAATGGTGTCGTTATCATCAATACAAAAAGAGGAAAAGAGGGTGAATTTAATGTCAATTTAGATGCTTACTTTGGTGTACAAAAAGCGGCGAAACAATTGAGGATGTTGAATGCGCAACAGTTTGGCGATATGTTGTGGCAGGCAATGAAAAATGATGGAAAAACTCCTTCGCATGATATCTACGGAAATGGTGATCAGGCAGTTGTTCCTGAATATTTGGATAGTGATCATTTAATCCCTTCTGATGACGTGGATTGGGTCGATGAGATTTTACGTGCGGCCGTAGTACAGTCTTATAATCTCTCTTTTACGAAAGCGGATAAAAAATCTAATCAATTATTCTCGTTGGGATACTATGATCAGCAGGGATTGGTTAAGTTTAGCGATTTTAAGCGTGTGAGTGGTCGTTTTAATTCCGAGTATAAATTGTTTGATGATCATTTCCGTATAGGAGAAAATATCTCTCTTTCTCATTCTTGGGGAACTAGTGTCTCTAACAATGCCGCCTTGGGAGGAACTTTGTATGAGGCTTATAAATTCCAGTCTATCACGCCCGTGAAAAATCTGGAAGATGAGTATGCCGGAAATGTATTCTCGGATATTCCGAATCCTATGGGTAAATTGTATAGGAACAAGGATAATCAAGATAAGAAGAGCCGTTTGGTAGGTAATTTGTATGCCGAGTTGCATTTGTTCGATGGGCTTATGTTTAAGACCTCTTTTGGTGTTGATTACAATAATCTGTATAGACGTTCTTTCAGTCCAAAATATGATGAGTTGAATGCCTCGGAGAAATTAAGTAGTTTATCCAACCGAAATGCTTGGAATTTTAACTGGGTATTCACGAATACCTTGACTTATAATAAGACATTTGGCGACCATACGATCAATGCCTTATTAGGTATGGAGTCTTTGAGAAATAGATATGAGTATTTTACAGCTTCAAGAGACGGTTTTCCGTCAGACGATCCTAACTTCCGTTTTTTAGATGCGGGAGATGTAGGAACCCAGAAGAACTCGGGTGCTGCTACGGAGTATAGTATGGTCTCTTATTTCGGTAAGCTCGATTATAATTATCATGATCGGTATTTGGTGGCGTTTACTTTGCGTCGGGATGGTTCATCTCGTTTAGGTAATAACAAATGGGGTAATTTCCCTGCGGCATCAGTTGGATGGCGCATTAGTAATGAGCCGTTTTTTGATGTTGAGGCAATTAGTAATTTGAAAGTACGCGTTGGTTGGGGACAGAATGGAAACTCGGATGTTCCGTCGTATGCGACGATTGACTCATATAAGAGTAATTCTACGAACTCGAATTACCCGATTGATGGAAATCAAAGTGGTGTAGATCTAGGATTGGTGCAGACTCGAAACGGAAACGTTAATTTGAAATGGGAGACAACCACACAAACGAATGTCGGTGTGGATTTGGGTTTTTTGAATGGTGACTTGAATTTGACTTTGGACTATTTTAATAAAGATACCAAGGACTTATTGTGGCGTAGAGCCTTACCTGCCTCGATCGGGGGAACAAATATGACTGTTTGGGATAATGTAGGTAAGATGAACAACAAAGGTTTTGAGATGGAGATAAATTATCAAAAGCAAATCAATCAGGATTTTGGTTTCTCTGTCGCATATAACTTCTCTGTTATCAAGAATAAAATGACCGAACTGAATGGGGTGGATTATATAGGTCTTTCCAGTAGTGAACTTCACGGACGTAATTTCGATCAAGAGACTTCTCGTTCAGCGGTAGGACAACCGATCGGATCCTTCTTCGTGTATGAGGCTGATGGTCTGTTCCAAAGCGATGCGGAGATCCAAAACTATAAGAATGATAGAGGTGAGTTATTACAACCGAATGCGAAACCGGGTGATATTCGCTTCAAGGATTTGAATGGAGATGGCGTTATCAATAGTGATGACCGCGATTTCAAGGGAAATCCGTTGCCTGATTGTAGCATGGGGTTGACGTTGGGTTTCAATTATAAAAACTTTGATGTTAGTGCCTTCTTCCAAGGTGTATTTGGTAATGAGGTCTATAATTTGACGAATTATTTGGGTGAGTTTTATAACCAGGCTCAATATAATAAAAATTCTACGATCTTGGATGCTTGGCGTCCGGATAATACGGATACGGATATACCTCGTGTCACATTGGATGATCCGAATAATAATATTCGTCCTTCTACCTATTATATCCATAATGCCTCTTTTGTCCGTTTAAAGAACTTAAAGGTGGGGTATACACTACCGGATAAAGTAGCATCTAAGTTGAAGTTGAAACGTACGTATATTTATTTGCAAGGACAGAACTTGTTTACCATAACGGGATATGAAGGTATTGATCCGGAGGTTGGTTTGCAGAGTTATTCTTCTGAGAATCGTAATTTGGATATGGGGGTGGATCGTGGAGTGTATCCATTACCAAGAACATTTACTTTAGGGGTTAACGTTAGTTTTTAACATAAAAAGAGATATATACAATGAAAAAGATATTTTATTTTGCGGCATCAGCGTTGATGATGTGTTCTTGTGCGGACTCATTCCTTTCTGAGGAGCCTGTGGGTGAGTTCTTGCCCGGACAGGTAGAGAGTGAGGAAAATATAGAGGGTATCGTGACCGGTGCATATGCTGTGTTGGATGGGTATTATGCCTCTGATGCGATTAATTCCGGTTGCTCAAACTGGCAGTTCGGGGATGTTGTCTCTGACGATGCGTATAAAGGTGGCGGCGGTACCGGTGACCAGAACCAAATCCATTTGATGGAGATCTTTAATGCGAATCCCACAGGGATTGACTTTGAAGCTCGATGGGCTGCTCTTTATGAGGGAATAAAACGTTGTAACCAAGCGATTCGTTTATTGAATGGTAGTGAGGTTAAAAACAAGGAACAGCGTTTAGCTGAGATGCGCTTTTTGAGGGGGCATTATTATTTCAACTTAAAAATCATTTATAATCAGATTCCTTGGATCGATGAAACGTTGGTGGATCCAAATGAATACAATAAGAAATCGAATATCGAGTTTTCATCCGATCAATTGTGGGAGAAGATTTTAGAAGAGTTCTCTGCTGCTTATAAAGTATTGCCGGAGAGCCAAGCGGATTATGGCCGGCCTACTAAAATGGCAGCTAGAGCTTATATGGCAAAGGTTTATTTATATCAGTCCAAGTGGAAAGAATGTTTGGAAGCTTGTGATGAGGTGATTCAATCTGGAAAATATGAGCTATTCCCTGATTTCCGGAATGTGTTCTTGCCTGAAAATGATAATTGCTCGGAGATTATCTTTGCGATCCAGCTGTCCATTAATGATGGTTCTCCCAATAATGAGAACGGAAGTTATGGCGATCGCTTGTTGCCTCCGGGAGGTCCTTATCCTGTATATGGCTTTTTGCGGCCGACTCAAAATTTGGTAAATGCTTATAAAACGGATGTTAAAGGCTTGCCTTATAATGATGGTAAAGATGTGTCAGAGAATGACTATGTAGATGTTCGTTTGGATCATACATTAGCTAGACCAAATATACCGTTTATGGATGTACAATTGTATGATTGGACTCCTAGAGAGGCTAGTGTGTATGGCCCGTATAGCCCGAAGAAGCGTTTGGTTTCATTGAATTCTACTTATTATTCGCCGATATGGCCTTATGTGAATGCTTTGAATTTCTATGTGATTCGTTATGCGGATTTGTTATTGTGGAGAGCTGAGGCTGCTATTGAGACAGGTGATTTAGAGACTGGGCGTAAGTATATCAATATGATTAGAGAGCGTGCGAAAAATACTCAGCATGTCAAGACAATGGATCAATCACAAGATGCTGCTAATTATAAGGTAGGGGTTTATGATGAGCCTTTTAAATCAAAAAATGAAGCCGTGCAAGCGTTACGTATGGAGAGACGTTTGGAGATGGCGCATGAGGGAATTCGTTTCTTTGATTTGGTGCGTTGGGGTGTCGCGGATGAAGTTATCAACGCTTATATCGCCAAAGAGAAAGTGTTCCGTTCCCACTTGCAAAATGCTCATTTCGTAAAAGGTAAGCATGAGTATTTCCCGATACCTCAGTCTATGATTGATATTTGTGGTACGGAAGTAATGAAACAGAATCCGGGTTATTGATAAATTAAATGAAAGAAAAGGCGGTGTGTCAAATAGTTTAATATCCATTTGATGCACCGCTTTTTCACGATGTAATAAAAAATATGAAGCAGCTAGGAGTTATTTTATATCTATTGTGTTTGACTACCTGTTATGAGTTATGGGCAACCCCTCATAATGTCGCTTATCAAGCTAAAGTTTCCTGTTCGTCTGCCTTGAGCCAAGAGCAGGAAGGTAAGTATGTGATAGATCAGGTGATTCGTATTTCCGGAAAGGGAGAATGGGTAGCCAAGACAAAATTGGATGCGCGTGGTCGGGTGTATCCGTATCCTTGGATACAATTAGATTGGGATCATGCGATTTATACGAATAAGGTTATTTTATACGATCGGGTGGATGAGCGAAGCCATTGTGCTGCGGGTACCTTGTTCTTTAGTGACGGTAGTTCGGTAACGGTTAATTTGATTCCCAATGATGGAGCGCCAAGGGTGGTTGAATTTGATACTCGGAAGACGGAATGGATTCGTTTTCAAATGACGGATGGAGAAGGACAAGATTTAGGGCTGTCTGAGATAGAGGTGTATCCTGCTCCTGAGTCTTATCCGGATTATATCTCTTGGGTGAATCCTTATGTCGAGACCGCTAAAGGTCGATATTTTTTCTTTGTGACCGGAAGTTTGCCTTTCGGTATGATAAGTTCCGCTCCATTAACCCGCAATATCAATCAAGGAGGAGGAGGTTATAATTATAATTCTACTAAGGTTTTAGGCTTCCCTCAAATTCATAATTGGATGATTTCAGGATTGTCTTTGATGCCGGTGAAAGATGAGGTAGATGTTTGCAGAGGAGATAAGGTTTGGCGTTCTTCTTTTTCTCATGATGATGAGATTGTCCAACCTGGTTATCACCGTTTGTTCTTGGATACTTATAAAATATGGGTAGAACAGACGGTTACGGATAGGGTAGGACTTTATCGTTTTACGTATACGCAAGATGGTTTGGCGAAGGTCTTGGTAAATCTGGGAGGTCATATAGCTACTTCTACTTTGTTGAACGCTCATGTGACAAAGGTGAATGATACAGAGATCTCCGGATATTTTGATACGGCTGGTCGTGTATGGGGAGGTGTCGATGTGGCTAAAGTTTATTTTGTTGTTCAATTTGATAAACCTATGGATGCTTTGAACGGTTGGGTTGGAGATAGAAAGGAAACGGATATCAATAGTTTGATAGGTTCTCCAGAATTAATTACCGTGCCTAAGTCTTCTTTTAAACAATCTCCTTCTTCTGGCGTAGAAGCTTGTTTTGGATCTTTTAAGGCTGGTGATGAGCTGTTGTTGAAGACCGCTATCTCTTATGTGAGTGAGGAAAATGCCCGTGAGAATATAGAGCGGGAATGTAAACATTGGGATTTTGATCAAGTTAAGAGTGCGTCCGAGCGTATTTGGAATGAGTGGTTGGGAAAAATTGATGTGCAAGGTGGTTCTTTTCAGCAAAAGACCAAGTTTTATACCGATTTGTGGCACGTATTGTTGGGGCGTCATAAGATAGATGATAGCAATGGCGAGTATCCGGATTATTTGTCCGGAGGAGAACGTATTGGAAAACAAACAAGGATACATACGATTGCTCCTAAATTCCAAGTACGGACTTTGCCTAAAGATAAAACAGGAAAATCAAGGTTTCATATGTATAATTCAGATGCTATATGGTTGACACAGTGGAATTTAAACACGTTGTGGGGACTGGCGTATCCTTCTGTTTTAGACGAGTTTTCCGCTTCTTTTATCGAATATGACAAGAATGGAGGTCTATTACCTCGTGGGCCGTCCATAGGGTCTTATACTTATATTATGACGGGCTGTCCGGCTACCTCCTTGATTACTTCCGCTTATCAGCGGGGGGTGTTTCATAAATGGTTGCCCAAGGAGGGATATGCGGCTATGAAAAGGAATCATGAGAAAGGTGGTATGCTTGCCTTTGATATGGATAAAGAGTTGGAGTTCTATATTAAACATGGATATTGCCCAGAAGAGGCTGGCTTGACTATTCAATGGGCCTTTGAGGATTGGGCTTTGGGAGAAATGGCGAAAGCTATGGGAAAACTCAAGGATTATAATTATTATAGAAATCGTTCCTTGGGCTGGCCTGCGTCTTGGCATCCGGATTTGAGGTTGATGATGCCTAGAAAAGAAACAGGAGAGTGGGTCCATTTGGATCCTTTGTCCGAGCGTGGGTTTGTACAAGCCAATGCTTGGCAGGCTACTTTTGGATTATCTCATGACATTGAAACATTGGCTCGTTTGATGGGAGGTAATGACAGCTTAGCTACTCAATTGAATTATGTGTTTGAGATGTCGAAAAATGCAAGATTCCTGTCTAGTTATGTTAGTTATGCCACTCAACCTGGTTGCTCGAATGCGCACGTTTTCTCACATGTAGGAAAGCCTTGGCTGACTCAATATTGGGTGCGTCAGGTCGCTAAACAGACCTATGGTGATATTACGCCAGAGCGAGGCTACGGCGAAAATGATGAAGATCAAGGACAGATGGCTGGAATAAGTGCACTGATGGCTATGGGATTATTCAGTTTGGATGGAGGCTCTGCCTATAATCCGATGTATGATATTACAAGCCCTGTTTTCAATGAGATTACGATTCGATTGGATTCTCGGTATTATAAAGGGAACGAGTTTAAGATTAAAGTACATGATAACTCCCCAGAGAATTGTTATATCCAGAAAGCTTCTTTGAACGGAGAGATGTATCATAAATATCAATTGCCGCATACCGTATTTGAGCAAGGTGGCCTTTTGGAATTATGGCTTGGCGATAAACCAAACAAGGAATGGGGAACTCAATAACGATTTGGGCATATCTCTCAATTTGTGTGATGATTCAAAAAAAGGATGTGCGTAACAATGAGGCACATCCTTTTTCATTTCCTTTTAAATCTAAGTAGCGTGTATTATTCTACTCGTTTGTTGATTACGATATGACCAAAATAGCCAAGGAGAACCAATCCCAGACCTGTAAGTAGAATACTATTTGTCATACCTCCGGTGAAAAACGGTACAGCCAAAACTGCCGCACCAATAATGAGTACGATCACTCCTAGATTTTTAATTAACTCATTCATGGTTATAGATATTTTATAATTATTTTCTTTTCTACCGCAAATAAAGCAATAATAACCCGATCGTGAAAATATTTTCGGAGAAAAATAATGAAACGATTGAAATTAGCTTCTATATTTGTGTTATAATATAGTTACGTATGGGAAGAATACTTTACATAGTTTATTTGTGGCTGTTTTTTGTACCTGTATTTCTGGTACTGACTATACTTACGGCTGTGACGGTTATCATCGGTTGTCTATTGGGGGGAGAGAAAATCTTCGCTTATTATCCGGGTATGATCTGGTCTCGATTGACTTGCTATCTGGCGCTTTGTCCGGTGACGGTAAAAGGGCGTGAGCATATAGACCGGAAACAATCGTATGTTTTCGTAGCTAATCATCAAGGCGCGTTTGATATTTTCTTGATATATGGTTTCTTAGGCGTTCCCATTAAGTGGGTGATGAAGGCGGGTATCGCTAAGATTCCGTTTGTCGGGGCTGCTTGCCGTGCCGCCGGTTTTATCTTTGTCGATAATTCTACGCCGAAGGCCGCCGCTCGTAGTGTTTTGGAGGCGGAGCGTTGTCTTCGAAACGGGGCTTCCGTGGTTGTTTTTCCGGAAGGTTCGCGTACGTATGACGGGAAAATGATCCGTTTCAAGAAAGGGGCTTATCAAATGGCTCTGGATCAGCATTTGCCTATTATTCCGATCACCTTAAACGGGCCGTTTGATGTCTTGCCGATCGGGTCGTTGAATGTCCATCGTCATCGGATGGAGATGGTGATCCATCCGGCGGTTTCTACCGAGAATATAGACACTTCCCACAAAGGAATGCAAGCGTTCGCTGATCAGACTCAAGAAATCATAGCATCTGCCTTGTGGGAAGAATATAAATAATTTAGGTTATTATTTCCAGCTTTTCAAGATGCCACGTTTCGCTACTTTCAGGCTGAATCCGAAGTTATCGCCGAACATGGAACCGGCATCAGCTGCCAAAGACCCTGTAAATTCCCATCCCGATAAACGGGGATGTTGATAAGAGATATCTAAAAGTCCGGAAGCTCCTCTTTTCTTGCTAAGGAAAGGGGTGGCATGTCTACCCCAACTATTCATCACGGTGACTAATACCCGATAAGATACTTGTGAGGAGATAGAGCCTTCCGCACCGAAATGCCAGTCACGAACACGGTTGTTCTTGAATCCTAATGAACCGTTCTCGTTATACTCCGGACTTGGGATCAGAGGAGAACCTATCGCCCGGTTAAAATAAGAGGCTCCGGTAGTGTATTCTCCGTTGTTATAATAATCATCACCACCGCCACCTACGCCGGGATGTAGGTCGTGATCAAAATCGATGAAGTGGAACTGTCCGCTTTGGTCTCTTGTAACCAGATACTCCACGACCACCTTACGCAACCACGGGAATTTTGGTAAATCCAATTGCCCTCCCCATAATCCGTCGGTATTGTTTACGAATATCATACCGGATTTATCCTCGAAGAAATGTTGGTAATAGGCGGATACTTGCCAGTTAGGTTGTGTAAAAGCCAATTTGAAATCGTAAGAGCCATAATGATTACCCAGTACGTTGATTTGATCGGAGACTGTTGCGTCGCCACCCCCTTCGCTGCCGCAAATAACCCGGATAAGGTCCTTGATGGATTGAGGCTGCTTTCCGATCTTAGGATTGGTTGAGGTTCCTCCCCATTGTGCCCAATGCTGTACTCCGATTACACCGGATAACGGGAAGTCATTGCGTGTATCCTTAATCTGTACAAATAATGATTTATGATGCCATAAAACGTTATCTACATAAGTCTGCTTATTGTTTGTGAAGTTAGCCAGATAATCCTTGTCGAAAGAACGACCGACGGCAAAGTCTCCTTTGACTTGCATCCAGCCTTTCGTTAAAGGAACGACGGTAAATTCCGGAATGCTGATGTTCACTTCCGGTATCGGGCGGGCATTGGCGGATTGCACGATATCGCCCGAGCTAAGCCAACGATCCCAAAGTGAATTATAGCGTTCCTTGCTTCCTACACTCAATAGCAAGCATTTGTAACCTAACTCGGCATATATTTGTTGGATAAAGAAATTGCGATGACGAGGAACTGCGGCCACTACGTCTAATCCGGCTCCCCAGCGAAAACCTTTGCCAAAAGTTTGATTATGGAATACTCCCGCATTCAAATATCCGTTATTCGCTTCCAAAGGAACAATTCCGTATCGATTGCTAACCATCCAGAAAGGGGTATTGTCGCCACTAGCTACCGATCCGAATATTTCGGCCTTGTAGGTAGTCGCTTCCGGAGTTGTCTCTTCTTCTTGAGCGAAACTAGCCGTTGCCATCCCCAGACAAGTCAGACCTATAAAAATTGATCGCACTGATTTCATGTATATATAAATGTTTTGTCTGGGCGCAAAGGTAAGGATTTATATGTTTGGTGCAACCATTATTGTTTCTTTAACCACTCGAATATAGTTTGATAGGCATCGTTCCGATAGGGCTTTTGAGATAGGATCAGATCGTGGATGCCGTTTGGAATGGTATCTCTCGTGACTTTGTCTCCTAGTTTCTCCCCGTATTTTTGAATGTCTTGAACATCCAAGACGATGTCGGAGGTCATGTATTCCTCATGCCATGTCTCTGTTTCCGGAAAAGATTTGTTGGAAGACATCACTAGTATCGGACAATCCAGTTTTAACCCTTTTTGTACCGTCTGTTGCGCTTCTTGTATGGCTTTGATCCATCCGGCTTTTTTCGGATGCCCGAATATCATTTTCCAGTTCGTATCAAATTCCCATTCTCCTTTATACTGCTTAAGCAGGCTATAAGCGTAATTCGGATCACCCAAACCTTGTACGGTAAGATTCGGAAATAGCCTCCCGACAAACGCAACGGTTGGCAGTACGACTTTCTCCATTAACCATCCGAAATTCCAATCTAGAAAAGGGCTGTTCAGAATAAGCCCGTCTACCGGTAACTCTCCTTTTTTACTATTCAAATAATAAGGTGTGATCAATCCGCCTGTAGAATGCGCCATTAATAATATCCGCTCGTTGCCTTCAGACCGGATGGTGGCCAAAGCGGTATCGATATCAGCGAAATACTCTTTTAGGCTCTTGCAAAAGAACGGGTTTTGATTGGGTAATATCGAACGTCCGTATTTCCGCAAGTCCATCGCATAGAAATTATATCCGTGAGCGTTTACGCTATCCCCTAATTGTTTCTGGAAAAAATAGTCATTATAGCCATGGATATACAGCACGGCCTGTTTTACGCTATCCAGTTGAGGTTTCTTGACCAGTGTGCAAACTACCTTCCCCTCATAATCATCCGGCATCTGGAAGGTACGGCGTAAATAACCATCTCCCAATACATCGGGTACGTATTGGGCATATACCTCGCATAAAATGAAACAGAGGAATATAATAAGATTTATTTTTCGAGACATAAATATATTGTTTCTATTTTATAACTGTATTTGCAAAGATAGGGTTTATCAATCAATGGTAATTAACCAAGATCATAAAATAAAAAATGACAGATAAGCATGAAAAACGATAGGATAAACGTGAATATTGCAACTTATACGTAAAAAGCACTATTTATGGTAAGCCGTTAATTTTTTATCTTAACAATAAATATTTTACTTTGTTGGAAAATGGAAGCGTGTATGGAACCGGAAATAACAGTAATAATCATAGATGATGACCTTGGATCGATCCAGAAATTGCAAAACGATCTATTGGCCTTCTCGGAGGTAAGGATATTAGATACAGCGACAACGGCGGAATTAGGCAAGAGGCATATCCTTAAGTATCAACCGGATTTGGTGTTTTTGGATGTGGAACTTCCGGACATGTCTGGCTTTGATTTGCTGGATGATATACGGGATGATATTCTTCCGAACTTGAGAGTCGTTTTCTATACGGTATACGATAAATATATATTGGATGCCCTACGTGCCTCTGCGTTTGATTATTTGTTAAAACCTTATTTAATTGATGAGTTAGCGGCACTCATCGAACGTTTTCATACGACAGAACCTGCGGATGTTGCCTGCATGGAGAGATCCTTGCGGAAAATATTGAATCGGGATAGTCGATTTGCGATCCAAACCGTTTCGGGTCTTTTGCTAGTCCGTTGTGAGGAGATATTCCTGTTTCAGTTCTTGGGAGATCAGCGTTGCTGGCAGATTGTCTTGACTTCCCGTACTACTCATAAACTAAAAATGGGCACGACAGCGAAAGATTTGTTGTCTATCAATAATACGTTTGTTCAAATAAGCCAAGATTGCATTGTGAACTTGACTTATTTGATGTTCATCGAGAATAAGACCTTACGATGCGAGTTCTATCCCCCCTTCCAAGAGGAGGAGAGGATCGCCTCGCATCGCTATTTTAAACAACTGAGAGAACGGCTGGATATTATTTGATGGTTCCTCTTCTTTTCTCCCTAATTTTATCTGTTTTGCAGGGTGTAATAGGCTTCTGAAGTGAATAACTAACGGCTTGGGAAGTGAATAACTAATCACTTGAGAAGCCTTTTGCAAGCGATTAAGTATGTTGTCTAAATAATTCATTTTCACCGCATAAGGAATTTACATTTCAAGTCGTAAATTATTTACTTCAGTAACGGATAGTGCCTACTAAGATTTGCTTATTTTCTGACATTTACATACAAGAGAGTCAATATATTCTAGCCATCCAATCCGCGAAAAAGTAGTCATATACCCTATAAAAGCCATCTTCCTGTGTTATCAAATCATTTTTCAACAGAGGTTTGACCGCAGATTGTACAGAACTGGCTGAGGGTAGCTTGTATTTTTTGATAAATGCTGATGACGTGAGACCTTCTGCTCTGCCCTCTTTGGCGATAGCTTGTAAAACAAGTTTTTGTTTGGGAGCAAGATTGGCAAGTAGATCCTTGTAACTACTTTCTTGTGTTAGAATCACATTCTTGCGGGCTATTTCTATCTTATCCATACTACAACGCTCACCCTCTTCGGTCAATGCGAAAAGTTCGTTCATTATCATTTGCACAAACCAAGTATAGCCATCGAACATCCGATAAACTTCTTCTATTACGGATTTGTCGATAAGCTTTCCCCTTTGCTCAAAAAGCCGGTTGGCGAACTCCACATAGATATGAATGGGTATTGGCTTAAGTCCTATACTAATAGCGCTTTGATAAAAAGGCTTGGAAGAGGAATTAAACATATTACTCATCAAATGGCGTTTACTGCCGGAGAAGATAAACATAGTCTGCTTGCATTGTTGAATCTTGGTTCGCAACAACGCTTCTACATTTTTCTCCTCATAGCCGCCAATTTGTTGGAACTCATCGATCGCCACGATACATGGTTTATCTGCGGTCTCTAGATAAGCGAAGATCTCATCAAGTGTTGTTTGTGGTGCTTGAATGTCTCCTAGCCCAATATCAAAACAAGGTTCTCCGGTTACCATATCCAGTTTAAAACCCGCACGCAATGAGGTTATGATTTGAAAGAACCGTTCCGTCCAAACCGTTTTCTTTGGCTTCAATTCGTCATAGATGGCTTTTCCTAATAGATATACGAACTCTGTTAATGAAGTAGTGGCATAAATATCCACAAAGAACGCATGATAATTTTTTTCTATCGATTCTTGATGAAAAAGATGTTGGATCAATCCGGTCTTACCCAAACGGCGTGGAGAAATCAATGCGACATTACGTCCGTTCTCAATCTGTTTAATCAAGAAGCTTGTCTCTCCCTCACGGTCACAAAAATATTTGTCTGATACATATCTACCCACGACAAAAGGATTCATCATTGCGATTGTCTCCATAATATAAATGCATTTTATTGCAAATATAATAATTATATCCATAATAAAGAAAGGAAACGGTATGTTTCACTTGCACGTGTGGGAGTCCGTATTAAATAATTTGATATAGAGTGATTTAATTCGATTATTTATATATCTTCGCATTGTAGAAACCGCCGTTTCGGAAACAGCGGTTTCGGAACTGTGTATTATTGCCATGCGTAAAGATTAATCTTTAGTATAGAAAGAATGGAAAAACAATCATTTATCGCTCTAGTAAAGCGTTATTATCCTTGGATCTGCAGTATGGAGAAGGCTGCTTTTCGTATACATGATGATGTGAATCAGAAATATGATCATGTGTTGCCTTATGGATTTCATCTGAAAATGACGGTATCGTATGTCTCTCGCTACGGATATCTGGTAGCTGAGACCGAGGCGGATATACTGATTTTGTATGCCTCTGCTTTTCTGCATGATACGATAGAAGATGCACGGATGACCTATAATGATGTCGTGAAATTCCTGAAAGAGTTCAAGGGGGGAGGCTTTGTCTTGCCGGAAGGCGTGAGACAGCACTTGGAAGACCAAGTTCCGGAAATCGTATACGCCTTAACGAATGAAAAAGGACGAAACCGGGGAGAACGGGCGAATGACCTGTATTATCAAGGAATACGGCAGACTAAATTCGCTTCTTTTATAAAAATGTGTGATCGGCTGGCGAATATCCAATATACGATGATGTTTGTTTTTGCGAACCGGATGTTGGATGTTTACCGTAAAGAGTATCCGGAATTTATCCGATCGATCAGTGAAGGTGCGGTTACACAGGTGCCGGATGCCATGAAGGAGGAAGCGGAACGTCTGTTAAATAGCGAATCGTATATTATATAGTCTTCTCGAATGTCTTTTTTTCAGAAATCCATACGGAGCGATGAAGATCTGCTCACCTCATTGAGGCAGGGGAGCGAGGATGCGTTTACTGTTATTTATGAGCGGTATCATAAATTATTGTATGTGTTGGCCTATAAATATTTGAAAAGTACATATTCTTCGGAAGATGCCGTACAGCAAGTTTTTCTGAAATTGTGGGAGGCACGTTCCCTACTGATGGTGAACGTGAATTTAAGGAACTATCTCTATACAATGCTAAAGAATCACGTATTAAATGAGATCCGGAATAATAATAGCGCCGTAGAGAAAAATTATGAGATCGTACAATCAGCGCCGGAATATGAGGATGAACTGCTTATAAAGATAGAGGAACAAGATATGATGTCTCATTTTTACCAAGCGATCGATCACTTGCCGGAGCAGAAACGCCAAGTCTGTCTGTATAAGCTGAAAGGGAATCTTTCTAATCAAGAAATCGCCGATAAGATGAATATCTCGGTCCCCACGGTAAAAACACATTATGCGCAAGCGATAAAAATACTGCGGGCACATTTCGAGAGACTATTTTTATTTCTTTTATATTTGTGGAACTCATCCTATTGATGGCTTTGCGTGTCAATTGATAAAAGAAAATGAATATGAAAATACCCGATCTATCGATCATAGAGAAAACGTTAAATAATGAGGCTACTTCCGAGGAGTCTTGTGAGGTTGTTCGTTGGTTTAAGACCCCGGAAGGACAGGCATGGCTTGCTGAGCGTATCGATCAGGATGAGAAAACGATTCATATGGGGGAGGAAGAGGCATGGATCGACCATCCGATACCCTCAGCCGTAATGTATCAGAATATTATGCGGCAACTCCGCCGACAAAAAATACGCCGTTTTATAGCGTATGCGGCTGCGGTCTTTATACCGATTGCTTTAATTATAGGACTTTTCATACGCATAAACTCACAAGTGGATTTGTTGGCGGATGGTGGGTATGACGAGGTGTACGTACCTAATGGGGAACGCATGCAGCTGCTTTTTCAAGATGGAAGTAAGGTCCATTTGAATTCGGGAAGCCGTATTCGTTATCCGAAAAAATTCGGTCTCTCCGAACGTAAGGTTTATTTGGAAGGAGAGGCTTGGTTCGAGGTCGCCAAGAACAAGAATCGGCCTTTTATCGTGGATCTTTCTTATATGGATATAAAAGTGTTGGGTACTACCTTTGATGTGAAAGCCTATCCGGAGGAAGAAGCTATATTCGTCGCTTTAGAGACAGGATCTATCGAGTTGAAATCAAGATCCTTCAAATCTTATCAATTACGCCCGGGAGAAAAAGCGATTTATAACAAGGCTTCCGGACGTTGTGAGGTACTCCGTTCCCACGATGTCAAGATGTATTCGGCATGGAGACGTAATGTGCTCGTATTTAAGAGCGCCCCTTTATCGGACGTAATGAAAACATTGGCTCGAACTTATGATATATCCTTTGACGTGAAGGATTCTGCCGCTTTGCGATATACGTATACGATAACGACCGATAGCGTCAATTTGACCACGGTATTAAAAGAATTGGAAAAAATCACGCCTGTACTATTCGAGGAAAAAGGGGGCAAGATAGAAGTCCGGATGAAAAAATAAAAAAATTAGCTATAACGACTCATCCTTTTAGATTTGTCGTGTGTCTATTTGATAGGAGAGCAGGAAACAGAGTGTTAACCTTAAAATAGATATGCGTATGGATTCCTCATAAATAGATAACATAAGAACAGCCGAAAAGCTCCTACCCTTTTCGGCTGCCGGTCGTATTAAAAATAAATTTCTAATACCAACTATTAAAATCAATACAAATATATGAAAGAAAAGCAAGAAAGCCCTCGGCGTAGGTGCCTTTTAATATTAATTGAGAAAATACCGAATGCCATGAAGTTAACCTTTCTATTTTTAGTCATATCCTTGCTGAGTTTCACGGCTACCGCCTCGGCTCAGCGGGTTTCTATTGTGCTGGACAATGCGAAAGTGGAGAAAGTTTTAGCTACCATCACCCACCAAACCGGGTTGAGTGTTGCGTATAGCAAACAAATCGTAGATTTGAATCGGAGAGTGAGCGTTAATTTTACGAATGCAGAATTGACAAATGTATTGGATAAAATAACGGAGGGCACGTCATTAAGTTATGAAGTTAAAAATGGAAAGATCTACTTATTTGAAAAACCTCTAGCGAATGCGGTCACCCAGCAAGCCAAAAAAATAACGGGTGTTGTTGTCGATTCAAAAGGGGAACCTATCATTGGAGCGAATGTTGTGGAGAAAGGTACTACAAATGGTACGATAACAGACTTTGATGGTAAATTTATTTTGGAGGTATCGGATAATGCGACACTTCAATTTTCTTATATCGGCTTTATGCCAACAACTGTCGCTATTGCGGGACAGACTTCATTGAATGTACGTTTAAGGGAGGATACACAGGCTTTGGATGAGGTCGTAGTTGTAGGTTATGGAACCCAGAAGAAAGTAAATTTGACAGGTTCTGTTTCTTCCGTGAAGTTTGATGAGGAATTGGCGAACCGTCCGATCACTGATGCTTCTCAAGCACTTTCCGGAAAGGTTTCCGGCGTGTGGATCAGCCAGAATTCGGGTAAGCCGGGAGATGATGGAGCGCAATTGAGAATTCGTGGCTGGGGTACATTGAATAATTCGGACCCGTTGGTGATTATTGACGGAGTAGAAGGGGTATTCAGCCAAGTAAATCCGAGTGACATCGAAAGTATCACAGTCTTGAAGGATGCGGCTAGTGCGGCTATTTACGGATCAAAGGCCGCTAACGGTGTCGTTTTGGTTACGACGAAGATGGGAAAGAATAATGAGAAAACCCAAGTAGAGTTGAACTCTTACGTCGGAATGCAGCAGATCGGACGTCATTTTGATTTAGTGACGAATAGCGCCGAGCATATGACTATGGCGAATCAAGCTTTGGTGAATGGGGGAGAGAACCCTCTTTTCTCGGAAACATTGATCTCTAATTTCGCTAATGGAACAGATCCTTATAAATACCCGAATACGGATTGGTATGACTCTCTTTATCGGAATGCTTTAATAACAGGGCATAATTTATCCATTCGCGGTGGATCGGAGAAACTATCTTCCTTCTTGTCTTTGAACTATTTGAGTCAGGAAGGTATTTTGATGAACTCTAAGGCGGAGCGGTTCGGTATCCGGGCAAATGTGGAGTATAAAGTGAATTCATGGTTGAGAGTTGGCGCTCGTTTGAATTATACTCGTAGGAATTCCCAAGAGCCTTTTGATTTGTTCCGTGTATTCGAACAGCAACAAGGTGCGGCTCCTTTCATCGCTCCATATACCCGGGATGGCCGTTTCGGTTCGGTAGAAGCGATTAAGGATGATGGTACTTTATTGTATACGACTTATCAGCCGGTTATAGACGCTTCGAACGGGGCGACTAAAACATCCAAGGATTATATGGCTGTAAATGCTTTCGCTACCGTAGATTTTACGAAAGACTTGAACTTACAAGTAACATGGGCCTCTAATGGCAATTGGAAAATGGTTGATAAATATAATGAGACCCTTTATGGATATACGGATTCTGGCATAGAGACGATACCGAAAAATTACAATCGTGATGGTATTGTGTTGAGTAGAGAGCAAGTATCGACTATGCGTAATAATTTCCAAGCGACATTAAACTATAGCAAGCGATTTGCGGATAAGCATTATGTTGCCGCTATCCTTGGTACCCAATTGGAGAATTACAGTATAAAGAACGTATTTGCCCGAAGAACCAACCCACCCAAAGAAGGATTAACCCAAGTGGATGCGGGAACGGAAGGTATCAAGGGAGAGGGAAATTTTGAAGGTCTACGCATGGCATCTTATTTTGGTCGATTGAATTATGCCTTTGCGGATAAATATTTATTTGAGATGAATCTCCGTGCCGATGCCTCCTCTCGTTTTAAACGGGGAAATCGCTGGGGTGTTTTTCCGGGTTTCTCTGCAGGATGGCGTTTGAGTGAAGAGGCGTTTATTAAGAACCTGAATCTGTTTTCTAATTTGAAACTACGTGCGTCGTGGGGACAATTAGGCAATCAAACCATTGAAGGATATTGGCCTTATTTAACAGTGATCTCCCAAAATTATGACTTGAGTTATAATTATGGAGGCTCATTGGCTCCGGGTGCTGCCGTAACCGCTTTGGTGGATGAGGATATTACTTGGGAAACTACCTCTTCCTTGGATATTGGCGTGGATTTGGGCTTCTTAGGTAATAAGTTGAATATAGAAGCTGATTACTTCAATAAAAAAACAACCGATATTATCGTTCAATTGCCAATACCAAACGTATTAGGGGATAAGACCGCACCGTTTGAGAATGTGGGCGAGATGAAAAATAATGGTTTTGAGTTAGTCGTGAATTATGATAATCTTGAGACGAGCAGAGATCGCCTTGGATTTAACGTAGGACTAAACTTTACGTATATCGATAATAAAGTAACGAAATTTCAAGGAGGAAACTCTCCGGACCAGCTTTATTTGATTCGTGAGGGATATCCGTATAAGGCTTTGTATGGCTATAAAGCGGTTGGCATCTATCAATCGGACGAAGAAGCCGCTCAACATATGCATAGCAATGGGCTTAAGCCGGAAATGGGAAATCTGAAATACGAGGATGTTAATAACGATGGAAAATTAGACTATCAAGATAAACAAGTACTTGGTAATACGATTCCTAAAATTACGTATGGACTTACTGCCGGCTTACGCTATAAAGGGTTTGACTTAAATATCTTATTCCAAGGTTTGGGACAGGCGAATGCGTTTACGAAGAGCGGCATGACCCGTATGCAATACGAATGGCTGACTATTTCTGATAAATGGCGGGATGCGTGGAGCCCAGAGAATCCGGACTCAAATATACCGATGCTTCGGTTTGACTCTTCATGGGACACGTATGACTCCTCATTTTGGGTACATCGTATCGATTTCTTGAAATTGAAGAACTTACAATTAGGTTATGCGTTCCCTGAATGGATTACCTCAAAGCTAAAAATGCAACGGTTGTATGTATATGCGAATGCCCAGAACCTGTTTACGATTATGTGGAAAAAAGGGTATGAAGGATATGATCCGGAAAGAAATACGTTTGATTCGGGTACCAATTATTACCCGACTCCGAGAATATTTACATTTGGTATAAATCTTAATTTCTAAAAGTATGAAACAGTTATTAGCATATTGCTTATCAATTATACTATGTGTCTCTTTCACGGGATGTATGGAGAATTATTTGGATTTGTATCCTGAGGATAAGATTACTTCGGCGAGTTTCCCGGAAAATGAATCGGATATCAAACTCCTTTTAAATGGTGTCTATGCTCAATTGAGGGAAAAAGAGGTTTATAATCAAGGCTTGTTTGGCTTTGGCATAACGGATGGAGCTACCCCTAACGCATTTAACTGGGGAACGGATGAGGTTTTTAATAAGCTGGGTGCCGGGCGATTGAGCTCTAGTGACGGAGGAGTCGTAACGTATCGTTGGAAAAGATGTTACGAGATAATCTCCCGGGCAAACTATTTGTTGGCCTGTATGGATTTAGTGGATTTATCGGAAGAAGCGAAAGCCAAATATTCAGGTGAGACTCATTTTCTACGGGGACTGGCTTATTCCGTGCTAGCGGAAACCTATGGTGGGGTACCTATTATATTGACGAACATTTCCACGGAAGAAGCTCGTAGCTTGAAGCGGGCGAGTTTGGAGGAGACTTGGCAACAGGCGTTGGATGATTATGAGGTTGCGATCACCAATTTGGGAGTGGATGCTCCCGAGCCGGGGCGTGCTACCAAGGGGGCGGCTTTAGGTATGAAAATGCGAGCCTACTTATACCAAGGTAAATACAAGGAGGTTCTGGCTTGTGTCGAGCAAATTGATGCGTTGAAGAAATATGGTCTATTCCATAGTTATGAGGGCTTGTTTGATCCGGCTAATGAGAACAATAAGGAAGTATTGTTTGATATCCAATATATTGAAGGCGAGAATTCGCAAGGTTCCTATATTGACCAGTATTGCGGAACGGGTACCGGAAGTTGGACCCGTGGAAGCCGTTATGTCCCTACGGATGATTTGGTAGCGGCTTATGAGACGATCGACGGCTCTCCTGTAGATCCCGAGAATCCTTATGAGAACCGGGATCCTCGTTTAGGTTTCACGGCTGTACTTCCGGGTTCTTATTTCTTGGGCTATCGTTTCCCTAATTACCTGTATCCGGGAGGTGCGTTTAATCATGCCGGTAATCGGTTGAAACATTTAAGTACCCGTAAATATCGGATTCAGGATGAGTCAAAGCTTCCTCCTTCCGGGCAGTCTTATATCAATGATATCATACTGAGATATGCGGATGTCTTATTGTCAAAAGCGGAGGCGATTATTGAGACGAATGGAAATGTAGCGGATGCGATCGCTATCCTCAACCGGATCCGTACGGAAAGGGATGACGTTAAGATCTCTTTGCTGCCGACATCTATGAGTCGTGAGGAGGCTCGTGAGAAAGTAAGACATGAGAGACGGATTGAGTTAGCGTTGGAAGGCCGTTATTGGTCAGACGTGAAACGTTGGAAAATCGGGAAGACGCTTTATCCTATGATTATAAAAGATCATGAAGGAAGCGTGATCGAGACGAAGTTCCCGAATGGATATCTGGAATATTACGATTTACTGCCTATTCCTGATAGCGAGCGCTCTTTGAATCCGAATTTGGATCAGAACCCGGGTTGGTAATGTTCAACTAAAAGAAGGATGAAATGAAATTTATATCTAAATTGATACCGGTATTAGCCCTTTCCGGAGCGGCCGTGGCTACTCAAGCGGCGGAAAGGCCAAATGTGATAATCGTATTTATCGATGATTTCGGATATGGGGATTTAGGTTGTTACGGGAGTACGAAGCATCGTACTCCCCATATCGACCAGATGGCTAAAGAGGGAATACGACTGACCGATTTTTATGTGGGTTCGAGCGTGAGCACACCTTCCAGATCGGCTTTATTGACAGGGTGTTATCCAAGGCGAGTCTCCATGCATGTAAATGCGGACCCTACACCTTTGATGTCCAAAGGGAGGCAAGTGCTATTTCCAGCTTCGCATAAAGGCTTGAATCCCGGTGAGATAACGATCGCCGAGTTGATGAAGGAGCAGGGGTATGCGACGGCTTGTATCGGGAAATGGCATCTAGGGGATCAATTGCCATTTCTTCCTACCCGGCAGGGTTTCGACTATTATTATGGTATTCCTTATAGTAACGATATGGATCGTCCGTATTGTCCGTTACCCTTGATGGAACAGGAGGAGGTAATAGTGGCTCCAGTCGGTCATGATTCCTTGACGATTCGTTATACTAATAAGACTGTGGAGTTTATAAAGTCTCATAAGGAATCTCCGTTCTTTATTTATTTGTGCCATAATATGACTCATAATCCGTTAGCGGCTTCTCCCGCTTTCAAGGGAAAGTCTCAGAACGGACTCTATGGGGATGCGACCGAGGAATTGGATTGGTCGATGGGAGTCTTGCTTGAGACTTTAAAGGAGGAAGGATTGGATCAAAATACCTTGGTTATCTTTACTTCCGATAATGGTGCGGATGAACACTTCGGCGGTACGAACCGTCCGTTGAGAGGCCAAAAGGGTACGACGTATGAAGGTGGGTTCAGGGTGCCTTGTATAATGAGATGGCCCGCTAAAATACCGGCGGGACAGGAGACTGATAATCTGGTGACTTCGATGGATTTCTTACCGACATTGGCGCATTATTGCGGTTATGCGGTTCCTTCCGACCGGGTGATAGATGGGCATAATGTGTCTGGAATCTTGGAGGGAGAATCGATGGCATCGCCCACGGAGACTTTCTATTATTACCAGAAACAACAATTACAGGCGGTACGTTGGGGAAACTGGAAGTATCATTTACCTTTGAAGGAACGTATCAAAGGCCCTCACTTCCCGGATACGGAAGTCGGTGAAGCTCGTTTATATAATTTGGCGAATGATTTGTCGGAAACAACCAATGTCATCGATAAACATCCCGAAGTAGTGACGAAGATGAATCAATGGATCGAACAGGTTCGTAGTGATATGGGAGATTGGGGATGTGAAGGCCGGAACCAGCGTCCTGCCGGTATCATAGATGAACCTTTTCCCCGTTTACTTAAATAAAAAGATACGTATATGAAAACACTGAAATCATTGTCTGTTTTAACAGCGGCGGTATTATCGAACAGCTTGAGCTTGAACGCTGCCTCGGATGCGGCCAATAAGCCTAATTTTGTAATCATATTCTGTGACGATATGGGATATGGGGATTTGAGTTGCTATGGGAATCCCACGATCCGCACACCGAATATAGACCGTATGGCTTGTGAAGGAATGAAGCTGACCCAGTTTTATGTGGGGGCCGGAGTTTCTACACCAAGTCGGGCCGCGTTAATGACCGGACGTTTGCCGGTTCGAAATGGATTGTATGGAGATCGGGTAGCCGTACTTTTCCCTAACTCAAAGGCTGGGTTAGGACAAGATGAGGTCACGATCGCCAAAGTTTTACAACAAAACGGGTATGCGACCGGCTGTGTAGGCAAATGGCATTTAGGTGCGTTTTCTCCCTATTTACCGACGGATCATGGTTTTGATACCTATTTCGGCATACCTTATTCCAATGATATGAGCCCTGTTCAGAATAAAGGCGCGCATGCCCGGAATTTTCCATCGACTCCATTGATATTGGATGGTAAGCAAATCGAATCGGAACCGGATCAGGGAGAATTAACCCGTCGCTATACGGAGAAAGCGGTATCGTTCATCAAGGATCATTCAAAGGAACCTTTCTTCCTTTATTTCGCTCATACCTTCCCGCATATCCCATTGTACACGAATGCCCGTTTCGAGGGAACGAGCAAACGAGGCCTGTACGGAGATGTGGTTGAGGAAATAGACTGGAGCGTTGGGGAGGTGTTGAAGGCTCTGCGTGAAAATGGCTTGGACGAGAATACGTTTGTTATTTTTACCAGCGATAACGGCCCTTGGCTGACGGAGCATGAGAATGGTGGTTCCGCAGGTCCGTTGAAGGATGGCAAGGGTACTTGGTGGGAAGGTGGCTTCCGGGTTCCGGCCATTTGTTGGATGCCGGGAAAAATCAATCCGGCGATCAACGATGAGATTATGACCTCGATGGATTTATATCCGACTTTCCTCTCGATGGCGGGTATCGAGCAACCGAAAGATCTTGTATTGGATGGCGTGAATCAAACCGGATTATTGTTTGAGGAAAAGCATTCCGCCCGTGATGAAGTTTATTATTGGTGGGGAAGCGAGTTGATGGCGATCCGTAAAGGGGAGTGGAAGTATTATTTTAAGACGATCAAGGACCAATATCTGCGAACCTGTAAGATCGAGACTCCGGCAGAACCCTTGTTGTATAACGTGGAGACAGATATCTCGGAGAGGTTCAATCAGGCGGAGAAGCATCCGGAGATCGTGAAATTACTGATCGAGGCCGGTGAGAAACATAAGAAAGGAATGAAGATCAAGCCTTCCGTATGTGATATGATGTAATGGGACATTTAAAAACACTAGATTAGATGAATAAATATATACTAACAGCGGCTTGCGGATTGGCTTTTTCCGCAGCTTCCGCACAAACAAAGGCTTTGCCGGATAGCCCGAATATCCTGCTGATTTTGGTGGATGATTTGGGATATGGCGATTTGTCCTGTCAAGGAGCCGCCAAGGACATTCAAACTCCACATATCGATAAATTATTAAATGAAGGAGTTCGTTTCACGAATTTCCATGCGAACTGTCCGGTCTCCTCTCCTAGTAGAGCCTCGTTATTAACCGGTCGTTATCCGGATATGGTAGGCGTACCGGGAGTTATTCGTACGCATAAAGAGGATAGCTGGGGGTATCTGTCGGAGGATGCCGTATTATTACCCCAGATGTTGAAGAAAAGAGGCTATCATAATGCGATGGTTGGAAAATGGAATCTAGGATTGGAGTCTCCGAATACCCCTACGGAAAGGGGCTTCGATTTCTACCGGGGATTTTTAGGGGATATGATGGATGATTATTATACCCATCGTCGTTTCGGAAATAATTATATGCGTGAGAACTTGAAAGAGATCGATCCACAAGGACATGCTACAGAGATTTTCTCTGATTGGGCGATCCGTTACCTGTCGGATATGAAGCAAAAGCAAGAGCCTTTCTTCTTGTATCTAGCTTATAATGCCCCACATACCCCGATACAACCTCCTCAGGAATGGCTGGAAAAGGTGAAAAAGCGTGAACCGTCACTTCCTGAGAAGCGTGCTAAGATTGTCGCCTTGATTGAGCATTTGGATTATAACGTCGGACGTGTGTATGAGGCCTTGGAACAGAATGGCCAGTTGGAGAATACGATCATTATATTTACCTCTGATAATGGAGGGCAGGACGATGCGGGTGCGAATAACGGCCCGTTCAGAGGCGCGAAGCAGGATATGTATGAGGGAGGGATCCGGGTAGCCGGAGGTATTTATTGGAAGAACCAGATCCGTCCGGCGGTACGTGATAATTTCGTCATGCTTTCGGATATGTTCCCGACCTTATGCGATCTGACAGCCGTGCCTGTATCACATGAGATCGACGGTATCAGTATCTTGCCTCTTTTACGGGGTGAGGAACAAGATACCGGAGATCGAATGGTGCATTGGGTGCGAAGGGAAGGTAATTCCCGATATGGAGGTCAGGCATATTACGCATCTCAATACCGGGATTTCAAGATTTTACAAAATACTCCTTGGGAGCCTATCCAATTCTTTAATATAAAGGAAGATCCGAAGGAACAAAGTCCGATCGGGGAACGATCTTCAGATACGTATAAAAACTTGTTCAATGGCTTGATGGAGCATATCCGTCAGACGGGTATGGTACCGTGGCAAGGCAAACGGTATAAGTGATTTTCCCATGTGATTTTTTAGAAGCACGTACATCGTTATTCATGGTGGTGTACGTGCTTTTTTGTAATTTTTTATTGCTCTTAACTGAATTTGAATGTTTTTTTGTATGTTTGCGCCAAATCTGTGGGAGTTATTGTCTACATGATCTATATGGAAATATCCGATGAGAAGCTATGGGAATCGTGTCTGAAGGGAGATAAGGAAGCTTTCCGTGAGCTTTATTGCCGATTTTACGCATTGCTGCGCAATTATGGAATCAAGTTACTTCCCGACAAGAACTTGGTGGAAGATTGCGTACAGGATATTTTTATCAATTTGATTCAAAACCATACTTCCCTCTCTCCGACGGCGAATGTCAGAGGATATCTGCTTAAGGCTTTAAGACATAAGCTGTATGATACGATCGAGAAAAACAGGAAAATGGAGGATGTCTCCTTATATGAGGACGTGTTTCAAGTGGATGAGTTATTCTCCCGTATCGCATTGGATACGACAGATACGGACGATCGGGTTAAACTTTTGATGAAAGCCTTGACAAAACTTTCTCCCCATCAGCGAGAGATCATTTATCTTTATTATGTAAATGAATTGGGGCATAATGAGATAGCTAGTATTTTAGGCATAAATTACCAATCCAGTAAAAATTTATTGTCTAGAACACTCCGTAAGTTAAGGCGGTGGTTCTCGTTGGAGCTTTAATGTATTCTTGGACTCTTTTTATGTCGCAGTATATCAAAGATATATTGTGCCAATAATTTTCGCCTTGATGGCACAGTCGTGCCATCCAAGTGGCAAAGCTGTGCCATCGGTGTGGCATAGTTGTGCCATCAAGGTGGCACAGCCGTGCCCTAGGGATGGCAAAAGAGGTTGTAAGAATGAAAAAAATGGCGGATTCGCTATTTTTCCCGGTAAAAAGTGAGTACCAAAACGAATTCCATCCGTAATAAGAGTAAACAGGTATCTCGTGAATAAGAAACAGGACATGGTTGAGAAGGATTCATTTCGGCAAGCCGGAGAAGATTTGTTGCGTAAAGTTCGTGAAGAGGAGCGAGCGGATTTGCGACTGGCACTTTCTTCTTGGCAGAAGTTGGAGGAACGTTTGAATGCTCCCCGTAAGACCTCTGTTTTACGTATACGCTATCTTGTTTCTTCCGTAGCGGCCGCCGTCATGTTGCTTCTTGCCGTGGGATGTTATTTTTGGATGATGGGACATGATAAATCTTCATTGCCTTTGGCCTTGTTGGAGGAAAAGAATGTTGGCGCCTTGCCGGGGGATGAGATTGTCTTGGTGAAGGATCAAGGTTGGGTTCAACTGAAAGATGAAGCTACGGTAATTTATGATACGGTAGGCAAATCAAATGTAGAGGAACACCAAATAGAAAAGAATGAGCAAGAAACTAAAATTGATGAGCCGGATCAAATAATAGTACCGAAAGGACGGCGTGCGAATATCGTATTTTCAGATGGTACTAAAATGTATATCAATGCAGAGACCCGGGTGATTTTTCCTACGGTTTTTGCTAAAGATAAGCGGGAGATATTAGTGGATGGAGAGGTCTATTTGGAAGTTGCTGCGGACCCTTCTCGCCCTTTTATTGTTAAAACGAGTACGATCGAGGTAAAAGTGCTTGGCACTCGATTCAATGTGTGTGCTTATCGGGATGAACCTGCGGCTTCCGTTGTATTAGTGGAAGGACAGGTCGAGGTGAAAAATGGCGATAATGGTAAGAATGTGCTGAGCCCTGATGATATGCTTGAGTTAAAGGGTAAAGAGATATCGATCAAAAAGGTAGATGTCTTTGAACATATTTGTTGGAAAGATAACTTGATGCTGTTAAATGATCGTAAGGTTGGAGAGGTCTTAAATCGGTTGTCTCGTTATTATGGCCGGACTATTTTATTTGGCAAAGAGATAGGTGAAATACCTATTTCAGGAAAATTGGAGCTGAGAGAGAACTTGGAGGAAGTTGTTGAGATTATTTGTCAATCTCTTTTTCTACGCCAAGAGAGAGACGGGGAGAATAATATAATTTTATTAAAATAATTTGCCTATGGGAAAGGAATGATCTGTAAGCGTGTTTGCATTTACAAGAGAGCCAGAAGATACTGCCATATCTTCCGGCTCAGGAGCTTTGTTTAATCAATAATTACGTACTAAAGAAAAAACATTACAAAGGTATGAAGAAAAAAGAAGATTTCTGCCGAGAATCAAATCATTTTCTCAAAAGTCTTGGTTTAGCCTTATGTCTGGTAAGTTTTGGAGGATCTGCGATATATGCGTCTTCCCTATATGCGCAGCGGACTATGCTAAGCATTCAAATGAATGATCGTACGGTAGAAGATGTATTTGAATACATTGAGAAAAACAGTGAGTTTATTTTTGTGTATCATGGTTCTAACATTGATTTGCATAGGAAAGTTAATCTGGATATTCGGGATCAGTCTGTAGAGATAATATTAGATAAATTATTCAGCGGAACGGATATTGAGTATATTATTAATAATCGTCAAATAATCGTACGCCGAGACACGAAAAAAGAGGATTTACCGATTGCTAGTCAACAGACGAAAAAGGTAAAAATAACAGGTGTCGTGAAAGATGCTCACGGGGATCCCGTGATTGGTGCGAATGTAGTAGAAAAAGGAACGACTAACGGCACTATTAGTGATCTGGACGGAAACTTTTCCTTGGATGTTTCCGCTGGGAATGTGCTAATGGTATCTTATGTCGGTTTTCAAGAAAAAGAGGTTCCTGTTGGGGATAAAAAAGTTCTCCAAATAGTGCTTGATGAAGATTCAAAAGCCTTGGAGGAAGTTGTCGTTACCGCTTTGGGTATTACTCGTTCAGAGAAAGCGTTAGGTTATGCTACTCAAAAGTTCAAGGGGGATGAATTGGAGAAAGTTAAGGGCGTGAATATCGCGACGAGTTTAAGTGGTAGGATCTCGGGCATGCGAGTGTATAATTCTACGGAATTTGGGGTCGCTCCTAAGATAAAATTACGTGGAGAGGAGCCTTTGGTTGTCGTAGATGGCGTTCCTACAAATCAAGCGTTTAGTGATTTCAACCAGGATGTGATTGAGAACATCACTGTGTTGAAAGGGGCTACGGCCTCTGCGTTGTATGGTTCCCGAGGTGGTAATGGAGCGATCATGATTACCACCAAGAAAGGGGGTGATAAGGGCTTTTCTATAGAGGTAAATACCAGTAATATGTTTAATGCCGGACAGTTAAAAATACCGGAGGTGCAGACGGCTTATAGCGCCGGGTCTGGAGGTAAATTTGATAATATAGATTATGTCTGGGGCGATAAGTTGGATATTGGTCGTGTTTATACGCAATGGGATCCTATTAAGAAAGAGTATCGGGAAATGGAGTTGACTTCGAGGGGTAAGAATAATTTTAAGAATTTCTTGGAGTTTAGTATGATCAGTAATACTACGGTCAGTGTATCATCTTCTGGTAAGAATGGAAGCATCCGCACTTCTTTGTCTTATTTGTATGATAAGAATCAATATCCGAATTCACGTAAGAATAAATTCTGGTATAATATTGGTGGAGAGCTGAAACTAGGCAATAAGGCGAGCGTGGAAGGTAGTATGAACTTTACGCAGGAATCTGCGCCGAATACGGCTGGGTATGGATATGGTACCGGATATATGTACAATATTTTATTATGGACAGGTCCGGAGTATGATCTGCGGGATTACAAGGATTATTGGCTTGTCCCAAATGAAAAGCAGAATTGGCATTATACGGATTGGTATGATAATCCTTATTTTGAGGCTTATGAGAAGATTAAGTCGATAAATAATTTTACGACGAATGGTTCATTGTCTTTTAAGTACGAGATACTCCCTTGGATGAAATTGCAATTGCGTGCGGGAGGAGTCGCTTATGCGAATAACAATGTGACTCGTTCTTCGGTGGGAACGATCTCTAAAGGCCGTGGTGGCTGGGAAGACGGAGCGCTGGGTTATTATAAAGAGGGCAAGAAGACTGGTTTTACCATGAATTATGATTTCTTCTTGCTGTTTAACAAGAAGCTGAGTGATTTTAGTGTTGACGGTTTATTGGGAGGTTCTCTTTATTATACGAAAACAAAGAATCTGGAAGCTTCCACGAAGAATGGCTTGTCTGTTCCCGGTTTTTATTCGATAAAAGCTTCCGTAGAAAGTCCGATCGTGGATGCGGAGACTAAGACGAAAAAAGTGAATAGTCTGTTCGGTACGTTGACATTGGGGTATAAGGATACTTATTATCTGGAGGCTACAGGGCGTAATGACTGGTCTTCTACTTTGCCTTCAAATGATAAATCATATTTTTATCCTTCCGTGGGAGTGAGTATTATTCCTTCTAATATAATAAGCTTGCCGGATTGGATACCCTTCTGGAAATTGAGAGGATCGTGGACAGTCTCTAAAACTGATTTAGCTATTTATGATTTAGATCGGGCCTATACGATTAAACAGAATGTTTGGGATGGCTTGAATACGGCTAGTTATCCGGATTATTTGCGTGGCGACGTGAAGCCTATCACGAATCGTACATGGGAAATAGGTACGGGTATTCATTTCTTGCAAGGACATCGCTTGAAATTAGATGTGAGTTATTTCAATAAGTTGACTTATAATAATACGATCAGCCAAAGGATATCTTCCGCTACGGGATATAAATCGAGATTGATGAATATTGACGAAGAATATGTTCGTCGGGGAGTGGAGATTTCTATTGACGCTACTCCGGTACAAGTCCGTGATTTCTCATGGGATGTGTCGTTGAATCTTTCGACGAGCAAGAGGTATTACGCTAAATTGGATGAGAGCTTCAGCCCGGATAACTTGTGGACATACGTGGGCGCTCGTACGGATTCTTATTCATATAAAGGCTATGACAAAGATCCGGATGGTAATTATATTATTAATACGAATGGCTTGATGTCTAGGAGCCAATATAGCTCTTTGATTGGTTATACGGATCCGGATTTAGAGTATGGTCTAGCGAATGTATTCAAGTATAAGAACTTTACGCTGACACTCAATTTTGATGGCCGTATTGGTGGAAAATCATGGTCGAATACGGAATTCCACATGTTGGAAACCGGCGCTCATCCGGATACGGACAATCAATGGAGATATGATGAGGTGGTGAATGGCAAGAAAAATTATGTGGGTGAAGGTGTCAAGATTGTATCAGGCGAGGTCAAATATGATCAATATGGCAGGATTACATCAGATACGCGGGTATTCGCTCCGAATGATATCGAGACTTCTTATGAGGATTTTGTAAGAAGCAGCCATAATAATCCAGATAAATTAGTTCAGAAAAAGACGTTCTTGAAATTGAGGGAAATGTCAATCGGATATAATTTGCCGACGAAGTTTATTAGTAAGTTAAGTATGAATAGCTGTTATGTAGGCTTTATCGGACAGAATTTATTTGTGTTGACCAAAGATTTTAGATTCTCGGATCCGGATGGCTTTGAGGATATTGAGGGCGAGGATATATCTTCTCCGTCTATAAGGTATGTAGGTGTAAACTTGAAAGTTGAATTTTAAAAGCTAAACGTATGAAAATTAAAAATATATTGATATGCGGACTGGTTTTGTTGGGTATGGTTGGATGTGATGATTTCGAAAGCGTAAATACAAATCCCGACTCAACTAACAAAGTAACATCTGCGATGTTGGCAACAGAACTGTTACGTGATATTACCACTTATAAAAATGGGAATGGAAAGGATTTTATCCGGGATGAATTGTTAGCTAAGTATTTGTCGTGGACAGAGGCTAATGATATAGATCTGGCATTCAATTTGTTGGGTGGAGCAAATTATGATGCTTTGAGAGATTTGCGGAATGCCTCGAAGATGATTGATTTTGCGACGAATGATGAGTTGAAAAACTCCTATACGGCATTGTCTCATTTCGTACGGGTTTTCTTTTTCTTCAATTTGACAATGCAAGTGGGGGACATACCTTATTCTGAAGCTTTAAGAGCTGAGGATGAAGAGGTGTATTTCCCGAAATATGACTCTCAAAAAGATGTTTTTCTCGGGTTATTGAATGAATTGGATGAGGCGGACCGTCTCTTTAGTGCTGGTACTAATTTTGAGGGTGATTATATTTATGGAGGGGATGTGACGAAATGGCGTAAGGCTGTGAATGTTATGCAATTGAAGTTGCTTCTTAATTTGTATAAAAAGGTCGATGATCCGGATTTAAAGGTTCGGGAAAGAATCAATGAGATTATCAATAACAGACCTGTTTTTGAGTCGATTGCGGATAATTTCCAAGTTGTGTACTCTAATAAGGCTGGACAGAAATATCCTTATTTTAAGGAAATTAATAGTTTTGTGAATAATGACAGGATGACTGATCTTTTTGTTGATAAATTGAAAGCCTTGAAAGATTATCGTTTATTTTATTATGCGAAACCGACACCGAGCTCAGAAGAAGCCAAGTTGGATCCCTCGGAATGGGATGCTTATGGTGGAGTAGACCCGACCTTACCGGAGTCTGAGATCTTGACTTTTGTGAGTGGGGGAACTGTTTCTCAAATAAATGATCGCTACGAGGAACTGCCGGAGGGCGAGCCTGTATTTTTCTTGAGTTATCAAGAACAAAATTTTATACTGGCTGAGATGGCTCTGAGAGGTTTTATCTCAAAAAGTCCCAATGAGTATTATGAGGAAGGCGTTCGTTCTTCAATGCGGTTTGTGGCGGATAATACCCCCGATGATGTTATGTTCCATCATAATCGAAAAATAACAGATGCCTATATTCAAGAATATCTCGGAAACCAAGGCGTTAAGTTCGCTAGTGATTTTCAAGAACAGTTGAGTCAGATTATTTGGCAAAAGTACATATTGACCTTTCTTCAAACACCTTACAATGCTTTCTTTGAATATCGTAGGACAGGTGTACCGAATATTCCGATAAATCCGAAATCGAATAGGAATATACCTTCTGATAAAATGCCGTTAAGATGGATGTATCCATCGGAAGAGTTGGATTACAATATGGATAATGTCTCAAAATCAATTAGCGACCAGTATGGAGGGTCGGATGACTATATGGGTGTCATGTGGATTTTGAAATGAGAATGTCATGCATATAATTTTCCGGGTCATTTCAAAGGAAAAAAGAGCTCTTTTTTTGTTATTTCTATAAAGATATTTACCTTTGTCTCTATGTTAAGGATAATAACACATATTGAACGCTTATTGCTGACGCATGATTGTGTGATCTTGCCGAAGTTTGGTGGTTTCGTGCTGCAAATCTTGCCGGCGACGTATGAGGAAGAGGAACATTCGTTTCGGCCGATGCGTAAAGAGGTTATGTTCAATGTAACGCTACAGCATACAGACGGCTTGCTTTCCGAGTCGTATATGCAGACGTATGGCGTTGATTACCGGAAAGCTCAATTGATGTTGGAAGAGGATATCGAGGCTTTGAATGTTTCTTTGGAACAAGACAAGCGGATAACATTGGGGCGAATCGGGACTTTCTCTATAGGAGAGGAAGGGCAGACCATTTTTACGCCGGGCGATTCTGGGGTATTTAATGCGGATTCGTATGGTTTATCATCGTTTCATTTTCCGGTTTTGCGATCGTTGGAGGAAGAGCGGGAAGAGGTTGCCTTACTTACTGGTAAGAAAAAGAAAGATGTGTTCTATATCCCGGTTAGTCGTAAGTTGATCCGGGGTGTTGCGGCGTCAGCTGCTGCTGTCGCATTATTCTTTGTGGTTTCGACTCCGGTGAAAGAAGTAAACCTGTCCGCTTATACAGCTAGTTTTGTTCCTACGGAGATGATAAATTATAGGTTTGAGGAACCGATTTCTCAGCTGGAGGAAATTCAAGTATCCCAAGAGGACGAGATGGTAGCGGAGGTAACTCCCAAAATAGAAGCAACTAAGGAGACAGAGATTGCCAAAGCGGCTTCTGCTCCTGAGGTAAAGAAAGAGCTTGTTGCTCCCGCTCCGAAAGTGAAATCCGTGGCACCGAAGAAGATGTATCATATCGTGATAGCGAGTTTCCCGACAGAGGAGCAGGCGAATGAGTATATATCCGGTGTAGACCGTGCGCAATGTAAAAATGTAAGCAAGGTGGTTCGTGATGGTAAATATCGTATTTATGCGGATAAGTTTAATAACCGGGCGGATGCCGAGAGCTACATGGCGACACTTCGAAAAATAGAAAAGTATAAAGATGCTTGGCTGTTCATTAGCCGTTAATAAAAAAGCCTGATCGAAAGATCAGGCTTTTTTTATGACTTGTCGTCGTTTTGTGGCCGGGGCAGTCTTTTCTTCTTCAACCGTCCTGCCTTTCGTAAGGCTTGGTCCAGAATGTACTGGATTTGGCCATTGGTGCTGCGAAATTCGTCCGCAGCCCAAGCTTCGATAGCTTCCATCATATCAGCGTCCACCCGCAGGATGAAGCTTTTGACAGTATTATCTTTTTTGGCCATATACTAGTATTAATATTAAATTCTTACATTAATGATGTAGAGTCCCGGTATTTACGACAGGTTGCGCTGCCTCGTCAGCACAAAGGACAACCAACAGATTACTGACCATTGCGGCCTTTCGTTCCTCATCCAGTTCCACAATATTGTCTTTATCCAGTTTGTTCAAGGCGAGTTGAACCATGCTAACCGCTCCTTCCACGATCCGTTCTCTGGCGGCGATAATTGCTTCCGCTTGCTGGCGGCGTAACATGACTCCGGCGATCTCGGAAGCATACGCTAAGTAATTGATACGGGCTTCCAATACCTCAATGCCTGCTATCGCCAAACGGCTGTTTAATTCCTCCTCCAGTTTTTGAGCGACCTCCCCGTCATCGGATCGTAAGGTGACGGGATCTTTGCTCTCGTTATAATCATAGGCATACATGCCAGCTATCTTACGGATGGCGGCGTCACTTTGTATCTGCACGAAATTCTCATAATTCTGCATTCGTTGGGATAATTCAGAGGATTCTCCCAGTGATATGAATGATTTATTCGAGGAGATACTAATGGACGAAGAATCGATGTCGAACATCGCTTTATAAGTATCCTTGACTTTCCATACCATCACGGCCCCGATCATAACCGGATTGCCGACCTTATCGTTAACCTTGATAGGAGGGACATCTAAGTTACGGGCACGTAACGTGATTTTCTTTTTGCTGTAAAGTGGATTGACCCAGAAAAATCCGTTATCAGTAATTGTCCCTTTATATTTTCCGAAAAAGAGCATTACTCGGGCATTGTTGGGCTCGATTTCCATGAATCCCAATAAACAAACCACTAACAGGCAGAGTCCGACGATGCCGGTGATTACGCTCCAAGTCTCATTTATGCCTGCGATTAAATAGCAGCTAAGACCCGATAGAGCCAGTATGAGAAAAAGGGCAAGAAACCCAGAGATTCTCAGTCCGTTGAATGTCTTTTCAGTTGCTTTCATGATGATTTATATTTGATATTAATTTGATATCACAAAATAAGTGATTTTTATGGAGACTGCCAAATATTTTGAGGGATATTATTAGAGTGATCTGTAAATATTTTCATAGCTTTGTCTCATCTAAAAATTACATGCTTGGACTTTCAGTTAGACACGAACAATAAGGAGTTTCAGGATGCCTTGCAACTGATCACTCACACTCGCCAGTCCGTTTTCCTTACAGGGAAAGCCGGGACAGGCAAGTCTACCTTTTTGAAGTATATCTGTAATCATACGAAGAAAAAGTATGTGGTGCTGGCTCCTACCGGAATCGCAGCCATAAATGCAGGTGGCGTTACCTTGCATTCTTTTTTCAAGCTTCCTTTCCGGCCGATGTTGCCGGATGATCCGGATTTAAGTTTGTCGCATGGTCGTATCTTTGAGTTTTTCAAGTATCCGAAGGAGAAACGGAAGATTATAGCGGAGGTCGATTTGATTATCATTGATGAGATATCGATGGTGAGGGCGGATATTATTGATTGTGTAGATCGTATCTTGAGAGTTTACTCCGGCAATATGCGATTACCTTTCGGTGGAAAGCAGTTATTGTTTGTAGGAGATGTCTTCCAGTTGGAGCCGGTTGTTCCGTCGGATCAAAAAGAGATCTTAAGTTTGTTCTATGCGAGCCCTTTCTTTTTCTCGGCTCGTGTGTTCAAGGATATCAATTTAGTACCGATCGAGTTGCAAAAGGTGTATCGCCAGACCGATCCTGTTTTTATCAATGTATTGGATCGGATTCGTAATAATGCCGCTAGAAAACAGGAGTTGGATACGTTGAACGGTCGTTATTTTCCGTCTTTCGAACCGCAAAATGAGGATATGTATATTACGCTGGCCACTCGCCGGGATCAGGTTGATTTTATCAATGAGAAGAAGTTGGCCGAACTTCCCGGAGAAGAATATGTCTCCGTGGGAAAGATCGAGGGGGATTTTCCGGAATCCTCATTACCTACCCAGCTGAATTTATCCATCAAGGAACAGGCGCAGGTTATTTTTATCGATAATGATTATGAGCGTCGTTGGGTAAACGGAACGATTGGTATGGTATCGGGTATCGATGAGAATGGAAATGTTTATGTCTTGCTGGAGAGCGGTGTGGAACATTTGGTGGAACCTACCTCATGGCGAAATTATAAATACAAATATAACGAGAAAGAGAGACGGATCGAGGAGGAGATTGTCGGTACGTTCGAACAATTGCCGATTCGTTTGGCTTGGGCGATCACGGTGCATAAGAGTCAAGGCTTGACTTTTAGCCGGGTGGTAGTTGATTTGACCGGGGGTGTATTCGCCGGGGGACAAACCTATGTGGCGTTGAGCCGTTGTACCTCATTGGAGGGATTGGTGCTAAAAAGCAAGATCTCTTCCCGGGATATCTTTATCCGGAAAGAGATCGTGGAATTCAGCCAAATATTCAACAACCAAGCGTTAATAGAGAAAAGCCTCAAGGAAAGTGAGGCGGAACTACAATATGGTCGGGCGGCTCAGGGATTTCGGCTAGGTAATATGCAAGAGGCGGTCGAGGCTTTTGCCGCCGCTGTATCTAAACGGAATGAATTGGATAATCCGATGGTACAACGGCTGCTTCGTTTGAAATTGCAAGCGTTGAATAGTCAAAAGGCACAGATTAAGGCTTTGCGGGAAGAGTTGCATTCGCTTCGTGAGACCCAGAAAGAGTATGCGCATGAATATTACTTGATGGGCAACGAGTGCATAACGAAGGCCCATGACGCGAATGCCGCTATCCGTTGTTTTGATAAGGCCTTGAATTTGAATCCGAATTATGTGGAAGCTTGGGTACGCAAAGGGGTTACTTTATTGGATATAGGTGAGGACTATGACGCTCAGGTTTGTTTAAACAAGGCGGTAAAATTAAGCCCGAAGTCTTTTAAGGCTCGCTATAACCGTGGAAAATGCCTATTGAAACTCAAATATTACGATGAAGCTATTCTGGATTTCCAGCAGGCGATAAGCATCAAACCTAAACATGCGGCTTCCCACGAATATCTAGCGGAAGGGTTCCGGGCGATAGGAGAGGACGAATTAGCCCAGCAGCATCAAGATATTGCGGATGCCTTGCGAGGGGGAGAGGATATATGATGAAATAGAAAAGGCGAGAAAATTTATTTCCCGCCTTTTTTATGGAGTTATATCTCTTGATTAATTAAAGATGTAACGGATACCAACCTGCATTTTCCAGCATTCAGTATAGATACGGTTATAAGAATAAGTCTCAGTCGGATATTCACCATTGATCTTATACATGGAGAAAATTGGAGTCTTGTTATCATCCATGCCTTCATATTTCAAGATACGGCAACCGTTGGAAGAAGATGCGTTCTTCATTACACCCCATTTCGAGTTGATCATATTACCGATATTCATGAAATCAAGGCTCAATTGGAAATGATGTTCGGTTTTACCTGCCTTGAATGAGAAATCTTCCGTAATACGAAGGTCGAAACGATGTACCCAAGGTGCACGTGCGGCATAAGCCTCAGCGTATTCTCCCTTGTGATTCTTTAAATAAGAATCTTGGTCTACGAAGTTCCAGAAAGCGGTTCTATCTGCTTCATTCTTGAATTTGATTTCACTGTCATCTTTCGGGATTACATCATATCATTATTGATACCGTCGCCATTCATATCATTCGTATAAGCGAAGCTATATCCGGAAGCGGAATAACCGGAATAGAACAGATTTAAGCTTGTTTTTCTGAGCAGACCTTTATGGCGGAAGGGTAGATTATAATTGATCGCTGCGATTACCTTGTCGGGCACTACATACCGTGAACGTTGTACGGTTGCGAAATTCGGTCCGTCTATCGTTAACATTCCCTGCCATGTAGATACAGGGTCGCTACCCGGAAGACCGGAAATTTCTTTGGATTCCGTGTGCGTATAAGCCAACATCATGTTCAAATCCTCTACGGGTTGAGCGTTAACCGTAACATTGGCGGTATAACCATGTCCTTTGGATGTGTTAGTTAATACAACCGCATTCTTACCGGATACATACGTATAATCAGATGGATAAATCAAACGGTTATCCGCTCCGTTAAAATGTTCCCAATTTGACGGGTCCTTGATGTTGATATTCTCAAGGGTTACGGCATTGATGTTCTTGTTATAGATGAACTCGCCGGTTACGGATAATGGGAAGGAAGTAGGGAGCTGATAATCTACAGCCAAGGAGGTTTTCCATATTTGTGGCATCTTGAAGTTGTCCTTTACGCCAGAGATCTTAGAACCGGCAACCGGATTCTCTATCGTGGTAGGAAGGCCGAATTTCTTGATCGCATCGTCTACATTCGTAATCATGCCGCCAGCCAATTGATCCAGACGGGAATCATGACTTACCGCAATTCCATTCTCATATTTTGTACCGAATACTACGGCATTTTGTACCATATTCGAGTTTGTCGGCATATTCGTAAAGAATACCAAGGGTAAACGTCCGGTAAATATACCTGTACCACCACGTACTTTTAAGGAATTATCCTTGAACACATCCCAAACGAAACCTACACGAGGGGATATTTGCATTCTAGACTTAGGCCATTTGCCGGTGTCGATATGTTTGCCTCCGAAATCAAGATCGTAGATTGCGTCGTTTCTTTGAAGATCACTATTGTCGAAAATTAAATCATCGAAACGTATACCATAAGTTAACTTCACGTTCGGACGAATGTTCCACTCATCCTGTGCGTAGAATCCGATCTGGTTAAAAGTAACCTGAGCTTTCGGGTCGGAAACACCGTTGTAACCGTATGTCCATGCGAACGTTTCAGGAGCGGCACCGTTCAAGAAATCATCTAAGCTGCTGTAACGATAATATCCCGTACCGTTGCGCATATAAGCATTGCTAGCAAGTTGGTGCTCGAAACTGATACCAGCTGTGATCTTATGGTCGCCGGCAAAGTAAGTGAAGTTATCGATAATACTTGTGATCTTGTTCTTCACGCCGTTGTTGTAAGTAAATAATTCATATCCGGCACTCATATAAGGCTCCATGATTTGGTTACCTTCCGCATCTTTACCTGCCAAGATATCAATGAAGGGAAAAGGGGAAGAGTTGGTTCCGCGCATATCCTCGATATCCGTATAAGTGAAAAGTAACTGATTGGAAATCTTATCAGAGAAGCGACTGTTCAAATCAGCGGATACGGAAGACACTTTATTGTCTTGGGAATACATGCTGTTGGCAAAAGACATGGATTGGTAACCTACACGGCTTGTATTATACAGACGAGAGCCGGAACCACCATCCATAGAGTTAGCGTTGGGAGCGTTCCATGCGGTATTCTTTGTATAGTTGTACCGTACGCTCAATTTATGGCCATTCGTGATATTCCAGTCGATACGACCTAACAATTTCAAATTCTTTTCGTCTGCGGGGAAGTTCGTGGCTGATCCTGTATCATAACCATATTTATCTCTTAAGAAATCGGATACCTTTTGCATGTCGGAGAGTGTAGTGCGAGATATGTAGTTATTCTCGTCCGGTTGCTCTCCTTCGGTACGAGCTCTCCATTTGATCACTTGTTGCGGTTGTTTTTCCACCTCTACATTGGCGAAGAAGAATAATTTATTCTTGATGATCGGACCGCCGAACGTAGCTCCGTAAATCGTTTTGGATTCCTTAGCACGTGCGCCCAAGTCTTCTCCATCGATTGAGTTTCCTCGCATATTCTGGTTCTGGAAGTAAGTGTAAGCGGAACCTTTGAATGTGTTTGTACCGGATTTGGTGATAGCGTTGATACCGCCACCAATGAAGTTTGTCTGGCGGACATCGAACGGGGCGATTACCACTTGTACTTCCTCGATAGCGTCCATAGAGATCGGGTTACCGCCTCCGGGAAGATTATCCGAAAGGCCGAAGTTGTTATTAAAGTTCGCTCCATCTACCGTAAAGTTCGTGGAACGGCCATCGCCACCGGCAAAACTCATGTCGGAGGCATAAGGAGAAAGGCGTGCGATATCGGAGATACTACGGTTAATGGTGGGTAAAGAGGTGATCTGTGACGAGGAGATATTGGTTGTCGCACCCGTCTTTTCCGTATTGAACTTCGTTTTCGCCGCTGTGATTACGATCTCGTCCAAGGTCTCAGAAGATTCTTTCAACTTAACATTCAAGTTGTAGTTCTCTCCCAATTGCAGGGTAATGCCGGAATAAACGGCAGATTGATAACCAACGTAAGAGATCGTAACTTTGTATGGACCTCCTGTACGCATACCTTGTAAGGAAAAGCGTCCGTCAACGTTTGTGATCGTACCATAATTTGTCCCAGAAGGTTCGTGAACCGCCAAAACGGTCGCACCAATAACGGGTTCATCTTGAAACATAACTGTTCCACTCATACTGGCTGTTGTTACCTGTGCTTGTGTCGGGATGACAAACAAGAAACTCAGTACAGCTAAAAGGAATAGCGTCTGTAAATGTCTGCTCATAATTTAAAATAGTTAATGTAATAAAAACTTTCGCAAAGTTATGGGTTATTTTTTAATATCATTGTATGTTTCTTATTTAATACTTGTTTCATATTCATGAAGTTGCTGTGACGGGGCGGAATTGAGTAATGTCCTTATTCGGAGATGGATGGCTTGTATTGGCAAAACAAGAGGGTTCTTTATGAAATTTTTAATTTGATGATTCTTAACTAACATTCCCTGTTGGGCGGTGATTTAAAAGAATTATAGACGCTTTTCCTGCATATTGTTGGATTATGGATGTGATTGGTTGAGAATAATAATCTGGAGATCTGTGTGAGGAATGTTAATGCTATGAATATTATATATAGTTTGTGACAAAAAGAGATATCTAATCCCTATCTTTGCGGCGATATACAAAAATGTTATAATTATTTTAAATATAAATACTTCTTGTATGAGGAAAACTTATCTACTTTTAACGTTACTTTTGTTGTGCGTGGGAATATCCATACATGCTCAGGTGACGACGGCGAGTATGAGTGGTAAAGTCACGGATACATCATCGGAAGCGATGATCGGAGTGAATATCAAGGCTACGCATACGCCAACGGGTACCGAATACTACACGATTACCCAGCCGAATGGTTCTTATTCTTTTAACAACCTTCGTATCGGAGGCCCTTATGTGGTAGAGTTCTCTTATATTGGATACAATACGGAGAGCCGGACAGGAATAAACTTGGTTTTGGGTGAGGATCTGAAACTGAATGTAGTAATGCGGGAAGATACCCAAGCTCTCGATGAGGTAGTCGTGGTTGCGGATAAGAACCCCATTATTTCAGGAAGCCGTACAGGTGCGCAGGAAATCATCACTCGTGAGAAGATGGATAAGCTGCCTACGATTAACCGTTCTTTGGATGATTTCGTGAAATTAACCCCGATGAGTAGCGGAAAGAATTTTGGCGGTGTCTCTTACCGTTTTAATAATGTAACGGTGGACGGTGCCTCCTTTAATAACTCGTTTGGTCTGGCTTCTGCTCTTGGAGCTTCCGGTACGGAACCGATTTCTTTGGAGGCACTCGAGCAGGTACAGGTGATGATCGCTCCTTTTGATGTTCGAAATGGAGGATTCACGGGTGCGGGTATTAACTCCGTAACGAAATCCGGTTCGAATGAGTTTCATGCTTCTGTATATATGTACACGAAGAGTCCGTCTATGATGGGATATCGTGTGAAGGATGAGACGATTGGTGTTTCAGAGTTCTCTAATCACCAATACGGTATCAGTTTATCCGGTCCGATCATTAAGAATAAGTTATTCTTCTTCATCAATGGTGAGATGGATCGTCAGGAGGAACCGATTTCTTATACGACCGCTAATTCTGCGGCGGATGCGACAGTCTTGCAGGGTTTATCTGATTTCTTAGGTGATGAGCTTGGGTATAATCCGGGTAAATTCGACGTGAATAAGACAAATACTCAAGCGGATCGAATCACGGCTCGTTTAGACTGGAATATCAACTCAAATAATGTGTTGAGCTTAAAATATTATTATTTGAAATCGTTTAATACGAATAACCCTTCTACTTCCGGTGCGCCGAATAACGGACGTGGACCGAATGCGTTCGCTATTCCGTTCTCTTCTTCTTTCTACCGGACGAATAATAACTTCAATATTTGGATGGCCGACTTGAATACGACCATTAATGACCGTATGTCTAATTATTTGAAGATCGGTTATTCCCGTTTGCGTGATTATCGCGATATGGATGGTGGTTACTTCCCGCAAGTGGATATCTTGGATGGTGATAACAATGCTTATACGACTTTCGGAACCGAGGCAAACTCCTATAATAACCAGTTGAACAGTGATATCTGGCAGATACAGGATAACTTCTTGATGAATTTTGGCAAACATCAGATTACGGTTGGAACGCAAAGTGACTATCGCGCCTTTAAGAATGGTTTCGCTCAAAACTATCCGGGTTCTTGGGTATTTAACTCTGTCGATGATTTCAAGTTCAACGTATTGGCTACAAAACAATACATGGCCGCTCATAACGGAAGTGTACAAGGATTTGATATCCGTGAGTTTAATCCGAAAGATTTTGGATTTGGTTCCAATGTGACAGGTATTACGAATTCTTCTTCTACGGGGTACCAGTACTATGCGCAAAGATATTCGATGACGGATGATTTTCCATTCGCCGAGATAAATGTATTCCAGTTAGGTTTGTATGCCCAAGATAAGTGGACGGTAAGTGATAAATTGAACTTGACGTTAGGTTTACGTATTGATGTTCCGTTCTTTATGACTGATTTGCAGTCGAATGATAAAGTCGCCGCCGAGACCTATCGGGATGGCATCAAGATCGATGTTTCTAAATATCCGAACGCCAAACCTCAGTTCTCTCCTCGATTTGGTTTTAACTACAAACCGTTTGACGATGAGAATGGAAGTTTGCAGATCCGTGGTGGTACGGGACTCTTCACGGGTACTCCTCCTTATGTATGGATCAGTAATCAAGCCGGCAACAATGGCGTTTTGTTTGGTGACTTGAATGTCCGGGCGGTAAAGGACAAGAATGACAATATCATTAGCGATGGCAGACCTTCGCTAGGTTTTACCGGAAATATGGATACTTATAAACCGGCTGAAGGTAGCGCTACCCGTTCGGATATAGCGATTACGGATCCGGACTTTAAATATCCGAGCTTATGGAAAAGTAATATCGCTGCCGATTATAAGTTTGGTGATGGCTGGGTAGCTACCGTAGAGTTGCTGTACTCAAAAGACATTAACGCTATTTATCATGACAATATCGGATTGTATCGGACCGAGCAATTTGTAAATGACGGTGGAGCGGGTAACGCACGTCCATATTATAATGGCTATTATAGCGATAGGGAAGGAAATCAAAAGGCCGCGAATCATGTCGTGATGCTGCGTAATACCAGCAAAGGACATTCGCTTTATACGACCTTCCAGTTGCAGAAAAACTTTGTTGATGGAATCTTGAAGGGATTGTATTTGAATGGATCTTACTCTTTCGGGCAGTCTAGAGGTGTAACAGACGGAACATCGTCTGTGGCGACTTCCGCTTGGAAGTACCGTGCGGCCTTGGACGGAAATGCGGAAGAAGTAGGTTATACGGCAGGTTCTTTTGATGGTCGTTTGTTATTGTCCGCTTCTTATACGGCTAACTGGAGTAAATATGCGGCAACAAGTTTTGGTTTGATCTATCAGCGTTATCGTCCGTTCCGTTATTCTTATTGTTATAATGGTGACGCGAATGGCGATTCTCAGTTCTCCAACGACTTGATGTATATCCCTGCGAACTTTGACGAGGTAAAAGATCATTTGTTACCGGGCGATTTCGATAGCCAAGAAGATGCATGGAAAGCGATGAATGCCTTTATCGAGCAAGATCCTTATTTGAGCAAGCATAGAGGTGAGTATGCCGAACGTAACGGTGCTGTCGCTCCGTTCGCAAATCAATTGGATTTGAGCGTTTCTCATGATATAAAGATTTACCAGAAGAATGGTCGCTCACATACCTTGCGCTTTAGTTTCAATATCGCCAACTTCTTGAATTTGTTGAATCGTAACTGGGGTGTGGTACAAACAACCGTTTTGGGTAATCAGCAATATCAGTTCTTGACGATCCCGAAAGGACAAGGCCCGAGTGCGGCGAACAACTATACGTTGAAGTATACGATGGCGAAAGATTTGGATGAGACCTTCAAGGATAATTTGAACGATGTGTCTCGTTGGCAGATGCAATTCGGTATCAAGTATATCTTCTAAAAGAAAAATCTTTCATTAGATAAAATTTAATAATTAGAGGAGGTTCACTATCTTTGTGGACCTCTTTTTTAATTTAATGATATGTGGAATAATCGTATTGAGTTCTTACTCGTTAGTTTCTTTTGTATTTGTTCATTGGCTTTTACCGGTTGCCAAACGAAAAAACGATCGGATCGTTATGTCGTAGTTTTATCAATGGACGGTTTCCGCTCTGATTATCCCTCACGTGCTCATACTCCGACGTTGGATTCTTTGGCGAATGTAGGGGTTCGCTCCACGTTTCGCCCATGTTATCCCAGCGTGACTTTCCCGAATCATTATAGCATGGCTACCGGATTGCATCCGGATCACCATGGTTTGGTAAATAATTTCTTTTATGACGCGGAGCTTGATAGTTCATACCGGATGGGAAACCTGGATCCGCGATTTTATGGTGGAGAACCTATTTGGAATACGGCGGAACGCCAAGGGGTTCGTACCGCTTCCTTCTATTGGGTCGGTAGCGAGGTGCCTTTGGCGAGTGGCCAGCCTTCAATATGGAAGCCGTTTGATAAATCGGTTTCTTTTTCAGATCGTGCTGATTCCGTGATCTCTTGGCTGAAGTTGCCGGAAGATATACGTCCTCATTTGATTATGTGGTATATGGAAGAGCCGGATGCGATAGGTCATTCCGCTACCCCGGATTCCTCGGCAACCTTGGATGTGGTAGAGAACTTGGATAAAGTCTTGAATCATTTCTTCACGGAAGCCCGTAAGCTGGATATTTTCGATAAGATCGATTTTATCGTTCTCTCGGATCATGGAATGGCCACCTATTATCCCGAGAGATATGTGAACTTGAATGATTATCTACCCCGGGATAGTTTCGATTATGTCTTTGATGGTGTTCCTACATTATTATATCCGAAGAAAACCTATGTGGATACTGCCTATGCGATTTTACAGAAAGTGCCGAATATAACCGTATGGAAGAAAAACGAGATCCCTGAGAAATTTGTTTACGGAAAGAATCCTCGAGTTAGTGATCTGGTTGTTTCTCCACATATTGGAACGTATGTGCAATTCCGCGAGAAATCATCTCCCCGTTATGCGGCGACACATGGTTACGATAATTTTACACCGGAGATGGAGGCTATATTCTATGCGGCAGGTCCCTCGTTCAAGAAACACGTAGAGGTTCCGCAAATGGCGAACGTGAACCTCTATTTGATGATCGCACGCTTATTGAATATACAGCCCGCCCCGAATGATGGAGATAGCGCTGTCGTTCAGCGGTTATTTAAATGATAGGACTTCGCGCTACTTTCTAAATGGAGATTTACTGCACGGGCCTTGCAGTACTACTGTAAAGCCGGTTGCAGTAATTGATGCCTTATTGATGTTCGCATGTCATCTTACGCATGAAAGCGAGACTGCCTTTAGCTAGCTCATCTGCGTTGTATTTAGATGGACGCCAAAGAGATACGACTTCCGCCATGCCGGGAACGGAATTGGAGAAATTCTCCAGAACTAAGTTCCCATTGAAATCGATTTCCTGTAGTCCCCGGAACAAATCATCCCAGCGTACGTTTCCCTCACCTAGCATTCCCCGGTCGCTTTCAGTCATGTGAATATGGCGAAGTCGGCTGCCTGCGGCGATAACCGGTTCATAGAAACTAGTCTCTTCTATATTCATATGGAAAGTATCCAGATGCAAAGATAAATTCGGAGCGTCTATGCGTTTGATAAAGCGCAAGACTTCCTCCGCGGAGGTACACATATAGCTTTCATAGCGATTGATCGGCTCTATACCGATCGTGATTCCGGATCGGCCGGCGTATTCGGCAACCTCCGCCCATACCTCACAAAGCGTATTCTCTTCTTCCCGTGTTCGCTGTTTGCCGGAGAAGACCCCGATGCCGGAATGTAAGACACCTCCCAAGTAATCAACCTCCAGTTCGCTCGCTTTATCCAGCGCCGCCTTGATCAGGCGAGTCGCTTCCTTGGGATAAAAAGGAATATGCGCTTCTTGGGGAAGGTTGAGAGAACAAGTCGCCTTCAATCCGTGTTGTTTCAATTGTCGCTTTACGGTTGGAGCGTCGAACTCCATGGAAGGAGGCAATAAGATTTCCAGTAAATCAAAACCGGCGACAGATGCTTGCTGGATGGCGAAAAGACCGCCTTCTGGTGTCCACATAGGTGGTATCCAAGAAAGGATGGAAGCTCCGAAAGTAGGATTCATAATCGTATTGTTTTTATTCGTTAGGGTTACAAAGTAAGTACTTTTTTGAAGATTTCATTGCGAAGAAAGTGAAATCCTTCGCAATGAAATATCATAAATGTCATTTAAAAATAAAAGTTGGTACCCGGACAGAAGATAGGGTGGCTGCTGGTGTTATCAATTTCAATCTTATTTTCTCTAGCGAGCCAACCGATAGCGGACCATAGATCCGCATCTGTTAGAGCGGATTTTGCTCTCAACGCCTCAAAACTCCAATGTTGGCCATCTGAAAGCAAATTCCAGATAGCTCCTGCATTTAATCCGATCGATCCTTTTGTCATGATAAAATCTGTTTTTATGTTTATGGTATATAGTGCTTATATTGTTATAACAGATAATATCCGGTAAAAGTATGTTGCGTTGAGATAAATAATCTAAAAAACAAAAATCTCTTGATGCGTTGAATTTTATTCCTTGAAGTCAGCGAATATGGATTCATCGTATACATTGTGTTCCTTTTTATCGTGGAATGGATACCATACTTGGGCAAAGAACGGATTTCCTTTAGCGATCTCGTCGTAATTCCAAGGGAGCGGTAAACATTCCGGGCACCAATGGCCTCCTAATAATACTAATGTGGGAGAGGCCTTAAAACGGTGACCGAATTGGCATTCCCAATCGAGCGGAGTCGATAAGTCTCCTTTTGTCATGGCCGGGGACAAGCATTTTCCTCCCCTGAATTCTGCGGCTTTACGCATATCCTCGATATCCCATTCCGACTTCGGCTTACTTTCATCATAACCATGATCCAGAAAGACGGGTGTTTCGGAGGGGCGTTTTGTCCGGATCTTATCCCAACCCGGGATTGCTTGCCAATCCTCATACGAGCCAAAATAGGCGGATATACGATCTTGGTGTCTGTTCTTGATCCAGTTACGGGTTCCCAGTCCCGGCTTTTTAGCGATGGCTCCCATACCCAGTTTTATGAAGATAGGAGGGACGATCTTTGCTAGGTGGAAATACCAAGGGACTTGGCTGGCCATCCATTTAAAATAATCGTCGCAAGTTTGGTTACTGCGGAAATGCAGATATCCTTCCAATAGGTCTGAATCGGTATACCATTGTCCGTGGAAATTACGGATAGCGAACCAGTTCGGTTCGAATATTTTCTCCGGGGCGGGACAGCCGATCGCTTTTAACAATTTACTCTCAAACTCATAATTCGTCAGGCGGAAAGATGGGCCGCTACTAATGTTATAGAAACGGTTCCAAAACTCATCCGGCACCTCTTCCTCGCATACATTCGCTAGTAAGCGACCGGAATCCTCGGCGGTAGCCCATTCCAGCACGCCGTCTAGCGGTACATGGAATGTGATTGGGTCCGAACCCTTGAATAATAATTCGGGGCATAAGATACCGGTTTGGCGAAGGCACGCCCAATGTCTAATACCCGACTCCACGAAAATACGTTCGGCTATTGTCTTTGAGATGGCATAATGGTCATAAACACTTATATTGATCGGATCTCCCGTACGTCCCCAATGAACCGGTGCGTTACGGTGGCCGGTTTGCGCCACGGAGCCGATATAGACTACCTTGATCTGATCTGCGTTCGGTTGCGCTTTTACGGCATCCACGATGTGTTGAGCGGCGGTCGTGTTTACTTTCAAGGTCTTTTTAGGGAAATAATCCGCCGCCGGCGAAACCATTCCACCTACGTGTAATACGTAGTCCGCTCCTGTTACTCCATTTAGGACATCCTGATAACTCGTCAAGTCTCCCCAAACGATACGGATCCCTGCCACGGCCTCATAGGTGGCCAACTTCTCTTTATTGATTTTGCTCGGACGAGCCAAGAGTGTTATATTAAAACGATCTAGCCGCTTGGACAACTCGACCAATCCGGCATGGCCCATCGTCCCGGTGGCTCCGGTCAGAAAGACGGTCTTTTTACTTTTCATGATATAATTTAAGTGTATAATAAAAATCTTAGGATACTATCGGGTAGCGAAGGTATATAAAAAAAAACTCCCAACCAATAGGTTGAGAGCTTTTGTAGTGGATACGAGAATCGAACTCGTATTACATGCGTGAGAGGCATGTGTCCTAACCGTTAGACGAATCCACCATTTAGATGTCATTGTTTTTGTTTGACGATGCAAAGGTAGATATATTTTTTAATTCTGCAATAGTTGGACTGAGTTTTTTTGAAGAAAAAGTGTGTTTTTTATCAAAATGCCAAGAAAACGGGGAGAATACCACTAAAAGGCGTTAAAAGTAGTTGCGATTTCATTGTTTTTTCATTGTCGGTACTGTTTATTTATTCTACCTTTGCCATCTGTAATTGAACAAAATAGTATTGAACATTACTAATACCAGTTTAATAAACAACTAATATTATGGCAGAACTTAAAGAAAAACTTTTCTCAGAATTCGCACCTGTGTCTACTGAAGAGTGGATGGCGAAGATAACGGCCGACCTGAAAGGGGTACCGTTTGAGAAAAAGCTTGTTTGGAAGACAGGCGAAGGATTTAATGTAAATCCTTTCTATCGTGCAGAAGACATCGAGGGTTTAAAGACTACAGAGTCTCTTCCCGGTGAATTCCCTTATGTTCGTGGAACGAAGAAAGACAACGATTGGAAGGTACGCCAGAACATTGAAGTTTGCTGCTTCAAGGGTGCTAACGAGAAAGCACTTGACCTTTTGACGAAAGGTGTTACTTCTCTTGGGTTCATCATCAAAGGTGATGAGGTGAACGAGGAGAATATAGCTACTTTATTAGAAGGTATTTGTCCGGCTTCCGTAGAATTGAACTTCAACACTTGCAACTGCAAAGCGGAGAAGTTGATCGGTATCTTGGCTGACTACTTCAAAGGCAAGGGTGTCGACGCAGAGAAGTGCTACGGTTCTGTAAACTATGACGCTTTCAAGAAACCTTTAGTAAAAGGTAAAGAAAACAGTGAGTGGGTAGAAGGTGCCGCAGCTGTGCTCAAAGCTGGACAGGCTTTGCCTAACTACCGTGTATTGGCTGTAAATGCGTTCCTTTTCAACAATGCTGGCGCTTACATTTCTCAGGAATTAGGTTACGCCTTGGCTTGGGGTAACGAATTGATGGCAAAACTTACCGAGGCTGGTTTCACCGCTGACGAGGTTGCCAAGAAAATCAAATTCAATTTTGGTATCAGCTCTAACTACTTCATGGAAATCGCTAAGTTCCGTGCGGCTCGTTGGTTGTGGGCCGAGATCGTAGCCGCTTATAAGCCGGCCTGCGAATGCGCTTGCAAGATGGTTGCTCACGCACAGACTTCAGAGTGGAACATGACGGTTTACGATGCTCACGTAAACTTGCTTCGTTCTCAAACTGAGGCTATGTCTGCCGCTCTTGCCGGCGTAGACTCTATCACGGTTCGCCCGTTTGATAAGATTTACCAGACTCCAGACGATTTCTCTGAGCGTATCGCACGTAACCAACAATTATTATTGAAGGAAGAGTGCCACTTGGATAAGGTCGTTGACCCGTCTGCCGGTTCTTATTATGTAGAGGTATTGACGAATTCCTTGGCTGATGTCGCTTGGAAGTTGTTCTTGGAGGTTGAGGAAAAAGGAGGATTCTCCGTTGCCGTGAACGCAGGTGAGATCCAGAATGCCGTTAACGCTTCGAATGTAGCTCGTAAGAAAGCGGTTGCTACCCGTCGTGAGATCCTGTTGGGTTCTAACCAGTATCCTAACTTCACGGAAGTAGCTGCCGATAAGATTCAGGAAAAAGGTTCTTGCTGTTGTGGCGGTGGTCATTGCGGCGAGGCAACGATCCCGGCTCTTGATTTCTCTCGCGGCGCTTCCGAATTCGAGGCTTTGCGTATGGCGACAGAGAAGAGTGGCAAGACTCCGAAGGTATTCATGTTGACGATCGGTAACTTGGCGATGCGTTTGGCTCGTTCACAGTTCTCCGCTAACTTCTTCGCTTGTGCCGGATATAAGATAATTGATAACTTAGGCTTCGATACGGTTGAGGCTGGTGTTGAGGCTGCAGTCAAGGCGGGTGCTGAGATAGTGGTTCTTTGCTCTAGTGATGACGAGTATGCTGAATTCGCTCCTGCTGCTTACAAGGCTTTGGCCGGACGTGCCGAATTCGTTGTAGCCGGAGCTCCTGCTTGCGCGGACGACTTGAAGGCTCAAGGTATCGACCAGTTCGTAAATGTAAAGAGCAATGTGCTTGAGACATTGAAAGCATTCAACGCTAAATTAGGAATCGCTTAAGTATAAACAATTATGAGACCAAATTTTAAAAACATAGATATAAAGAATGCCGGATTCGCAGCTACAAACGCTGCCGAATGGGCAAAAGCCAATGGTATCGAGCCCAATTGGAAAACACCCGAGCATATCGAGGTGAAACCTGTATATACAAAAGAAGACTTGGAGGGTATGGAGCACTTGAACTATGCTTCCGGTCTGCCTCCTTATCTACGTGGCCCGTACAGCGGTATGTACGCTATGCGTCCTTGGACAATCCGTCAGTACGCGGGTTTCTCTACCGCTGAGGAGTCTAACGCTTTCTATCGCCGTAACTTGGCTTCCGGTCAGAAAGGTTTGTCCGTTGCGTTCGACCTTCCGACTCACCGTGGTTACGATGCCGACAACGAACGTGTGGTTGGTGATGTAGGTAAAGCGGGTGTATCTATCTGTTCCTTGGAGAACATGAAAGTGTTGTTCGATGGTATTCCTTTGAACAAGATGTCTGTTTCCATGACCATGAATGGTGGTGTGCTTCCGGTATTGGCATTCTATATCAACGCAGGTTTGGAGCAAGGTGCTAAGTTGGAGGAAATGGCCGGTACGATCCAGAACGATATATTGAAAGAGTTCATGGTACGTAATACCTATATTTACCCGCCTGAGTTCTCCATGAAGATTATCGCTGATATCTTCGAGTATACCTCTCAGAAGATGCCGAAGTTCAACTCTATCTCTATCTCCGGTTATCATATGCAGGAGGCTGGTGCTACGGCTGATATCGAGATGGCTTATACGTTGTGCGACGGTATGGAATATCTTCGTGCCGGTATCAACGCCGGTATCGATGTGGATGCGTTCGCTCCCCGTTTGTCATTCTTCTGGGCTATCGGTGTAAATCACTTCATGGAGATCGCCAAGATGCGTGCGGCTCGTATGTTGTGGGCGAAGATCGTGAAGAGCTTCGGCGCTAAGAACCCGAAATCATTGGCATTGCGTACACATAGCCAGACTTCCGGTTGGTCATTGACCGAGCAAGATCCGTTCAATAACGTAGGACGTACTTGTATCGAGGCTATGGCCGCTACATTAGGACATACACAATCTTTGCATACGAACGCATTGGATGAGGCGATCGCTTTGCCGACCGATTTCTCCGCTCGTATCGCTCGTAATACACAGATTTACATTCAGGAAGAGACTAAGATCTGTAAGGAAATCGACCCGTGGGCTGGTTCTTACTATGTAGAGTCTTTGACGAATGAATTGGTACATAAAGGTTGGGCGTTGATCCAAGAGATCGAGAGCATGGGTGGTATGGCGAAAGCCATCGAGACAGGTCTTCCTAAGATGCGTATCGAGGAAGCGGCCGCTCGTACACAGGCTCGTATCGACTCTGGTGTTCAGACCATCGTTGGTGTTAACAAATATCGTTTGCCGAAGGAAGATCCGATCGATATCCTTGAGATTGATAATACAGCCGTACGTAACGAGCAGATCGCCGCTTTGAAGGAGTTGCGTGCTAACCGTGACGAAGCCGCTGTTCAAAAAGCTTTGGCTGATATCACGGAGTGCGTGAAGACGAAGAAGGGCAATTTATTAGAGTTGGCTGTTAAGGCTGCCGGCTTGCGTGCGTCATTGGGAGAGATCTCCGATGCTTGCGAGGTGGTTGTAGGTCGTTATAAAGCAATCATTAGAACTATTTCAGGCGTGTATTCATCAGAAACTAAGAAAGACGCAGACTTCCAGAAAGCTTGCGAGCTTTGCGAGCAATTCGCTAAGAAAGAGGGCCGTCAGCCTCGTATCATGATCGCTAAGATGGGTCAGGACGGACATGACCGTGGCGCTAAGGTTGTTGCTACCGGTTATGCTGACTGTGGGTTCGACGTAGATATGGGACCGTTGTTCCAGACTCCGGCCGAGGCTGCCCGTCAAGCTGTAGAGAACGATGTTCACGTAATGGGCGTTTCTTCTTTGGCCGCTGGTCATAAGACGTTGGTTCCGCAGGTTATCGAGGAGTTGAAGAAATTAGGTCGTGAGGATATCATCGTTATCGCTGGTGGTGTAATCCCGGCTCAAGACTATGACTTCTTGTATAAGGCTGGCGTTGCCGCTATCTTTGGCCCGGGTACTTCCGTATCGAAGGCAGCTTGCCAGATCCTAGAGATCTTGTTAGGCGAATAAATAGCATTTAAACCTTACGGTTTTTTAATAAAGAGAGGCTGGACAATTGATTTTGTCCGGCCTTTTTTAGTATTGTATACGGGTTTATGTACTTTTGTAGCGATTATTCAATTAAAAAGGGAAAGAATCATGGGAATCGTTATAGGTATAGACGTGGGAGGTAGCACGACCAAGATCGTCGGTGTGGAGGATAAGAAGATCAAGAACCCGATGTTCGTGAAAGCTACCGATCCGGTAACCTCTTTATTCGGGGCCTTCGGTAAATATATTTATGATAATAACATCTCACTCTCGAATATAGAGAAAGTGATCTTGACGGGTGTAGGTAGCGCCTATATCGATCAACCTTTATATGGCTTACCAACCGCGAAGACGGATGAGTTCCTCGCAAATGGGCTAGGGGCGCAGTATAATACGGGACTGGATAGCCTGTTGGTGGTCAGCATGGGAACGGGTACCTCTTTTGTCAAGGTACAAGGCTCCACGGTCGAGCATATCGGGGGATTGGGTATCGGTGGCGGAACCATCCTCGGCTTGTCTAAGCTATTATTGAAAACGCATGACTTTCACCAAATAGCGTCTTTGGCTGAGCATGGTTCCCTGAATGATATCGACTTGCATATCCGGGATATTACGCCGCATCCGCTACCCGGCCTGCCGCTAGACGTGACAGCCTCTATTTTTGGAAAAGCGGATGCGAACGCTAAGGTTGAGGATATCGCTCTCGGTATCGTTCATATGGTCTTGCAGACTATCGGGCAAGGAGCTGTTTTCGCCTCGTTAAATGGCGATATCAAGAATATCGTGTTGATCGGTAACCTGACTCGCTTGCCGCAATGCCCGGATATTTTCCCCCGTCTGGAGGAGATGTGCGATGTCCATTTCAAGATACCGGAGTATGCCGAGTATCGCACGGCTATCGGGGCGGCTTTATGTTATATCAGGAACCGGGAATATAGGGATATTTTTTGTGGAAAGTGTTAGGCTACATCAAAACTTTATGTATCTTTGCTACATGCTTTGTTCCCTTTCGGCAATCGCCGGATAGGGATTAAAAGGGAATCGGGTGAGAATCCCGGACAGTCCCGCTGCTGTAAGCTTCATAAACGGGTTGAGCAATACTGTTGCCACTGTTCATTCAAGTGAATGGGAAGGCGCTTAAGACCGGAAGTAAGTCAGAAGACCTGCAAGGCGTGTATATTTTCGACGGCTTCGAGGAAAGGCCGGAAGAGAACGCAAGAACCGTATCCGGTTTTTACTATTCTTTATCCAAGGTTTTCTTATCAAGTCGTCTCATGGTTTCGGATAATTATTTTGCCATAATAATTAGGGAAAGAAGCATGAATCTGACCGACGGGATGAGCTCCGTATGTAAGATGCATGCTTTCTTTGAGTTTAAAGGACTGGGGTATTCCGTGAACACTCTATAGAAAATATTTGTTTATTATTAGAAAAGTGCGTTTATTTGCAACGAGTAATTAACAAAAGAAGTATGAATATGAAGAAAATCGTGGGATTTCTTATGGTTGCCTTGTTAGCGTTGATGGCGCTTCCGGCGAACGCTCAGCTTAAATTCGGTATCAAGGGAGGTGTGAATATATCGTCTGTCCATTTCAACTCGGACGTGTTGAAAGCGGATAACGTAACCGGCTTCCAAGTGGGGCCGATGATCGAGACGACTTTGCCGTTGGTGGGTGTCGGGATCGATGCGGCCGTGTTGTATTCGCAAAAAGGTTTGGAGACGACTTCGGTTGGCGGGGTTAAGACTTCGATGAAGACGGATTATATCGATGTTCCGGTCAACTTGAAATGGAAATTCGGCTTACCGATCGTCAAAGCGTATCTGGCAGCCGGTCCGTATATCGGTTTCCGTGTAGGCGGTGATAAATTTTGGGATATCCCGGGTTCCGTAGCGGATCAGGTGAAGGCGAAGAATTTCAGCGCAGGCCTTAACTTCGGTGCCGGCGTGGAGTTGATCAGCCACTTGCAGGTGGGTTTCAATTATGGTCTGGGACTGACTGATAACTATAGCATTGAGAAGGTGAACCTCTCCGACGGTGCCGGAAAGAATCGTGGATGGTCTATCACGGCAGCGATCTTGTTCTAAATAGGTGAAAATAAAATGAGAGAGGCTGGGCTTTAGAAGTCCGGCCTTTTTTGTTATTTTTGGGCTCGTAATGAAACACCTGTTTGAATGAAATATGCGGACGTCATACTTCCCCTTCCTTTGGAGAATAGCTATACCTATCGGATACCCGAAGATCTGGAAAGAGCCGTGACTCCCGGTTGCCGGGTGATCGTGCATTTCGGGAAGAAACGATATTATACGGCCATCGTCATGGAGGTACACGACCGGGAACCGGTATCCGATTTTGAGACGAAGGAGATCTACGCTTTGCTGGATGCCACTCCGGTGCTCCGCCGTCCGCAACTCCGTTTCTGGAAATGGATATCTTCTTATTATATATGTAAGCTGGGCGACGTGTATAAGGCGGCCTTGCCTTCCGGCTTAAAGTTGGAAAGCGAGACGGCGGTTACTTATAATGAGGATTTCGAGGCTACCGCCCCCTTGCGCCCGAACGAGCAAGCGGTACTGGATGCCTTTAGCGGGGTTTTGAAATTGACGATCTCGGAGTTGGAGAAGAAGACCGGTCTCCGAAATGTTGTCCCGATCGTCTCTTCCTTGATGGTGAAAGGGGCGGTCGAGGTGAGCGAGGAGCTAAAGCGAGGATTCGTTCCCAAGACACAGGCGTTTATCCGTTTGGCCGAAGCTTACTGGGATGAGACGAAATTGCAGGCGGTGTTCGAAGAATTGAAAAGGGCGAAGAAGCAAGAGCTTCTGTTGGTCAGCTTCTTGGATTTAAGCCATACCTTGAATCCCGCTTTATCGAAGGAGCTTTCCAAGAAAGAGCTATTGGAACGCAGTGGTTATACCTCTGCGGTATTGGAGGGTCTGCTGAAACGGGGTATCTTGGAGAGTTACGAGAAAGAGGTGGGTCGTTTACAAGTATCCGTCTGCCGCTTGCAAGAGCCGAATCCGCTCAGTCCGGCGCAAGAGAAAGCCTACGGAGAGATCCATGAGGCTTTCAAGACGAAGGAGGTTTGCTTGCTTCATGGCGTGACTTCCAGTGGTAAGACCGAGATATACGTCCGTTTGATCCATGAGGTCTTGCGGCTGGGGCGGCAGGTTTTATATATGTTGCCGGAGATCGCTATCACGACCCAGATCACGGAACGGCTGGCGAAATTATTCGGGGATAAGCTATTGGTCTACCACTCTAAGTTCTCGGACAACGAGCGGGTGGAGGTCTGGAACAAGCTGCTGCATAGCGACGAGCCTATGCTGGTATTGGGGGTCCGTTCTTCCCTCTTCCTTCCGTTTAAGGACTTGGGCTTGATTATCGTGGACGAGGAGCATGAGAATACGTATAAGCAGCAAGACCCGGCACCCCGTTACCATGCCCGTAACGCTGCCATCGTCTTGGCGGGTATGCACGGCGGTAAGACCTTATTGGGTTCCGCCACCCCTTCCATCGACTCTTATTTCAACGCTACGGCGGGGAAATACGGTCTGGTCGAGCTATCCACCCGCTACGGTGATTGCTTGATGCCGGAGATTATTACGGTGGACGTGAAGGAGCTAAAGCGCAAGAAGATTATGAAAGATACCCTTTTCTCCCCCCTGTTGGTGGAGAAGGTGCGGGAGGCTTTATCCCGGGGTGAGCAAGCGATCTTGTTCCAGAACCGCCGGGGATTCGCCCCGATGATCGAGTGTCGGGGGTGCGGGTGGGTGCCTCATTGCGTGAATTGCGACGTTAGCCTTACTTACCACAAGGCGCATAATCAGCTGGTTTGCCATTATTGCGGTTATACTTACCGCTTGCCGCAGGTATGTCCCGAGTGTAAGGGGACGGAGTTCAAGATGCAAGGTTTCGGTACAGAGAAGGTAGAGGAGGAGATCGCTGGGCAATTCCCTGCGGCGAAGGTGGAGCGGCTGGATTTCGATACGGCCCGTACCCGCACGGCTTACGAGCGGATCATCTCGGATTTCGAGAAGGGGAAGACACAAATCTTGATTGGTACCCAGATGTTGTCGAAGGGATTGGATTTCGGGAATGTCAGCGTGGTCGGAATCTTGAGCGCCGATAGCCTGATGAATTTCCCAGACTTCCGGGCGCACGAGCGGGCTTATCAATTGATGGTACAGGTTAGCGGACGTGCCGGACGACGGGATAAGCGGGGTACGGTGATCTTGCAGACTACCCAGCCGGAGCATCCCTTGATCCGTATGGTGCAGCATTTTGCTTATAAGGAAATGGTGAGCTTGCAATTGAGCGAGCGTAGTATGTTCCGTTACCCGCCTTACTACCGTTTGATCGTCTTGATCCTTCGGAGTCGGAATGAGAAGGCTTTGCAGGAAATGTCTGCTTTATACGCCGAGAAACTTCGTGCTCGTTTAGGTGAGCGGGTGTTGGGGCCGGTTACGCCGCCTATCACCCGGGTACAGACGCTTCATATCAAGAAGATCGTCTTGAAGATCGAGATATCCGCCGGGATCGCTCCGCTTCGTGAGATATTGGAGGGGATTCATACGGAGATGCAGGGATATGTGCCGTTTAAGCAGTTGCTGGTTCATTATGATGTAGACCCGGCTTGAGAATTGAAAATGGAGAATTGAAAATTGAAAATTAATGGAAAGGAGCTTAGGGATGAGGGAGGAAAAGATACGGTTGTTGTTTGTGTGTTTGGGGAATATATGTCGCTCTCCGTCAGCGGAGGCGGTAATGAAGAAGTTGGTGAAGGATGCGGGATTGGGAGATCGGATCGAGATCGATTCCGCCGGGATCACCGGGTATCATGAGGGAGACCGGGCGGATTCACGGATGCGGGCGCATGCGGCCCGTAGGGGATATTCGTTGGATTCGATCTCCCGTCCGGTACGTCAGTGGGACTTTCATGACTTCGATTTGATTATCGGCATGGACGACCAAAATATAACGGACTTGAAACGGATGGCTCCCGATCTGGAATCCGTCGCTAAGATACATCAGATGACTGAGTTCTCCCGGAATAAGTTGTACGATCACGTCCCGGATCCTTATTATAGCGGTGCCGAAGGTTTCGAGTTGGTCTTGGATCTATTGGAAGATGCTTGCGCCGGGTTGTTGGAATATTGTAAAGACCATTTGTCTTAAGTTCGGGGCGAAGCCGGATCAGTAAAGAGGTTGTTACGGCTATCGTTCAACTTCTTTTACTAACCATTTGATTTCGTTATCGGTAATACTTTCACTCTCTTCCTTATCATAAATATAAATGAGGTTGATAATCCCTTCGGTATCATTAACGGTATAGGTATAGGTGATGACTCGTGCGCCATGACTTTTTCCTTTGTTTTTACTGCCTATAGCCATACGGATCTTACGGATGCCACAGCCTAAATCAATTCCTGCGGAAGGGTTGCTGCTTAGCTCATTTTGTAACGCTTGAAGGTCTTGTTTTAGCGAATGATATTTCTTTGCCAATCGCTTCAGCTCTTTCAGAAAGTGCTTTTGCGGTATGATTCTATAATTCATCTATGACCTCCTGCAATGTTTTTTGATATGTGCCGTTTTTACGAGACTCTTTTACGTCGATTAAGCCTTGCCGGATTCCGGCAAGCACCTCTTCCTTACTAATATATTCAGTCTCTTCAGTCTGTGCTTCCTTTTGCTGCGCAAGACGGCGGATGGCTTCTACGGCTTTACGCATCAAGGTCTCATCTTCGGCGATGATACTGAGTTGGCGGAATAATTCTGCGTTGAGTTCTAATGCTGTCATATTTTTATCCTTCTTTTGTCTCTGGTTTTCAATGGCAAATATACGAAATAGAATCAGTTAGACAATGCTTCGGTAGTTTATTCTTGTGACTGTCTTTATTCTATTCCCGTCCCGGATCCTTATTATAGCGGCGCCGAAGGCTTCGAGCTGGTCTTGGACTTATCTATCGTAAGGTTGCTAGAATGCCCATTGTAAGATGCTTATAACTGCGATTATAAGAACCTAACAATGGGCATTCTAATAACCTCTTTTTGTGAGAGCGGCGATGACAGCCGCTCTCACTCGTGAAACCTTGCCTATCGGATTATCACTTTCTTCGTTATCTCATTGGATAGGCGGACGATATAGATACCGCTAGCCAAGCCATCTACACGACTGTCTCCGGCGGGAAGCCGTACCGTGCGGACTACGTTTCCGGTGAGGGCGATCACCTGCGCTGTCACGGAGACTGGCGTACGGATCAGCAAGGCTCCGCTCTCGGCACGGATCAAGGTAGCGTTTTCCACTTGCTCGATACCGGTCGTGGTATTTCTCACGATACCGGTGATCGCTACGGTCAGGTTGGCGGAAATATCGGCGATCGTGTACTTGCCGCTTGCGTCGGGGGTGAGGGCGTTTCCGTTCACGGTCACTACGGGGACGGACTGGTCATAGTCTGCGTCCAAGGTGAGGGTGAAGGAGAAGCCGTCGCCTTCGGTTACCGTATGCGCTCCGGCTGCCGGGGTGGTGGAGGCTCCTACCAAGGCAGGGAGGGTTACGGTATAGGTAGCGGGCTGTGGCGTAGGAGGCGTTACGGGAGGAACATAAGGCGTTACGGCAACCGGGGGCGTGGTGAGCGTCGTGGTCGTGGTCGTGCCGCCGTCTCCGGTTACGGTGGCGGTAACTAGGCAACGATACTGGCCTACGGTTCTCGTCCTGTAGGTATTCGAGGCGTTACGCAGCTGCGAGTCGTCCGGGGCGGTAGACCATGTGCCGGCCTGTGCGTTGAAAGTCTCCCATTGATACGTCAAATTCATTTGGGTGCCTTCGGGGGCGGTTATGCCGGCCTTAAGCTCCGCGTAGCCGTCAGTGGATGGTATCGGGGTGCTTGCCGCCGGGTCTACCCGTTCGAGGGTGATGTTGCCGGGGAGTGTCACGGTGGGCACTCGTGCGGTAAGATCCGTGAAATGGCCGTTGTTGGTGACCGCGGTGTTGACAAGGTCGCCGGCATTCTCGCCGGGGGTGAGCGTCAATTCGTTGCCGGGCTCGATCGTGACCGCACCCAGACTGTTCGTGCCGCTCAAGGTGAGGTTGGTCTTCCCGGTACCGTTGATGAGGGTGGCCGCGGAGGTTACCTCGTTGAGCTTTATTGTCATATCGGTATCGGCGGGAGGGGTGAGGGTGAGTTTGTTTATGGTCTTGCCCTTCTCTCCGTTGATCTCTCCGTTGAAGTAGTTGTCGGTACCATCATCTTGTTGGAACTTGTTCTCGTCCGTTATCGTGATCTCGCCGTTGTCTGCCGGGGTGATAGGGGAGGCTTCGAGGTAGACCTGCGTGGTGCCGTTCATCACGTACCCATTGCCTTTCACGCCATCAGGCAGCGGTGTGGCTGTCCAGATGAAGGGGTTCTTCTTGCCGGGCGTGAGGTCGAGGGTAGCGCCGTCTTTCAGTTTCCACGAGATCGGACTATCTATCACGTCGCCTCTGTCGGTGGTGAAGGTGAGCTTGGGCCATGTGGCGGCAAGATCGGCCAGTATCTCATCGGCGGTCATGATGGTGGTGACGATCCGGGTCTCGGTCGGCTGTCCTACCGCCTCTGCCAGCTCGCTCTCTTTCCATTGGGCGGTGAGGGAGAGATCGCCGGTGGAGCCTTTCGCCACGGTCGCTACCGTATTCCCGTCGGTGTCTTTCCAGCCCTCGAAGGAGAGGTAGGTATTGGCGTGTGTCGGCGTGGGGAGGGTGAACTCGTCCGATACTACGGTATATTGGGTGGGGCTGCCTTGCGGGAGGGTGCCGCCATTCGGGTCGTAGGTGATCGTGTAGCGGATAAGCTCGGCCTCGGCGGTAACCGTCGTCGGCTGGGCGGGCATCGTGAAGCTACGCTGTGCGGTGTAGCCCTTGTCGTTCGGTGCCAGGGTCTCTGCGGTCGTAGCGTTGCCGTTGTAGGTGATGGAGCCTACCGTCAGTTGGTAGCCTTCCTGCGGGACGAAGAAGAGGTCTACCTTGGTCCCGTTGTAGACGGTCTGGCCGGAGGATACGGCGGTGTACGTGCCGGCGGCGTTCATGATCATTACGTCCAGCGTCGCTCCCTCGGCGGGTTGCTGGATGGTGAGGAGGTATGGGAAGACCGGGTCGGAAGGTTGCGCCTTCGTGCTCGTCTCCGGGGCTTGCGCCATCGCCGGCTGCGCTAGCAGGGCGAGCGTAGCGGCTAGCAAGGATAGGATATATCTGAATGTTCTCATATTTGTATCTGTTTTAGTGTATATAATATAATGTATGCTCTACAGGACGACCTTGATCGTTGTACCGCCTTGGTGGACGAGATAGATGCCGGAAGGAAGGGCGATCGTCGTCTCGCTGCGCAAGAGCGGCAGGTAGCACTTCAAGGTCCCGCTGACGTGGTATACGGCGACTTTCTCGGCATGGTCGGCGCTAAGGTGCAAACGTCCGTCGGCGGCCCAAGCGCGGAAGCTGTTGTCCGCCGGAGTCTCGGCCAGCTCCGTACCCGTGACGATACCGTCCAAGCGGAGGCTCTTCAGCAGGGCTTGGGTGGCGGCATTGGCCACGACATAGCTCTCGAAGGGCCGCAGGGTAACCCGGTCCTTCAGCTCGAAGCGGCTGCCGTCGTCGCTGAGGACGTATATGTTTCGCATCTCCACATTGTACGAGGCCCGATTGCCCTTGAAGAGGAACACGCCCGTGTTGAGCGGCTCGGCGGGGCTGGTAGGCTCGATGGGGGAGTCGGGGCTGTCCTTGAAAAGGTAGATATTGCCGTAATTGAGGCGCAGCGTGTTTGTCTCCGGGCCTTCGCCGGCGATCAGCACGGGGTTACCTGCGGCGAGTATATGCAGGTTGTCGGGATCCGCCGGCTGCCAAGTCTGGTCGGTGGCATCGGGATATCCGGTACGCACGTAGCAGGGGGTTCCCGCGTCGCTAGCCAATTTGTCGGCGGTATTGGATGCTAGCGTGGTAGCCCGCCATTGGTTGCGGTTGGGGAAGAGGTGGGTGAAGCGGGCCGCTACGAGTCCTAGCACACCGTCATCGGCGAACCGGATCTGCCCGCCGTCCTGCAGCTCGAGATCATTCACCAGTGGAAATACTCCATTTTCTCCTATCTTCCCTACCGTAAGGACACCCTTCTCGGTGACGCGCAGCCATTGGCCCGGCATGCTCGCGTCGAAGGCCGTCTCCTTGTCGATCACGATCCAGACGGGCGGGACTTCGCGCAATCCCGTGTAGCTTGTCAGCCCGTCGGGATGGGCGGCGGGGAAGGTGCTGAGGTAGGTTTGCCCCGGGTCGTCGGAGCGGTAGCCTTCCTGTTTCAAGCCCGTCGACTGATTCTCTAGGTAGAAGGAGAGCGGGTAGTTCGTGGCTATGCTCTTCATGCCTGTAAGATTGAAGGTCAGACCATTCGGATTCTCCGTCGGTTCCGCCGGTTTGAGGTAGATGTAGCCAGACGGAGATTCCGGCCATGTGAGTTGGACAAGGCCCTTCACGGTGCCGCCGCCTTCGGGGTGGATGGCCTGCTCGGCGGCTGTCAGCGCCAAGGTGTTATCCGGGTCGGCGGGCGTCGGGATGAGGCAGGTGGCTCCCGTCTCTACCCGGAGCGCGTGGGTTCCGGACAGGCGGGGGCTGTGGGTGTTGTTTTGGAGCCTCACCGTCCCGCTCGCTACCGTGAGGGCCGTGCCCGTCGGGGGCTGGAAATCTACCTTGTCCAGCGTAAGCGTAGCCTCGCCCTCGGCATGGATGGTGGCGGGGATGTTGATGTAGGATGAGCTGCCGTTTGTCGTCACCGTCCCGTCGAACATCTTCTCGTCGCAGTACCATCCGTCCGCGGGGTCGAAGAAGAGGTCGATGCCGGTGCGGGTGCTGCCGTAGCCGTAGTCCTTGGAAAGGTCGAGCGGCTGCGGGGTGGGGCGGGTGGCGGTGGCGCCGGAGTATCGGCAGTATGCCCCGTCTGTCCGGAAGAAGGGGTAGTCTCCGTCTTTATAGGAAGACCCGCTGTAACGCCTGCCGGCATATAGCCGCTCGCCGTCGAGGGAGGCGGTATACCGCGTATCGGCCGCGGCGAGGAAGGCGTAACCCCAGCAGGTCCCGTCGGTCGCGAAGGTGGCCGCCGGCTCGTCGTCGCCTGCCGGGGTGACGGACAGCGTCCGGCCATCGGTCGGGGCGGTATCGAAATCCAGTTCGATAAAGCCGCTTACATAGGTGCAGAGCGCGTTCGCTTGCAGGTGGATCCGTGCGTTATCCCCGAACGTGATCGCGTCCGGCGAGGTATTGTCGTTTTTAAAGGCTGAGCCACCTGTTTTACTGATGACATGTATCTCTCCGTCCAGATGCATCCGGGCATTCTGGAAGTTGGAGATGGCGCCGATGCTGAGCGGCGCTTGGGCATAGACCGTGAGCGTACCCGTGCCCGCGGGAGATCCGTTTAGGATACCTTGGCTTATCTCCTGCGCATCGGCTACGGTCAGGGTGAGCGTGCCTAAGTTATAGATGAGGTCGCTCATGATCTCGATCCGGTTCTCCCCCTCGATCCGGAGGGTCGGTTCCGCGCCGGCCTTGATATAGAAGAGCTGGTTGAAACTTGAGGTTATGACGGCGTCTTTCAGCGTCAGCGCCGGTGGGTTGCCGCTGTCGGGATCGGCGGAGGTGAGTACGCTGTCGGAATCGGTGGAGGGGTGTATGACGAACTGCCGGCCTACCTCGGGCATCGTGCCGGTGATGGTACCGTTGAAGGGGGTGCCGGTGGTCGGGGCCTGCGTGTCGGATGCCCCTACTTTGTACACCCACGTGCCGTTTAGGTACGCGAGGTTGATGTACCAGTTATTGTTCAGGGTGCCCGGCAGGGTGGCAAGGTCGAGTGCCCCGGGAGGTTCCGCTTGCGCGCGGGCCGCTGTCGGGAGGGTGGCGATCAGTGTCGCGACACTGATCAGCAAGGCGAATATTCGCCTTGCCGGTAGGTGGATGTCATGTAATGATGTTCTCATGTTCTATGTGTATAATAGGGTTTATAAATCGGTTGTTTTTTCCGGCAGGTCCGGTAGCCCCTGTCCGGCAGGCTTGGCAGCCGTTGTCCTCGATGCTTGGCAGCCGTTGTCCGGACATGCCGGACAACGTTGTCCTCAGATCTCGTCCGGACTCTCGCTGTCGCCCCCACCGCCTTCTCCTACGATAAGGATGATGGGGAAGGTGTAGGTGCGGGGCTCTTTTACGTTACGGCTTCCGCTGTATTGCGTGGTGAGGCTCACGGTGTACTGCCCGTCGGCCAGCGTCGGCATCTGCACGATCACCTGCGAGGGCGAGTTGGCGATCACCACGGGTGCCTTCATCGGCGCGGCCCCTTCGGTGGTGGGGGTGAGGTAGACACCGATGGAGGGATCATCACCCTGTATCTTCAGGTTCACGCCACCCAGCACGAGGGCTCCGCCGGAGCTGAGCTGCCCGTTGATGGCCTTGGAGGTGGAGTCGGTCACGGTATTGATCACCGGACCTACGGCCGCCACGCCGTTCACCACCACCTTCACCAGCTTGAGGGTCTCGCGCAAGAGCTTGCCCATGGTGTAGGTGATGCCGAGGGCGTGCTTCCCGGGTTCGAACTGCGCCTTCTCGCCCTCGAAGGCCCCCTGCACGTTGACGAGGTATTGGCCCACGCCGTCCACCACGCTCTTGCCCTCGGCGATGGCCTGCACCTTATGGCTGTCGGCCATGTCGAGGATGTTGAGGATCGTGCCGTGTTGGTACTCGGTACGCGCGGCCACGATGCGGGCGGCGATGTCCGTGTTATACAATGTCCCGGTGATGTGCGGCTTGGCGGTGTAGTCGCCCTTGCGCTCGGTGAGCAGGTTATCGTACAAGTCTGTGTTGAGAATGATTTGTTCTGCCATGGTATTCCTTTATTAAGTGATTACTGCCAGCAAAGAACGGGGTTCGGGGTAAGAATGAGAGGACAAATCCGGGAAAAAAGAGGACAGATCTCGGAAAAATGCTCATTATTGCGCCTGCCGCCGGTATTGGGCGGGGGTGACTCCCAGTATTTTCTGGAAGATACGCGAGAAGGTGCGGGAGCTGGTGAAGCCCGCGCCGACAGCGATCTCTTCCATGCTCCGGCTGTCGCCCGGCATCAACAGCTCGGTACGGGCGTGGTTCACCCGGTAGCGGTCGATGTATTCCTTGAGCGTGATGTTCAGCTTGTCCTTGATGGAGGTGGAGAGATACTTCTCGTTGGTACCGAGGGCACGTACTAGGTCTTGCCGGCTGAAATTCGGGTTGAGGAAGGGTGAGGAGCTGGCCATATAGTTTTGCGCTTGCTGGAACAACTCGTCCTCCTCGATTTCCAGCAACCCGCCGATAAGATCCTCTAGGTCCATCCGGTTGGGATCGGTATCGGCGTCGGCTTGCGGGGCGAGGTTGAGCCGTAGGTATAGTTGGTCGTACGTGTAATGGTAGTTGGCGTAGTGGATCGATACCGAGGCGTAGAAGAGGGCGAACACGAAGTTGACCGCCGTGTTATAGTAATTATTCGGGAAGAAACAGAGGCTCACGGCGGCGATGCCGATACCCAGCGCCCATAGGAAGGCACGGGTTACCCAGCGCAATTCCAGTCGCTCGGGTGATTGGGGTATCTGTTTCAGGTTACCTAGATAGATCGCCCGCTCCCGGAAGAAAAAATGCGTATAGCCCCCTAGCTGGACAAGGTATACGAGGCACGTGAGCGTACGTATCAGCAGGGGCGGGTTCCCAATATTATCCCACCATACGTCGAAACGATACGTATGGACATCCTCCCGGAAGAGACAAGCGATCGTGTAGGCTACGGTAAGCGCGATCGTAGGCATGGCGTGGAGGAGGATATTCCTCCGGGTCACGTTCTTTCCCCTGAATAAGAGGGTGAGCAGGAACGTGAACAGCAACGCTTGCGAGGCGCTGATTAGCAGGATGGGGAAGTAGAACAACTCCATGATGGTTCGCTCGTCCGTGCCGGAAGACAAGATGAAGATATGCCCTATGCCTACCAATGCCGAGGCCAAGGCGAGATACTTGCAGGCCGTCCGGTACTTGGGGATCGTGCTTTCCCGCAAGGTCTTCAGCGACAACAGCAGTCCGCTGACCAGAAGGCAGGTAAAGGCTACGATCCCTGTCGAGGCTAAGTAGAGTAGGTGGTCGTTCATGTTGGTTCGCTATTGTTTTTTCAAGTCCGGATAGCTGATTCGGGTATGGAACATGGTTTTCAGTTTGTCTACGAATACGCTCTTTATGGTCTCCACGTCCTTGAAGGTCAGGGGAGCGCTCTTTAGCAAGCCGTCGGCGATCTGCCCGTCGATGATCTTGTTCACCAAGGCGCTGATACTCTCTTCGGTATGTTCCTTCAAGCTGCGGGAGGCGGCTTCCACGGAATCGGCCATCATCAGTACGGCGGTCTCCTTCGAGAAGGGATTCGGGCCGGGGTAGGTGAATAGCTCGTCGTTAATCGGCTTGTCCGGGTATTGGTTCTTGAAAGAGTTGTAAAAATACTTCGCCTTGCCACGTCCGTGGTGCGTACGGATGAAGCTGATAACCGCCTTGGGTAACAGGGCCTTCTCGGCGATCTTCACGCCCTCGGTGACGTGGCTGATGATGATCTGCGCGCTTTGGTCGAACGATAACTGGTTATGCGGGTTCACGCTCGATTGGTTCTCGGTGAAGAAGACGGGGTTGCTCATCTTCCCGATGTCGTGATAAAGGGCGCCGGTACGTACCAGTTGGGCGTTGGCGCCGATCTTGGCGGCCGCCTCGGAAGCGAGGATGGATACCTGCAAGGAGTGCTGGAACGTGCCCGGGCAAGTCTCGCTAAGCTTCTTCAAGATCGGGTTGTTGATGTTGGACAGTTCCACCAGCGTGATGCTGGACACGTATCCGAACGTCTTCTCCAACATATATACCAATACGTAGGTGAACATCAGCAGGATGAAGTTGATACCGAAATAAAGCATCATCATCCAGTTGATCTTGTTTAAGTTCGCCTCTTGATACAACGTGAGACTGAGGTAGCAGGCGGCGTAGGAGATGAAGATGAAGACGGCGCAACGGATCAGTTGCGAACGTTCGCTCAACTCCTTCAAGCTGAACGTCACTACCATACCCGCCACGATTTGCAACAACAGGAACTCATGCGGGAAAGGTACCATCAACGAGCAGATCAGCACGATGATAAGGTGCGTGAAAAGCGCCGTCCGGGAATCGAAGAAGGTACGTACTACGATCGGTACGATGGCGAACGGCAATATATATACGTTGAATAATGCGTAGGTAACACATAGTTCCGTAAGGATGCAACTCACGAATATGCAGAGGATCAAGAATAGTACGTTCTTCCGGTTATGGAATATCTTCAAGCGGAAAGACCATAGGTAGAGCCAGAAACAGAACATTAGCCCGAAGACGAGCACGAATTGTCCGGCCAATATGATGCCTTGCGTCTGCGTGCCCCCCGTCTTGGCCTCGTGTATGGCCTTTAGGGAACGGAGCACGTTGTAGGTATGGTTGTCGATGATCTCGCCCCGGTCTACGATACGCTCTCCGGCTTGTACCATACCGTTAGCGATAGATACGCTCTGTAGCATATCCTCCTTGATCTTGTCGGACATGTCGGCGGCATAGGATATGTTCTCGGTGAGGTAGTTATTGATGTCACACGATTGCAGGATCGATTTGTCCAGCCGCGGCGGGCAGTTGTTGATAATGAACTCGTAGGCGGTGCGCACGGTGAAGAAGTCGCTCACGTAGCGAGGCTGTGCGACGGCGTTCTCCAAGAGGTTGACACGGGAGTATTCCTCTTTCCGTAGCTCGTCCAGATCCTGCGACGAGATGATACCGTTCTTGTATAAGTTGATCAGGCTGCTCTCTATATACTGCATGTAAGCGGGGGATACTTTGCTTCGCAAGTTATTGCCGTTATTGTAGTTGGCACGCAGTTTCTCGACCTCTTGCTTCTGGATGTCGGGGTTCATGCGGTAATAAGGCTCGAACTTACGGAGTACGCTGTCTTTCTCCGCTTTTACCTCGTCGTCGGTCTTGTAGATCGGGAAATCGCTCGGGGCGGTGAGTAATCCATATCTCCAAGGCTTGCCCTCATAGAACTGATAACGGAATTTTCCCTCCCGAGGGAAGAAGTAGGCGATAAGTAATGCGGTCACCACGAAGTAGACCACGGTCGGTATATTGTAATTCTTCTGTTTCATATAGATTCCTTTTTGCGTCCGAAATATACGTAAAAAACTTCACTAAGCGGAAAAAAAGGCGTACTTTTGCCGCATTATTATAGAATGTAAGTATTATGACTCAAAGAAAAGTAAGAGTACGCTTCGCACCTAGTCCTACGGGGGCGCTGCATATCGGAGGTGTCCGCACGGCTTTATACAACTATTTATTCGCTAAACAGAATGGCGGTGATATGATTCTCCGTATCGAGGATACGGATTCCCAACGCTTCGTTCCCGGGGCGGAAGACTATATCATCGAGGCCTTGACTTGGCTGGGTATCAAGTTCGACGAGGGCGTGAGCTTCGGCGGCAACTACGGTCCGTATCGCCAGAGCGAGCGTCGTGAGATCTACAAGAAGTATGTCGATCAATTGCTGAACGATGGCCATGCTTATATAGCGTTCGATACGCCTGCCGAGTTGGAGGAGAAACGGAAGGAGATCGCCAATTTCCAATACGACGCCTCTACCCGTTCGCAAATGCGCAACTCGTTGACGCTTTCTCAGGAAGAGGTTCAGAGCCTGATCGAGTCAGGTCATCAGTACGTAGTTCGTGCCAAGATCGAGCCGAATGAGGATATCCACGTGAACGACTTGATCCGTGGCGAGGTCGTTATCAACTCCTCTATCTTGGATGATAAGGTATTATATAAATCGGCCGACCAATTGCCTACTTACCACTTGGCGAATATCGTTGACGACCATTTGATGGAGGTTACCCATGTGATCCGTGGTGAGGAGTGGTTGCCGAGCGCACCGCTTCACGTATTATTATATCGTTTCTTCGGTTGGGAAGATACGATGCCTAGTTTCGCCCATCTGTCGTTGCTGTTGAAACCGGAAGGTAACGGTAAGTTGAGCAAGCGTGACGGCGATCGTCTGGGCTTCCCTGTATTCCCCTTGGAATGGCACGATCCGAAGACGGGTGATGTTTCATCGGGCTATCGTGAGAGTGGCTACTTCCCCGAGGCTGTCGTAAACTTCCTCGCTTTGCTGGGCTGGAACCCGGGTAACGATCAGGAGGTGATGAGCATGGATGATTTGATCCGTTTGTTCGACCTGTCTCGTTGCAGCAAGAGCGGCGCTAAGTTCGATTATGAGAAAGGCAGATGGTTTAACCACCACTATTTGCTGGAGAAGAGTAATGCGGAGATCGCCGACCTATTCTTGCCGATCGTGGAAAGCCATGGTATCCAGACTACCCATGCTTATGTAGAGAAAGTGGTCGGCATGATGAAAGGCCGTGTCAATTTCGTGAGTGAGTTATGGGATCTTTGCTCTTTCTTCTTTATCGCCCCGACGGAGTACGATGAGAAGACTCGCAAGAAACGCTGGAAGGAAGATTCGGCTGTTCAATTGGGTGAGTTTATCGAGCAATTGCGTGCCCGTGAGCCGTTCGACGTAGAAGGTACCGAGAACGAGTGCAAGGCTTGGATCGAGAGCAAGGGATATCATTTGGGGAATATCATGAACGCCGCCCGTCTGGCCTTGGTTGGCGAGGGCAAGGGCCCCGGCATCTTTGATATTACCGAGGCTTTAGGTAAAGAGGAGTCTATCCGCCGTATCCAACGGGCTATCGAGATATTAAAATAATCATGTACAGTTTAGCAATACATCTCTACGCTTTTGTAGTCGCTTTGATCTCGCCTTTCCATAAAAAGGCGAGACTGATGCGATTCGGGCAATGGAAAACAAATTCCATACTTCGTGAGAAAATCGACCGGAACGCTAAATACATCTGGTTCCATGCCTCCTCGCTGGGCGAGTTCGAGCAAGGGCGTCCTATGATCGAGAAGATCAAGGCGGAACATCCGGAGTATAAGGTGCTGCTGACTTTCTTTTCTCCATCTGGCTATGAGGTACGGAAGAATTACAAGGGAGCGGACGTGATCTGCTACCTTCCTTTTGATACGCCTTTCCGGGTGAAGAAGTTCCTGAATCTGGCGAATCCGGCGATCGCCATATTTATCAAGTACGAGTTTTGGGGGAACTATTTGCGTGAGTTGCGGAAGCGGGGAATACCGGTTTATATCATTTCCGCTATATTCCGCCCCGACCAGCTATTTTTCCAATGGTTCGGAAAGCCGTACCGGAAGATGCTATCTTATTTTAATCATCTTTTTGTTCAGGACGAGCGTTCGATGAAACTCTTGAACGAGTTCGGCATCACGAATGTGACGGTGACCGGCGATACCCGTTTTGATCGGGTGTTGGATGTCCGTAAGCAAGCTCGTGAGCTTCCGTTTATCGAACGTTTCTTGGAAAGCAAGGAAGGTAAGAGGCCGATCGTGATGGTGGCCGGCAGTTCATGGCCTCAAGACGAGGCGATCTTTATCCCTTATTTCCATGAGCATCCGGAGATGAAGTTGATTATCGCCCCGCATGAGATTCACCGGGAACATCTCCTTTCTATCGAGGCGATGCTAAAACGTCCGTCCGTCCGTCTATCGGAGGCGCATGAGGATGATCTGGCCGATAAGGATTGCTTGATCATCGACAGTTTCGGACTCTTATCTTCCATTTATCGCTATGGACAGATCGCTTATATCGGTGGTGGTTTCGGAGCGGGTATCCACAACACGTTGGAAGCCGCCGTTTATGGGATGCCGGTCTTATTCGGTCCGAGATACCATAAGTTTAAGGAGGCGAAGGATCTGATCGCCGTAGGTGGTGGTTTCTCCATCACAGACGATTCCTCTTTCCGAACGAAGATGGACGAGTTATTGACCGACCCGACAGCCTTGGAAACCTCCGGGCAAGCTGCCGGTGATTTTGTGAAAAACAGTGTAGGAGCGACGGATCAAATCTTGCGACAAATCCATATCCGTTAATAGATAAAGCCGGGTTTGCTATTCGAGTGATTGTATGCCCAGATTCTTTTGATATAGCAATGGAATACGGATGAGATAGATGTACGGATTGGTAATTGAACGATTTGCGTTGTCTATCTCATCCGTGTTTTATTTTAATCCTCTTCAGCGAACATCGGGTCCCAAGCGGGAAGGCGAGTCGGTGTTTGTTTCAAGATCTCTTTTACTTGATCCGTGATGTACTTCTTGTTGACTACCAGACGGAACATATACTCATTAAACCATTGGTCTGTCATGATGAGGTGGCCGGCGTTCGCTCCGGGGCCCCAACTATTCTCAACCATCCATTTCTTCGGCTTTCCATTCGCGTCGAGGTCAACAGCCATCAAGGTCATGGCGTGTGAGGAACCGCTGGCGAATGTCTGGATACGTTGTTTCTTATCCATGCCGAAAGTCGTACCCATCAGTGAACCGTAATCGTAGAAGTTTACATCCAGAATACCTCTGTCACGATCGAAGAACTTGCCCACGTCGCAAGAGAAATACATCATGGTGCTGTCCTTGATGGAAGCGATAGCCATTTGTTTGATATCCTCGATCGGAAGGTTTACGTAAGTCCAGTTCTTTCCATCGTAAGCGTGGCGGTCGTAATCGATCTCATACAACTTATAATAATCGCGGCTCGGATCGTTCATCAACATGACATAGTTGTTTTTCAAATCGTCCCCGATATATTCTTGGAAGAAGGACTGAGGCGTATATTCCTTCGTCTCTACCGGATTCCCTTTAGCGTCTTTGCGAGTCCACGTGAATTTCGTAGGCGGCTCTCCCAAGTTCAATACGAGCATACGGTAAATCGTACCTAGCATCTCGGTCTTCTTTTTCTCCAGATCCGCTACGGTCGTGCCTTTGGTCGTAGACAGGTCACGAAGTTGCAAGCCGTATTCTTTCAGCTTTAATCCGATCAGGTTGCTCATGCGTCCGGTACTGTTGCTACTGTTGGTCTCTACCATGACCTCGGCGGGAACCACGCCATACTTGGTCAAGATATCGGAGACACCCGTGAACTGCCCTCCGTCTCCGATCGGGTTCTTGAACAGCCATTCCACCATCTTGTCGTCCATCGGTTTCAGACGAGTATCGATGATGCCCTGTAAGAAAAGGTTCGCTTTCTCCAATTGATCCCAGAAGAAAGAATAATTCTGGGAGAATTGAAAGTCTCCCATGTCATATTTGGCGATGGCCTGCGCACGGAACACGTTCAATCCCGTGAAAAGCCAGCAACGGCCCGAGGAACGTTGGTTGGAGATCCCTTTGCTCTCTACCTTATTGGAGAAGTAAGTATCCAAATTGTTCTTGCTCTCCCCATTAACGGCAAGCTTGTTGATGTCGTTATTGGTGATCGCGTTACGGATCGCCTTATCGGTCGGCGTTCCTTGATAAGACTGTTTGATTTGCTGCAACATCGTGGGTGAGATGCCTCCACCACTTTGTTGTCCGTGAGCCGATAGCGTGATGCCTAAAGCCAAGGCCGCTATCCATAAATTCTTTTGCTTCATGATATTTTAGTTGATTAATAAATTGTGTTATTTCTTTTTAGGCCATACCAGACCGTCTTGCCGGATATTCCATACCGTACCGTCTGGTGCGGGTAGTGATATCTCATACATGGAAGGTGTCGTATGTATTTCCAGTTGATTGGCGATCTCTTGCGGGCATAGCTCGTTTGCCTTCAAGTCGTTGATGTTATCGGCATAATGTCCGAAGGTCGCGGCGAACTCATTCTGACGGTAATATAAATTACGCAAGATCCATTTCGTCTCCTCCGAAGGATGTTTTACGAAAGGAGTCTCACCTTCTCCCGCAATCTTATCCGATATTTGAACATAACCCCAGTATTCGGGCATATGGATATTGATTACCCCGGTAGGCGCCCATACCCAGTTGTACTCGCGAATCTTATCCTCTCCTTGGATAGGGACTTTCACGTATTTACCGTCTTTCAGGTCCGTTGTCCATTCCACACGAGAGAAGTTCACACGGATCTGCTCGCCGATTTCCGGCTTTTCTTTTCCTCTGTCCATTTGGAATACGGAAGTCCAAGGAATGAATACCTCTACGCTCCATGATTTATCCGTGTCTTTCGGGTTATTCAGCGTACCGTCCACATAAACAGCGGATTTCATTCCGGTAAACTCCCAGTTATTCAATACTTGCGGATTATCCCGATAGGGGCGGGTTAAGAACAAGTCCCATTCCGTACCCAAGGCGTTCACCTCGTACTCCAGATAATTATGGGTGTCGTTCGTAGGATTCAGGAAGATCTCGAAGTCGTTGTCGTGGAAGATCACGGCGTCGTGTTCCGTGATGGTCGCCCATACGTGCGGCTCCTCCATAAGGACGGCGAAGTACATTCCGTTATCATCGTAAGTCATCTTGGCCCGGGTCTGGAAGTGAGGGGCTGGGCGTTTGTCGCCTTCGATATCTACGAAGTCGCTGGTCCAAGGTATCGCGTCCCATTCCCCGGGAGAAAGCTTTCCGTCGATCTTGATAGGAGCGGGGGCCTTGTAGCAAACATACGTCGGCGGATTGAACGGTGGTTGCGGCATATACGTGATGTCTGGCTTTTGCGTACTGGGTTTCTGTGCGCAAGAAAGCAATAGGAGTGCCGCCAATGGCGCTGTCGTTAAAATCGTTTTTCTCATGTGCGTTTATTTTTAGATCGTTTGATAAATAGATTCTTATTGAAGTAAGTCCATCGCCGCGTCCAACCATGTATTTATATCGTCCGGATAATGTTGATCGGCGGTATAAGTATCGCTGCGTTTGTGCCCGAGTCTTACGATCACGGCGTTCTTTTCCGGGAGCGTGAAGACGTATTGCCCCAAGATTCCTCTCATATAAGGGATCTTCATCCCTTTGTAATCGAGAATCCAGTATTGGAATCCGTAACAATGGTTGGGTTTGCCGAGATCCTTATAGACAAGACGGGTATCGGGGCTTGTCGCTTCCGCCAGATAAGCGGGAGAGATCAATTGCCGGTCATCCCATTGACCGTTGTTGAGTAATAATTGTCCGAAGCGGGCGAAATCACGGGCGTTACTGTTGAAACAGCAATAGGCTTTTTCCATGCCGTCCTTCCGGTCGAGGCTCCAAAGGGCGCTTTCCTCGGCGTGCATCGGAGTCCATAGTTTGCGGGATACATAATCGCTGAGTTTCTCCCCGGTAGCCTTCTCCACGATAAAGCCCAGCAGTTGTGTCACGCCGCTTTGGTAGATAAAGTTTACGCCGGGCTCGTCGATCTCTTTCATCCCGAAGGCGATTTCCTGTAGGTCATCGCCATAATACAACTGGGTGGTAGGAGAGAAAGGAGAGCTGTAAGCCTCGTCGAAATCCACGCCGGCGCTCATGGTCAGCAAATGGCGAAGCGTTAGGGCCTTTCCGTCGTATCCCTTGAATTCCGGGAAAAAGTCGCTTACCGGTTGATCGACATTGCGGATAAATCCATCGTCGATAGCACAGCCGATCGCTAACGAGACGATGCTTTTCGCCATCGAGAAGGAATTGCTATGCGATTCCGGGGAATAATCTTCCCAATATTGCTCGAATAGCAGTCGATTGTCTTGGATGATTACATAGGCAACCGTACCCAGCTCCTCAAACCGGGGAAGATAACGCTCTGGAATACTTTTCGTATTGTAAGCTTCCGATAGTTCCCAAGGGCGGGGCGAACCTGCTTTTACGACCCGGTTCTCGAAAATCGGATATTGATCGATCTTGGGTAACAAATGGATAAGGGCCCTACGTAGATAATAATTGGAGGGTAACGCCAGATATCCGCCTATTCCCAGCATAAAAATAAACACTATCCATCCCACTCTTCGGGACAAATAGTGTTTATTGGCTGGAACCCTATTATTTGAATCATTTTTCATGTAACCCTTTGGTTGTTACTTTACAGATACAAATATATGGTTTATAATTCAAATAATCAAATACATGCTATTATTCTTTATACCAAGAAGAATACATATGATAGTTCTTGGCTATCTTTTGGTTGATCTCCTTCGCTTGCTCGGGATCTACCTTCTTGACGAACTTAGCGGGAACTCCGGCGTAGATGCTGCCCGGCTCGACGATCGTCTTGCTTAATACTACGGAACCTGCGGCGATGATCGCTCCCTCGCCTACTACGGCGTGATCCAATACCACGGAGCCCATTCCGATCAAGGCGCCATTGCAAATCTTCGCCCCGTGGATCGTTACGTTATGGCCGATGGATACATCATCGCCGATCTCGATCGTCGATTTCTCATATAAGGTGTGAAGGACGGAACCATCCTGTACGTTTACGCCGTTGCCGATGCGAATCGAGTTCACGTCGCCGCGAAGCACGGTGCCAAACCAGATACTGCAACCTTCACCGATCTCTACGTCACCTATAATCGTGGCGTTGTCTGCTAAAAAAGTGTCTTTACCGATCTTCGGGGTAAAGCCACGAACGGATTTAATTAATGCCATTTTTAGTTGTTTAAATTTCTGTTGTTTTCTCTTTCAGCCAAGCTTTCTCCTCCTCGTTCAAGAACGGGCTGATCTTGTCGTAGACCATTTGGTGGTACTTGTTCAGCCAAGCGTGCTCACGGACAGAGAGCATGGGGATGATAATCAAGCTCGTGTCGATGAAACAAAGCGTCAGCGTATCGAATCCTAGGAATTTCCCGAATTCCGTTTCGCTGTCCTCACGTACCAAGATCATGTTCTCCGTACGGATACCGTATTCGCCGGTACGATACATGGCCGGCTCGTCGCTGATCACCATTCCGGGCTTCAAGGTCACCGGGTTCTCCTCCATGCGGATGCTTTGGGGGCCTTCGTGTACGTTTAGGCAATGGCCGATACCGTGACCGGTTCCGTGCAAGTAATTAATGCCGGAATCCCATAGCGCCTTACGGGCAAGGATATCGATCTGAGAGCCTCGTGTTCCAGCGGGAAACTTGCTTTTCGCCAAGCTGATCGTACCTTTCAATACACGGGTGAAATCCTTTTTCATCTGCTCCGTCGGCTCTCCAAGGGCGATCGTGCGGGTGATATCCGTCGTACCGTCCAGATATTGCGCACCGGAATCGATCAAAAGCAATCCCTCCGGTTTCAAGGTCGCGTCCGTCTCCGGCGTAGCGGAATAATGAACGATCGCTCCATGCTCGGCGTAACCGCAGATCGTGCCGAAGCTATCCATGATGTATTGCGGTTGTTCCGCACGTAAGGCTGTCAGCTTCTCGGCGGCGCTGATCTCTGTAACTTGGGCTCCTTCCGCCATTTTTTTCTCCAGCCAGATATAGAATTTTGTCAAGGCGACGCCATCTTTTACCACGGCGTTTTGGAATCCCTTGATCTCGGTCTCGTTCTTGATGCTCTTCAAGTGATTGGCGGGGGAGATCCCTTCCACGATCGTACAGCTTCCCGGGATCGCATCGTATAAGGAGACGTTCGTCTTGTTCATATCCACGAATACCCGGCTGTTTTCCGGTAGGCGGGACAGATACCTCTGGATCATGGAGTATTCGGCCAGCGTAACCCCTTCTTTCTTCAAATGCTCGGTGATCTCGGCGGTCAGCTTCTCCGGCTTGATGAAAAGCACGCTCTCGTCCTCCGATACGAAGGCGTAGCTGACTACGACCGGGTTATAGGTCACGTCCGTACCCCGGATATTGAATGTCCACGCGATCTCGTCCAAGGCGGCGAGGATCAAGCAATCGGCGCCCTCGCTCCGCAACTGGTTATTGATTAGGTCTAGTTTCTCGTGCACGGAGGCTCCGCTTAATGCTTCCGGCATCTCGAATATCGGGTTTCCGGGAACGGCGGGACGGTCCTTCCAGATACCCTCGATCAGGTCGGCCGAGGTATCCAGCTTGATTTCTTTACGGCTTAGTTTATTTGCCAAGGCACTCGCTTCGGCGGCGCTATAGGTTTGCCCGTCCAGCCCTACGGCCTGTCCGGCGTGTAACTCATGCAAGAGGAATTCCGTGATAGACGGTGTCTCCGGAAGCGCCAACTTATAGAGTTCGATACCGGAACCTTCCAGTTGGCTGGCCGCTTGCAGGAAATACCGGGAATCGGTCCATAAGCCCGCCTTGTCCGCGGTGACCACGATCGTTCCCGCCGAGCCGGTGAAGCCGGATATCCATTCTCTCGATTTCCAGCGATCGGCCGGATACTCGCTTAGATGCGGGTCGGAACTGGGTATGATATAAGCGTCAACCTTCTGTTGTCTCATAGCCTCCCGTAGGGCGGCGATACGTTCAGGAATGTTTGTTTTCATCGCATTTTATTTTAGTCAACATTAATACTCGCAAAGTTAATGAATTATTTTGGATTTGTCTCGCCGGAAACCGGCTCTTCTACCTTATAATATAGATGGGAAGTACCTAGCTTTTCCCACCGCAGTTTCCTTTCCTCTACCAGCCGCCGCAAGTCGAGGGAAGCCTTACTTCTGGAGCATCCGCAGAGCGACATATACTTCTTCTGGTGGATAAAAGGGTTCGTCTCCAGATAACGGAATACCTCTTGCTCGCATTCCTTGGCGGAGGGATACGCAGGATCGCTAACCGTGTACTCGTCACGAAACACCGGCATGGTCTTCAGCCGGTCTCTTAGTTCCTTGGACGATCTGAACTTCACGTCCTTGAAATGGATGGATTCCGCCCGGATCTCATTCTTTTCCATCACGGGCCGGCTTTTCAGTGAGACGCTGAAAGTACCGATCCCCTCTAGCTCCACGTTATAACCGAACATGAGGAAGTCCACCATCATGTCTTGGAAAAGCTGCAAGATCCCTTTCATATCCGCGGGCGAGAAAGAAGACCGGGACTTCGCTCTATTGATGAACTCATCCGTATGTATCGTCCCGCAAGAGACCAAACGAGGATGTAGGGGTAATGACTTCCCGGATTCCTCTGGATTCGGGTTGGGGTTTCTGACTAGCTTGTAATTTGCTGACATCTGTGCTGTGTTTAAATGGTTATAGATCTTTTGTCTGATTCTTCTGGATCGCTTACCCGTTTCTATAGGCGAGCTTAGCGGTTTCTTCAAGAAGGATTCATCTTCCAACAGCCGTTGCATGATCATGCACCAACTGTTGGACGATCATCTACCATCTGTTGGATGATTGTCCAACGGATGGTAGATGATGAATACTTCAGCTTCAAAGGTACAACATATAAAGGAGAAAAGGGTTAGGATTTCAGATAAAAGAGCTAAAGGTTATGATAAACGTGTATGGGCTCACAACCTTGTGAACCGATCCCTTTAAATCAAGTTAAAGATAAGGCACCCAATAGATATCAAGGAATAATTTGCTAGCTTTGTAGAAACAAATAAGAAGTGCCATGAGGAATCTGCTTTATCTTTTTGTCTTTGCGGCTCTGCTTCTCGGCTTGAGCGCATGTTCTTCTTATTATTATTCGATGTTGAACTCGAATGACCCCGTCGGGGAGAAGAATGAGAGAGGTGATTTTGTGCAGGAAAACGATACGGTACGTATCTCTTATCGTTTCTGGGGAGAGAACGCCCCGGTTACTATTACCATTTATAATAAATTGAATGAACCCTTGTATGTGGATTGGGGGCGGTCGGCGCTGATTATCGATGACGTGGCTACCACCTACGACCCGAAAGTGGCCTCGGTGAGAGGCGAGAGCTCTAGCGTGGCATCCGGTAGCTCCTTTCATTGGAGCGATAGGAGCAGCAGCGGGTGGAGCTACTCGGAAGGTTCCTTCTCCGGTGATGTGAGTTTGCCAAAGGGCGTTGAGTTTATCCCGCCGCATTCCAAATTAGTCAATACGCCTTTGCAATTAGCCAACTTCCCGTTTAACGAGATCCCGAAAGAAGAGTATGTAAAGGAACAAATGACAACGAAAGCAAACACAACCGTAAATATCCGAGTGAAGGATTTTACAGAAGAAGATTCTCCGCTGAGATTCCGTAGCTACCTGACGTTGTTCGCCGGAGGGACTAATGGGAAGCCCTTGAAGCATTCCTCTTTTGAGCGGAACTTCTATCTGGCGAAATTGATCAAGGTCGGCGACGTGGCTCCCCAGTATTTCGATGAGGGACAGCAGCAATCCGGCGATTTCTTTTACGTGAAAGAGACTCATGGGGCTACGGCAGGCCTTGTCGTAGGAGCGATAGCGGTTACCGCCGCAGGGGTGGCGATAGAAGCTACGCTGGGTCCCGTGAACTATTAATATATTCATATCGAATGATACAAACTCTATCTGATTTAAAGACCGTGCGTTTCAACGAGCAAGCGGACGGTGTGATCATTTTGGACCAAACTCTGCTGCCGGGTAAGGAAGCGTATCTGACCCTTACCACTGCCGAGGAGATATGGGATGCCATCTATAAATTAAAGGTACGTGGAGCACCTGCTATCGGGATAGCGGCCGCTTATGGTATCTATGTCTGCGCCCGTCGGATCGATACGGCGGAGAAATCCGTTTTCGTGGATGAGTTTCGGAAGATCAAGGAGTATCTGGCCGGTTCCCGTCCGACGGCGGTGAATCTAGTGACGGCGCTGAACCGGATGGAGCGGGTATTGGTCGCTCATCCAACCTTGTCTGTCCCGGAATGGAAAGAGCTATTATATAAGGAAGCGATCGCGATCCGGGAGGAAGACGCCGCCGCTTGCCGGCAGATCGGCGAGAACTGTCTGGAGCTACTCCGTCCCGGGATGGGAATCCTTACGCATTGCAACGCCGGACATCTGGCGGTCTCGGAGTATGGCACCGCCTTGGCGCCGATTTATCTGGGGCAGGAGAGAGGCTATGGTTTCAAGGTCTTCGCCGACGAGACCCGTCCTTTGTTGCAAGGCGCCCGGCTCACGGCCTATGAGCTAAGCAGGGCCGGCGTGGACGTGACGCTGATTTGCGATAATATGGCCTCTATCGTCATGCGGAAAGGCTGGGTGCAAGCCGTGGTCGTAGGTTGCGACCGTGTAGCCGCCAATGGCGACGTGGCGAATAAGATCGGCACGTCCGGAGTGGCTATCTTGGCCCGGCATTACAAGATCCCCTTCTATGTATTAGGCCCGACATCCACCATCGATAGCTCGTGCCCGGACGGCGATTCCATTGTAATAGAGGAACGTAACCCCGATGAGGTCACCGAGATGTGGTATTCAAGGCGTATGGCCCCGAAAGACGTAAAAGTCTACAACCCCGCCTTCGACATTACTCCCCACGAGCTAATCACGGCTATAATTACGGAGAAAGGCATCTTTTATAAAAATAATCGCTGAAAGTTTTGCTAATCCCGAAACAATCAGTAATTTTGCCGCTCAATTTGAGGATATAAATAATTAAACAATATAACAATTTAAATTATGATCGTAGTTCCATTAAAAGAAGGCGAAAACATCGAGAAGGCGCTTAAGAAATTCAAGAGAAAGTTCGAGAAAACAGGTGTAGTCAAGGAATTGAGAGGCCGTCAGGCTTTCGAGAAACCGTCTGTTACGAAGAGAAAGCAGACTATGCGTGCTATCTACGTACAGCATTTGCAACAAGTAGAAGAATAATTATAGCTTCCGGGCTTGTTTTATTGAATTCTTATTCCTATTTTCGTTGCATGAATGTTGATGCAACGAAAATATGCTGATCGATGACTTTCTAAACTATCTCCGGTATGAGCGGAACTATTCCAATTATACGATTGGTGCCTATTCGAAAGATTTGGACCAATTCCAGAGGTATGTAAGAGAGCATCGAGAAGGTGTATTCAACCCCGGGGAAATCGACTCGGATTTCGTGAGAAGCTGGATCGTCAGTTTGATGGACGAGAAGCTTTCTCCCGTATCGGTAAACCGGAAATTAAGTTCTTTGAAATCTTTTTTTAAGTTTCTCATGAAACGGGGGATTGTCTCCGCGAATCCGTTGAGATTGGTGAGCGGTCCGAAAACGAAGAAACCCTTGCCTTATTTTATTAAGGATAGCGAGTTGGAGGCGTTGTTGGACGGGGACGGATTTGATGAGGATTTTGAAGGTGTGAGGAATCGGTTGGTCATTGAGATGCTATACGATACCGGGATGCGCCGCTCAGAGTTAATCGGCATACGAAACGTGGATGTGGATTATGAGGCGATGCAGGTCAAGGTAACCGGAAAGCGGAACAAGCAGCGGTTGATTCCTTTTGCGGAGGGTTTAAAAAACTTAATGCTTGCATACACGGAAGTCCGTGATCGTGAGGTTGAGGCAGCCGGTGAATGGTTTTTCGTTCGAAAGAACGGGAATCAGTTGTCGACGGGGATTGTTTATAATATAGTAAAAAAGCAATTGTCGGAGATACCCATGCTGGCGAAACGAAGTCCACACGTGTTACGACATTCATTTGCAACGAGTATGTTAAACAACGGAGCCGAGCTGAACGCTGTGAAAGATTTATTAGGTCATAGCAGTTTAGCGTCTACCAGTGTTTACACGCATACAACCTTTGAGGAATTAAAAAAAGTGTATCATGCTCATCCAAGAGCAAAAAAAGAAGGAGGTTATTATGGACGTTAGAATTCAAGCAATTCATTTCGACGCAACTGCACAGTTGGAGGCGTTTATTCAGAAGAAAGTTTCTAAATTGGAGCAATACTTCGATGGTATTATATTGGCAGAGGTTACATTGAAGGTGGTTAAGCCTGAGACGGTGAAGAACAAGCAGGCCAGTATAATGTTGTCCGTGAAGAACGGGGAATGTTTCGCTGATAAAATAAACGATACTTTCGAAGGGGCGATAGACGATTGTGTTGAGGCTTTGGAGAAGCAACTGGTTAAATTCAAAGAAAAAATCAGAGCCAAATAAAAAAAACGGTAGATAAATTTGGTATGTAAGAAATAATATCTAAATTTGCAGCCGTTTCGCCGTGGTGACGAAACGGCTGCTTTTAGAAGTATCGCCTCTTTAGCTCAGTTGGCCAGAGCACGTGATTTGTAATCTCGGGGTCGTTGGTTCGAATCCGACAAGAGGCTCAAAAGAATGTATTGGAATGGGCAGTTACCAGAGTGGCCAAATGGGGCTGACTGTAACTCAGCTGGCTTTCGCCTTCGGTGGTTCGAATCCATCACTGCCCACACGAATGAAACAAAGGAGAGAATCGGTTGGTTCATTCGGTCTTGCGGAAGTAGCTCAGTTGATAGAGCATTAGCCTTCCAAGCTGAGGGTCGCGGGTTTGAGCCCCGTCTTCCGCTCTTATAAGTTGCCTGTGTAGCTCAGCGGTAGAGCACTTCCTTGGTAAGGAAGAGGTCCCGAGTTCAAGTCTCGGCACCGGCTCAATTGAAAATTGAACATGATCATTAATCAAATAAAGAACAATTAAGTTATGGCAAAAGAGAAATTTGACAGATCGAAACCACATGTGAACATTGGTACGATTGGTCACGTTGACCACGGTAAAACAACTTTGACAGCTGCTATCACAACAGTATTGGCAAAGAAAGGTCTTTCAGAGTTGCGTTCATTCGATTCTATCGACAACGCTCCTGAAGAAAAAGAGAGAGGTATCACAATCAACACTTCTCACGTAGAGTATCAGACTGCAAACCGTCACTATGCTCACGTAGACTGTCCGGGTCACGCCGACTACGTAAAGAACATGGTAACTGGTGCTGCTCAGATGGACGGTGCTATCATCGTAGTTGCTGCTACTGATGGTCCTATGCCTCAAACTCGCGAGCACATCCTTTTGGCTCGTCAGGTAAACGTTCCGAGATTGGTTGTATTCATGAACAAGTGTGACATGGTTGACGACGAGGAAATGTTGGAATTGGTTGAGATGGAGATGAGAGAGTTGCTTTCATTCTATCAATTCGACGGTGACAACACTCCGATCATCCGTGGTTCTGCTCTTGGTGCATTGAACGGTGATGCTCAATGGGAAGATAAAGTAATGGAGTTGATGGAAGCTTGTGATACTTGGATTCCTCTGCCTCCGCGCGAAATCGACAAGCCGTTCTTGATGCCGGTTGAGGACGTATTCTCAATCACGGGTCGTGGTACTGTTGCTACAGGTCGTATCGAGACAGGTATTGTTAAGGTTGGTGAGGAAGTTCAGATCATCGGTCTTGGCGCTGCTGGTAAGAAATCTGTTGTTACAGGTGTTGAGATGTTCCGTAAGTTATTGGATCAAGGTGAGGCTGGTGATAACGTTGGTTTGTTGCTTCGCGGTATCGATAAGAATGAGATCAAGCGTGGTATGGTAATCTGCCACCCGGGTCAGGTTAAAGAGCATTCTAAGTTCAAGGCTGAGGTTTATATCTTGAAGAAAGAGGAAGGTGGTCGTCACACTCCGTTCCACAACAAATATCGTCCTCAGTTCTATATCCGTACATTGGATGTAACTGGTGAGATCACTTTGCCGGAAGGAACTGAAATGGTAATGCCGGGTGATAACGTAACGATCGAGGTTGAGTTGATCTATCCGGTAGCATGTAGCGTAGGTCTTCGTTTCGCTATCCGCGAGGGTGGACGTACAGTAGGTGCAGGCCAGATCACAGAATTAGAGAACTAATTCAAGCATTAGATAATGTTATAGCCAGTCTTTTTAAGGGCTGGCTATTTCTACGGAAGTAGCTCAGTTGGTAGAGCACTGGTCTCCAAAACCAGGTGTCGGGAGTTCGAGCCTCTCCTTCCGTGCTAAAATCTATAGATTCGATGAAAAAGATAATTACTTATATTAAGGAATCTTATAACGAACTTGTTTATAAAGTTTCTTGGCCTACGAGAGCAGAGCTTTCCAATAGTGCGGTTGTTGTTATGTTTGCTTCCCTTATCATCGCCGCATTGATCTTTGTTGTTGACGGGGCCTTCGAGGCTGTTATGCGTTTCTTCTACAACCAAATTTTCTAATCAGTTAAGGTATGTCTGATATCCAAAAGAAATTTTATGTTCTGCGTGCCATCAGTGGCAAGGAGAACAAGGTACGGGAATATCTAGAGGCTGAGCTGAAGAATACGGATCTGGGAGAATATGTATCTCAAGTCTTGATTCCGACTGAGAAAACCTTTACGGTACGAAACGGTAAGAAGGTCATGAAAGAAAGGGCTTACTTGCCGGGTTATGTGCTGGTCGAGGCTGCTTTGGTCGGTGAGGTTGCTCATCGATTGCGGAACATTCCGAATGTGATTGGTTTCTTGGGTGGTTCTGATACCCCCGTGCCATTACGTCCTGCGGAAGTGAATCGTATCTTAGGTACGGTTGACGAGTTGCAGGAACAACAAGAGGATCTGGATATCCAGTTCTATGTTGGCGAGAGTGTGAAGATTACTTTTGGACCGTTCAGCGGTTTCACGGGTATAATCGAAGAGGTCAACGCCGAGAAAAAGAAACTTAAGGTGATGGTTAAGGTCTTCGGACGCAAGACTCCCCTTGAGTTGGGTTATATGCAAGTTGAGAAAGAATAGTACTCTGGTTACGAAAAGTGCTACCTTTCTGTTATTGATGTTATATATCTAAAAAATTTTAGAAACAATGGCTAAAGAAGTTGCTGGACAAATCAAATTGCAGATTAAAGGAGGAGCAGCAAACCCTTCTCCCCCAGTAGGACCTGCTTTGGGTTCTAAGGGTATTAACATTATGGAGTTTTGCAAGCAATTTAATGCCAAGACCCAAGACAAGGCTGGTAAGATATTACCTGTTGTAATTACTTACTATGCCGATAAGTCTTTCGACTTTGTCGTTAAAACTCCTCCTGTGGCAATCCAGTTGTTGGAAGCTACTAAGAAGAAGAGCGGTTCCGCTCAACCTAACCGTGCTAAGATCGCTGAGATCACATGGGAGCAGGTGAAAGCTATCGCTGAAGACAAATTAGTCGATCTAAACTGCTTTACTGTCGAGTCGGCCATGAGAATGGTTGCGGGAACAGCCAGAAGTATGGGTATCACTGTTAAAGGGACATTCCCGGGTAATAATTAATAAACTTCAATTGAGATGAGTAAACTTACAAAGAATCAAAAGTTGGCTTTGGGCAAGATTGAAGCTGGGAAAGCATATACATTGAAAGAAGCTTCAGCTTTAGTGAAGGAAATTACTACAACTAAGTTTGACGCATCCGTAGATGTTGATGTCCGTTTAGGTGTTGACCCCCGTAAGGCCAATCAAATGGTGAGAGGCGTGGTTTCATTGCCTCACGGAACTGGTAAGCAGGTTAGGGTTCTCGCATTATGTACTCCGGACAAGGAAGCTGAAGCTACTGCCGCTGGAGCTGACTATGTTGGATTGGATGAGTATATTAATAAGATTAAAGGCGGTTGGACTGAAATTGATGTTATCATCACTATGCCTTCTATCATGGGTAAGATCGGTGCTCTTGGTCGCGTATTAGGCCCTCGTGGTTTGATGCCTAACCCAAAGAGTGGTACGGTTACCAATGAGATCGGAAATGCGGTGAAGGAGGTTAAGCAAGGTAAGATCGACTTTAAGGTAGATAAGAGCGGTATCGTTCACACATCTGTTGGTAAGGTGTCTTTCACTCCGGAACAGATTCGTGACAATGCTAAGGAGTTTATTTCAACTTTGATCAAGTTGAAACCTACTGCGGCTAAAGGTGCGTATATAAAGAGTATTTATCTTTCTAGTACTATGAGTGCGGGTATTAAAATTGACCCCAAATCAGTTGAAGAAAACTAAAAAACAATTGAACAATGAGAAAGGAAGATAAAGGAACTGTTATAGGTCAATTAACTGAAACATTAAAGGAATATCCTAATTTCTATTTGACGGATATCGAGGCGTTGGACGCTGAGAAAACCAGCAAATTGAGAAGAGAGTGTTTCAAGCGTGAGGTTAAGTTAGTCGTTGTAAAGAATAACTTGCTTAAGAAAGCGTTGGAGAACATTGAAGGTGACTTCTCTGATCTTAACGTAGCTTTGAAAGGCAATACGGCTGTGATGTTCTCACAAGTCGCTAATGCTCCCGCTCGCCTGATTAAGGATTTTACTAAGGACGCTAAAAAAGGTGTAGTCGCTAAACCGGCTTTGAAGGCTGCTTACGTACAAGAAAGCTTCTATGTAGGTGCTGAGAATCTTGAGGCATTAGTAAATATCAAGAGCAAAAACGAACTTATTGCCGATGTTATCGCATTGTTGGAATCTCCGGCGAAGAACGTTATCTCTGCTCTTCAGTCATCAGGACAAACTATCCATGGTCTGTTGAAGACTTTGGAAGAAAGATAATTTTTCATTAAAACATTACACAGATAAATAATCATTTAAATCATACAAAAATGGCAGATTTGAAAGCTTTTGCAGAACAATTAGTAAACTTGACCGTTAAAGAAGTTAGCGAATTAGCTACTATCCTTAAAGAAGAGTACGGTATCGAACCTGCTGCTGCAGCTGTTGCTGTTGCTGGTCCTGCTGCTGGTGGTGCTGCTGCCGCTGCAGAAGAGAAGACTTCTTTCGATGTTGTATTGAAAGCAGCTGGTGCTAATAAATTAGCTATCGTTAAGTTAGTTAAAGAATTAACAGGTCTTGGCTTGAAAGAGGCTAAGGATATGGTAGATAGCGCTCCTAGTGCAATTAAGGAAGGTATCGCTAAAGCTGATGCTGAGGCATTGAAGAAACAGTTGGAAGAGGCTGGAGCTGAAGTTGAGCTTAAATAGTATTTATAACCTGGTTTCCAGGTGATTTGGTTAAGAGTCTCCGACTACGAAGACTCTTAACCTTTTTGTGTCTATAATTTCAATAAGTTCAATAAATTCCTTACTAGATGTCTTCAACAGCTGAAAACCAAAGAGTTAATTTTGCTTCGATAAAGAATCAGTTCCCGTATCCGGACTTTCTCGAAGTTCAATTGAAGTCGTTCCAAGACTTTCTTCAACTTGACACTCCTCCTGAAAAGAGAAAGAAGGAGGGATTGTATAAGGTATTTGCCGAGAATTTCCCGATTGCGGATACCCGTAACAATTTTGTGTTGGAGTTCTTAGATTACTATATAGATCCGCCTCGTTACTGTATCGATGAGTGTATCGCTCGCGGGTTAACCTATAGCGTGCCTTTAAAAGCGAAGTTAAAACTGTACTGTACGGACCCGGATCATGAGGACTTCGATACGGTGATCCAAGATGTATACTTAGGTCCGATCCCGTATATGACGGACAGAGGTACTTTCGTGATCAACGGCGCCGAGCGTGTTGTCGTGTCTCAGCTGCACCGTTCTCCGGGCGTATTCTTCGGACAAAGCACGCACGCAAACGGAACGAAGTTGTACTCCGCACGTATTATCCCGTTCAAGGGGTCATGGATCGAGTTCGCTACGGACATCAACAATGTGATGTACGCTTACATCGACCGTAAAAAGAAATTGCCTGTAACTACTCTTTTGAGAGCTATTGGTTTTGAAAGCGATAGAGATATTCTTGAAATCTTCAACCTTGCGGAAGAGGTGAAGGTAACGAAAGCAAACCTGAAGAAGTTTATCGGACGTAAGCTGGCCGCTCGTGTTTTGAAGACTTGGGTGGAGGATTTCGTAGATGAGGATACCGGTGAGGTGGTTTCTATTGAACGTAACGATGTAATCATCGACCGTGAGTCTGTATTGGATAGTGACAATATCGAGGCTATCTTGGATTCAGGCACGCAAAATATTTTGTTGCATCGTGAGGACCAGAATCTGTCCGACTATGCTATCATATATAATACGCTCCAGAAAGACCCGAGTAACTCCGAGAAGGAAGCTGTGTTGTATATCTACAGACAGTTGAGAAATGCGGAACCGGCTGATGAGGCTAGCGCACGCGAGGTTATCACGAACCTGTTCTTCTCAGAGAAACGTTATGATCTGGGTGAGGTGGGACGTTACAGGATCAACAAGAAGTTAGGCCTTACTACAAGCGCTGATGTTAAGGTCTTGACTAAAGAAGATATTATCGAGATCATCAAGTACCTGATCGAGTTGATCAACTCGAAGGCTATCGTGGATGATATCGACCACTTAAGCAACCGTCGTGTACGTACGGTTGGCGAGCAATTGTATAACCAGTTCGGTATTGGTTTGGCTCGTATGTCACGTACAGTTCGTGAACGTATGAACGTTCGCGATAATGAGGTGTTTACTCCGATTGATTTGATCAATGCGAAGACGATTTCTTCCGTGGTTAACTCTTTCTTCGGAACGAATGCCTTGTCTCAGTTCATGGACCAGACGAACCCGTTGGCGGAGATCACGCACAAGCGTCGTTTATCAGCCCTAGGTCCGGGAGGTTTGTCTAGAGAGCGTGCCGGATTCGAGGTTCGTGACGTTCACTATACGCACTATGGTCGTCTTTGTCCGATTGAGACCCCGGAAGGTCCGAACATTGGTTTGATCTCTTCTTTATGTGTATACGCTAAGATCAACGATCTTGGTTTCATCTCGACTCCGTACCGTAAGGTGGCAGATGGAAAGGTCGACTTCTCTGAGGAAGGCTTGCAATACTACACGGCGGAGGAAGAGGAAGAGTTGACAATCGCTCAAGGTAACGCTCCATTGGATGATAACGGTAAGTTTATCCGCGATAAGGTGAAGGCTCGTTTCGAGGCTGACTTCCCTGTTGTCCCTCCTTCTGAGATTGACTTGATGGACGTGGCTCCGCAGCAGATCGCTTCTATCGCGGCTTCACTGATCCCGTTCTTGGAACATGATGACGCTAACCGTGCGTTGATGGGATCTAACATGATGCGTCAGGCGGTTCCTTTGTTGCGTACGGACGCTCCGATCGTTGGTACCGGTATCGAGGCGCAGGTTGCTCGTGACTCTCGTACTCAGATTATGGCTGAGCGTGAGGGCGAGGTTGTGTTCGTTGATGCTACTTGTATCAAGATTAAATATGACCGCACGGAGGACGAGGAATTCGTTAGCTTCGAGGATGCGGTTAAGACATATAATATCCCGAAATGGCGTAAGACCAACCAAAGTACGACAGTCGATTTGAAACCGACCTGTCATCGCGGACAACGTGTGAAAGCCGGCGATATCCTTACCGAGGGTTACTCAACCCAGAAAGGCGAGCTTGCCTTGGGACGTAACGTGAAGGTGGCTTACATGCCTTGGAAGGGTTATAACTATGAGGATGCTATCGTGTTGAACGAGCGTATGGTTCGTGAGGACTTCTTTACGTCTGTCCACGTTGACGAATACATCCTTGAGGTACGTGAGACGAAGCGTGGTATGGAGGAATTGACTTCCGATATCCCTAACGTCAGCGAAGAGGCTACCAAGGATTTGGATGAGAGAGGTATCGTTCGTGTAGGTGCTCGCATCGAGCCGGGTGATATCTTGATCGGTAAGATCACTCCGAAAGGTGAGTCTGATCCATCTCCGGAGGAAAAGTTGTTGCGTGCTATCTTCGGTGATAAGGCGGGTGATGTGAAGGATGCTTCCTTGAAGGCTACTCCGTCTTTGCGCGGTGTGGTTATCGAGACCGCTTTGTTCTCGAAGGCTGTCAAGAAACGTAAATCCAGATTGACTGATAAGGCGATCTTGCCGAAGTTGGACGAGGAATACGAAGAAAAGATGGCTAGCTTGAAGACTTTGTTAGTTGATAAGTTGTTAGTGCTTACAAACGGCAAGGTTTCTCAAGGTGTTAAAGACTATATGAATACGGAGATTATCGCTAAGGGTGCTAAGTTTACCCGCAAATCTCTGGAAGAATTGGATTATAACTCCATCCAAGTAAGCAAGTGGACGGCAGACGCTCAGAAGAATGAGTTGATCAAGCAGGTTATCTTGAATTATTTGAAGAAGTACAAGGAGCTTGACGCTGAGTTGAGACGTAAGAAGTTCGACTTGACGATCGGTGATGAGCTGCCGACAGGTATCGTACAGATGGCTAAGGTTTATATCGCCAAGAAACGTAAGATTCAGGTAGGTGATAAGATGGCCGGTCGCCACGGTAACAAGGGTATCGTATCAAAGATCGTTCGTCAGGAGGATATGCCGTTCTTGGAAGACGGTACTCCGGTGGATATCTGCTTGAACCCGCTGGGTGTGCCTTCTCGTATGAACTTGGGACAGATTTTCGAGGCCGTGTTGGGTTGGGCCGGACGTGAGTTGGACGTTAAGTTCGCTACTCCGATCTTCGATGGTGCGACTTTGGATGATTTGAACGAATGGACAGACAAAGCTGGTATTCCTCGCTACGGTAAGTCTTACTTGTATGATGGTGGTACTGGTGAGCGTTTCGACCAACCTGCTACGGTGGGTGTGACTTACTTCTTGAAGTTGGGCCACATGGTTGACGATAAGATGCATGCCCGTTCAATCGGTCCGTACTCTTTGATTACGCAACAGCCGTTAGGTGGTAAGGCACAGTTCGGTGGTCAGCGTTTCGGAGAGATGGAGGTTTGGGCACTGGAAGCCTTCGGTGCCGCTCATGTTCTTCAGGAAATTCTTACGATTAAGTCTGATGACGTTGTAGGACGTTCGAAGGCTTATGAGGCGATCGTGAAGGGTGATCCGATGCCACAGCCGGGTATCCCTGAATCTCTGAATGTATTATTGCACGAGTTGAGAGGACTTGGTTTGAGTTTCACTCTGGATTAATTCAATAACAATAAAGAAGTAGGTGGGCTACGGCCCGTCTACTTTATCTATTGATAACTCTTTATAAATAAATAATATGGCCTTTAGAAAAGAAAACAAGATAAAGAGTAACTTTTCAAAAATAACCATCGGTCTGGCATCCCCTGAGGAGATCCTAGAGAACTCCAGCGGTGAGGTTTTGAAACCGGAAACAATTAACTATCGTACGTATAAGCCTGAGCGTGACGGTTTGTTCTGTGAGCGTATCTTTGGTCCGATCAAGGACTATGAGTGCCATTGCGGTAAGTACAAGCGTATCCGTTACAAAGGTATTGTCTGCGATCGTTGTGGAGTGGAAGTTACGGAAAAGAAAGTTCGTCGTGAACGTATGGGACACATCCATTTGGTGGTTCCTGTTGCCCATATTTGGTATTTCCGTTCTTTGCCTAATAAAATCGGTTACTTGCTAGGTCTTCCTACCAAGAAACTGGATTCCATCATCTATTACGAACGCTACGTCGTGATCCAGCCGGGTTGCGTAGACACGGTCGGTGAGTTAGACCTATTATCTGAGGAGGAATATCTGGATATTTTGGATAGCCTTCCAAGAGAAAATCAATTGCTAGAGGATACGGATCCGAATAAGTTCATCGCTAAGATCGGCGCTGAGGCTGTTTATGATCTGTTGGCTCGCTTGGACTTGGATTCTCTTTCTTATGAGTTGCGTCACCGTGCGAGCACGGACACATCTCAACAGAGAAAGAACGAGGCCTTGAAACGCCTTCAGGTAGTTGAGTCTTTTCGTGCGTCCAGAGGTCGTAACAAACCGGAATGGATGATCATGAAAGTGATCCCGGTGATCCCTCCCGAACTGCGTCCGTTGGTTCCGTTGGACGGTGGCCGTTTCGCTACTTCTGACTTGAATGATTTATATCGTCGTGTTATTATCCGTAATAACCGTTTGAAACGATTGATCGATATTAAGGCTCCGGAAGTGATCTTACGTAATGAGAAACGTATGCTTCAGGAGGCCGTGGACTCTTTGTTTGACAACTCTCGTAAATCGAGCGCTGTTAAGACAGACGCCAATCGTCCGTTGAAGTCCTTGTCCGACAGTTTGAAAGGTAAACAAGGTCGTTTCCGTCAGAACTTGTTGGGTAAGCGTGTTGACTACTCCGCTCGTTCGGTTATTGTCGTAGGTCCGGAATTAAAGATGCACGAGTGCGGTTTGCCGAAGAATATGGCTGCCGAGCTTTATAAGCCTTTCGTTATCCGTAAATTGATCGAACGCGGTATCGTGAAGACGGTGAAATCTGCCAAGAAGATCGTTGACCGTAAGGAACCGGTTGTTTGGGATATTTTGGAGTACGTAATGAAAGGTCACCCGGTATTATTGAACCGTGCCCCGACATTGCACCGTTTGGGTATCCAAGCGTTCCAGCCGAAATTGATCGAGGGTAAGGCTATCCAGTTGCACCCGTTGGCATGTACGGCATTCAACGCCGACTTCGACGGTGACCAGATGGCTGTTCACTTGCCGTTAGGTAATGAGGCTGTTTTGGAAGCTCAAATGTTGATGTTGGCTTCACACAATATCTTGAACCCTGCGAATGGTGCTCCTATTACCGTACCTTCTCAGGATATGGTGCTTGGTTTGTATTATATTACCAAGTTGCGCAAGGGTACACAAGGCGAAGGTTTGACTTTCTATGGTCCGGAAGAGGCTACGATCGCTTACAATGAGAAGAAGTTGGATATCCATGCTCCGATCCATGTTTACGTGGAGGATTTGGATGCGAACGGTAACTTGGTGAAGACGATGGTAGAGACTTCTGTAGGTCGTTTGATGGTAAATGAGTTTGTTCCGAAAGAGATTGGTTATGTAAACGAGGTGTTGGGCAAGAAGTCTCTTCGTGACATCATCGGTCGGGTAATCAAGGCTTGTGGTGTGGCTCGTACCGCTCAGTTCTTGGACGATATCAAGAACTTGGGTTACTATATGGCATTCAAGGGTGGTTTGTCCTTCAACTTAGCGGACGTTCTGATCCCGCCTGAAAAGGATGAGTTGGTTCAGAAGGGATACGATGAGGTTGAGCAGATCATGGCTAACTATAATATGGGTTTCATTACCAACAACGAGCGTTATAACCAGATTATCGATACTTGGACACACGTTAATAGTAACTTGTCTAATATCTTGATTAAGCAATTGACGGCGGATAACGATGGATTCAACTCAATCTATATGATGATGGATTCCGGTGCCCGTGGTTCTAAGGAGCAGATTCGTCAGTTGTCCGGTATGCGTGGTTTGATGGCGAAACCGCAGAAGAGTGGTGCAGAAGGTGGTCAGATTATCGAGAACCCGATCCTTTCTAACTTTAAGGAAGGTTTGTCCGTGTTGGAGTACTTTATCTCTACTCACGGTGCTCGTAAAGGTTTGGCCGATACCGCTTTGAAGACTGCCGACGCCGGCTACTTGACTCGTCGTTTGGTTGACGTCTCTCACGACGTGATCGTAAACGAGGAAGACTGTGGTACATTGCGTGGCTTGGTTTGTACGGAATTGAAGAATAACGAGGAGGTGATCGCTTCCTTGTATGAGAGAATCTTAGGTCGTGTATCTGTTCACGATGTGATCCATCCGATTACGGGCGAGGTTATCGTTCGTTCCGGTGAGGAAATCCGTGAGGATGCCGCTAAGGCAATCCAAGACTCTCCGATCGAGAGCGTCGAGATTCGTTCCGTATTGACTTGTGAGTCTAAGAAGGGTGTCTGCGCTAAGTGCTATGGACGTAACTTGGCTACGAACCGCATGGTTCAGAAGGGTGAGGTTGTCGGTGTAATCGCCGCGCAGTCTATCGGTGAGCCGGGTACACAGTTGACGTTGCGTACATTCCACGTCGGTGGTATCGCATCCAACATCGCTACAGAGAATAGTATTACATCTAAATATGATGGTATTTTAGAGATCGACGAGCTTCGTGCTGTTGAGGCGGTAGACGAGGTGAGCGGAAAGAAACATTTGGTAGTAGTAAGCCGTTTGGCTGAAATGCGCATTGTTGATCCGAACACGAAGATTGTGTTGTTGACTCATAATATACCTTATGGTTCTAAGTTGTTCTTCAACAACGGTGACTCAATTAAGAAGGGTGACGTGATCATCGAGTGGGACCCGTTCAATGCCGTAATCGTGTCAGAGGTTTCCGGTAAGATCGAGTTCGAGAGTTTGGTAGAGAACGTGACTTACAAGGTTGAGAGTGATGAGACTACCGGTTTGAAGGAGAAGATCATCATCGAGTCTAAGGATAAGACGAAGGCTCCGGCCGCTCATATCGTGGATGAGAATGGTAATTACTTGAAGAACTACTCTTTGCCGTTGGGCGCTCACGTCGTGAAAGACAATGGTGATGTAGTGAAAGCTGGTGAGGTTTTGGTTAAGATCCCTCGTGCCGTAGGTAAGGCCGGTGATATCACCGGTGGTCTTCCTCGTGTAACCGAGTTGTTCGAGGCTCGTAACCCGTCTAACCCTGCTGTCGTATCTGAGATCGACGGAGAGGTAGGATTCGGTAAGATCAAACGTGGTAACCGCGAGATCACCGTAACGTCTAAGTTGGGTGAGGTTAAGAAATATATGGTTCCTCTGTCTAAACAATTATTGGTTCAGGAGAACGACTATATCCGTGCGGGTATGCCGCTATCAGACGGTGCTACCACTCCTTCGGATATCTTGGCGATCAAAGGTCCGACGGCTGTACAGGAATATATCGTGAATGAGGTTCAGGATGTATACCGTCTACAGGGTGTGAAGATCAACGATAAGCACTTCGAGGTTATCGTTCGTCAGATGATGCGTAAGGTAGAGGTGGTTGATCCGGGAGATACTCGCTTCTTGGAGCAGCAGATTGTTGATAAGTTGGAGGTAATGGACGAGAACGATCGTATCTGGGGCAAGAAAGTTGTTACCGATCCGGGAGATTCTCAGACATTGCAGGCCGGACAGATCGTGACTGCACGTAAGTTGAGAGATGAGAATAGTATGTTGAAACGCCGTGATCTTAAGTTGGTCGAGGTACGTGACGCTATTCCGGCTACAGCCAACCAGATCCTTCAAGGTATCACACGTGCCGCTTTGCAGACGAACAGCTTTATGTCCGCCGCATCTTTCCAAGAGACGACGAAAGTATTGAACGAGGCTGCTATCAACGGGAAGGTAGATCGTTTGGAAGGTTTGAAAGAGAACGTTATCTGTGGTCACTTGATTCCTGCCGGTACCGGTCAGCGTGAGTTTGATAAGCTGATCGTAGGCGCAAAGGATGAGTTCGATCGTATCTTCGCTAATCGCAAGAACGTGGTTGATTTCAATGCCATGGACAAAGATGATGAAGAATAGGAACGTTTAATAAACTATAAAGAAAGGCCGGCAGAGCAATCTGTCGGCCTTTTTTGTTCTTCCTTATTTGCTTAATAAATGGATAAACTTTATTTTTGCGAGGTGACAAAGACCATAGATAAATACTGAGACATATAAGAAACATATAATAATCAATATCATGAAGAGAATTTTACTTTGTTTAATGGTGGCTTTATTTGCCACTGGTTGCTTATTCGCTAAAAACAACGATGAGAAAATGAATGTAATGTCTTATAACATCCGTTACGATAATTTGGGTGATAAGGATAATCAATGGAAATTCAGAAGAGATTTCGCTGCTGATTTAGTGAAATTCTATGAGGCGGATGTGTTCGGTGCGCAAGAGGTCTTGAATAATCAGCTGAATGATTTGCTTAATCGTTTACCGGAATACGCTTATGTGGGTGTTGGTCGTGAGGATGGCAAGACGAAAGGGGAGTACGCTCCGATTTTCTATCGTAAGGATCGTTTCTCCGTTGATAAAAGCGGTAATTTCTGGTTAGCCGAAGATATAAATGCCATTGGTGAGAAAGGTTGGGACGCCGCATGCGAGCGCGTAGCTACTTGGGCGATCTTGAAAGATAAGAATACGGGAAAGAAATTCTTCTTCTTGAATACGCACTTGGATCATATGGGGAAAGTGGCTCGTCATGAAGGAGCTTCTTTGGTGCTGGAGCAAGCGAAGAAATTATCCGAGAATTTACCTATAATCGTGACTGGCGATTTCAATGCCGTGCCTTCTGATGAGCCGATACAAGTATTGACTAATCCGAGTGATCCTCGTCATTTGACTCATTCCCGCACGATCGCAGGGTTTACTTACGGCCCGAAATGGACATTCCATGATTTTGGAAAGATCCCTTACGACAAGCGTGAATGGATCGATTATATCTTCGTGAAAGGGAATATCAAAGTATTGCGTCATGGTGTATTGACTGAAACGTTGAATAATCTGTTCCCATCCGACCATTGTCCGGTAATCAGTACGTTGATACTCGAATAAAAAAGCTTTGTGTGTATGGGGAAAGTAGACGTATTGAAGGAAACTACCCCGCTTTCATCAGAAGATTGCTTCTTGGTCATGCAACGCCCGAAATCGGGGTTTAATTTTCCGTTACATGTACACATGGAATTTGAGTTGAACTATCTGGAGAATGCCGCTGGCGCTATCCGGATAGTTGGCGATTCGGTCGAGGAAATCGATGATCTGGATTTGGTGTTGATCGCGGGAGGAACGAAGCATGCTTACTCGAACCATAAGTGTCCGTGTAATGGGATCTTTGAGATAACGATACAATTTCATAAATCGTTATTTGATAGCTTGATCAATAGACGGCATTTCAAGACCATGAAGGATATGTTTGATAACGCTTCCAGTGGTCTTGTTTTCAGCCGGGAAATGATACTTGGCATTCAAGATAAATTAAGAATGTTGTCGAACGATAACAAGCCGGATTCTTTCAAGAACCTGTTGCGTTTGGTCGAGATTCTTAAGATTCTATCTTTGGATAAAGCAGCCCGTCGGTTGAATGCCGTGAACACGGTAAAGAACTATAATAATAACGATACCGATCGTTTAGATAGTATCATGTTATATTTACACGAAAATTATCAAAAACGTATCACCTTGTCGGAAGTGGCTAAGTTAACAAATATGAGCGATGCCTCATTGATGCGTTTCTTGAAGAAGTGGACGGGAAAGACATTTATCGATAACTTGAACGAGATCCGGGTAGCCGAGGCGGTATGCCGTTTGACCGATACAAGTGACAGTATTTCTGAAATATGTTACAGGTGCGGTTTTAATAATCTATCGAATTTCAACCGGGTATTCAAACGGCGTAGGGGGAGTACCCCTACAGAGTACAGGGAGAAATATTCCCGTTCGAGGTTTATAATTTGAAACATGATTTAAAGCATGTTTACATTGATTTGTGTCAAGTGTTGATGATATAGTATTATTTATTGCACATATAGTATTTGGTGGTCTTTGCTAAAGCCCTTACTTTTGTAAAGTTCAAGTGAAAGAGATTAGCACTTAGACAAAACAAACCTTAACTAAAACGCCAAAACCAATTATATCAAACACAAAAGGTATTTTTACATTGGTCTAAAGAATTGAGAATTAAAAACACAACTAGAAAACGACTGCCTGAGAAGGTAGTCGTTTTTGCATTTATAGTCTTCAACCACTTTGTAACCCGGAATAAATATGTATATTTGTCTTCGCAATTTTTAATCACCATAAATTTAAAAGAAGAAAGTATGGAAAACAACAAACCTGCCAATAACGAGATTCAGATCGAGTTATCTGAAGAAATGGCACAAGGGACTTACGCCAATTTGGCTATTATATCTCATTCAAGCTCTGAATTTATCCTAGATTTCATCCGGGTGGTTCCGGGAGCTCCTAAGGCACAAGTCAAAAGTCGCGTAATCTTAACTCCGGATAACGCTCAACGTTTGTTATTCGCTTTGCAAGACAATATCAAGAAATTTGGGGAGCAACTTCAAGCAGGAAATAATAATAACAAAACAGCTAATTTTGAGGACTTCGCAGGTCCGACAGGAGAGGCTTAATAGATTTGTTTTCAGCCATAGAAAGAGTACTTTTCTACAAGAGTAGGGGAGTACTCTTTTATTGTTGGGATGGCTCGTTTACATTGAAAAACCTTGATGCCTATTCTTAGATGCTTACAATGGGCATTCTAAGGTGTTAAGAATGCCTGTTATAAACACCTAAGAATGCCCATCGTAAAGAATACCCTATCTCTCTATCCTAAAGATTAGATAATCCCATCAATATTTTCTTCAATACGGTTTGCGCAGAGATCTCACGGTTCGCGGCCTCGGGGATTACGATACTTTGCGGACTCTCTATCACGTCATCGGTAACGATCATATTGCGGCGAACCGGCAAGCAATGCATGAAATAAGCGTTATTCGTAAGTGCCATTTTCTCTGCGTCTACGGTCCAGCTACGATCTGTGCTGATTACTTGTCCGTAATTCGGATCTTTATAAGCGGACCAGTTCTTTGCGTAAATGAAATCCGCTCCTTCAAAAGCCTTCTTCTGATCGTATTCCACTTTAGCGTTGCTTACGAATCTAGGATCAAGCTCATAACCTTCCGGATGAGTGATAACAAACTCATAATCTGTAGCGTTCATCCATTCGGCAAAGCTGTTTGGAACGGCTTGCGGCAATGATTTCGGATGAGGAGCCCAAGTCATGACTACCTTCGGACGAGCTGTTTTCTTATATTCCTCTATCGTGATCAAGTCGGCGAAACTTTGCAACGGATGGCGTGTCGCCGCTTCCATGCTAAATACCGGCCGGCCGGAATGCTCGATGAACTGACTCAATATCTTTTCGTTATAATCATCTTCTTTATTCTCAAAGCGTGCGAAAGAACGGACCCCGATCACATCGCAGTAACAGCCCATTACAGGAACAGCTTCCAGCAAATGCTCCGGTTTATCACCATCCATGATAACACCTCGCTCTGTTTCCAGCTTCCATGCACCTTGGTTAACGTCCAAAACGATCGTGTTCATACCTAAGTTCATGGCAGCCTTTTGGGTGCTTAAGCGGGTACGTAGGCTTGAGTTGAAAAATATCATCAACAACGTCTTGTTTTTTCCCAGTTCACTAAACTGGAAACGATCTTTCTTGATCTCGAAAGCTTCATTAAGCGCTTGTTTCAAGTCACCTAAATCCTGTACGCAAGTGAAATGTCTCATATCTGTTACAATAATATTTTGTTAAAGGCAAAGATAATGACTACTTGTCAATTATCCTTTAGAAAGACCAAGGAATTGTTTAAGAGATCGTATCCGGAGGTGTTATGGGTAGTTTGAAACTGAAGGTAGAACCTTTCCCTTCCTCCGAGTTCACCCAGATGGTACCTCCCATGGCGGTGACCAGACCTTTACAGATCGAAAGCCCTAACCCGGTGCCCGGCTGGAATTCGTTCAATTGCACGAATCGTTCGAAGATATGTCCCAGTTTGTCCTTCGGGATGCCGTTACCTGTATCGGACACGTAAAATTGCACGCTGACCGGATACAACGATTGGTATCCGAAATGAATTTCTCCTTTCTCCGTATATCGGAGGGCGTTAGAAAGTAGTTTTTTCAAGATAAGCATAAGCTTATGTTTATCCGTGTGAAGAGATACGTTTGGAGAATCATCCAAGATTAACCGTACGTTTTTGGATATGCGGGGAGAGGCGTATTCGTATACATCGTGCATGATAGCGAGCGGATTTACATCCTCATATGACCAATTGATCGTATTGGACTCGATTCTGGACATCTCGAGCGTGTCATTGATTAATTCGAGCAAAGCCGTGTTATTTTCTTTAATCATGGAAATATACTGTTCACGCATTTCCGGATCATCTTCCAGTCCTAACATATCGGAGAAGCCGACGATGGCATTTAGCGGAGTCCGGATCTCGTGCGTCATATTTGCCAGAAACGTAGATTTCAATAGGGAAAGATCCTTGGATTTCTGATGATCCGCGATAGCTAGCTCGTCGTTTTCCTTTTCGATAATGCTACCTATAATGACATGTGGGGTGCCGCTTTCATCAATATCCATGCTTTTACCCGATATTTCATACATCTTATAAGTCCCGTCTTGATTCCTCAGGTGGAAGGTGACGTTGTGAGACGATAATTTCTCGTCCCGGATTTTATTGAACAGATAGAAGAAATCCAAACTATCCTCTGGCTTACGTACGGATGATAAAGCCCTGCATATAAACCTGTTTTTATCTAATAGAGTATTGGTCGTGCCGTAGAATTGAAAACAGCGGTTACAATGCTTTTTGTCGCAAGTGGAGAAACGGTCGAAGCTGAATGAGTAAGCGGCTAATTTACCGTCTTCCAACGCTTGCCGCATCAATATCCGGCTCTCGTTCAATTGTCCCATCAATAGTTTATTTTCCCTGTCAGTTTCTTTTTCTCCCTGCTGCGTAAGCCAAAGCGTATACCCGCTAAGCCCCTGTTCATCGGTATAGATGGGTTCTACTTTAAACGTGACGGGCTCTTCGCATATAATTGCGTCACCTTTTCTTAAAGATGACTTCAAGGAATCGGTTAGTACGATGTTATTAAATAGATGTTCTATAATAAAGTCATGCTTATCCGCCAAGGAAAAATGAGCGAACATCGCCTTATTCAAGTCTATCAGATTTCCTTCCGTATCATAGATAGCCCCTCCTAAAGGACAGGAATAGAATGTATTTGAAACTAAAGTATTGAAAATATTTGAATCTATTACTGTTGACATTATTCGTTTAGATTTAAGTGTTGTTCTAGAAGAAAGAGACAGGCGAGTTCCTATATTCTCGTCTGCCCGTCTCCTTCTATGATGTATTTATAAGTCGTTAATTCAGGAAGCGCCATCGGTCCCCGGGCATGTAGCTTTTGGGTACTGATTCCGATCTCCGCCCCGAATCCGAATTGGGCCCCATCAGTAAAGGCGGTAGATACATTTGCGTATACGCAAGCGGCATCTACCAATTGCTGGAAGCGCCGGATAGTTTCCGGATCTTCGCTGATTATGCTTTCGCTATGTTTTGAACTGTACCGGGCGATATGTGATAGAGCCTCGTCTAAAGAGGATACGGTACGGATACTCATTTTGTAATCGAGGAACTCGGTACCGAAACTGTTTTCGTTAGCCTGTTGTAAAAGCGTCTCCGGATAATGTTCGGATAGAGCGGCATAAGCCGGTTCGTCCGCATAAATGATTACGTTGCTGTCCGGAAGCTTTCCACAGATATACGGAAGATCAGATAGACGTTCTCGGTGGATGATTAAGCAATCCAAGGCATTACATACGCTGACCCTCCGTGTCTTTGCGTTATTTACGATCTCACGTCCCTTGCCTTTATCTCCGGAGCGATCAAAATAGGTATGACAGATACCGGCACCCGTCTCGATCACCGGAACTTTCGCGTGTTCCCGGACGAAGTGAATCAAGGAACTGCTTCCACGAGGAATGATTAAGTCAACCAAGCCGACCGCTCCCAGTAATTCCGCCGTAGCCTCTCGATCCGGAGGTAGTAAAGTGCATACCGCCGGATTTATACCCTGACGCTCCAATACAGAATGGATGATGCGTACCAAGGCTCGGTTAGAGAAGTCCGCATCCGATCCACCCTTTAGCACGCAAACATTACCGCTTCGGAAACATAAGGAAAAAACATCGAAGGTAACATTCGGACGAGCCTCATAGATCACACCGATCACCCCGAAAGGCACGGTTACTTTTCGGATAACCATTCCGTTCGGGCGGGTAGTCTCGCTCAAGACCTTATTTAATGGAGAAGGTAATGTCGATACATTCTCCATATCGGCGGCGATACCTTGTAGCCTTTCCTCTGTCAATTTCAGCCGGTCGTATTTCGGGTTCGCGGGGTCCATACGTTCCAGATCTTGGCGATTCGCGGCGAGTACCTCCTCCGTATGAGTCCGTAGAACCTGCGCTGTCTCCTTTAAGATCCCGATAATCGTTTGATCCGATAGCGTTATCAATTGTTTAGCCGCATCCGATGCCTGTCGCAGCATATCTTTTACATTCATACTTTTTAATCCAGATATAGATAATCATAATGTATAAGCGGTTTTAAATCCCGTTGCCCTATTTGCTTACGTGCTTCCTCGCTGTCATAGGCGGTACAGCCTACGCCGATTTGCACGCCTTCCTCATTCATTATCTTTACGATATCATCTTTTTCGAAATCACCCTCGATGCGGGTTACTCCAACCAATAATACGCTAGTCGCTTTCGGGGCGGTCAATGCCTCCTCGGCTCCTTTATTGATATGTATTTCCCCTTTGGCGAAACCCTCGGAGTGGGCGATCCATTTCTTTACGCTGCTGACGGGTTTCGAGGCCGGAATGAAACGGGTGCAGACCGTGTCGCTATCCACCGCCAATAACATCGGAAGGATATTATCCTTTTTGCCGTTGGCGATGATAACCGCAATACCTTCGTCCGCCACTTTTTGGGCGATATGACATTTCGTCAACATACCTCCCCGTCCAAAGGATGATTTGCTAGTCTGTACATATTCCGACAAATCTGTTTTCCCACATTCGATTTCCCGGATCACGGAACTATCCGGGTCCGACGGATTTCCATTGTAAATCCCGTCTATATTACTGAGAATCACCAAGGCATCCATTCCCATCATCGTAGCGATCAAGCCGGATAACTCATCATTATCCGTGAACATCAGCTCGGTTACGGATATCGTATCATTCTCATTTACGATGGGGATCACCTTGTTTTCAAGCATTACCTCCATGCAATGCTTCTGGTTCAGGTAATGCGTACGACTCCCGAAATTCTCTTTTGTAGTAAGCACTTGCCCGCAAGTCATGCCATGCTCCCGGAATAACTCGTAATACCGGTTGATCAACTTGGCCTGTCCTACCGCCGAATACAGTTGCCGGGCTGATACGGGATCCAGCTTTTTGCCGGCCTTTATCTCGCTTCGTCCAGAAGCCACGGCACCGGAGGAGATCAAGACGATCTCCATACCTTGCCGGTGCAAGTCCGCTACTTGGTCAACCAACGCGGACATGCGGGTGATATCTAGCGTCCCATCCTTGCGGGTCAGGACATTGCTTCCTATTTTTACAGCGATCCTTTTCAAGAAAGTTATGATTTATTATTTATTATCTTTATCCCGGATCTCTACCCGTCGGATCTTTCCGCTGATTGTTTTCGGCAGTTCGTCCACGAATTCGACAACACGGGGATATTTGTAAGGAGCGGTGACACGTTTCACGTGATTTTGCAATTCTTTGACCAAGGCATCACACGCTTTATCCTTATAATCCTTCGCCAATACGATCGTGGCCTTTACTACCTGTCCGCGGATCTCGTCGGGGACACCGGTGATAGCACATTCCACTACCGCAGGGTGAGTCATCAAGGCACTTTCCACCTCGAACGGCCCGATACGATAGCCGGAACTCTTGATCACGTCGTCCGCGCGGCCAACGAACCATAAGTAACCATCCTCGTCACGCCAAGCCACGTCTCCCGTGTAATACAGGCCATCGTGCCAAGCTTCCCGGGTACGTTCTGCGTCCCGGTAATATTCCTTGAATAACCCGATAGGCTTGCCATTTGTTGTGTGGATCACGATCTGTCCTTGCTCGCCATCCTCCGCACGGCTTCCGTCCGGACGCAATAAATCGACATCGTACTGCGGGTTGGGAACACCCATAGAGCCCGGTTTCGGCTCCATCCACGGGAAAGTGGCGACTGTCAGCGTAGTCTCTGTCTGGCCGAAGCCTTCCATCAATTTAATGCCGGTCAACTTATAGAACGTGTCGAACACGGCGGGGTTCAAGGCCTCGCCGGCGATCGTACAATATTGTAAAGATGATAAATCGTATTTAGTCATATCCTCACGAATTAAGAAACGGAAGATCGTAGGAGGAGCGCAAAGCGAGGTGATCCGGTAATCCTGTATCATCTGCAACATATCAGCAGGCGTGAATTTCTCGTGGTCGTAAACAAATACGGTCGCTCCGGCGATCCATTGCCCATATAGCTTACCCCAAACTGCCTTGCCCCAGCCCGTATCCGCGATCGTCAGGTGAAGGCTGTCCTTATGCAAGTTGTGCCAGAAACTACCGGTCACGATATGCCCCAGCGGATACGTAAAGTCGTGGGCCACCATTTTCGGGTTTCCAGTCGTACCGGAGGTGAAATACATCAAAGAGATATCGTCATTGCTATTTGGGTGAGACGGGCGGACGAAAGGAGCGGCGTTTTGGATACCCTGTTGGAAATCCTCGAAACCTTCCGGTATTTCCGGCCCTACGGATACAACACTTTTTACGGTCGGTGAGTCCGGCAAAGCCTCTATGATATGTTTCGTTATCACTTCCTCTCCGGCGCAAACGATCATCTTGATATCGGCGGCATTCGCACGATAAACGATATCTTTCTTGGTCAGTAAGTGTGTAGCCGGTATCACGACAGCCCCTAATTTATGCAATGCGATGATAGAGAACCAGAACTCATAACGGCGTTTGAGTATCAGCATCACCATATCGCCATGTCCGATCCCCAAGGATTGGAAATAAGAAGCCGTCTGGTCCGTATACCGTTTCAAGTCGGCAAACGTAAAATCAATATGCTCTCCATGATCGTTTGTCCAACATAACGCTTTCTTATCAGGTTCTTCCTCCGCCCAAGCGTCTACCACATCATATCCGAAGTTGAAGTTCTCCGGAACCTTGATCTTGAAGTTTTTAATAAAATCTTCTTGCGACTCAAACGTCGTTTTATCTATAAATCTTTCTAACATGCTGTTGATCGTTTATAAAATGACGGCCAAGAAACTGACCTTTTCCCCATCCAGCGCTTTCATACCGTGAGGAAGCTCTGAGTTAAAATAAATACTATCACCTTCTTCTAAGATAAGATCTTTATTGTTGATCTGTAGTAACAGACGTCCTTTTAATACCATATTGTATTCTTGCCCCGGATGGGAATTGAGATACATCGGCTCATCCTCTGGTTTGGGATGTACGGTTACCAAGAAGGGGTCCGCTTTACGTCCGACGAAACCGGCGGCCAATGATTGGTACTTATAGGCTTTCGTACGCTCTACGGCAACACCTTTTCCGTTACGAGTAATAAAGTACGTACTCATTTTAGGCTCGTCGCCAAACATCAACGTGGTTAATTCTACGCCATAAGCCTGTGAGATCTGGTGCAATACGCTAACGGAAATATCAACCGTGCCGCTTTCCAGCAGCAAATATTGCTCAGTCGTGAGGTTGCAGACCTTTGCCATTTCTTCCGGCGTAATCTCCAGTGCGTCCCGTAATCCGGCCAGACGCTCTGCGATTTGTTGTATCTGTTCGTTCATTTTGCTGAAGTTATTGTATTATGTCGCTCCAAAGATAGGAATAAAAAGCAAAAAGAAGGTGAAAGCCCTTGTTTTCTTTTCTAATTAACAGGTATGGCTTGTTTTTAATACAAATGACGCAGATAATACGGATAAGAATAGCAAATCCGTGTCATCTGCGTCTGAAAGATAAGCATCTAATACTTATTCAGCATTTTTCTTTAGCCATTCTAACCGGCGCTGATCCGGGAGGTGTTTTACCTTGAAATGCTCGAATATCACATTAAATCCTTTCCCGTCGGGACAAGCGGCCATAAACCCGACTTGTACGGGGATATTGTCTTGTAGCCAAGCGTTACGCATAAGGGTTCCTTATCATCGAATGAGTAGAAGATCTCCACGGCGTCCAATCTCCGGACAGCTTTTATCCATACATAAGGGATCGCTTTGTCTAAGGTGATAACGCTCCAGTCGGAGGTCTTATGCGTAACGACCGCGCTTAGGTTGTATTTACCATCCACGAACTCTATACCGGCTTTTATATAATTTTCATGATTGATGCGAAGCATCAGGCCGGCTTGGTCAAAACGCTGCTTGTAATCGCCGGTTATCTTGACTTTCACTTCGAATTCACCCCCATAAGTCGCATAATAAAAAGGAGCGTCATCTACCGTAAACCCGTAATGGGAAATCCTCCAATAGTCACTTTGGGGAGTGACCTGCATGGAAAGTGACTTGTCTTTAATCTCCCATTGCTCCGGCTCGTTGAACCATTGCATCTTATCTAATGATTGCGCCCCGCAAAATTGCAAAGAGGCGACAATAACAAAACTCAGTAATACTAATTTTCTCATTTTACTTCTTATTTCTTATTTTGATTCTTTCTATTCCCGTAAGAAGTTAATGTTATTAACCTTACCTCCGCAAAGGTAACGTGTTATTATAGATCGCGCAATGATTCTGTGATTTTATCTAGGAAGGAAAAGTAAGGGTTAATGTGTTTTCGTCTATTCGTATTTGATAACCTCGACCGGGCAGCTTTCGGCAGCCTCTTTAATACCCGCCTCGAAATCATCGAAATTAACTCCTTCGTTTACACGTGAACGATCTGTAACAGTGAATACTTCCGGGCAAATGCCCTCGCATGTACCGCAAGCGATGCAATCCTCTTCAATCCAAACTCTTTTAATTGCCATAATTTTATTCCTTTAAGATGATTAATATGTTAATGTAACAAACAACTTTCGCGGATTGTTTTCGGGAGAGGTCTTTTAGATCATTGTATAGACCGTGAAATGAGCTTATCTTTGGTTGATATATATTAACGTTTACACGCCACTGTTTTAAAATAAATTTGCTACGTTTACAGCAGAAAGTTTCATTGAATAACCATTTAAAAAATCTGAAGTATTATGGATAATGCTATTTTTAGATTTCCTAAACCCATTAATGAGCCGGTAAAAGCGTATGCTCCCGGATCAAGTGAAAAAGCATCCTTAAAGAAAGCGTTGGCGCAGATAAGTTCCGAGGAATGGGATATACCTCTGGTAATTGGCGGAAAAGAGATCCGTACGGGTAATACCGGTAAGGTCGTTATGCCTCATGATCATCATCATGTATTGGCTACTTATCATAAGGCGGGCGAGAAAGAAGTACAAATGGCTATCGACGCCGCCATGAAAGCGCATAAGGAATGGTCAGAACTTCCATGGGTGGAACGTGCGTCTATTATGCTTCGTGTAGCTGAGTTGTTGGCTACGAAATATCGTTATATCCTGAACGCTTCGGTTATGTTGGGACAGAGCAAGAATCCGTTCCAAGCGGAGATCGACGCTCCCTGCGAATTGATCGATTTCTTGCGTTTCAGTACCTTCTACGCTAGTCAAGTATATGCCGATCAACCCTATTCCGAGACGGGTATATTGAATCGTATGGAATACCGAGCCTTGGAAGGTTTCGTGTTCTCGCTCACGCCGTTTAATTTTACGTCGATCGCTTCCAACCTGAATATGGCTCCGGCTATGATGGGTAACGTGGCGGTATGGAAACCGTCTACTACGGCGATCCATTCGAACTATTTCTTGATGAAGGTTTTCCAAGAGGCCGGCTTGCCCGATGGCGTAGTGAATTTCATCCCGGGACAGGGTAGCGTGATCGGTAAGGTGATTACGGGTAGCCGTGATTTGGCGGGATTCCATTTTACGGGCTCTACCTCTACGTTCAATACCTTGTGGCGTCAGATCGGAGAGAACTTGGGGCATTATAAATCTTATCCGAAGATCGTAGGCGAGACAGGTGGCAAGAACTTTATCTTCGCTCATCCTTCCGCTCCGGCGTTGGATGTGGCTACCGCTATCGTACGCGGCGCGTTCGAGTATCAGGGGCAGAAGTGCTCGGCGGGTTCCCGGGCCTATATCCCGGCTTCTCTCTGGAAAGAGGTGAAAGATTACGTGGGCGATATGCTGAAAGAGATCAAGATGGGTGACGTGCAGGATTTCACGAACTTTGTCAATGCCGTGATCGATGAGGCTTCGTTCGATAACATCATGAGTTATATCGATTATGCGAAACAGTCTCCGGACGCAGAGGTTCTTTTTGGTGGTAACGGGGACAAATCTGTAGGTTATTTCGTGGAGCCAACGGTTATCCAGACCACGGACCCGATGTTCAAGAGCATGGTAGAGGAAATCTTCGGGCCGGTGATTACGATCTACGTATATGACGACGCTAAATATGAGGAGACTTTGGAACTTTGTGATCGTACTTCTCCGTACGGATTGACGGGTTCTATTTTCGCCCGTGATCGCTATGCGATCGATAAGGCATTCAATACCTTGCGCTATTCGGCCGGTAATTTCTATATCAATGATAAACCGACCGGCGCCGTGATCGCCCAGCAACCGTTCGGCGGTTCCCGTGCGTCCGGAACGAATGACAAGGCCGGTGGCCCGCTGAACTTGATTCGTTGGACGAATCCTCGTTGTATCAAGGAATGTTTGGTTCCTCCGACGAGCTACGGGTATCCGTTCTTAGGTGAGAAATAATTGTCATAATTAAGAAATACCAACTGATTGTGGGGGAGACGGGGCGTGCCCCGTCTCTACGCTATGACGTTACCTTTATCTACATACAATATGTTAGACTTTAACAATACCGAGATCGCTTTCTCGTCGAAGTCGCGGGGAGAACTACAAAATGCTTACTGGCTTTTTAATACGATAAAATATCCTTGGTTGGTAAAATGCGCTAAAGTAGCCACGAGTATAGCCTTGAAAATACATTTCCCGCTGGCTTGGGCGGTGAAGCCTACCTTATATAAACAGTTCGTTGGGGGAGAAACTTTACAAGACTGTTCCGCAGCCATCAACCACTTGATGAAATACAACGTGAAATCGACGCTCGATTATTCGGCGGAGAGCGAGCAGACCCCGGAGGGCATACAGGCGACTTTCGAGGAAACCTTGCGCTCGATAGATTTTGCGAAAGGAAATACGAATCTGGCCTATGCCGTATTCAAACCATCCACGATCACGACCGATGAGTTACTGGCCAAAGCTTCCGAGAAACGGGAAGAGCTTACGATAGACGATGTCCGGCATTTCCGCGAGTTCCGCGAGCGTTTTATGGCGCTTTGCCAACGGGCTTACGATAACGACGTACGTATTTTAGTGGATGCGGAGGATTATTGTTTCCAAGATGCCATTGATGCGTTGACCGATGAGGCGATGCGTAAGTTCAACAAGAAACGTGCGATCGTATTCGCTACCTTGCAAATGTATCGTCATGACCGGATGCCTTATCTGCGTCGTATCTACGATGATGCCGTGGCGAAAGGTTATATTGCGGGCGTGAAATTCGTGCGCGGGGCTTATATGGAAGCGGAGCGTGCCCGTGCGGCGGCGTTGGATTATCCCGATCCGATTTGTAAAGATAAGCAGGCCACGGACGAGAATTATGATGCGGCGGTCCGTTTCACCATGGATCATTTAGATCGTTTTGAGATGTTTATGGGAACTCATAATGAGGAGAGTAATTATAAGTTGGCGAAATTGATGGACGAGAAGGGGATCGCCCGCGATGACTCCCGTGTTTTCTTTGCGCAGCTATTGGGAATGAGCGATAATATTTCCTTCAATTTAGCCCATGCGGGATATAACGTAACCAAATACGTACCGTACGCCTCGGTAAGGGATGTACTGCCGTATTTGATCCGGCGTGCGGAAGAGAATACTTCTGTCGCGGGGCAGACCAGCCGGGAACTCCGGATGTTGGAGATGGAAATGACTAGGCGGAAAGAACATAAACCTGCCGAGGGCAGGTAAAGTAGTTTGTCAGCATATTTCGGGGCGTATTGGTGCTGGCAAACTACTTTGTCTGCCTATTTTTATTTACTGGCCTTCAGTCCCCGGATCACGGAAGAGGTAAAACCGGAAAGTTCCATCTCATTTAGACCCTTGATCGTGATTCCGCCCGGAGTTGTTACCTTATCGATTTCCATCTCCGGGTTACTTTTGTTCTCGAGCAATAAATCAACGGCGCCTTTCACGGTATGCACCACGATCTCTTGCGCTTGTTTCGGATAGAAACCCAATTCCACGCCGCCTTCTATCGCCGCGCGGATATAACGCAAGGCGAAAGCGATGCCGCTGGAAGCCAATGCTGTTCCTGCGCCCATCAACCGTTCTTCTACCAACATGGCGTTGCCAAGCTCGTTGAAGATATGGATGATTAGATCCGTTTGCTCCTTGGAGGCGTTGCGGGCGGAAACGAAAGTCATGCTGCTCATCACCTCGATAGCCGTGTTGGGCATGATCCGGAAGATCGTGGGAGTAGCCAGACAATCGAAGTCTGTATTCTTGGTCAAATAAGTATTCAACAGGTCGAAAGTCACGCCAGCCGCTACGGATACGATGATTTGTTTCTCGAAGTCGAGCACCGACTTAATCTCATCTATAATCATTTCTACACGCCAAGGTTTAACGGCGATGATGATGATATCAGCGTTTCGTGCCGCTTCCACGTTATCATGGGTCAAGATAAAGTCCGGATCGATCTTTCTCATCTTCTCCAAGGTCTCGTCCGATTGGGCGGTACAAGTGATATCAGAGGCTTTGAACATGGTTCCTTTCGCTAAACCTCGGGCGATCGCTCCACCGATATTACCCGAACCGATAATAGATATTCTCATTTTGCAGATAATTAGTTATATATTATGTTTTCTGAAGAGGCAAACTTAGATAAAATATCTCAAATACGTACGACTTTGTAGAGTTAGCTACGGATAAAAAACTTACATTTGCGGTCGATACGGACTTAATACTAATATAAATATATAAAATTACATGAAAAAGACAATTCTAGTTTCAAGCATGCTATTCGCTCTGACTATGTCCGCTACGATCCAAGCGCAAGACACGGAGAAGAAGGTGAGTGAGGAGGGATTCGTGTTCACGACCGTGAAAGAGAACCCCATTACATCTGTTAAGAACCAAAATCGTGCGGGTACGTGCTGGTGCTACTCCTCGTACTCTTTCTTGGAGTCGGAGTTGCTTCGTATGGGAAAGGGCGAGTATGACTTATCCGAGATGTTTACGGTATATAACACCTATCTGGATCGTGCCGACGCTGCTGTGCGTACGCATGGGGATGTTTCGTTCTCGCAAGGTGGATCTTTCTATGATGCGCTTTATGGAATGGAAACATTCGGCTTGGTTCCGGAAGAGGAGATGCGCCCGGGCATGATGTATGCCGATACGTTGAGTAACCATACCGAGCTTTCCGCCTTGACGGACGCTATGGTGGCCGCTATCGCCAAGGGAAAGTTACGCAAATTGCAGTCTGATGAGAATAACGCCATGTTATGGAAGAAGGCGGTCGCTGCGGTACATCAGATCTACTTGGGGGTTCCTCCTGAGAAATTCACGTATAAAGGGAAGGAATATACACCGAAATCTTTCTTCGAGTCTACAGGTTTGAAGGCTTCGGATTATGTCTCATTGACTTCTTATACGCATCATCCGTTCTATACCCAGTTCCCGCTAGAGATTCAGGATAACTGGCGTCACGGTATGTCGTATAACTTGCCGCTGGATGAGTTTATGGAGGTCTTTGATAATGCGATTAATACGGGTTATACGATCGCTTGGGGTTCCGATGTGAGCGAATCTGGTTTTACTCGTGACGGAGTGGCCGTTATGCCTGATGATGAGAAGGTACAGGAGTTGAGCGGTTCCGATATGGCTCATTGGTTGAAATTGAAACCGGAGGAAAAGAAGCTGAACACAAAACCGCAACCTCAGAAATGGTGTACCCAAGCAGAGCGTCAGTTGGCTTACGATAATTACGAGACGACAGACGACCATGGTATGCAGATCTACGGTATCGCCAAGGATCAAGAGGGGAACGAGTATTATATGGTAAAGAACTCTTGGGGAACCAACAGCAAGTATAACGGTATTTGGTATGCTTCCAAGGCGTTTGTCCGTTATAAGACCATGAATATCGTGGTTCATAAAGATGCCTTGCCTAAAGCGATCAAAGCCAAGTTAGGTATCAAATAACCGATCTGCCAAGGAGGGTTCAAATAAAAACTAAACCCCGATAGCTTCCGGCGATCCGGTAAGTCTATCGGGGTGATCTATATATACAAAGATGTGCTGCCTATAAATTTATTGGACAAGTCTTAGCGTGTAGTTAAGATCTGCCGCCGCTTTTTGCAACGCGTCGTTCATCAAGGTCAAGTTATCCCCTTCTACTAGGAAATAGATGACGGGTTCGCCATCACTGGGAATCAACTCGTAGATTACTGCGCTAGCGTCATCGGGAGTTCCGTGCTTTACTTTTTGTTTACCGGTTGTAATGGCTTTCTGAGGAGCTTTCTTCGCCGCTCCGGTACTTGAGGCTACTGCTTCCGGTACGGTATAAAGAGCATCCAACTCGAATACGCCTTCCTCGTCTGCGTTATCTTGTTGATAATACAAGGTTAAGTCATAATCTACGTTCACGCTATCCGGAGAAGTCAGGGTTCCCTTATACTTTTTTTGGATAACCGGTCCCTTTTTAGGATCAGCCTTCAAGGAATCCCTCATATTCACGGGCTTTGCCGGTTGGGTCGCCTTAACAGAATGGATCAGTGGCAAAGACGGAGCGTCCGGAGCCGCCGACATTATGGCGAATTCTTCTTCCTCTACTTCTACGGGTACATCCTTTTGGGCTTGCTTCCCGCTACATGCGGCCAAAAATGCCATAGCCGCTACTGCGATAAAATACTTTTTCATTACCATTATTTATTTTATTAGTGACGTTTGGATATATAACATAAAATCCCCCACGATTTGTTTCGTGAGGGATCATTTTTAACTATTTACCGTGAAATATTTATTTCTTGGAAGGCTCTACCCTGTCATCCGGATAGGGAGCGGTCGGGATCGTGGAAGCGCTTCCGTCTCGTCCGGCGAAATAGTGCGGTGACATGATCTCTACGCCAGCCTCATTGAATACGTCCTGTATGTTTTGATGCAGGTCGGAATAGATATCTCCGAGTTTATCGGCGTCCTTTATATAAGCGTTGATTTGATAACAGGGATAGTAATCGCTTAGTTCGGTCTCCAATACGAAAGGCTTCGGCTCTGGCAATACCCCGGTGGTCTGGCGGGCGGCATTGATCAATAATTGATGAACTTGCCGCCAAGGTACGTCGTAGCCGATCGTAACCGTGCTGTGGATGATTAATCCGTATTGCCGTGCGGATACGCTATAATTTGTTGTATGGGAGGACATGATAAAGGAGTTCGGGATGGTCACTACCTCATTCTTAGGGGTACGTAAACGGGTTACAAACGGAGTCTTCTCGATCACGTTGCCAGTCGTCTCGTTTAGTTGGATACGGTCACCCAATTTAAAGGGCCTCATATAAGTAATGACCAGCCCTGCGATGATATTTCCGATCACCGTACTGGAACCCAACGATATGATCAAACCGACAAATACGGATATGCCTTGAAATACCCCCGAGTCCGATCCCGGCAGATAAGGATAGATCATGGCGATCATAAAGGCGTATAGCAGGAAACGGATGATATTAAACGTCGGTTGCGCCCAATCCGGGTAAAAACCTGATATTTTCAGGTTCTCGCTCTCTATCTCGTTGGCTATGTATTGGATTCCTTTTACGATGTATTTGATGCAGTAATAGATCACCAAGATGATAAACAAGTTCGGAATATAGGAGGCTACCGATTTAAAGATCATCTTTACCGGCTCCAACAAATAGGAGAATATCTTCAAGGCTAGATCTTCTGTTTGCGGGAAGATAGCGAAAAGGATCGGTACACTGATGGTTAATTGGATTAGTAACACGATCCATCGTATTACGTTGGTGAAAAACATCAATACACGTCCTTGGCGATGTGTGTTGAGAAATTCATAATCCCGGATGGTAATAGATCTGAGTCGGTTCTGCTTTAACCAGATAATTTTCCTGCGTAGCTTCTTAAACAGATAGTTGGTCAGCTTAAACAGGAAATATTGGATGATAATTACGAGGATGAACAATAATACCCGTTTCGCTATCTGCAAGATACTATGTTGCTCCCTTAACTCTTGTATCTTGTTTTGGATAATCGGTTGATATTGTTCAGCGAGGGCTATACGACTGAGATTTTGCCATAGGGCATCTTGATCGGTGATACTTAGGATAACCTTGTCTCCGTACATGATATCCGTTACGTATTCGCTGTCATAGATATAGATGGAATCCTTCTTCAAGGAATGCGAGGTCCCGATCTTTACCATGATATTGAGGATGTCCTCAGCCCGGTCAACCGGGGTGCGGCCTCCGCGCTTGGCGTAAAGGTGAAATAAGGTATCCCCCTCCACGACTACAGGTACGCCGGGAGTCAGTGCCCGAAGGGAATCGATACGGTTTCGTTGCTCGGACCTTTTTAGGGAGTCGGCGGTAGCGTTGCTGTTTTTCGTGCTTTCCAGCTCGTCTTTCAGTAAGATCTCGTTTAGTTTCATCTCTTGCAACTGGAGGGCTAGCTCCTGCATCTTGATGGAATCCTTCCGGTGCTGCTCATCGAGCGAAAGCGTATCGGTTGGGGTAACTGGTTCCTCCGGATCATTGCCTAATGTCGTAGACAATAGTTCTTCGGCCTTTTCCCTTAATTGGGCGTTGGACACCGTTGGCAGGAAACTGATTCCTGCCAAGATCACTAATCGCAATAAAAATTGTTTCATCGAATCGTGGATTAACTATTTACCACCGGCCGGAAGATGTTCCAGCCAGTATTTAGCCATTGTCTTACGTAGGTGAAGAGTTGTTCCTTCCCTTTCGTTGATGCTATGGCTACGCATCGGGTAACTGATTTGCGTAAACATCTTTCCGTTCTTGATCAACTTGTTCACCAGCATCTCGCAATTTTGGTAATGCACGTTATCATCTCCCGTACCATGAATAAGCAGCAGATTACCTTCCAGTCCCTCGGCATAGGTAATCGGGGAACCTTTGTGGTAGCCTTCCGGATTGTTCTGCGGAGTATTCATGTAACGTTCTTGGTAGATCGTGTCGTATAAACGTTGGTCGGCTACAAAAGCGATCGCTATACCAGTATGGAATATTTTCGGATAACGGAACATGCAGTTTAAGGTCTGGCTACCACCACCGCTCCATCCGGTAATACCGATCCTGTTGGCATCGATAAACGGATATTGACGGGTCATATCCAGAATACCCCTGCTCTGGTCTTCGGAAGCGAAAGTACCCACTTCCCCGTAAATACATTTCCGCCATTCACGTCCACGGGGAGTATTCGCACCCCGGTTCTCGATACTTACCACGATATAACCTTGGTTCGCCATATATTGTTGCCATAAATCTCCGTTACCCCATACATCTTGTACGGTGGCGCTCGCCGGCTCGCCGTATACCTCTATGATAACCGGGTATTTCTTGGATGCGTCGAAATCGACAGGTTTTATCATCCATGCGTCCAAGGTTAGATTGCCGGACTTGACCTTGATAAATTCTTTCGGGTTTAATCCTAAGGCGGCGTATTGGTCCTTGGCTTGGGCATTATCCTCAAGCATGCGTACGGATTGATGTTTCGGGAAAGAAACCATGTCGATAACGGATGGGGTAGAGGCGTTACTATACGTATGTATGGCCCATTTGCCGGTGGGTGACATATTGTAGCGGTGCTGTCCGGATTGTTCCATGGGGCTTACACGCTCCACTTCCCCATTGCCGAATGCTTTAGCCCGGTACAAGTAACGTTGGGTGAAATTGTCCGGGGAGGCGATGAAATAGACCCAGCCCTTTTGTAGATCGGTCCCGACCGGCGAGATATAATCAAAATCACCTTTGGTGATGGGTTGTATCTCTTTTCCGTCCCGGCTTATCCGGTATAAGTGTCGCCAGCCACTACGCTCGCTTTCCCATGTGAAATAGCGGTTGTCCTTTAACCATTGTATGTTATCATTCGTGTCCAGCCATGCGGCATCCGTATCAGTGAAGATATTATTCAGCGAGTTATCGGATATCTTGGCGATCCATACCTTATTTGTATTCTGCGGGCGGTTTAGTTGCTGTATGAACAACTCGTCGCTTTCGGGGATGAATTCCATACGGGGCAGGTAGTTGTTCCGGGGATCTCCGGGTATGGCGATCCAAGTGGTGTTCCCGCCGGTAGAGGAAACGTAGCCTACTTTTACGGCTGAATTGGTGGTTCCTGCCTTGGGGTATGGGAAATGGATTACCTTTGCGTAGATGGAGTCTACATTATTAATAATGTCGAACACTCCCGTTCCTTTCGTATCGCTTTGCCAATAGGCGATATGCTTTCCGTCCGGGCTCCAGCGGAAACCATCCCGGCAACTGAACTCCTCCTCATATACCCAATCGAAAGTTCCGTTGACAATCGTATCGCTTCCGTCTTTTGTTAGCTGCGTGATTTTCCCGGAGTCTATATCTTCTACATATATATTATTGTTGGAAACATAGGCCACACGTGTGCCATCCGGAGAGAATTTAGCGAACATCATGGAGGATTCCGGCATTCCTTTTCCCAATTGACGTAAAGCGCCGTCCTTTAGGTTTAATACCCAATAGTCACCCCGGGTATCATAACGCCATACCCGTTGGGTATTGTTATAAATCAAGACTTTCTCATTATCCGCACTCCAAGAGATACTACGTACGGGAATAGGCTTTCCTGTAGATTTGTCTGTCAATAGGGATGAGGGGATAATGACTTCACGGGAGTTATCTTTTGCTTGATAGGCGACGATATCCGTGCCTCCGGTTTGCTTATTATTTTCCAAGCGGCTATAACGTTCACCGTCTTTTAGCCAAGTCATGCTTCCGACGCCTTTTGTTTGTATGACGTTACCGGCAACGATATCCTCAAGATTCAACGCTTTTTGTGCCATGCTTATACCTCCCGACAGAAGGCTGATCGTGGCGATCGCTATTAATTTATTTAGTTTCATGTTGTATTAGTTGGTTACTACTATATTTATGCAAAGAACGGAAAGTTAGTTGATATAACAAAATGGATTTGTATATTCGCGCCTCGGAAATCAAGAATAATCATAATTTAATTTTATATAGAAATCGGAATGAAAGCACTTTCAATGTATGTATGGTCACTTTTAGTGATCATGATGATGGGATTTACTTCTTGTGGGGATGATGATGAGCTTCAATTCTCGGAAGAACAATTGGCTTATATCAACAAAAACAAGGAATACATCTGGGAAAAGAAAACAGAGAAAGATGAGAAGGGTGAATTAAGATATAAGCAAGTTGTTCTAGGGGGTGATACCGCCTTATACCGGATCATTCGGAAAGAAAATGAGTGGACAACAACACCCACGATGACTTCCGTGGTCTATTTGCTAGGTCTGGAAGGGAAGTTTATAGATGGACAGGTCTTTCAAAAGAAACTGGATAGATCAAGTTTTTCTATGAACGGCATTATCCCGGGCTTAAGCGGTGTCTTATTGAATATCCATCTGGATGAGACCGTGGAGGCGATTATCCCGGCTTCGCTAGGTTATGGATATGGAGATTATAGCGGTATCCCCGGAGGTTCTACTTTAATCTTTACTTTTACCTTGGATAAGGTCGAATGAATATTATCAGACTAAAGGCACATTTGGTTTGATCTGACTTTTATCTTTATAAGATTTGGCACGGTTACTTAATTCCGCCAACGGGTTAATAGTATAAGTAGGTGTGGTGTAATTGCTTTATTTTGAATATGTATACGATTTGTTCGTAAATATTCGATAGTTTCGTTGCTTATCTCCTTTTTTCTTTTTAATTTGGCGGATTATAAACATAATCTTGATATTATGAAGACTGCCATTGTTCCTTTCTTGTTGCTTCTGAATGTTCTTGTCGCTGTAAATGCACAGACTAAGGATTCTGTTATCTTGGTGAAAGATAGTATTACGGTAAAATTGCCGGATGTCTACGTTACTTCCGAGCGTCCTTTGGTTACGGTTACGGACGATGCCTTATCTTTCGACGTGCCTAACTTGATCATGGCCAAACCGGTGAATACTGCATTTGATATTTTAGGAGAGATTCCCGGATTGGTGAAAGAAGGGGACAACGTTAGTATCATCGGCGTCCCTACTACGAACATTATTATTAACGGACGTAGAAGCTCAATGTCATTGTCCCAGATTGTAGAGCTTCTGAAATCTACCTCGGCCAGCAAAGTAAAGAGTATAGAGCTTTTGTATAGCTCTCCTCCAAAATATGGCGTAAAAGGAGGTAGTATAAATATCATTATGGAGAAGAAAGTGAATGAGGATTTAAGTGCCGATATCTCTTTGACCGGAAAGCAAGCTTTCTACTTCTCGCCAACCGGATTAGTGAATTTATCCTACTCCAAAAAGAAATATAGTCTGGATCTATCTTATTCCGCTAATTATAACCATTCCCGTTCAACCGAGGATATGAACGCCTATCCTATCGTGAAGGATCGTCCTTATGAGATCCTGCAAGAAAATACGGCGGTAGGTCGTTCTATGAACCATACGATTGGGGCGAGTGCCAATTGGTTTATGGATAAGGGGCGTGAGGTGGATATTTCTTATTATGCCAAGATAACGGATTCTAATTCCAAACGATATTCGAACACTCTATTTGTGGGTATTGAGAATGCGGAAAGTAATAATAAGTTATCGGGCCCGAAGAATCTTCAAAATGTACGATTGAATTATGCACATTCCAAGAACTTGAGCGCAGGGGTGGATTATACCTATTATAAGGATCGCAGGGATCAATATATGATCTCGGATTATCCCGATACGAAACAAGAGGTGGAGGCTACCTCCCGGCAAAATATCCATTTGGCGAATGTATTCGTCAACTACGAACGGGTATTTGGAAAAGGATGGAAAATTAACGCGGGCACGAATGTGCAGTTATCCTTTACGGATAATAGCTCCTTTACCTACCAAGATAAACAGGAGGATCTGTCAGCTACGTTTGCCCAAAAAGAAAAAGAGTATACGGCGGGATTGTATGCCGGTTTCTCTAAGCGTTTTGGCAAGAAACTGGTGTTGAGCGCTTCTCTTTCGGCGGAGTATAATAAGGCGGTGATTGATTCGGCGGGCCGGAAGTGGACCTTATGGTCTGGGGTAAATCTCTATCCACAATTGAACTTGAGTTATACGATCGATCCATCGAATATGCTTCAAGTCAATTTTTCCAGCGATAAGAAGTATCCGGCGTATTGGGCCATGAGCTCGAATGTTTCTTATTTGAATGTGTATAGTCAGGTACGGGGAAATCCTTATTTGGAACCGGAACGTATTTATATGGCTAGGGCTAATTATATCTTGAAAAAGAAATATGTTTTTGGACTATTTGCCAATCATCATGTGAATTATATTCGCCAATTGTATTATCAAGATACGAAAGCGTTGAGAGCCTATTACCAATCGGTTAATTTCGATAAGCATAATACTTTCGGGGCGATGGCGGTTATCCCGTTTCGGATCGGTGGGGTGGTTAGCTCACGGTTCGTGGCATCGGGCTTCTTAATTCAAGATGAGGGAGTGTTTATCGATATTTCGTTTGATCGGAAAAAGTTATTCGGGCAGTTGATGTTGTTCAATACGTTTACTTTATCAAAGAAGAAGAACTTATCGCTGGAAGTGAATGCTCGCTATAGTGCGCCTTCGATACAAGGTATCTATGATGTGGATGGTAATTATAATGTATCGGCAGGGCTTGTCTGGAATCCGATACCGAAAAAGTTAAGTGTAATGCTGCGAGGTGAGGATTTGTTAAAGGGCTTACGTGCGAAAACGCATATTGATTATCCCAGCCAGAAGAGTGATATGACGATCTATTCGGATACTCGTTCAGTATCGCTCACTTTAAAGTATACATTGGGCAAGATGAACCGGAAGAATAAGAAAGAGATCGATTCTTCACGGTTTGGTCAATAATGTTCTTATGGAATCCATTCGATAACGCCTGTGACTGGATGTTGTTTTTTCCAGTCCTCTAATTCTGCATACGTACGCACGCCGTCTTGAATGACTGCTAGGTAATATTCCACGCCCATGATTTTCGCTGTATCCGGTGTCTCATATTTCAGTTTTAAGATGGCCTGTCGAGTCTCGTCAGTCAGTACGGCGGTTATACGTTCGGCCATTTTCTCGAAATAACCGTCATAACGGGAACCTTTTACGATATGGATCATATCAATTTGCCAGAGTTCGTTATTCGGATCTTGGAACCATGCGTGCCATTCTACACATCGTTCTTCCGTATCGAGCGAGTTTCCGTATTCGATTCGTTTAATGAGCGGGTTCTCCGCTAGCCGGGCCATCGCTTGGAAGCTGTCGGATATACGGAAGGGAGAGGTGTAAATATGGAAGTCGATATCCTTATGTTTCATGAGTAGTCCCATATTTAAGGAGCCTACTAAGTTTATTTCCGCCCCGACAGATTTCCAGATATTTATAATGTCGGTTTGCCGGATCACTTCCCAAGCTCTTTCTTGGTTTCTTTTCGCTAATTCTAATAGATGTTCCATGATTTAAATAATTTGGGATGCGAAGTTAAAAAACGAAATGGAATAAGGAAATAGCTATTTATAGCTAGGTTGATATATTATATAGGTGTACTATTTTCAGTTGTAGAGACGGAGCGTGTCCCGTCTCTACAAGTTGTACAATATATATTTATCTTTTGGATAACCTGAATAACTCACCGATCCATAAAACTAGAGAGGAAGATCCGATAATAATCGCCCAATCTCTCAAGGACAAAGGTATTACGCTAAACATCTCGCCTCCAAAAGTGACGATCAGGTATTGACCGATCAAAATCAGTAATGCAACTAGCAAGAAACTTTTACTATCCTTTAAATTGGCGAAAGCGGAACGTCCTTCCATAAAAGCCTTCGCGTTAAACATATTCCAGAACTGTAGCATCACGAAGAAGCTGAAGAACCATGATAAGTCGTGTGGCGTTAAGCCGTCTTGCGCATGGAAATAGAACAACAAGCCCATCAAGATTACGACAAATGCGAATCCGACACCGAAAATATTGTAAGCCATCGGGCGAGTGATAATGAAATCTCCATCCTTACCGCTCCGGCGAGGTTTATCTTTCATCACTCGTTCATTCGGTGGGAGAGAGGCCAATGCTCCGGCTGCGAATGTATCCATGATCAAGTTTACCCATAACATCTGCGTGATGGTCAAAGGTGATTCCGTACCTAATAAGGAACCTAATAATACGATCAGACAAGCGGCAACATTGATGGTCAATTGGAATAACAGGAATTTCTGGATATTCCGGTACAAGGAACGTCCCCACATCACCGCACGGGTAATGCTACTGAACGAGTTATCGATAATCGTGATGTCGCTGGCTTCCTTGGCGACGGAAGTACCGTCTCCCATGGAGAGGCCGACTTGAGCAGCTTTCAAGGCTGGGGCATCGTTTGTCCCGTCGCCGGTAACCGCTACCACAGCGCCTTTTTGCTGTAATAATTGTACCAAACGCTGTTTGTCCGTAGGACGGGCACGACACATGATCTTCAAGTCTAAGACACGCTCCAAGGCCTCTTGGTCGCTAAGCGCCTCGAATGCGGGACCTGTTATAATGTTCCTGTCGCTATCATCCGTTTTCCACGTACCGATCTGCCGTCCGATTTCTTTGGCCGTACCCGGTGTATCTCCCGTAACGATCTTCACGTTGATACCTGCGTTCAAGCAACTTTGAACAGCGGGCGGCACGTCCGCACGTACCGGATCGGAGATCGCTACAATACCTAAATACGTTAAATCCGTATCATGCAAACGACCCTCTACGAAGAAAGTCTCATCCTTTCCATCCTCGATAATTTGGTAAGCGAAGCCAAGCGTACGCATCGCTTGGTTCTGGTAATCCAATAATTGTTTTTCGATGCCGGCTTTACATTCCGCCACCGGTTTGCAAGTTCCGTCTATCGCCACCCGGTTACTTTTGGCCAGTACGATTTCGGGAGCACCTTTCACGTAAAGTACCTTCTTGCCGAGTAACGGTGATTGTACGATTGTAGCCATATATTTCCGTTCCGTAGAGAAGGTCAATTGATCTAGGATCGTAGCGTTCTCTCTTAATTCCAGATAATTTTGGTGTTGTCCGTTCAACCAGAGTAAAAGGGCGGCCTCCGTCGGGTTTCCAAGGGTTTTTACCTTTTCTTCCGAGAAATCGAGGAATGCCGTGGAGTTCGTGGAGATACCTTCTTTGATCAGGTTACTTAACTCATCCTCCCCAAGCTTTTGTTCTTTCAGGTTGTAGAAATTCGTTTGGTAGACTTGCATTTGATTCTGTGTCAACGTTCCGGTTTTGTCCGTACAAATTACGGTAGTTGCTCCCATGGTCTCGCAGGCATGCATTTTGCGGACAAGATTATTCGTCTTCAACATACGGTTCATGCTGAGGGCCAAACTTAGCGTGACACTCATCGGTAATCCTTCCGGAACGGATACCACGATCAACGTAACCGCTACCATAAAGTAGTTGAGGATATGGGCGATGATGTCCATCGCCGGCATCCCGGGGAAGCTATCCGATAAAAGGAATTTTACGGTCAAGGCGATGAACGTCACTCCGGCGATCGTATATCCGGCTTTGCTGATCACTCCGGCCAAACCTTTCAATTGGATCTGTAAGGGAGTCTCTACATCGCTCTCGATTTGCGAGCCTTCGTAGACCTTACCGTATCCGGTAGCATCACCCACTTTTTCCACTTGCATGACGCCATGTCCGTCCACGACCGTCGTTCCTCGCATGACTACATTGGACGGATAAGTCGCTTCCGTATCGAAATCCGCCTCGTTTGTTGTCTTGCTAATAATCGGTTCACCGGTTAGTGTGGATTCGTTGATCTGTAGGGAAATGGCTTCAAGCAAATGTCCATCTGCGGGAATTTCCTCACCTGTCTCCAAAACAACGATATCGCCTACGACGACCTCTTTTTTCGGTATTTGGCAGATATTCCCGTCACGGATTACCTTCACTAAAATATCATCATTGACTGTATTCAAGATATCGAATGCCTTGTTCGCTTTCACCTCGAAGAAAAAGCCCACGCAACTGGCAAGCATGATAGCGAAGAAAATGCCGATCGGCTCCAAGAAGGCCGTAAAACCTTTCGCCTCAGGTCCCCAGCAATGTACGCCAGCGATTATCATGGACAAGAGCCATGCCACTAATAATATACGAATAATAGGATCTTCGAATTTCTCCAAGAATTGGCTCCATAACGAAGCTTTCTGGGGCGGGGTAAGTACATTCTCGCCGTGAAGGCGCCTGCTCTCTTCTACTTCTTGTTTGGTTAATCCTCGGTACTGATGTTTTTTCTCCATAAATTTATTAATCTGATTAAGAAAATAGGATAGCAAATTACGTAAAGTTATACGACATATACAAGGGTTTAACCTTTTTGCATATATTTGTGTTGTATAACAAATTAATTTTTAATTAAAAGATGAAGAAAGTACTATTCATGTTATTGGTTATGTTCGCTTTGAGCGCCTGCCAATCAAAGGATTCATATGTGAAGGAGTTTAGTGATTTTGTAGATAAGGTGGAAATGGAGGCCGCTGATTATACCGATAAGGACTGGAAGAAGGCGGATCTGAAATTCTCGGATCTATCCACGAATCTTTACGCCAAGTTCGAGGAAGAGTTAAACGCTGATGAGAAAGCGGAGATCATTAAATTGCAAGCGACATACGCCGGATTGAAAATGAAAGCGGGCGTGAAAGACGCTGCCAAGAAAGTGGATAAGTTCTTGGATGGTTTGAAGGAAGGAACAAAATAACCTCTAATACGAAAATAAGATGAACAGAAATTGGGTGTATTCGCTATTTGCTTTATGGATCGTCTGCTCGTTCGCTTGTACGCAGCCTAAACCTGTGGCGAATGTGGAAGTTCAGAAAGAGAATTTCGTATTCTCTATAAAAGGGACAGATACATTGTCCTTGGACAAGTATGAGTTGCCTTCTATATCGCCCGCCTTAAAAAAGCCTGTGATGATTTTTGCTTTTGGCGGTGGGTTTAAAGGGGGAGATAAGGCGGATAAAGGATATATTCCCTATTTCGAGTTCCTCGCCCGAAACGGATTTGTGGTCGTTTCTACGGATTATCGTACCACCTTGAAGAATCTGGATCCTTCTAAAGTCTCTTCTCCGATGGACTTTATCGCGGCCTTGCAGCATGCGATCGATACGGCGGTAGAGGATTTTTATGATGCTACCGGTTTTGTGATCAACCAAAGCTCGGATTGGAACATCGATGTGGAGCAGATCGTAGCGAGCGGTTCGAGTGCCGGGGCGATTACGGTATTGCAGGCAGAGTATGATTTATGTAACGGACATGAGTTGGCGAAAAGGCTACCGGCAGGTTTCAACTATGCCGGTGTGATCTCATATGCCGGTGCGGTCTCTGGTGTGCTTCCTCCACATTGGGAAAAGATGCCTTGTCCGATTATGCTATTCCATGGCGATGCGGATAAAACCGTTCCTTTTGAACAAGCCGCTATGGAGAACCTCGGCGGTTTATGGGGATCATCCGCTGTAGCGAAAAGTCTGGAAAATCTTCAAGCTTCCTATTATTTTTATAAGGTAGAGAATGCGGGGCATGAGATCTCTGGGCTCCCTATGTCCCGGAACCAATACGATATCATGAGCTTCTTGAGCCGTCAAGTCTTAGGCGATGAGAATTTAGCGATCACGACAGACGAACGTGTTCCCGGTGATACGATCGTACGGAAAGATTTTACCGTACAGGATTATATCTTGGATAATTTGCGTTAATATGATAATGAAATATAAACAGCCTTAATTTGACCTTTTTAGATTAAACTATTCACCCGAAGGATTGTCTTTACTATATAGAGTGATTAATAGTGTGTTTAGTTTATTAAGGTTATGAGATTAACAAGGTTAGTTGGATTTTTAGGGATTGTCCTTTTTTGTGCAGGGCAATCCCTTTTTGCTCAAAGTAAGCAAGAGCGGAAGGAGCAAAAAGAGAGAGTAGTGAGGGAGATCGTGGATAGCGGTCGTATTAAGATCGATGTGGATCGTGCCGTACCGATGGCCGGGAGATCCGTCAATCTTACTTCCCCCTACTCATTGGAAATACATGGTGACTCGATCCTGTCTTATCTTCCTTACTTTGGACGTGCTTACTCTGCTCCTTATGGTGGTGGAGAGGGCTTGACGTTTAAAGAAGTGGCGACAGAGAAGGAGCAAACCTCTGAAAAGAAAGGTAGTTCCGAAATCAAGTTCCGTGTAAAGACCAAAGAGGATGTATACATGTTTCGGGTGGAAGTCTATCCGAATGGCTCGGTGACAATCAATGTGACACCCGTGAATAAACAGGCTATTACCTTTTATGGTGATGTCGCCTTAGACTTGAAATAGTCGTCCTTGCCGTGTATCTCTTTCCTCGATCCGCTTATTTACCTTAGCGGTAAATTCGAAATTCTTTAAACCCCAATCCGGTGCGATCAGTAGCTCTTTGGGGGATTGTGATACGAACCTCTCTACTACGATAGAGGGGTTCAGTCGTTCTATGAAGTCAATCACTAATTCGATATATTCATCAGCCGTATATAAATGGAAATCAGAAGGATCTTCCTTGAACTCTTTCGCCATGCGGGTATTCTTGATTAGCTGCAATTGGTGCAGTTTAAGTGTCGTGATCGGGAGGCGTGATAAGACATCCGCATGGTGTAATATTTCATCCCTACTTTCTCCCGGTAGTCCGAGTATCAGGTGTGCCCCGGTGTAAATACCTTTTGCCGCCGTACGACGGATAGCGGATTCCGATTCTTCATGGGTATGCCCTCTGTTTATGCGGACTAAGGTCTTATCAAGCGTACTTTCCAATCCATATTCAATCATGACGAATTTTCGCTGGGAAAGCTCCGCAAAATAATCCAATAAACCTTCCGGCATACAGTCCGGACGAGTGCCGACAATCAATCCTTCTACTCCGGGATAGGCAAGCGCTTCCTCATATTTGAGAATAAGAGAGTCTAATCGGTCGTATGTATTCGTGTAGGCTTGGAAGTAGGCCAGATACCGCATATCCGGATATTTGCGGGAAAAAAAACGTACGCCTTCCTCTAATTGCTCGGTAACGCTTTTCTCCGTATGACAGTATTCTGGACTGAATGTTTGGTTATTACAATAGGTGCAACCGCCCCATCCTTTAGACCCGTCTCGGTTCGGGCAGGTGAAGCCTGCGTTTATGGAAATCTTCTGAACCTTGAATTTGAATAGATCCCGTAGAAAATCCCCAAATTCATAATATCGTTTAGTTTTTTTCATAAGACAAAGATACGATTTCTCGCAATTTGAATCACTTTTTTATGCTAACTTCGCGTTTCAATCTGAAATAAAGAGTATAAATGAAACGATTAGGTTTTAGTTTATTGCTTTCGTTGGCCGTATTCGGAAGTGTGGCCGCACAAACCGGAAGCAAGCATGTTGACTTAAAAGAAATAACCGATGGGAAATTTCGTCAAGTGACGGCTATCGGAGAGATGCGATCCCTGCCGGATGGAGAACACTACACAGCCATGAACGCCGATAAGAGTATGATCATTAAATATTCCTATCGTACGGGAAATCCTGTGGATACATTGTTTAATGCCCGTAAAGCTCGTGAATGTACCTTTACGGATTTTGATGGATATACAATCAGCAGCACCGGGCATCATATCTTGGTTTGGAGGGATACGGAGTCTATTTATCGTCGCTCTACCAAGGCTGTGGTTTATGATTATGACGTACGTCGTAATTATGTGAAGCCTATTTCCGATGCCAAGGGTAAGCAAATGATCCCGACATTCTCGCCGGATGGTCGTATGTGCGCTTATGTACGGGATAATAATATTTGGATACGTAAGTTTGATTTTGATACCGAGGTACAAGTTACCAAGGACGGTGAGTTGAATAAGATATTGAATGGTATCACGGATTGGGTGTATGAGGAAGAATTCGCGGTGACAAATCTAATGGCGTGGTCTCCCGATAGCGAGTATCTGGCCTTTGTCCGTTTTGACGAGTCCGAGGTGCCCGAATATTCTATGCAGATGTATGGTGAGGGACTTTATCCGGGGTATTACGAATATAAATATCCGAAGGCCGGGCAGAAGAATTCAAAGGTCTCCGTACATTCTTATAGCGTAGTCACCAAAGACACGAAAGAGATGAAGGTCCCGGTAGAAGGCGACTTCTATATTCCCCGCATTACTTTCACGCAGAATCCGGATCAGTTGGCTATCATGACATTGAACCGCCAGCAGAATGTATTCAATATGTATTATGCAAATCCGAAGAGCGGTGTGTTCCGTTTGATCTTGCGTGAGGAAAATAAATGCTACGTGGATTCTGATTGGTTGACTTCCATCCAGTTCTTGAACAATGGGTTTACCTATGTGAGTGAACAAGATGGCTATTCCCATATTTATTTGTATTCCCCGACAGGTGTTATGCAACGTCAGGTAACTCAAGGGAACTGGGATGTCACGGCCTTTCTAGGTGTGGATGAGAATACGAAGACTTTCTATTACGAGTCTGCCGAGGAAAGCCCGATCCGCCGCTCTATCTATAAGATCGACGCGAAAGGCATGAAGACAAAACTCTCCACGGAAGAGGGTATGAACAAGGCGGTCTTTAGTGACAATTTTGCTTATTTCGTGAATACCTATTCCAATGCGAATACCCCGGCGAAGATTACGGTGAATGAGACGAAGACCAAAAAGGAACTACGTGTTCTGCAAGATAACGCAGCATTGAAGAGTAAGCTGAAGGAATATGTTTTTGCTAAGAAGGAATTTATGAAGGTACATACGGCTTCGGATTATGAGTTCAACGCTTGGATCGTAAAACCCGCTGATTTTGACCCGTCGAAGAAATATCCGGTGATGATGACGCAATATAGTGGCCCTAACTCCCAGCAAGTATTGGATCAATACGGTTTCGATTGGGAGCAATATCTGGCCTCAAATGGTATTATCGTGGTATGTGTGGATGGTCGTGGAACCGGTGCCCGTGGTGAGGCATTCCGTAAATGTACTTATTTGAGAATGGGCGAGCTGGAATCCAGAGACCAAGTGGAGGCTGCGCAAGCGTTAGGCAAGTTACCTTATATCGATAAGGATCGTATCGCGATCTGGGGTTGGAGTTTCGGAGGTTATAACACGTTGATGGCCTTGAGTACCGGAAACGGAACGTTTAAGGTGGGTATCGCTGTAGCTCCTCCGACGGACTGGAAATATTATGACTCCGTTTATACGGAGCGTTTCATGCGTACCCCGCAAGAGAATTTCGAGGGCTATGCGGCTACCTCTCCGTTACGCCGGGTGAAAGACTTACAAGGCAAGTTATTGCTGGTTCATGGAACCGCCGATGATAATGTTCATTTTATGCAAACAATGGAATATGCCGAGGCTTTGGTTCAAGCCAATAAGCAGTTCGATATGCATGTTTATAAAGATCGGAATCATAGCATATATGGTGGTAATACCCGTTACCATTTGTATACGAAGATGGCTAATTATTTATTCAATAATTTGTAAGACATGGCGCAGCATTTAAGAAAGCCGGATTGGTTGAAGATCCGGCTTGGCGGAAATGAGCAATTCACGAAGACAAAAAGTATTGTTGAATCTCATTGCCTTCACACAATATGCACAAGTGGTAAATGCCCGAATATGGGTGAATGTTGGAGCCGGGGAACAGCTACATTCATGATCGGTGGTGAGATCTGTACTCGCTCTTGTCGTTTTTGTAATACGCTAACGGGTAAACCTCTTCCGTTGGACCCGAAAGAGCCTGCGAATGTAGCGGAGAGCATCCGTTTAATGAATCTCAAGCATGCGGTGATCACGTCCGTTGATCGTGATGACTTACCAGACTTAGGCGCTTCTCATTGGGTAAATACGATCCGTACGATCAAAGAGGTGAATCCTCAAACGACCGTGGAAGTCTTAATCCCGGATTTTCAAGGACGATTGGATCTGGTTGATCAGGTCGTGGATGCGGCGCCTGAGATTATCTCCCATAATATGGAGACTGTACGCCGTATCAGTCCGCAAGTGCGTAGCGCCGCTAAGTATGACGTGAGCTTATCCGTTTTGCGACGAATCGCTGAGCGGGGTGTGGTAGCCAAGACTGGTATCATGGTCGGACTGGGGGAGACTGAGGATGAGGTGCTTGAATTAATGGATGATGTTTTGCAGGCGGGTGTTTCTGTTTTGACAATCGGGCAGTATTTACAGCCCTCTCGCAAGAATATTCCCGTCTCTGAATATGTGACTCCTGAACGCTTTGAATATTATAGACAACAGGCCGTTAACAAAGGTTTTAAGAAAGTAGAGAGCGCTCCGCTGGTGCGCTCGTCGTACCATGCGGAAAAGCATATATGATTCATGAACTTTTGACAATCTTTGTTGTTATTAATATAAAAGTGGACTAAAGGGGGGGAAGGAATGAACAGAGTAAAGAAAGGTCTAGATAATCAGGCGATAGGTTTATTGCCGTTGTTGTTGTTCATGTTTTTGGACAATTATTTTTCTTATTTATTATCCTTTATAATTGGGGTTACTTTCTGTTTTGTTTGTATTTTTTTGTTTCAAGTGTTGAGTAAGGATAAGGTGTACCAATTTATGCTTCTGCCATCGGCGGGCACATTGGTCTTATATTCCGTATTTCTTTGTCTCAAGCTTGAACCTGTGTTGTTTATATACTCTCCTCTTATCACGGAAGTATTACTGGTCGTGGCGTTAGCGATCGTGGGGTTCACGAGGAGAACGGTCATACAACGTATACGCGATTCGAAACGTCCCTCTTTTAAACGTACTTTGCTTCGTACTACCTTGAACGAATTTTATTTCCTCGCTCAGTTGGTACAGAACCTGTACACGTTGCATCTTTTCATCATCTTGTTATATAGCATCTTGCCGGAAACGATGCAGAATATGCGTACCGAACGTTTCTTATACCGGGAGTTGGGATTGGTAATCGGTGTTTTGGTCATTGTTTATGAGCAAATACGTTTGTCCTTGATGCAAGGTAGCTTGAAAAAGGAAATGTGGGTTCCCGTATTGAATGACAATGGGAAGGTGATCGGTTGTATCGCACGTTCGGTCAGCCGCTCTTTACCGAAGAAATACTATCATCCGATCGTGCGTATCGCCGTTGTTTATAATGGTATGTTATATCTGGTGAGACGAAGTAAGGATGAGTTTGTCTCTCCGGATACGATGGATTATCCGTTCCATAATTACGTGCTCTTCCGACATAGTATAGATAGCACGGTCAAAGAGACTCTCGGAAGTTTGGCGCAAGATAAATCAATTGCTCCACGCTTCCTGATCCGTTATACATTTGAGAACGAGAAGGTGAAACATTTGGTATCTCTCTATGTTATTTGTTTACGTACGGAAGAGCAATTAAATCAATGTAAGCGCCGTAGCGGAAAGCTTTGGACAGCGAAACAAATCGAGGAGAACTTGAGCTCCGGGGTGTTTAGCGAATATTTTGAGAAAGAGTTCGCTTATTTGCAAAATACGATTCTTTTCGCCGAGAGTTTCTGTTGCGGTAACTAATCATCTTATAATGCCCGATTCCCTAGCTCTATAACTTCCAAATCTTTGATATCCTTTCCCTCAATAACGAAACGTAATAAGGTACGTACTTGATGAAAGCCACTTTTTCCAGCCGCTCCCGGATTCATATGCAGACACTTCAAGCTTCGATCGAATACTACTTTCAGGATATGCGAATGTCCGGAGATGAATAGATTTGGCCGTGTATCGTATAATTCTTTGCGGATCTCGGGATTGTAGCGGCCCGGATAACCTCCGATATGAGTCATCATAACGTTCACGTCTTCTACCTTGAAATGAGCTACTTTAGGATATTGCAGGCGAATGGCTTGTCCGTCTATATTTCCGTATACGGCCCTGAAAGGTTTCAAAGCCTCGAATTTTGCGGCCAAAAGATCGGAGCCTATATCGCCCGCATGCCAGATTTCATCGCAATCTTTAAAATATTCGGCGTACTTATCATCCCAGTACGCATGGGTGTCTGAAAGCAATCCAACTTTAATCATAACAATTTCTTTTATTGCTCGAAAGTATCTATATTTACACGCCTAAGATAAGAATATTATGGAGAATTCATATCAATATTTTAAACGGGACTTAAGCTGGTTGTCGTTTAACTACCGTGTCTTGCTGGAAGCGGAAGATGATACGCTGCCTATTTATGAGCGTATTAAGTTCCTTTCTATCTATTCCTCGAATCTAGAAGAATTTTATGAGATCCGGGTTGCGGAACACCGGGGGGTAATCATGAAAAAGAATTATTCGGAGGAGAGCGCAGCTGAGGCGGAAGAGACCTTGGCGGCTATTACCCGGGAGGTTAACCGCCAGCAACGGGACTATTACCGTATTTTCTCGGAGAAGATATTGCCGGAATTGAATCGCCAGAATGTTTACTTATACCAGAATGAGAAGCCGGAACCTTTCCATGAAGAGTTTGTCCATAATTTCTTTAATGAGGAGGTTTTCCCATTCCTGTCGCCGGTCATGATTCAAGCCGGTGATATACGTACGTTCATCCGGGATCGTCGGCTTTACCTTGTGATCCGTATGATTAAGCGGAGCAAGCGGATGAATGAGCCGGGCTTCGTACCCGAGTATCATTATGCGTTGATGAAGATTCCTTATGCGAAAGTTCCTCGTTTTATAGAGTTGCCTCAGCATGACGGGAAATATTATATCATGTTTATCGACGACATTATCCGTGCGAATTTACAGAATGTTTTTCCCGGTTATATTATTGATGGCTGTTACAGCATCAAGATTTCCCGGGATGCGGATATTTATTTGGATGATGAGAGCCGGGCGAATATCGTGGAGAATATCCGTAAGAAGGTAAAGAAACGCAAGATCGGAGCCTTGAGCCGTTTTATGTATGATCAAGCGATGCCGGATGATTTTCTGGCTTTTGTTTGCGATGCCTTTGGTATTACGTCGGAGGACTTGGTGTTAGGTGGACGATATAATAATTTGCAGGACTTGATGAAATTGCCGAATCCGGCGGGAAAGCATTTAGAGCAGCAGCCACCGGTGCCTATGCGTGTGCCTTTCCTCGATGAGATGGGGTCGGTATTCAAGGCCGTGAAGAAGCGGGATATCTTATTGCATTTCCCTTATGAGTCGTTTGATTATTTGATCCGCTTTTTGATGGAGGCGGCCTTTGATCCGAAGGTGGATGAGATCAAGATTACCCAGTATCGAGTGGCAGAGAATTCGGCCGTGATTAATACGCTGGTCAGCGCTGCCCAGAATGGTAAGAAAGTGACGGTATTTGTGGAATTGAAAGCCCGTTTCGACGAGGAGAATAATATGAGTACGGCAGAGCGTATGGAGCAGGCCGGTATTCGTATCATTTATAGTATTCCGGGCTTGAAAGTACATGCGAAGGTTGCGGTCATTCTTCGGAAGGATACGTCCGAGGGACTTAAACGGCGTGATTTCGCCTATTTGAGTACCGGTAATTTCAATGAGAAGACGGCTAAGATCTATTCGGATATGGCGCTGTTGACTTCGAATACGGAGATTATTACGGATATCAATAAAGTATTCGCTGTTTTGGAAGGGCGTATGAAAGAACCTACTTTCCGCCATTTGTTGGTGGCCCGTTTCAATATGGTCTCGGAATTGACTGGTAGGATTCGGCGGGAGATCGAGCATGTGCGGGAAGGCCGAAAAGGACGGATCATATTAAAGATGAACGGACTGCATGACCAACATATGATCGAGGAACTCTATCATGCGAGTGAGGCGGGGGTAGAGATCGATCTGATTGTTCGGGGGATTTGTTGCCTGGTACCGAACCAACCTTATAGCGCAAACATCCGGGTTACTCGTATCGTGGATATGTTTTTGGAGCATTCACGGGTTTGGTATTTTCTGAATGATGGTCAGGAGGATCTTTTCCTTACCTCGGCTGATTGGATGCGTCGGAATTTGAACCGACGGATCGAGACGGCTTTCCCGATCCTTGATCCGGATCTGAAGAGGGAGATAATCGATATCTTGAATATCCAGCTAAGTGACAACGTGAAAGCTTGTTATTTGGATGGCGAGTTACGTAATAATTTTAAGTGTGATGATAATCCAGTAAAAGTGCGTTCGCAATTGGCTATCTATGATTATCTGAGAAATAAATCCATGCGGTAATCGGGATGGGGGAGTTTTGGGGATTTGTTGATTGGGGGGCTGGTTGCTTAGCCTTGATCGTGGCGGTGGTATTTAGCTTTTTGTTGGGAGTACGTACGGGACGTATCCGGGAGAGAAATGAATCTGTCCGTTCTCGCATTCGGCAGAATAAAGCGAATATGTATCGCTATAAACAACAATTAGCCTCCTATCAAGAGCAAGTCGTACGCTTGGAGCGGGAACGGGATTCTCTGGTCATCCGCTCGGAGGCTTATGACCGGATCGAGACGGAGCTGACGGCCTATCGCCAGAAGATGGAGCAGTTGGAGAGAGAGATCCTTGTTCTTTCCGGCGATAATAACTTATTGGACAATGCTACCGGAAAAGTAGATGTGGATGTACCTAAGCTTTTATGTGCCCTTAAAGATGATCCTCTCCATGTGAATCCAAGTAAAGAGGAATGGTCTGAGATTATTGGTATGACCGATCTTCTGTTTAATAACTTCTTAACCGATCTGAGAAATAAATACAGTATTACCCGCCATGAGCAGGAAATATGTTGCTTGATCAAATGGAATTTCTCCCGAAAGGAGCAACTAGCCGTGTTTAATAATACTCCGGATGCGTTAACCAAATCGAAAGGCCGTTTAAAAAAACGTCTAGACTTGGATGAAAAGACGGATTTGGATGCTTATGTTCGTTTATTATAAAGCTTAAAGTTATTTTGTTTGTCGTGATTGTCCGGCAATATTATCCGTTTATCTCCCATTGCGTGGTTTATATGTGTGATTATTAGTTGTTTGATGTTCGCTTGTTTTGTCCGGTACCATTTCTTTCCTCTTTACGATCCTTCCTGTACTTTTGCGGTGTGTGATTTAATTTTTAAGAACGAATAATCAGGAATGCTATGAGAACACAAATTGTACTACTATGGATCAGCCTTAGCCTAATGGTGGGGTTTTCCGCTTGTGATTGGACTTCGTCCTCTCCGGTGGCCTCGCTACGGCGGGCTACCGGATGGCCTTTCGAGGTGGTGGTTGTAATGGATCGAGACGCATGGAATGGTGAGGTGGGGGAGTTGCTGCAAGAACAATTGCGAGCGCCGATTCCTGCTTTGCCTCAAGCGGAAGCATCTATGCGTGTCACCTATTCGGAGCCATCGGGCTTTTCCGGTTTATTACGATACGTACGAAATATCTTGATCGTATCCGTAGATCCGAATCGGTATACGAAAGCTGGAACAAGAGAGAGTCCCGATGAATGGGCCAGCGGTCAGAATGTTGTGACTCTGTATGCTCCGACTACCGCTGCTTTAACCGAGTTCCTTTTATTAAATGAAGGACGGTTGGTCAACCATTTCAATCGAGTGGAAAGGGAACGTTGGATAGTTGGACTTTCTAAGAACCATAGCAGTTGGATCAATGAGAAGTTGAAGTCCCGTTTCGGTATTTCGCTGTTCGTGCCGGAAGATATGTCGGCCTATAAGGAAGAGACCGATTTCTTTTGGGGCTCGAATAACGCAAATCGGGGACGGACTGATATCTTGGTATATAGTTTTCCCTATACGGCTCAAGAGGCATTTACCGAAGATTATCTGGTCGCTATGCGTGATTCTGTAGTGAGGCGGAACGTACCGGGCTCTTTCCCGAATTCTTATATGAAGACTGAGAAGCGCTTCGAGCTTTCTTACGAGCCGATCACCTACCGTGGCGAATACCGCGGCGTATTGCGTGGTCTTTGGCGTATGGAAGGAGATAAGATGGGCGGCCCGTTCGTCAGCCATGCCCTGCTCGACAAGAAAAAAGGGCGGGTTATCGTAGCGGAAAGTTTTGTCTATGCCCCGGAATCAAAAAAGGCGAACTTGATCCGCCGGATGGAGGCCGCCTTGTTTACGTTGCGATTCGTGGATTAGGATTGATTCTCTCACGTATATAGGCGTAACCTCATGCGTATATACGCATCGGCCTACACGTACGTAAGTGTGGTCTTATACGTATATACGTGTGGCTTTATGCCTATATAGTGGTCTTATCGTCCTAAAAATAGTTTGATTTCCTCCGGAATATATCCCGTCCGTATACGCCACTCTTGCGGATACAGGTTATTGGCCCGGTTGCCAAGGTTCTTTACAAAACCTAGCGGAAGTCCTTGGTAGCGTACCAACACATATCCCTTATCTGTACCGGAGGGTAAGACGAGCGCCTCTTTCTTTAAGAATTTAATAGCGTCTTCCCATTCCAGTTCTACGGATGGAAAGGCGTTGGGGGTTAAGGCAGTACTTAAAGCCAGCTCTTGAGATGGGATAAAGTCTTTCCCTTTCGCTTCTCCTAGGCAAATACCGGCGGAAAGTACCCGTAAAGGCTTGGCATTGATGAGTGAAAATAGATCCGAATGGGCTTTGGGATACGCTCGAAGGAAACTGTCGTTCCATTCGAGAGAAAATGAAGTTTCATCCGAAAGGAACAGACGGGCCTCCTGTGGGATGGACGGAGCGGCTTTTCCTCGCTCTTTTTTCCCTTTGGACTTGACACGAATTTCCTCGATCTCGCCTTCCGCTTTCCGGAGGGCGGCGAGGAAAAAGCCTTCGCCCCGTGTCTTATGCGGGAAGAAGCGGTAAACCGGATGTTCAAACCGGAGGGCGCCGGTGATCTGCCATTCCTCTTGGGTAGGGATAGGCAATGCCTCGGCTCCCAGCTCCTCTATTATATAATGTATGTTCTCCTCATCCTCTTCCGTATTATAGGTACATGTACTGTAGATCAAGATACCTCCGGGTTTCAAGGCGTTCCAGATATCATGGATGATGCGCCGCCCACGGGAGGCGCAAAGCCGTACGTTATCTACGCTCCATTCGCCTGTGCTATCCGTATCTTTCCGGAACATGCCCTCACCGGAACAAGGTACGTCGGTGACGATCACGTCGAACAGATGAGGCAATGCCTCGCCGATCTCCTCCGGGTCATTATTGATAACGATCGTGTCCGGGTGGCCCCATTTAGCGATATTCTCGGCCAATACATAACTCCGGCTGCGGATCACCTCATTGCTCACTAACAGGCTTCCATCCGGCAATAAGCTCGCCAGATGCGTGGACTTGCCACCCGGGGCGGCGCATAAATCCAGGCAACGTACCGGCTCTTTCACGTATGCCTTGATCGCTTGTTCCAGAAACATGGAAGACGCTTCCTGCACGTAATAGGCCCCCGCATGGAATAGAGGATCGAAGGTGAAAGACAACCGTTCCGGCAAATAAAAACCGCTCTCGCACCAAGCGACTGGAGCACCTGCTTTGGGAGCGGAAGTCCCTTTCATCGGGTTGATACGGATACTTACGGGAACATCAGCGCTTAACGCTGCCTCTAAACGATCGAACTCCTCGCCAAGTAAAGCCCGTGTACGGGTAATAAAATCAATAGGAAGTGCCATGATTATTCTGTTAGTTTGCGGCAAAAATACTACTTTCGCGGAAAACAAACAGTATGCGAGCATCTCTTTTCCTTATACCAGTTACCTTGGGCGATACGGAACATCGCCGTGTTTTACCAGAGTACAACCGTGACGTGATCTTATCCATCCGGCATTTTATCGTGGAAAACGTGCGTACGGCACGCCGTTTCTTGAAAAAGGTGGAGCCGGGGATCGTGATCGATGACTTGACATTTTATGAGCTGAATAAACATACCTCACCGGAACAAGTAGCTGGTTATCTGGCTCCTTTGGCGAAAGGCGAGAGCGTTGGCGTGATCTCGGAGGCGGGTTGTCCGGCGATCGCTGATCCGGGTGCTGACGTAGTGGCTATCGCCCAACGGAAGGATTATCCGGTGGTACCGTTGGTCGGGCCTTCGTCTATCTTGATGTCGGTGATGGGATCGGGCTTTAACGGACAGAGTTTCGCTTTTCACGGTTATCTGCCGATTGATGCTTCCGAGCGAACGAACACGATCAAGAAATTGGAGGGAAGAATTTATTCCGAGCATCAGACGCAATTGTTTATCGAGACTCCTTACCGGAATAATAAACTGGCCGAGGAGTTGATCCGTACGTGCCGTCCGTCTACGAAACTGTGTATTGCCTCGAATATAACGTGTGAGGATGAGTATATCCATACTCGCCCGGTCAAGGAATGGGCGGGTAAAGTTCCCGATCTGAGCAAGAAGCCCACTATTTTCCTAATCTATAAATAAAAGGATTGATATGAGTTATCAAGCGCACGAGACAGCGGTAATCGATGCCGGTTGTGAGATCGGGGAAGGAACCCATATCTGGCATTTTTCCCATATCATGACGGGATGCGTGATTGGCAGGACGTGTAATATCGGCCAGAATGTAGTCGTATCGCCGGGCGTGGTCTTAGGGAATAACGTGAAGGTACAGAACAATGTGTCTATTTATACGGGGGTGATTTGCGAGGATGATGTGTTCTTGGGGCCTAGTTGCGTGTTTACAAATGTAACCAATCCGCGTAGCGCTATCTCTCGGAAAGACCAGTATAAGGAGACGGTGATTGGCAAGGGGGCCTCGATCGGAGCTAACGCTACGATTATTTGTGGACATACAGTCGGGCGGTATGCCATGATCGGTGCCGGGGCGGTGGTAACGAAGGATGTTCCGGCTTATGCGCTGGTCGTAGGAAATCCATCCCGCCAGATCGGTTGGGTAAGCGAGTACGGCCATCGCCTTGTATTTGACTCCGAAGGATTCGCCACCTGTCCGGAAAGCGGCCAACGTTACCGCCTACACAATCACCAAGTTGATGAGACGGGGCACGCCCCGTCTCATCAATACAGACAATATTAATATTCTATACAAACATGAAAACATCTTTTTTCAAGAAAGGAATCTTAGCGATGGGGATAGCTTGCTGCATGCAGCTTTCCGCCGTAGAGAATCCTGTAGACTACGTGAATACGTTAGTCGGTACCCAATCCAAGTACGAATTATCTACCGGAAATACCTATCCGGCCACGGCCATGCCTTGGGGTATGAACTTCTGGACTCCCCAGACCGGCGAGATGGGCAACGGCTGGACCTATCGTTACGATGCGGATAAGATCCGGGGATTCAAGCAAACCCATCAACCGAGCCCGTGGATGAACGATTACGGGCAGTTCTCCATTATGCCTACTACCGAAGGCTTGGTCTTCGACGAGGAGAAACGGGCTAGCTGGTTCTCTCACAAAGGCGAAGTGGCTACACCTTATTATTATAAGGTCTATCTGGCCGATCATGACGTGACTACCGAGTTGGTTCCGACGGAACGTGCGGCTAAGTTCCGCTTTACATTCCCGGAAACCAAGAAAGCGTATATCGTCATCGACGCTTTCGATAAAGGCTCTTATATAAAGGTATTGCCTGCGGAACGTAAGATCATCGGTTATTCCACGAAGAACACGGGCGGTGTTCCCCGTAACTTCAAGAATTATTTCGTGATCCAATTCGATAAGCCATTCACGTTCTCCTCTACGGTTAAGAACGGGGCGATCCAGTTGGATGAGTCGGAGGTGAAGACAAACCATGCCGGCGCTATCATCGGTTTTGAGACAAAGGCCGGCGAGGTGGTGCATGCCAACGTGGCTTCTTCTTTCATCAGCACCGAGCAGGCCGAGTTAAACTTGCGTGAGGTGGGAGATACTGGTTTCGATCAGCTAGTGACCAAAGGGAAGGAAATCTGGAACCGGGAATTAGGTAAGATCGAGGTAGAGGATACGAACATCGATAACTTGCGTACTTTCTATTCTTGCTTGTATCGTTCCTTGCTTTTCCCTCGTAGCTTCTATGAGATCGATGCCAAGGGCCAAGTCGTACATTATAGCCCTTATAACGGTGAGGTCTTGCCGGGCTATATGTTTACCGATACCGGTTTCTGGGATACGTTCCGCTGTCTTTTCCCCTTCTTGAACCTGATGTATCCGGAGATGAACCAAAAGATGCAGGAAGGTTTGGTGAACGCTTATAAAGAGAGCGGTTTCTTGCCGGAATGGGCAAGTCCGGGCCACCGGGATTGCATGGTCGGCAATAACTCCGCTTCCGTGGTAGCCGACGCTTATATCAAAGGCTTGAGAGGATACGATATCGAGACGCTTTGGGAAGCCTTGAAGCATGACGCGAATAGCCAACTGCCGAGAACGGCTTCCGGTCGTGTCGCTTACGAGGAGTATAATAAACTGGGTTATGTACCGAATAATATCGGTATCGGACAAAACGTGGCTCGTACCTTGGAATATGCTTATAATGACTGGACGATTTATACCTTGGGCAAAAAACTTGGCAAGCCGGCAAGCGAGATCGATATCTTCAAGCAACGGGCTAACAACTATAAGAATGTGTACGACCCAAAATATAAGTTGATGGTCGGACGCTCTGATAAGGGCGAGTTCAATCCGACTTTTAAAGGTACGGACTGGAGCCGTGATTTCTGCGAGGGAAACAGCTGGCATTGGAGTTTCTGTGTTTTCCACGACCCGCAAGGCCTGATCGACTTAATGGGAGGAAAGAAGGAATTCAATCATATGATGGATTCCGTCTTCAAGATGCCTAGTCGTTTGGGTATGGATAGCCGCGGTATGATCCATGAGATGCGTGAGATGCAAGTAATGAACATGGGACAATACGCCCATGGCAACCAACCCATCCAGCATATGGTGTATCTATACAACTATTCCGGCGAGCCTTGGAAAGCCCAATACTGGGTGCGCGAGATCATGCATAAGCTCTATACCGCTGAGGCGGATGGTTATTGCGGCGATGAGGATAACGGACAGACTTCCGCATGGTATGTATTCTCTGCCTTAGGCTTCTATACCGTATGTCCGGGTACCGACCAATATGTATTAGGTACCCCTTTGTTCAAATCCGTAAAACTCCATCTGGATAACGGAAAGCAGGTGTTGATCCAAGCGGACAAGGCTGATCGGGAGAACCGTTACATCAAGGGTATGAAAGTAAACGGCAAGACATATACCCGCAATTTCTTGACACACGAGCAGTTGCTAGGTGGTGCGAAAATTCAATACCAAATGAGCGATACCCCTAATAAACAGCGAGGTACTCAGGATAGTGATCGCCCCTATTCTTTCTCGTTGGAATAAGAAAAACATGATGCCCATTGTAAGCCTGTTACAATAGGCATTCTAAGCACCTTACGATGCCCATTGTAAAGACCTTACGATGGGCATTGTTATTTTATGTGAATTCCGGTTTGAAATAATGATGGAGAGAGTTGCGTTTTACCTTAGGGTTGTTACCTTTGCGATGACTAATCAGTTTTTCTATCCTCTTTGTTTATCCTTTTAATTTAGATGTATGGCAAACTCAAAAGAGATGACGAGGGGTGCTGTATTCCCTCTTCTATTCAGTTTCACGATGCCATTGTTATTAGGGAATCTGCTTCAGCAGACTTATTCTTTGATCGATGCCGCTATCGTTGGTAAATTTCTAGGTATTAATTCGCTGGCTGCCGTAGGAGCCAGTACCTCGGTGATTTTCTTGATTCTGGGATTCTGTAACGGATGTTGCGCTGGTTTTGGCATCCCGGTAGCTCAGAAGTTCGGGGCGAGGGATTATGCGACGATGCGCCGTTACGTGGCGGTGGGGTTGCAATTGGCTACGGTAATGTCCGTGGTGATCGCCGCTGTCTCCGGTTTCTATTGCCGGGATATCTTGCGGGGGATGCAGACACCCGGGAATATCTTCGATGGGGCCTATGATTATTTGTTTGTTACTTTTATCGGTATTCCTTGTACATTCTTCTATAATTTGTTGGCAAGTATCATGCGGGCTTTGGGAGATAGCAAGACTCCGTTCTGGTTCTTGCTGTTCTCTACGGTCTTGAATGTTTTCTTGGATTTATTCTGCATCTTGGTACTAGGATGGGGCGTGATGGGAGCGGCTATCGCTACGGTTTTCTCGCAAGGGCTTTCCGCCATTTTATGTTATTTATATATGCTTCGGAAATTTCCGATCTTACGGGCTACTTCTTCCGAGGATCGAAGGTTTCATGCCGGGCTGGCCCGTACCTTATTGGCGATGGGGGTTCCGATGGGATTACAATTTTCTATTACCGCTATTGGCAGTATCATGTTGCAGAGCGCCAATAACGCCTTGGGCACGGCCTGTGTCGCTGCCTTTACTTCCGCCGCCCGTATCAAGATGTTCTTCATTTGCGCTTTTGAGAGTTTGGGTATCGCCATGGCTACGTATTGTGGACAGAATTATGGGGCGGGAAAGCCGGAGCGTATTTTGCAGGGAATTAAGGTAAGTGCGTTGATGATGCTTACGTATGCCGCTGCTACATGGATGATCTTGATGCTGGGGTCTCGTTGGCTGGCCTTGTTGTTTGTGGCTCCATCTGAGGTCGAAATACTGGACTATACGGAGCAGTTTTTGCATATTTCTTGCTGGTTCTTCCCGGCTGTCGGGCTACTGTGTATCTTGCGTTACGCGATACAAGGGGTAGGTTTTAGCAACCTTGCGATGCTCTCGGGTGTTTCAGAGATGATCGCACGTATCTTGGTGAGCTTGTATGCGGTTCCCGCTTTTGGGTTCTTAGGCGTTTGTTTCGGTGATCCGTTGGCTTGGGTTGCCGCTGACTTATTCTTGATACCTGCGTTTTTGTATGTTTATAAAAAGATAAAGAAAAGATTAGATGATGAGAAAGTATCGGTGTCCGCAGTGTGATATCCCTTCTATGTATGTAAAGAATGCGGCTGGGGAACGTCTTTTAGTGTATGTTTACGAGAATGGGGAGGTCGTTCCCAAAGACCCTGCCGCGGATCTGTCCGGATTTGACTTGACAGAGGTATTTTGCCTAGGATGCTCATGGCATGGAGCACCTAGGAAATGCCGGTGATTTTTGTATCTCTATCCTCTCGGAAGTGATAGGATGCGTGAATGCTAGATATTCAGCGTGCAGATAGAGCCGTTCCGCCTTTCGTCCGTAAAGCTCGTCGCCAAGGATGGGGCAATGAAGACCTAGGGGATGGGCGGCGTGTACCCGTAGCTGGTGGGTACGTCCGGTTTGGGGATAAAAGGCGATAAGGGTTTTTCCGGAAGTCCGTTCCAATACCCGGTAGCGTGTAAAGGCAGGTTTCCCGAATTCTTCGCTTACGATTTGCTGGGGTCTGTCCAAAGGATCGGGACATAGCGGGAGACGGATCTCGCCCTCATCTTGGGGAACTTCGCCCTCTAATAAGGCGATATACCTTTTCTGGATGGTTCGGTTCTTGAATTGGGCTTGCAGGTTCTGATGCGCTTCTTTGGTCTTGGCGGCGAGTAGCAAGCCGGATGTCGCCATATCCAAGCGATGTACGATAATTGGGCCGGTGGCTTCCGGATAAAGGATCGATAGCCTTTGATAGACGGAGTCCACATCTCCCTTGCCGGGGACGGAGAGCATACCTTCCGGTTTATTGATGACCAACAAATAGTCGTCCTCATAAAGGATATCCAGTTTCGTCTCCTGGTGAGAGTCCGCCAATAACGGATTCTCATCTACCCGCAATCCCTGTAGCATATGATGGAGGATCGGCTCGCATTTTCCTTTGCAAGCCGGATAATAATACCCATGGTGCCGAATCTCCGTCTTGGGAGAATCGCCCCACCAGAACTCTGCCATGGCGATCGGTTCCAACTGATGCTGGTAGGCGTATTGTAAGAGTTTAGGGGCGGCGCACTCACCCGCTCCGGCAGGCGGCGTACCTTGTGAGGTAGGAGCGAACAGTTCGCATAAGTCCTTCACCTCGCCCCGGGCGTTCAGGATTCGGAATTGTTCGAACAACTTGCGTTGCAAGGTCGCCGACCGTCGCTTGCGTTCTTGCTTCAGTTGCTCGATCTCCTGCTCAAGCCGATCCACCTTGGCTTGATCCTCCTCCAGTATAGACCGCAATGATTTCTTGGTTAGCTTGTGAGCGGCTTTCATGTGTTGGCTCTCTTTAATAAGAAGTGCGGTCTCTTCTTCCGTGAGAGGGAATTGCCGAAGTCGGTCGCGCTCCTCTTTCCTCTTTTTCATCAAGTCTTTTGCGGCCTGTAATACGAAATCGCAGTATTCGATCGTGCTTTGTAACCTCGACCGTGCGTCTTCGAGAGCTGGAGAGGCTTGCTGGGTTCGGATACGGGCATTGATCTCATTGATCTGCTCCTCCTCTTGCCGGAAGAAACCATCCGGTTGTAATAGGTCATAGATCGGGGGGACGAAGAAAGGATGTACATTCTTCCCCGCTAGGTTACCGGAGAACGCAGCCAGATAGCCGACCTCTCCGGCGGGAGTACGAACCACCAATACGCCGAACATTTTTCCGGTTTGTAACTCTTCCCGCCATTCGGTTCGTTCTTTCAGGTATGCCTGCGTCTCCTCAGCCGCTATTACGCATAGAGGATGCGGTGTATAGTGAAAAGGATACGTGAATCGTTCCGGTAAGGGGATCGATTGTATCGGTTGGGCAAACGTGTGAAACTTAGATTCCATCATTCATTTTTTAATAGACAATAAGCGTAAACGGCCGGTGCCGTAGGATCTCCCTCTTGATACAATCCCGGACGGGAGATACGATCCCATTGGATCAACGACCGGGTCTCTTTCGCGGAGAGAGCTTCGCCGACGATCTCGTTCCATGCTTGTCCGTCCTTACTCCAGTAGAACATGCTATGCGTACCGTCGGTCACTTTCATCTGTAGATATAAAGGCGAGGCGGGAAGAGGAAGATCGGCCAATGGATGTTCTTTCCCCTCTAGGATATATTTCAATATCAAACGGTCTCCTACGCATCCGCAGGTGATTAGGTTATTTGCGTCTCCGTACATCGTGATTCCTTTCCAACTGTCATTCCGGTTTACGATCGCTGTTTCCAACGTGTAATCCGGGGAGGTTGGGCGTAAACAAAGTGCCGCTCCGGTCTTTACGCCGGGTTTCGGTGTTCCGGATAGAGATAGTTTACCGTTCTTGATCTCGGTCTTGACATCCGTGTAAGGATAGTTCCAACTCCATTCGGGACGCAAGGTAGCACCGGTGAAATCATCCGAGAAATCGAATACCGGCACTTGTGCGGACTCGGCAAATGGCATGGGTTGCGTGCGGCTCGCGTATTCCCCGGTTACGAAGTGAGGCCAATGATCCTCACCCATTCTCACCTCTTGCAGGTAAGGTTGGCGACCTTGGTAGAAGCCGCTTCCCGGCTGGTAAGCGTGGCATAGGTAATACATGCGTCCGTCCGGTGTAGTCGTAATCGTTCCGTGACCGATGGAGAGAACCTCCTTGCTTCCGTGCAAGATCGGGTTTCCTTGGTATTTCTCGTAAGGACCTTCCAGCTTCTTCGAGCGAGCCACGGATACGGCGTAATCGCTCTGCGGGCCGCAACAGCCTCTCACGGAGTAGATGATATAGTAATATCCGTCTTTCTTGAACCAATGCTGACCTTCCATACCTTGACGCTCATCGTCACGCAGCAGGCTGAAAGGCTTTCCGTCTAGGCGAAGCCCATCGTCCGTCAACTTACAGGCCAATAACTCTATGGGTTGGTTATCCAATCCATAAGCCTTCCAACTGATGTAAAGTTTGCCTTTATCCTCCAAGATAAATGCGTCTATCGCTTCCTTCCCGAACTCTACCACCGGGCCGTGATCCTTGAACTTGCCCGTAGGTGAATCCGCCACGGCAACACCGATGCACGAGATGTTATCCGATTGCTTCCGGGCCGTATAATAGACATATACCTTCCCTTTATGCTGATACCATTCCGGAGCCCAGAAAGAGGACTTAGTCCATTCCGGCTTCTCGTCGAATACATGTCCGGTTTGCTGCCAGTTCACCAGATCGGTAGAGGTGAAAACCGGATAATAGGGGGCCCATTCCGAGGAGGTGCCGGTGATATAGTAAGTCTGATCGATCCGAATAATGGAAGGATCAGCTACGTCACCGTGGATCACGGGATTGGTAAAATAGGATTCTTGTTGCGCTAGTCCTGTGGCCAAGGAGGCGGCACAGAAGAGTAGTGTGAAAATCTTTCTCATGTTTTATCGTATTTTTTTTAAGATGTTCTTACGTACGGTTCGCAAAGAGATTTGTAGTAAATCGGGTTCCGCCAGATCGAGTAGTGTCTTATACTCCTGTAATAGCTCTGGAATGGGACGGCATAACTCATATCCCAGTTTCATGCAAAGCGTTTGCACACCGGGTAATTCCTTCGCTGAAAGCATCCGGTCTAGGCAGAAGTTCAGGAAATCCACCCGTGGGGGATTCGCTTGAGGCTGTCGTAAAAGCAAATTCAATAGAAGACGTCGTTTACCGGGATGCTTGCAGACCAGAATCTCGTTTATCAATTCATCTTGTTTATCGTATAGCCATTTATTCTTATCTGCGGAAAAATGGCTACAGGCCCATAACGCTTGATAACCGATGGTCTCGTCCGGATCGAAGATCAAACCGTATAGTTCCGATTTCCGTTTCTGGCTTCCTTGCACATATCGCAATATCTCATGGATATCCTCTATGTGGATGCGGTCAGATAATCTCTCTCTTAAATCCATTTACAATATTGAATCTTATATCTTTCGATCTTTTATGCCGTAAAGTTATAGTCTTTTTAGCAAACTTTCTCTAATTCTCTTACTTTTGTTCCCATTCGTTTCATCGGCGTATACTTCATCCCATGCGTCACTTGTTCCTCACAGACAGGCTCGAATCCGAGCTTTCTGTAGATGGGGATTGCGTAAGAAGAGGAGTTAACCGTCATTTCTGATACGGGCTGATTTAAGATCGCGGTCTTGAACAATTGTTTACCGATTCCTCTTCTATGATAAGACGGTTTGATAAAGAATAAGGAGATATGTTTTCCCTCGTTTTTTGTCGCGATTACGCCAATTAAAGACTCTCCATCGAAGGCTCCGTAGAAGGTTAATTCATTTACTAGTTGCTTATTATAAATGAAATTCTTGAAAGTTTCCAGCCCCTCTTCATCGAAATCCTTTCTTCCGCATTCGATGAAAACGTCCAGAGATAAGTCTAATGCCTTATCGTATTCATTTGCCGGTAATTGTCGAATTTCCATAGATATGTTATTCTTTTTGATTCTCTTCTAGTTTCTTATCTGCTACCAATTCAAAATGATGCGCATCAATGAATTGTCCGTTTTTGTAACAAGCCTTTCTGAAAATGCCGGTCTTCCTGAATCCAGCTTTTTCTAATACTCGCATGGAGGCCGGATTATATTCGTAGACCGTGGCGAATATACGAATAACCTCCGTATGCGCGAAATAATACTGGATGGCCTCGGTTAACGCATCCGAAACAATTCCTTGATTCCAGTATTTCTCACTAATCCAATAACCCACTTCCGCATTGAAACGCTCTACGTCCGTACCTCTCACAAAACCAATGTTACCAATAGCCTCGCCACCAACCGTAATACAAAAATCCGATATATCTGTTTTCTCCTGCGCTTGTTTGATGAAGAAGCGGGCATTCCCTTTTGTATAAGGATAAGGTAATCCATCCCGGCAGTTATCCCAGATTTTCTTATTGTTCAAATGGAAGGCTAGGGATTCGGTGTCTTGATCTTCCCAGCTCTTGAGCGTATATAAATCCTTTATTACTACAATCATAAGATGTTGTTTTTACGGGATAAGGACGGATTCTCAAGATAATAGCACAGGTGGTCATATATTTGCCCATTATACATTAACTCTGCTTGATGAAGCCGTCCTTCGTATATGAATCCATTCTTCTCTAATACACGTTGTGAGCGTTGATTGTGAGGATAACAATTCGCCGTGATCAAATGTAAATTCATTTGAATGAACCCATAATTCAATACGGATTGCACTGCTTCTGTCATGAAGCCTTGTCCCCAACACTCTTCTTTTAGCCAATAACCCAGCATGCGAGCATGTGGGTTTTCTCTTTTGGAATCAGGAATGATGCCAATGGAGCCAATGACTTGTTTTGTCTCTTTTGATACGATAGCCCAAACCCCTTCTTTCCCGATAAAAATGGCATTTAGAACATCGATTGTCTCCTCGATCGTTTCATGAGGTTTCCATCCGGCGTTATTGCCTAGGTTTGGATTCTTACAGCTCTCAAAAACATCAGGAGCATCGCTTTCGCTGAAAGGACGGAGCACAAGACGGTTGGTTTCTATGTTCGATGTTTGTGTCATATACGGATGTTTATTTAGTCGAGATAGATCATTTTCTTGGTCATCCCACCGTCAATCGTAATATTCTCGCCATTAATGAAATCGTTTTCCTCTTGACAGAGAAATAAGCACATACGGGCGATATCCTCCGGCTTTCCCACCCTTCCGGACGGATGTTGAGCATGATCCTCCGGACGAAGCTGGTCGTAATTGTTATTCTGTATCCAACCGGGAGCGATAGAGTTTACCGTGATATGCCATTCCGAGAGCGATAAGGCCAACGCATGTGTCAAAGAATAGATACCTCCTTTAGAGGCGGCGTAACCCTCGCTACCGGGTTCACTCATCAAGTAACGGGTAGAGCAGATGTTGATAATCCTGCCGTATGGATTGGGGGTATCGAGAGATTGCCGATGGAGCGCTAATTGGCGGGAGGTGATAAACGCCGGGCGTAAGTTTATGGATAGTATCTTGTCGAAATCCTCTACGCTTGTTTCCGTGATGGGAGAGAACTGACTGACACCTGCGTTGTTGATAATGATATCAATATCTCCCCACTCCTCGATGATCTTTCGCAGGCAATCTTCTAGTGCGGTTTTATCACTAACGTCCACGAGATGGAATTGTGTCCCGGTTTGTAGGGCAGTCTCTTTTCCTAAGGTCTCGTTCTTGTCGCAGAAGGCCACACGATGTCCGGCTCCTCTGAAAGCCCTTACAATCGCTTTCCCGATCCCCTCGGCTCCACCGGTGATGAAGACTCTTCTTGTTTTATGAAGTGTCTTCGTTGTATGCCCCGTTCTAGTGCCGGAAGTCTTCCGGGCTTGGTATTCTGCGTACTTATTTTCCAGATAATTGTCTGCCATGATTCAGTCACTATTAAATGAGGACAAATATAGTTGTTTTCTGTCGAACCGATTTCTTTTAGTCGATATTCTGTTTGGGATACTAAAATAGAACCGGAAATTGCCATCTAAATTGCTTGTGGATTTGTTTTAATAGAAAAGTATTGATTATGAGAATAGCGATCAGCGGGGCAAGCGGATATATCGGTCAGCATCTTTCATCTTTTTTGGAGGGAAAAGGATATGATGTTATCCCTTTAGGGCGGGATTTGTTTAAGGAAGATTGTTTTGATGAATTATGCCGATGCGTGGAATCCTGTGAAGTCGTCATTAATTTGGCGGGCGCTTCCATTAATAAACGTTGGACGGAGGCTTACAAACAAGAGTTGTATGATAGCCGTATTTGCGTGACCAGACAGTTGGTGCATGCCATAAACACGAGAAGCGTGAAACTTGAGTTGTTTATTTCGGCCTCCGCCGTAGGTTATTATCCGGCTTTCGGGGAATATGACGAGTATCATGATTGCCGGGGAATGGATTTTTTGGCCCGGTTGTGTGGGGCGTGGGAGGAGGAAGCGTCCGCATGCTCATCGGATGTGAGGCTTGTCATTACCCGTTTTGGTGTCGTATTGTCTGAGGATGGAGGGGCCTTGAAAGAGATGCTTCGTTTGCAACGCTTCTCACGGGTAAGTGTCGTGATCGGTAACGGGCAACAGCGTTTTCCATGGATCAGCCTGTTTGATCTATGCCGCTCTTTTGGGTATATCATACGGAATAGGCAGATGAGGGGTGTGGTAAATTTGGTTTCTCCAGACCTTATCACCCAAAAGCAGTTGGCTCATACGTTAGCGAGAGCGGATAAGATCCGTAGGATCATCCCTTTGCCTGAGTTCTTTTTTCGGCTGAAGTTTGGCGAGGGAGCGTCGTTCGTGACAAAAGGGCAAACCGTCCATCCCTCTAAATTACAGGAATCTGGGTTTACATACATTTATCCAACAATAGAGAAACTTATGAATATAACAGATCATCATACCGTACCGGAACTGGATGTTAAACGGTATATGGGGCGATGGTATGAAATCGCCCGTTATGAGAATCATTTTGAGAGAGGCATGACGGATGTGACGGCCACGTATACGTTGCTTCCGGACGGAAAGATCCGTGTGGAGAACGAAGGATATAAAGGCGGCGTTCACAAGAAAGCCACCGGTCGTGCGAAACAACCGGACCCTAAAAATAATCCCGGAAAATTGAAAGTGGCTTTCTTCTTATGGTTCTATGCGGATTATTATATCTTAGAACTTGATGCGGATTATCAATATGCGGTGATAGGAAGCAGCACGGATAAATACCTCTGGATCTTGAGCCGTGAGAGGAACTTACCGGAGGCGGTTCGGGAAGATTTACTGGGGAAGATAACGGAACGTGGGTATGATATCTCTAAATTGATTTCATGAGCTGATGTATAAAGGGGTAAAGCCGTAGTGATTACGCCTTTGCCCCTTTTATTACTCATATTGGAAAACAATCTTAACAGAGGCGATCTGAGAGAGTTCCTTTTGCTCACATGATAGGCTTTACGATTTCAATTTTAAGGCCAAGCGCATCAATAATACGGAAAAATAAACCAACTCCCGGTTCTATGATTCCTTTTTCAATTCTTGATATATAGGTCTTATTAGTTCCTACTTTTTCGGCCAACTCGGATTGTGTCATTTTCTCTTGCTTCCGTGCGTCACTAATAATTTGCCCCACACAATAAGAGTATGCTTCTTTGCGAAACTCCTCTCTTTCTGGTGAGCCAACCTTGCCGTATAATTTATCTAATACAGCGTCCATACTCCCGATCTTAGGATTTGCTTGCATAATATTCATTTTTTTTCCATAGTGCAAATATAAATTAAGTTTACATATATAACAACTTTAGATAGACTTTTCTTTTATGTTTTCAGTTGCTTCCCATCGGAAAAGGCATTTCCTACCTTTTCGCCCACTCTCAAATAGTCGTTGTTGAATGGATCAAAGATGATGGGAGCGGCTTTAGCTACATTCACCTTGCCGTTCTCATCAAGTACACGCTCGTCAACACTGACATTTACGATCTCGCCACGGAGTATGCAAGTATCCGGATCGTAATCTTTCAATTTACATTCGATAGCCACGGCCAATTCGTCGATCAACGGAGCATCTACGAAGTCCGATTTTGTAGCGTGAAATCCTGCTTTGGCAAACTTGTCGGTAACTTTATTGCCCGACACGATACCTACATAATCACAAGCTACGACATGATCGGCATCTGCCATGCTTACCGTGAAAGCTCTACGCTTCAGGATATTCTTAACTGTCTTGTGACCGGCGCTAAGACACATGCTGATCTCATTCATCTCACTGATACCGCCCCAAGCGGCGTTCATCGCATCGGGAGTTCCATCTTCTCCATACGTGGCGATAATAAATACGGGTTGCGGATAGCTCAAAGGCTTCGCTCCAAAATTCTTTCTCATAATCATTTATTTTTTAGTCCAATTCTTGATATCTTCTTCTGTCACTCCGTTCATCAACTTCCCTTTTTGCCAGTTCACATCCGGATAGGCTTTCCGCAATTCGCTCTCTGCGTTCGAGATACTGCTGCTGCCTGATGTGGCGAATGGGATAACGGTTTTACCCGAGAGATTGTATTTTTCCAAAAAGGTGTTGATGAGTCTTGGGGCTTGATTCCACCAGATGGGAAATCCTAGGTAAACGGTGTCATACTCCGCTAGGTTCTTCAAATCATCGATAATGGCCGGTCGTGATGTAGGATCGTCCATCTCTACGCTGCTGCGTGAGGATTTATCCCGCCAGTTCAGATCGGCGGAGGTATAGCTTTTCTCAGGTTGGATCTTGTGAAGATCACCGCTGACAATAGATGCGACTTGTTGGGCCGCTTTTTCAGTATTTCCCGTTACCGAGAAGTAAGCCACTAAAACTTTTGTCCCTTCGGCAGCCTTTTGCGCATAAGAGGCGATACATACCATTGAGACCATGACCATGAATAATACGATTCGTTTCATACTTCTTGAATTTTTGTTGTTTTTATATTCATTACGAGAATGCTATGTATTTATGGCGATAAAGATAGGAGAGAAAAATGAAACAGTTTGTACCCAAATTACTGATATATCTGATATTTTTGGCGATACGATCCTTATCTTTGTAAGGCGATTAACTAAAAGAAGAAAATATCATGCTTGCGTACACTTATATTGAACAAGGGAAATTTGAATTGCGGGAGAAACCGATACCGGAAATACAGGATTCATGGGACGCTATCGTACGTGTGACTTTGGGTAGTATCTGTTCTAGCGATCTTCATATCAAACACGGTAGCGTACCACGTGCGGTACCCGGAATAACCGTTGGGCATGAGATGGTTGGTGTGGTGGAAAAGGTGGGTGCCGATGTTACTGCAGTCAAGCCGGGTGACAGGGTGACCGTGAATGTCGAGACCTTTTGCGGAGAGTGTTTCTTCTGCCGGCGTGGATATGTCAATAATTGTACCGATCCCAATGGCGGTTGGGCGTTGGGCTGTCGTATCGATGGGGGGCAGGCGGAGTATGTCCGGGTTCCTTATGCGGATCGAGGCTTGAATCGTATCCCAGATACGGTTAGCGATGAGCAGGCTTTGCTGGTCGGTGATGTGTTAGCGACAGGTTTTTGGGCTGCCCGCATCTCGGAGATCTCAGAGGAGGATACGGTTTTCATTATTGGCGCTGGTCCTACGGGGATCTGTACTTTGTTGTGCGTGTTGTTGAAGAAGCCACGACGTATTATTGTTTGCGAGAAGTCTCCGGAAAGGGCCCGGTTCGTTCGCCAGCGTTATCCGGAAGTCTTGGTGACAGATCCCGAAAACTGTAAGGAATTTGTTCTTCGTAACAGCGATCATGGCGGTGCGGATGTCGTATTGGAGGTCGCGGGGAGTGAGGATACCTTCCGCTTGGCATGGGATTGTGCCCGTCCGAACGCCATTGTCACCATCGTAGCCCTCTATGATAAACCTCAGCTTCTTCCTTTGCCAGACATGTATGGCAAGAACTTGACTTTCAAGACTGGTGGGGTGGATGGCTGCGATTGCGCCGAGATTCTTAACCTAATAGAAGAAGGTAAGATAGACACGACGCCTCTTATTACCCATAAGTTTCCATTGAGCGAGATTGAGGAGGCTTACCGTATCTTCGAAAACAGGTTGGATGGGGTTATAAAGGTGGCGATTGAGGGGAATCTCATCAAACCTGTCTTTGTTTTGCCGCATACACCTTGATTCTCTCCTCGCAACATTGTCGCGTGATATCCCGGAGCCGTTCTACTTTGGGTATAAGCGCCTCGATATCTTCTTTAGTGACGCGGAAGTGTAAATTATAACGAGCTTGAACGTATGCGTCCTGCAGCAAATCGAAAAGTCGTTTTTCTTCTTCCGTATCCCGGGGAAAGGCTTCGGATGACTCTAGGGAATGCGTTTTGGCTCTGCCGGATAACGTTATTAGGCTATGCTCTTTGGGACTATACAATGTAAAAGTCAAGATTATGCTGTTGTAATAATTCTCACAAGCTTGATGCAAATGAAAAGAACATATTTTAGATTTTTATCGGTTTGACTTAACCGATTGAGAAATAAACTTTTAGCGAATTATTTGAGAAATAGAGGTAACGATTTAGCAACTGTGCGAATTTCAGCGTTTTGCGTTGCAATGCTGTCAAATAACTCTTTATAAAGTGCAAATATACAATTTTTCTAATTTACTCATCCCCATACAATATATATTTATCGTATGGGGATGCTATTTGAAACGGAGGAACAGAGGTATTTACTTATAAGACTCTTCTACTCCAGCCAAATAACCAGCAGCATAAGCTGCATGTGGGCTTTTATGCCTAACTGTTCCAGCTTGACTCTCTGGTAATGAATCCAAGTCCAAATCTAATTTTTCTTTACGATTTAGTCCATCTTCATACCCTCTCTCATAAGCACATCCTGCACAACGATGTCTTCCTGCCCCACCTTGATCGACAGGTAAATTATTGTACTGAGGATCATAACGATGTTGTTTTTCACAAGCCATAATTCTTATTCTTTAAATTATTACTCTATTAGTTCTAATATCCAATTTATCCAAGATATAACAGTAGATGCCCTTCGTTTATATGTTTGTTCAGAATCAATATTATACAATTTTGCACTTTTCATTATTTCAACGACCTCGCCCTTTGTTGGAACATTGCCTTTATCAAAATACAGTTTCAAGGTGTTTTGAAATGCCGTATGTGCCAATATAAGTTTTACAAATTCCAATTGCCGTTCAATAATGGGCAGATTAAATATACGAGAGCCATCACGAGTTAGAATGCACCCTATTTGTTGATTCTCACGAACAACCTCTACTAATCCTAAATACTTTGCCGCATTTGAATAATAATCAGTTTGTCTGTGATCAAAATCATAATTTTGCGTAATATCATCTTTACAAATAAATCCTTTTTGTTTTAATAGCTCGCAAAGATTAATTACTCGTTCAAAGCTATCTGCTTGAGGGAAAGGCAACTCAGGTTCTTTTACAACTTGAATACTATCCAAGATATTCTGTATATTCTCAACATTAATTCCTCCTTCTTGAACTGCATATTTTTTATGTTGTATTAATCGGATGGAATTATATAGTTCAGGTGTAACAAATTCATATTCTCTCAAATGGAAAATACCATTTGAATACGTCAAGAATATCGGACGAACACGTTTCCCTATTTTATTACTCCATAATCTATATGGATAATATAGTTGTCGAATCAGAAAATCATCAGAAATATAATTTTTGGCTTCAATCAAATTTAAAGAACTATCTCCTTCATACCCTCCGTCTATTTCAATTTGTGAATTATCAACATTAATTTTTAAAATGTTTTGTCCTGAATTAATCGTAAAATCAAAGACTGAAGAACTCATCCGACCAGAGACAGTAGGTAGCAGATTTTCCTCTCCTGTAAAATCATGCAATATCTTAGATACAAAAGCACAATTTATAGCTATTGATTCACTCGTAATATCTTTATAATCTATACTTTCCAAAAAAGTTGGAAAGTCAATAGGAGTTATCTCTATATCATCTTTATTAAAATCACAAAAAGTTTTAAATTTTCCGATTTCATACGTACCTCTGGATGTAGGTAATATTGATAAGTTATGATCTATAAACAATTTTGGAAGTTGAGATCTATGGTCAAACTTTGTCATTAAACGAGCTTCTCTAAACTGATTAATTTCTGTTGAAGAAATTGAGATACGTTCATTATTGGCAAGTTTGTCCAAGATGCAATACTTCTCAAAAATTTTCTCCCATGCTATGTCATTTTTGGATTTACTCATAATTGCTAATTAAAAATTCATCAACTTGCCCTCTTTTAGAAGAATCTGAATTTATAGCACGACTTGCCTGTACTACATGAATATTGTATTCCGCATAAATTTCTTTTATGAAATTAGATGCAGAATTTGATAGGAGAAATTTTATGCCATTGCTATTTAATCTATTACAAACATCTCTTAGCCTAAGCTGATCCCTCTCACTCCATCCACCCTGCACGTATCCTGTAAAATTAGAACTCTCTGAAATAGGATGATACGGAGGATCTAAATACACAAATGAGTTTGTTGGTATATCTCTCAAAATTACCTCATAATCACCATTTGATATTTGAATCCGACCAGAATTTAAATATTTACTTACCGCCTTAATCACAGGCTCATTGACAATATTTGGATTTTTATATTTTCCAAATGGAGAATTAAATTCCCCGGCATTATTAACCCGATATAATCCATTATAGCAAGTTTTATTGAGATATATAATTCGTGATGCTCGCTCGATAGTGGTAAGATTTTTAAAAAGAGGTTGCCTATCCATAGAGCGAATTTCATAAAAATACTCTGACGTATTTTTATGTTTCTTTAAATCCTCAATAAGTTCATTGTGGTTGTCCCTTATAACCGTATAAACATTGATCAACTCTTCGTTATAATCATTTATAACTGCTTGTTTTGGCTGGAGTTCAAAAAATAAAGCTCCGCCTCCGATGAATGGCTCATAGTAGGGACGATTCGCTACCCCTTTGGGTAACATCTTTCTAATTTCTGGAATAAGTTGTCTTTTTCCTCCAACCCATTTCAAAAAAGGAACTACAAGTTTATTCTTAGCCATTTTATATAAAGTCTATTATATTAGTTACAAAGGTACTACTTTTACTGATTTATCCTATAAGAATCCACAATAATTTGGTTGTTTTAATTTCAATTGCTGAGGTACAACTAATTATTCGTTCTTAAATTCCTCTACTTTTCCTTTGCGGCTGTATGGGTCGGCGAATGTTCTGCCTTAACTTCTCGAACTGTTCCTTAAACCACTCGACAATGGGCTTTCGGTCGATGGCAAGAACCAATTTAGTCCCGTCCGTGGGGTCTTTCAGCACTTGGAAACCTGCCCTTTCGGTCGTGAATTTCCGTCCGTGTTCCTCCGAGTAGAGTTCCCCTGCATACTCCAACGGCTTTCCCTTGACGAGCGTTGCGGTCTGCCTTTCATCGAACCCGACAAGGCGGCAGAGGTTTTCGATACGGAGCATTTCACGGAAATAGGGAAACCATGCCGCCTTTGCGATTACCGTTTTCAAGAAAGATATTTCCTCCTTGTGCTTCGTTTCCTTGTCCGCTATCTCCCTGCGGTGCTTCCGTTCTACTTCCGCCATCTGTCGGCTGTGGTCTGCCTGCATGGTCTGTATTCTGTCTTGCAGGGCTTCGATGGTTTCCTCGTGGTCGGCTACCTCCCTATGCAGGGCGGTGTTCTCCCTTTCCAGCGTCTTGACCTTGTTGCTGCCGAAAAGAGAACCGACGCTCTCGGCGATGTTGGCGGCTGCGACGGTTGCCGCCCCTTTCAGCTTCTCGGTCTGTATCTCTTTTTTCGCCCGTCTTAGTTCCTCCCGTGCCGTTTCTTTCTGCTGTTGCAAATCCACCACTTCCGCTTTGAGGTCGTCGGCGAGTTTCTGTATATCCCGATAATACTGCTGCGTGGACTTGTGGCGAGCCTTCGAGCCGTCTATGCCCCTTTGCAGCCCGTATTTCGCCATCGCTTCGGCATAGGTATCTTGGTAGGACTTCAATTTCAGCCGTGTCATAATATCGTCTGCGCACAGCCTCACGGTGTCGGTCGGCTTCTTGCGGTATCGCTTCTTCGCCTGCTCCTCCCTTTTCTTCCGCTTGCGTTCCCCCTTGACTATCGGCACAAGTGTGACGTGCATGTGCGGTGTTTTCTCGTCCAAGTGCAGGTGAGCCGCCACGATGTTCTCCTTCCCGAACGTGTCGGCAAAATATTTGAGGTTGTCGGCGCACCACTCGTCCAGCCGTCCCTCCCGTTCGATGCGTTCCATGTCTTCGGGTGTTGCCGACACGTTGATGCGGATTGCCCGCACTTGGTTACTTCCGATTTTGCGTGTCAGCCCCGCTTCTTCCAGTCTTCTCTGAACAGCCGCCGAACGGTCTTTCACCCCGTCGGGGTATTCGATGAGTTTTCGGTTTAGATGCGTGCGTGTGGGGTCGGCGTTCTTCGGTATGATGAAACGCTCGATATGTGCGGTCGTTCCGCTGTCGCTGCCGTGCGCCTTTTCCATGTGTAAAACTACGAAACCCATATATTCTTCCTTTCTTTTTTGGCTTGTGAAACAATGATTTTTTGTATCTTCGGGGGCGGCAAATGCCGTCCCCGATGGGGTGTGCAGAGGGGCTTGCCCCTTGCCTTATTGGGGAATTTTCAGCGATACGGAGTATTGCGGCTCGGAAAATTCCCTAATAAGCTACGGTATTTTCTCCGTAAATACCCTGCGGCGTGCCGTCCGTCTGCCCGTCTGCCTTTCGGCTGTGGCTGTCCCTGCCGCCTGCTTGCCCGTAACCCCACCTTATTTTTTCCCTTTCGGTCGGTGGTGGGCGGCGGGGCGGTCGTTTCCGTTTTCAAAGGCTCTTTTGCACGGGGCGGTCGGATACAAGGTTTTCCCGATAAATACGCTCGCAGCGAAGCGAGAGGAAGATTTATCGGGAAACGGCGCAGCCGCCTGACCTTTTAGCCGACATAAAGCCCCGTGCTTGCTTTGCCTTTGTAAACGGAAATGATTGCTCCGCTTTCCTCTGAAAAGAGGAATAGAACCTGCAATATATATCACCATAGTGATAGGTTTGCATGCTGGTATGCTGGTACGTTTGTATGCTGGTACGTTTGTATGCTGGTACGTTTGTATGCTGGTACGTTTGCATGTTGGTATGTTGATATGTTGGTATATCATCATGCTTTCCAACGGCTGTTGGGCTTGCCGTCCGAAACAACCGACACGAATACCGTCGTTTTCTCTTTTCGCCCGTGTATAATCCTCTCTAATAATGCCCTGCGGACTTTCGCCGCCCCGAACGACTCGATACGGAAAGCGAGGGCGGCTATCGTTTCGAGGTTGTAAACCTCGATGTAACTTCTCTCCGGTAAGCGGATAAGGCGTTTTATGCCGTACTCTTTCAAAACTCCGCTTTTGCAGAGTGCCTTTATCCCTGCCCGAACCGTCGGGGCGATAACCCCGAACAGTTCGCAGATTTCCCGCTCGGTCATGGCGGTTGCACCTATATCGCTCGGCAGGGAGATATTGCCCTGCCCGTCCATCGTGATAATGTTCCTTTCTTCTTTCATCGGGATTCTGTTTTTAATTAGATGGCTCGGCAGATATTCTTCTCCATATCCTCCAACTTGTGCGACAGGGTTTCCATGTCTTGGCTTATCTTCTGGGCGGTGATTTTGGCGTAAATTTGGGTGGTCTTTATGTTGGTATGCCCCAAAAGACGGCTCACCGTTTCGATGGGTACGCCGTGCGACAGAAGCACGGTCGTGGCGTTCGTGTGTCTTGCAACATGGTAGGTCAAACGTACCTTGAAGCCGCATTGTCTGCCTATCTCTTTGAGTATCTTGTTGCAACTGCCGTTACTCGGAACGGGGAAAACATGACCGTCCCGAGCCAGTCCCTTGTATTTCTCTATGATACACTTGGGAACGTCCAAAAGACGGATGTTCGATTCGGTGTTGGTCTTCTTTCTTCGGGTGATTATCCAAAGGTTGCCGTCGAAGAATGTTTGCAGGTGGTCGGCGGTGAGGTTCTTCACGTCCGAATACGCCAAACCCGTGAACACCGAAAAGACGAACAAGTCCCGTACAAGTTCATGGGTGGCATTCTTCATGGGTGCGTCCATGAGCGTCTGTATCTCCGTTTGGGTGAGGTAGCCCCTATCCACGCTTTCGGGAGAGTTGATATATCCGGCAAAGGGATTGAACGGCAAACGTCCGTCGTTTCTCGCTATCGAAACGATGTGCTTCAACGCAATCATGTAGCCCCACACGGTATTGGTGCGGCATTTCTTCTCCGTGCGCAGAAAATACTCGAAATCGTTGATGAACGTGAGGTTGAGTTCCTTTAACGGGATGTCCTCACGCTTGTAGGTATGGGGCAGAAACTCCCGAATATGGTTGCAGACCGTCCGATAACGGGTAAATGTACCCTGCGCCCTGCTGTGCCCGACTTTCTTCTCAAACTCGGCGTTGTGCTGCTCGAACAGCTTCAGCAAGGTTTCCTGCTTGATGCCGATACCAAGATAGGCGTCTTTGAGTTTGGCGGCGGTAACATATCCGTCCGTCTGCATTAACTCTTGATAGCGGCGGTTTACCTCCACACGGATTTTATCTACCGCAAGGTTGATTCTCTGCGCTTCGACGCTCTTGCCCGAAGCACGGCTGTTTTTCACGTCCCACAACCGTGGGGGAACGTCCATCTTGCAACTGAACTGTTTAATCTCGCCGTCCACCGTGATACGGCACATTAAAGGCAGGTTGCCGTTCGGCTTCTCGCTGCCTTTCTTCACGTAAAATAATACCTTGAATGTACTTCGCATAACTCACTCCTTTTTTTGGTTACAAAATTAGTTATTAGTGAGTTACCGACTGCTATGCAAAATTACGCAAATCACAGAAACAGAACCATTTAGCAAGAAATTCACACCCGTTACGGGGGTAATGAGGTGGTAACTGAACTTCTGCGCTGTTTGGCTTCGAGGTGGTATTTCGTTGGCTCTGCCCCATAGAAAAACAAAGCGTAACGAACACTCTATCAGCTAATTCGCTACGCTTTGCCCAAATTTACTTTTTCGCTATGTGTTTATTTTATATCTCTCGTCGTTTTTGTCATACATTGCATTTCGTAAAAAATCATTCGCACGTTCAAACCTGTCGTTGTAATACTCCTCCGCCAACTCTTTTATCTCCCGATAGTTCAGTTTACGACGGCGGGCCAACTTATAACGGCCGCTGTTGTAAAGCATGATACCTTCTCGCTTGATATCGGTATAGAAATATCGGTTTTTATCGATGGCTTTATTCAAGTCGTCGATGCTTTCGTCTATAAATTGTACGGTGGTGGATGCGTATCTGTTCTTCCCTTTGTAGTAATTATCGGTGGCCTTGCTCAAGATGTGATTGATAATATATCTTTGGAAACGGGTACTGGTAACTACCAAAATATCATAATCGCTCATAAAACAGGTGCGGATACCGTATTCGATGCGTTGGTCGTAGTCAACGTATGTATTCCGGGCATAACTTCCGTAGAGAATGATCATCTCACAATCGGGAAGTACTTCCAGTACGCACTCTACAATTCTTCTGAGGTCATCCCGTTTCTGTTCGGGAAGGTAATTGATGGATGTTTTCATTCTTCGTTTATCTATGCAAATTGTTTGTAATCACTTTTTACTTTCAATGAACATTGTTCTGTCCCGATAGCCTTTACGATAGCTAAAAGCGGTGCGCTGAACTGTTCGGTTAGCTGTTGTGGGGTCATGATTTTCTCCCATCATTAAGTTTCTGAAAAATGCGATCAAGAAACTCATATCCGGTTCAACGTCTTTTCGCACATTTCTATAATTCGCACGAACCAGCGCATTGCGAAAGTACCAAGAGTTGTCGGCAAACAGATCATTGTTCACGTCAAAACCGATGCTACGCAAATGCTTTATAGCTGTATCTTTTAAATAATCGGATGTTTGCAAGCCATCTACAGCTTGTAAACCAATGGCTGTTTTCCAAGCTGAAGCCTTTTCTTTTTTGTCGGGCTCACTACCACGGATGTATGATTCGAAATCTATGTCCATATGTATCCAATCATGATTATAAACAGGCAATAAAGATATAAAATATCCTGCTATGTGATAGTGAAAAGATGAAGAAGTTGTATTGGCTCGGTCTTTTACGTATTATGAGTTTCCTGTAACATTGAATTTATAAAAATATCTACAATATCTACCACTCTATTATATACTTTTTGTAAATGAGAGTATTATCTGTTGGTTGTAGATCTCCAAACATCTACAATTATTATTCAATATCTACCATTTATTATTGATTTTCATACAATTTTCTTTTCGTGTGAAGGAAAAAAGTGTTATATTTGAAGAATACTGAAAATCTAAAAGATATGATAGAAAAACTCGATTACGCTATGGTGCCGACAGGCTTTGTACATTGTTTTAATGAAAATTGTAAGAACGCCAACCGCTGCTTGCGGCATCAAATCGTCCGTTTTATCCCCGATACGCTTTGGGCGGTGAGCATCGTGAATCCCGCACGTACCAGTCCTACCGGAAAGTGTGCGGCTTTCATGGCGGATACTCCCGTGCAATACGCTGTTGGCATGGATCACCTATTAGACCAGATACCTTATCTGGAGGCGAAACGCATCAAGCAACGTCTGTTGATGACATACGGTAAGAATAAGTTTTATCAGTTTAAGCGCAAGGAAAGAACCTTCTCGCCCGAAGACCAACAGTATATCCGTCAGGTCTTTCGGGCGTACGGAGTAGAGGATGAACCAGTCTTTGATGCTTGGCAGAGTGGCTACCGATGGACGAAGGGATAAGAGCTGATAAGAGTTTCCCTTAGGAGAACAAAGAGTTTCTCTTAGGGAAAACAAAAGTTTCTCCTAGAGGAAACAAAAGTTTCTTTAGGAAGAAACAAAAGTTTTCCCCTAATAAAACTTTAGTTTTTCTATATAAAAAACTGTAAGCATAAGTTATTCAACTTCTTAAATAATATATTAGACATGAAAATAACCAAGCAAACAGCCTATCGACATACCGTCGCACAACGGGCGATGCGTATGGAGGAGATCGTGGCATGGGTAAAGGATGAGCGGACGAGGGATAAGCTTGCGCTCTTTCGAGAGAAATTAAGGCGGGCTTATCCCGACAAACGGTATCCGTTTACCCGGAAATTACCTCAGTTGCTCTTTGCCGGAACTTTTCGAAAAGGGGAATTGAAGGAGTATAATGGCTGGATTTTGCTGGAGATCAATCGATTGAAGAGCATAGAAGAGGCTTTGTCCTTGAAACAAAAAATAGTGGAATATCCGCAGACACTGTTCGCTATGATCGGCTCTAGCGGACGGAGCGTGAAGTTCGTGGTGGCTTATACCTATCCCGACGGGTCGCTTCCCCGTTCGTGTACGGATGCCGAGGTTTTTCATGCGCACGCTTACCGACATGCGCTCAAGACGTATGAGCCTCGCCTTTCTTATCCTATCGAGCTGAAACGTCCGGTGCTGGAGATGGGCTGCCGCCTCAGTTATGATGCCGATGTGTATTACAATCCGGACGCTCTTTCCATTCATCTGGAGCAGCCTGTGGCTATGCCCGACGAAAGCGCCTACCAGGAACGGTTCGAAAAACGGGTGCCGGTACCGGTAGAGAGTGCCGGACAGACGCTTTATGACCAATACCGTTACGTTGCCATCCAATATGAATTCGCTTTGCAGCGGGCTTTGGAGGAACATGGAAGTTTGAGCATAAAGGTGGACTTCAAACCTTTGTTGGTCACTCTTGGAAGACTTTGTTTCGCGGCTGGGGTGGAAGAGGAGGATTGTGTGAAGTGGACGATGCTCTATCTGGGGAATCTGATTTCGGAAGTGGAGATCCGGGAGACCTTGAGGCAGTCTTACCGCTTAGCCTCCGATTCTGATTTTGGCAGTACGTCCCTTTACAAGCCGGAGCAGCTACAGAGCTTGAAAATGGAGGAGTTTATGAACCGTCGTTACGATTTCCGGTACAATCTGATGTCCGGCGGACCGGAATATCGGGAGAAAAACACCTTCTGTTTCGACTATCGCCCCGTGACGGATCGTGTGTTGAACAGTATCGCCTTGAATGCCCAGAAAGAAGGATTGCAGCTATGGGACAGGGATGTACGGCGTTTTGTCTTTTCAGATCGCATCCCGGACTATGCGCCTATCGAGGACTATTTGACCCGCTTGCCCGTGTGGGATGGCAAGGATCGCATCCGTCCGCTGGCCGCACGCATCCCTTGCGACAACGTACGGTGGGAACAGTTGTTTTACACTTGGTTCCTGTCGATGGTAGCGCACTGGCAGGGACGTGACAAACAGCATGGCAACAGTCTTTCCCCGCTCTTGGTGGGCGGGCAGGGGTGCGGGAAGTCCACGTTCTGCTTCAACCTGTTGCCACCGGACTTAAATAAGTATTACACGGACAGCATCGATTTCAGCAAGAAGCGGGATGCCGAGCTGTATCTTACCCGTTTCGGATTGATCAATATTGATGAGTTCGACCAAGTGAGCGCGAGGCATCAAGGCTTCTTGAAGCATCTGTTGCAGAAGCCGGTCGTAAATGTGCGCAAGCCTCATGCCACGCAGGTGGAATCGGTGAAACGTTATGCTTCCTTTATCGCTACGAGTAACCATACGGATTTGCTGGGCGATCCTTCCGGCAGCCGCCGTTTCATTTGTATCGAGGTGAAAGGGATGATAGACAATGCCCAGCCTATCGATTATCTCCAGCTCTATGCGCAAGCGGTTGCCGCCTTGAATAATAACGAGCGTTATTGGCTGACGCATGAGGAAGAGGTTTCGCAGATGCAAGCGAACGAGGCGTTTCAACAACGTCCTTTGTTCGAGGATCTGTTTTTTCAATATTATCGTCCCGCTTCGCATAAGGAGGAAGGTTTGAAGATCTCTGCCGGAGAGATCTACCTATCGCTGCAAAAAAAGAGCGGCGTAAAACTTCCGATGAGCAATGTCTCCGTCTTTGGTCGTTTCTTGAAAAAGATAGGGCTTAAGACGCAGTTAGCGAGTAGGGGACGGTTGTATTTAGTGGTCGAAAAGTAGTAAATGATGGTAGATGTAAGTTGTTGGTGGTAGATGTTTTTATTATCTACCACCATTAGATAAGTGATTTATCCCACTTCTGGATCTTCCCAAACACCTGTTTTGTTCATTCGATAGCTTCTCTCTATCTTTGGGGAAGAGTCTGCCTCCAGCGCATAGAGTATTTCACGACAGAACTCCAGAGTGGCAAATCCGTTGGCGGTAATAATGTTTCCGGCTCTGACGGCCGGTTCATTTATATAAAGACTTTCACCTGTATAATTTGGCCCAGCGAATTGTTTGAGGTAATCCAATCCGTTGCTGGTATGATTTACATGGTTCAAGAAACCGTGCCTGCCAAGAAAGACGGAGGCGTTACAAATTCCGGCTACCAGCCTCTTCTTCTCGATGGCCTCTTTTACCAGAGGAACAATGGCTTCGGCTTCCGGGGTGAACCAGCTCATGCCACCTATTAATACGATCCCTGCATAATCGGCCGGAATGTCATTGATTCCATAGTCGGGCAGCACCTTGAATCCTCCGATCGATACAACCGGCTCTTTCCTGACAGATACGGTTTTAACTATATATTTGCTTTCACTTCCGGGTTCAACACCTGCATTGAGGTTTGGAGCGATATAAGCCCCTTCCCAGTCGGCAAAGTCTTTTAACAAGACGAATAGAATTTCTTTTTTCATTATTTATTGTATTTATCGAAGTTATACTTCTTTCTAATCTCGTTTTGCTCGTCAGGCGAAAGAGATTTGAAATATCCTTTCCAACCTGGGCAGAAGTTTATGTGCCAACGCCAAAAGCGTCCCATTAATGACTGAGGACTTTTATCGTATTTTTTCCTTAGGGGGCAGTTGTTGCAGTTACTTTTTTGCATGGATGTTACAGAATGCTTGTTGTTTACAAAGGTAGTGCTTTTATTGGAATTGCTTTATTTCAATCTTTGTTTATTATGATAATATACCCCATCTGATATAATTGCCAATATTTATCGTAATTTTGTATCCGAAATGGTATACGAAGTGCATCTATCAGCCACGGTCAAAATGTTGCTGTTAAGAGAACGGATTGGCAGGTTTTCATCGAAATAACAAATATAGAATACTGATTATATATTCGTGTAGGTAAGGAACCCCCTTGCAGGCTTCGTGAAGTGATGAATGTTTGGAGCTTTGCTTAGAAAAGTTCGAAAGAATACAGCAACTAGACAGGTCATTCAAAAAAGTTAGCGAATAGTTAATTGGTTCTCAATAAAATTCAGTATTTTTGCACTCACAATTGAATAAAAGCAATTAGCAAATTACAATGCTGCAGAATAGAGTGAACATATTAGTAAACACATTATGTCGAAGCACAGTATGCTTTGAGAGTATGTCGTATGTTCATACTTTAGGCATTGAGTCATTCGGTAAATTCAAAAACACTTTCCAGCGAACGTTTTATAGACAGGTAGGAGTACATTAGGTGCAGGTATTCCTATTAAAAAGATAAATTGAAGCCGTTGAAAAGTCCTTACTAAATTTTTCAACGGCTTTGTTTTTGCCCATTGGTGACGTTCGCATTATGCGCTCTACTCCGTCATTTCCGTCCATGGGCATTGAAAACTTCAGTTTTATTAACCAGCGCAGTGATGTGCATAAAAAAAGAAGATTATGGATTACAAATTCAACGGAAGCGGGGTATTCTTTACATCTGATACCCACTTCAATCATACCAATATCATCAGGTTCTGTAGCAGGCCATTCAAGGATGTAGAACACATGAATGAAACACTTATTGCCAACTGGAACCGTGTGGTCGGTCCGGATAATATCGTATTTCATCTTGGCGACTTCTGTCTTGGTGGCTCTGCTGAATGGACAAAGATACTCAAAAGGTTGAATGGGAAAATCTATCTCATAGCCGGTAATCATGACATGAAGAACTTGAGGCAGAATTATACAAAATATTTCGAACTGATCACGATGCAGATGTACATCGAGGTGGATAAACAGAAGATTTATCTGAATCATTGCCCGTTCCTTTGCTATAGCGGCTCATACGATGATACCTGGCAGCTTTTCGGCCATGTGCATACAAGCAGGAATAACACTGGAAAAGATAAGCCTCGCCTTCAAATGCTTTTTTCTACACAATATGATGTGGGAGTTGACAATAACGACTTCACTCCGGTTTCATTCGCACGGGTAAAGGCTATCATAGAGAAACAGGTTGAACTATCAAAGAAATGAGAATACGATACATGAGTGATCTGCACCTATGCCCACTTTTCAGGTATTTGCGCCTTGTCATAAAGATTCGGTGCTGAACAGTGCCTTTGCGAGTAACTATGGAGACTTGATAAGCAACAACCGGATTGATGCCTGGATATACGGTCATTCACATACGAATATTGATGCAGAGATTGGTGGAACCAAAGTATTATCCAATCAGATGGGATATGTTTTCCAGAACGAGCATCTTATGAATGGGTTTGATTCGGGAAAGTATGAAAATAAAGAAGATTTTTTTCGGGATTGGCATTCATTCAACCCGATGGAAACACGCTGGTTTCATGTCGCTTCTTCCATATACATGGAGGGAAGGGCAATCCGGTTTACAGACCGGAAATATACCCGTTTCGTTGTTTCAAATTATTCTTCGTATGTTTCGGATAATAATGAATACTATAACGATGAATGGCGCAGGGAAACTATTACCCGTATTTTTGCCTATCTGCGCAGACTGGTGGATGCCGTTATTGCCGATGCTGATGGCTTCAATGAATATGTAGCCGGCAATCTTCCATATCAGCAACGGACAGGAAAGATAGCACGGAAGGATTTTAACAGGATAGAGCCGCGATTCAGGATTGAGTCGAAAGACAGGGAAACTTCCATAAAAGCTTTGGAAGATTCCGTGAACGGACGTTCTGTGCCTCCATTAGAGACTATGAAGGTAGACTAATGTCATATTTCATGTGTTAACGCACATCTGGCAATCCGTTTGGTTAGTCAGTAACATGCAAATTATCGGCACTGATTCGAAATAGTGCCGATAATTTGCATAATTCTGATATTTCAAATATGACTTAATCAAATTCTAACTAACAGGCATTGTTCGATGCAATAGAATTCCCTACGATAGATGAAAGAATAAGAAATCTTTCTAATATGATGGATTGGATGAGATATCTTCCATCAGTTTCATTAGGTGGAGATCAAGAATCGTATTCAATAACGAAATAATAAGTTATAGAGTAATGGTGTAAGATTCTATTAGCATATCGAGGATAATTTCAATAAACTTGGAGTTCGTTGATAATAACTTCTAGAGTTGCTGAAATAATTAACGAGGATATTTTTCTAACATTCTAAACGGAATATCATTTGTAGTAACTTCAGCTATAGATATTTTGTTTATATTTAGCTGTATATCATTATTATAATATTTGTATGTATTCGCAAATAAGAGATCCAAACAGCTTAATGAAATGATAATTGTCGATGAGCATGTTTACATCACTGATTATCAGTGACAATTCAATTTAATCGGTACAACCTTTGTTTTGACAAATACACAGAACGTGGGGACAAATGCAGACCGTTGTATTTCACTGTTTTGCATATACGTGTTGTACCGTCTTTTTTCAGCCCTTTTGTGGAATGTCCTTTGTCAGATACAAGGTATTGAGTGATAAGGTATTTCCGCAGGTATGTTACAGAACGTTGTTGAATACAGAGGTAGTGGTTTTCTTTGGATTTCTGTGGTTTGTGGTATAGTTTTTATTTTCCAAAAGGTGTTGGATAGTAGAAAATTGGTCATAGAACCAGAAAACTTTTGTAGAATTTACATTTGATTCGCTTAAAAAAGTGTAGGGAAATGGGTGATATTCGTTTGGGAAAGTGTAAAAACATATGCGTTGTACTTGTCTTGGCCTTAATATAAACGACTCAAGCTTTCTTAAATTATACCCTGTCTAATATAATTGTGCTGTCGAAATAATAAATTATACCCATGCTGATATAATATCGAATATTTGTGCTATCTTTGTACCCGAAAAGGTATAAAGTATGATGCCATGAATAATCTTTCAACTACGGTCAAAATGTTGCGAAAGCAATATAAGCTGACGCAAGAGGAACTCTCGTTGAAGTCGGGTGTTGGGTTGCGCTTTGTGCGAGACCTCGAACAAGGAAAGGAAACGTTGCGCCTTGACAAAGTGAATCAGCTCCTTGACTTTTTCAATTATGAAATGGTTGCCACACAAAAAAATAATAATCAATGAGACAAGCCCATATATTTTACAAAGACCAATTGGCTGGTATTCTGACAGAAAACGATGCCGGGTATGAGTTCCGCTATTTACCGGAATATATCTCTCATGAAAAGGCAAAGGCGGTTAGCATGACATTGCCTTTGCAAGACAAAGCATATACAAGTCCTGTGCTGTTTCCATTTTTCGACGGTTTGATTCCTGAAGGATGGCTGTTGGATGTTGCATTGCGGAGTACAGACATCAGTATTCTTGACCGGATGTCGCTCTTGCTGACATGCTGCAAGGATTGTATCGGAGCCGTAAGCGTTATTCCTTTGGAAGAAAAGGAGGGAAGCCATGTGTAATTGCTTATATTGTTATCGTCCGCTCTTAAAAGGGGAAAAGGATATGCACACAGCTTGCATAAAGAAGTTCTTCGGAACAGCAACACTGCCTGTTCTTGATTATACGACAGAACAACTTGATCAGCTTGCTCTGCAAATCATTCAAGACCAAACCTCTTTGACCGGTGTTCAACCGAAATTATCCTTGCATTTGAAGGAACATGAGGGCAGCAAACGATTGACTATTGTCGGGCTATGGGGCGGTTATATTTGTAAGCCACAGACCTCGCAATATGAAATGATGCCTGAGGCCGAGGATTTAACCATGCACCTTGCAGAGGTGGCACGTATTGAGGTAGTTCCTCATACGCTGATGCGGATGGCAGATGATACGCTATGCTATCTTACCCGCCGGATTGACAGAACTTCTACCGGAGAGAAGATTGCGATGGAAGATATGTGCCAACTGACAGAAAGGCAAACAGAGCATAAATACAAAAGTAGTTATGAACGTATCGGTAAGGCTGTTTTGAAATACTCGTCTTTACCTAAAATGGATGTTACTAATTTCTTAGAGTTGGTGCTTTTTTCTTGGTTGACAGGGAATAACGATATGCACTTGAAAAACTTCTCTTTGTATGAGGTGGCGGATATGATACGTTTGACTCCTGCTTACGATTTGCTAAATGCTACTATCATCAATCCCAATGATGATGAAGAGTTGGCATTAACCTTGAATGGTCGGAAGAAAAAGCTTCAAAGAGAGGATTTTATTAGGTCGGCAGCCACGCTGGGTATAGAGAATGTGATTGTAGAACGACTGATAAATAAGTATATTAAACTATTGCCCAAGTTTGAGACTGTCATTCAAAACTCTTTCCTAAGTGCTGAATTAAAGAAAAAATATGGCAATTTGTTGAAGGAACGGCTTGCGAGGCTTTCGCAGAGGCTATAAAACGGTAAAAATACACAATGCTATGGATATATTAAATCTCATCCAAATAACATCATTGTTCATCCTAACTTTAATAGAAAGAGACGATGGACAAAAGAAACAAATTGTGGAGACGCCAACAAATGGCTCGTGTGTTTAAGGCTCGTATGATTCTGTATCCCGCTTATGGTCATTGCATCATTCGTGAGGATGGAAGCTATTATGAACATCCTCATTGGTTTGAGTTGGAAAAAGACAAATGGGCGCAAGTCTACAAAACTACAGGAACTCCGTGTGGTTGCTGGATGTGCAGAGGATTTGAATATGACCGCAAGGAGTATAAGAAAGAAACTTTGCGTATTATTCGGGAATCAATGGAGTAGTTTAAAGGGATAGGAACTAAATCTGTGCATTATGTGCACAGGTTCAGTTCCTTGCTTTTCATGTAGGATTAAGAACCACTACCGATATTCAGAATAAATATCTTGCAATGTATCATAAAATCCCCATCCACAATTCGATATGCTATCAATAAGCTTTTCAATCCGTTCGTAATAATTGGCTAACAATAGCATAAAAAGAAAAGCCACTGGTTTTTAGCGGCTTTCTTCTAATTGGCTATGGTTGTTTATGGCTGCTTACAAGCCATCATTTTCCGATGCAAAAATACCGAAATATATTCTGCAACACCTGATCCGTCGTAACCTCTCCTACGATATCCGATAAATGGAATATACACTCCCGTAAATCTTGCGAGATGAAATCCCCGGAAAGGCTGGAGTTCAAACCTTCTTGTACCCTATGTATAGCTTCCAGCGCATGCGTAAGCGCCTCGAAGTGGCGGGCATTCGTTACGATGATGTCGCTTTGGTGGAGGGTGGGGATGGAAGATACTTCCGTGAGGAGTTGTTGTAGCTCTGCGATATGCAGCTTGCCTTTGGCGGAAATAGCGATTTGATGCCAGCCTTCGGTGGGGAAAGAGAAGGTTGGGAGAGAGGATGTGGGTAATACATCGCATTTGTTCATCGCTAAGATAACAGACTTATTCGTTAATCTCGGAGCTATTTCTTGATAGAAAGCCTCGAAATCCTTGAGGTCACGGGTTAAGTCGTACATGAGGATGACGATTTGCGCTTGGTCTAGAGCCTTGAAACTACGTTCAATACCGAGAGCTTCGATCGCATCGCTTGTTTCACGGATACCGGCGGTGTCGATGAAACGGAAGAGCTGGCCGTTGATATTGATCGTATCCTCGATAACGTCACGGGTCGTTCCGTGGATGTCGCTGACGATCGCTTTATCCTCGTTCAACAAGGCGTTTAGTAAAGTAGATTTGCCGGCATTCGTCTCACCGATGATGGCGACGGGAATACCGTTTTTGATAGCGTTACCTACGCTGAAAGATTGGGCGAGTTTGGAGATGACCTGTTCGATATGATCCGCAAGCGTGCGAAGCTCGCTACGATCAGCGAACTCTAATTCCTCATGGTCACTGAAATCCAGTTCCAATTCCATGAGAGAGGTGAAATGGAGCAGTTGGTTTCGAAGTTCGGCGAGTTCCCTACTGAAACCACCTCGCATCTGGCTTAGAGCCAAACGATGTTGGCCGGTCGAAGTGGAGGCGATTAAATCCGCAACGGCCTCCGCTTGGCTAAGGTCCATCTTGCCATTCATGAAAGCACGTTGCGTATATTCACCCGGTTGCGCTATACGGCATCCGCTGGAGATAAGGGATTGCAGGATTTGTTGTTGGATATACGTCGAGCCGTGGCAGGTGATTTCCACCGTATCTTCCCCCGTGAAAGAATGGGGGGCACGGAAAACAGCGGCGATCACCTCATCTATGGTTTCGTCATTGTTACCGACGATGGAACCATACGTTAAGGTATAAGCCTTTTGGGTAGATAAACTCTTACCTGCCTTCTTCGGCCGGAATATCCGATCACAAATCTTGAAAGCATCCGGCCCGGAGACACGGACCACTGCGATTCCTCCTACTCCCGGAGCTGTAGATATAGCGCAAATTGTACTCATTCCGTCTATTAAACCGTTATTAATTCATACGCTTGAGAACCCAGTCCGATTTCCTCCGCATAACGTAGGCCGGCTTGCCAGTTCGTATCCGGATGAATCAAATGGAATTTATCCTCTCCCTCAAGGTGTTCGTGAGGATGAGTCTCGGCTAATTTATTACCTCCGATGATAGGAGCGTTGATAACCATATCGGCGCAAGCCTTATCCAAGGCCACCGGATCGAAAGACGCGGCGATCCCCAAATCAGGGATGATGGCGGCATCGTTATGATTCCAGCAATCGCATTCCGGAGATACGTTCATGATAAAACTAACATGGAAATGAGGCTTGTCTGCTAATACGGCTTTCGTGTACTCGTCGATCTTGTAATTCAATCGCTCGGAAGTATCACCTTCGCCCATTACGGCACCGTCGTACTGGCAAAGAGCCACACATTGCCCGCAACCTACACAACGCTCGTAATCAATTTCGGCCTTTCGGTTGTTATTCAAATGGATGGCATCGTGAGCGCAGTGCTTTACACAGATGTTACAGCCTTTACAAGCCTCCGTATCGATACGGGGTTGTGAGGCACAATGTAATTCCAGTTTACCGCCTACGCTGGCGCATCCCATCCCGAGGTTTTTCAGCGCACCGCCGAAACCGGCTTGCTCGTGACCTTTGAAATGGTTCATGGAAATGATGATATCGGCATCGGCGATAGCGGCACCTATTTTCGGGGCCTTGCAATATTGCCCGTCAATCTCGATTTCCCGGTAGTCCGTACCTTTCACGCCATCGGCGATGATAACGTTGCAACCGGCGGACATGGGATTGAACCCATTTTCCATGGCGCTTTGAAGATGATCGACAGCGTTGGAGCGGCGGCCCGAGTATAAGGTGTTGCAATCGGTAAGGAACGGTTTCGCGCCTAATTCACGTAACAGGCTCACCAAGCGAGCGGCGTAATTAGGACGAATGTATGCCAAATTCCCCGGTTCGCCAAAGTGGATCTTAATGGCTACAAATTGATTTTTGAAGTCGATATTGGCGATACCGGCACGTTTTACCAGACGTTCCATCTTATCCAGCAGGTTGCTGCTGGGGGTCGTGCGTAAATTAGTAAAGTAGACTTTGGATGTATTCATCTTTTTATTGGTTTAGTGTTGACAAAGGTACGAAAAACACGGAACATTTTTTATATTCGCGTAAAACAGATTTGTATATGGACTTGCTTCAGCGGAATCATCAGCTATTGTTGAAAGGAATAAATTGTACATTCCTGCGTTATTTGCATGCACGGATAGAGTGGGAGGATCGGTTAATCGGCATCTTCGGCTCTCGAGGGGTTGGTAAGACTACCTTGTTGTTACAGCATATTAAGTTGAAATTTGAAGATTCACGGGAAGCCCTGTATGTGAATCTGGATGATTTCTGGTTTGAGACACATTCATTGACCGATGCGGTTAAGGAGTTCCTGCAAGCCGGGGGGCATTATTTGTTTTTGGATGAGATCCATTTCTATTCGGGCTGGATGGAAGAGGTCTCAACTTTATTGGATGCCAACCCCGCCTTAAAGATTGTTTTCGCTACCACTTCTTTGTACTCGCAGACAGAGGTGCGGAACGGGTTAAGGCATGAGGCTGCTTTTTATACCATGCATCCGATGTCGTTCCGTGAATTCCTTTCTTACGAAAGCATTCTGGATAAAGATCCCATTCCGTTGGAGGATATCTTAGCGAACCATCATGATTTGGTGAAGGAGATCAATGCGGAGATGAATATTGTGCCGATTTACCGGAACTATCTGGAACATGGATGTTATCCTTTTTATTGGCAAGACCCGGATATGTATTATTTCCGTCTGCAAGAATTAGTGAGAAAAGAGATTTGCCGGGATTTGCCTTCGGTGGTTTCTATTTCGATGAGTAATCTGGAACGAGCTCAAAAATATTTTATGATGGTGGCTGAGTCGGCTCCTTTACGTCCGAAATCGATTGATGTAACCCGTAAGATAAATATGCTTCGTCAGCAAAGCGATAGCCTGTTGCGTTTCTTCCATGATATGAGGCTTATTTATTACTCGGCAGACCAACTGGGAACCACTCCGGCCAAGCAGAAAGTCTTTATGGGGGATACCAACTTGCTGATCTCTTTTTTCGGAGATAAGGAGAATCGGCAATTGATGTGTGAAACCTATTTCTTAAGCCAGATGCGTTCCGTGGCGAACGTGGAATTCATGGCGAACGGGGATTTCTTGATTGGCGGTAAATATATCTTCGCCGTAGGTGATCCCTTAAGGGGATATGATCGTCTCCGCTTCGTACCCGACGCTTATGCGGCTATCTACGGGTTACCGAAAAGCGTGTTTAACCGTATGCCGGCATGGATATTAGGATTTAGTTATTGAGAATTTAAAAATAGGATTGCTATGTTAGAATGCATGAAGAATAGAAGAAGTATCCGTAAATATACGGATCAGGATATCCCGGAGTCTTTGCTGAATGAATTATTGGAAGTGGCTACTCGTGCCTCGAATACAGGAAATATGCAATTGTATAGTGTCGTGGTTACCCGCGACCCTGCGAACAAGGAGAAACTGGCTCCGGCTCATTTTAACCAGCCGATGATTACGGGGGCGCCTGTCGTACTTACTTTTTGTGCGGACGCGAACCGTTTTGTTAAATGGGCGGAGTGCAGGAAAGCGGAGGCCGGATTCGACAATTTGCAAACGTTTATCGCTTCGACGATAGATGCGATGTTGTTCGCCCAGAGTTTCTGTAATGCCGCTGAGGAAAAAGGCTTAGGCATTTGCTATCTGGGTACGACGGCTTATAATGCGGACCAGATCATTGAGGCGCTTTCTCTTCCCCGTCTGGTTGTCCCGATCGTTACGGTTACGGTGGGTTATCCGGCAGAGCCTATACCCGCTCAAGTAGAACGTTTACCATTGGCGGCTGTGGTACAAAACGAGACTTATACGGACTTTACTCCGGCTTCCATCGATGCCTTGTATAGAGAGAAAGAGGCATTAGAGGTGAATAAGCAGTTTGTAAGGGAGAATAATAAGGAAACACTGGCGCAGGTCTTTACGGACGTACGCTATACGAAGAAAAATAGTGAACATTTCTCCGAGGTGCTCTTGAAGGTATTGAAACAACAAGGATTCATGAAGTAAGCCCTAATACTTCTACCTTATAGTTCATAAAGAGTCCACTCTCGAGTACGCCCGTAATCGACTTGAGAGTGGATTCTGTATTTTCAGGGATATAGTCCATCCATATGTCTAGGATCATATTGCCATTCTCGGTATTTTTATTTTATCTTCCTTATGGGAGATCTGATTCCCCCATTCCAACGTATTGATTAGCGAATGATCCCACTTCATAGTCTTGATATTATTATATACGGTCTAATACAGTTTCAATCAGTTTCTCCAAAGAACCTTTATAATCCGTATTCATATGATTATCCACACGTCCGGCGATAATACAGCATACGGTCATTGCCCGGTGTCCCATAAGGGCGGCCAGACCTGCTAAAGAGGAGCTCTCCATCTCGAAGTTCGTAATCTTTCGCCCGTTGTAATCGAAAGCCTCTATTTTCCGGTTCAATTCCGGATCGGTCAAGGGCAATCGGAGCTCACGTCCTTGCGGCCCGTAGAAGCCATTGGCTGCGATAGTCGTTCCCCGGATAATATCATTACGGGTGATTTGCTCGATCAACGATGGATCTGCCGATACGACATAAGGCCATATGCCGCTAAGCCGCCAATCAAGCTGCTTTATTAATTCAGACTCCAAGTCCGCGTCACGAACGGTATTACTATTTGCGTAGAAATAAATGACCCCGTCGAATCCGATCGATTTCTCCGCTGCCACATAAGTCCCGATCGGGACAAATGGCTGTAACCCTCCGGAAGTCCCGATACGAACCAGGGAAAGTTGCTTGAATTCCGGCTTGATCGTACGGGTTGAGAAGTCTATATTAGCGAGAGCGTCTAGCTCATTTAATACGATATCGATATTATCTGTGCCGATGCCATGGGATACAACCGTGATACGTTTTCCCTTGTACTGGCCCGTGATGGTATGAAACTCCCGGCTGGAAACCTCACATTCCTGAGAATCAAAATAGGAAGCGACGGTTGTAACCCGTGCGGGATCACCAACAAGTACCACACGATCCGCAAGTTGCTCCGGTTTTAAATGCAGATGGAAAACACTGCCATCTGAATGGATCGCTAATTCTGAAGCGGGGATTGTTCTCATATTCAATCAGATAATTAAGTTTATATTATAATCATGAAAGGGCAAGGTATGAACCCTGCCCTTGGAGATAGTTCTATTTATATAACTATTTTAGTCCTTTAATGGTTTTGATGGAGCACCGGTCGGTTTAGCTATCGCTTCACGCATAGAAGTGTCCGCCTCGATGTTCTTCATCTTGTAATAGTCCATTACGCCTAGGTTTCCTGTGCGGAAAGCGTCTGCCATTGCCTTGGGAACTTCCGCTTCTGCCTCGATCACCTTGGCACGGGCTTCTTGAGCTTTCGCCTTCATCTCTTGCTCGAGGGCGACAGCCATCGCACGACGTTCCTCGGCTTTCGCCTGAGCGATATTCTTATCCGCTTGAGCTTGGTCCATTTGCAAGAAAGCGCCGATGTTCTTACCTATATCGATATCGGCGATATCGATGGAAAGGATTTCGAAAGCTGTTCCGGCGTCAAGCCCTTTGCGAAGCACTAATTTTGAGATGGAATCCGGATTTTCCAATACAGTCTTATGGCTTTCGGATGAACCAATGGAAGATACGATACCTTCACCTACACGGGCTAAGATCGTCTCTTCTCCTGCACCACCCACTAATTGCTTGATATTCGCACGAACGGTGACACGTGCCTTGGCGATTAACTGGATTCCGTCTTTCGCAACCGCTGTTACCGGAGGGGTATCGATCACTTTCGGATTTACCGACATTTGTACAGCCTCGAATACGTCACGTCCGGCCAAGTCGATAGCGGTAGCCATCTGGAAAGGAAGGTCGATATTCGCTTTTGAAGCGGAAACCAGCGCATGCACTACTTTCTCGACATGTCCACCCGCTAAATAGTGCGCTTCCAGCTCGTCGCGTGTAAGCGTCTTTATTCCTGCCTTATGCGCTTCGATCATCGCACGAGTGATGATGTAGGGAGGAACTTTTCGGATACGCATCAAGAATAACTGGATCAAGGAGATATTGACTCCTGATACTTTGGCCGAGATCCATAACAGGAACGGCACATAATAGAAAAAGATTGCCAGCAGAAGTACTGCGGCCCCCAATAGGATAAGTGGCAAAAAGGTTATTTCCATATATAAAAAATTAAGCGTGAATATTTGTTTCTTCTTTAGGACGGACAATTACGTTGTAACTGTCTACCCTGATCACTACGATCGGCGTGTTCTCATCGATTAATTCGTCTTGAGATTTCGCTTCCACGTTAATACCTTTAATCCGGGCCTTGCCGATAGGGGCTAAGCGTGAGAGCGTGATCCCCTCGTCTCCGGGTTCTATTCCGAGATCCCTGCTGGATGTCAGCTTGGAATCGATATCTGTCTTTAAAGCGATCTTGTTAAAAGACCGGGAACGCAATAACCAAGCGAAGATTATTCCGAATGTAATGATTGATAAGGATAAAGTCAGATGCCCTACCCATATACCTACCGTATAAGCGAAAACGACTCCGCCGATAGCGAAAATAGCCCCGCCTATACCCGCAAGTGTTATTCCCGGAAGAAGGAATATCTCCGCCAGTATCAGTAGGATGGCCGCTACCATGAGGAAGACGATGATGGCTATGTCCAGTAGCATAGTTCTTCTTATTTATGGTTGTTTCTTAGGTATACGATCTCTGCGTTACGTGCCTTTTTCTCCCATTCGTCCGGTTGGCCGAGCAGGTTGTTTAATTTTTCTTCCGCATCAAGAATCGTAGGCTTCAGTTGTTCTCGCTTCGCCTTGTTCCCTTTGATGTAGCTGGCTCGTAAGCTCTCTAGTTTCTCATTTAACTCCTTGATCTGTTTATGGATGGAAACTACTTTCTCGTAGTAGTTCTTCGCTTCCGGACTTTGGATATCGTCCAAGGTGTAATAAACGATATCATTATGGATCGGGAACGTGAAATCTTTCTTTATCTCTATACGTCCGTAAGGAATCTCGGTATGAGCTAAATGAATAAGCTCTTCGTAATTCGATCCGGGTTTCCATGAATCCTTGATCGAGGCAATAGAGGCCCGGGCACGTTTTAGTTCGATATCCTCGCTATCTACTCGCTCGCGGTTGTCATTCGGAATGAATAGGTATACACAAACTTTTCCTTCCGGTTGATAGCGGTCGGAAACGAACCATCCCAATTGCTTAGCTTCGTCGATCACCATCATGTAATCGTTAAACGGGGAGTTATAGGGCATGCCCAATTGCTCCGGTGTAAGATAAGTATCGGAATTGATGTTGTAACGAGTGACGAATAAATCATATCCGCCCAGAGAGCCGTTCCCTTTGGATGCGTAATAAATCGTTACGCCATCGGATAGCACGAATGGATACCCATCGTCGGCGTCACTATTGATATTCATTGGTAACTGTTTCTCGTCTCCCCATTGATCCATGAGCTTGGATTGGGTAAAAAGACAATTGTGGTTACCGTCTGTCGAGTGGGCGTAATAAATCTTATCCCCCTTCTGGTTCATGTATACCGACGAGTTGCCCGGGTCGTTAGTCTGGAAGAAATCTTGGTAAGTGGTCAACGTACCGCTTTCCTCGCTTAAGGTATAGGCTGATAAGAAATCATCTTTATCAACGACCAAGCTATCGATAATCTGGACATTCTCTACCTTATCAAGCATACGGCTTGCTTTGTTCGCCAAGTCCATACGGATCTGGTAAGGTTCCACATCTTGTTTCTTTTTTGTTAGGAGGGTGATGTATTCGTCGAACATCTCCTCGGCTTCGTTAAAACGATAGGTCTGGTAGTATACTTCTCCAAGGTATCGATAAGCGTCTTGTACCCTACGCTTTACGGCGACCTTAAGATGTTTCTCCGCTCCTGCTAAATCTCCGGTCTCGAAACAGCAAACACCATACCATTGATTATAAGAGGCATTGCTTGGCGCTTGTTTCACTAGTTTCTCGAACACAGGTTTGGCTTCTGCGTATTTCCCGTCGTTATATAATTTTTTTGCCTGATCAAGACTTTGCGCATGTAGTTGCATTCCTCCGCATATGAGTGTAACTCCTAGCGTATAAAGCAGCTTTTTGGATAACCGTTTCATTTTGTCTATTCTAGATTATATATAGTTATGCAGTTTCAAAGATAAGAATATTTTTGTAGAGGCATACAAATCGAAAAGATAAATATATAATTTTGCGCCCGTAAAGGAAGTATATGGCAAAATTGACAGAGGACGAACGTTTGTTTCGCAAGATAGAGGATAAGATAAAGAGAGCGATTTTCGACTATGGCTTGATCAATGATGGCGACCGGATCTTGGTCGGGTTGTCCGGAGGAAAAGATTCCTTGGCCTTGGTGGATTTACTGGGGCGCAGGTCGAAAATCTATTGTCCTCGGTTTGAGGTCGTGGTAGCACATATCGTGATGACGAATATCCCTTATTGTTCGGATCGGGAATATCTTAGAAGTTGCGCAGAGGAGCATGATTTGCCTTTCATTGTCCATGAGACAAGTTTCGATCCTTCTACGGACACTCGCAAATCCCCCTGCTTTTTATGCTCTTGGACTCGCCGGAAAGCTTTGTTTGAGATCGCTAAGGCTCATAAATGCAATAAGATCGCTTTAGGCCATCATCAAGATGATATCCTTGAGACGCTGTTGATGAACCTGACCCACCAAGGGGCTTTCGGGACAATGCCTCCCCGGTTGAGAATGGATAAGTTTGATATGGAGATTATCCGTCCGATGTGTCTGGTGGAAGAGAGGGAGTTGATTCAGGTCGCCGCATGGAAAGGGTACCGGAAACAATTGAAGAACTGTCCTTATGAGTCGGGTTCCAGTCGTTCGGATATGAAAGAGCTGCTGAGAAGTCTGGAAGCGATCAATCCGGAGGCTCGTTACAGTCTTTGGGGGAGCATGACGAATATACAAGAAGATTATTTACCTCGAAAAATAAGATAATATGCAAAGTGTTTATACGATTTTATTGTTGATCGTGTCTAATATTTTTATGACATGCGCTTGGTATGGTCATTTGAAGATGAAGCAACAGTTTAGCTGGTTCGAGCATCTTCCTTTGTTTGGCGTAATCCTGTTTAGTTGGTTTCTCGCTTTTTTTGAGTATTGTTTCCAAGTACCGGCGAATCGCATCGGTTTCCGGGATAACGGGGGGCCGTTCAACTTGATTCAATTGAAAGTGATCCAAGAGGTGATTACGTTGGTGGTATTCGTGGCCTTCAGTACCATCGCTTTTAAGGGGGAGTCGTTTAAATGGAACCATGCGCTTGCTTTCGTATTCTTGGTAGCGGCGGTTTATCTGGTTTTCAAGAAATAAAGTCGTTGCGTTTGGCTTTGATAATCAGCGGAATACCTTGATGCCTATTGTAAGATGCTTACAATGCCTATTCAAGCATGTTTATAATGCCCATTGTAAACACCTTATAATGGGCATTGTTAAAACGCTACATGATCTGTTGGCTCAGATGTGTAAATATAGCTTCGGTCTCATCCGGATGGAACCATGTTATTTCTGGGTCCCGTTTAAACCAAGTCATTTGCTTCCGGGCGTAGACCCGGGAGTTTCGTTTGATTTTCTCCACGGCGAGGTCTAATGTCCATTCTCCGCTGAAGTAATTGAATAATTCTTTATAACCTACCGTGTTCAAGGAATTCAAATGACGGAAGGGATAAGCCCGGCGAGCCTCTTCCAATAATCCTTCGCTCATCATTTGATCTACACGTTGGTTGATGCGGTCGCATAATTCGTCGCGATCTCTATTAAGCCCTACTTTGATGATCCGGAACGGACGCTCTTTCTTAATGTTCGTGCGGAAGGAGGAGTAAGGCTTGCCTGTCATCCGGCAAATCTCTACGGCATGGATCACTCGTTTATAATTATTCCTGTCCACTTCCTCATAATGGACAGGGTCTGCTTCTTTTAATTCAGCGAGGATAGGGGCTAGTCCCTCGGTTTCAAATTGCATGTATAGGGCATCCCGGATCTCCGGTGTAACCGTCGGGATATCGTCAATACCTTTACATACGGCATCGATATACATCATAGAGCCTCCGGTCATTACGACGGTCGGGATCGTTTTATGTAATTCGGATAGGAGGGAGACCACGTCTTCCTCGAAGTTGCTGGCGCTGTAATAATCGGTAAGCGAGAGAGTGCCTACCATATAATGCTTGACACGAGCCATTTGTTCCGGTGTAGGGGCAGCCGTGCCGATCGGAAGGTCTTTATAGAGCTGACGAGAGTCGGAAGAGATAATCGGAGAGCCGAAACGTTCCGCCACTTGGAGGCTTAACTCGGTCTTTCCGACTCCTGTCGGCCCAAGTAATATAACGAGGGAATTCATCAAAAGCGCTCGTCGTCGTAAGGATTATCCATCGGGCCTTCGCCTAAACCGTCGAAGCCGCTTTTGTCTAATTCGTCCATATCGTATTCGGAATCCCCGTAAAAATCTTCTCCTACGTCCGTACTGCCGTTCTTAGCCTCGAACTCATCGAAAGAAACTATTTGGGCGGGAGGCGTACCTACCGATTTGCTGCAAATAGGAGCATCCAAGTCTTTTCCCGGAACGATCTCACGAAGTTCCATGAAGAAGGCACGTTCGGTCATATAATCGAAAACGAAAAGTAGTTTTTGGTGCTCGTCTTCCAACAATTCTTCCAGTTGAGTATCGGCCATGACATAGCTGTCTTCCTCGGAAGAGGTATCCATCTCCACTAATGTGATCTCTGTCTTTTTACTCCAGTCATCGTCACATATGAAGAAAGAGGTCATTTGATCCTTTGTATAACCTACAGAGTCGAGGATGGCGTTTTGCAAATCCAAGAAAGTAGACTCGGAATCAATCTTGATCTCGCGCTTGAAGTCATCTGCTTCATCTGATAGGATTAGAAATCTAAATAGCATAGTCGTTTAGTTTTATTATCGCCTCAAAAGTAGTAAAAATATGGATATACCCAATATACGTCGCTATAAATAATGAAAGAGGGTGTGCGTCTGATCCCTGTATGGGATTTTTGACGCACACCCTGCTTATACATCATCCTCGTTTGTTTATCGTACACTTACCTTCGTCGCGGCATGACGGCCATTGGCGGACAGCTCGATTAGGTAGATGCCTGCCGGGGCGGGTATGCGGGTGATATCGCTGACATTGCCGCTGTAGAGGCAATTACCGGTCACCGCGAAGATACGGATGGAAACCGGTGCGGTCGGTTCTACCATGACAGCCCCGTGGATACCATAGACACGTATGCCCTCGGCGATCTGTTCGATGCTTACCGTGGTGGATACGCTTACGTCGCAGGTGGCGGTCTTGTTACCGTCGTCGGTAGCGACCGTGATCTTGCAAGAACCCACCTTCAAGGCGGTGACGATTCCGTCGGCATCGACCGTGGCGACTGTCTCGTCGCTACTGCTCCAAGAGACGGACTGCATTGTGGCGTTACTCGGCGATACCGTGGCTTTCAAAACGAAAGACTCGCCTACGGCGATGCTCTTGGAGGTAACATTCAGTTTCACGCCTGTTACACGTACGTCGGGTACGACCGGAGTATCCGGGGTGGATTCCTTCATCGTGGCGATGATTGCCAAGGAGCCTTCCACGTTATCGATCTGTGCGGAGTTGCTCGTGTATGACTTTTCACCGATCTGCAAATTCTCCAGTTCATAGCCCTTAGCCGGTTCAACCTCCACGATCAGCTTGCTGCCCGGGGCAACGGCGGTGCCGCTGTTGATCTCGGTCTGCTCGCCGCTCTCGTCTACGGTGTAGACTTTCAGCGTTCCGTTCTCGGGTTGCTCGAAGGTGATGACAGAGGCGCCGGTGCTCTTCACTGTTACCTTGGCGTTTGTCTCGTTGTTCGAATAGTTCGGATCGTAAGAGGTGAACTCCACCTTGTAGGATTGATCGTCACCTACGCCCGGGATCTTGTTAGGCTCTGCCCATTCGAAGATACCGGCTACGGTCGTACCGTTTGTTGAAGCTGTTGAAGCCACGCCACCGGAAAGGATGGACGCGCTCAAAGGTTGTCCCTCGGTCAGCTCGGAAGCGGTAAGGGTGGTGAATGAGTTGATCGTAGCAGGCTTGATCACCAATTTAATATTCACGTCATAGAACTCTTTCCACTCATCGTTACCGGCGAAGCTTACATTGACCATATAAGTTCCTGCGTTCATCGGAGTGGCGGAAGATCCGTCAACATTCGCATATTTCAATACGATCTCATTCTCCGGAAGACCGGTCTCGTTGAACAATTCAGACAATGAGACTACTTGGATCGCACCATCGTAAGACTTTTCAATCAAACGGTTCTTAATGGAGAGTGTCTTTAGGGCCTCGAATACCGGAGTATATGTAGCGTCAGCATTCATGGTAACCTCACGCTCGATATTCGTGTCATTGTCTTCTTTCCACTTAACGAACCGTTGGCCTTCCGGAGCGATCGCTTTCAGCGTAAGTTTCGTACCTTTTGCTATCTCTGTGCTTGTTACCTCTAAGCCGCCGTTTGTTACATAGGTATCCTTAGTTGTCAACGTTACGGGCTCAACATCACCTACTGCAATATAGTAATCTACCGGCTCATAGTTGTTCTCGTCTTTCGGGGTGAAACGGATCACGTTCACTTTGTCGTTGTCAGGAGTACCTGTAGCTGCAGCTCTAAGTTTGGATAGAGTGCTTACAGATTTTGGATTCCAAGCTATACCAGCGATATCTTGTGTCAACTCAGCGGTCACATCATTGCCGTTTAACGTAGGAACACTCTTCAGTGCCATACCTGCCTTATTGATCACCAAGGTAGCGGTCTCGCTTACGGCCTTGTAAAGATCATCCTCCGGACGGGTGATGTTTACGGTGTAAGTACCTGCGTCTTGAGGCAAAGTCTCACCTAAGCTTACGCCATTCTTCGAGTAAGTTACCTGAAAGCCCTTGGCGGCGTGTCCACCTTTCACCTTCACTTCGTAGCTACGAGGTTGCTTGTTGTAGACCAAGGACTGCTGGGCAGTGTTGATCTCCAGCTTAGTCTTCCCGATATAGTTCGCCGCAATCGTCATCGGGCCGGATACCACCAAGGTATCGCCGTCCTTGATCTCGGAGGAGTTCGCGGTCATGCTCTTGAAGCGGTAGCCGCTGTTGGTCGTAACCGTGGCGACTAGTCTCGTCTGATAGTTTACATCTGAACCGGAGGTGACCGTAGCGTTGTCTTCAACCTTCGTCAAAGAGACGGAACCTGCGGTCGGGATATTAGCGGCGGCTGTCACCTTGAATTGAGTCAACCCAAAGTTTACCTTAACATTGGCATCGGCTGTACCTACCGTAAATGTATTGTCCGTAGAGCTATCGGCTGCGTTTTCTACGTTTACGCTGTTCAAGGCATATCCATAATCGGCCTTGCAGATTACTTTCACTATCACTCCTTCAGCGATAGCCGCACCCGGTGTGATCGGGGCTTTGCTCTTATTATCCAGCAAGGTCACGCTACCATGTCCCGAATTGCTTACGTTCACCAAGTGGGTAGCTGCCGGTTTCTCCTCGAAGGAGGCCTCTATCGTGGCGGCTTGGGCCAAGGTATAGGAACCGGTGTTCACCAAGGCTCCGTTCACCTTCACGGACTTAACCATCATATGCTTCTTGTCAGTTGGCGTGGCGTTGATGGTCAATAAAGTGCCTTGCAAGAGTGCCTCGCCATCCTTCACCTCTACACCGTTGGCGTAAACCTCGAGCGTGCCGTTAGCCGGGGTACCAATATTTACCTTGTGTAAGATAGAGTCGAAGCGGGCTACCAATTCCAGATCCTTCGTCGCGGTTAATGTACGAATGGCGGATGTGTTTCCATCGCTCCAGCCGGCGAACGTATAGTTCTTGTCGGCGATCGCCTCGGCTGCTAGCTCATAACCCTCGGCGTAGCGATCGTTTGCGGAACGTCCGGTCAACTTGACCGTACCGAAGTTGGCGGCGGTAACCTTCATCGTATAAACAGGGGTAACCTTTACATTAATAAATGTATCTTTTGCGAGATAAAGTATCGGATCATCCGGCATGAACGTGATACTGTATTTTGTCTTCGTCAAGGAAACCGTGTCGTTCGGGTTCGTCCACACGAACGATCCAGTGGTACCCTCGACGGAGCCACCTTGTAATACGGCTATAGACAACGGCTCGCCCTCCTCGATATATCCGGCGTCGGGTAACTTCGAGATACTTACCTCTTTCTTGCTCTCCACTACCAATGTTGCCGTATCGGAGAGGCTGCGATATGTCAAATCCTCCGGACGGGTAAAACGGGCCTTGTAGGAACCGGCTTTCAGTGTGGAAGGCAATTCCTTGATCCAATTCGTACCATTCACTTGATATTCGATCTCGATATCCTTGATATCGCTCGCTACCGTTACTTGCTTGATAGAGCCTTCCATCTGGGTCAGGTTGTTGGCCACGAACTTCACGGTGTCTTTCGAGATGAACACGAAGGTGTAGCCGGCTCCCGCCGTAAGTTCGGAGGTAGTGTACGTGTAAGAGGTCTTACCGTCGGCATACGTCCCCGCTATCTTGGAGATATCCACATCCGAAGAGCCTTGCTTGATAGCCCCCAGCTTATAATTTGAGTTCGACACGATCGAGAAGACGGCGGCTTTGCCATAAGCGATATCGCCACCACTAACCACGTCTTTACCATCCATCTTGGCAGTAACCGTACCATGTTCTCCCACCGCATAAACCAAGGCGTTGGCACCGGTTACCGTGAAGGTATTCGAGGAATCCGTCAAGGCGGCGTATTCCATCGTCTCCGGACTGATCAAGACAATCTTATAAACGCCTACTTCGGCGGGTAAATCCTTTGTCTCCTTACTATTGACGGCACGATACGTCACGGCTTGTCCGTTCATTTCCGGGGTAAACTTGATTACGGGCAGATTCTGTTTCGCTACCACTTGGTCCTTGGTAGCCGAGGAACCTGTCACCTTAGCGGTCACCTTCATCTTCTCCGTGAACACGACATTTATCGTGGCTGAAGCGGTCAGTTCTCCGGTCGTGTAGGTATAGGAGATCGTATTATCCGTGCTATTGAACTTACCTGTAGGCAAGTTAGCGGGCTTCCCATCGATCTTTATCTCGCTCAACTTGTAGCCGGGCTTGGCGGTAATCGTCAATACGGCGGTTTTGCCATTCACGATATCACCGCCGTTAGCCACGTCCTTGTCGCCCATCTTGGCGGTAACCGTACCTTGTTCCCCCTCTACGCTCCAGCTTAATTTGTTCGCTTGAGAGATCGTGAACTTGTTGCTCTCGTCGGTCAACGCCGCATAGTCCGCGGTCTCCGGACTGGTAGCGACGATCGTATATACGCCGTCAGTGGCAGGGAGCTTATCCATAAGAGTTCCGGAAGCATTCTTGAACTGATACTTCTGGCCGGAAATACTCGGGGTGAAAGTAACAGTTGGCAAATTCTTATCGGCAGCGATCTCATCCCTCGTGGCGGATAGCGGACTGGCCGATACGGAAACGGTCTTCTTTGCGGTGAACTCCACGTTGATAGACATGGCAGTTTTCAAGTTGGCAGTCGTATAAGCCGCATAGGTAGTGACCTTGGTAGTAGCATCGAAAGTACCCTCCGGTAAATTTACCACTTGATTATCTACGGTAAGCTTGCCCAGCACATAGCCGGACTTGGCAGTGATCTTCAACACGGCCGGCTTGTCGTAAGCGATCTCGCCTCCGCTAGTCACCGCCGTCCCGTTCATGGTAGCCGCGACGGTTCCTTGCGTCGCTTCGAAAGTATAAGTCAGCGTATGGGCCGGCAGTATCTCATAATCGAATTTCTTGTCGATGGCGGCTTGCGTGGCCGTCTCTGCCTTGGTTATGAGCACGTTGTACTTTCCTACCGTGACGGGTAAGTCCGTTGTCTCTGTTCCGGTAGCCACGTTCTTATACTTCACTGTATATCCGGTTACATCCTCGGGAGTAAATGCCAGCTTCGGCAAGTTCACCTTCGCTTTCACCTCATCCAGCGTAGCGGAAGCGGGAGACATCGTGACCGTCACAGGGTCTTTTGCCTTGAATGTCGCCTTTATCTCCGTGGCTTTTGCCAAGGCGGGAGATGTATAGGTGTAAGTAGTCGTATTATCCCCATTAAATGTGCCAGTCGGTAACGTGCCGATAGTGGCCGTATTCATGGTTATATCCGCAAGCACATACCCGGCATTCGCCGTGATCGTAAACTTGGGGGCGGTGTTGTATGCCACCTTTGCGCCACTCGAGATGTCGCTGGTTATCGTTCCGCCCTCACTTGCGCTGTAGTTGAGCGTCACCTTGAACGTCGGTAGATCCGGTGCCGAGCGTAAATCTGAATCCTGTGCGTGTACCTGTATTAACGCCATAAGTGCGAGGAACACGGCTGATATTAGTTTTCTCATGTTATTCTGTTTTTAATCGTTACTTAACTCTTACTAATTGACCGTTTACGGCATAGATACCGGCGGGAACCATGACGCGTTGCCCGTCCGTGGCTATTCCCTTGTAGGCGATACGACCGCTCATCTCCACGATCAGTACCTGTACAGGTTCGGCGGTATGGATCATGATAGCGCCACGATCGGTAGTCACGTAATAACCTTCCACCGGCTCAATTTCCTGCGTGCCCGTTACGATATTGTCGCCGAGGCGCAAGGAACGAAGGGTGCTATACGTTGAGGCATCCGTAAAGATCACGCTCTCGAACGGTTTTAAGGTTTTTTCCGTACATTGAACGAACTCATTGCTTGCGGCATTCAGCTTATATACGTATTGGTTCTTCGTAAGTGTCAACTCATCCGTACCCGTATTGGCGAAGATCGTGAAGGTAGCCGTAGTCGGGGCGTCCGGCTCGGTAGCGGCTTTCAGCTCGATAGGATCTGCGGCGGTGGACACGATCGCATACTCACCAGTCGTTGCGGAGAGTAAACCGGCCTGTCCGAATTCGTCTGTCTTGTACTCAAACTCCGGAGAGGAAGTGCCCTTCAAGGTAGCGTACCATGCGCCGGTATTGGCTTTCGGATCCGCCGTAGGTTGGGTGTATTCTGTTGCCGGTTCTGTCGTGCTCTGTACTTTATAAGTACTTGGGAAACCAAATGCTTTCCACTCGCTGTCCTTCAAGGGTGTGTTCAGTTGAAGGGTAGTAGCTGTTATCTTGTCTGTCGTAGTCGCGGGCGAAGTCGGAACCAAGCGTGCGCCTTCTTCCATCGTCACCTTAGCCAAGGCAAGCGGGGCGGTCACGTTCAGCGTACCCGTATTCTCGATGTAGACATTCCGATTGGCATAGGTAACATCGGCTGTTAGGGTTTGGCCGGCGGTCACGATCAGACGTTTCAGCCACATAGCGACGCCTTTAGATTCAGCGGACATTTGTACCAACCGTTCCCATGAATCATCCGGTACGACCACGATCTTCTCTTGATCATAAAGCTCGGAATAGATCGGGGCTTTCTCGGCGAAAGTAGAGTTCGCGTCAAAAGTGAAGCAAAGCGTAGAATACTCGGGCGTACCTTTATCGATATTGACACCGCCCCAAGCATTACCGCTCGTGTGCATATCGGTAGCGTCCACCTTGGAGTGAACCACTAAGCCTGCAGCCGTATTATCTTTCAACGTAACGAAATCCAGCTTGACAGCCATGGACGTTTGTACGTTCAAACCGTTCCGTTTCGCGTTGCTCGCGGTCAGGTTGGAGATCACTACCTCGCCCCCTTCTGCCGGGGTGATACCTGTAGCGTTCTCGATGGCGATCATGTTCAGATCCGCATTATACGTATGCGCCCAATCAGCGGTACCCGCCTTAATGACCGTCTTGTCCATTCCCGCGCCGTTCAATACCATCGGTTTCGTGATTGTCAACTGGGATGGTAACTCATAGGTACCCTCCACCAACGCGATCTCATCGGCATGGACACTGGCTAAGGCTAATAAGTCGCTAGCGTCGAGAGCGGTAGCGTTTAGGGTGCCTTGTTTTGTGAAGGTCACGCCCTCGGCTATGGAAAGGCCTCCATCCAGATTCCAAGTCTTACCCTCACCTAAAGCGAACTCCGATAAGGTACCGGGAACGGCTGTTCCATCCCGGAAGCTTACCAACGAGGCTTTGGCACCACTCAAATTGATATTCGCTTGATGCAAGCCACGGCTGAACACCATCAGAGGAGTAGCGCTCTTCGAATTGATGAATTCAAAAGAGACCGTCCCGTCTACGGCAGGTGCCGGTCGTCCATTCGTATCGGAATCGGCCCAACCCATGATCGCTCCCAAGGAAGCGTTCATGTTTTCCGGCTCTTGGAACGTACAACCATCGAATTTAAAAGAGGCTGTTCCTACCGCACCTCTGTTGATAGTGGCGAATTCACGATCTTTGATTGCCGTACCATTAATCGAAGTCGGGAACGTACAGCCTGTGACCGTAGCCGTAATCTCATCCGCACGACCATTCGATAACGTGCCATAGAAGGCGGCGATAGTGGCGTTCTGTATCGTGACTGTCGAGACACCGGTATGCGTATATCCGTTTCCTCCACCACAACCGATACCCTCGGCTATCACGCCACCATTCATATTGATCGTGACTGTTTTAACACCATTTACGGATTGATCGAGCGGAGTGTCGATCGTGTTTGTAGTCTTACCGCCATCATCACCTCCGGGATAAAGCTGACTCACCGTTCCCCCTTGAATCTCGATATATACCTCATTCGCTTTCGAGTAACGATATCCACCGCCTACCAACAAATAAGAAACGGTGGCATCTTTCTGGATTTGAATAGAGATCTTGCCGGTAACATCAGCGGGAGTATCTGACTTTGTAGAATTTCCACCGCCTAACATTGTTCTCACCGTTCCACTGATCATATTAATAGATGTGGAAGCAACCGTAGACTCTTTAGCTCCACCATATATCTTAGAGGTAGAAGGAACCTTAAACGCTACTGCGGTTTTCCCTTGTTTCGTGATTTTAACAGAATCGGTTGAATAAGCGGTAATCTCGATAGGCGTTCCATTCGCGTATACGTCATAAGAGGTACCTTTCGGCTGTCTTACCGCTGTTATCGCCGAGACAAGCGTACCGTTATTCGTGAAAGTCACGGCAGTATCAATCACTAAGCCGTCATTGAAAGTCCACGTCTTGTCAGCAGACAAAGTGAACTCAGACAGTCCTTCCGGTATTTTCTTTCCATCCACGAAATGTCTCAAGGAGGCTTTCGCTCCGGTCAGCTCTATATTCGCGTTATCCAAGCCACGCCCCACGGAGAAAGTCGGCGTCTCGGTCTTTGAATTAATGAACTTGTAAGACACATTCCCGTTTACGATTGGCTGTGGCTTTCCATTGGTATCCGAATCGGCCCAACCGTCAACCGCACCCAAACCGGCTACAATACTCTCCGGTTCCTCGAACGAGCAGCCATCAAAAGTGAAAGAGATGTTCTTCACTCCTCCGCGGTTGATCGAAGCCAACTCACGGTACTGGATATCCGAGCCATTGTATTGTTTCTTAAATGTGGTATTTGTCATGTTAACCGTTATATCATCGGCATAACCATTAGATAAGGTTCCGTAGATCGCACCTAACTCGGAATCGGTAACCGTAACAACAGACGTACCCGTATGTGTATATCCCTGTCCACCGCCGGTACCAAGACCTTCCGGTATGGTACATTTCGAGAGGGTCATATTTACGTTTTTTACGCCATTGACGGATGCGTCAACATCGGTGGTCAGCGTATTAGTTGTCTGCCCTTGATCATAGCCTCCAGCATAGATTGCCATGATCGTGGCTTGATCAGCCTTGATATTCACGGTATTGGTCTTTGCGTAATAACGACCACCACCCAACAATAGGTTGCTGACAACCGCACCCGGCTTTATTTCAATACTGACAGCATCGCTTACATCCGCGCTCACGGGAGTGTAATACGATCCGTCACTATTTTTATAGCTATATTTATCCGTGACAGCTTGGGTCGTTTTGCCTGTACCCGCATTGCCGACAAACATGCCACCACCAAATATAGACCGGATACTACCGCTTTCCAACGTGATCGAAGCAGAAGTCACGGCTTTACCTAGGCTACCGCCAAAGACACCGAACTTGCCGGGCTCAAACTGCAAGGTATCCGGAGTCCCGCCATCGGTCTCTATTGTTTCCACGATCATACGACCGCTGGCTTGATTCAAATAAACACGAACCGGATTACCGTTTGCGAAGCAAGAAGGAATGCTTTCTAGAGCCGGGTTTGAAGGTGTCTGCGGCAAAATCATTTTGCAGAGCTTACCACCGGATGAATACACCAATGTGTCCACATCCTGTCCCCAGCCACTGCTTGTCGCCGTCAAAGCGAGCGCAAGCAAATAGAGTAATTTGTGTCTCATAAGCTTATGAATTTAAGTGTTAATAATGTATTAAAATGAATGGTATAGGACCTTTCCGACACCACCCGCTGATGTCTCGAGATATCACCCGCTGATGTCCACAGAGAGCACCGGCTGATGTCCGGAGAGATCACCCGGTGGTGTTGGAAGGGATCACCGGGTGATGCCGGAGGGCCGCCCTTTAGATCTCATCCGGACTCTCCGAGTCGCCGCCTTCGCTACTAGAGTCGTTGACGGGCTTGATCCGTTCGTAGGTCACTTTCGCCCGCATGTCTTGTAGGATCTTGCCGGGAGTATAGACCAGACTCGGCTTCTTCATCATGACCGAGGCGGCGAATTCCTTTTCCGTTACGCTACCCTTACTGCCGACCGCAAGACGCATGCTGCCGAACTCGCCCAGCTGGACGTTGCGGCCCTCTTTCAGGTGACGGGCCAAGATACGCGGCAAACGGTCGAAACAGCTTTTCACGTCGGCACTCGTCAAGGCGGTCTCCTCGGCTATGCTCTCGCAGAGTTCGTCGAAGCTGACGTTTCCGTTGGATAGCATTTGTGCGAAATATTTCTTCGCGTCTTTAGCAGCCCCTTTGGAGAAGTCGGGACGTTGAACTAATTTGTATTTTACACTCATAAGTATTTATGTATTGGTGAACTTGTTTTCACAATTAGTACTAGCAAGTAATTATCCCCTTGACCTAACGACCTTTACTCTGTGGCGATCAATCTCTCTTCCCTATATCCCTCATCATTGGTTGGTGCTCCGCAGCGTAATAGTTATGGTTATCAAATAAAAACGACTAGTTTAAACCAACGTTTGGATCTTGCGTTTTTAGGACTTGGAACGCACCATATATCTCCTTGCGTTAAATAGTTGGTTTATAAGAAAAATAATCAAAGAAAGTGTACCGCTATTTGAAAATAAAGCCTTAAATTTACGACGAATTTAAACGTTGGTTTAGAATAGCCGTTTTTAGCATATGATATAATGTATGTATGTACATTAGTAAGTATTAAAATAGTGGACAATAGGTAATTGTAATATGGGTAAATAATAAAAATCACAGTATCAGATATCAATCTTTTGCATTTCGTCCGAAATGACATATCTTTACGACACCGCCCGCTATTGGGCCGTAACTTAAAACCTATCAACTATGGATAAAAAAAGGAGGATCAACGCATGAAAGAATTAAAAGACCGATACATACGTTTCGATTGGGCGATCAAGAGACTGCTCCGGCAAAAAGCCAACTTCGGTGTGCTGGAGGGTTTTCTCACGGTTTTTCTTGGAGAGAAGATTACCATCGTGGAGCTACTGGAGAGCGAGGGTAATCAACTGTATGAGGATGACAAGTTCAACAGGGTGTACGCCGAGGCACTTAACGACAAGGGCGAGATCATCATCGTGAAAATATAAAATATTCGCAAGCTATATTATCTCGAACAGGTACTCTATGGCGTGGCGAAAACCATAACCGAGTACATATCACTGGGCGAGGACTACCACAAGGTTAAGAAAATATACTCAATCAACATATTCTACTTCGACATCGGACGGGGCGAGGACTACCTTTATCACGGGCAGAATCATTTCATCGGCATACATACCAAGGATCAATTGGTAGTCAACACGAAAGAGAGGAGCGTAATTGTCTCCAAGCTATCCCCCGAGATTTTCCCCGAATATATACTCATACGGACCAATAAGTTCGATAAGATAGCCGTCACTCCCCTAGAAGAATGGATGGACTACCTTAAAAGAGGAACAATTCGTCCTGACACCATGACTCCGGGATTAGGCGAGGCTCGAGAAAAATTGAGATACTACTCCATGACCCCCGAGGATAGATACGCTTACGACGAACACCTGAATGCGGTCATGATACAAAATGACGTATTGGATTCGGCGAAGCTTGAAGGATACCTGGAAGGACTAGCGGAAAGTAGAGCGGAAAATAAGGAGAAAGGTAAGGCGAAAGGACTGGCAAAAGGCGAGACAGAAGCGAACCTCGAAAACGCCAAGAAGATGAAAGCCATGGGGATCGATCTTGAAATGATCCGGCAGATCACGGGAATTACCCTATAAATAACCTTTTGGTGACATAAATAGCGAATCGGCGCAAACCCCTCATCGTAAGATGTGGATTTGCGCCGATTTGTTTTTGGTTGTCCGGATGTTTGTGTCGCTTATTCGTCGATCGAACCTCTTACGATACCCCGGCTGGAAGACTTGATGAAATTGAGGATCAAATCCCGTTCCTCGCTAGGCTCGTACTCGGTCTCGATCGCTTTCAGCGCCTCCGTATTATTCAAGCCTCGGGTATACAGCGTGCGATAGATGTCTTGAATCAAGAATACCTGCTGATTCGTGAATCCCCGGCGACGTAAACCTACGATATTGATACCGCAATAAACGATCGGATCACGGCCGATCAAGGTATAAGGAGGGATATCTTTTCCGATACGAGAACCGCCTTGTACCATCACGTGCTTGGATATACGCGTGAACTGATGCACCAAGGAACCTCCGCTTACGATAGCGAAATCATCAATCTCTACCTCCCCGGCGATTTGCGAAGCGTTACCGATGATAATATGGTCTTTTAAGACGCAATCATGGGCCACGTGCGAATAAGCCATGATTAAGCAATTGCGACCTACCACGGTCTTACCTTTGGAAGCGGTACCCCGGTTGATCGTCACGCATTCGCGAAGCGTCGTGTTATCTCCGATTTCCGCCGTCGTGGTTTCCCCCGCGAATTTCATGTCTTGAGGGATACCGGCAACGACCGCTCCCGGGAAAATATTGCAATTTTTACCAATCCGTGCGCCATCCAAGATAACGGCGTGAGAATATATATGGCAATTATCACCGATTACGACATCTTTCTCAATCACGGCAAACGGATCGATAGTTACATTCTGGCCGATTTGGGCCTCTGGATGAACGACTGCTAGAGGAGATATATTCATTATCGTACTTTATCTTATTATTTGTTTTTTACAATCTGAGCCATGAACTCGGCTTCACTAACCAATTTATCACCAACGAATACATACCCTTTCATGGTAGAGATCCCGCGACGGATCGGTGCCAATAATTCCAGACGTAAGATCAACGTATCGCCCGGAACGACTTTTTGGCGGAATTTCACGCCATCTATTTTCATGAAGTAGGTAGAATAACGCTCTGGCTCATCTACGGAATTCAAGACTAGCAAACCACCTGTTTGTGCCATAGCCTCAACCTGTAGAACTCCCGGCATGACCGGCTCCTGAGGGAAATGCCCTTGGAAGAACGGTTCGTTGGTCGTGATGTTCTTTACGCCTACGATATAGTTCCCGCCAACCTCGATGATCTTGTCAACCAATAAGAACGGATAGCGGTGCGGCAATAATTCACGGATACGGTTGATATCCATCACCGGCTCACGGTTCGGATCGTATACCGGGGCTTGCACCTCGTTCATCTTGATATCCTTGCGGATCATACGAGCTAACTGGTTATTGATCTTATGTCCCGGACGGGTAGCGATCACACGTCCGCGGATCGGCTTACCGATCAAGGCGATATCTCCGATCACGTCGATCAATTTATGACGTGCCGGTTCGTTATCGAATACAAGCGGCTTGTTATTGATATAGCCTAATTCCTGCACGTTCTTGTGAGGGATGTTCAGCATATCTGCCAATTTGTCCAAAGATTCTTGCGGTATCTTTTGGTCGTAGATAACGATCGCGTTGTCTAAATCGCCACCCTTGATCAAGTTATTGTTGAGCAACATCTCCACTTCGCGTACGAATACGAACGTACGTGAAGCCGCCAATTCTGTCGGGAATTCGCTGAGATCGTTCAACGTGGCGAATTGGTTGGAAAGCACGGGCGAATCGAATGAGATCAATACGTTCACGCTGAACTTATCATCCGGAAGGATGATCAACGAAGAACCGGTTTCCTCATCTTTTACCTCGATCTTGTGCTTTACGATATAATAATCCTTCGGAGCGTTTTGCTCAACAACCCCTGTCTTTTGGATTTCCTCGGAGAAGAAGCGAGAACTTCCGTCTAGGATCGGAAACTCGGGTGCGTTTACCTCGATCAAGCAGTTATCGATCTCATAAGCGTATAAAGCCGCCATCGCGTGCTCGATCGTACTTACTTGAACGCCATTCTTGCTAAGCACCGTACCCCGTTGTGTATTAACCACGTTCTCGGCCAAGGCGTCAATCGTCGGTTGGCCTTCCATATCGACACGTTTGATCTTGTATCCATGGTTCTCGGGTGCGGGATTAAACGTAATCTCTATATCTAATCCGGTATGCAACCCTTTTCCTTTCAAGGAGAAACTTGCCGCAAGCGTTTTCTGTTTTTGCATAGGTCTTTATTGTTTATTAATTTCTTTCTTGAGTTGTTCGATCTCCCGTTGCATTTGCCCCAGCGAGCGGTATATATCCGGAAGACGGTTGAAGATCGCGCTGGAACGCATGAAGTTCTTAGCGTTGATCGCCGGCGCCCCGAGCAATGTCGTCGCTTCCTTCACGTCGCTGATAACGCCAGCCTGAGCTCCGAATACGACGTGGTCCGCCACATGGATATGTCCGGCCAAACCAACTTGTCCGCCAAACATACAATGCTTTCCTACTTTTACGGAACCGGCGATGCCGACTTGCGCCGCCATCACGGTATTCTCGCCTACCTCCACGTTATGAGCGATTTGTACGAGATTGTCCAGCTTAACGCCTCGGTGAATGATCGTAGAATCCATCACCGCACGATCAATTGTCGTATTGGCTCCGATCTCTACATCATCCTCGATAATAACGTTGCCTAATTGCGGGATTTTCTTGTAAGTCTCACCTTCGGGAGCGAATCCGAAACCGTCAGCCCCGACTACGCTACCGGCATGAAGGATACAATTATTGCCGATTATACAATTCTCGTAAACGGTGGCATGCGGATAGAATACGCAGTTATCTCCTACCGTCACGTGATCACCGATATAAGCGTGCGGGTATACCATACAGTTCTTACCCATTTTTACGCCTTCTCCGATGTAGGCGAAGTTACCGACATAACAATCGTCGCTCACGGTCGCGGAAGCGGCGATAAAAGCGGTAGAATCAACCCCCTTCTTTTTGCTCTTCGATTGCTCTACCAAATTTAATAACATCGCGAGCGCCGCATAAGCGTTCTCTACTTTTACAAGTGTGGCTCTTATCGGTTGTTCCGGTTTGAAATCATTATTCACCAAAACAATGCTTGCCTCGGTATTATAAATATGATGCGCATATTTAAGATTCGCCAAAAAGGTCAATGTACCTGGCTTTCCTTCTTCTATTTTAGAGAAGTTGCTGACTTTAACGTTCGGATCTCCTTCAATCGTTCCGTTCAGGAAGCCGGCAATTTGTTGGGCTGAAAACTCCATTACTTATTCAATTATATATGTATCTTCGTTGACTGTCCGCTGTTTATAGACAGTTAGTTTGCAAAAATGGTGAAAATTCTTTATATAGCCTATGCTTTGCAGGGAATAATTCCCTTATCATGTAGATAACCGGCCATTTCTTTCTGTACGGCATGTGCCGCCTCACGGGCTACGTTGGCGAAAGCCTCCGTCTTATCCGCGTAAATAATCGCACGGGAAGAATTTACCAAAAGACCGCATTGGTCGTTCATCCCGTATTGAGCTACTTCCGCCAAGCTTCCACCTTGAGCGCCTACGCCCGGAACTAACAAGAAATGATTCGGGGCCTGTTTACGGATATCAAGGAACATCTTGCCTTGGGTAGCGCCCACTACATACATCATTTGCTCATCGTTAGCCCATTCTTGCGATTTCTTTAGTACTTTCTCGAAAAGACGTTCACCATTTGCGTCTTCCGTCATTTGAAAATCATGTGAGCCTTTATTGGAGGTCAAGGCCAATAAGATTACCCAAGCCTCCGGGTAGATCAAGAATGGTTTTACGCTATCCTCGCCCATATAGGGAGCGACCGTTACGGCATCTACCTTGATATGATCGAAGAAAGAACGGGCATACATCTCGGAGGTATTTCCGATATCACCACGTTTCGCGTCGGCGATGATAAATTGATCGGGATAATTCTCCCGTAAGTAAGCCACAGTCTTCTCAAAAGCCATCATACCCTTTGTGCCGAGGCTCTCGTAAAAAGCCAGATTCGGCTTGTAAGCGACACAATAATCGGCGGTAGCGTCGATGATCGCTTTATTGAACGCGAAAATAGGATCTTCTTCCGACAATAGATGTTGCGGGATCTTTTTTATATCTGTATCTAATCCGACACAAAGGAAGGATTGTTTCTTTTTAATATTCTCGAATAGCTGTTGTTTGTTCATTTTCTTATTCAGTATGAAATGATTGGATGTGTTTACAATTCAGACTCTTTCAGTCGCTCAGCGTTCTCCGCTACGATCAGGTGATCCAAGCAATCTTGAATTTCACCGTCCATAAAGGCTGAAAGATTATAGATCGTGTAATTGATACGGTGATCCGTGATACGCCCTTGCGGGTAATTGTACGTACGGATCTTCGCGGAGCGGTCACCGGTAGATACCATGGTCTTACGCTTGCTGGCGATATCGTCCAAGTATTTCTGGTGTTCCTTGTCATAAATGAACGAACGAAGACGGGTAAGCGCCCTTTCTTTGTTCTTCGGTTGGTCTCGTGTCTCCGTACATTCGATCAAGATTTCCTCACTCACACCTGTAATGGGGTTCTTCCAGACATAACGCAGACGGACACCTGATTCCACCTTGTTTACGTTCTGACCACCGGCCCCACCGGAGCGGAAGGTATCCCATTTAATCTCCCCTTCATTAATCTCAACATCAAATTCATCCGCCTCAGGCAATACGGCAACTGTAGCGGCGGAGGTATGTACACGTCCTTGCGTCTCCGTAGCCGGTACACGCTGTACACGGTGTACACCGGACTCATACTTCAACGTTCCGTATACTTTCTCGCCCGATACCGTGAAGATGATTTCCTTAAAACCGCCGGACGAGCCTTCGCTAAAGCTAGACACGCTTATTTTCCATCCCTTCAGTTCGCAATACTTCACGTACATACGATATAGATCACCGGCGAAAAGGGCGGCTTCGTCACCTCCCGTTCCTCCTCGTATCTCAACGATCGCGTTCTTGTCGTCTTGCGGATCAGCGGGAACGAGCAATAATTTTATCTCTTCTTCCAAAGCGGGAATACGTTCGTTGCAGGTATCCAGCTCCTCACGGGCCATTTCCCGCATTTCCGGATCTTGCTCGGACTCAAGCAAGGCTTTCGCTTCCTCGATCCCGTTCAATACTTTCACGTATTCCGAACGAGCTCCCACAATTTTCTCCAAATCACGGTACTCTTTGTTCAGTTTTACGAACCGTTTCATGTCGGCGATCACCGCCGGGTCGGTAATAAGGGTACCGACTTCCTCGAAACGGCTCACTAATCCGTCTAATTTACCAAGTAAACTATTTTCGGCCATTTATCTTTATTAATAGGTGAAGCGACCTTTCTCGCTTTCGATAATCAATTCATTTTTATCAGCTTCCTCTACGAAGCCCACGATTTGCGCATCAATACCAAAGCTTTTTGAGATGCCGATTACTTCTTCCGCATGCTCGGGAGCGATGTATATCTCCATCCGGTGTCCCATATTGAATACCTTGTACATCTCGCTCCAGTCCGTACCGCTCTGCTCCTGAATCGTGCGGAATAACGGTGGGATAGGGAAGAGATTGTCCTTAGTTACACGCTTGTTCTCTACGAAATGCATGACTTTTGTCTGGGCCCCTCCCGAACAATGTACCATACCATGGATTTGAGAGCGTAGTTTATCAAGCAATACCTTAATTACCGGCGCATAGGTACGTGTAGGCGAAAGCACCATCTTTCCGGCATCGATCCCTAATTCCTCGATCTTATCCGTAAGTTTCAATCCTCCGGAGTAAACCAATTCTTCGGGAACGGCGGCATCGTAGCTTTCCGGATATTTTTTCGCTAAATACTTAGAGAAAACATCATGGCGGGCAGAGGTCAAGCCGTTGCTACCCATACCTCCATTGTATTCTTTCTCGTAAGTGGCTTGTCCGGAAGATGCCAGACCTACGATCACGTCTCCTCCTTGGATATTCTTATTATCGATTACGTCCGAACGTTTCATGCGGCAAGTGACCGTACTATCTACGATGATGGTACGAACTAAGTCGCCAACGTCTGCGGTCTCGCCACCTGTCGCGTAGCAACCAACGCCCATCTCACGTAACTCTGCCAGCAACTCATCTGTTCCATTGATGATCGCCGAGATCACCTCGCCCGGAACCAACAGCTTGTTACGTCCAATTGTAGAAGAGACCAAGATATTGTCTACGGCACCTACGCAGAGCAGGTCGTCGATATTCATGATAAGAGCGTCTTGGGCGATACCTTTCCACACCGAAAGATCTCCGGTCTCTTTCCAGTACATATACGCCAAGGACGATTTGGTACCGGCGCCATCCGCGTGCATAATATTACAATATTCAGGATCACCGCCTAAGATATCGGGGATGATCTTACAGAACGCTTTCGGAAAAATTCCCTTATCGATGTTCTTTATCGCATTGTGAACATCTTCTTTTGAAGCGGAAACGCCTCGCAGGTTATAACGTTGATCACTCATTGTACTATATTATTTGAACCGCAAAGGTAATACTTTTTTATGTTACTTATCTAAGTTTTAAGACATCTCCTTCCTCCGGGATGTAATCTTTGTCTTTTTTATTCATTTTATACAGACTCTTGATCTGGATTCCGTACATCTGCGCAATACTGTGCATAGACTCTCCGACTTGTACCACATGGTCGTAATTCGGCTTGTCCGCTTTCTTCTTTTTCTTTTCCAGATATACGATATCGCCTGCCTGCAACGGGAAGTCCTCAGGCACCTCGTTGAATTTCATCAACTGCTTGGCCTTGAATCCCATGCTTCGGGCGATCTGGTCGAAACTGTCGTTATCCTTAGCGTATACATAGATCAAACCGTGGGTACGATAGACTTGATAATTGAACACCGGAAGATTTTGCTTCTTGGTAGAGGTCTTCTTTTTTCTCTTACCGGAGTCAAAGCGGTATAACTCATAATCTTCGATAACCTTGATTAATTTATTCGCGTAAGCACGATCGGTGGCGTAACCGCATTTTTGTAGTCCTTTGGCCCAGCCTTTGTAATCCTTGATGTTTAATTTGAACAGGCGTTCGTAGCGGGAGCGTTCGGCGAGGAAGCGGGAATGGTCATCATAAGAATCCTCTACTCGTTTGTATTTCCGGAAGCACTCTCCCCGCAGGTCGTCGTCGTGATAGACCCTGCCGCCTCGCCAGTCCGAATGGCATTTGATACCGAAGTGATTGTTGGAGCGTCTGGCCAAGTCGCTTTGCCCAGCTCCGGATTCCAGTAATCCTTGCGCTAAGGTGATACTTGCCGGAATGCGATATTTCTTTTGGTGTTGAATCGCCAAATCACTGTATTTACTGATGTATTTTTGATAGGAAGTCAGCTTCCGCTGGCTTTCCGCCCCTGCGCTTAAACAGACGAGGGACAATAATAATATACCTAAAAAATGAAGGGATAAACGCATAACTGTTCTTTTCGATCCGATTTTACCGGACAAATATATAAAAGAAAATACATATCTACCGGGAATTGATGGGTTAAAAATAGGAGATACGGGCTAGATAATCGTAATGCTCCCCATTTTCTATTTTTTCCGCTTTAAAGCCGGCTTGCCTTGCGTATAGATTCAGCGTGTTGAAATCTATATATAACCAATCAAATGAATCCCCTTTGATACTTTTATATTGCATGCGGAAATCGATCTCTCCGAAATAATCATCCTCGGGGGCGATATCCAGATTCCCGTCTTCATCTTCAAATAAATAACTTAAGTCGCTAGAGTCAAGTAAAAGCTGTCCGTCCCGGGCTAGAACCTCTTTTAAGCGGTGAAAGAAAGCCGGGAGATTTTCCAGTTTACCGATAATCCCGGAACCGTTCATTAAGAGAAGAATGGTATCGAATGGTCCGGTTAAGCTCCTGTCAAAAAAATTCTGTAAGCGGGCGTCTTTTACGCCCCGTTTGTTCATGGCCTCTACGGAAAGAGGGGATATGTCGATAGCGGTAACCTCTTTACCCATTTCCTGTAAAGCCAAGGTGTGGCATCCACTTCCGGCACCAACATCCAATATTTTGCCTGTACTGAGTTGAAGGGCTTTCTGTTCCAAGGAGGGCATTTCTTGGAAAGTCCGGAATAATTGATTCACGGGAATCTCATCTTCATCGAACATGGAGGAGAATACACGGAGTTTACTCGCTTTTCCATGTGCGAGATAATCGATGATAGCGGCGCCCATCGGGTCTTTATCGGATGTAAGAAGCATTGAATGCATATGTCTTTATTCTATATATAAGGTATATTCTATGATGTGGGTGCGAAATTAATATATTCTTTTTATATTTATAGCCTATAAGAATTATAGTTATGTTTCTTTCAAAACATTAAAACAATCAAGAAAATGAAAGAATTGAAATTAGAGACCCGGGTAGAGGTCTATGCGGTAGGAGAATTGGACAATATATATAGGCAATTGTACGAGGCCGCTTTTGAAGCCTCGAAAAAAGCTTATGCTCCTTATTCCAAGTTTCATGTGGGAGCGGCGGTTCTATTGGAGAATGGGGAGATACTTTCCGGAAATAATCAGGAAAACGCAGCCTATCCGTCTGGGCTTTGTGCGGAGCGGACCACCTTATTTTATGCGGGAGCACGTTATCCGGATGCGGCAGTTCAGATTTTGGCGATTGCGGCTATGAAGGATGGGGAACGTGTGGATCTTATCACGCCTTGTGGTGCCTGCCGGCAAGTGATGTTGGAAACCGAGCAACGTTATAACAAACCTATGAAAGTCCTTCTTTGTGGAAAAGAGGAAGCGTATCTCGTTCCGAGCGCAACGGCCTTGTTGCCGTTTTGTTTCAGTAAGTCTGATTTGATCTGATAGAATAAAAAGAGGCAAGAACGATTCTCGCCCTTGCCTCTATATGTAATAATTAAGTTCGATTAGATCCCTAAAGAAGCCTTGATCTGATTGATCTTTTCTTCTGCCGCTTTCTCTGCCTCCGGCAATTCATCGATACTCTTTACCTTGGAGTGAACCTCGCAATAGAATTTGATCTTCGGTTCTGTTCCGGAAGGACGGATAGATACTTTTGTATTATCTTCCGTGAAGTATTGAAGCACATTAGAGGTAGTAGGCATATCTAATGTAACGGTTTCGTTCTCTGCATAGTCCTTACCTTTCAATGTAGAGTAATCGTAGAAATAAGTTACCTTAGAGCCTGCGATCTCTGTCAACGGGTTCTCACGGAACTTTTTCATCATAGCCTCGATCTCCTCCGCTCCACTCTTGCCTTTCTTCACGACAGAGATACCTTTCTCCTTAGAGAAGCCGTATTCCACGTAAATCTTCTGAAGCAATTGATACAAACTCAAACCTTGATCTTTTGCCCAAGCTGCGATCTCGGCTAAGATAACGCAAGCGGAAACAGCGTCTTTATCGCGAACGAAGTCCTCGCAAAGGAATCCGTAGCTTTCCTCGCCACCACCGATATAGTTTTTCTTGCCTTCGTTCTCACGCATAACGTTAGCGATCCATTTGAAGCCTGTATAAACATCGTACATTTCTACGCCATTACGCTCGGCGATCGTCTTGATCGTCTCTGTCGTAACGATTGTCTTTACGATATATTCTTTACCATTGATCTTACCTAACTCTTTCCAGCGAGTGATTAAATAGTAAACGAACATCAAAGCGGTTTGGTTACCATTCAAAAGTACCCATTCGCCTTCGTTATTCTTAACGGCGGCACCTACACGGTCTGCGTCCGGATCGGAAGCCATTACCAATTCAGCGTCAGTCTCTTTTGCTTTCTCTACAGCCATAGCTAAAGCAGCCGGCTCTTCCGGGTTCGGAGAGATAACCGTCGGGAAATCACCGCTAACAACATCTTGTTCCGGTACATGGATAATGTTCGTGAATCCGTAAACTTTCAAAGCGGCAGGAACCAATTTAACACCTGTTCCGTGAATTGGAGTATACACGATCTTCATATCCTTATGGCGGGAAATAGCCTCCGGAGACAAAGAAATCGTTGTTAATTCCTTGATATATTCATCATCGATCGCTTGTCCGATGATCTCGATCAATTCTTTATTTCCTTTGAATTTAATCTCGCTAGCGTTACGGATCTTGTTAACCTCGGCGATCGTATTCTTATCGTGCGGGGCGATCATTTGTGCGCCATCATCCCAATAAGCCTTGTATCCGTTGTATTCTTTCGGATTGTGAGAAGCCGTCAAGATGATACCGCTCTGGCATCCCAGTTTACGGATAGCGAATGACATTTCCGGAGTCGGACGTAGGTCTTCGAATAAATAAACCTTGATGCCGTTAGCGGAGAAGATATCGGCTGATATTTCCGCGAACTTACGGCTGTTGTTACGGCAATCGTGGCCGATGACAACCTTTATCTGTTCTAAATCCGCAAATTCCTTTTTCAGATAGTTGGATAAACCTTGGGTAGCTGCGCCAACTGTATATATATTCATACGATTTGAACCTACCCCCATGATTCCGCGCAATCCACCTGTTCCGAATTCTAGGTCTTTATAAAAACACTCGATTAACTCAGTAGGATCTTCGTTGTCAAGTAACGCTTGAACTTGAGCACGAGTTTCCGCATCATAACTTTTCGTAAGCCATCCTTGTGCCTTACTTCTTACCATTTCTAATAAGTCGTTGTTTTCCATGTTTATAATATTATTGTGTTTATTGTTGAGCAATCTACTCAATACGATAAATATACAAGAAACAAATATACGAATTTCTTAAAGTAAAGCAATCAAAGGACTTATATTTTGCCTAAAAAATACGATAAATCGTCCTACCAAGTAAACGGATGTGTATAAATCGACTCATTTCCGCAAGCATCCGTTACGATTAATTTAAGTTCATGCTTGCCTCTTTGCAACCTCTCTTTATCGAAGCGATAGGTAATAACCGATTTATTATTCATCTCGAATAAGACAAACTGCCCGTCTATTTCTCCCCGGTAGGTTTGTACCCCGCTTAAGTTATCGGACAAACGGAATATGAAGTTCTGTTTGCTGACCCACGTCTGTTGGTTGATCGGCGTGATAACCGGAGCCTTTGTATCTTGTTGTATCTTATAACTGCCCAATTCCTTGATATTTGCGTCGATCCAGCCATTACGGTATGTACCGCCCATCCAAGAGGCACGTCCGTTTTGTAAGCGAACCACACCATATTGTTGTTTATTCTCAAGCGTATCGCTTTGCAAGAATAGTGATAACTGGGCCGTTCCATGCAAAGGAATTGGCTTATCGTGCAATATGTGGGTGGCTGATAATGAGGTACTATCTTCTTTCACCGAATAGCGGAAGTAGAGGTCATTATATAGATTACCTTTAGGCATGACGAGACGGATGCCTTTAGCGCCGAACCTATTCTCGCTACCCCAATGGAATAATTCTGTATGAGTCGTATCGATCTGGGGGATCTCTTGTTTCTTTCCCTCGATCCAGATGGATAAACGGGTGGCATTGCCGAAAGCGTCAGCAAGTGTATACGTCAAATGATAGGTACGAGGTTCATCTATACGCAAGATTCCCCGGTTTACGCTTTCAAGGAAGCGTAGACGGTTTCCCGGCTCGATGAAACTACGCATATAGAAAGAGCGATGATCTTTCCATTCTTCGTAATCTGTGAATGTGTTCAGATAACGGGTCTCGTCAAATGCGAACTTATCAAGATTACTATGGAAAATCACTTGGCTGTCTGCCGTGAGCGTGATTTCTCGTACGCCATAAATGTTAGTCGTATTATCCATATAATCATAGGCTTTTACAGCGAGCCCTATTTCTCCCCATGCCTCGATTTTTCCAGTGATTGTCTGTTTCCCGTTTTTCGCCGTGACGGGTTTTATCTCAAGCTTCTTGCTTTTGCCGTTTACTACGCCTTTTCCTTCGATGGGGACGATCTGTATTCCTTGGATTTTAGGAGGACGGGTATCGGTTATCCGATCCGAGAAATAATCCAAGGGGTCCATGACTTCCTCGGTCTCGGTGTCTCGTACCTCAAAATGGAGATGAGGTCCACCAGAGCTTCCGGTATTGCCGCTTAACGCTACGACTTCATTTTTCTCGACAGGAAGCAAATCCGGCGTAAGGAAGAGATTTACATTGAAACTTTCTTGTGCGTATTGTTGCTCTTTTACATAATTCGCTATTTTCTTCGAGAATTTTTGTAGATGGCCGTATACGGTGGTCGTTCCATCCGGGTGTGTGATGTAAAGCCCGTTACCGTAGCCCCATGGACTTACGGATATACGTGATACGTATCCTTCTTGTACCGTATGTACGGGTTTACCTTCTACCCCTTGTGTCTTGAAGTCTATTCCGGAATGGAAATGATTGCTTCTTAACTCACCGAAGTTCCCGCTCAGTAAGATCGGGAAATCGAAAGGATTCCTAAGTTGCTGGGCGTTTGTGTTGATTATGTGGGAGCCGATGATTGCGAATAGACCGGCTAGATATATGGATCTAATATTCATAGGTATTACGTATTTTGACAGACAAAGATAATCGTTTTCGATGAATTATCTATCTCTTATCCTTTGGTATCGGACTTGTACCTGATTTCATGGGGCGAGCCTTTCTTTTTTCCAATGGCCGTCCGGTTGAAGGGTATATACTATGCGATCATGAAGCCGGTTGGGCCTACCTTGCCAGAACTCGATACGTTCGGGAATGACGGCATACCCGCCCCAGTGAGCCGGACGCTCCACTTCTTTTCCAATCCAACGAGCTGCCTCTCTAATGAAAGCTCGTATAAGTTGCATACGGCTGCCGATGGGTTGACTTTGTGGGGATATACGAGCTCCGATCCGGCTTTTATACGGGCGTTTTTTGAAATATTGATCCGATTCATCCGGGGGGACTTTTTCAGCCGTACCTTCGATATGTACCTGCCTTTCTAATTGATGCCATACAAACGAAAGAGAGATTGCCGGGTTTTGTGCCAGTTGCCTGCCTTTTCGGCTTTCGTAGTTGGAGTAGAAAATAAACTTATCATCATGCAGGTCCTTTAATAAGACGGTACGGGTGGAAGGTTTGCCTTCTGGAGATACGGTCCCTACTAGCATGGCCGTGGGTTCATCTACTTTGCTGTCTATAGCCTCTTGTAACCATTGACTGAAAAGCAAGAATGGGTTATCCGGAAGTTCGCTTTCCCTTAATCCTCCTTTTGTGTATTCTTGCCGGATTGAGGCGAGATTTATTTCCATATGTGTTCTGTTTGCTTGTTGACTACATAGCTTTTCTTCTTTAATAGGATAACAAGAGATCGGAAAAAAGGTTTCAAGGTTTTCTTTTCAGCGTTTGATCTGAGAACGTATTAGAAAATCGACTGTTAATGGTAAATGGTCACTAAAACCGCCCTCATATTTAAAGCCGTAATAGGTTCGAAAAGGACGTACCCCCCGCCATGTTTTATCCTTAGTCAATAAAAAATCAGGAGCGAATATGTGGATGCTTTCCGGAATGATATGCATGGAAGACTCTTGCGTGATGAGATCCCGGTTTACGATTATTTGATCGAGTTGGCTCCATTCGCCTTGGTATTTATGACTACCCGGGAATTGAGTTATATGGGGGCTTGCGAACAAATTATAATAGGTACAAGATGTGGAATCTGTGATCTGCGTATTTTCAGGAAAGGCTTGGGCAGCGAATATCTCGGAAATACTTCTGTCTTGAGGGGTATCATTGAAGTCTCCCATAATGAGTATCTGCGGCTTTTCTCGTATCAGTAACAGGGAATCGCTAGATCCCCGTAAAGTGCGGGCCGCGTCAAAACGATCCTTTTCACTTTCTTTTTCTCCTCCGTAGCGGGAGGGGAAATGACACACGAAAACATCTAAGGTATCGCCTGTTATGATCTTTCCATATACGTGTAGGATATCTCGGGTTAATTTGTGTTTGTTCCCGGAAAAACGAATTGGAATGGATTCATGTCGTAAATAAAAGAATTGATCTCGTTGATAAAGAAGAGCGACATTAATACCTCTGGGATCGGGGCTTTGAGTGATAATATATCGGTAATCCTGCCAGCGGAGCGGTGTGCGACGGGTAAGATGAGACAGGACGGAGTCATTCTCGACTTCGCAAAGAGCTATTAAGGCCGGTGTGCTCCATTCCCCGGCAGCGCTTATTACTTTCGCTATTTGTTGTAGCTTATGATAGTAGCGGCTTTGTGTCCAGTACCGGTTGCCGGAAGGTAGAAATTCATCGTCATTCTTGGTTGGATTATCCCTTGTGTCGAAAAAGTTCTCCACATTATAGGTCATGACTTTGAACGTAGCTTGGGCAAATAACGGAGGGGAGGCAAAGAATAAAAGAAAAAACATAAAAATCTTCATAGTTAAAGCTTTGATTAATTGTTAATATGTAATGTATTCTTATTCGTTTGAATCTTCGGTCTCTTCCTGAACAAACTCGTAGGCTCCTATGGTCGGGCCGTTCGAACTGGTTAGCCGGTTGACACCGTAACGATCGATCGGATAATTCTTCGTTATCTCGGGATCTGCTTTTCCGACTCCGGTAGTCGATACGGAATCTGGCCGGAAATCATAGGTGTATTTATTTTGCTTGCCTCCTACTTTCCGATAGGAAGGAGTCTTTTTGATAAACAAGACCTCCTTGAAGTGATCGCTGGAGGATTCTTTGGCTTTAAGCGCACAGTGATTGAACCGATAATCGAAATCTGTACTGCCATCTGCTTTTAATTCGACATCGTAACTTCCATCGATAGTGCAATTGTCAAAATAAGCTTGCGTGATAGGATACGGGCCATTTCCGTCTACTGTTACGTTATTGAGCAAGTACAGGCATTTACTATCCAAAGGAACAGTCTCGCTGGCCATTTCCCTTTTGGTTAAACTCATGTAATTAGCCATCGTACAGTGAGCGAAGTAATATTTACCACCGACTAAAGTGAGTACACTTCCTCCGGCATTGCTGAATTCCGTATTTGTAGCGATAACATCACAATTGATGGCGAAGAATAGATCGCTCCCCATATTCGTGATCTGTGAGTTGTTTATCTTGATCTTTGGCCGGTCCGGGGTGGAAGGCTCGCAATATACACCGGAGGTACCATTACGTACGATTACATTATCCCAGACATTCCCGTAGCTATCCGCCTTAAAGGTAATGCCTCCCCATTGTCCGGGAGTCCGGTCATACGGTAATATATCATTTAGTATATAATCCAAACGGTCGCCTCGGAAAGTGATAGGCTCATCCAAGGTGCCTAAAGCGTTCATGGAGCCGTGAACGATCAGGCTCGCTTTATCATGCATATAGAAAGTAGCCCCCTTCTCGATATTCAATGAAACCCCTTTAGCGATAACCAAACTATCGTAGATCAAATAAGGACGATTGGCCGTGAGGATAGAATCTTTTGTAATCGTAACACCGCCTTTGTAAAGATTAACATCCTGCCCATAGGCTTCCAATAATACGGATTGACGGATGCCATTCACGGTGAAAAGTACGGAATCCTGTATCAACAGAGGTTGATTGCCCCCATTCGGATCGACCGTTACTTCCACGAATACATACATGCTGTCGTTGGCGAGTATTCCTACATTATTAAATGAGCTACCTTTGCGTCCATCCACATTCATGCGGAAGCCGGTAGACTCTCCACTGGCCAGCATGATGGACTCAATGCTCAGAGGTTCACTATTTTTATTGTAGATCATAAATTGACGGGTGGTAGAACCGATCGTACTGAAGATCGTGTCAAAAGCGAGCGTGTCTGTCGAGAAGCTTAGCCGGTAAGTCGGGTTAGTGGAATAATGATCATCCAAACCGTCGCATGCCGGAAGCATGTTCAACAGAAGCGTCGCGAGTATAAATAGCGTTATCGTTAATCTTTTCATTTTCGTAAATGTTAACTGTAAATATCTTGTGTTCTTGTTTCAATAGATAAACAAAATTATCATAAAAAAGTTGCAAGACATTAACATAAAAAAAGAGGATAGACACGGTTATCGTGTCTTTCCTCTTTTTATAACGCAAAAAACGTTGGTTTATTTTGCGGGGATGCTCTTTAATAATTCAAGAAGGTGGCTCCACCATAAACCGACCGTAGCGATCTCGATACGCTCGTTGGGTGAATGTACGTCACGCAAAGTAGGCCCGAAAGAGATCATATCCAGTTTCGGATATTTTTCCAAGAACAAACCGCACTCTAATCCGGCGTGGATGGCCATGATCTTGGCGTCTTTGTTGAATAGGCGTTTGTAAGTCTCCTGTGCAATCTTCAAGATCTTAGAGTCGGGGTTCGGGGCCCATCCCGGATAGCCGTCGCCATGTTTTACATCTGCTCCAGCCAATAGGAACGTGGAGGCTACCGTATTGGCGATAGCGATCTTGCATGATTCGATAGAGCTACGCTGGCTGGTACCGATCAAGATCGTATTGCCTTCTTTCATCTTTATGGAAGCAAGGTTGGTAGAAGTCTCTACCAAGCCTTCTATATCGTGGCTCATACCGATTACGCCGTGCGGACAAGCGTGTAAGGCGTAGATTAATTTCTCGGCGGTGGCATTGTCTATATGGTACTCCGGACGATCCGTGGACTCCATCGCTAACTGAACGTTCGGATCTACATGTTTCAACTCATTTTCAACGTCGGCGGCGAAATGGTTCAGCAAGATACGTACATCCTCCTTATTTTCCGGATGCAAGCCGATTACGGCGTGTGCCTCGCGAGCGATTGCGTTACGTAAGTTTCCTCCATCGATAGAGCAAAGAACGAAATCATATTTCTTTTTCAATAAGAATAAGAAACGAACCAAGATCTTGTTGGCATTGCCTAATCCTTTGTGGATCTCGCCACCGGAGTGACCGCCATTCAGCCCTTTCACGTCGATACGGAAATACTGCATCTTATCGGACGTAGGAACTGGCTCGTAATGGAAAGTCGCTTGTGTGTCTTTACCTCCGGCGCAACCCATAAAGATCTCTCCCTCGTCCTCGCTATCGAGATTTAACAAGATATCTCCGGTCATGAAACCTTCTTTCAAGGCTTTCGCTCCAGTCAAACCTGTTTCTTCGTCTACCGTGAACAAACATTCGATCGGACCGTGTTGGATATCATCGGAGGCAAGCAAAGCCAACTCGGCCGCTACACCGATACCATTATCGGCTCCCAAAGTAGTGCCGTTGGCACGCAGCCATTCGCCGTCGACGATCGTCTCGATCGGATCATTGTCGAAATCGTGTTTCGTACCGTTATTTTTCTCGCAAACCATATCCATGTGAGACTGCAATACGACTACCGGACGATCCTCCATTCCCGGAGTGGCAGGCTTTGACATTAAAAGGTTGCCGGCTTCATCTTTCTTGATAGCTATTTTGTACTCTTTCGCGAATGATTCTAGGAATTCAATCATTTTGCCTTCCTTTTTTGAGGGGCGAGGCACTTGGGTTACTTGATGGAAGAACTTCCATACGATAGTAGGCTTTAAATCAGTAATCTTCATAATGTTACAATGTATTATAGATGTTACTCTAAAGTTAATAAAACCGCAACTGAAAGAGCTTAGTTCGAAAAAAAGTAGAATAAAATGCCAAAAAGACACTTAGTAATCACTTAAACTCTTATATTTGCGTCCACAAATATAGAGAAAATGCTTACAACGTTATTATTTACGGTCATAATTCTTGTTATCAGCGTCGTGTTGCTATCGATAAAAGTGCTGTTGAAAAAGGGAGGAAGGTTCCCGAATACGCATATCGAAGGAAACAGGGCGTTGGGTAAGAAAGGTATATTTTGTGCGAAGACCATGGATCGTATGGCGGTGAAGCAAAAGGGACTCTATGACATCATGAACGAAATAAAAGAATAAAAAAATAAGATTTAAATTGCACTTTATGAAGAACATTAACTACGTTATTAACGGTGTGCTAGCGGTGGCTGTCGTAATCTTGTATATTATGCAATTTTCCGGCAAGAAAGAATCAAGCGTAACAAGAACATTCGCGTCAGCGGGAGACACAACGGCCTTACTTCCGATCGCTTATGTAAATGTGGATTCCCTGTTACTTAATTACAATTATTCCAAGGATCTGAACGAGATCATCTTGAAGAAACAAGAGAATTCCCGTGCTAACATCACCCAGAAAGCCCGTAGTTTACAAGGCGAGATGCAAGATTTCCAGCGTAAGGTAGAAAATAACGCTTTCCTTACCCGTGAGAGGGCGGAGCAAGAGCAACAACGTTTATTGAATAAGCAACAAGAGTTGCAGAACTTAGATAACCAATTGGCTCAAGAGTTGATGCAAGAGCAGCAGAAGTTGAACGAGCAATTACGCGATACGGTTGTTTCTCAATTGAAGGCTTTCAATCTGGGTAGAGGCTATCAAGTGGTATTCAGCAATACGGTAGGAGATAATATCCTTTTGGCTGGCGATTCCTATGATATCACAGGCGAATTGCTGGAATACTTGAATAAGAATTATTCCTCTCCGGCCAAGTAAGCTATTAATAGAATTTATAAAAGAAAGGGTGTATCAAAGGAACGTTTGATACACCCTTTTTTTAACGGTGCTTACCGGGGACTTTATAGAAGATATACTGTATCTGCAAAGTAATATATACTGCGTTGGCCTGGTCAGTATATATTCATCGGTCGGGTCAGTAGCACTGCGTTTTGCGGCCAATTACTCTTTAGGAGTAACGAAAGCGGTATATATCTGTAAGATAGCGGCTACGCTCAAGCAAAGGATCCACTCGGTACGGTTGTTGAACATAAAGCCGGAAGATACGATCATTAGAAGTCCGGCGAATACGTTGAAACGGTGGAGCCGGCGGCGACGAAAGTCCAAGTCCTTAACCGGAAGGGTCAGATAGCAAACGGCTATACCCGCCGCACCGACAGCGAATAAATAAGGGGCGACAGCCCAATGAGTAAGAAACAATATGGCACCGGCTAATACGAGTAATCCCGCTACGCCGAAAATAATCGATCTGATTTGTTGATTCATTTATTTGTCCTTGATAATAAAAACATCCTCGTTCGACCTTTTCATGAAATACTCTTCACGGGCGAAACGTTCCAGTCCCTCCTTGTCCGTATGAAGGTCGTTTAATTTCTTGCTGTTGATCTCGATCTCCTTTTGGTAATGTTTGATCTCTTTCTCCAAACCGCGTATTTTCTCGTCGTACGTATAGCGTTTATACAGGCTGCTATCGCCCACCGTAAAGGTGACGATAAGGAACACGATGGTAACCAACCAATAAGCGTTGATCCACGATAGATACTTTATGTAAAACTCTTTTATGCGTGACATCAGAACATCGTTTTCGCGAAGATAATGAATTATTTTGTTTATCTTTGTCTTATCAATAAAAAGCAGAGAATGGATAATTATATTGTATCGGCAAGAAAATATCGCCCGTCCACTTTCCGGAGTGTAGTAGGGCAGAAGTCTCTTACCACTACGCTGAAAAACGCGATACAAAGTAACAAATTAGCGCATGCTTACCTGTTTTGCGGTCCTCGTGGAGTAGGAAAGACCTCGTGTGCCCGTATCTTTGCGAAGACGATCAATTGCTTGAATCCGACGGCGGATGGCGAGGCTTGCAATGCGTGCGAGTCGTGCCGGGCTTTCAATGAGCAGCGTTCTTACAATATCCATGAACTGGATGCCGCCTCGAATAACTCGGTGGACGATATCCGTACCTTGATCGACCAAGTGCGTATCCCGCCTCCAATCGGTAAATACAAAGTCTTCATTATTGACGAGGTCCATATGTTGACAACCGCCGCTTTCAACGCATTCTTGAAGACATTGGAGGAACCTCCGCATCATGCTCTCTTTATCTTGGCTACGACCGAGAAGCACAAGGTGCTTCCCACGATCCTTTCCCGTTGTCAGATCTATGATTTCTCCCGTATATCCATCGCCGACATGGTGGAGCATTTGCAATATGTCTCTTCGCAAGAGGGGGTAACAGCGGAACCGGAAGCCTTGAACGTGATCGCTCAGAAGGCGGATGGAGGTATGCGCGACGCTTTGTCTATCTTTGACCAAGTGGTAAGTTTCACGAATGGCAATATCACGTATCAAGCGGTTATCGATAACTTGAACGTGCTGGATTATGAGTATTATTTTCGTCTGACAGATGCGATCTTATCCGGCAATGTGCGGGCTTCTTTATTGATCTTGAATGAGATATTAGGCAAAGGATTCGACGGGCAGAATATCATAACCGGTTTGGCTGGGCATTTCCGGGACTTATTGGTATGCCGGGATGAGTCCACCTTGGTGCTATTCGAGGTGGGTGCTTCTATACGTGAACGATATAAGGAGATGGCGAAACATTGTCCGGATCAACTTCTGTTCAAGGCGATAGAGCTGGCGAATACGTGCGATTTGAATTATCGTGCCAGCCGCAATAAGCGTCTTTTATTGGAATTGACGTTGATTCAGCTCTGTCAATTAACACAGGTAGCCGCCGACGATAAAAAAAAAGCGTTAATTGAGCCGATTGCTGGGACGAATCCGTCTTCTCAAGCGGTGAATAGCGGGAAGCCTCAACAGCCGCCTCAAGCTCCTTCAGTTACGGCAGCGGCCGGTGCTCCACAAGTTATGAGTACGCACATGCCGAGCTCGGTTCCTGCGCCACCTCCGTCTACAGCGCCTAATTCGGTTCGTAGAACGGCTCGTCCGATGGGAATCTCCATGAAGGAGATCGGAGTGGAGAAGCCTAAGCAACAAACCGTTCAACAAGCGACAACGAACGTAAAGGAGGTAGTAACTCCCTTTGACAATGATTCCTTGGTTCGTGAATGGGATAATTACGCCGCAACGATTGACAAGAAAGTGTATCTTAAGAATACGATGATCAATTGCAAGCCTACCTTGCAAGAGAATTATTATTTCGAGGTAGCCGTACATAACCCGGGGCAGCAAGAGGAATTGATCAATAATGCGATCCATATCCTGCCATTTCTCCGCCAGCATCTTACTAATAGCCGTATCCAGATGCGTGTCCGGATCGTAGAGGGAAATGAGAAGCATTTGGCTTATACATCCACGGAGAAGCTAGAGTTGCTGATGAAGATAAATCCTACCTTGGGTCGTTTGAGGGATGAATTTAATTTGACGTTAGATTAAGTAGATATGCTAAAGATCCCAAGAAGGGATCTTTAGTCTTATTTTTTATTCCTTTGTCTCAAGATAAACCACTTGAGTTTGCAAATACTCCTCAAGTCCATGTTTTCCATCCGCGCCACCGATTCCGGATTTACGCCATCCTGCATGGAAGCCTTGCATAGCCTCAAAATTCTCACGGTTAATATAAGTCTCCCCGAATTTTAAGGAACGCATTACCTTGAATGCGTTATCCAAGTTTTGTGTATATACGGAAGATGTCAATCCATATTCGCAATCATTCGCCCATGCGATAGCGTCGTTGATATCTGAATATTCGACAACCGGCAGTATGGGGCCAAAAGTCTCTTCTTGTATGATATCCATTTTCTGTGTAACACAATCCAAAACGGTCGGTTCGAAGAAATATCCTTTTGTACCGATCCTATGGCCACCACACAGTAGCCTAGCACCTTGTTGGATCGCTCTCTCTACTTTTTTCTCCATAGACTCCAACGCGCTGGCTTCAATAAGCGGTCCCATATCCAGATCTGCGACCTCATTGGGATTTCCTACTTTTACCTGCTTCATGCCGGCGACTAGTTTTTCCATGAAGGTCTCTTTTATCGCTTTGTCTACATAAACCCGTTCGGCACAATTACATACCTGTCCGGTATTGATCACACGAGAGGCAATAATAGACTTAACAGCAAGATCGATATCTGCGTCCTTCATCACGATAGCCGGGGCTTTACCTCCTAACTCCAGAGAAACTTTCGTGATATTAGGAGCGGCAGCTGCCATGGTTTGTTGTCCGGCTCTCACGCTTCCTGTCAGACTAACCATACCTACTTTCGGATTCGCCGCGAGTTCATGCCCAATCACGCTACCCCGTCCATTTACCAGATTGAAAACGCCGGCAGGCAAACCTGCCTCCTCCACGATCTGTGCGAATACGTATGCGTTCTCTGGCGTAAGCTGGCTAGGTTTTATCACGATCGTATTTCCGGTGATCAAGGCCGGAGCGGCTTTACGAGCGACTAGAAAGAATGGGAAATTCCAAGGTAGGATACCTGTCGTTACTCCAATCGGTCTCTTAAATAAGAAAATGTTTTCATGAGGGCGGTCACTGGGAATGATTTCCCCTTCGTACCGACGGGCCCAGCCTGCCATGTAATCCATATAATCTGCGGTAAAAAGAACTTCAACATTGGCGAGTCCTTGGGTTTTGCCTCCTTCACGGACGATGATGTCGGTCAGTTCCTTCTCTCTCTTACGGATGCCTGCCGCTATCTTTGTCAGATAAGCCGCCCTTTCTATAGAGGGTGTTCTTTCCCATTGATTCTGCGCTTTCTCTGCGGCATCGATTGCTTTTCTGGCATCTTCAACCGTCCCGTCAGGCATCAGTGAAATAACCTCTTCGGTAGAAGGATTCAATACCTTGATCCATTTCCCAGACTCATTCTCAATGAATCTGCCATCTATAAACATTTTCAATTCTTTCATGATACTATTTTTAGGTTGAATAATTTGTTCTTAAAAGTACGGGAAAGGAAGGAATGGCAATGTTTTAAAAATGATAATAGTTCTATCAGAAATGATAGTGAATCAAGATAATAGGGTAGATATAGGAAAAACAGCCTCAAGAAGTTGATCTTCTCAAGGCTGTTTTTTTATAGAATGATCGTTTTTCGTTTTAGCAGGCTTTGAAGCTCATGTCCAAGCTCTTCACGGAGTGAGTCAAAGCCCCTACGGAGATGAAGTCTACGCCACATTCTGCGTAATCACGTAATGTGTCGAACGTGATACCGCCGGAAGACTCTACCTCAAAACGTCCGTTGATGCGGCGAACCGCTTCTTTTGTATTCTCGATATTGAAATTATCCAACATGATACGATCGATACCGCCTACTTTCATGGCTTGTTCCAACTCGTCGAAGTTACGAACCTCGATCTCGATCTTTAGGCTCTTTCCTTTCTCTTTCAGATAGTTTTGCGCACGTGTGATCGCTTGCTCGATGCCGCCGGCGAAATCCACATGATTATCTTTCAATAAGATCATATCGAACAAACCGATGCGATGGTTCATGCCGCCACCGATACGTACGGCCTCTTTCTCGATCATACGCATACCGGGAGTTGTCTTGCGAGTATCTAGAACGTGTGTCTTGGTGCCTTCTAACGCCTTGGCGTATTTACGAGTCGTAGTAGCGATACCGCTCATGCGTTGCATAACGTTCAGCATCAACCGCTCGGTCTGCAATAAGGATTGGATCTTACCTTCCACCACGAACGCTATATCCCCTTTTTTCACTTCGGCTCCGTCTTGTATAAAGACCGTCATTTTCAGTTCCGGATCGAAGTCGTGGAAGATACGTTTAGCCATTTCCACGCCGGCCAATACGCCATCTTCCTTGATGATCAGCTGGCTTTTCCCCATCGCTGTCTCGGGGATGCAACATAAGGTGGTATGATCGCCATCGCCAATATCCTCGGCAAACGCTAATTTGATTAAGTCGTCAATAAGTTTGTCCATCTTTTATTCTATTCTGATTGATTGTATGATCGCTGTATTCCCTTCGGCACGGTACGTGATGTTTACACGGTACTCACCGGAAGACGTCGGAAGCTTTCCGACAAGGAAACCGCTTTCCTTTTTATCCGCATGATGTACGACCGAGAATCCGGAAGGCTTATTCGAACTGAAAAATGAGGACAACATAGAGACGGCCTCACTTCCGTTACATTTCTTAGAGGAACTGGGCAAGGCTACATCCACCACCTTATCCATAGCACCGGATAGAGAGGAGGCATTTCCTGCCTTGAAAGCATTTGATATACTGGTAATATCCGCCGCCTGCGCACATACGAACGCGAATATCAAGGCGAATGTAAGTAAGAGTCGTTTCATAAGCTTTCTTTATTTTATTGAGTAATTAGTGGCAAAGGTATGTATTTTTCTTGTAACTTAGCCTTTCTAAACATGTAAATGTAAGTAGATGAAGATTGGACTGATTGTGATTGGTAAGACGGATGCCGGTTATTTTGTGGAGGCTATCAATGAGTATAAAAATCGCTTGACACATTATATACCCTTTGAAATGGAAGTCATACCGGATATAAAGAACGTGAAGAATCTCTCTGAGGCGCAGCAAAAGGAGAAGGAGGGAGAATTGATTTTAAAGGCCTTGCAGCCCGGCGATTATTTGGTGTTGCTGGATGAGAAAGGGAAGGAGTTTACCTCCATGCAATTTTCTACTTATCTGGAAAAGAAAATGCATACGGTCCCGAAACGCTTGGTATTTGTGGTAGGCGGTCCTTACGGTTTTAGTGAAGCTGTGTATAAGGCGGCATCGGAAAAGATCTCGTTGAGCAAGATGACTTTTTCCCACCAGATGATCCGACTGATCTTTATCGAGCAGATTTACCGGGCAATGACGATCTTGAATAACGAGCCTTATCATCACGAGTAGTTGCGTCGGTTAACGGCAGTATAGGCGTAGCCCTATACCTATACTGCCGTAAGCTCACGCCTATACTGGCGTAGCCTTACGGCAATACTGGTGTTTTTTTACCCGGATTAATGGACTAATTTCAACCCGACGATCCCTATCAATATCAAAGATAAGAACAATAACCTGAATATATTTGCGGAATCATGGAAAAACAAGATTCCAAGAAGAACAGTCCCTATAGCCCCGATCCCGGTCCAGATTACATAAGCCGTACCGATTGGGATGCTTTTCTGGGCGAGATATAAGAAATAGCCGCTTAAGCCCATGGATAAGATCGATAAACCTATAAACCAAATAAAATATTTGGAATGCATACTTGCTAATTTAAAGCCCAGCGGCCAGCCGATCTCGAATAATCCGGCTATAATTAACAGAATCCAAGCCATATAGAATTAGTCTTAAAAGTTTTCCCGTGTCTTTTGGATCAATAAATAATCCAATAAAGTCATGGCGGTCATAGACTCGACGATAGGTACCGCACGAGGCAATACGCATGGATCATGACGTCCGCGTGCCTTTAATATCGTATCCTCTCCCTCCATATTAACCGTTTCTTGTTCCATCAAGATCGTAGCGACCGATTTAAAGGCTACCCGGAAATAAATATCTTGTCCGTTGGATATCCCTCCTTGGATACCGCCGGAATTATTGGTACGAGTATTGATATGCCCGTTATCATTGAAAAAGCGATCGTTCCTTTCCGATCCGCGGAAGAAGGCGGCGTTGAATCCGTCTCCATACTCGAAGCCTTTCACGGCGTTGATCGTAAGCATCGCATGTCCCAACGCGGCATGTAACTTGCCGAACACAGGCTCTCCCAATCCGACGGGAACCCCTTTCGCCACACAGGTAATAACACCGCCGATCGTATCTCCTTTTGATTTGACCTCAGCGATCAAGGTTTCCATCTCTGAGGCGGTCTTCGGGTCCGGGCAACGTACATCGCTCTTTTCCGTCAAGCTTAAATCATAATCTTGGTAACTACCCGCTAATTTGATCGGGCCGACCTGCGAGGTATAAGCTTGAATCTGTATGCCGTATTGCTTAAGGGCGAGTTTAGCGATAGCCCCAGCCACGCAACGAGCGATCGTTTCCCGGGCGGACGAACGTCCACCTCCACGGGGATCACGGATTCCATATTTCGTTTGATAGGTATAATCAGCATGGGAAGGACGGTAAACCGTTTTCATATTGTCATAGTCAGAGGAATGTTGGTTTTTGTTCCAGATGATGAAACCTATCGGCGTACCGGTTGTCTTTCCCTCGTAGATACCAGAAAGAAACTGTACCTCATCATCCTCTTTACGGGGGGTCGTGATACGGGATTGTCCCGGTTTACGACGGTTCAGCTCTTGCTGGATGAATGCCGTATCTAATTCGATCCCGGCTGGGCATCCGTCGATCACGCCGCCGATACCGGGGCCGTGCGATTCGCCGAACGATGTTAATCTATAAATATTACCAAAAGTATTCACCGTTTTGTCTAATTGAAAATTGAAAACTGAAAATTGAGAATCAAAAGCCGATGATTAGGCACTTCTCCTAATTTTCAATTTTCAATTCTCAATTTCCCTTTATTTAGTGGCATCCACCACAACCGCAGCCACCCTCGTGGTTATCGCCACAATCGCTACCGCAATCGTCGCAACCGCAACTGCATCCACCTGCGGGAGCGGAGAAGGCAGCGATCTCTTCCGCTGTCGGTTCGTGTACGTCGATTACCTCGCCGCTGAAATGCAAAGTCTCGCCAGCCAACGGATGGTTGAAGTCCATTACCACGATATCATCCTTCACTTCCAATACGGAGCCGTTCATACGGTTGCCATTAGAATCCATCATCGGTACGGTATTACCTTCCTTGATCATCTCGGCGTCGAATTTACCGTCTACCTCGAAGATATTCTTCGGAAGATCCAATACGTGCTCCTCGTTATATTCGCCATAAGCCTCGGCTGGCTCGATGGAGAAGTTGAACGTGCCACCTACTTCCAGCCCGTTCAAGGCTTTCTCGAATGCCGGAAGCATCATGCCTGTTCCGTAGATGAATTTCAAAGGAGCCTCGACCGTCGCTTTTTCCATTAACTCACGTTCTTCACCTTCGCCAACGTTCAGGTCGTATGTAACCGCAACGTATTTGTTTGCTGTAATTTTCATTTGTCTTGTATTTTAAATATGTATAGAAATGCTCGCAAAGATACGATTTTATTTCTTATCCACCGCCTTTTTAAGAGCGTTCATCGCTTTATCTAAAACAGAGCGGGGGCAGCCAATGTTCAAACGCATATGGCCTTCTCCCCCGGGGCCGAAGATACTTCCGTCGTTCAACGCTAGTCCGGCTTTGTCTTTGAACAGGTGTACTAGTTCATCTTGACTTAATTTCAGTTCCCTGCAATCCAACCAAACGAGGAAGGAGGCTTGGGGTTGGTAGACTTTTATCTTGGGGAGATGCTGTTTCATAAACTCTTCCACGAAACGTACATTCTCCATGATATACATTCGCATTTGTTGCAACCATTCGGCGCCATAGGTATAAGCGGCGGTCGTCGCTGTATAAGCGAAGATCGTGCCATCGCCAAACTCTCCGGCCTCAAGGAAAGAGTAAAATTCTTCCCGGATGCGATCATTGGGTACGATTGCGTAGGAAGTCACGATACCGGCGATATTGAACGTCTTGCTCGGTGCCATGAAAGTCACGCTGCAGGAAGCGGCGGTATCCGATACGGAGGCGAACGGGTAATGCGTGTACTGAGGATAGGCCATTTCCGCATGAATCTCATCGGAGATAACCAAAATATTGTGCTTGGCGCAAATATCGGCCAAGCGGACCAAGGTTTCCTTTTTCCAGACGATCCCACCCGGATTGTGAGGGTTGCAGAGGATCAATACCTTGCATTTATCATCTATAATAGATTCAAGATGATCGAAATCCATCTCATAAACACCATCTACCATCTTTAGCGGATTATAAACGACCTCACGCTTCATTTTTTCCGGAACGATGCGGAACGGATGATAAACAGGGGGCTGGATGATGACCTTATCTCCTTTTTGCGTAAAGCATTGGATAGCGAAAGCGATTCCCTTTACGATTCCCGGGATATAGCTGATCCATTCCCGTTGTATTTTCCAGTTATGTTTGTAGTGTACCCAATTGATGATACTCTCGTAATACTCGTCGGAGCCGAATGTATAGCCGAATATCTCGTGCTCACAACGTTTCTTCAGGGCCTCTACAATAAAGTCCGGTGTGCGGAAATCCATATCCGCCACCCATAGTGGTATCAGATTCTCGTCACCGAACATCTCTTTCAAACGGTCGAATTTCACGCAACTCGTCCCATGCCGTTCGATAACTTCGTCGAAGTTGTAGTGTTTCATATTTTTATTAACGATCAGTTTCTTAATTGCTATTGGGGTCAAAGATACAAATTATTATATTTATTGTTTATCCAAATCAAAATATGAAATGCTGTGTATTAGGAAATCGGCGATATATTTAATGAACCGTTTACTTAAACGGCTTATCAAACCGTGAACTGACGAAATGTCAAAGTGCTATTATTGCTCTCTGTGGGTGATGAATTATGGGGGGGCTTGGTCGTGCGAAAAAAAACGCGAGCATTTGATAGTTGCGTAAATCAGAATGATGTTTAAATGAATGTGTTGCCGGTCTTTTTTAGGATTAATGCTTGCTGGGCTGTCTGTCAGTTATCTGTTTGAGGCTATCTTTGTCTAAAAGTCATTTTGAAAATGTCTTTCCTTGGGCTGCTTCTAGCGTGAATTATGCCGGATTTAGTCTTGATTTCAGGTGATTTTCATTCGAATGTTAACAAAATTTAGTCCGATACTAGATGAAATTTCTTCCTTATGTTCTTCAGAAAACTTCCTTATGTTTTTTCTAGAACATTATTATGAGTTTTATCAAGGCTATTTATAGCCTATAAGTGTTAATAAATATGCGATTTGGAGTTTATATGTATCTTTTTTATCGCTAGAATGGGATTTTCTTATGAGATACGTGTAATCGTAAGTCGTATTATCTGATAAAAATGTTATCTGAAATTTATTCTAGATGACATTTTTCTTTTCGCTGTCCTTAGTAGGAAATCGAAGTTTTTTCCCTTCTATACCTTCCGATTCCTAAGTAATACACTCTTGCTCCTATTAAAATGCAATCCTAAGATGGTATTTGCTTGAGAATTGAAAGAAAAATGAAGAATTTTCTTTTAAATCCTTTGCGCATATCAATTATTGTTCTACATTTGCAGCGTCAAACAAACAAAGACAATAAGAAAAGATGATGAACAACGTATTGCATATTATTCTCGTGGTGGTCCTTCTAGTCATTAGTAGGTAAGGAGAAAGGTGTGTAAGAAGTTGTGAAGTCGTAGAGATATTTCTTAAGCCTTTCTCCATATAGGGAAAGGCTTTTTTTATTATAAATAATTCAAGGTAGAGGCGTGGATAAAGCGCTCTACGAACAAAAAATAGGAAAGAGATGAAGAATCCGTTAAGAAGCTCATTTAGCACCGAAGGTCGTAGGATGGCCGGAGCCCGTGCGCTATGGCGTGCCAACGGGATGAAAGAGGAACAGTTCGGCAAGCCTATTATCGCTATCGTAAATTCATTTACCCAGTTCGTGCCGGGGCATACGCATTTGCATGAGATCGGGCAACTGGTCAAGGCCGAGATCGAGAAACAAGGTTGTTTCGCCGCTGAATTTAATACGATCGCTATCGATGACGGTATCGCTATGGGGCACGATGGGATGCTTTACTCGCTTCCTTCACGCGACATTATCGCGGACAGCGTGGAATATATGGTAAATGCCCATAAGGCGGACGCTATGGTTTGCATCAGCAATTGCGATAAGATCACGCCGGGTATGCTTATGGCTTCCATGCGATTAAATATCCCGACGGTGTTCGTGTCCGGTGGCCCGATGGAGGCAGGTGAGCTGGATGGCCGCCATCTGGATTTGATCGACGCGATGATTGAGTCCGCCGATACATCGGTAAGCGATGAGCGTATCGAGCAGGTGGAACGCCATGCGTGTCCGGGTTGCGGTTGTTGTTCCGGTATGTTTACCGCTAACTCTATGAACTGCTTGAACGAGGCGATCGGTCTGGCGCTTCCGGGGAACGGGACGATCGTGGCTACCCATAAGAACCGTATCCAACTTTTCCGTGATGCGGCTAAGCAAATCGTTGAGAACGCTTACAAATACTATCGTGACGGGGATGATTCCGTGTTACCTCGCAACATCGCTACCCGTCAGGCTTTCTTGAACGCCATGTCGCTGGATATCGCCATGGGGGGGTCTACCAATACGGTGCTTCACTTATTGGCCGTGGCACAAGAAGCCGGCGCCGATTTTCATATGGAGGATATCGATATGTTATCCCGCAAGACACCTTGCCTGTGTAAGGTAGCCCCGAATACGCACACTTATCATGTACAAGACGTAAACCGTGCCGGTGGAATCCTCGGTATCATGAACGAGTTGATGAAAGCCGGGCTTGTGGATGGCAGCACGAGACGTGCGGACGGCCTGACCTTGGCCGAGGCTGTTGATAAATACGCCGTCACTTCCCCGAACGTAACGGAGGAGGCGATCCGTAAATACAAGAGCGCTCCCGCTCATCGGTTCAGTATCCAGATGGGTTCCCAAGAATCTTATTATAAGGAATTAGATACGGATCGTGCCGAAGGTTGTATCCGTGACGTGGAGCACGCTTATTCCAAGGATGGCGGCTTGGCTGTTTTGAGAGGGAATATCGCCTTGGACGGATGTGTCGTAAAAACCGCCGGCGTGGATGAGAGTATTTGGAAATTCTCCGGCCCGGCGAAAGTCTTCGATTCACAGGATGCCGCTTGCGAGGGCATTTTAGGAGGCAAGGTCGTTTCAGGCGATGTGGTCGTCATCACGTATGAGGGTCCGAAAGGAGGGCCGGGAATGCAAGAGATGTTATATCCTACCTCTTATATAAAGAGCCGTCACTTAGGTAAGGAGTGCGCCTTGATCACGGATGGTCGTTTCAGTGGCGGTACGTCCGGTCTTTCTATCGGGCATATCTCTCCTGAGGCCGCTTCCGGTGGCGCTATCGGACTGGTGAGAGACGGGGATATCATCGAGATCAATATCCCGGAACGTTCCATCAACGTGCGGCTGAGCGACGAGGAGTTGGCCGAGCGCCGTAAAGCGGAAGAGGCGCGTGGAAAGAAAGCCTTTACGCCGCCGACGCGTCAGCGTGAGGTCTCGAAAGCGTTGAGAGCGTACGGGAAGATGGTTAGCTCCGCCGATAAGGGAGGTGTAAGGATTGTTGAAGATTAAAGCCAATAATATACATTAAACACGTTATTTCTTATGGAGAAACAAAAGATAACCGGTTCGGAAGCTTTGCTGAAAGCGTTGATTGCTGAAGGAGTAGATACTATCTTCGGTTATCCCGGCGGACAGGCGATACCTATTTACGACAGTTTATATGATTATAGGGACCAGTTGAGGCATGTATTGGTGCGCCACGAGCAAGGCGCTACCCATGCGGCTCAAGGCTATGCTCGTGTATCCGGCAAGGTAGGAGTGACGTTGGTTACTTCCGGCCCGGGCGCTACGAATACCATCACGGGTATCGCTGACGCGCTGATGGATAGTACGCCAATGGTCGTAATCGCCGGTCAAGTACCCTCGCCGTTGTTGGGAACCGATGCTTTTCAGGAAGTCGACGTGATTGGCATCACGCAACCGATCACGAAATGGGCTTATCAAATCCGCAAGCCGGAGGAGATCGCATGGGCTGTTTCTCGTGCTTTTTATATCGCTTCTACAGGCCGTCCGGGTCCAGTTGTGCTGGATTTAGCGAAGGACGCGCAAGTAGGGCTGGTGGACTATGAATATAAGAAGGTAGATTACGTACGTAGTTATCAGCCGGAGCCGGATATCAAAAAGGATCGTATCAAGGCCGCCGCCGATTTAATCAATGAGGCGAAGAAACCCTTCTGTCTGGTCGGGCAGGGAGTATTGTTAGGCGGTGCGGAAGAGGAATTGAAAGCGTTTCTCCAAAAGAATGATATACCTGCCGGATCTACGGTATTGGGCTTATCTGCGTTGCCAACCGATTTCCCATTGAACAAGGGAATGCTCGGTATGCATGGAAACGTAGGGCCGAACCGGAAAACGAATGAGTGTGATGTATTGATCGCTATCGGTATGCGTTTCGACGACCGTGTGACTGGCGATTTAAAGACATACGCTAAGCAAGCCAAGATTATCCATCTGGATATCGACAACTCGGAAATCGGTAAGAACGTCCCCGTAGATGTAAAGGTGCTGGGTAATGCCAAGCACACGATACCGATGATCACGGCGTTGTTGGAAGAACGTAAACGTCCGGAATGGAATGCCGAGTTCGATCGGGACGAGAAAGAGGAATACGATAAGGTAATCGAGAAGGAATTGTATCCGACCGAGGGCCAACTGAAAATGGGCGAGGTAGTCCGTAAGGTTTCCGAGGCGACCGGTAACGACGCTGTATTGGTGACCGACGTTGGGCAGAACCAGATGATGGGTGTCCGCTATTTCAAATATAAACAAACCCGTAGCGTGGTGACTTCCGGTGGTTTAGGTACGATGGGATTTGGTCTGCCGGCCGCTATGGGCGCTAAGTTCGGGGCTCCAGACCGTACGGTCTGCTTCTTTACCGGTGATGGGGGTATGCAGATGACGATTCAGGAATTGGGTACCATCATGCAGGAGAAACTGAACGTGAAGATTATTATTCTTAATAATAACTTCTTAGGTATGGTACGTCAGTGGCAAGAATTGTTCTTCCACGAGCGTTATTCAAACACCATCATGGAGAATCCGGATTTCGTGGCGATCGCTAAAGCCTATGGTATCGCCAGCCGTGCCGTTGAAAAGCGGGAGGAATTGGACGACGCTATCGCCGAGATGCTAAACCACGACGGCGCTTACGTGTTGGTCGCTAACGTGGAGACTTGCGGAATGGTGTATCCGATGGTTCCTGCCGGGGGAAGCGTGACAAACATGATTATGGGAGACGAGAAATAAGGAGGAGATGAAGCTATGACAACAAAGAAATTATATACCGTTATTATCTTTTCAGAGAATATCGTAGGTCTTTTGAACCAGATAACGATTATCTTTACACGCCGACAGCTGAACATCGAGACTCTGTCCGTCTCTCCGTCCGCTATCAAGGGCATCCATAAGTTTACGATCACGACATTCGCCGATGAGGATATGATCGATAAGGTGGTGAAACAGATCGATAAACGTGTGGATATCTTGAAGGCTTATTATAATACGGATGAGGATCTGGTTTATCAAGAGATCGCTCTTTATAAGCTAAGTACCGAGCTTTTCATCAAGATGGGAACCGTGGAGGGATTGATCCGTAAATACAACGCCCGTATCTTGGAGATGAACGAGACCTGCGTGGTATTGGAGAAGAGTGGCCACTATGACGAGACACAGGCCTTGTTCAATGAGTTGAGCGAGACGATCGGTGTCCTGCAATTCATCCGCTCCGGACGTGTGGCTATCACGAAGAGCAAGGTGGAGCGCTTGAGCGATATGTTGGCCGATATGGAGCGAAAGTTACAGGAAAAGCAACAATAATAAGATATGGAGAAAGTAGGATTATTTCATTTCGTGGCGGAGCCATATTTGATGGATTTTAGGGGACGTGTAACGCTCCCTATGATTGGTAACTATTTGATTCACGCCGCTTCCAGCCATGCCGGAGAGCGTGGGTTCGGTTTCAATGATATGTCGGAGCGTCATACGGCTTGGGTGTTGTCCCGTCTGGCTATCGAGATGAAGGAATATCCTACCGCCTTCGATAAGATTAATTTATACACTTGGATCGATGAGGTCGGACGCCTTTTCACCAGCCGTTGTTTTGAGCTGGCGGATGAGAATGGGAAAACCTTTGGATTCGCCCGTTCTATTTGGGCGGCTATCGACGTGGAGACCCGCCGTCCTACCTTATTGGATATAGAGGCATTGGGCAAATATATCGACGAGCGTCCGTGCCCGATCGAGAAGCCGGGCAAGATCATGCCGGCGGAGAATAAGGCGGAGGGAATCCCGTATTCGATCAAATACAGCGACTTGGATATCAACGGTCACTTCAATAGCGTGAAGTATATCGAGCACCTGCTGGATTTGTTCGATATCGACCAGTTCAAGACCCGTGAGATCGGCCGTCTGGAGATCGCCTACCAATCCGAGGGCAAACAAGGTATGCCGCTTACGCTTCATAAGGCGGAGTCCGCTCCCGATAAGCAAGACATGGCTATTTGCCATGAGGGAAAGGCGATCTGTCGTGCGGCGGTTACTTGGAGATAATAAAAGAGATACATAAATAGGTTTTTAAACATTAATAGTTAAAAAGAAAATGGCACAAATGAATTTTGGCGGTGTTGTAGAGAATGTAATGACCCGCGAGGAATTTCCGTTGGAAAAGGCAAGAGAGATATTAAAAGATGAGACAATCGCTGTTATCGGCTATGGCGTACAGGGACCGGGACAGTCATTGAACCTTCGTGACAATGGCTTCAACGTAATCGTTGGTCAGCGCCAAGGTAAGACTTACGAGAAAGCGGTTGAGGACGGATGGGTTCCGGGTGAGACTCTGTTCGGTATCGAGGAGGCTTGCGACAAGGCCACGATCATCATGTGCTTATTGTCCGACGCTGCCGTAATGTCTGTATGGCCTACGATGAAGCCTTATTTGACAGCTGGCAAGGCCCTGTATTTCTCTCATGGCTTCGCGATCACTTGGAACGATCGTACAGGTGTTGTTCCTCCTGCGGATATTGACGTGATCATGGTCGCTCCGAAGGGGTCTGGTACGTCTTTGCGTTCCATGTTCCTTGAGGGGCGTGGCTTGAACTCTTCTTTCGCTATCTATCAAGACGCTACCGGCAAGGCAATGGATCGTACGTTGGCGTTGGGTATCGGTATCGGTTCCGGTTATTTGTTCGAGACGACTTTCATCCGTGAGGCTACTTCCGACTTGACCGGTGAGCGCGGTTCCTTGATGGGCGCTATCCAAGGTCTGTTGTTGGCCCAGTATGAGGTATTGCGCGAGAATGGGCACACTCCTTCCGAGGCTTTCAACGAGACGGTCGAGGAGTTGACTCAATCCTTGATGCCTTTATTCGCTAAGAACGGTATGGACTGGATGTACGCAAACTGCTCTACGACTGCCCAGCGTGGCGCTTTGGACTGGATGGGTCCGTTCCACGACGCTATCAAGCCGGTTGTCGAGAAATTGTACGCGAACGTAAAATGCGGTAACGAGGCTCAGATCTCTATCGACTCAAACTCTAAGCCGGATTATCGTGAGAAATTGGAGGCTGAATTGAAGGCATTGCGCGAGAGCGAGATGTGGCAGACAGCTGTTACCGTACGCAAGCTTCGTCCGGAGAACAACTAATCCAATCTTAATCCTTATATATCAGCAAAAAGAGGCGGGTCACTTACGGGTGGCTCGCCTTTTTCTGTTTCTCTGCATCATTCGATGTGGATATTCCTAGCCTGTTTGATCTTTCGCATGCTGGATGCGGAATGGACGATGTCTAGCACTTCGATACGCTCCTCGGTGATGCGGTAGATGATAAGGTGTGAATCCAGGATGATGTTCCGGTACATGCGGCTTTTCGTAGCTAGGTGTCGGCATTCGGGATAATAAGGATAGTCGTTTTCCAGTTTCTCGACTGTATTCAATATGTGCTCAAGATATTTCCGGGCTTGGAATATGCCGAATCGTTCTATACCTTCCACGAAAATCCTCTCAAGGCTTTCCTCGTAAATGGGAGAACCGATTACTTTTTTCCTTGATAGTTGTCCATCCATGATCTTATTCTTTGATGTACTTCTTCAATAGGATAGAACGGCCCCTTCTCGATCTCATGGATATGTTCCCAGATCTCCTCTTGTGTGAATTGTACCGGCTTGGTGGGATCCCACTTGGACTTTGCGGGTTCGGTCTTGGCCTTACGTGTTCTTGCGGTCTTGGCCGTGGTTTCCTTGGCGGGGATGTTGCTTAATTTTGTCATAGTCGTAACTGTTATTTATTAGTACAGTGGCAAATGTATGGAATAATTTCCATGTAATAAGATATTTGATAAGGAAAAAAGTAGGTCTATAGGATTAACTCATTACCCAGTTGTAGAGACGGGGCGTGCCCCGTCTCCATCCCCTCAAAATGGTATTCGAATTTATTTATGTCACATAACCGCTATTTTTAATCGCTTATCCGCTATATACGCACAATAAGCATGAATTTGGGAGGGTGGGGCGTGTAGGTCTTTATTACATATTTTTTTTATTTCTTATATTTACTACGTCTTATACATTAAAAGAGTATATGAAAATCATATGATGATGTGTGATAGATATATGATGTTAACCTTTTTTATCAGTATGCGCTTGGTGAATCGGAATAATTGTCTAGCAAGCAAGCAAGCAAGCAAGCAAGCAAGCAAGCAAGCAAGCAAGCAAGCAAGCTAACCCAGATCTATTATATGTATACGCCGGGCCGGTATGCGGAGGATTTCCTCCGCATACCGGCCCGGCGTGTTTGCGCTCGGCGCATGGGAAAAAGGCCATCCTACGAATACGACACGCTAAGTCGGGAATGGTGAGAGATACCGATACGTATTATGAATACAAAACACCTATTTATAAATTTATTGCTTATGAAAACAATTTTACGAGGAATTAGTATGAGGTTGTCGCTCATTGCGATGGTCTTATGTTTATGCGCCGCATGGCCGGGGCATGGACTGGCTTGGGGTATGGTCGGGTCGGCGGATCCGGCAGAAGGGGAGGTACGGTTTTACGCTCATCCGTATCCTGTATCTTATGGTTTTATCAGTAAATGGAATCCGGTAGCTGCTGAGTACATAGATTTTAGTGCCGAACATTTCACGGAAGGCATGGTCATGCGCGTGCAATTGGCGAACACGGCGAATCCGGACGGGGTAGTGTTCCGTTTCGGGGAAGAGTCCGAACCTGCGCAGGCGTTAGACAATGGCGGTTTTTGGGTGCCGGATGAGAATTTGTCTAAAAATGGAGATGATGCCCATCTTCATTTTAGAATGTACAGCTCGGAGGAGTGTACGGTGAAGTATACCGTAAGCGTATACCCGTCGCAAGACTTGACTGCGAATCCTTTGGCCTCCTCTACGCATGAGGTGCGATATCTGATGGAAGATAAGAGCCCTCGCATGGAAAGTCTGTCGCGTACATCCGGCGATCTGAACGAGGATATCCCTTTTGCGATCAACGTGACGAAGGCGGGTTTCCTGCAGGGGCAACACGCTAGGATGAAAATTTATCTGTATGGTCCTTCTGAAGGCTTGACTCTTTCCGGGCAGAACCTAAGTAAAGAGACTAGTCCATATAATGAGTCCAGATACGTATTAGATATCCCTTCCTTCTCCGCTACGCAATTCACGTTGATGGCTCACGCCACGGAGGAATGGAACGGAACGGTTCAAGTGGATATTTGTGATGCGGACGACAATAGGATAGTATATGGCGGCCAAGCACCGTTCGTTTTTCCGGCCAATAACTCACAGGACGATATCGCCGCTTTGAAAGCGATCGCCGAGGCCAATCCGCTGAACTCGGACTTGCGGAACTTCATCTCCAACAAGGATTACTTGAAAGACAGGGGATCGAACGATGGTTACAACGTGGGCGTGACATGGAACACCGAGTCCACGAGCCGGGTGAAAAGTTTCTTCATTAATGATGGAAGAACCCGTACGATCACTTCCATGGATGTATCGGCGTTGTCCGGGTTAGAGCAGTTGGACTTGCAGAATACCCGGTTGAAATCCTTGGATTTGTCCACTTTGACAAAACTTCGGAGCTTGAGTTTGTATGGTAATGATTCGCTTGCTTGGTTTACGGTGAAGCTCCCAAGCCCGTTACCGGAGAATTTCTGGATTGGTGGTAACACCACGATTATGGCCGGTACACCGGTAGACGATTATAACGCTTATGCCGCGAAGGGCGAGGAGATCGATCTATCCGCTTACGCTTCGGTGGGTGGCGTGAAATCGGTATATCAATGGTACCTTATTGATCGGGCTACTGGTGAACAGACGGAAGCAACCATGCTGGCGGTATCCGGCAAGGAAGGGGCTTTCGTATTTACCGGGAAGCCGGGTGAATATTATATGTGCGAGATTACCAATCCGAATTACGGAAATTGGAGGATGAATACGGTGCAGATCAAGGTAGCCCGTAACTCGGACAGCTACTCCCCTGCGGACATCGCCGGATTGAAGAAGTTGGCTGCCGATAACCCGAATATCACCCAATTAAAGGAGTTCGTGGACAGCAAGGGCTGGGAACGCGAGAATTGGAACTCGTATCAAGACGTGATTCGTACGGACTGGAGCACGGACGAGGTCGGTCGGTTGACACATCTAGCTATTGAGTTTGATTGGAACTCGAAGGATACGATCTCCCAACTGGACCTAAGCGCCTTCACCGAGTTGAAGTATCTCGAGTGCGAGCGTTTCATGAATATAGAGAAGCTGGATCTATCGAAGAATACGAAGCTGGAGCACCTGCATGTATATAGTAAGAATCTGGAGTCTCTTGACCTATCTAAATGTCCGGAACTGCAATATTTCGGATTTGGCACGCGATACAGGGGCGAGGGATCTTACCAAAAAACGAGGTTGGCGAGACTGAACTTGACTGGTTGCTCAAAGTTGACGGAGCTTTACCTAGAGCATTTATCTTTGACTTCGTTGGATATCTCTTCCTTTAAGCGATTAAATAGGCTGACCATCGAGTATTGCCCAGACTTAAAGGTACAAGGTTTCGATAAGGCTACGAGCTTGACCTATTTGGCCTTGCCGCATACGAAGCAGTTCGCCGATCTGATAAAGAACCTACCGGCGTTTATCCGTCATCTATATTTGCAAGATACGGAGTATGAGCTTCCTTCCGCGCATGTGGGAAAGAATCTGGAGTCGTTGGGATTGCCGGGATATGTGAAGAGTCTCGATCTGGCTCAGTACCCGAACTTGAGTAACTTGAATGCGGATGGATCTCTTTTGAGATATTCTACGGTAAAGAATTATCGGCAGATAAATTATAACGGTTGGGGGCACATAACGCTTACTTCCCCCTCGCATCCGGAGAGTATAGAATGGTTCGAGAACGGCGATACGATCGACCTCTCCTCGGAGGCTGTGATCGATGGCATAGAGACCGTATTCCTATGGGTAAACGCCAAATATGGGATAGAGGAGAAAGAGGCATTGAAGCCGGTACCAAACCGTCCGGGCGTATTCGTGCTGGACAGCAAGGAGGAAAAGTATGGAGACTACTATTGTAAGCTGATGAACCCGAAGTTCTGTAGAATCACGGAGATCAATGTACGTGACGGCTGGCAGATCGAGACCTCACGCATCCATGTGGAAACCACCGTCCCCCAAGTATTCGCCGAGAGCGATGTGGCTACCTTGGCACGTATCGTAGACGCTTCCAACAACAAGGAGCTGAGCGAGTGGTGGAGCAGCGGCGCATGGCAGACGAACGAGAACTCACAGTATGCGCAAGTGATCTGGAACGACGAGAACCCTCGACGTTTAGTGAAATTATATATGTATCAGATGGGCAATAGCTTCACGAAGGAAGTAGATCTGTCCGCCTTGGATAAGCTGCAAGAGCTATCGCTTTACGGCAACCGGGTAGAGAAACTAACCTTGCCGAAGAATAGCACGGTATTGAGCTCCTTGATGCTTGCCGGCAATACGCCGCTTTCTACCTTGATCGTCTCCATGTATCCCGCGTTGGAGTATCTGGATGTATCCAATACCGGCTTGAAGGCTTGCGATGTTTCCAATAATAAGAATTTGAGGGGGTTGTTCTTGAGCTGGACGGAGATAAAGCCGATAGAGGAGACTTGCCCGGAGATCGCCGCCTTATTGCAGACATATGGTGTTCCCAAGACTACTACCTCGATTGATTTGGATAGGTTCCCGGCTTTGAAGGCATTGCATACCTCCGGATCGGCTCTGGAGTTCAGCGGCGTACAGAACCCGAGACAGTTGGAATCCGCTGAAGGTGATGTGTTGCTTGCGGTAGGCAAGGCTCGTCTAGGTGGTTTCAGCCTTTATGGTGAGAAGATCGACCTGTCGGCTCAAGCCACGGTAGCGGGTACTGTCTCAGATTATATCTGGGCCGTGAATAACGATACGATAGATTTCAAGGATAACCAATATACGATAGCGGAGGAATTGATGCCGAATGACCTAGTGGTGGTTTCCGTGACGAATCCTTTATTCCCGGGCTGGAGAATAAGATATGTAACGACCGTCTACACCTGCGACGGCGACGCGAACCTCGACAAGTCCGTGAACGTGCAAGACGTGACCGCTACGGTAAGCTACATCTTGGAGGACAAGGATAACATGATCCCCAACTTCGGTTTTGCCGAGGCGGATGTGAACTATAATAATAATGTAGAGATCGCTGACGTAATTGGTATCGTCAACCTCATCCACGGCAAGCCGGTTACCAAGGCCGGTGCACTGCGTTCTGAGTCCGAGGTTCCCGTACAAATGGAGCTCGACGCTGACAACTTCTTGACGATGAATAGCCAAGTACCGGTAGCCGGTATCTATCTGGAGTTGGTGGGAGTCATCGACGAGATCCCGTTACTGGGCGACGCTGCTAAGTTCCTGCAGGCTTCCAGCTTGAACGGGGATACCTTGCGGGTGATCGGTTATAGCTTGGATGGCCGCACGATTCCTTCGGGCAAGAGCCGTATCCTGCGTATGCCGGCGGGCGTTACCTTGGTAGGAGCCTCCTTCTCCGATGCGAAGGCCAACAGCTTGAGGTCTGGTGGCGATGCGATCGTGACTTCCAACGCCCCGATCGAGGCGATCAGCCAATTGGCAGCCGTGTCCAATTATCCGAACCCGTTCCGTGGCAGCACGACCTTCCGTTATCAGTTGACGGAGGCGGCCAAATCCGTGACGATCCACGTATTCTCTGCGAATGGCGCTTTGGCCGTGGTATTGAACGGTCTGCCCGGCGAAGTGGGCGATAACCAATATTCGGCGGCTCTTACCTTACCGGCGGGCGTTTACTATTACCGCTTGACGGCAAAGACAGGCCATGGTGTGAAGGCAAGTAATACTAACATCTTTATCTGTAAGTAAATTATGAAAGTGAATCATATAAAACAATTATTCGTAGCCCTCTCCCTGCTGTTATCGGCGGGAACGGCTACTGCCGCCCAGTGGAAATTGGCGAAGACGAACCTGAACGCCGCTGGCAGTAAGGATACGCTCACGCTGGAGGTATCCGGCAATTCCTTTAGTTTTTCTTCCTTCCAGGTGGATTTCACCTTGTCCGAGGGTATCTTGCTAGATGGAACCCCGATCCTCGGCGAGTTGGCAAATGATCATGCTCTTACGTGGAGTAAGCAAAGTGACGGCAGCTTCCGTTGCGTGGTATACAGTGCAGGAAACAAGGATATGAAAGCCCCGGAAGGCCCTGTGCTCCGTATCCCGGTAGTGCTGGCGGCCTCTTTTGAGGGAGGAAAGTTCACGGCGAAAAACGGACTCTTGTCTAACAAGGCCTCCAATGGGCAGTCGGTGAAGGACTTGAGTGGAGCGACCCTTACAGCGTATAAGGAAAGAGCCCATCTGGTGGTGAACGTATCGGGCCAAGAGCAAGTGGTCAACCCGGCTATAGCCGCAGGATTGAGCTATACGACCATCCCGGAGGATAAGACGCTTACGGTCGCTTATTTTAAGGATGATTCTTGTAAAATAGCGGCTACCGACAATGACCGCAAGGAAGAGGGTATCCTGTATGTCAAGCTATCCTATGCGGGTGACACTGACTACGCTGAGTTCGAGGAGGTCTATGTCATGAGTCTGACGAGCAAGATCGCTATTGACGCAAGTAAAATCACGAAGCCGCAAACGACAGGTATCAAGGAGGGGCAATTGCTTTCAACTTCTTTACTGTCCGGTGGTAGCGTAAAGGATGAAGATGGATATACGATTGCCGGTACCTTCGTTTGGACGAACGGGAATGCGGTGATGCCGGCCGGGAAGCAAAGCTGTTCCGTCACTTTCTATCCGGATAACTCCTCTTATTACAATACAGCGGAGGTGTCTGTGGAGGTTGAGGTAACCCCTACGTATCTAGTCACCGCTACAGGGACAACAGGAGGTACCGTAAACGTATTGGGCAAGACCGAGGATGACGTGTACGTGAAGGGTCAAGAGATCTCCTTGGTAGCCCTGTCTCTGCCCAATTATAAGTTCGAGAGTTGGTCGGTAACGGGCGCGAGCGAGACCTTGCCGGCGAATGATTCCATCTTTGTTAAGGCGGATAATAATAAGACCTATACGGCGAACTTCTCCCCGATCATGCGTGCGGTAACGATCAATCATGTAGGCAACGGCAGTCTCTCGGTTACGGCCGAAGGTGCGAAGGTTGCGTCTGGAGCTTTCTTGCGACAAGGTACGATCTTGCAAATCGTGGCTACACCGGACGTGAACTCCCAGTTGGAATCATTGACTATAAACAAGAAGCCTCTAGAGGGTAACAAGGTGACGCTTACAGCGGATTTGGAGGTCAATGCCGCATTCAAGCCAAAAGAGGGGGCACTTGTCTCCATCGATAAAGATGTGGCGAACGGCTCTATCTTATTATATAAGGAAGACGGCAGTTTGATCGCTTACGGTTCTTCCGTTCCTGTTGGTACGAAGCTACGTGCGGTTGCGCTTCCGGATGCCGGGTATAGCTTGGATGGCAGTGTCACCTTATCGGGCGTGACCGGCCCTACGAACGACCTGTGGACCGTGACAGGCGATGTTACGGCAAAAGCTGCTTTCGGTGCGAAGAAATACATGGTGAAGGCCTCTGCCGTAAGCAGCAACCCGACTCAGACCGCTTCCGGTACGATCACGTTGGAGCCATCCGGAGAACAACCTTATGGTACGGAGGTTCGTATAGCGAGTGCCGAGGGACAGAACGGAGCGAGACTGCTTACCATCTTGGCGAACGGTAAGGAAATATCTCAAAATGATGTCTTGACCGTAACCGGCGACCTGACGGTGACAGCTGTATTCGATCCTCGGGTAAATATCGAGAAGACATACATCCTTTGGCCGTATCAAGAATACTACTACAGTGGCGTATCCCGCAACTTCGTGCCTTTCGCTTCGCAGACTTACGCTGGTTTCTCTTTTGAGGTCTTATATAAGAACACTAAGGGTGAGAAGACTGCTAAGGCAATCGATGCGGACAATTATACGGTCTTGTTGCATCGCGAAGAGGATGGTTTGTATAATGAGTTCAAAGGGGAGTATAAGGATGGCTTAGTGATCCATAAGTCCAAGGTCTCGGTAACGGAAGCGCCTACGAACGGAGGTAATCCGAAGACTCGCCCGGCAGAGGTGGACATCACAAGCACAACTACCAATGGCGTGACAAAATACGTGATTGAGCCTAACAGCGATGCGGCTAAAAAGAATTACGAAGGCACGGTTTACTATCATTCTACGAAAGATCCGGTAAACTTATCCTTTGGTGAGTCTATCCTACGTGCGGGAGGGGAACCGGTATCACCGATGGGCTACGTACGTGTCACTAATGGCGGTATGCCATACGACGCAACGGATGGTAAGGTTTCTATCCCCGCCGGTATAACGGTGACGCTGGAAGCTGTGCCTGCGGAAGGCGCTAAGTTCTCTCATTGGTCTGATATTGAGTCTAACCCTGTTGACGCAAAGAAGAACCCTCGGGAATATGTGGTAGCGGAAGGCTCTACGGGGGTTACTCCTGAATTTGTCGGCAAGGATAAACTAGAGTTCAAGTTAGCTCAAACCTCCTCCGTATATAACGGTGCGGCTCAACTCGTATCCGTGACAGGTACGGGCAACGAGGCTTGCCAGATCACGTTCTTCTTTGACGAGGCCTGTACGCAACCGGCTGTCTTGAAGAATGTCGATAAGTATTATGTACGTGTTTATCGTTCAGCTGATGCGAAGTATAAAGAATATACTGAAGTATTCCCCTATGCGATAGAACAAGCCGAACCTGCGATTACGAAGTGGCCGGATGCTTCCGATATCTTGCTCGGTCATACACTGGCCGAATCAATTCTACAAGGTGGAAATCCCGGTATCGTAGCCGGAACATTCGCTTGGAGCAAGCCGGAAACAGCGCCTACGGCCACCGGTCAGCAAGAGGTTACCTTTACGCCGACCGATCCGAATTACAAGCCGGTTAGTAGCAAGATAGAGGTGAAGGTTGTTTCCGCTACTTTCTTGGATCCGGTTACTCCTCCTGTAGACCCCGTAGATCCGGAGAATCCAGACAAGCCGGACCAACCGGATACGCCAACCGGCATCGAGTCCATCGAGGAAGGCATGAGCCTGTATACAGCCAATCAATCTATCTTCGTGAATATGCCTCAGCAGGTAGCCTTGAAGGTAGTCGATGTGTCCGGCATCGTTCTTTACGAAGGTTCGATTCTTGGCAAGGCTGAGATCCCGGTAGGGCATGCCGGAGTCTACTTCGTCCGCTGCGAGGCCTTCGGCGATTCGTTTGTACGGAAAGTCGTGGTTCGCTGATTCTGCCACTGCCCATCGTAAGGTGCTTATGATGGGCATTGTAAACACCTTATACTGCCCATCGTAACAACCTTACGATGGGTAGTGTTATTTCGTAAGGTATACGATCGTTTGGCTTACGGTTTATAATAAATAATAAGTAAAAAACTTCGGATTATATTTGCTGGTCTCGAAAAAGGCCGTATCTTTGCAACGTTGAAACAAAAACAATAAAGACAAGAACAATGACACGCAACTTGCAAAATAGTCTCATTATTTCTCTAAACATTATTCTACTCTGGGAACGGGATAGGAAGTGAGACTGTATGCTTTGCGAGCATTACGATATATGAAAGAGCCTTTCTCACTTCCTTGTGAGAGAGGCTTTTTTAGTTAGTATAGGATATTAGTAAATTAAGAATATAAGATTATGTCAGACAGATTATTTATTTTCGACACCACCTTACGTGATGGTGAACAGGTTCCGGGATGCCAGTTGAATACAGTGGAAAAGATTCAAGTAGCTAAGGCGTTGGAACAGCTAGGTGTTGATGTGATCGAGGCTGGTTTCCCTGTCTCCAGTCCTGGGGATTTTAAGAGTGTGGTTGAGATCTCAAAGGCCGTGACTTGGCCGACCATCTGTGCCTTGACCCGTGCGGTGGAGAAAGATATCGACGTGGCAGCTGAGGCGTTGAAATTCGCTAAGCGAGGACGTATTCATACGGGTATCGGTACTTCTGATTCTCATATCAAATACAAGTTTAACTCCACGAGAGAGGAGATTATAGAGCGTGCGATCGCCGCCACGAAATACGCTAAAAAGTACGTGGAGGACGTAGAATTCTACTGTGAGGATGCCGGGCGTACGGATAATGAATATCTAGCCCGTGTCGTGGAGGCCGTGATCAAGGCCGGGGCTACCGTAGTGAATATCCCGGATACGACAGGATATTGCTTGCCGGATGAGTACGGGGCGAAGATTAAGTATCTGATGGAACATGTGGATGGCGTACATAACGCGATCTTGTCCACCCATTGCCATAATGACTTGGGCATGGCTACCGCGAATACCGTACAAGGCGTGTTGAACGGAGCCCGTCAGGTGGAGGTAACCATAAACGGCATCGGTGAGCGTGCGGGTAACACGTCATTGGAAGAAGTCGCCATGGTTTTCAAGAGCCATAAAGAACGTGATATCATCACCAATATCACGACGAATAAGATCTATAGTACGAGCCGTATGGTTTCTAGCTTGATGAATATGCCGGTACAACCGAATAAGGCTATTGTCGGACGTAATGCGTTCGCTCACTCCTCCGGTATCCATCAAGATGGCGTTTTGAAGAATGCGCAAACCTACGAGATCATCGATCCGAAGGATGTGGGTATTGATGATAATGCGATCGTATTGACTGCTCGTAGCGGTCGTGCGGCGTTGAAGCATCGCCTGCATGTTTTAGGTGTGGATCTGGAGCAGGAGAAATTGGACAAGGTGTACGATGAGTTCTTGAAACTGGCCGATCGTAAGAAAGATATTAATGATGATGATGTTTTGATGTTGGTCGGGAAGGATCGTACGGCCACCCACCGTATTAAATTGGAATATTTACAGGTAACTAGTGGTGTTGGAGTACAATCAGTCGCAAGTATTTGTTTAAATTTGTCGGGAGTAAGAAGATATGAGGCCGCAGCTGGTAACGGTCCGGTTGACGCGGGTATCAAGGCGGTGAAAAAAGCCATTAGTAATAGTGACATGACGATTCAGGAATTCTTGATCCAAGCCATTAATAAAGGTAGCGATGATACGGGCAAGGTGCATATGCAGGTAGAGTATAACGGGGCTACCTATTATGGGTTCTCTGCGAATACCGATATTATCGCTGCTTCCGTGGAGGCTTTCGTGGACGCCATCAATAAGTTTATAGTAGACTAAAAATAGACAAGACAATGAGCAAGACATTATTTGAGAAAATCTGGGACAAACACGTGGTGGACACGTTGCCCGACGGAACCATACAATTGTATATCGACCGTCTGTATTGTCATGAGGTGACTAGCCCGCAGGCTTTCGCCGGATTACGTGTACGTGGATTGAAGCCCTTCCGTCCTGCGCAAATCACTTGTATGCCGGACCACAATATCCCGACATTGAACCAAGATAAGCCTATCGAGGACCCTATATCCAAGAATCAAGTGGATACCTTGGAAGAGAACGCGAAGTATTTCGGCTTGACGTATTACGGTCTTCAACATCCGAAGAATGGTATCATCCATGTGGTAGGTCCGGAGACAGGCTTGACGCAGCCGGGTATGACGATCGTTTGTGGCGACTCCCATACTTCTACGCACGGTGCCATGGGCGCTATCGCCTTCGGTATCGGTACGAGCGAGGTGGAGATGACCTTGGCTACCCAATGTATCATGCAGCGTAAGCCGAAAACGATGCGTATCACGATCGATGGTGTACGCAAACCGGGCGTTACGGCGAAGGACTTTGCTTTATACATTATTAGTAAGATGAGTACCAGCGGTGCTACGGGCTATTTCGTAGAGTACGCTGGCGAGGCGATTCGTAATACGACCATGGAGGAACGTCTGACGATCTGTAACCTTTCTATCGAGATGGGTGCCCGTGGCGGTATGATCGCTCCGGATGATGTTACTTTCGATTATTTGAAAGACCGTGAGTTTGCCCCAAGAGGCGAGGAATGGGAGCGGAAGGTGAGCGAGTGGCGTCAGCTATATAGTGATCCGGACGCTAAGTTCGATAAGGAGATCGTTTTTCACGCCGAGGATATCGACCCGATGGTTACGTACGGTACGAACCCGGGCATGGGTATGAGTATCAGCAAAGATATCCCCTCCTTAGAAAGCGTGCCCGAGGCAGGCCGTATTTCTTATAAGAAGTCTTTGGATTATATGGGCTTCAAGGCAGGCGAGTCTATGTTGGGTAAGAAAGTGGATTATGTCTTTTTAGGTAGCTGTACGAATGGCCGTATCGAGGATTTCCGTGCTTTCGCCTCTTTGGTGAAAGGAAAGAAGAAAGCGGATGATGTAACGGTTTGGCTGGTTCCCGGCAGTTGGCAGGTAGAGCGGGAGATTCGTGCCGAGGGGATCGACAAGGTTTTGGCCGAGGCCGGCTTCGTCCTTCGTCAACCGGGATGTTCCGCTTGTCTGGCGATGAATGAGGATAAGGTTCCGGCGGGTAAATATGCGGTCTCCACTTCCAACCGTAATTTCGAGGGCCGCCAAGGACCGGGTGCGCGCACCATCTTAGCGGGGCCGCTTGTGGCCGCCGCCGCCGCTGTGACAGGTAAGATCACGGACCCGAGAGAACTGATGTAAAGACTAATCTAATAAAGTAGCATAAGATGAAAACAAAATTCAATATAATCACAAGCACTTGCGTACCTCTTCCTTTAGAGAACGTGGATACCGACCAGATTATCCCAGCCCGCTTTCTGAAAGCGACTACCAAAGAAGGGTTCGGCGAGAACTTATTCCGGGATTGGCGATATGATAAGGAAGGTAATAAGATCGAATCATTCGTCTTGAACGATCCTACGTATAGCGGAAAGATATTGGTAGCGGGAAAGAACTTCGGTTCCGGTTCCAGCCGTGAGCATGCGGCTTGGGCGATCGCCGATTACGGTTTCCGTGTCGTGGTCTCCAGTTTCTTCGCCGATATCCATAAAAACAACGAGTTGAACAACTTCGTGCTGCCGGTTGTTGTGACTGAAGAGTTCCTCGCTGAATTGTTCGATTCGATTTACAAGGACCCGAAAACTGAGGTCGAGGTAAATCTACCGGAGCAAACGATCACGAACAAGGCTACGGGCAAAAGCGAGCATTTCGAGATCAACGCCTATAAAAAGGATTGCCTGATCAACGGATTGGACGATATCGACTATTTACTGGCAAATAAATCAAAGATAGAAGCCTTCGAGGCAGCACGCTGATTATGATAGAAATAATGGATACAACCCTCAGAGATGGGGAGCAAACTTCGGGCGTCTCCTTCGCCGCTCACGAGAAGCTTAGCATAGCGCAAGTGCTGCTGAACGACTTAGGCGTGAACCGGGTGGAGATCGCCTCCGCCCGTGTGTCGGACGGAGAGTTTGAGGCCGTGAAGCGTGTAGCCGCTTGGGCCGCCCGTTCCGGAAACCTAGACAAATTGGAGGTCTTGGGTTTCGTGGATGGTACGGTCTCTCTCGACTGGATTGAATCCGCAGGTTGCCGTGTCGTGAACTTGCTTTGCAAGGGCTCTTATAAGCATGTCACCGAACAGCTTCGAAAGACTCCCGAGCAACACGTTGACGATATTCGTACGGTCGTATTGGAAGCGGCGAAACGGAAGATCGACGTGAATATCTATTTGGAGGACTGGTCGAACGGTATCAAGCATTCCCCGGATTACGTATTCTTGGTAATCGATGCGTTGAAAGGACTTCCGATCTGCCGTTTCATGCTCCCGGATACCTTGGGAGTCTTGAATCCCGGAAATACCTACGAGTATTGCAAGATGATGGTGGACCGTTACCCTGATTTACGGTTTGACTTCCATGCGCATAACGACTATGATCTTGCCGTAGCGAATGTATATTCCGCCATCCGTGCGGGTATCAAGGGAATCCATACGACCGTGAACGGTTTGGGAGAGCGTGCGGGTAATGCTCCATTGAGCAGCGTCCTTGCCGTCATCAAGGATCAGTTGGGAGAGGAGACGAACTTGAGGGAGGAAAAGATAAACAAGGCCAGTCGTTTGGTCGAGACCTATTCGGGGGTGCATATCCCGCCCAATAAGCCGATTATCGGAGAGCATGTGTTTACGCAATGCGCCGGTGTCCATGCGGACGGTGATAGCAAGAACAACCTGTATTGCAACGACCTGCTTCCTGAGCGTTTCGGACGGGTTCGCGAGTACGCCTTGGGCAAGACCTCCGGAAAAGCGAATATCCGCAAGAATCTGGAAGCGCTCGGTATCGACATGGATGAGGGCTCGATGCGTAAGGTTACGGAACGGATCATTGAGTTAGGGGATAAGAAAGAAATGGTTACCCCGGAGGATCTTCCTTATATTATCAGCGATGTGCTTCATCATGATAATGCGCTGGAGGATCAGAAAATACGGATCTTGAACTATTCCTTATCCTTGGCCCAAGGGCTGAAACCGGTGGCTACCTTGAAGATCGAGATCAATGGCGAGGCTTACGAGGAATCGGCTTCCGGTGATGGCCAATACGACGCTTTCGTTCGTGCCCTACGCCGGATTTATTCCCGTTTGAACCGCCCGTTCCCGATGTTGACGAACTATTCGGTATCCATCCCGCCGGGAGGACGTACGGATGCGTTCGTGCAGACGGTCATCAGCTGGAATTATGCCGGGGTCGATTTCAAGACTCGTGGTCTGGACGCTGATCAGACTGAGGCGGCGATCAAGGCGACATTGAAGATGCTGAACAAGATAGAGGATTAATAATTAAAAAGGTAAAGGGTATGAAAAAGTTGACTATCGCGCTTGTAGCGCACGACAATCGTAAGGCGGAAATGGTAGAATGGGCGGTACATAACGCTGAGTTCTTGTCTCACCACCATATTGTTTGTACGGGTACGACCGGAAATTTGGTTCGTAAAGCTCTCGAGGAAAAAGGGGTGAACGCGGATATTGCTTGCATGCATTCCGGTCCGATGGGAGGCGATGCTGAGATTGCCGCTATGGTTGTCCGTAAGGAGATCGATTTGGCGGTCTTTTTGATAGACGACTTGAATCCGCAACCGCACGAGGCCGACATCCAGATGTTGCTTCGCCAGTGCCGTGTTCATAACGTACCTATCGCTTGTAACCGTTATAGCGCCGACTTGATGATTACAAGTACCCTGTGGGATGATGACACGTATTTCCCCACGGAGCCTAAGTATGTACATTTTAACAGAGAATAATAACAAACATTTACGATGAAACTGAATATAGCAGTACTTCCCGGAGACGGGATCGGACCAGAGATTTCCGTGCAAGGCGTGGAAGTAATGAGTGCCGTTTGTGAGAAATTCGGACATGAGGTTCACTATGAGTATGCCCTTTGTGGCGCTGACGCGATCGATAAGGTAGGCGATCCTTTCCCGGAGGAGACCTATCGGATTTGTAAGGATGCCGACGCTGTTCTTTTCTCGGCCGTGGGCGATCCTAAGTTTGATAATGATCCGACAGCGAAAGTACGTCCGGAGCAAGGTCTTTTGGCGATGCGTAAGAAGTTGGGCCTGTTCGCTAATATCCGTCCGGTGCAGACCTTCAAATGCCTATTGCATAAATCGCCGTTGCGTGCCGAATTGGTGGATGGCGCGGATTTCTTATGTATCCGTGAGTTGACCGGTGGTATGTATTTCGGTGAGAAATATCAAGACAACGATAAGGCATACGATACGAATATGTATACCCGCCCGGAAATCGAGCGTATCTTGAAAGTGGGCTTCGAGTATGCGATGAAACGGAATAAGCACCTGACGGTTGTTGACAAGGCGAACGTACTTGCCTCTTCCCGTCTATGGCGCCAGATCGCTCAAGAGATGGCTCCTAGCTATCCGGAAGTAACGACAGACTATATGTATGTGGACAACGCCGCTATGCGTATGATCCAAGAGCCGAAATTCTTCGACGTGATGGTAACCGAGAATACGTTTGGTGATATCTTGACGGATGAGGGTTCTTGCATCAGCGGCTCTATGGGCTTGCTGCCTTCCGCTTCTACCGGAGAGAGCACACCGGTTTTCGAGCCGATTCATGGCTCTTGGCCGCAGGCGAAAGGGCTGAATATTGCGAACCCCTTGGCGCAAATTCTTTCAGTAGCGATGTTATTCGAGTATTTCGACCTCAAAGAAGAGGGAGCCTTGATCCGTGAAGCCGTAGACGCTTCCCTCGATGCGAATGTCCGTACGCCGGAAATCCAAGTGGAAGGTGGAGCGAAATATGGAACGAAAGAAGTGGGTAGTTGGGTTGTCAATTATATCACGGAAAAGTAGTATAAATGGGCCGATTTCGCACCAGTAGTGGCGCAGGCTCACACGTATAGTGGCATCGGCTCACGCAAGTAGTGGCGTAGGCCAATACCACTACTCGCGTGAGCCGATGCCACTATACGTATAAAAACAGCCTTAACGAGCCATCTTCATCAACTCGTCGATAGTCGTTTTATCATATCCCATATCCTCAGCTTTCTTGAAGTCTAAGGCGGCCGATGCCTTCTCATATTGGGCGAGTTTTACTTTGCCTCGCAATACATATAAAGCGGCTGTCGGGGTACTTTCCACGAAAATGCGATTGATATCGGCCATAGCCCGGGCGTTCTTGCCCATCATGAAGTATAGATCGGCACGGCCCTCGTATAAGATCCATTCGCGGGGCATCTCGTTGATCAAGTAATTAAAGATGCGTTCGCTCTCATCGTAATTCCCCCGTAGCTTCTCGAGAATCGCATGTCCCAGACGTCCTTTCACGGATTTCTCGTTTACTTCCAGTATCTTATCGAAATCCTGCTCGGCCAACAGATAGTTCTTATGTTGCAAATGAAGCATCGCCCTGCAATATAACGCCTCTTGATGATGGGGGTTCAAGATTAACAGGGCATTGTAATCGTTCGTCGCTTTTTCGATCTCACCCATTTCCGTATATAAGCCGGCACGATTTTCCAGTATGGCCTCATTATTCGGATGGCGGCTTAGGGCGGCGGTATAGGAGAGAAGGGCATCTTCCAGTTTCCCTTGTCTACGCTGTATCGTCCCGAGATTCATGAGCAAGGCATAGTTATTGGGGTTGCCCGGTTCAAGGCGCATGGCGGCTCGTAGGCTCTCTTCGGCGGAGACTAAGTCGTTCTTGTCCAAGAAGTCAAAACTTTTCTCGACAAACTTCTCGTATGTCTGAGCGTGGCCATAGCCTATTGAAAGGAAAAGGGCGGCGAGTATCGCAAGGATTTTCATGCTGTCGTATTTAACGTGTTATTTGATTGATGCAAAGCTACGTAATTATTTCATGGTTTTACCAGATTAAAAAAACTTTATACCTTTGCTACATTTCATAATATTTTTGGAAGATCAGATTGTTATATAATTAATAGATTAACTAAAATAGAAGAGATATGGTATTATTAGCAGCTGCAGAAGCGAGTTCTAAATTAGAGGAAGCTATCAGATCCTTGGTTGAGCATGGCTCCCAATTGGGTTTTACGATTATTAAAGCCCTTATTGTCTTTTTGGTGGGACGATTGGTTATAAACTTACTAAATAAACTGGTTCGGAAGATATTGAGCAAACGGGATATCGATCCTTCTGTCAAGACTTTTGTGGGTAGTTTGGTGAATGTCAGTTTAACCATTTTATTGATTATTTCAGTCGTAGGGGCGTTAGGCGTTCAAACTACGTCGTTTGCCGCCTTGTTGGCTTCCGCCGGTGTCGCTGTCGGTATGGCATTGAGCGGTAACCTGTCAAACTTTGCCGGTGGATTGATCATCCTTCTTTTCAAGCCTTATAAGGTGGGTGATTATATTGAGGCGCAGGGCGTTGGCGGTACCGTGAAAGAGGTCCAGATGTTCCATACCGTATTAGGTACGGTTGATAATAAGGTCATTTATATACCGAACGGCTCTTTGAGCAGTGGCGTTGTGACTAATTTCAGTAACCAGACGACTCGCCGTGTAGACTGGACCTTTGGCGTGGAATACGGCAGCGATTATGAGAAAGTAAAGCAAGTGATAGAGTCTGTATTAGCGAAGGATTCCCGCATCTTGTCCGAGCCGGCCGCTCCGTTTATCGCCTTGACAGCCTTGGCGGACAGCAGCGTAAACGTGGTGGTACGTGTTTGGGTAAATAGTTCAGACTATTGGGGCGTGTATTTCGATATTAACAAGAATATCTACGCGACCTTCAATGAGGTAGGTATCGGTTTCCCATTCCCGCAACTAACCGTACACCAAGCGAAGGATTGAAGTTCGTGATAATCTATGACTTGTCCTTAAAAGGAATCTTTTTGTTCAAAAATCTTTGAGTTTCGTTAGATGAGCGGTTATTTTATAGATGGTTGAACAAAAAGATTTATCTTTGTGAATCGCAAATTAGAGATTAGACACAGAGTGTATATGATATTACGGAACTTTATTTTATTACTTTAGTATTTTTATTTGATTATATTTAAGTAGAATGATTTAAGGCTCATCCTTATATAGATTAAGGGTGGGCCTCGTTTTTTATAGTAGTGTGTAGAGATTCCACACTCTCGTGGGGAAATTTTCCACATTCTACGGTTTGTTCCACACTTTGGCAACCGAATGATTGATTCTTCGCTTTTGGTTAATTGTCGGATTTACAACTTGTTATTCTCTTGTCGTTTTTTAGGGTGAGTTTTGGCACGGAGATTGCACTCTATACTGCGAATTTATGATGTAAGAGAAAAAAGGTTTAGGTATTTAGGTTTTTAAGGTATGAAAAAGATTGTTTACGGGGCTATTGTCGCTTTATGTGGCTTATTTATTGCCCCTGATGTAGAAGCGCAAGCCGGGATGGCCGGTAGCGCTAAGGAAACAGTGGCACAGGATAAATTTTATCCGATCGAGGTAACTGATATGCCCCAAGTATTGCGTGATGCGGTAAATACTTCCTATGAGGGATGTATGGTGAAATCAGTTGAGGTGTCAAACAATAGCACGTTTGTGAAGTATAAGGTAGTATTACTTTCCAGAAATGGTAAGATATATAAGGTTTATTTCGATGACAGAGGTCATGTCGTAAAAGAACATGCTTATTTCGAGTAAGCCTGTGAAGATATTTATTGAGTAGATTAGATTTCCAGCCGTTTTGCCTGTGAAGGTGGAGCGGTTTTTCTCCAAAATATATAGTTTCATGATATTACTATATAAATACACTGTTTACATTTTTAGTAGTATAGTCGTCCTGTTCGTGAGAATAGGACGATTTTTGTTATAAGACGCTAAATCGATTGTTAATCTCATACGCCCTCAAAACCTTTTCTAAACAACCCCTGTTTAGACTGTGATTAATAAATAAAATCTATTTGATTATGGACAAAAAATGTACTCTTATTGCTGCGGCCCTGATGGTTGCGGGCGTATTCTCGGCTAATGCTCAGTCGAGTACGACCGTTCCGGAGGCTCAGTGGAAAGCCGGTAACTATTATTATTTAAAGACAGGTTCTTCCGTTTTGTCTTTAAGTGGTGAGAAAGCCGACTCAGTAATTGTTAAAACTTTGGCGTCAGACGCTACCAAAGCCGCTATTGATTCTGCCTTGTGGCAAATCACGAATGCGGGTACGACTCCTGCTGGTCCTGTGTATCAATTCAAGAACAAGAAGACACAGGCCGTTTTGTCGTTTGCGGCTTCATCTACGGCAAAGCCTGTTATCACATCGGGCGTGAATCAGTGGACATTCTCTGACGCTGCCGGTGGTAGCGCTATTCAGGCTTATTACGGAAACAATCAAATCTTGGCGTTGGATGTAGCTGGGACAGACTTGAGCTTAGGTTCTTCTGCTTCTTCTACGAAATTTACCGTAGAGGCTCCTAGCGACGCTATGTATTTGAGCGCAAGTGAGCTAGGGGATGGTTTCCAAGTCTTTCAATTGACGTTTGGAGGAAATTATCAAGGAAATATCTTCGAGGGTAAGAACTTGATAGCGAAGAATACGGCGGCTCCCGCTACAGGCGCTATTGCGAACGCTAAATATGTGACCTTGCAAATCCAAGGTGACCAAGTATTTAGTGATGGTAAAGCAAAATACTTAGGTGTCGATACATTGAAGAATGTGATCGCCGGTGCTACCGGTGTATATGGGGCTAAGTTTACGGCTGACTCCACCTATGACGCTAGTGGCTTGCATACACTGGGTAACGCTGATTTCCAGAAATTCTATTTCACGATCAACTTGAAGAACGATGCTTTGGCTATGTATGCCGCTGCCGCTCCGACCGTGAACGCAAGTCCGATGAGCTCCGTTCCGAACGTACGTGTCGTATATGCCAGCGTGATCGAGACGAAAGCCTTGACCGTATCTGACTTGCAGTCGGGTTCTACTCAACCTGCTCAAGGAGCCGCTCCTGTTATTACCGTAACGAAGGGAACTCCTTCTACGATCGCTACAGGTACAGGCGTATACTTCTTGAAGAGTGCGAGCAAGGGCGATAAGGGCGGACAATACGCTGTCGCTTACGATAAGAGTGCCGCTTCCGATAAGTTGGTAACCGCGGCAGGTTTCAAACCTTCTATTTATCAACCGAAGGGACAATGGTATATCAAGGAAAACAACGGGATGTATTCGGTTGTAGACCGTAATACGAATACGACTATTATTTCTAACGAGGAGATCTTCGCCGTTCAAGGTATGGCCAATACCTATACATTTGGGGGTAGCACCGATTCTATTACGGTGGAATATCAAGCGAATGTGGATTTAAAGGATAAGTTCTTGGGTACTCGTCACTTCTCTGCGGAGGAACTCGCTGATAATGGTTATGTATTGAACTTAATCTCCGGTACTCCGGGTGTAGACGATCTGTATGCGTTTACTTCTGATTCCGTATTGATGATTAAATCCGGTGACGCAGCGAACGCAGCCGCTCTTCGTATCGTGGTTAGCCAAGATTCCGTACAGAATGTAACGGATGGTTTAGGTGCCCGTGCTTTAGGTGATACCTTGTATCATGCGACTTATATGTTGAAAGAACGTTTCAGCAATGATTTGGTTGCCAGCGAGAATGGCGGACCGTTGAAATTATCTGATTATACCGCTCCGTTGGAATTCGTATTCAATACGGCTACGACCGGTGGCAAATACCAGATGGCTACAAGGGTAGGTGCGACCACTCAATATGTCTTTATGAACGTGAATACGGCGAACCTGATCCTTTCCGATAAGGTTAACTACTTCGACTTTGTCGCTGTAGAGGCTCCAGAGTACGCTTCTATCGACAATTCTCACAAGCGTTTCGGTACGAATGGTAAGTTCTTGACGATGAATCCGCTGAATTTCTTCGCCGAAGTGAAGAACGAAGGCCAAGATATCTTGAAGTCAACTTATGAGACTGACAACTTCTCTTTGTGGGTTCAAGAAGCCGATACCGTGATCGCTGGTAAACCGTTGTATTTCATCACGACATCGATCTATACGCCGGAGACAACTACCAAAGCTGTTTCTCCTCGCTACTATATGGTATCCTTGCGGGATTCTAACGAGACATTCGTTAGCAATGGCGCTACTTACTACCGTGTAGGCTTCAGCGATAAAGCGAATATCGTTCCGTTTTTGGATAACAACGCTTTGTTTGCCTTCAAGACAACTCAGGATGGTGGTTACTTATTGGAGAACCAGAAAGAGCTGAATCGCACCGTGGCCGCAGGCGAGTTGAAGACTCCTTATGTAGGTGTGGTCAACAATGTTGTGGTAATGTCTAATGTTGGCGTTCCATTCACGATCGAGAATGCTCCGACCCCGGTTTCCAACGAACAATTGGAAGAGGTTGCCAGCTTCACGGTAATCGCTGGCGAGGCTAGCGTTACGGTCTTGAACGCGGCAGGCAAGACGGTTACATTGTCTAACATCTTAGGTCAGACCACCGCTTCCGCTATCGCTTCTTCAGATAACTTCGTGATGCCGGCATCGAAAGGTATCGTGGTAGTTTCCGTTGATGGCGAGACCGCCCAGAAGGTCGTCGTTAAATGATGAATAACTGATAGTGGATATCAGTTTGTATACTAACACCGGGATTCCTACTGTATGGTAGGGGTCCCGGTGCTTTGTTTATAGGTAGGCCATTTGTATGGAGGGATTCTACTCCTCCAGTTTATTCTTTAGATAAGCGATCTTCTTCTCTGATTTCTCTTTCAAGGTGTTCATGCTCTTGATATCGCTTAATACGGTGGCGAGGTTGAAGGTGTTGACGATCGCTTTCTTGTCGGCGTCCGCCATATATATAATGTAAGGCTTGCCTCCTGTGTATTCCACCTTGATCCGCTCTTTCTCGTTATCGTAGATGAACTTGACGGCATCGACGCAGTGCTCCCCCTTGTAGGTCACTACCTCCGTGGTGCTTCCCATATCCTTGAAGCGGTAATTCAGTCCGCCGTCGTACGGGATGGAAGCGGTCTCGGCGAATTGGCCGTCTTTCAGGCTCAGCTTGATTCCCGTATGCTCGATGGGGCGTCCGCCGTAATATACGCTGGCCAGATACATCTCGCCCTCCTCGTTCACGCCGCAACGTACGTAACAACGTTGCACGTTGCGCTCGATCGTCTGCTGTTTCCAGATATAATTGCCGATTTCCTCGTAAACGGAATCCTTCTCGAAAGCGAAGCCTTTCTTCAATCCCTCTACTTCCTCCAGCTTGATCGGGAGTAAGCTGTCGCAGAAAGCGATGTTTCGCTCCGCCTCCTTTACTTCTACTTGGCGCATAAGCGTTAATCCCTGCTTCAGTACCTTTACTTCCTTGGGATAGAGCGCCCGGATACTGTCTATCTCGTTCTTCGCCCCGAAAAACTCGTTATTCTCGTACATGGCCCGGGCCTTGTCCAAACGGGCCTGAGCCGCTTTCTCGTCTCCGTTACAGCCCGTTAAAATGGCGGCAATGAGCGTTATACAGATCGCTAACTTTTTCATATCTTTCTCGTTCAATGTATTTGATACCGCAAAAGTACATGAAATTTGATTATCTTTGCGCTCTTTATTGGATTTGGAATACATAAATATGTATATAAACGAGGAAGAGATAGTAAATCATATATCCGCGAAGCCTTTCCATTTGATATCGGAGGCGGCGGAAGAGCTAGGTGTTGAGGTATATGTAATAGGCGGATATGTGCGGGATATTTTCTTGAACCGCCCATCCAAGGATATAGACGTGGTAGCGGTTGGCAGCGGTATCGAGTTGGCCAAACGAGTGGCCAAAAAGATCGGGCGTGGCGCTTATCTTTCCGTCTTCAAGAATTTCGGGACGGCGCAGGTGAAAGCCGGCGATCTGGAGCTGGAATTCGTGGGGGCGAGGAAAGAATCCTACAGCCATGACAGCCGTAAGCCTGTCGTGGAAGACGGCACCTTGGAGGATGACCAGAACCGCCGCGATTTCACGATCAACGCCTTGGCCCTTTGCCTGAACAAGGAGCGTTACGGAGAATTGGTCGATCCCTTCGGCGGGTTGGAGGATATGGACGAGCTTACGATCCGTACGCCTTTAGACCCGGATGTTACTTTCAGCGATGATCCGCTCCGGATGATGCGTGCGATTCGTTTCGCCACTCAATTAGGTTTCTTTATCGATCCCGATACCTTCGACGCCATCATCCGTAACCGGGAACGTATCTCCATTATCTCCAAGGAACGTATCGTGGACGAGTTGAACAAGATCGTCCTCTCGCCAAAGCCCTCTATCGGTTTCGACTTGCTGGATAAATGCGGACTGTTGCCATTGATTTTCCCCGAGCTTTGCGCCTTGAAGGGCGTGGAGACCAAGGAGGGGATCGGGCATAAGGATAATTTCGCCCATACCTTGATGGTGCTGGATCGTTTGAGCAAGACTTCCGATAATCTATGGCTGCGTTGGAGCGCCCTCTTCCACGATATCGCCAAGCCTGCCACGAAGCGTTTCGACCCTCGCTTGGGATGGACGTTCCATAATCATAATTTTATCGGCGAGCGGATGATCCCCGGTATTTTCAGGAAGATGAAACTCCCGATGAATGAGAAGATGAAGTACGTGCAGAAGATGGTAAGCCTGCATATGCGTCCGATCGCCTTGTCGGACGATGAGGTGACGGATTCGGCGATCCGCCGTCTGCTGTTTGACGCGGGAGATGATATCGACGATTTGATGAAACTGTGCGAGGCCGATATCACGAGCAAGAACCCGGAGAAGGTTCGCCGTTTCTTGAACAACTTCCGTAAGGTGCGCGAGAAGCTGGCCGATATAGAGGAAAAAGACCGTGTCCGTAACTTCCAGCCTCCGGTATCCGGCGAGGAGATCATGGAGACGTTTGGCTTGGCTCCCTCCAAGCCTGTCGGCGTGCTGAAAGAGGCGATCAAGAACGCCATCCTCGACGGCGTGATCCCGAACGAGTATGAGGCGGCCCGTCAATTCCTTATACAACGTGCGGAGAAGATGGGGCTGACGCCGATTCTGTGATCCGGGATAGTCCAAGGCCCAGTCTTACAGTTGGCACAGTCCCCTGTACGAAGTACTGCGGTACTTCCTAGAGGGTACTGTAGTACTTCGTACAGAGTACTACGGTACTTCGTGCACAGTACACTATCTAAGAATTTAATCGCTCTACCGTTTTCACGCCGTTTACCGCCTTGATCTTTTTCGTCAGCAAGTTTAATGCGGTCGTATCTCTTACCAATACGGTAAAGTTACCTTGGAATAATCCGTCTACCGAGTTGATGTTTAAGGAGCGAAGCGTGACGTTCGATTCCTTTCCGATCACGGAGGTGATGTTGGTGACGATCGCTATATCGTCCCGTCCGATCACCCGCAACGTAACCGTATAGCCATTGTCTCCCTTGCCGCTCCATTTCGCGCGGATGATCCGGTAACCGAAGCGGCTGAACATCTCTTGGGCGTTCGGGCAATCCATGCGGTGTATCTTGATACCTTGCGTGGAGACGAAACCGAAAACCTCGTCGCCATAAATCGGGTTGCAGCATTTGGCGAGTTTATATTCGATACCCGTCAGGTTCTTGTCGATCACCAAGACATCCTTGTTCGTCGATATCTCCTCCACCGGAGTCATCGTCACGAATTCCTCCGCGCTACGCACCTCGGTACGCTCGTTCGTCTCCGTCTCCTTGCGGAAAGCCTCCAGATATTCGTCGATTACTTGGTTGGGATCGAGGCGTTCCTCGGCGATCTCGATGTAGAAGTCCGTGACGGTCTTGAATCCTTTCTTCTTGATATAGCGCATCATGGTCGGCTCGTCCATGTCGATTTTCCGGTTCTTGAAGCGGCGCTGCAACATCTCTTTGGCGAATTCCACGGCCTTCACGGTCTCCTCCTTCAAGGCCTGCTTGATCTTCACACGGGCCTTGGAGGTGACGACGAAGTTCAGCCAATCCCGCTTCGGGCTTTGGGCGGGCGACGTGATGACGGATACGCTATCGCCGTTGTTCAAGGTGTATTTGATCGGAACGTTCTTACCGTTCACTTTCGCCGACACGCATTTGCTTCCTAGCTTCGTGTGGATGGCAAAGGCGAAATCGAGGACCGTCGCTCCCTTGGCCAGCTTGATAAGCTCGCCGGTAGGCGTGAAGACGTAGATCTCATCCTTATATAGATCCATCTTGAAATCCTGCATCAAGTCGAGCGGATTATTCTCCTTGGCCTCCAAGGCGGCACGTACGGTATTCAAGAACTCGTCTAGCCCGCTCTCTGCTTTCACGCCCTTGTATTTCCAATGCGCCGCTAGGCCTCGCTCGGCGATCTCATCCATCCGCCTCGTACGGATCTGCACCTCTACCCATTTATTTTGCGGCCCCATAACCGTGATGTGCAAGCTCTCGTAACCGTTGCTCTTCGGGATAGAGATCCAGTCCTTCATACGCTTCGGGTTGGGCTGGTACATATCGGTGACGATGGAGTAGACTTGCCAGCATTCCGAGCGTTCCTTCTCCAGCGGCGTATCCAATACGATCCGGATAGCGAAAAGATCGTAGATACCCTCGAACTCCACCTGCTGCTTTTTCAGCTTGTTATTAATGGAATGTATGGATTTGGTACGTCCCTTGATATCGAACTTGAATCCTGCCGCTGCCAGCTTCCGCTTGATCGGGGCGATGAACTCGGCGATATAAGCGTCGCGGGAGCGTTTCGTCTCATTCAGCTTCCGTTTGATGAAGTCATACTGTTTCCTGTCCGTATATTTCAAGGAAAGGTCTTCCAGCTCGCTCTTGATCGTATATAAACCCAGTCGGTGGGCGAGGGGAGCGTATAAATAAGAGGCCTCGGTAGCCAGCCGGATACGATCATCCTCTTGCATCTGTTTTCCCATACGCATGAGGCAGAGGCGGTCGGCGATCATAAGCAAGATCACACGTACGTCCTCGGCAAACGAGAAAAGCAAATGATGGAAATTCTCCGAGTTGACGGCAGTGTTCCGGGCATACAAGTCGGAGGTCTTCAAGAGGCGACGGATGATCAAGGTCACGTCCGCCCCGAATTTCTGCTCCACTTCCTCTATCGTGATCGCCTTCTTCAATACCGGGCGGTATAATAGAAGGGCGATGACCGAGGTACGTTTCAAGCCAATCTCCAAGGTGGCGATCAAGGCCGTGTCGATATTTCGCAATAAACCGTTGATACCATTCTTATCCCTGCCGTAGCAATCGAGGGCGACAACCCGCTTCATCAGCTCCTTCATCTTCCGGATATCTTCCCTCTCGAGGAAAGAGTAAAGGTTTCGTAACAGGAGCCTGTATTTGGAGAAGAACAGCTTCTTTTCCTCAGACGTAAAGAATCCAATTGTATCCATAGTTATATCATTTTTATTGCCCGGTTGAGGACAAACCGCAAAACATGCTGTAAAAATACTTTTTTCTATGGAATTTCAACACGTATCTTGCGGTTATTTTATACATTTGCGATACACATAGCGCATAAGTGCTTGTGGTGTTACTGATGAGATTATTCACATTAAATACTATACTATGTTAAACGCAAACGATTTAGAACAGCTGAAAGCCAAAGGAATCAGCGAAAAACAGATTGAAGAGCAACTCGCTTGCTTCGTAAAAGGTTTCCCTTTCCTTGAGATAGCGGCCTCCGCTTCGGTAGAAAAAGGTATTATGGTAATATCTAAAGAGGAACAGGCTTCTTATATGGATGCTTGGAACGCTTATCTGGCTAAAAACAAGAAAATCGTAAAATTCGTACCTGCCTCCGGCGCTGCTAGCCGTATGTTTAAGAATCTGTACGAGTTCCTTTCTGCGGATTATAAGGAACCGATGAACGCTTTCGAGAAGAAATTCTTTAGCGAGATCGAGAAATTCGCTTTCTATAAGGCTTTGGACAAGAAGTGCGTGGAGAATACAGGGAAAGATATTCCTGCGTTGGTAGCCTTGGGCGAGTACAAGGAGGTGGTATCCAATTTATTGGAGCCGAAAGGCTTGAATTACGGGCAGCTGCCGAAAGGCTTGTTGCTTTTCCATAAATATGCCGATACGGTTCGTACGGCGATGGAAGAACATTTGGCCGAAGGTGCCATGTACGCCAAGAATAACGCCGGAGAGGTGAATATCCATTTCACGGTATCTCCGGAGCATCAGGCTTTATTCGAGCAATTGGTTGCCGATAAATCTGGCGAGTACGAGGAGAAGTTCTCTGTGAAATACGATGTCTCTTTCAGTATCCAGAAACCGAGTACTGATACGGTAGCGGCCGCTATGGATAACACGCCGTTCCGCGATAAGAATGATAAGTTATTGTTCCGTCCGGGTGGGCATGGAGCCTTGATCGAGAATTTGAACGATGTGGATGCCGACGTGGTATTTATCAAGAATATAGATAACGTGGTTCCGGATAGCTTCAAATGCTCTACGGTTATCTACAAGAAGGTGATCGCCGGTGTCTTGGTAACATTGCAGGAGAAAGCCTTCAGATATCTGGAACAGATCGAGACCGGCAAATATACCCATGCCGAGGTAGAGGAGATGATTCATTTCTTGCAAGACGACCTATGTATCAAGAACCCGGATACGAAATTACTGGAAGACGCCGAGTTAATCCTGTATATCAAGAGCAAACTGCTTCGCCCGTTGCGTGTATGCGGTATGGTGAAGAATGTGGGCGAGCCGGGTGGCGGTCCGTTCCTGGCGGTGAATCCGGACGGTACGGTTTCCTTGCAGGTGCTTGAAAGCTCCCAGATCGATATGAGCGATCCGGCTAAGAAGGCGATGTTTGAGAAGGGTACTCACTTTAATCCCGTGGATTTGGTTTGCGCCGTTAAGAATCACAAGGGAGAGAAATACAACTTGCCGGATTACGTGGATAAGAATACGGGCTTCATCTCTTATAAGAGCAAGGATGGCCGCGAATTGAAAGCGCTGGAATTGCCGGGCTTGTGGAACGGTGCCATGAGCGACTGGAACACGGTATTCGTAGAAGTTCCTATCGAGACATTCAACCCCGTGAAGACGGTGAACGACCTGTTACGCCCCGAACATCAATAAATACCCAGTTGTAGAGACGGGGCGTGCCCCGTCCCTACAACTAGATCCTTATATTTTCGGTAATTCCCACGGTGCCCTGTATTCCTTGCACAATAGTTTATCCGCCTCCGTATCATGGAAACTCTTTCCATCCCACGATAATTTCTTACCCGTGCGATAGGCTATATTCCCTAATTGGGAGAACTTGGCGATATGTGCTCCGATCTCTACACTTGCGTTGCAATTACGATTCCGACTCTTGATACATTCCAGATGATTCTTTACGTGTAAGTTCAGTCCCCCTTCGCCGTATGAGTTCTTTAAAGGTACTGCCTCCATACGTGCCTGTCCGTTCACTTTCTCCGGTATCACTTCCCAGCCGCTACGGTCGATCACCAACGTACCGTTCTCGCCTACAAATCCCAAACCGTGATTGCGTCCGTAAGCGCCATCGTCGATACCGATCGCATGATCCCACATCACGGTGAAATCCTTGAATGTATAGATGGTTTGCAATAAGTCCGGGGTCTCGCAAGCGTCATCCGGATAACCGAACTTGCCTCCGGATGCCATGATGGATTCCGGTGCGGTAACGTTCATGCCATATAATGCGTAGTCTAACAGGTGAACACCCCAGTCAGTCATCAAACCTCCCGCATAATCCCAGAACCAACGGAATGTGAAATGAAAACGGTTCCGGTTGAATGGGCGTCGTGGTGCCGGCCCCAGCCACATATCATAGTCCACTCCGGCGGGCACCGCCTCGTCCGGCTTGACGGGGATAGAGGGGCACCAACCTTGATAAGAGAATACACGTACGGTGCGGATCTTACCCAGCTGTCCGCTATGTACGAATTGCATGGCGTCCTGCCAATGCGGATCGCTACGTTGCCATTGGCCTACCTGCACGACCCGGTTGTATTTCTGCGCCGCCCGTACCATAATGTTACATTCCTCGATACTATTTCCCAGCGGTTTCTCACAATACACATCCTTCCCGGCTTGGCAAGCGGATACCATTTGCAGGCAGTGCCAATGATCGGGAGTACCTACGATTACGAGATCGATATCCTTATTGTCTATCAATTTACGCCAGTCTTTATATAAATGCTTTACTTTCTTCCCGGTGATCTTCTCGGTCTCTGCCGCCCGGTTGTTTAATACGCTCTCATCGATATCCGACAAGGCGATACACTCTACTTCCGGATTACGAAGGAACGCTTTAAGGTCTTCGAATCCCATGCCGTTACATCCGATAAGCCCGACGCCTATCTTGTCGTTTGCGCCCACACCGGCACTCCCAGCTTTAATGAAAAAAGGACTGATGGAAAGTCCGGCACCGAGCAAGGCGGTCTGCCGGAGGAAATCTCTTCGTGTTGTCATATGGTCTATACAGATTTAAGTATACGCGATATTAGTAGTATTTTATGACAATCGCAAATATATAAACCTCATTCTCTTGGAATCTCGTCATTTCCGTAGGTGTGAGAAAAGGGCATTGTAAAAAAAGTTATTAAAATATATAGGAATACTACGTATCGCATAATAGATTACCTTTGTTCCCCGTTATAGGTATTTGAAAGAGACCTATATGAATAATAGGGAGGTGTGATCCTTTTTCAATATGAATTATAAAGATTTTGAAGTATGAAGGTACAAAGTTTTGTTTTATGCTTTTTATTGACGTTACTCTCCGTCTCTTGTATCCGGGAGGAGGCGCCCAATGCGGAAGCGGATATCTTATCGTGTACGGTAGATGGCGATATATTGAAAGCCGAGCCGGAGATCGACAACGAGTCCGTGACGCTGACCGTGAAAAGTGATGCGGATATTACAAACCTAGCCCCGGTATTCACCTTGACTCCCGGCGCTACTATCAAGCCGGCTAGTGGCACCGCTTTTGATTTTACGACACCGAGAACCTATACGGTTACTTCCGAGGATGGCCATTGGACGAAGACCTATACGGTACGTTGCATCGTCTCTGGTGTGAGCACGGAATATCATTTCGAGCATATAACGATGGAGCCGAAGAATGAACGTTATCAGATATTCTATGATTTCACGTCGAATGGAGATTCCGTGACATGGGCGAGTGGTAACGCCGGTTTTGGCTTGACGGGTGTGCCCAAGACTCCGTTGGATTATCCCACCATGCAAGACGATAACGGATATGTCGGTAAATGCGCTAAGTTGGTGACCCGCAGCACGGGTAGTTTCGGTAGCGGATTCGGTATGCCTATCGCCGCCGGAAACCTTTTCATCGGTACGTTTGATTTGCTGAACGCTATTCCGGACGCAAGGAAAGGCACGAGATTGGGACGTCCTTTCGATCATGTGCCGACTTACTTGAGTGGTTATTATAAATATAAAGCGGGAGAGTCGTATAAAGTGAATGGCGAGGAGGTAAAAGGTAAGAAAGACCAATGTGATATCTACGCCATCTTCTATGAGACGGATGAGAATGTGAAATATTTGGATGGTTTCAACGGGTTGACAAGCCCGAACCTGATATCCGTTGCCCGGATCAGCGATCAGAAAGAGACGGATGAGTGGACGCGTTTCTATATCCCGTTCGTGGCTAAGCCCGGTAAGGTGATCGATAAGGATAAGCTGGCGAAAGGTGGTTATCAGTTATCCATAGTCTTCTCTTCGAGTTTGAAAGGTGATGTCTTCGAGGGAGCGGAAGGTAGCACGCTTTGGATCGATGAGGTTGAGATAATCCAGTCCGGTGAGAACTAAAAAAACAGAGGATATGAAAAGATATATAGTATTAATAGGTATACTGTGCTTGTCGGGTGTCATTACGTTGAAGGCGCAGCAGGAAAGAAACCAAGGAATAATCTGGTCTTCCCTAAGGGGATTGGAATATACGGTAAAGGCCGGTATCAATATCGGCGGAACCGCTCCGGTGCCATTGCCTCGTGAGATTCGTGCGATAGATAGTTATCGCCCTACGCTTTGTGTCTCCATAGAGGGCGATATCAAGAAATGGTTCGGCGAGAGCAAGGAATGGGGTATGATGATCGGTCTCCGTCTGGAGAATAAAGGTATGGAGACAAAAGCGACGGTTAAGAATTACAGCATGGAGATCATTGGCTCCGGTGGCGAGAAGCTGAAAGGAAACTGGACCGGCGGCGTGCAGACGAAAGTGGAGAACTCTTATTTCTCGATACCGGTCGTGGCTCTTTACCAATTGAATAACCGGGTGAGTTTCTCGGCGGGACCATTTGTCTCGTTCGCTACAAACCGGAACTTCTCCGGCTACGTATACGACGGATATCTGCGTGAGATCAATCCTACCGGTACGAAGGTGGAGTTTTCTGGTGACAACCGTGCTTCCTATGATTTCTCGGATAACTTAAGAAAGTTTCAGTGGGGAGCGCAGATCGGTACAGAATGGAAAGCGTTTAAGCACCTTATCGTATACGCTGACTTGACATGGGGATTGAACGATATCTTCCAAAAGGATTTCGATACGATTACCTTCGGGATGTATCCGATCTATCTGAACGTAGGCTTCGGATATGCGTTTTAGGAATTGATATGAATCAAAATAAGGCTATCCCGGACAAGGATAGCCTTTTTTATTAAAAGATTATTATGGAAATAAATTATTTTTTATAACTTTGGGGCAATCATTCTCAGACCAAGTTACATTTTATCTTATATTATTAACAAAATTACCATGAAAGAAAACACTAAGAAGGGCGTAAGCCGTAGAGAGTTTTTGGGTCTTTCCGCACTAGGATTGGCTAGTTTAACAATTCTTCCCAGTTGGGCCATTGATGGAGTCCGTATCGCCCCGAGCGATCGAGTCGTTTTAGGTTTTATCGGCCTAGGTCAGCAAGCATTATCAGACTTTAAAGGATTTGCCGCATGTCCGGGCGTACAGGTTGCCGCATGTTGTGACGTGGACACGATGAAAACAGAGCGTTTCAGAAGACGTGTCGCTGAATGGCAAGCCTCAAAGGGAATGAACCAACGTTGTGATCAATATGAGTTTTACGAGGATTTGCTGGAGCGTAAGGATATCGACGCTATCGAGGTCGCTACCCCGGACCACTGGCATGCCTTGGCTACCATTCATTCTTGTCAATCTGGAAAAGACGTATATTGTCAGAAACCGTTGGCTTATACGATCGCTGAAGGTTTGGCTATGGTAAAAGCCGTACGTAATAATAAACGTGTGCTTCAAGTAGGTAGCCAGCAACGTTCCAGCAGAGAGTTCCAAGCTGCGATCGATATGGTTCAGAATGGAGCCATCGGTCATATAGAGAAAATATATGCACGTGTAGGTGAGCCTCCTACGCCGCTGAGCTTGCCGGAAATGCCGGTTCCCGCTAATTTGAACTTCAATCAGTGGATGGGTCCGTTGAACGATCCGAAGATCCATTATCATCCCGATTTATGTCCTCCTATTTCTCTGGATCCGGAAGAGAACGAGAAACTATGGGGCGCATGGCGTTGGTTTCAAGAGACTGGTAATGGTTATACCGCTGACTGGGGCGCTCATATGTTCGATATCGCCCAAGCCGCTATCGGTATGGATGGCTCTGGTCCGGTTGAGTTTACACCTAAGGGATACAATGGCACGCAATATTCAACCATGCGCTATGCGAATGGTATCGTAATGACTGAACAACCTTATTTGGAGGATAATCCGGATGCGCAGGGTATTAAGTTTGTCGGTGATAACGGTTGGATCGAGGTAGCTCGTGGCTACATCAACTGCTCTGATCAGTCTAATATCCCCTCCGACCTGAAGAACTTGATCGAGAAGCGCCCGAGAATGATGACTCCGGAAGAGCGTAAGAAGATGTATGAGGAATATATGAAGAAGCTGAAAGACAGTAAAAAGAAGGGTAACGATGCTGGCAATTATGAGACTAGCGCTCCGCATATGCAGAACTTCATCGACTGCGTTCGTTCACGTGAGAACCCGATCGCTCCGGTTGAGGTAGGTTGCAGTACGAATACGCTTTGCTGTTTACAGAATATTGCCCGTGAGCTAGGCCGTCCGGTTAAATGGAACCCGGCTACATTAAGCTTCGGTAATGATAAGGAGGCGGCTTCCCACCGTTTGTACTGGTATCAATATCGCAACCCGTATTCATTGCCTTATTTCTGTAAATAAGCCTATTTAAATAGAATGATGTTATGAGTAACAGACGGGATTTCTTAAAAAATATCTCTCTCTTTACCGCTGGTGGATTGCTGGCTGGTAAAGCCGGTTCCGTAAATGCGGCGAACGCTGCGTTGGGAGTTGTGGATGAGGTCCATGCCGGCAAAGAGATTGGCTTGCAGATCTATTCTTTATCCCAAGAATTATATAAAGGCGACGTGGCCGCTAATCTTCGGAAGGTGAAGGATATGGGATACTCCAAGCTGGAGTTGGCGGGTTATGGTAAAGGCGCTATCGGAGGTGTTCCTATGATGGACTTCAAGAAAATGGCGGAAGACGCTGGCTTGAAGATCATTAGCTCGCACGTGAATCCGGTAGACACATCTATCTCTGACCCTTTTAAGGCTATGATTTTCAAATACTCGAAGGAGGTTACCCCAAAGATCATGGAGTATTGGAAAGCTACGGCTGCCGATCATGCGAAACTAGGCTGTAAATATTTGATCCAGCCGATGATGCCGACGATTACTACGCACGATGAGGCTAAACTTGTTTGCGATATCTTCAATCAGGCCTCGGATGTTATCAAGGCAGAGGGCATCGCCACTGGTTTTGGCTATCATAATCATAATATGGAGTTCAATCGTGTCGCAACGAAAGAGCAACAGGAGAAAGTGAAGGGAAATCCTTTCGCTGCCTTCATGAAAGTCGGAGACCAGATTTATGACTTGATGCTGAAAGATACGGACCCGAGCAAGGTTTACTTCGAGATGGATGTTTATTGGATTGTCATGGGACAAAACGATCCTGTCGAGTATATGCAGAAACATCCGGATCGTATCAAGGTATTACATATCAAGGATCGTGCCGTATTCGGCCAAAGTGGTATGATGAACTTTGAGATGATATTCAAGCAAATGTACGCGAACGGAATCAAAGACTATTTTGTAGAGTTGGAGCAAATGCCGGACGGACGTACTCAATTTGCGGGTGTGAAGGATTGTGCCGACTATTTGATCAAGGCTCCTTTTGTAAAATGAAGTAACAATCGATAGATCGTAAGCCTCGGGGTCAATAGACTCCGGGGCTTTTTTATTAGATGAAAGGCAACATAAACGGGTCTATTTTGTTTTTATAAAAAGAAGTTTATATCGCAAAAATAAAGGAAAGGATGAGTTCTAGGATAAGGAAGATATTGAAACATACGGTGATCGCTGTTTTATCGCTGGCTGTATTGTTCCTAGTTTTGAATCTTTTCCTGACAGGTCGTTTGGAGCGGTACCTGAAAAGAGAACTGATAGAGCGTACGGCGAATGCTACGGATGGTTTTTATCGTCTTTCTTTCGATAAGCTTTCTATTAGCTTCTTCAAGGGAGAACTAAGGCTAGAGGGTATTTCATTGGAGCCGGACTCTAAGGTCTTTGAACATTGGGCCGCCTTGGATAGCTTGCCCGATACCTATGTAAGTACCCGGATTGAGGTGATAGATTTTAAGGGAATTAATTTGGTATGGCGATGGAATTACCGGCAACTCCATTTCAATACCTTTGAGATCCGCTCGCCGGAGGTTCGTGTATACGGCTCTTCCGGATCAAAACCGTTAGTTTCCGGACTGGCGGCAGATACGGTAGAGCATGCCGAATCGAAGACGTTGTACGAGGTGATCTCTCCATACATAGATGCCCTGAGCGTAAAGACCTTGAACTTGGAAAATGCCAGTATCTCTTATAATGTGGAAAACCAAGTCTCGCCGATTATCTATACGTTGAATAACGTAAGTTTCCATGCGTATGGTTTTATGTTGGATTCTACCTCTTCACGGAGCGGGAAGCTGTTGTATTGCGATAACTTCGATTTTGTCACGAACCAGCCGCAAACCTTGTTGGTAAATAATGATTTTAAGTTGGAGACGGATAGTATATGCCTCAGTACCCAAGATTCCATTATCTATATCCAAAAAATCCAATTGCTTCCGCAAGAATTATTGTGGGGGGAGACCAATCGGAAACCAACGAATTATCTGGAAGGGAAGGTACAAACTGTAGAGATACAAGGGATTCACTTTAGACGGGAAGATGCCTTGAACTATTTGTCCGCCCGTAATTTTGAGATACAATCTTCGGATATAAAGGTGTATGACTTGACTCGGGAGAAGAAGCAGGCGAATGCCGATGCGGATTCTTTGGTGCAAGCCTTATCGTTATATGATGTGATCTCTCCGGTACTACATAGTATATCCGTGGATCAAATACGAATAGAGCGAACCGCCCTTCACTATTCCTTAGCCTTGAAAGGGCAGATAGAGGACTTCTCGATCCCTGAGTTTAATTTCCATGCGGAAGGTCTTCTGATCGACTCCTTGGTAGCTCCGGGCGAGGAACTGAATTATTTTCGTTCCATTGCGTTTGAGGCGAATGATATACAAGGGATCATGAGGGCTCGTAATCATCGGTTCGATATCAAGCGTTTGGCGATGAATACGGCCTTAGGCTCGTTTCATATAGATAGCATGCGACTACGTCCGTTGTCTGTTCGTTCCCACAATGATTATTTGTCGGGAAGTATCGATACGATCCGGATAGACGGGTTGGCGTACGACAAAGGTGTTAGCGCAGATTTACTGAAGGTTCGGTCGCCTCGCTTGGTTTATTATAAAACGCCCTCCGTTGAATCTCCGGATAAAGGGAAAAGCACATCTGTAAATAGCCGTGTGGATGTGGAGAGTTTGTTAAATCCTTTCCTTCGGTATCTTTCCATCCGTAAGATCCAGATTCGGAATGCAAATGTGACATTGGAGGATCGTGAGATAAATGACACGACCCGGTACCGACTCAACGGCCTTGATTTCTTTGCTACGAATTTCTTGGTGGATGAGCAAACGAACCGGAGTGGACAATTGTTTTTCAAGTATGATCATTTTGGTCTTAGTTTCCGGGATTTCGATAACTACTTACCGGGAAAGGATCTGCGTGTGACTATAAGAAAAGGTTCGCTATCCACCGTAAACGGCTTTTTCCGTCTACAGGATGTGACCCTGGCCGCTAAAAAGGACTCGATACGTTTTTCAACCCCATTGATTTCTTTAGCGGGAATCCGGATTCCCAAGAATAGCATCTATCAGATCGGGTTTGACCGATTTGATTTATCCGATGGTGATTTTTCTATGTCTTGGGGATCGGATACGACAATATTGCGGACTGAGAGCCAAAAGGATATCCAATTGGCTTTGGAGAATGTGTTTGTGGATTTGAAGAAGAAGACGTTTCAATTAGGTGATCTTCAGCTACAGACGAAGGATATCGATATACCGTTGGATAACGGCTTCTACCGTTTGAAAATCGGGGGGCTGGATTTGAGAAAGTCAGGTTTGAGGTTGGATCACGTACATTTAGTCTCGCCTTATTCTAAAATGGAATTCGCTTATAAACAGCCTAAGCATCAAGATTGGTTTGACGTGAAGGTTGGGAACGTAAGATTGAACGACGTGGATATTCCCGGATATTTCTCAACCAAGGAATTACGTTTGGGGGGACTCTGGATAAACGATGTCTTACTACAAAACTTAAAGAACCGGAAGATCCCGGTGGAGCCTCATATCGTTCCGATGATTTATGAAGGTTTACAAAAGGCTCCGGTCCGTTTCAAGATAGATACCGCTTCCGTTGCCAATTTCTCCGTGGTTTATGAGGAATTACCCGTTAAAGGCGATAAGCTCGGTAAGCTTTATTTTACCGATATGAACGGCCAATTTTCAGGTTTGACCAATATCGTTTCCTATCCGGAGCAATTCATCACATTGCATGCGGACGGGAACCTGATGGGATCGGGGCATTTCACGGCTACATGGCAACTCCCCGTGGATTCATTATATGACCGCTTTCTATTGGATGCCCGTTTGGATAGCCTAGACTTGCTTTCCTTAAATGAGATCGTAAAACCTCTGGCGCCGGCGGAAGTAGTGAGCGGTTGGGCGCAGGATGTGGTCTTTCATATGGATGCCTCAAGCCGGAAAGGACGGATACGGTTAGACTTCCCGTACCGGAAATTGAAAGTGGCTTTATTGAAAGAGAAAGACGGAGAGACCACACAAAAAGGTTTCTTGTCGAGATTGGCGAACTTAGTTCTACGGGATAATAATCCGGCTCATCCGGAGCGAAAAGATAGTAAATTGCGTAAGGTCGATATGGAAATTGTGCGAGATCCCTATCATTCCGCGTTTAACTATCTATGGCAGATGCTAAGACCAGCCTTGGTGGAATCAGTCGGAGTCTCGAAAAAAGAACAGGATGCGGCCTTGAAAGTGGCAGGTTTCTTCACGAAGGTAAAGCGCTTTTTCGGTCTCGATAAAAAGAAGGATAAGCGGGAGGAGATTGATACAAATAATAAGGAAATAGAACCTTTAAAAGAATAAATAATGGAATATACAGTAAATCACTATCCGGAGAAACATCGTTTCGAGGTAGTAGAAGACGGCTTGACAGCCTATGTGGAATATCGTTTAAGAGGAGATGCCTTGGACATTATCCATACCATTGTCCCAAAAAACTTGGAAGGGCGTGGGATTGCGGCGACTCTTGTTGAAACAGCTTATAAATACGCAAAGGAACAGGGGTTGCGCCCTTTGGCTACCTGTTCCTATGCGGTTGTGTGGTTAAAACGCCATCCGGAGTTTTAATCCTTGATCGTAATACCTAACATTCTAGCGATGTCCAGTGCTTGTAAGGAGGTTACGGTAGCACCTTTCAACTCTCCTCCGGGAATCGAGCCAATACGTATACCGGCGATCTCGGAGGAAGTAAGATCGATCCCTTTCAAAGAGGTCCGGTGAAACTCGGCCTCTACTAAATTACAATGTTCGAATTCTACGTTCGTGAATTGGCAATTGTCCAATCCGCCTCCTCGTAAAAAGCATTGATTAAAAGATACGTTCCGGAGTTTGCTCATGGAGAAGATTACATAATCTCCTTTGCAATCCCGGATGGTAGTATGATTAAAGATTGATTCGGAGAAATTCGTTCCGGTAAGTTTACACCCAATGAACTCTACCCGGTAAAAGCCACATCCGGATAAATTTATATTTGATAGGTCACAGTTCTTAAATACCACATCGCTAAACTGAGATTTACGATAATTGCAAGCAATGAAACCACAATTGGTGAATAAGCAGGAATTAACGGATAGGTTCTGTTTAGATACGTCCTCGACGCATAATCCATTGAAAGAACATTCTGTAAAATCATCCTCTTGTCTGGATATACAATCCATCCAGTCCACATCCTCCCGTAAGTTTTTTACCAATCTAGGCGCTGTTATTTTCAACATGTTATTGTTTCCTATTTTAATTTAGATGGTAAAGATAACGGATTTGGGCTAAATAAACGATATCTTTACTTTATAGTTCATTTTAGCAATATCGGAAAAGTGTGTTCGGGATAATTCTTCTATTTTTGCCTTGAAATCCTAAGAATCATGCGAATAAAGACAACGACAAAGACAGAGTATCAACAACGTATGAATGTATTGGTTGAATACATAAATAATCACTTAGGCGAGGATATCGATCTAAATAAGCTGGCGGAGATATCCGGATTCTCTCGTTGGCATTTTCATCGGATCTTTGCGGAGTTCTTAGGGGAACCGGTTGGTACGTTTATCGTTAGGATGCGGGTCGAGACGGCCGCTCGGCTTTTGCGTTACACGGAAATACCTGTCAAGGAGATCGCCTATAAGGTAGGATATGACGTACCCTCTTCTTTGTCTAAGGTTTTTCGCCAGTTTTATGGGATTTCTCCAAATGAATATAGAAACAATAAAGATTATGTAATTATGGAACCGAATAGAATAATGCCCGATATGGAATTGAAGGTCGAGGTAAAAGATTTACCCGGCAAACAAGTAGCCTACATTCGTCTAAACGGAGGGTATAAAGAAATCGATTATCTGGGAACTTGGATGCGCTTGCTCCAATTCGCCAAGGAGCAAAACATCCAACCATTGAGTTTTTCACCGATCTGCTTGTACCATGATGATCCGAAAGTAACCTCACCGGATAAGCTGCGTACCGATATTTGTATGGAAGTCGCTCCTTCGGTTTGCCCTAAAGGGGAGATTGGTACGAAAAAGGTATTGGAAGGCCGTTTTATGGTCGCTCTTTATAAGGGAACCTATCAGCAATTAGGAGCTGTGTATGATACGCTTTACGGTAAATATCTCCCCGAGATGGGTCTTTCCTTACGGGAAGTGCCTAGCGGCGAGATCTACTTGAATGATCCTTGCAATACGAAGCCGGAGGATTTATTGACCCAGATTTATGTGGCGATAGAATAATAAGAGCTAGAGAGGTTTCTGAAGTGAATAAATGAATTAATCTTGATTGCCGTCTTCTCTAATTAGCGGCAATCAAGATTTTTAATATTTTAGACGCGATTGTATGATGTGATAACTTATATACTTGCTTTTACAAATTCATTATCGATCCAATAAGTCGCTTCTTCGGAAGTGAATTTCAATATACAATAGCTCGGATCTATTACTCCTCCAGGGAAATGAGCGAACATCCAGTCAGACCAAAGGGCTTTCTTGATTTCCATATCGGAAACGATCTCGACCTTACCTGTTAACACGATACTGTCTCCTCCTTCCATAAAGCAAACTCCGGCTTTCGGGTTGAGTTGGAATTGTATCGTCTTATCAGAGAACGTGCCTGTAGAGAACCATATTTGGGAAATACCATCCGCTTTTATTTTTCCCATAGGAACCGGACGGGGATAACCATCTTCCGTAACAGACGCAAGCATAGCGGTGTCACATTCCGTTAATATGGAAATTGCTTTTTCCTCGATTAGCTTGAGGTCTATCATTTGGACGGGTATACATAAATCGATCATACATTTATCTTGTGGATGTTGATCGAGGGGGATGCTTTGATAGATCTCGAATGATTTGCCTGCGCAAGGTTTGCATTGGTGTTTGGATGTAAGCGTGTACATCAAGCTCCATGCGGCGGGTATTTCATCCGTTCCTATCTCAAAATGCCCGATTGCGTAAAGTCCTCCGGATAATAATCCTTTTGAGATCTCATTTTCTCCCTCTACCTCTTGAGGCACTGTTAAACCGATATCCACACTTAACTCCTTTCCTTCGTGTTGGTAAACTGATATAAGTTTATTTGCCGGACCGTTTATAAGTCCTTTTGCCCCGGCCCATTGCATAAGCTTTCTGATAGAGCTTGGGATCAAGCTCATATCTCCTTGATGATGAAGATACACGATGTGTGTAGCATGTAGTTCTTTTAGTTCAAAAGTGTAATTCATAAGATTCTTATTTGTAAAAGTTCAATAGTGCAAACATACGGAATGACTATTCTTTCTGGTTGTAAAAAAACGACTTTTTATATGATAGATTCTTGCGATTTTATTTTTAATCAAATATAAGTAAGCGGTTCATCCGTAGGATTTGGTAAAGTCAGGAAGTAAGAGGGAACGTCTCCCGCTAAACGCTTGAATTCTTTGATAAAGTGGGAATGGTCATAGTAGCCGCAATCTAAGGCGATGCTGCTTAAGTCCGTGTGTGGGGCGTTCCTCAGTACTTCTATGGCATATTGGAATTTTATGATCCGGCTGAATTCTTTGGGAGTATATCCGGTGGTATCCTTGAACTTACGTTGGAAATGCCGCTGGCAAATGCAAATCTTGTCGATCAAGTTTTGTACGGGTAGCTGTCCGCGAGACTGTTTTATAAATGAGGTGGCGTATATAATTTGTCTGTCTACTTGAATGGATTGGGTGAGAAGGCGTATAAGATAGCCTTCGATAATGCGGATACGGACGGAATCGTCCGGCTGTTCGCAAAGCATCTCGGCAAAGGCATTATCGAATAAAAGGTTAATATCTGAAGACTGGATGCGAAGATCGGCAAACTGTCCCAAAGGCTCATTCGTGAAAGCTGCCAGCCCACAGGGGTGAAAACGAACCCCCAGCATGTGCAGGGTATTTGTCGTGGCAGTCAGATCCGAATAAACCCGCATAGGACCAACGAAATAGGAACGATAAGGTTGCATGATCATCGAATGCTCGTCCGTAGGGACGGTCATGTTACCGATTGAGAAGATAAAGTCGGTGCATCCGTCCGCGAGGATCTTAAAACGTGTCCCGATGTCGGTAAAGCCTTTGAACACCCAGAACTTGTCGATAAAGGGCACTAAGGCTGCGCAGGGGGTAAATTCGTGATACATAGTGCTTCTTTCGCTTGTTTTATACGGCGAAGATACTATTAAAAAATCATAGTTATGAAATTTTCAAAACATAGTTATGAGTTGAACAAATCATAACTATGTTTTTTTATTTGTTTTTATAGGAGTGGGAGATAGTCGGCATATCCCTCTTCTTCCATCTTTGCTTTAGGGATAAATCTTAATGACGCGCTATTGATGCAGTATCGTAACCCACCTTTGTCGGCTGGGCCATCATTAAAAACGTGCCCTAGATGTGCATCTCCTGTTTTGCTGCGTATCTCAATCCGTTTCATCCCGTGGGAAAGATCCGTTTTTTCCATCACCAAGCTCTTGTCTATCGGCTTGGAGAAACTAGGCCATCCGCAACCCGAATCAAACTTATCGGTAGAGATAAACAAAGGTTCCCCGGTCGTGATATCTACGTAGATGCCTTCACGCTTTTCATTCCAATATTCATTCTTGAAAGCTCTTTCCGTAGCGTTTTGCTGTGTTACCGCATATTGCTCGGCGGTGAGTTTAGAGCGCAATGTCTGATCATCCGGTTTCTGGAATTTCTTTTGCGATACAGGCTTGTTCGAGGCTTTCCCCTTATTAGCCTTTCGGGCGAAATCGAATAGATCCGGGCTTATGTGGCAATAACCGTCCGGGTGTTTATCTAAATAATCCTGATGATAGTCTTCTGCCGGATAGAAATTACTTAATGGCTGAATCTCTACGACGATGGGCTTGGTATAATTCTTGGCCAATGCCTCCACGGTCTCTTTGATGATCGGCAGATCGTCCGTATTCGTATAATAGATGCCGGTACGATACTGTGATCCGATATCGTTGCCTTGCCGGTTGATACTTGTCGGATCTATCGTCTTGAAGAATAGTTCGATCAATAACTTCAAATCGGCTTGTCGCGGATCGTAGCTAACTTCCACTGTCTCGGCGAATCCGGTATTATCGTTACACACTTGTTCGTAAGTCGGGTTTTTGATACTCATCTTCCCGTTCGCGTAACCTACTCGGGTATTCGTAACGCCATCGATTTGCTTCATGAAATGTTCTGTTCCCCAGAAACATCCACCGGCAAAATAAATTTCACTTTGGGTATTCATTCTTGTTGTTTTTGAAAGTTGATCACTCATTGTCGTTCTCGCGATTGCTAGTCCGTTTGATACTAGCAAAGCTATAAATAAAATTAGATGTTTCATATACTTTTTCTTTATTATCGTGAAGGGATGAGATCCATTATATTATATAACCAGAATAGCAGGAAATGGTTCTCCACCAAAGGCTTGATCCCGGCGGCCTCGGTCGGGGTGAATTTAAAGAAACTGATAATTGATTTCATGTTCTTGTTCATCTTAATGTTTAATCTATAATCCGTAATTTTTGTTCTTTGATAATTTAGTCTGTCGTTATGAGAAAAACTGACAAGATTTGTCGCGGGGGTATTTGCCCTTTTGGTGATGAACTATCGGGATTTGTTCGCTACCGATGTGATATCCTCATTTATGAAGCCGGTCGATGAGCCAATCGTGGTGTTAGGGCCTGTTCTGCAGATATTTCGCGGGATACTGTTGGCTTTGGTGTTATTGCCTTTACGGAAGGTGTTTTTTGAGGAAAAGAACGGCTTAATGAAATTAGGCGTAATAATCCTAGGATTGTCCTTGCTATCAACCATTGGGCCGACAATGGGATCCTTTGAAGGATACATATATACGAAAATACCCTATATGTATCAAATGTTGGGTTATCCGGAGGCGATACTATACGTGTTGTTGTTTATCGGGATATTGCATGTCTCGATAAAATATGCTCACAGGAGAATAATCACCTTGTTATCTATATTGATAATGGCGTTGATATGCTTTTTGGGGATAATGAGCTTTGTGATGGCGTGACGTATCTTAAATAATGGGCAATATCTCCGCCCAAATATGCTTCTTTAAATCCACGCACCCGTTCTTTTTGAAAGCGATGCCTTCTTTTTCCAGCAGTTCCCTTTGTTCCGTCCAATTGGGAGCCAATCTCCCTTGGCTGTTTACTACCCTGTGGCAAGGCAAGTTCAGCTCTCTCGGGGCGTTGAACATGGCTTGCCCTACCATGCGGGAACATTGTGGCCTCCGGGCGAGTTTGGCTAACTGCCCGTAGGTAACCACATTTCCCTCCGGTATTTCCTTTACGATGTTGTAAACTTCCGTGTAAAAATCAGCCTTCATCGATTCTCGCTTTTATCTTGCCCCATGCGTGCGTATCGAGGCTACACATACGCATCGTCTCGCACATCTCCTTGAAGCGAGACATCGGGATCGTGAAACTCAATACGTTGCTTTCCACATAAGGGCGGGCCGAGGGATCGAAGAAGCCAAGGAAAGCACGGTGCCCGCCACGCCGGTTCTCATTGACGGCTTGCGTAATGGTTGCGCTACATCCCGAGCCAAAAGGCGTGGAGATGGCCTCGGGCGAGTTATTGTCGAAAAACGCCCACGTGACCAAGCCGGACAGGATATCCGGGGTAGCGAGGAACAAAAGCCCTTCCACATCCTCGAAGGAAGTAAGCCGGTCGATTCTCGCGAAATGGATATATTGCTTGGTCGCCCTTTGTACATCTATCTTCTTGATGCCTTCCAGAACCATCTCGGGTGTTTGCTTATATCGTTCTTTCAAGGAAACGAAATTAGGTACATGTTCCGGCATGGGAGTGAATCCGGTATAGAATTTCCCACCTCCGCAACCGATGCTTTCTCCGCTCATGCTGATAATCTCTCCGTTCCTTATGGCGGGAAGCGCTTTAAACAGGCAACCTTGCGTCTTCCTTAATTCTCCCGATAGCGTATCGGAATACCAGAAGGCGATCGGTAATTCCGCTTTGCCGGAGAATGTCTCCTGATAGTTGTCGATAAACGTTTGAATGTCCATATACGATTGATTTAGGTTGATTTATACTTACCAATCGATTTCCGGGATGCCTTTACCCCGTAAGAAATCATTAGCCTTACTGAAATGCTTACAACCGAAGAAACCATATTCGGCGGAGCGGGGAGATGGATGTACGGTCGTTAGGACCAAATGTCGGCTCGTATCGATAAGGGAAATCTTGGCTTTAGCGTAACTGCCCCATAACATGAATACTAGATTTTCCCGTTCGTCGCTTAATTTCTTGATAATGGCATCCGTGAATGTTTCCCATCCTCTGTTCCGGTGCGAACCTGTTTGGTGGGCACGGACTGTGAGAACGGAATTCATCGGGAATACGCCTTGGCTTACCCAACGATCCAAATTCCCGGAGGAAGGGATCGGTTTTCCGAGATCATCGTGGATCTCTTTGAATATATTCATCAAGGAGCCGGGAATCGCCACGCCCTCGGGTACCGAGAAGCAGACCCCATAGTATTGCCCCGGATTTGGATAGGGGTCTTGTCCCAAGATAACGACTTTTACCTTCTCAAACGGGCATGCGTTAAATATATGGAATATCTGGGGCCCGGGAGGAAGTACGTGCGCTTGCTTATATTCGTTTTTGACAAATGTCACCAATTGCTCGAAATAAGGCTTGTCAAATTCTTCTTGCAGACGTTTTCTCCAACTTTCATCTATTCTAACATTCATGGTGTTTTTCTTATTCTTCCACCAAAGGTACGGAGAAAAGCTTAAAATTCGAGGATTTTGTGTAAGTTTGCCTTCCGATTTGAATTTAAATAAGAAAACATGATAAGTTACCTTCAGATAGATAAGCTGACCAAGAGCTTCGGTGATTTGGTTCTTTTCGAGGATATAACGTTCGGAGTCGCGCAAGGACAGAAGATCGGGTTGATCGCTAAAAACGGGACGGGTAAGACTACCTTATTGAATATTATCGGTGGTAAGGAGGATTACGACTCGGGTGAGGTGGTTTTCCGGAAAGACTTGCGGGTCGGGTATTTGGAGCAATCACCTTCCTACCCGGAAGAACTGACCGTGCTACAGGCTTGCTTCCACTCGAAGAACGAGACTGTCCGGTTGATCGCTGAGTACGAGGAGGCGATGGCGAAAGAGGATCACTCGAATCTGGAGGACATCCTTACCCGCATGGATAGCTTCAAGGCGTGGGATTATGAGCAGAAAGCGAAACAAATCCTCGGGCAGTTGAAGATTCATAACTTCAATCAGAAGATCGGGGAATTGTCCGGAGGACAGTTGAAACGGGTTGCCTTGGCGAATGTCTTGATCACGGACCCTGAATTGATTATCTTGGATGAGCCGACGAACCATTTGGATCTGGAGATGACCGAATGGCTGGAAGATTATCTGAGTCGGGCCAATATCAGTATCTTGATGGTGACGCACGACCGTTACTTCTTAGATCGTGTTTGTAGTGAGATCATCGAGATCGATAATAAGCAAATCTATTCGTATAAAGGTAATTATAGTTATTATTTGGAGAAACGCCAAGAGCGTGTCGAGGCGATGAACGCCGACGTGGAGCGTGCGAAGAATCTTCTCCGTACGGAACTGGATTGGATGCGCCGCCAGCCGCAGGCACGGGGCACGAAAGCGAAGTACCGTATCGATGCCTTTTATGAGCTGGAAAAGAAAGCGAAGCAACAACGGGATACCGGAAAGGTGAACTTGGACGTGAAGGCTTCTTACATCGGTTCGAAGATTTTCGAGGCGGTGAATGTAAGCAAACGTTTCGGTGACTTGAAGATTACGGAGGATTTCAACTATATTTTCGCCCGTTACGAGAAGATGGGTATTGTCGGGAATAACGGTACGGGCAAATCTACCTTTATCAAGATGCTGATGGGGGAGGTGGCTCCCGATAGCGGCCATTTCGATGTGGGCGAGACCGTTCGCTTTGGCTATTATAGTCAAGAGGGCTTGAAGTTCGATGAGCAAATGAAAGTGATCGACGTGGTGCAGGCGATCGCCGAATACGTGGATTTGGGTAACGGACAGAAGATGGGAGTGTCCCAGTTTTTGAACTATTTCCTGTTCACGCCGGAGAAACAGCATAATTACGTTTATAAATTGAGCGGTGGCGAGAAGCGTCGCCTCTATTTATGTACGGTATTGATGCGTAGCCCGAACTTCTTGGTGCTTGATGAGCCGACCAATGATCTGGATATCGTGACCTTGAACGTATTGGAGGAATACCTTCGTAACTTCAAGGGGTGTGCTATCGTGGTTTCCCACGACCGTTACTTTATGGATAAGGTGGTAGATCACCTGCTGGTTTTCCGGGGTAACGCTGATATCAAGGATTTCCCCGGCAACTATACGCAGTACCGGGATTGGAAAGATGTGCAAGACCAACTGGAAAAAGAGGCGGAGGCTGCTTTGCAAGCGAGACAAAACTCGGCTCCGGAGAAACCGTCTCGTCCTGTCAATGAGCAAAAGAAAAAACTCACTTTCAAGGAACGGAAAGAGTTCGAGGCCCTAGAGGAGGAGATACCGGCTTTGGAGGCGGAGAAGGCGGAGTTGGAGACTGCGATGAGCAGTGGTACTTTGCCTACGGACGAGCTTATGGCTAAATCTCAACGGATCACCCAAGTCATGGAAGAGATCGACGAGAAAACGATGCGCTGGCTGGAGTTGAGTGAGCTGGCATAAGTAATAATGAGGAATGAGCGAGACTAAACCTGTACTTTGGAACCGGAATTTCGTCCAATGTTGTATCTCTTACTTCTTGATGAATTTCGCCTTTTATATGTTGATGCCTACCATGCCGGTCTATCTGGTAGAGGAATTGGGCATCAGCACGTCCGAGGTGGGGATGGTCTTGTCTAGCTATACGATCGGGTTGCTGTGCGTGCGCCCGTTCTCGGGATATCTGGTGGATTGTTTCTCCCGCAAACCGTTATATGTATTCGCCTTCACGATATTCGCCTGTTTGTTTGCCGGTTATTGGTTTGCTATGACAGTCTATACGATCATGGCGGTTCGTTTCATCCAAGGCGGGTTTATGGGACTGACCTCAGTCTCTGGCAATACGATTACGATAGACGTGATCCCTTCCAAGCGAAGAGGAGAGGGCATGGGCTTTTACGGATTGACGATCAATCTCGCCATGTCTTTGGCTCCTTTGGTGGCGGTCGGGCTGTACGATCGGCATGGTTTCTTCTGGATCATAGGGGTCGCTTTGGTGATCGCGTTGGTCGGGATCGGCTCCGTCGGGCTGATCCGTTATCCGAAACGGGAGAAAGTGCCTCGTCCGGCCTTCTCGTTGGATCGTTTTATCTTGGTAAAAGCGCTTCCTGCGGCCTTGGCCTATTTGCTGGTCGCTATACCTTATGGGATGTTGCTCTCGTTCGTGGTATTATATGGTAAAGAGATCGAGGTGCCGAACCCAGGCTATTTCTTTATATGTATGGCGATCGGTGTAGGGACGGCCCGTTTGATTTCCGGGCGGTTGGTGGACCATGGCAAGATCCATGTCGTGTCCATCGTATCCTTGGTTTCTTTAGCGATCTCGTTTTCCGTGTTCGCTACCGTACATACATCATTTGTCTTTTTCGCTTGCGCCTTGGCGATCGGTATCGGTTTTGGCGTGAGTGTACCGGCTTTTCAATGTCTTTTCGTGAATGTCGCTCCGCACCATATGCGCGGTACGGCCACTTCTACCTACTTGACCTCTTTCGATTTCGGGATGGGGATCGGGATGCTGTCCGCCGGCTTTATCGCTACCCATACCAATCTGGCTACCGCCTACGGAGTCGGGGCGGTTTGTTGCCTTCTTTCCTTATTCGTCTATATCCGCTTGGTAAAAGCCTCGTACGAGAGGAATAAGCTGATTTCTTGATCCGCTTGATTCCCGGTTTCGTCTAAACCTACGGCGTACTTCGTCGATTCTTCCTTTTCTAGCGGGAAACCTCACCCTATATTTGTATCAAAGATCACAGAGAAATAGGTTTTTAAGGTTTAACAAATGAAAGGAATAGGTAGTATGAAACGTTTAGTAATGGCTATGTCAGCCTTGTTGGTAAGTGTGACAATGAGTTTCGCGCAGGAATCGAGCTTACATAAAGAACCGTTTGTAGTCAATGTGGGCCAATTGGTAAGCTATCTGGAATTACGTCCTAGCCAGATTAATGAGGTAGGGATGATCAACGATTATTTTAGGGAAAAGCAAAGCGAGGGCTTGAGGGGAAGCCATAAAATGCGGGATAAACGGATGCGGCAAGCCGTATTTGGCAACTTAAAGTTGATGAAAAAGGCGTTAAGCACCGATCAATATCGGAAATACGTGGCTTTGATCAACGTAACGAACAATAATAACCGGATGATGAGCGGGCTTTCCTTCCCCGATGTTTATCTAGCCGATAAATAAGTAAAGGATAGATGTAAAGTATCAAGCTATTGCATAAAAAGTATCTTGTGACTGTATCTATTCTATAAACCACGTCGTGGTCTGTATAGATCATGTCGTGGTTTTTATAGACCACGCTGTGGTTTGTATAATCCACGACGGAGATTATAGAATAGATACGGTATCGTATAAGAATACAGCTAGGCTTGTATAAGAATATATCTAGGCTTTTGTTTGTTTATAAACGGTGTCTATGATGAAATAGATAGTGTTTATCGTAATATGTGTTACAAAATGATTGCTATATGCCTTGATATATATCAATAACGTCAATTGTTTGCAAAAATTAACCGTATTGAAGAACAATGTTATAAAACATACTGTTATATTTGCAGTAACAAAAAGAGAAAGATAGAAGATGCGGAAACGCCGCATTTATTAGTTAAGGTCTTAGTTTAGGTTTAAATTTTAGGTATTATGAGACGTTTAGGTATGATGGTAGTCGCTTTAATGATGGTAGCGACAATGAGCTTCGCTCAAAAGGTTAGTGATTCAAAGAGTATGAGTTTCGATAAGCTAAGCAGATATTTGCAGCTTGACGCAAACCAGATCGCTGAGGTGTCAGAGATTAATACTTACTTCGAGAATCAATTAGGTCAACCCCTGTCTGCGGAAGCGCTTTGCAATAACGCAAGACCGGAAGAAACTCGCAACGCATTGTTGTGTAATTTGAAACTGATGAAACGTGCATTGACTAAAGATCAATATCGTAAATATGTAGCGTTGATTAATGTGACTCGCGCTAATCAGGAAGATAAGGTTTCTAATCCGCTTTTGGACAGCTATTTGGCTGAGAAGTAATTAAGCCAATGTGATTGGGCTATGTGTTTTTAAGGTTTTTGTTTAGGTTTAACAATTTAAGGTTTTTAGGTATTATGAAACGTTTTGGAATGGCAGTCGCAGCCTTATTGATGTGTGCGACAATGAGCTTCGCTCAGAAACCGAGTTTGAGTAGAGAACCGTTTGTGGTAAGTACAGAGAAGTTAGCGAACTATTTGCAATTGACTCCGAGCCAGTTGGACGAGGTAGCTAACATCAACGAATATTTCATCGAGATGCAGAATGCGAGCGTAAAAGCTAGCGCTAAATTGCAGGATAAGAAAATGTATCAAGCGGTTTACGGTAACTTGAAGTTGATGAAGAAGGCTTTGAGCCCGGATCAATATCGTAAGTATGTTACTTTATTGAACATCACGAACAATAACAACCGTACGCTGGGTGTTAATACGTTCCCGGAAGTGTACTTAGCGGATAACGCAAGTAAGTAATTTATACTATATAAGAGTGTGTCCCCCACTATTTCCTGTCAAAAGGTAAATAGTGGGGATACTTTTTTTTAAGGCTCGCGTATAAATCGAAGAAGATTGTGTAAGTTTGCGGCGTTTTACAAATAACGCTTAATTCGAGTCATGACAACACAACAACTTTTAGTCCCTTCTAATGCTACTTTGAAGAGAAATGTAATGGACTACTCCTTAATCGTGGTAGGTTCATTTTTGCAGGCACTTAGTTACGTGCTTTTCCTAGCGCCTTACAAAATCGTACCGGGAGGTGTGTATGGTATCTCTATCGTAATCCACTATGTGACGAAAGATTTGTTCCCGTTCTTCCCGGATGGTTTGCCGATGGGTGCGACGGCGCTTTGCTTCAATATCCCGTTGATGATTTTGGCGATGAAAAAGATCGGATTGTCTTCCGGCCCGAAGACGATCGTTACTTTCTTGCTGATCTCTATATTTACCGACTCATTATCTTATTTCCTTACCGATCCATTGGTGGAGAACGATGCCTTTATCGCCGCCTTTTACGGTGGAGCTATTTTAGGATTGGGTGTGACTTGTATTTTCCGGGCGCAAAGTACAAGTGCCGGTACGGATGTGCTGGCGCGTGTAATAGCTAACGACTCCAACTTGAAGGTCAGCAATATGATCATCGTATTGGATTCCGCGGTCGTATTGTTGGGCTTGATCGTATTTAAGGATTGGGCGGTACCTTTGTATTCTTGGTTTACTATTTTCGTATATGGAAAAATCGTGGAGATGTTCCAGACGGAGAATCCGAACCGTGCCGTCTTCATTGTCTCTCGTAAGACACAGGAGTTGAAGACCTTGATAGTCGATAAAATGGGTATGAGGGGTACTTTTATTCACGGTAAGGGAATGTATCAGGGAAATGAGACTGAGATTATATTCACGATCGCTGAACGAAAAGATATGCCCCGCTTGAAAGATGAGGTGAAAGAGATCGATCCGAATGCCTTTGTTTCTACGATGCACGCTAGCAAGGATTCGCCACGGCCGGGTATTTAATAGAATTAAGAATTATTCCGTATATTTGTGGGTAGGCTAATATTAATATCGGTTTTGAATGATGGATAGAAGAGGTTTTTTGAAGAATGCTACGCTTGTGAGCGCTGCTTGTTTGATGGATTTCAGGGAGGCTTTGGCGTGGGGCGCTAAGGATGCTGAAGTAGGAAAAGCATGGAAAGGATGGAAAAAGGGGCAGTTCCAGATTCATCTGATTTATACCGGGGTGTCGGAATCGATGTTCTTGATTTTCCCCGACGGTACAACGATGCTGCTTGATTGTGGTGATCATAATGCGGTTGGGCGCGGTAAATTGGCTGTGCCGGTGCTTCCCAATCCCGATCGGCATGCCGGGGAGTGGATCTCACGCTATGTCCGGAGAGTGAACCCTCAGAAGGATTATGTTGATTATATGATGTTGACGCACTATCATTCAGATCACGGTGGCAACAATAAATTCTACGCTCGTAAGGAGACGAGGGATGGTAAGGATTACTACCTAAGTGGATTCTCTCAGGCTGCCGAGTACCTTACGTTTGGCAAGGCTTTTGACCGTTGCTGGCCCGACTACAACGATCCTCTTCCTTTGACCCAGGAGGCAGCCGATGCTTTTGAGCACATGAAGGATTTTTACGACTATATGTTGGCTCATAAGAAGATGGAGATTGAGAAGTTCTGTCTTGGCGAAACCAACCAGATCGCCATGAAGAAAGACGCTACGGCATATCCGGGATTCTCGGTAAGAAATATCTGTGCCAACGGCCGCATTGCCGATAAGGAAGGGAATATACGTGACCTCTATGCGGAGCGCAAGAAATCCAATCCGGTTAAGTTCAGTGAAAACGGAATGAGCCTGGGCATGATCTTTACCTACGGCGATTTCAAATTCTATACGGCGGGAGACTTCTCTGATGGCTGGGAGTTGCCTAATGGAAAGAGATTCGAGATAGAGGATGCGATAGCCGACGTGGTTGAGCCGGTGAGTGTGGCGAAAATCAATCACCACGGACACATGTCAATGACTGATAAGCTCGTGGCTGCGTTGCGTCCGCGTGTTGTTGTCAACAACGTGTGGGATCAGCTTCATACACTGCCTTCGGTCATGGAGCGTTTTTATAACCGGAATCTTTATCCCGGCGAGCGCATCGTGTGTCCTACCGTGTTCCCTGCAGAACGTCGTGCCGAGGATGCCGGACAGCCGTGGCTTGATATACTTAACCCCTCGTCGTTTGATGCCGGTCATGTGATTGTCAATGTCGAGGAGGGAGGTAAGGACTATTCGGTTACTTACCTCACTGCCAATGATGAGTCGATGACTGTAAAGAGCGTGATGCGGTTCAAGTCATAAACGGCTTGAATTTGGTGTCAACTGTCAACTAAAATGCCTATCTTTGCATCATAAAAACGAATAAATATAGAATAATAATGCCCAACATCTCACAAAGAGGAGTCGAAATGCCCGCTTCCCCGATCCGGAAGCTGGCTCCATTGGCCGATGCTGCCAAACAGAGAGGAGTTCATGTGTATCACCTGAATATCGGTCAGCCCGACCTTCCCACTCCGCGAGCGGCACTCGATGCGATCCGTAATGTCGATCGTACGGTGTTGGAATATAGCCCTAGTCAGGGATATCGCAGTTATCGCGAGAAGTTGGTTGGATATTATAAAAAGTATGATATTAATCTTACGGCTGACGATATTATCATCACTACCGGTGGTTCGGAGGCTGTTTTGTTTGCCTTCTTGAGTTGCTTGAATCCAGGTGATGAGATTATCGTACCGGAACCTGCTTATGCCAATTATATGGCATTCGCTATCTCGGCAGGAGCCGTGATCCGGACAGTGACGACTACGATAGAGGAAGGATTTTCTCTTCCGAAAGTGGAAAAATTCGAGGAGTTGATCAATGAGCGTACCAAAGCGATCCTGATCTGTAACCCGAACAATCCTACGGGTTATTTGTATACGCGTCGTGAGATGAATCAAATCCGGGATATCGTAAAGAAATATGATCTTTATCTTTTCTCGGATGAGGTATACCGGGAGTTTATCTATACCGGTTCCCCGTATATCTCGGCTTGTCATCTGGAAGGTATCGAGCAGAACGTGGTATTGATCGATTCTGTCTCCAAACGCTATTCGGAATGCGGTATCCGTATCGGTGCGTTGATTACGAAAAATGCCGAGGTGCGTAGTGCCGTCATGAAGTTCTGCCAAGCTCGTTTAAGCCCGCCTTTGATCGGACAGATCGCTGCCGAGGCTTCTTTGGATGCTTCCGAGGAGTATGCCCGTGAGACTTATGACGAGTATGTGGAACGGCGTAAATGCTTGATCGATGGCTTGAACCGTATTCCCGGCGTTTATTCTCCCATACCGATGGGCGCTTTCTATACGGTGGCTAAACTTCCGGTGGATGATGCCGATAAGTTCTGCGCTTGGTGTCTGGAAGAGTTTGAATACGAGGGTCAGACGGTCATGATGGCACCGGCGTCGGGTTTTTACACAACACCGGGACTTGGTAAGAATGAGGTTCGTATGGCCTATGTTTTGAAAAAGGAAGACCTGGCGAAAGCTTTGACGGTGTTATCAAAGGCGTTGGAAGCTTATCCGGGAAGAATGTTATAAATGAATTTAGAGCTATTTATCGCCGAAAAGATACATTTCAGCAAGGAGGGGGATCGTGAGGTTACTCCTCCCGCTGTTCGTATTGCCATGATCGGGATCGCTTTGGGATTGGCGGTGATGATCCTTTCGGTGGCGATCGTGATAGGCTTTAAGAAAGAGGTCCGGAACAAGGTGATCGGTTTCGGCTCGCATATCCAGATCACGAATTTCGATAGTAATTCTTCCTATGAGTCGCAGCCGATAGCGGTTAGCGATACTTTATTGAATGCGCTCGATGCATTCCCCGGTATTCGCCATGTCGAGAAATTCGCAACGAAGCTAGGTATCTTGAAGACTGACCAAGACTTTCAAGGTATTGTCTTGAAAGGGGTGGATACGGATTATGACTGGACTTTCTTCAAGGATAATTTAAAAGAGGGCGAGATCTTTACGATCCAGCCGGATAAGAACTCTACGGATGTTATTATTTCCAAGTATTTGTCAGATCTGCTAGGACTAAAGGTAGGGGATTCTTTCCTGACTTATTTTGTGCAAGACGATGTGCGTGCCCGTAAGTTCACGATCACGGGGATTTATGAGACGGGTTTCCTTGATTATGACAAGATGTTCGTAATCGCCGATATTAAGCAGATACGTCGCTTGAACGGTTGGGATAAAGATCAAGTAAGCGGACTGGAGTTGCAAGTGGATGACTATGATCGTTTGGACCAAGTGGCCGAGGATATTTATTTCGATCTGACGGAACGGCAAGACCGAAATGGTAATACGTTTTACGCCCGCTCGATCAAGGAGTTGAACCCGATGATCTTTAATTGGCTGGATGTGCTAGACATTAATGTGGTGGTTATCTTGGCGCTGATGCTTTCCGTCGCAGGGTTTACCATGATCTCAGGATTATTGATCATAATCTTGGAACGTACCAATATGATCGGAATCCTAAAAGCCTTGGGACAAAATAATAACAGTATTCGCAAGATTTTCTTGTATGTCTCTTTCTTCTTGATCGGCAAAGGAATGTTGTGGGGGAATATCATCGGTATCTCTCTTTGTTTGCTTCAATCTCATTTCCATATTATCCAATTAGACCCTTCTATTTATTATTTGGATGCCGTGCCTATCGATCTGAGTCTATTTTCACTGTTCCTTTTGAATATAGGGACATTGGCCGCCTCCATGTTGATGATGCTGGGACCTTCCTATTTGATTACGAAGATTGATCCGGCCAAGAGTATCCGTTTTGAATAAAAGCCGTATCTTTGGCATACGTTCTAGTTTTGCCGGATTGATATGACAGATCTTATCTCTAAAGAAAAGCGTAGCTATATCATGTCTATGATTAAGGGCAAGAATACAAAGCCCGAGATTATAGTCCGTAAATACCTGTTCCATTGTGGCTTTCGCTTTCGTGTGAATGTAAAGCGCCTTCCCGGTACCCCTGATATCGTATTGCGTAAATATAAGACCGCTATCTTCGTGAACGGCTGTTTCTGGCATGGGCACGAGGGTTGCCCGGAATTTCGTCCTCCCCGTACCCGGGTAGAGTGGTGGACCGAGAAACTAAACCGGAATAAAGCTCGGGATGCCCGTGTACGTGAGGAATTACGAGCGATGGGCTGGAATACGATGGTGATTTGGGAATGCCAGCTTAAACCCAAAGAACGGCAAGCTACTTTAGAAAATGTCGTCCGTTTATTGGAAAAGACGTATGTGGAATCTACCTATCATGCGAAGTTTACCCCAGCCTACCCGCTACTAGAGGAGGAAGAACTTCCCAAAGTGGCGGAAGAAGAGATATCCTATGAGAGTGCTCATCATTATTAATTCTCCAACCGGAACGTATAATCCTTCCTACTTCTGAAAAGCCGGTAAATACGGACATATCCATTGAATATGGGTTGAATAAACTCCAGCAGGAATAACCAACCGATAGTAGGGCTTTGTTGAAGCATTCGAGCCGATTTGCCGAAAACGATTGCCTTGATTATAAAACGTATCAAATATAATAATACGGCGATCAAGGAGATTAGCCAGTTGCCCTGTAATCCGATCACAACCGTAGCGATAACCGATACTTGGAAAAGGAAGAAACAAGTGGATTCGAGATGATAGAATGTCAAGGCGCTTCCTTTGTAATACCGTTGAGTGGCGGCACGGGAAACCTTCATCTCTTTCCAGATTCCAAAACGTTCGATTTGATCCATTTCCGTTAGGCTGTCCGGAGTGTAGATTACTTTCGTATTCTCCTTGGTCGAGGCTTCGTTGATGAATAAGTCATCGTCTCCCGCATGCAAGTTCAAGGATTGGTAGTAACCTTTATGCTTGAAGAATAACTCTTTCCGATAAGATAAATTTCGTCCGTTTCCGGTATATGGGTGATGGGAGAGGGCGGAAGATAGATAACGTAAACCCGTCAATAAGTTATCATAGGCGATCAACTTATGAAAGAATCCCTTGTAGTTGCTGTATTTGCAGTAGCCCAAGACAATACTGGTCTCGGGTGTGTATCCACCAACCATGGCAGATAACCATTGATCGTTGAGCGGTTGGCAATTCGCCTCCGTGAATAGAAGAATATCGTATTTGGCCGCTTTCGCGCCTAGGGTAAACGCCAGTTTACGGCGGCTTAGGTAACGAGCGTCCGAGGGGACGTAAGTATGATACAAATGTTTATACTCATTTTGAAAGAACTTTAGCGTATCGTCAGTATCGTCGCTCGAGCCATCGTTGATAACGACTACCTGATATTCAGGGTAATCTTGTGTAAGTAACGCAGGAAGGTGTTTCTTGAGGTTCTCAGAATCATTTTTAGCGTATATGATGATGGATACGGGGAGTTTATTACCTTCCTCTAAGGTATCATCCGTTCGTCTTGACGCACGTAAAGGGCGGGCATAAGCGATCAGATAATAAAGAGATAAGATAACGAACCCTATTAAGGTGATTCCCAATAGGAAAAGCTCTGTATTATTGAGTAGAAACATAATAATGTGCCAATGTGATTAATATGCCAATGTGCCAATATCATTAATGAGCCAATATGATTAATACGCCAATGTGCCAATAAGCTACTCAAGGTATTTACATTGGCACATTGATCAATTGGCTCATTATTTTATCGTATCGGAATAATAGGCTTTCGGTAAATGACGGCAGTTGTATTGGGAGGCCATGACCTCGCCATAAGCGCCGGCGGAACGAAGGGCGATCAAGTCGCCACGATGAGCCTTATTCAACTCTACATCCTTACCGAATACATCCGATGACTCACAGATCGGGCCCACTACATCGTAAGTCTCTACTGCCTCATCGCTGCTGATGTTCTCGATACGGTGATAAGCGTCGTACATCGCCGGGCGGATCAATTCCGTGAAACCTGCATCAAGGATAGCGAATTTCTTCGTCTCTCCTTCCTTGACATATAATACCTTAGAGATTAATGTTCCGCATTGAGCGACGATCGAACGTCCCGGCTCAAAATGTACCTGTTGACCCGGACGTACTTGAAGCAGTTTATGAATGGCTGCGAAATAGTTATCGAAAGCCGGGATCGATAAATGATTCGGGTGATAGTAATCGATACCTAGTCCACCTCCGAAGTTTAGGTTCTCCACTGTAACCCCATGAGCTTCCAGTTCTTCCTGTATCTCGTTGAAACGAATTACCAAATTGCGGAAGCTAGACATATCCGTGATCTGTGAACCGATATGGCTATGGATACCGATCAACTTCACATGCTTCATCTCCTTTAATTTATCCAGTACGCCTCCTAATTGGCTAAGGTTGATACCGAATTTATTCTCCTTCATACCCGTCGTGATCTTGGCATGCGTATGGGCATCCACTTCCGGGTTGATACGAAGGGCGATAGAGGCTACTTTATTTTTAGCGGCCGCCAGCTCATTGATGATTTCCAGCTCAACGGCAGATTCCACGTTAAAGCAGAAAATATCATTGTCCAGTCCTAGGTTGATCTCCCAATCCGCTTTGCCAACACCGGCAAAGACAATCTTATCGGCAGGAAAACCGGCATCTAAAGCTGCCTGTACCTCGCCGCCACTTACGCAGTCTGCGCCAAGGCCGTTTGTCGCTATGATGGAAAGGATACGGGGATTGGCATTCGCTTTCACGGCATAATGCACGTGGTAACCATATTTCCCGGATTCGGTTTTTACTACGTCTAATGTGTCTTGCAATAGCTTGACATCATAATAATAAAAAGGCGTAGAAAGCTGCTTGAACTTTTCTACAGGAAATGTTCCTTTGAGCATATTATACGAAATTATATAAAGATAAATAAGGGCAGTCTGTAAAAGGCCGCCCTCGTTTGTTTTTATTTGTTGTTAAATAAATGATCGCTTAGAGCTTGCAGCGCTCTCTGCTTGTCCGAGGCCTTGATCAGCAAGGAGACGTTGTAGTTGCTTCCTCCGTAGGAGATCATACGGACCGGGACATCCTTCATAGCTTGTACGATACGAGCCTCGAAGCCGATGTTATCCCATTCTAGGTCGCCAACCACGCAAACGATAACCATATCCTCGTCTACGGTCACGGTTCCGTACTTCTTCAAATCGTCAACGATCTCTTCCAGATGCTTGCGGTTATCGATCGTAACGGAGACACCCACTTCGGAAGTCGTAACCATGTCGATCGGAGTCTGGTAGTTCTCGAAAGTCTCGAATACCTTACGCAAGAAACCTGTAGCTAGCAACATACGTCCGCTCTTGATCTTGATAGAGGTAATATTGTCTTTGGCGGCGACCGCTTTGATCTTACCTTTTTCGATAGCGTTTGAGATCAATGTACCCGGAGCGTCCGGCTGCATCGTATTTAACAAACGAACCGGGATGTTGTTCAATTTAGCCGGCAATATACAAGTCGGGTGAAGGATCTTGGCTCCGAAATAAGCTAATTCGGCAGCTTCCTCGAAATGCAATTGACGGACTGGAGACGTTCCCTGTACGATACGAGGGTCGTTATTGTGCATACCGTCGATGTCTGTCCAGATCTGGATCTCTTCCGCACCGATAGCCGCGCCGATTAAGGATGCGCTATAGTCGCTACCACCTCGTTGTAGGTTATCGATCTCGCCGTAAGCGTTGCGGCAGATATAACCTTGTGTGATGTATAGATCAGCATCCTTATTATCAGCGAGTAATTTCACCAATTTCTCTTTGATATAGACAGGGTCCGGTTCCGCGTTCTTATCCGTACGCATATAATCCAAAGCCGGGATCAATACGGATTTCACGCCGCATTCGTTCAAATAAAGATTCATCATACCCGTAGAGATCAACTCTCCTTGTGCCAAGACAACCTTTTCCTCGAACAAGGTAAACAGATCCTTCGTGAACGTACGGATATATTCGAAATGAGATTTTATCAGTTCTTTGGCCTTCTGTTTATATTCCTCGGTGCTGTATAGTTCCTCAACATGGCCCATATATTTCATGGCAAGCTTGTTGATGATCTCATTCGCTCCGTCTGGGTTCTTTTTGTACAGGTAGTCGGAAATCTCGACTAACGAGTTGGTTGTACCCGACATGGCTGACAATACAACGATCTTACGGTCTCCCGTGATCAGTTTCGCTACATCTTTCATTCTCTGTGCAGATCCCACAGAAGTACCGCCAAACTTTAAAACTTTCATCTTCTTTTGTTCTATATTAAATTGTTTTCTTTTTCAATCGAATGCGACCGCAAAGTTACAAAAAAATTATTCTCTGACATCACTTAGACAGGCATTCTCGCATTTTACTATGCGGGCAGGATAATTATGCACGATCGTATAGTTATGAGTGGTCATAATCACCGCCGTTCCCTGCTGGCAGATGTCGTGTAAGAGTTGTACGATTTGTCCGCTCGTCTCCGGGTCCAAGTTGCCGGTCGGCTCATCCGCCAGTATCAACTTGGGGTTGTTCAGAAGGGCACGGGCAATAACGATACGTTGTTGTTCCCCGCCGGATAGCTCATGCGGCATTTTATAGCCTTTGTCTTGCATGCCTACCTGACGGAGCACGTTGTCTATCCGTTCCTTGATCTCGCTTTTCTTTTTCCATCCGGTGGCTTTCAGCACGAATTCCAGATTCTTGGAGACGGAACGGTCGGTCAACAATTGGAAATCTTGGAAGACGATACCTAGTTTCCTACGCAAATAAGGGATATCCTTCCGCTTCATCTTGGTGAGGTTGTAATCCATGATACGTGCCTCGCCTCGCAAGATCGGTATCTCGCAATACAAGGACTTGAGCAGGCTGCTTTTACCGGAGCCTACCTTCCCGATCACATATACGAACTCTCCGTTACGAAGCGTGAGGCATGCGTCGTGTAATACCCTGTTTTCCTCACGGCATATCTCCACGTTCTCTAATTTGAGTAGAATATCTTCTTCCATAGAATTTATCAACCTTTATGTCTTTTCTTTAATTCACGGGCGAGGTCTTCCAGACGAAGTCCCTTGCTTGTCAATAATACGATTAAGTGGTAAACCAAGTCGGATGCCTCATAGATGAAGCCGTCCTCGGTTCCGTTGGTCGCCTCGATAACGGTCTCTACCGCTTCTTCGCCGACTTTCTGGGCCATGCGATTCACGCCTTTCTGGAATAAGGTAGTCGTATAGGAACCTTCCGGCATTTCTTGACGGCGACGCTCGATGAAGTTCTGCAAGTATTTCAAGAACATGATATCCTCTACGTTCTTCTCGCCGAAACAAGTATCCGCTCCCGTATGACAAACCGGTCCGGCTGGAATCGCCTTGATCAATAATGTATCGTTGTCGCAATCCGCCGTGATGCTAACTACCTGCAACGTATTTCCGCTACTCTCTCCCTTCATCCACAAACGGTTTTTCGTGCGGCTAAAGAATGTAACCTTACCCGTACTTACTGTCTCATCATAAGCTTCTTGATTCATGAAGCCCAACATTAATACCTTACTCGTGTTGTTGTCTTGTACGATAGCGGGTATTAATCCGCCCATTTTCTCGAAATCTAATTTCATCTTTATATATAATGTGTTATATCCTTACATTGATCCCCTCGTCCTTGAGGTATTGCTTCAAGTCGCTAATCCGTATCTCGCCGAAATGGAAAACGCTGGCCGCTAAAGCCGCGCCCGCTTTCCCGTTGGAAAACGTATCCCGGAAATGTTCCATCTTTCCCGCTCCACCGGAGGCGATAACCGGGATATGCAACGTATCGGCCAAGGTAGCCAGAGCGTCGTTCGCGTATCCGTCTTTTACGCCATCGTGCGTCATACTGGTGAAAAGGATCTCGCCGGCGCCACGGCTTTCCGCTTCCGAGGCCCATTGAAACAAATACTTATCCGTCGGGACACGCCCTCCGTTTAGATAGCATAGCCAGTCATTGTTCTCAAAATTAGCGTCGATAGCGACTACGCATACCTGACTACCAAAGTTCTTGGCGATCTCCTCGATTAATGCCGGGTTACGTAAAGCCGCCGAGTTGATCGAGACCTTATCGGCGCCAGCGCTAAGCAAACGATCCACGTCCTTCAATTCGTTGATACCTCCACCCACGGTAAAAGGGATGCTGATATGGGCCGCCACTTGTTTTACCAACTCGGTGAAAGTCTTTCGCCCCTCGTGTGAGGCGGTAATATCCAAGTACACTAATTCGTCGGCCCCTTCACGGCTGTACTGGGCGCCCAACTCCACGGGGTCTCCAGCGTCGCGAAAGTTCACGAAGTTGATGCCTTTTACGGTCTTTCCATCCTTTATATCCAGACAGGGAACAATTCTCTTGGCTAGCATATATCTATTTTATTATTTCAAGTAAAACGAAGTAAATCTTTCAACTGGATCTTCCCCTCATAAATGGCCTTGCCGAAAATGACAGCGGGAATCCCAGCCTCAGATAATTTCTCAATATCCTCGATCGAGCTTACGCCACCGCTCGCTATGATATAAAGGAAGGGGATCTCGTCCCGTATCTCTTTATATAAATCGATAGCCGGGCCTTGCAGCATACCATCCCGTGCGATATCCGTGCAGATCACCTTGGTAATCCCCTTGTCGTAATATCCTTTGATAAAAGGAACCAACTCTTGGCTGGTCGTTTCCTCCCAACCGCTGATGGCGATCTTCTTTTCCTTGGCATCGGCCCCTAATATGATTTTCTCGCTACCGAACTTGCTGATCCAAGAGGTGAACATTTCCGGGTTCTTCACGGCGATACTGCCTCCGGTTACCATCTGGGCGCCGCTTTCGAAGGCGATCTCCAGATCATCCTCTTGTTTCAAGCCCCCTCCGAAATCAATGATCAAGGAAGTCCGGGTCGCTATCCGCTCAAGGATACGGTAGTTGATGATGCGTCCTTCACGGGCTCCATCCAAATCTACCACATGCAAACGCCGGATGCCGTTACCCTCGAACATCTTGGCCACCTCCAGAGGATCTTCGTTGTAAACCTTCTTGGTCGCGTAATCTCCTTGCGTCAACCGGACGCATTTGCCATCTATTATATCTATAGCGGGAATAAGCTCAATCATATCTTTAAAAAGTTTTTCAATATAACCTCTCCTACCGATCCACTTTTTTCCGGATGGAACTGTGTCGCGTAGAAGTTGTCCTTATGTAAAGCGGCGCTGAACGGAAGGATGTAATCGGTCGTAGCCGCCGTATATTCATTTACAGGTACATAATAACTATGTACGAAGTAAACAAATTTGTTCTCCAATCGCTCATTGAATAGGCCGCTTTTAACGTTTGTCAAAGTATTCCAACCCATGTGAGGAACCTTGTCCTCATGCTTTCGCGGAATGAAACGTTTCACTTCCGTAGGGAAGATCCCCAAGCAATCCGCGTTTCCCTCCTCTGAACGCATGCACATCAATTGCATGCCGAGGCATATCCCGAGTACCGGTTGCTTTAGGTTCAAGATCACCTGATCCAATTTATGCTCCCTTAAATACTCCATGGTCGTGAAAGCTTCACCTACTCCGGGAAAGATAACCTTATCCGCTTTATTTAATAATTCCGGATCAGCCGTGATGATCGGGGTAACGCCCAACCGCTTCAAAGCGTAATCTACCGAGTAGATGTTTCCGGCATTATATTTAATAATGGCAACGTCCATTGTTGTTAAGCATTTATATTGAGTTGCAAAAGTAACAAATTATCATTACATAATTATGAATGGCGATTGAAAAGTTCCAAAATGAAATGTATTTGTGATAAACTGGTGTGATCGGGAAGGGGAAATAAAGAAAGGGACGATCGCTTATGTGGACCTATGGAAAGAATATTTCAGCGAAAAGTTGATTTTTTTTACTCCAGCTATTGCAGGTTTAAAAATAATACTTACCTTTGCACCGCAATCGAGAGAGATAGCGATAAAAGAAAAGAGGTTCGGTAGTTCAGCTGGTTAGAATACATGCCTGTCACGCATGGGGTCGCGGGTTCGAGTCCCGTCCGGACCGCCTCTTTTTCAAAATTATTATGGATTATAAAATGGTTCGGTAGTTCAGCTGGTTAGAATACATGCCTGTCACGCATGGGGTCGCGGGTTCGAGTCCCGTCCGGACCGCTTATCAAGAAAGCAAAATTAGGAAAAGCTCTGATTCCAAACGGAATTGGAGCTTTTTGTTTGTTTGAGGTGAAGCAAAATATAGCGTTTCTATGAAGTATGTCAGGTGCAAATTCAGGGGCTTTTTTAAAGGCCATATAAAAAGCCCCTGATATACATCATACTTCATTGATTTTCATGTTTTTGAGTAGGATTTGTCTGTTCCTTACTTATTAATTTTACAATGTAAATTAAGAGCAGTATGAAACAGGAATCAATGAAAGTTTTGTTCTTCATACGCAAGAGCAAATTATTAAAAAACGGCGAGGCACCGATTTTTCTTCGTGTGACAGTTAATGGGCAGCAGGATGAAATCCGAATCCAGCGTTCTGTTCCAATCAAATTATGGAATAACACCAAGGGCCGCAGCAAGGGAAAGGACCGGACATCGGTGGAACTGAACAGCTATATTGAGTCGCTGACAGTCCGTTTATATCAAATTCACAAGGAACTTTTGTGTCAGGAGGCTTTGATAACCCCTAAACATCTTTTGGTGAAGCTGTTCTCTAAAGAGGAACGGCGTACCGTGCTGGGTACGATGAGGAAGTACATGGAGGACTGGACAGCATTAATCGGCAAGGAATACCAGAAGTCCACCCTTTCCCGCTATGGGAACTGTTATGAATCTTTGGAAACCGTAATCCATGAATTTTACAAGAAAGAGGATATTTCCTTCAATGAGTTGAACGGCGAGTTTATTGATGCTTTTGAAATGCATCTGCGGATAGTAAGGAGGTTGTCTCAGAATACGCTGACCAAATATATGAGCTGCTTCAGGAAGATTATTGGAATAGCCCGGGATAACGGGTGGCTGACTTTTGATCCCCTTGTCGGAAAGCGCAAAAGGCTGTTTCGAAAGGAAGAAACCTGTCCGACTTTCTTGACTTTAGAGGAGTTACAGCGGATTATATCGAAAGATTTTTCTACTACCCGGCTGGAGCATGTAAAGGATTTCTTCCTCCTCTGCTGCCTGACCGGTATGTCGTATATTGATGTGAGTACTCTGCTGCCTATTCATTTGTATCGTGACAATAAAGGACAGTTATGGATACATAAGTCTAGAGTGAAAATCACTGCGGCAAAAGAAACTTGTACGAGTAATGTGCCGTTGTTGGCTCCTGCTGTTGCAATTCTTGACAAGTATAGAGGATGGAACCCGGACAATCCGGATGGTCCGTGCCTGCCGGTCCCGTCAAATCAGAAAATGAACGAATATTTGAAAGAAATAGCTACGCTTTGTAGGATCAACAAACGCCTGACCGTACATGTGGCAAGGCATACTTTCGGAACGACTGTCACATTGGCGAATAATGTTTCCTTGCAAAATGTATCGAAGATGCTGGGACATTCCTCTACACGTATGACTCAGCATTATGCTCGTGTGTTGGATAAAAACATTATGGAAGATATGCAGGGAGTTGCAAAGTTGATCTTTAAATAGAAGCAAAAGGTCGCATTCAACCCACAGAATGCGACCTTTCCTATAAAATATTGTTTGAACACTATTTAAAACGGTTGTCGAATAGCATTAAAACGTATCCCTGCGATTTTCGTATAGTAGTTTCTCAATATCATTTTCCCTGTAGAGTATTTTCCCTCCGATTTGATAATAAGGGATTTTCCCGCAATTCCGATATTCCAATAATGTGCGTTTAGTCAGTTTGAGCATTTCTGACAATTCTGTGTCTGTCAGAAAGCGTTCCCCATTTAAAGATGGTGTATAACCTGATTTTAGCGCATCTATGAATGTTGAGATTCTTTTCATCTCATCGAAGAACTGAAGGACTTCCTTATTCGTTTTGGTAATGATCTCTCCCATGACTATTTTTTCTTTTGTACTGTTGTTAATAATGACACGACATCTTGCTTTCGATAAAAGATTTTTTTGTCTATCCGGGTAAAGGACAGTGTGCCACTGTTTCTCAGATGTTGCAGAGAACGTGGAGACACGCAAAGTATCTCACAGACTTCTTTACTGTCCAGCCATTCATCCGGCTCTTTTCTCAAATAAATATTCTGTAACTCTTTCAATTCACTTTTCAAGGAGTTCCATGCGGTTACCATTTCCTTGAATGTTCCGGCTTCAATATTCACGATTTCCATAGGCGGTGTTTTTTGATTTGAGACAAATGTAATGTTTCTCGTAAATAAATAGCGCTCCTTGGCATCAGATGTCATCAAACTTCATCAGATATCAAATCATAAAATAAACTTATGCTTTAGTATTCAAGCCGGTCTTTTAATGCCTGCATGTCATTCATTACTTTCTTATGAGTAATTTTTGCATATGCCTGAGTCACTCTTAAGTTGGTGTGCCCCAATATTTTTGATAAGGTTTCTATTGGTATCCCGTTTTCCAGACATATTGTAACCGCAAAAGAATGTCTTGCGACATGATAGGTCAGCTTCTTTTTAATGCCACAAATATCAGCCAATTCCTTAAGATATGCATTGGTCTTTTGATTGGAAAGCATAGGAAAAATTTTGCCTGAATTATTCTGGTTAATGTATTTGTCGAGAATCTCCATGGATTGAGGTAGCAGTGGAATGAATGCCGGATGGTTGGTTTTGGTTCTATAAAAATGAATATATCCGCTACTTTTTGAATCAAATACAATTTGGTCTTTCGTTAATTTGCACATGTCTGCATAGGATATGCCCGTAAAGCAGCTGAAAACAAACGAGTCCCGGACAAGATCCAGCCTGGGAATATCTAATTGTTTCTTTCTGATTCTTGATATTTCCTGTTTATTAAGAAACTGTACCTGCGTATCTTCTTTTTTAATCCTGTAGGCAGAAAACGGATTTATGAGTATTAATCCGCATTGATATGCCCAAAGTATACCTTTACGTATAAACTCCAACATCTTGGCAGTAGAATTAACAGACAGGTTGTAATCTGCTTTAAAGAAAATTTCAAGATCATGTATTGTTTGTCTGTTAAACTGGTCCAAAGGCATGTCATTAATTCTGCTTTTCTTGCAGAATTCACCAAGACGCTGGTAAACAAGCTTATGCTTGTTGTAATGAGATACACTGATTTTATTTGCCAAAAACAATCTGCAAGCATCTTCTTTCTGTTTCATGAAAAGCTCCAATAGGGTTGGAGGGGTGTTGCCTATCAAGAGGAAGCGTTGTTTTAGCATATTGGAGGTAATGTGTTTGGAACTCAGGAGTGCTTGTTTATAGTAATAGTGTAGAGTTGTATAAACATCATCCAGATAGGTATTGATCGCTTGTGCTTCAGGAGCGGTCTTTACGATTCGCTTTTTGTGTTTGTCCCAATACTGTGGTAAAACAACAGTTTTTAAACTTACATCAGTAACTTCTTTGTTGATAGTAATGCGGAGCATTATTGGATATTTGCCATTTTTTCTTGGTGTACTTTGCTTCAGATAAAAACTAATGGAAAAATTATGTCTCATGTCATATTAATTTATATTCATGTCCACTAGTTCAGCTTTCCAATATGGACATGAATAAGACATAACTATTTCACTATATGATTTTCAATCCATAGTGATTCTATGAATTTTGCACTATTTATATGGGACTCTATAGAAAGTTTGAGATAAAACTTATAACTAAAAGATTATCAGTATATTATATAGATATAAAAAGAAAGTGATTTCCACCAGGAATCGAACCTTTTACTTTGGTTTATTCTAATTCCTTGAATGACTGCACATTCTTGCTTTATCTTTTATGAAAGCCATTGAATTAGCCTTACACTAAATTCATTGCTTTTCTTCATCAATTCAATAATCATTATCTCTTTGACGCCGCAAAGATAAGCAAAAGGTTCGATTGCCGCAAATCTTTATTGATTTTTTTAAAGATACAACATGAAATTTTGCTGTATATATTTATAATTTTATGAAATTTCGCTAGTTTTGTTGCAGGAAGACATGAAGGGTATAAAGTGATGTCGGTGCTTGTAATTTAATGAATTAA